>Ga0228536_1000082_pt1 | contig 231431 bp, 229 predicted proteins | sample SJ1Smetagenome_FD_168611 | JGI IMG/M metagenome (GOLD analysis project Ga0228536, IMG submission 168611) | Enriched culture of PCE-dechlorinating microbial communities from Ithaca, New York, USA - SJ1.S | ecosystem: Engineered > Modeled > Simulated communities (microbial... > Unclassified...
TAATCGCCTGAGGAAGCAGTTTATCAAGTACGACCTCCTGATTATCGACGAATGGCTTCTGTTTCCCATCTCCGTGGAGGACACCCAGCTGCTGCTCTCGCTCGTCGACCGGAGGCACAACCACCAGGCTACGATCATCGCCTCCCAGTTCGAGCCCGCCGAATGGCTGGACCAGATTCCTGTCCCGGTTGCCGCCGAGGCGATAACGGACCGACTCTGTTCACAGGCGTACAATATCGTCATCAAGGGCAAAAAGTCCATGCGTGAAGCAGCCCGCGATTGATCTTCAGGTTGTCAAGGTGCAGAGCCGCTTTGTTCCAATGGGGTGGCTCTCACCCCGCGCGCCGATGGCTCTGTTTAAGCGCGGAGGCGGCTCTCATATCTGCGAGCAAGTGGCTCTAAAAAAACGCGTTTCGCAGGTGTTGCAGCTGAAAGTGAAATGACCATCACAGAAAGCCTTTTCTCTTCCAACAATGCCAGGGATGACGGAGGCGCCATTGACAACCATTTCAGTGAAGTTTCCGTCAGGAGGTGTACCTTTTCCGAAAATACCGCCGGAAACGGAGGCGGCATTCGTAATTACCAGGGAAAAATGACTGTAGAAGCCTGTACTTTCTCAGGCAATGCGGCAGTGGGCGACTTTTACAGAAGCGACATTCGCGGCGGAGGAATTTACAATCAGGGCTCCAATACAGACGCAGTGATTGTTAACTGCACATTCTATGGAAACAGCGCAGATTTCGGCGGAGGGGCGGCGAATTGGGGGAAGATGCTGCTGATAAACTCCACGCTTTCCGAAAACTCAGCAGCTCACGGAGAGGAACTGGCCGACGGAAAGGATTATCTCACGGAGGTTGTGAACTGCATCTTGTGGCACGGATATCCGGGAGATGAAATTTATACGGATCAATCATATCCCGTCGATGTGAGGTATTCCATTATTAAAGGAGGATACCCCGGAGAAGGCAACCTCGATGTATCCCCCCTTCTGGGAACACCTTCCTGGAACGGAGGCCCCACGAGGACCTGCGCACTTCTGCCCGGCAGCCCGGCCATCGACAGCGGAACATCTTCAGGAGCCCCGGTCACTGACCAGAGAGGTATCCAGCGTCCCCAGAAAAGCGGGTTCGACCGCGGAGCCTACGAGGTTTCGGTCCGGAAATTTCTCGTGATGAGAGCCCCCTTTCCCGGTGTGTTCAGATTCAGTACAGCCACGGAGCAATTCGAGAGCGGAGAGGGTACGGCATGGGGATTCCCGGAAGGGATTCCTGTCACGGTAACTTTCCTCCCCCAAGCGGGAAAAAGACTGAAGGATGTTCTGGTGGACAGGCGTTCAGTCGGAGCTGTTTCTTCCTATACATTTCCGAACCTGGACCGGGACCATGAGATTGAAACCGTGTTTATGGAAACCCTGTCCTCCTCCGGTGGGGGCGGGTGTTCCGCCGGCAGCGGATTCTTCTCTTTTCTGCTGCTGATTCCCCTGCTGCTCATCGGCAGGAGAAGGTGAACCGGGGGACCTGTCCGTCACCCTTTCATGACTGCAAGAGGCCGGAGACGGGCCACTTTCCGGGCGAGGCCCGCACCGTGGACAACTTCCACCACCGCGGAAACGTCCTTGTAGGCTTCCGGGGCTTCTTCTCCCAGTGTTCCGGCCTTTTCGGCCATGACGGATATGCCTTTGGCGGAGAGTTCCTTCGGTATATTCCTTCCTGAGGTTCTCCGTATGGCTTCGTTCCTCCCGAGCACCCTTCCTGCGCCGTGGCACGCCGACCCGAAGGTTTCCCTTTCCGCCCCCGGTCTCCCTTCCAGGACATAGCTTGCCGTGCCCATGCTTCCGGGGATCAGCACGGGAAGCCCGTTGAATGCCCTGGTGGCCCCTTTCCTGTGAACGCAGAGCTGTCTCTTTTTTCCTTCCCAGACATGGTTTTCCATGGATGCAAGGTTGTGGCTCACACATCGTAGACGGTGGTGAGTTTTTCCCCTGGAAAGAACCCGGCAAAGACGTCCCGTACGGCTTCAGCAATAGCCTGGCGGTTGGCCGCGGCGAAATTCGCCGCGGCTTTCATGGCCCCGAGATATTGCCGCCCTTCCGGTGAGTCCACGGGGGCGCAGCAAAGCTGCCGGTCAGGCACGGCGATCCCGTACTTCGTCATGGCTCCCCGCATGACCTTCAGGTAATCATCGCATACCTGGTGCCCAAGCCCCCGGCTTCCGCAGTGGATCATCACGGCGATGCATCCTTTGGAAAGCCCCATGGAGGCTGCTTTTTCGGGGAGGAACAGTTCCTCCGTTTCCTGAACCTCGATAAAGTGATTGCCTGAACCCAGGGTGCCGAGCTGCCCTTTGCCCCGTTCCTTTGCCCGCGGAGAAACGGCGCCCGGCTCGGCCCCCACGAGGCATCCCCCTTCCTCCGTCCGCCGGATGTCGCCTTCCGTTCCCCTGCCGGAGCGGACGACTCTGACAGCTCCTTCCTCAAGGATCCTGTCCAGTTCCTTCACGCCGAGGGAATCCTTCACGGATCCGACGCCGCATGGGACGGCGGAGAAGAGGGCGGCCAGCACCCGATCAGCATTGGGACGGAATTCTTCCGCCGGAATTTTTGAGGCGAGGAGCCTGACGCCGCAGGAAATGTCGTACCCCACTCCTCCGGGGGATATGATCCCGCCGGAGACGTCGAAGGCCGCCACTCCGCCGATGGGGAAGCCATACCCCTGGTGGATGTCCGGCATGGCCATGCTGTACCCCACAATACCGGGCAGGCGGGCCACATTGGCCACCTGGGAGAGCACGTCTTCTCCCTTGAGAATGGATTCTATGTAGTCATCGGCGAAAATGAGCCCCGGAACGGCCATTCCCGGCACGGCGCCGGGGTCGAGAACAAGACGCCACTGGTCGATACGCCTGAGAAAACTGTTCAATTTGTTCACCTCGCTGTCAGAGATCGAGGATCATCCTCAGAAAAGGACGGGGAGAAGTACGGAGTACGAGCCCTCCGTACGTGGCGGCCTTGACGGAGAGAACCCGGCCGTTGAGGGGGACGGTTCTTCCCGAGGCAGCAATGGCTGGGGGGGAGAGGGACACAGTGACCTTCACGGGGAGAAAAAATACCGACCGCGTCTCCGCCATGAAGAGCAGTTCGTTGAGCCAGGAGACTGCCAGTTCTTCTCCGTCTGGTGAGGAAAGAAAGAGTTCGCTTTTTTCCCCTGATCCGGGGAAATCCCCGGGTGTCAGTCCAGCGGCAAGGAAAAGGAACGCTTCGGCGGCGTCGAGGAAAACCTCGGCCAGGGTGTCAGCCTCCGCCTCGAATCCGGCATCCGCGGTATGTTCCAGCAGTCTCCAGGCCATGGCCTCCCCAGCCTCCTTTTCTCCGGATATCCTTTGATCCTTAATGTTACCACGGAGAGGAACAGAGGACTTGACAAAGGTTAGATGTCGAACTAATATTATGTCCATGGAAAAAACACAACAGATTATCCGCCGCATAGGCGGAATTCACGATTCAATACACCGTTTTATCTCCGGATATATTGAGCAATGCGAGAAGGAATGCCTTGTTCCCTCCCACGGAGAACTTCTCACAGCCCTTTTTTCAGGGAGGGAATTCACCATGGGCGACCTCGCCCGGGAGATCCGGAAAACAAAGCCCACGGTGACGGTGCTTGTCGAGAAGCTTGTCCGCTGCGGGTACGTTATCAGGGAACGGGATGCCCGGGACGGGCGAATTTCCTTTATCCGGCTCACCGAAAAAGGCTGGGGGCTGAAACCTGTTCTTGAGGATATTTTGAGTTCCCTTGAAATGAGACTTTTTTCAGGTTTTACTGTGCAGGAAAAAAACAATCTGGAGGAAATGCTGTTCCGGATTGAAGAAAATTCGAAGGAGGAGAAGAGAATATGAAGGATTTTTTTGCGGCGGTGAAGGACCGGAGGACCTACTACGGCATTTCCAAGGCGAGCCCCGTTTCTGACGACAGGATAAAGGAGATAGTTCATTTCGCGGTGAAGCATGTTCCCTCGGCGTTCAATTCCCAGAGCGGGAGAGCGGTGCTTCTCCTCGGAAAATCCAGCGACGATTTCTGGTCCATGGTAAAGGAGTCCCTCAGGAAGATCGTGCCTGCGGACAAGTTCGCCCCCACTGAGGAAAAGATCGACGGGTTCGGAAGCGGCTACGGTACAGTGCTCTTCTTCGAGGACTCACGGCCCGTAAAAAATCTCCAGGAGCAGTTCCCAGCCTATGCCGCTCATTTCCCCGTGTGGTCCGATCATTCGTCGGGAATGCTTCAGTATATTGTCTGGGCCGGGCTGGAGTCAGAGGGATTCGGTGCCTCGCTCCAGCATTACGCTCCAGTGGTGGAAGATGATGTCAGGAAGAAATGGGACATCCCCGCCCAGTGGAGGCTGATAGCCCAGATGCCCTTCGGCGTTCCCGTCGCCGGCCCCGGTGAAAAGGAGTTCCTCCCCCTGGAAGACCGGGTCTGGATCCGGGAGTGAAGGGACCGGAAATTTGAAAAGCCCCGCGTCTTCAAAGACGCGGGGCTTTCGCCATTCAGGCCCGGAAGACTTCTCCCAGGGCGGACTGAAGGGCTTCCCGCACATTTTTCTCGTTGCCCCTGAGGCTGAAGGTGAGCTTCTCTCCGGTGTGCTCCACTGCAAGGCTGCATTCGAACACATCCATCTCCTGATTTTTGTCATATACGAGTTTTTTGATTACACGGACGGAGCGGAGCCGGCCGAGAGGTATGGCAATGCTCTCCTTTCCCCTGGCGGCTATTTCTTCCACCGGCATGTCCCAATAATTCCTGACATAGTCGTACCCCGAAGAAAGAACAGCTCCCCAGCGGCCGAAGAATCCCTTCCCTTCGGCTTTTGCCTTTGCCGCCGCTTCTTTCGCGAAGGCCGAGGCTTCCTTCGGGTCTTCGTGGACGAAGAGCATTCTTTCATCCGTAACGACGAGGGTGTAGGCGGTGTGGCTGAACCAGCCCGTTTTTCTGCTCAGCGACGGTATAACTGCCCGCACGTTCTCTTCACTCATGGAGATCCCTCCCGGAAAAAATATTCTTTTACCTTACCCTAAAGTGCCTGAAACCGCCAGGGAATTCTTGACTTGGCGGCCGAAAGGCTCATAATGACGGGAAATCGTTGACGGCTGAGTTCGGGGCAGAGGAGGATGGGCATGGAACGGAACGGAGAAGCGAGAAGAATCACATTTCTGGGGCTTGTAATCAATGTTTTTCTGACAACCGCAAAATATCTCGCAGGAATTTTCGGCCGGAGCGCCGCCATGATCGCCGACGCAACCCACTCGCTGTCCGACCTGCTGACCGATCTCGTGGTGTTCTTCGGGCTCTCGGCGGCGGGAAAACCTGCCGATTCCCGCCATCCCTACGGCCACGGCAAGATTGAGGCCGTCCTTTCGGCCGTGTGCGGCATTTCCCTTCTCCTTGCGGCGGGAGGAATCTTCTTCTCGGGAGCGGCCCGGATATGGTCCCTCCTGTTCAGGGGCGCGGAAACAGCCGGTCCCGGCATAATCGCCCTGGCAGCCGCTGGAGTATCCGTGCTGCTGAAAGAATGGCTTTTTCGCTACACCATCGAGGGAGGGCGGCGTCTCCAGAGCAGTGCCCTGATCGCCAAGGCATGGGACCACCGCTCCGATGCCCTCTCTTCGGTGGGCACCCTTGCGGGAATTGCCGGGGCCTTTTTCGGCGGGGAACGGTGGCAAATTCTCGATCCCCTGGCTGCCCTGGTGGTGAGCGTCTTCATCGTGACTGCGGCCCTTCCCATCCTGAGGGACAGCCTTGACGAGCTCATCGAGGCTGCCCTTCCCGGGGAGCTGGAAAAAAAACTCCAGTCGGTCATCGTTTCCGTTCCGGGGGTTCGTTCTTTCCACAAGCTGAAGACCCGGAGGATTGGAAGCTCCATCGCCGTGGACGTACATATACAGATGAACGGGTCCCTGTCCCTGGACGAAGCCCATGAAATTTCCCGGAAGGTTGAGCGGGAGATCTGGGAGCTTTTCGGTCGCGACGCCCATATTTCCCTCCACATGGAACCCGTCTCGCCGGCGGCTGCCCGGTGAGTTTTACAATTCGCCTTCTCCGTGCAAAAATAGAACGGATCAACAGGTGTTCATTCCAATTACCGCCAAGCAAAGGAGCGTTTTGAATTGATGGAAAGCCAGTCCGCGAAAGGGCCTCATTTTATTGAACAGATTATCCTGGACGACCTGAAAAACGGTGTGGTGAAGGAAATCCGCACCCGTTTTCCTCCGGAGCCGAACGGATACCTCCACATCGGTCACGCCAAGTCCATCTGCCTGAACTTCGGCCTCGCGGAGCAGTTCGGGGGAACGTGCAATCTCCGCTTCGACGACACGAACCCGGCCAAGGAAGAGACGGAATACGTGGAGTCCATCATGCGTGACGTCCAGTGGCTCGGTTTCCGGTGGCACAGGCTGTGCTTCGCCTCCGATTACTTCCACCGGTTCTACGAGTGGGCCCTCGAGCTGATTCATGCCGGGAAGGCCTACGTGGACCACCAGTCCGCCGACGATATTCGTGAGACCCGGGGAACCCTCACGGCCCCCGGCAAAGAGTCTCCCTACAGGAACCGCACTGCGGACGAAAACCTCGCCCTTTTCGAAAGCATGAAAAGAGGAGAACTCGAGGACGGTACCTGCGTCCTCAGGGCGAAGATCGACATGGGGCACCCCAACCTCAACATGAGGGACCCGGTGCTGTACCGGATTCTTCACAGGCACCACTTCCGGTCCGGTGACGAGTGGTGCATCTACCCTATGTATGACTTTGCCCACGGCTACGAGGATGCCATCGAGGGCGTAACCCATTCCATCTGCACCCTCGAGTTCGAGGATCACAGGCCCCTTTACGAGTGGCTGCTGGACAATGTTTCCGTTCCATGCAAGCCGAGGCAGTTCGAGTTCGCCCGGCTGAACCTCACCTATACGGTGATGAGCAAGCGCCTCCTGCTCACCCTGGTCAACGAGAAGATCGTCTCCGGCTGGGATGATCCGAGGATGCCCACCATCAGCGGAATTCGCAGGAGAGGATACACTCCCTCGGCTCTCCGCAGGTTCTGCCAGGAAATCGGCGTTTCAAAGTCCAACAGCATGGTGGATATCGAGTTTCTTCAGTACATCATCCGGGAGGAGCTGAACCTGGAGGCCCGGCGGGCCATGGCGGTCCTCGATCCCCTGAAGGTGGTCATAGAAAACTACCCTGAAGGACAGACCGAGATGCTCGACGCGGAGAACAACCCAGAAAGGCCGGAGGACGGAACACGGCAGATTCCCTTCTCCCGGGAGATTTACATTGAACGGGACGATTTCATGGAAAACCCGCCGAAGAAATTTTTCCGTCTTTCTCCGGGCATGGAAGTGCGGCTGAAGCATGCCTACCTGATCACCTGCACCGAAGTTGTCAGGAACGGGGATGGAGAGATCACAGAACTTCGCTGCACCTACGATCCTTTGAGCCGCGGAGGGGAGGCTCCCGACGGAAGGCGGGTTAAAGGCACCCTTCACTGGGTTTCGGTTCCTCACGCCGTGAAGGCCGAAGTGCGCCTGTACGACAACCTGTTCACCCTGCGGGATATGTCCGCCATGGAGGAGGGCAAGACCTTCAGGGATTACCTGAATCCCGGTTCCCTGAAAGTGCTGGAGAACTGCTTCGTCGAGCCCGGGCTCGCGGAGGCGGGACCGCTGGAGAAGTTTCAGTTTCTGCGGCAGGGATATTTCTGTGCTGACCCGGATTCCACCCCGGAAAGGCCCGTGTTCAACCGGACCGTCGCCCTGAAGGATTCCTGGGCGAAGGAAGTCCGGAAGGAACAGGCAAACTGACCGCGGGGAGGGGAGAACCCCCTCCCTTTTTTCTTTCCCGCCGTTTCCCTGCACTGTTCCGCTCCAATTCCCTTTTTCCTGGTTCTTCTTCATTACTTTATTTGTCCCGGGGAATATTCCCTTTTCTTTGTCCTTTTTTACCGAGAAGTGCTGAGAAGTTGAAGGAAGGGAAGTGCTACAATAAAAAAAGGTTTTCTATGCGGTTCCCTATGGGAAATCTTCGGAAATGCGCAGAGGAGGTTCGCCCGATATGGTTGATTACGACGAAAAGGGTTTTTCCCCCAGCGGAGGGAATAATGGAAGAAAATGCCCCGAGTGCGGCGAAGAGGTGAGCGGAAGGTTTCGCTTTTGCCCGGCCTGCGGAACGGCGATCCCTGAGGTGCCTGCCAATGTTCCCCTTCGCCCCCGGGCGGCAGTGTCCCGGCAGGAGCCGGTTTCCAGGGAACAGTTCGTCCCGAGGCATGGCGGTGCCAGGTTCGCGGAGAATGGAAGCGAACCGGAGCAGGGGAGACGGTTCCGGACTAATGCCGACAAGACGGAGGCAAGCTTCCGGGAGTTCAACGCCGTGGCCCGTTCGAGGCGCAGGAAGGACGACCGGAAGAGTGCCCTCCCCCTTATCATGATCCTTCTTGTCTTTTTGGTTTCCATCGGCGGTGGGGTGTACTGGTTCCTGCGGCAGGCGGAGGATTTGCCCTGGGACAGTGCCGTAGTGCAGAAGCCGGAGAAAACTCCCCCCGCGTCAGGCCCGGCCCCGGAGCAGCTTTCACCTGCCGGCGCTCCCACGGCTGAAAATCCCGGGGGCACTGCCGCGGTCCCGGGAGAGGCAGCGCAGCCGGCTGTCCCGGCAGCTTCCACTCCTGTGCCTGTCGCATCTGCCGTTCCCGGTGAAATTCCCGAGGTCACCGGGCCTACCCGGGGAATTGTCATCGGCTCCAGCGTCAATCTCCGCGGTTCCCACACCATCGAAAGCCCTGTGGTGGGGAGGGTTTCCGCCGGAAACCGGCTGGAGGTTGCCGAATCCTGGACTCCTGACGACAGTGCCGAAGCGGTAACTCTCGCGGACGTGGAGTTGACCGCACCGGACGGAAAGAAAGTCAAGGTTGCACGGGGGAAAGGCGTTACAGTGACCGGTCTTCCCGACGCTTCAGGGATGGTGAACGTCATCCTGCCCGAGGACAGGAACAAGGTGGTCTACAGTGTATCCTCCAAGTCATTGAGCGATCCCCAGGCTTGGCCCTGGTACAGGGTGAAGCCCCAGGGAGGCGGAAAGGAAGGCTGGATTTTCGGCAAATTCCTGACCGTGCTGGATACCCGGGAAGAATCGCTGTCCGTGCTGTACCTTGACAGCGCCCTCACCTCCTATGGCACCACGAAGGAGCAGGTCCAGGAGGTACTGGGAAAACCCCAGAAAACTTCATCCCGCAAGGTAAAGGCTTCCGGGGGCGAGGGCACCGAAACAACCCTCACCTTCAGCGGGGGAACCTTTGTGGTCTACGAAGGCCCGGGCGGTCCCGAAGTGAAGAAGATCACCCTTACCTCGGCGAAGCATCCCCTTGACGGGGGCCTTGCTGTGGGAATGGAGAGGCGGCAGGTCCTCTCGCTCCTGGGCCACCCCAACGATCTCGAAAAGGGAGAGGAAATCTACAGGGCAAACAAGACCGCCGGCATAAGGATCAAGTACGAAAACTACAGGGTGAAATCTGTGACCGCCGGGGTGCTCAATTGACAGACCTTTCGACAATGTCGGTCCCGCCCGTTCCCGGAACTTCCTTCTTTCCCGTGAGCAGGGAAGAAATGGAGGCAAGAGGATGGGCGGGGCTTGATTTCCTTCTGATCAGCGGAGATGCTTACGTGGACCACCCGAGCTTCGGCCCGGCTGTCATCGCCAGGGTTCTCGAGAGCAGGGGATTCAGGGTGGGCATTCTCCCCCAGCCTGACTGGAGAAGCAGGGATTCCTTCCTCGCCATGGGCAGGCCCCGGCTTGCCGCCCTGGTAACCGCCGGGAACCTGGATTCCATGCTCAACAGGTTTACCGCTTCGAAAAAAAGCCGGAGCAGCGACAGCTATTCCCCGGGAGGGAAGGCCGGGCTGCGTCCCGACAGGGCCACCATTGTCTACGGCAGCCGGGTGCGGGAATGCTGGAAGGATCTCCCCCTGATCATCGGCGGAGTGGAAGCGAGCCTCCGGCGGTTTGCCCATTACGATTACTGGTCCGATGAAGTCCGCCGCTCCATACTGGTGGACAGCGGGGCAGACCTCCTGGTCTATGGAATGGGCGAGAAGCAGATCGCTGAGATAGCCGCCCTGCTGGAACGGGGAGTACCTGTGGAAAAGATCCGCTCCGTCCGGGGAACCATGTACAGGACCGCCGCGCTTCCCGAAGATGGGAGGACGGTGGAGGTGCCTTCATGGGAGGATGTCTCCGCTGACAAAAGGAAATTCGCCGAGGCCTTCAGGCTCCAGTATCCGGAGCAGGATCCCTTCCACGGGAGAGCGGTCGCCCAGCGCTTCGGGACCGTCTGGACCATCCAGAACCCTCCTCCCCGTCCTCTGACAATGGATGAAATGGACGGGATTTACGGCTATCCCTATACCAGGACCTACCATCCCATGTACGAGAAGGACGGAGGCGTGCCCGCCATCGAGGAAGTCCGCTTCAGTCTCACCAGCCACAGGGGGTGTTTCGGGAGCTGTTCGTTCTGCGCCATCCACTACCACCAGGGAAGAATCATCCAGGCCAGAAGCCACGGTTCCCTGGTGGAAGAAGCCCGGCTCCTCACCACGCTGCCCGATTTCAAGGGGTATATTCATGACGTGGGAGGCCCCACGGCAAACTTCCGGATTCCTTCCTGCGACGACCAGCTTGTCCGGGGCACCTGCAGGGGTCGCCAGTGCCTGTTCCCCACTCCTTGCCCGAAACTCCGGGCGGATCACAGCGACTACCTTGAACTGCTCGGAAAGCTCAGGGCCCTCCCGGGAGTGAAGAAGGTCTTCATCAGGTCGGGAATCCGCTTTGACTACCTCATGGCGGACAAAAAGACGCCGTTCCTGGAAGAGCTCTGCGCCCATCACGTGAGCGGACAGCTCAAGGTGGCGCCGGAGCACGTGTCGCCGGGCGTCCTGTCCGTCATGGGAAAGCCTGGATGCGAAGTGTACGGGAAGTTCATGGAGGCGTACGCCGAGGTGAACAGGAAGCTGGGGAAGAAGCAGTATCTTGTCCCCTACTTCATTTCTTCCCACCCGGGAGCGGATCTGAAGGATGCTGTGCAACTCGCGGAGTTTCTGCGGGACATCAGGTTCCAGCCCGAACAGGTCCAGGATTTCATTCCCACGCCCGGAAGCCTGTCCACATGCATTTATTACACGGGAATCGACCCGTTTTCAGGGAAGAAGGTCCACGTACCGAAGGACAGAAATGAACGCAAAATGCAGCGGGCTCTCCTGCAGTACCGGGAGCCGAAAAACAGGGAGACCGTCATCAGTGCCCTGAAGGCTGCCGGGAGGCCGGACCTCGTCGGTGAAGGGCCCCGCTGCCTTGTTCGAGAGCAGCATAAAGAAACCCGCCGGGGAAGGGAATCCTCTCCGGCGGACAGCTCAGGAAAAAGGAAACGGGGGGGAAAGTCTACGGCTTCTCCCCGGCAGGGAGGCGGCCGGAAAGAGCCCTCGCGAGGGCCGGGCCGGTCTCCGTCAGAAGGACGGCGGCCAGGATAAGGGCGCAGCCCGCAGCCATCCTCGAGGTGAATATCTCTCCCATGAAATAGATTCCCGCAAAGGCGCCGAAGACCGACTCCAGGCTCAGTATTATCGCCGTGTGGGTTGAGGGTGTGAATTTCTGGGCCACGTTCTGTACGGCGAAGGCGAAAACGGTGCAGAAGAGCACTGTGAAGGCGATGCTCCACAGGCCGGACCCGCCGTTGAAGCCGGGCCATGTCTCGAAGGCCAGGGCGAAGGGAAGACTGAGGAGCCCCACCATGAAGATCTGGATAATGGCCAGGATTACGGGGTCGGTTTTTGCGGCGAAGTATTCTATGGCCAGGATGTGGCAGGCGAAGAAAACTGCGCAGACCAGCGTAAGGGTGTCACCGGCGCCGACTGCCAGTCCCTCCTGGAGGGTGAGCATCGCCATGCCCGCAAGGCATACCGCCGACGCGGCGAAGGAGAGCAGCCCGGGAAAGCGCTTCCTGAAGACCCAGGAGAGCAGGGGAACGATGACCACATAGGTGGCGGTGAGAAAGGCCTGCTTGCCAGGCGTCGTGTAGTTCAGGCCGAGGGTCTGGGTGGAAAACCCCAGAAAAAGAAAGACCCCGATGATCACTCCCGCCCTGACGTCGGCGGGCGACACTCCGGCAAGCCTTTTCCGGAACAGGGCGGCCATGAGAGCAGCCCCGGAGCCGAAGCGGAGTACGAGCAGCCAGAAGGTCGGGTAGCTTTCGAGAGCATCCTTCATAGCCACGAAACCAAGCCCCCAGAAAAGGGCGACGAGCATCAGGGAAAAGTCCGCGAGAAACGTTTTCATACCGGCAGATAGAACCATATTTTTCACTCCCGTTGGAAATAGCTCGGGAGAGTATACCACTTTACCGGCTCGTTTATAAGGAAGTTTCGCAATTCGTTTACATTTTGTGAGGATATTAACTTTCATTTACAATGGATCGAACCGTAGTATAATGTATCCGATGTTTTTTCACTCTCCGGATTTCCGGAATTCCATTCGGAATGTTCAAAAAATCAAGACGGGAGGTGGAGTATGTGTTCATTTTTGTAGTCTCCTTTCTGATGTACCTTCTCCTTGTCTGGTCGGGAGGGGCCATTCCCATGATCGAGGTGCTCATCGCACTGATCCTGGCGTCTGTCATCACAGTGGCCTTCCGTTCCTGGCACAAGGGAAGGAAAATCAGCATGAGGGGACTGGAACCAAAAAGGTGGTTCGGATTTTTTCATTACCTGTTCGGGCCCTTTGCCGTCGGGCTGGCCAAGGCCAACATCGACGTGGCGAAAAGGGTCATAACGGGGGATATCCGGCCCGGAATCGTCAAGGTGAACCCCGGCCTGACGAACGATGTCGCCAGGACAATGCTGGCGGATTCCATAACCCTTACCCCGGGAACACTCACCGTGGACGTTGACGATGAGGGAGCTTTCTACATCCACTGGATCTACGTGGAGGACGAAAACCCCACAGAAGAGCAGCTCTACGGATGCTTTGGCCATTGGGCGAGGAGGTTGGCGGAGTGACAAACCTGATCTTTCTGTTCGCTGCGGCATTTACAGGCCTTCTGGCCGTGGCAGTGCTGGGGCGTCTCGTAGCCGGTCCCACCGTTGCCGACAGGGCTGTGGCCCTGGATACCATGAACACCCTGGTGGTCGGACTGATGATGATCCTTGCGGCGGTCTACGATTCGGTGGTCATGGTCGACGTGGCCATAGTCTATGCCGGGCTTTCCTTCGTCGGAACCATGTTCATCGCCCGGTACATCGAAGGGGAGGTGTGAGGAGATGTTTCTCATCGTCGGAATCCTCATCCTCATAGGTTTTGGCTTCAACGCGCTGGGAGCTTTTTCCCTCTACAGGTTCCCCGATGTCTACACGAGACTTCACGGCGCCACGAAATGCACCACCTTCGGGACGCTTTTCACCATGTTCGCAGTGGTTGCGTACTCTCTCGGCAAGCTTCTCACCACGGGAGAGGCACGTTTCGGAGTCTTTATCATTCATGGTGCCGTGGCCGCTCTTGTTCTTCTGATCACCAACGCCACCGGTGCCCATGCCATTGCCCGCGCCGCCCACAGGAGCGGCATTTTTCCTGCCCTTGCAGTGGTTGACCGCCTGGAAGAAAAAGAAGAAGCGAAAGGGGGCACGTCCAGATGAACAACATGCTGCACATTGTCGTATTGGCTCTCCTGGTGCTGTCCGCCTTCTTCGCCCTCTGGTTCAAGGACCTCATTTCATCGGTGATTGCCCTTGCTGTGTTCAGCGTTATGACCGCCCTGGAATTCTATATCCTCCAGGCTCCTGACGTAGCCATTGCCGAGGCCGCCATCGGAGCCGGCCTGAGCACCGCCATCTTCATCATCGCCATCAGGGCCTGCGGAAAGGTCAAGAAGAGCGACGGAGGTGACGGAAGATGAAGAAGATCATTTTCATCGTCTCGGCGATTATCCTCGGAGCCCTGGTGGTGGGAGCGGTGGATAACATACGCCCCTTCGGAGAGCCCGGCGCGGCGCCCATGGACGACCATTTCATCGCCAGGGCACTTACGGAAAGATCATCGGAAAACGTGGTGACCTCCATCGTTTTCGACTACAGGGGTTTTGACACCATAGGAGAAGCGGCGGTTCTCTTCACGGCCCTTTGCGCCATTACCGCCCTCTTCCGTGAAGGGAGGAAAAAGCAGTGAGGCCGCTTTCTGTCGTCGTCAGAACCGGCTGCGACCTTTTCGCCTGGTTCCTGATCGTCTTCGGCGCGAGCATTATCATCCACGGTGACGTCACCCCCGGGGGAGGATTCCAGGGAGGAGCCGTGGCAGCCACCTTTATCACCCTGCTCCTTGTCGCCTACGGCGGAAAGAAGGTTTTTTCGTGGGTCAGGATGGGGATCTTCAACGGCATGCTCCTTTTCGGCCTTATGGCCTTTTTCCTTCTCGGCCTCATGGGGTTCCCCAATGCCTTCCTCTACAACTTCCTGGCCATTCCCCACGAAGTAGTCCAGGCTACCGGCCACGGTGTGATTCCACCGTCGGGCACCATCGCCCTCATGGACATTGCCGTCGGTATCGAGGTGGCGGGAGCTCTTTCCATTATTGTGCTTTCCATGTTCAGAGGCATCCGGCTTTTCCGTGAGGGGCCTATGGAGGAGGAATCAGGCCATGATCGGTAACGCACCGTTTTTCGTCGTCGGAGTTCTTTTCCTTATGGGACTCGTGGGCATTTTTATGTCGAAGAATCTCATCAAGATCGCCATCGCCGTGAGCATCCTCGGAAGCGCCGTCAACATCTTCCTGGTCGCTCTCGGGTATCGCGCGGGAGGGACGATCCCCGTCCATTTCCTGGCCGGAGAGGGTACCACCATGGTCCTCCCCACGCCCCAGGCAATGACCCTGACCGCCATCGTCATCGCCCTTGCGACCACGGCCCTTCTGCTGTCGCTAATCATGCTCGTCTGGCGCCATTACGGAACCCTTGACGTGGACGAGATCCGGAGGTTGAGAGGATGAACTGGAACGAACATCTTCCTGCGCTGCTTCTGATTATTCCTCTCTTCGGCGCCTTCCTCGCGCCGGTCTGCTCCATGGGAGGAAAACTGGCCCGGAACATCCTGCTTGTGGCAGCGACCTTCCTCACGCTGCTGGTAGCCTTCCTGCTCTGGAGGAGCGTCCTCGCCAGCGGGATTCAGTATTATGTCATGGGCGGCGAGAGCTTCAGGCTCGCCCTTCCGTCGGGAATGGCCCTTCCGGTGAGAATCATTCTCGAAGTTGACGCCTTCAGCGCTTTCATGGTTCTGTGCGGCGCCATCGCATCATTTGCAGGAGCACTCTTCTCGGTGAACTACATGAGCAGGTTCTCCGGTCTGAGCCGTTTCGCATCTCTTTACCTTCTGCTCACCACGGGCATGCTGGGAATGATGGTGACGGGTGACATGTTCAACTTCTTCATCTTCATCGAGATTTCGTCCATCGCCTCCTTCGGACTGATCGCCTTCTGGAGGGACAAGCCGTCGGCCATCGAGGCGAGCTTCAAGTACGCCCTGATCTCCCAGGTCGGGTCCATGATGATCCTCATCGCCGCTGGTTCCCTCTACGGGAAGTACAATGCCCTGAACATGGCGGCCCTGGGAAGCGTCCTGACCATGGGGACCATGGAAAAGCTCGCCCTTGTTTTCCTGGTGGGATCCCTTGCCATGAAGTGCGGCACCTTCCCCATGCATATGTGGCTTCCCGATGCCTATGCGGAAGCTCCCACGGGTGTGACATGCCTGCTGGTGGCGGTGAGCCAGGCATCGCTCTACGGCCTGATGAGAGTCTGCTTCTCCATCTACGGAGTGGCCATGGGCAGCACCTTCGTTCCCTGGATGATCATCATCTTCGGCCTCGCGTCCATGTTCTTCGGCGTCACCATGGCGGTGGTGCAGCATGAGATCAAGAGGCTGATAGGCTACCATTCCGTCTCCCAGGTCGGCTACATGCTCCTCGGCCTCGGAGTGGGCATGCTCGTCCTCGGCGACCCCCGCGGCATGGCCGACTTCGGCTTCACCGCCATCAAGGGCGGCGTGTTCCATATCTTCAACTACACCATGTACAAGGCCCTGCTGTTCCTCGCTGCAGGCGCGGTCTATTACGCCACCGGCAAGAGAGACCTCAACGATCTCGGCGGTCTTGCCAGAAAGATGCCCTATACGACCTTCATGTTCGTCATAGCCGCTGCGGCCATCTCCGGACTTCCCCCCTTCAACGGGTTCGTGTCCAAGCTGCTCATCTACGAGTCTTCCTTCGCCGTGCATCCTTCACTCGCCGTGGTGGCTCTCGTGACCTCCGTCCTTACCCTGGCATCCTTCGTCAAGGTCTTCCAGACGGCGTTCCTCGGTCCCGAGAAGAACAGCCTGCTCCACGTCCGGGAAGTTCCTCCCGCCATGCTCGCAGGAATGGCGGTTCTTACGGTCGCCGTTCTCGGTGCCACTCTGTTCCCCTCCTGGACTCTATCCAACCTTGTGGAGCCTGCGGCCAGGGCCCTTGTTGACCAGAGCGGATACATCGGCGCCATCATGGGAGGTGGAATGTGATGGGAAAGGTCTATACCGGATTCGGCTACTGGGACGTAGGGGCGTGGATTCTCTTCTTCGCCGTGGCGGCCTTCTACATTCTCTGGCTGCGCGCCCAGGGCAGGTCCGATTTTAAAAAAGGCACCGACCAGGATGAAATCTACTGGTCAGGAAACGAGGTCCCCGAGGACGGAGCGGAACTATCCGTTCCTGCTTCCTCCGCATACTGGGGCTTCAGGAAGGCCCTTGAGCCGTTTTACAAAGGGCTTCTCGGAATGCACACAGGCATAGCGACTGACATGGTTGGGTATTACGTCCTTTCCGTCGCGTTCATGGCCGTGTTCATTCTGCTGGTGTAGGAGGTCGGCCCATGTTGAAACTTGAAAAATACCTGGAAATCCTGCCGAAATCTCTGTGGGTGACCACCTGCAATTCCGGTTCGTGCAACGGGTGTGACATCGAAATTGTTGCCACCATCAGCCCGCGGTACGACATCGAACGGCTGGGCATGAAGCTGGTGGGAACGCCCCGCCACGCGGACGTGCTGATCGTCACGGGCCCCGTGACGAAGTTCATGAAGGAAAAGCTTCTCAGAATCTACAACCAGATGCCCGACCCGAAGGCGGTCGTGGTGGTGGGAAACTGCGGAGCCTCCGGCGACGTGTTCTACAAATCCTATAATCTCGAAGGTCCGGTGGACAGGATCATTCCGGTGGATGTTTTCGTCCACGGATGTCCCCCCCGGCCCGAAGCGATCATCGAAGGGGTAGCCAAGGCAGTGCTGAAGCTCGAACGCCTCAGGGGCGACCTTCAGAAAGCGGGTGAGGGTCAATAATGAGTTTCCCGATGAATTCCGTGGACAACGTCACGGTCGCAAAATCTCCGGCTGAAGTGGCGGACCGCATCCGTTCCGTCTTCGGCCAGGGAGCGGTGCTCGAAGTCCGTGAGAGGAAAGCCGGAAAGGACGATACCGTGGGCCATCACGACATCTGGGCGAAGGTTGAGAGAGACCGTTTCCTTGATTTCGTTGACACTCTGGCCGAGTTCGATTTCCCCCAGTTTCATATTATTTCCGGAAACGACGACGGGGGCGTGGTGACTCTGTACTATCACTTCACCCTCTTCCAGGTTGCCGGCAGACGGAACCGCATCGGCGTGGCCGTTGCCGTTCCGGTGGATAAAAAAGACCTCGTCATGCCGTCTCTTTTCTCCCGGATTCCCGGGGTGGAGTACAGCGAGCGGGAGACCCGCGAAATGTTCGGCGTGGATTTTGACGGCCTGCCGAACAAGGCTCTCGTCTTCCTTCCCGAGGAATGGGACGAGTCCATCAAGCCATGGCGCAGGGACGAGGCCGGGCCTTCCGCGAACGACGTGCGGGAGCTTTCCTAGGAGGGTAAGTCATGGAGAAAAAATATAAAGTTCCCATAGGTCCGGTGCATGTCGGCCTGAAAGAACCCATTACCGCCTGGCTGGACCTCGAGGGCGAAAAGATCGTGGGAGCCACGGTCCGCCCCGGAGCCATCCACAGGGGAATCGAATTCATGGCCAGGGACCGGAATCCGATCCAGGTTATCTATCTTTCGGAGCGCATCTGCGGCATCTGCTCCTTCAGCCACGTCATCGCGTTCCTGCGGGCCGTGGAGGACGCAGCCTCCGTCCCGGTGCCGCCGAGGGCCCAGTACATCCGCTCCCTTGTTCTTGAGCTCGAGCGGCTTCACTCCCATATGCTCTGGGCCGGCGTCGCGTGCTATACCATCGGGTTCGATTCCGCCTTCCACCTGGGTATGGCACTGCGGGAAAAGGTCATGGACGTTCTCGAAGTCCTGTCCGGAAACCGGGTGAACTACGGTGTGGCCACGGTAGGCGGGGTCAGGTGGGATGTCACCCCCGAGCTTGCGAAGACGGTAAAGCAGATGGTGAAGTACTACAAGCAGGAATTCGCTCCCTTCTACGACGTGGTTACAGCCGACCCCATCGCCAAGGCCAGGCTGCGGGACGTGGGCGTCCTTACCTACGAAGAGGCTATCCGATACAGCGCCGTGGGGCCCACGGCAAGGGCGAGCGGAGTGAGGTGCGACCTCAGGGAGAGTTCTCCCTACGAAGCATACGGAGACATAGGCGTCCGGGCAGTGGTCCCTCAGGACTACTACGGAAAGGCCTACGGCGACGTGTTTGACCGCTTCCTTGTCCGGGTCCACGAGGTGTACCAGTCCCTCGACATCATCGACAAGATCATGGCCGGTCTTCCAGAAGGGGACATCATGTGGGAGAAGAACCTGAACAAGGTCCTCGCCTTCCTCAAGAAAGCCGAGGGCACAGGCTGGGCATCCATCGAGGCACCCCGGGGAGACGACACTCACGTGGTTCACCTCAAGGGCGGAGACGAGAACGTGACCTGGTGGAAGGTCCGTGCCCCTACATACGCCAACGCCGTTTCCTGGCCCCTCATGTTCCGGAACAACGAGCTTGCGGACGCACCGCTCATCATCAACAGCATCGACCCCTGCATCTCATGCATGGAGCGCATGCTGGCCACTGACAGCTCGACGGGAGCCCGGAAAGTGGTCACCCGGGCCGAACTGCTGGAGAAGTGCAGAGAGAAAACAAGGAGGCTGATGCAGAATGGTGGTCGTTAGCCTTATTATGCGCCTTATTGCGGGCGCGGCGCTTATGCTCCTCGTGGCTGCCCTTGCCTTCCTCTTCGAGGGAGTGGACCGGGTGGTTCATGCAAGGATGCAGCGGAGGATCGGCCCCCCCGTCTTCCAGCCCTTTCTGGATCTGGTAAAGCTGCTGGGCAAGGAAAACATCGTTCCCCGGCGGGCGGTGGCGTGGGCCTTCAACGGCGCCCCCTGGGTAGCCGCTGTCACCATGCTGCTCGTGTTCCTCTATATACCCATCGGTTCTCTCCCTCCCATCCTGGGCGGTGAAGGGGACATGATCCTCATCATCTACCTCCTCGGCCTCTCCGGCGTCGCCATGGCCGTGGGCGGCTTCGCCAGCGGCAACCCCATCGCCAACGTGGGCGCACAGCGGGAAATGATCCTGATGATGAGCTACGAGCTTCCCCTGGCGGTAGTGGTCAGCACCCTGGCCTACGTCGCCTACAAGACCGGCATGCCGGGCGAGCCCTTCAGCCTGGAGACTTTCTCCGGAATGTCAGTGTGGGGCGTTGTCGGCAAAGTGGGTTTCCTGGGCATTCTCTGCCTCTTCCTCGCCCTTGTCCTTGTGGTCCCCGGCGAGACCGGCAAGGGGCCCATGGACATCCCCGAGGCGAAAACGGAAATACTGGAAGGACTCATCATCGAGTATTCCGGCACAAACCTCGCCATGTTCAAGATAACCTTCGCCCTGAGAGCAACGGCCATGGCCGCCATCATCACGGCCATTTTCTTCCCGTGGTCTCTCGGCTCCTTCCTCGGCTTCGGGAGCATTTTCCTCTATGCCCTGGATTTCCTCTGGTTCTGGGTGAAGGTCTTCGTGGTGCAGATCATATTCGTCACCTTCATGCGGACCGCCTTCGGCCGGTTTAAGATCTGGCAGGCGTCCGAATTTTACCTGATCAAGGTTGCGGGTCTTTCCATCGCCGGAATGATCCTTGCATCTGTCGGTCTGGTGATCTAGAAAGGGGGAGGAAAGAATGCTGAACCGGATGGCAATGCTTCTGCTCCGGCAGGTCGCTGAAAAAACGGTAACCAACCCCTTCCCCGTGCAGGCTATGCCCGATTCGCTTTCGGACGCTCTTCAGGCCGCCCAGGACGGGGAGATTGAACTCAACCCGCCCGTGGAAACGACGGAAAGGTTCCGCGGAAGGCTGAACTACGACAAGTCTGCCTGCATCGGCTGTAAGCTCTGCATCAAGGTCTGCCCCGCGAACGCGACGGTCTTTCTTCCCGAAGAGAAGAAGATCCAGATCCATAATGACCGCTGCTGTTTCTGCGCCCAGTGTACCGAGATCTGCCCGGTGAAGTGCCTCACCATGTCGTCCGAATACCTTATCTCCTCCTACGACAGGAAGGCCCAGATCACCACCGACACCGGCAAACCCCAGCCCGGGGAGGGCCCGCAGAAAAAAACGGTCTACCGGGTTATGTCCGACAAATGCATAGGATGCACGAAATGTGCCAGGAACTGCCCCGTGGGCTGCATTTCCGGAAAGGTCAAAGAACCCCACGTCATTGACGAATCGGCCTGCATCGGCTGTGGAAAATGCGCCGAAGTCTGCCCGAAGGATGCCGTGGAGGCTGTGGAGATCGACGTTCTGGCGGACGGAAAGTAAACCGCCTGCCGGGACGGAAGCTAAAAGCGGACGGACCGGGTAGATTTCCGGTCCGTCCGCTTTTTGTCTGTTCGGGAGTTTCTCTAGCCTTCCGATCCGACGAAGCCGAAATGGGAGAGGCGTCTCCGGCTTTCATCCCGCCCGAGGTGTTCCGCCACCTCGAAGACTCCGGGGCTGACCTTCATGCCGGTGAGGGCCATCCTCAGGGGCATGGCGATGTCCTTCATTTTTACGGAATGGTTTTCGCTCCACGTGCGGGTGAATTCTTCCAGCGGGTGGGCTTTCCATTCGGGAAGTGCGAGGAGTTCCCCGTAGAATTTCCGGAGGATCCCCCTTCCCGCGTCGTCCACGTCCGAACCGTCGTACCTGGCCTTTACAGCGTCAAAGGTGACAAAATAATCCGAGTACCCCGCAGCCTCCTTCGCCGTCTGTCCCCTTCCGCAGAGGACCACGAGTGACTGGGCGAGGTATTCCCGTGAATGATCGTCCACGGGAAGCCCCATTTCCCTCCAGAAGGGTTCCACGAGCTCGAGCCTCGTGTAGGGATCGAGGCGCTTCAGGTGCTCCTGGTTGATGAAGTTGAGTTTTTCCATGTCGAACACGGCGGCCCGCTTCGTCACCCTTGAAAGCTCGAAAAGGGCCACGGCTTCGTCCCGGCTGAAAATCTCGTTGTTCTCTCCGGCGGACCAGCCGAGCAGGGCGAGGAAATTGAAGACCGAGTCCGGCATGTAGCCCATGTCACGGAACTCGTAGACGCTGGTAGCCCCATGGCGCTTGGAGAGTTTTTTCTTGTCCTTCCCGAGGATCATGGGAAGATGCCCGAAAGCGGGGTAGTCCCATCCGAGAGCGTCATAGATGAGGAGTTGCTTGGGCGTGTTGGAAATATGGTCCTCGCCCCGGATGACGTGGGTGATTCCCATGCAGTGGTCGTCGATGACGACGGCGTAGTTGTAGGTCGGCATGCCGTCGCTCTTTATGAGCACCGTATCCTTCAGGGTTTCGCTCATGACCTCGATATGGCCGTAGACCACGTCGTCGAAGGCAAGTTTCACGCCTTCGGGGTTTTTGAAGATGACGGCATCTCCTTCCCTGTAGGCTTTTCCTTCGGCAACGAGCTGGTCTGCATACTTGTGGTACAGGGGAAGCCGCTCGGACTGCCTATAGGGGCCGTAATCGCCCCCCGCGTCGGGGCCTTCGTCCCAGTCGAGGCCGAGCCAGCGCATGCCCGACATGATGGTTTCCTCATATTCCTTGGTGGACCGCTCCCGGTCTGTGTCCTCGATCCTGAGAATGAACCTTCCGCCCATGTGGCGGGCCCAGAGCCAGTTGAACAGGGCGGTGTGCCCTCCGCCGATGTGGAGCGCCCCCGTAGGGCTCGGAGCGAATCTTACCCTTACCGTATCCGTCATTTTCGTTCCTCCCTGACGTTGGATAGTGCAGAACTCTTTTGTGCATGAATCCCGACAATGGGTTATTATAACCCAGTCAGGCCGAAAAGGACCAAAAAGAAAAAGGATGTGATCCCCATGAAGGGGAAGAAGCTGCTTCTCGTCGACGGGCACGGGCTTGCTTTCCGTGCCTTCTACGCCCTCCCGGAGCTTACCGCCCCGGACGGAACGCCCACGAACGCCGTGGTCGGCTTTTTCAACATGTTCCAGAAAGTACGGGAAGACTGGAAACCCGACCTGTGCGGCGTGATATTCGACGCCCCCGGGCCCACGTTCCGCCACGAAGCCTACGAAGAATACAAAGCCGGCAGGAAGCCTACGCCACCGGAGTTCAAGGTCCAGGTTCCCCTCATTTCCGAGCTTCTTTCCCTCATGGGCATACCGGTGGTCATGCGGCAGGGAGTGGAGGCGGACGACGTTCTTGCTTCCGTGGCCTGCACGGCCGCCGGGGAGCAGCTTGAAACTCTGATTCTTTCCTCCGACAAGGACATACTCCAGATACTGGGGCCGGGGCTTTCCGTACTCCGTCCCGGCAAGGGGATTACTTCCTTCAAACTCATGGATGAAGGGAGCTTTGTGGAGGAATACGGTTTCCTCCCGTCGGCCATGACCGACTATCTTGCTCTTCTCGGCGACGCCGCGGACAATGTGCCGGGCGTTCCTGGCGTGGGAGAGAAAACCGCAAAGGCCCTTCTCGCAGAGTACGGGAGCCTTGACGCCATCTATGACCGGCTTGAATCCCTCAAACCGGGGCTGAGGAAAAAGTTCGAGGAAAACCGGGAACAGGCCTACCGGAGCAGGGAACTGGTGACCCTTCTCTGCGATACCAGGGAAAATCTCGGGGATTTCCTTCCCGGAGAGCCTGACCGGGAAGGCTTCCTTGAAAGATGCAGATCCCTCGGGCTGCAGAAGATGGCCGGAAAGATGGTTCCCGGAGAAGGGCGAGGGCAGGCACCGGCGCCTGCCGCTGAACTGCTTCCGAAGGGAAGCCGCGGCGAAAAAAGCTCCCTGCCTTCCGGGGTATTTGTTCCCGTCATCAGCGGAAAATACCCCGTCAGCCTTACCATGGAGGAGTTCTGCCTTACGGGGCCTGACGGAGACAGGGCAGGAAAAACCAGGGATGAAGCTCTTTCCGCCCTCGCCGGACGGGGAAACGGAAAGGTTCTGCTGCCGGACTACAAGGAGGCCGCGGCCTGCCTTGGAAGCTCCTTCCTTCCCCCTTCAGCCGTACTGGATTTCAAGACTGCCCATTACCTTCTTCATCCGGACGGCGTCGTCCACCACCCCGAAGGGCTGTTCACGGAATATGCCTCCCTTTCCCCAGCGGAAAAGGGAGGGTTTCTCGCCGCCAGGTTCGGGGAACTCGCGGGGGAGATGGGGGACCACGAGGGCCTCTCCACCCTCATGGAGCAGACGGATCTTCCCCTCGTTCCTGTCCTCGTGGACATGGAAAAGCACGGCATCGGCTGCAGCATCCCCGCCTTCGGCGCCCTGGAGGCGGACCTCTCTTCCAGGCTGAAGGGCATCGAGGAGGAGATCACCGCCAGGGGAGGGGAGAAGATCAACCTCAATTCCCCGAAGCAGGTGGCGTGGCTTCTCTTTGAAAAACTTGGCCTCCCGGCAGGAAAGACCACCAAGACAGGCTACTCCACGGACATCACCGTCCTCGAAGGGCTTTCCGCCATGGGAAGACCCTATGACGAGGTGCCCAACCTTCTCATCGAGTACCGGGAGCTGTCGAAGATGCTCTCCGGCTTCGTCCAGCCCCTCGTGAAGGCGGCCCGGGACGGGGACGGAATCATCCACGGCGTTTTCGAGCCGGCGGTGACCGGCACGGGGCGGCTCAGCAGCAGGGACCCCAACCTTCAGAACCTGCCCTCCTTCGGCGAGTGGTCCGGGAGGATAAAGAAGGGGCTCCTCCCCACCGGCGAGGGGAATGTTTTCGTGGCGGCGGACTATTCCCAGATCGAACTCCGGGTGCTGGCCCATCTCTGCGGCGACAGGAGACTGCTGGACGCCTTCGCCCAGGGAAGGGACATCCATACCGAGACGGCGTCCTGGGTCTTCTCCACGGAGACAGCCCTCGTCACGCCGGAGCTCCGCCGGGTAGCGAAGATGATCAACTTCGGGCTCCTCTACGGCATGAGCTCCTTCGGCCTTGCTCAGAGACTGGGCATAGGCCGCCAGGAGGCCTCTGACATCATCCGCAGGTATTTCGAAGCCCTGCCGGGGGTGAAAGACTACCTGGAGAAGAGCTACGACGATGCCCGGAAGAGGGGATTCACCCTGACCCTGGCAGGGAGGATACGCCCCCTGGCCGAAGTGTCAGTGAGCCCCAGGGACAGGGACGCCCTGCGGAGGGTGGCTGTGAACACACCCATCCAGGGAACGGCGGCAGATATTGCCAGGAAGGCCATGGTGGACTTCGCGGGGGCCTTCCCGTCCTCCGGAACGGTCAGTCTTGTCCTCCAGGTTCACGACTCCCTGGTCTGCGAATGCCCCGCAGAGGACGCGGAAGATGTGAAGCGGTCCCTCGAGGGGATCATGGAGCGGGCGGCGGACCTTGCCGTGCCACTGAAGGTGGTGTCGAAAACGGGGAGCAGCCTCGCCGAAGTCTAACGCCTCATTTGAACCATACTATGGTAAAATACCCCATTGGAATCCGGAAATCAGAAAGAGAGGAAGATGTCCCTTGTTGATGAGAACCCTGAGGTCTCAGGTCCGCTGGATTATGATCGCCATCGTCGTCCTTTTTGTCCTGTCCATTTTTGGAATGTACGGCTTTGACAGTGGTCCCCGAAGAGGATCATCCGGCGGCGAAGACTACATCGTTGCAGAAATAGACGGCAAGGCCGTAATGCGCTCCATGCTCGACGAACAGCTCCGCAACTACGTGGAGAGGGCTAACATCAGGGATATTGCCTCCGGCGACGTGCCCCGCCTCTACCAGGCCGCCCTGGAGAACATCGCCCTTGTCTCCCGGCTCGCCAAGGAAGCCGAAGAATCCGGGCTGAAGGCGACGGAAGAGGAGATCAACGCCGCCGTGAAGGAAGTCAGCGAACAGTTCCCCACAAAGGAAGCCTTCATGCAGTACCTCGACCGTTCAGGGATCAAGATGAGCGCCTTCCGGGAGAGCATGGCCCAGCAGGTCGTCCAGATGAAGCTCATGGAAAAGGCCGTCGGCACCACTGACGTCAAGGAAGAGGAAGTGAAGGAGTTTTACGAGAAGCTGAAGCTCCTCTTCTTCCATTCTCCCGCCGGGTACTCCATGGATTTCATCCGCCTGAAGACGAAGGATGAGGCCGACAGGCTTCTTGCCGTTCTCGCCGAAGGGAAGGACTGGAAAGAGGCCGTGGAGGCCGTGACATCAGGGGACGTGATCGAGAAGACACCGGAGAGCGGGCCAGTCTTCATCCCCGAGTCCAGCTTCAGGGACGCCCTGGCCCCCCTTGCGGATCTTGCCGTCGGCGAAGTGAGCCCCGCGGTGGAGATCGCGAGCAACGACATCCTCATCGCCGTGAAACGCGGGAAGGTGGAAGAGAAGACCGCCCCCTTCGAGGAAGTCAGCGGCGACGTGAAGGCTCTCCTTACGGAAGAAAAGAGCAGGGAAGCCCAGTCCAATTTCTTCAGGGGACTCAGGGAAAGGACCAGCATTGTAATCCACGACCATGACCTTTTCCCCAAGCCCGAGGCAAAGACGGAAGCCCCCGCCCCCTCATCTGAGAAGAGCGGCGATGTGCAGACTCCCGCAGGCGGAGAAGAGAAGAAGTAAGCTGACAGACATTTTTGAGGCTATTGACATAAGTTCCGTACCTTACTAGAATAGACTCCGCGATTGTGGTGGGTTGGCCGAGTAGGCTGAAGGCACTCGCCTGCTAAGCGAGTAGGGGGGCTTAAACCTCCCTCGAGGGTTCGAATCCCTCACCCACCGCCATCAACAACCGACAGGCGCCGGTAGCTCAGATGGATAGAGCGGCGGTCTACGGAACCGCAGGTCACGAGTTCGAATCTTGTCCGGCGCGCCACTGATATCACAACCCCCGCAATCTCTGCGGGGGTTTCTTCATTTACCGCCCACGGCATGTTCACGGCAGGAATTAAGTGCCCTGCCGGACAGGAATGCAAACAGAGGGTACTTACGCAATCCGCCTTTTTTCGTATACCCTCCGTCTCCGCAGTCTGTTATACTTCCCTGCGAATCCGGCTGAAATGAACCCGTCCGAAACGAGCAGTTCATTCAAGGAGAATGCCCATGACCCTCAGAAATACCCCTTGTTCCGACCGCCCTTCCTGTTTTCCCCGCACTCTGAAGAAGAGTTCCCTTGTCTTGCTCCTTCTCATGGTTCTTCTGTCCGCCGGGGAAGCTTTCGGAGCCCAGACCGTCCGAAAGGATGCATTCATAGCCCAGCTTTTCCAGGCCAGAGGTTTTGCCGCTCCCTCGGGGGAAAAAGACCTGGTAAGGGCCGCCCTCGAACTCGATGTGATCCCTGTTCCGGAGGGAAGGCTCGATGCCCCGATCACCATGAAGGAAGCCATCGTGTTTGCCGTCCACAGCCTGGGCCTTGCCTCCGTGGCGGATGTTCTCTCGGGGGCGCCTCTGCCCTTCCGGGATGTGGGAAGCCTGAAGCCCCTCGAAAGGGGATACCTGGCGGCAGCCCTGAACATGAATCCCCCCCTGCTGAAAAAAAACGTCACCTCCTTCGGCCCTGCGAAAAAGGTAACCCCTAAGGAGGCGCAGAATATCGCCGCCATCGTCCGGGCTGCCCGGAAGGGGCTGTCCCTCTCCGCGAAGTATTCTCCGGTAAAGGGAATGACGGTGCAGGTGCACAGGGAGGGCCTCCAAGACAGGCCTCCGAAGTGGCGGGCGGCAGCCAACGGTTTTGAGTCCAGGGAGGAGGCGGAGCTGTTCCGGGATGCCCTGGCCGGCAAGGGGGTGGAGGGAACGGTGGACAGCCAGAACTATGACTGGCGGGTCAGGTCGGCTCTTTCCGATACCTACGGGCCCATTCGGGAATTCCTGGCCGCCTGCGAAAGCCTTGGCAGGAAAGGCGTGGTGTTTCCCTCGCCCGTAAGCTGGGACACTCCGGGAGCTCCCCGGTTCTGGATCATGGTCATACTGGATCCCGCCCGGTTCGACATCCGGCCCGTCTTCGCACCGGAGGGCCTGTACACCCTGGCTCCCCTCAGCTCCATGACCACGGGAGCCATGGCGGCCGTCAACGGCGGGTATTTCAGCATCAGCGGCAAGGAGCGGGGAGCGCCCATCGGCGCCATCATCGAGAGGGGCGTCATGGTGAACCCCCCCTATAAAGGGCGGACCATTCTCGGCTGGAACGGGAAGAACCAGGCGGCCTTCGGCCAGATGGAGTGGAGGGCCGAAGTACATTTCCCCGGCGGAGGCTTCATGGACGTCACCGGGCTGAACAGGACTGTTCGGGGAGACGGAGTGGTGATCTTCACCAGGCATTTCGGCGAATGTACTCCCCCGTTTTCCGGTCCCGTGGTGGAGGTTGTCCTCGACGGCGATACCTGCGTGGAGGTCCGGCGGGAGGGAGGGAATCCCATACCTCCGGGAAAAAGGGTCCTTGCCGTCTACGGCACCCCGGCCCGTTTTGCCGAATCAATCGTTCCGGGGGACCGTATCAGAATTGCCCAGACGGTGAACGACGGAGATCCCTACTGGACATCCATGACGAATGCCATCCAGGGGGGGCCGTTCCTGGTGCGAAAGGGCATCCTTTCCATGGAAACGGAAAATCTCAACGATTCCATAGTGAACAAGCGTCATCCGAGGTCTGTCATCGGCCTCACAGAAAAAGGCCAATGGTTTTTCTTCGTGGGTGACGGCCGCAACGCGGTCCACAGCGTGGGGTTCACCCTTGCGGAAACGGCGGAGATATTGAAGAAAAACGGGGTGTCCTACGCACTGAACCTCGACGGCGGCGGCTCTTCAACTCTCTTTGCGGGAGGGCGGATCATGAACGTTCTTTCCGATGGAAGGGAACGGCCTGTAAGCTACGGCGTCGGCGCTTTTCCGAAGGGAGGAAACTGACGGGAAAAACTGAAAATATGAATAATCCCGTGGAGAAGAACCGAATACGCCGTTTTATGATAGACTACACGACGCAAGAAAAAGAAAAAAATATGGAAGGAGTTGTACCAGTCAAATGAAAAAACAGTCCCGCCTTATCACCCTTTTTGTCCTCGCGCTTCTCGCCCTTGTCCTCTCGGTTTCCGCAGCCTTCGCATCGGCAGCCCCCCAGCCGGTGAACTTCGGCCAGGATGCAAACAAGATGCAGTGGTACCTTGTGAACTACGGCAAGAATGACGACGGCCACTTCGCCTGTACCAGGAAATATTACACCAACCCCGAAGAGAAGAAGAAGACCATCGATCTCATCGTCGAGAAGTTCGCCATCGACCAGGAGACCGCTTCCGGCCTGTACTTCACGGAATACGGCTATGTCTATTCCGCCGACGGAAAGGACTTTGCCGTCACGTACGTCAATCACTACGACATGGTGGGCAACGTGATCAAGTCCACCGAATACGATGCTGCCGGCAGGGAGTTCATAAAGATGTCCAAGGAAATGATCCCCTTCAAGGCTCATCCCTACGCCACCGGCAAGCTTCCCGCGAAGAAGCCCGCCCCGAAGAAGAGGTAGCATTCATGATGCGGAAGCCCGGCCCCGAGCCGGGCTTTTTTTTATGCCTTCCGTTGCGTTTCGCCCTGAAATACAGTAATCTTCATTAAAAGAAGAGGAGGCGGTTTCCATGCCCATAGTCAATATCTACATGTACGAAGGACGTTCACTGGATCAGAAAAGAAAACTCGCCGCAGAGGTGACCGAAGCGATCTGCAGGGCGCTTGACGTGGGGCCTGACGTGGTCAGGATCATGATCAACGACATGCCCAGGGAGAACATGGCGGTTGCCGGGGTGCTGAATATCGACAAGGGGAAATAGCCCCCTTCCGGGACGGAATTCCATGGATAAATTTCTGAAAGCGCTCCGTACGGGGTGGGAGTTTTTCGTCCTCTTCCACCATGGTACCTTTGTTGATAAAAATATGGCCGTGGTCCGGAAAGAGGCCTTCGACATCAACGACAACCTCATGCTGCTTCTTTTCGGTGATTATCTCGGCATCCCGAATCCCATGTCCTATTACATGCTCGAGCTTCTTCCCTACGTGGCGGACGACCTTGAACCCTGGGAGCGGAGGATCCAGAACAGGAAGTTCATCATCGCCGAAAAGGCCGCTCAATATGATTTCGACTGAGGTGACGCGGACAATGAAACAATTTACGTTCTTTGGAGGAAAAGGCGGTACCGGCAAGACCTCCTGCGCCGCGTCCTACGCCCTCTCACTGGCGGCGCGGGGTGTGCGGACTCTCGTGGTTTCCACGGACCCGGCCCATTCTCTTGCCGATGCCTTCGATAAGCCCATCGGCTTCCAGACGGTTCCCCTGTGCCCGAACCTCTGGGGCCTGGAGATCGATGCCGAGGTAGAAGCAAAAAAGTACATGAAATCGATACAGGACAAAATGCTCGACCTGGTGAGCGCCACCATCGTGGACGAGATAAAGCGGCAGATCGAGATCGCCTACATGTCTCCGGGGGCAGAAGAGGCGGCCATCTTCGACAAGTTCATAGAGCTCATGGAATCGGTGGGCAGGGACTATGACGTCATAGTCTTCGATACCGCTCCCACCGGACATACTCTCAGGCTTTTGACCCTTCCCGAAATTCTCGGAGCCTGGATCGAACATCTCATCGAGAAGCGGCAGAAGGCCATGAACCTGATGAAGATGGCTGCCAGGTACGACAAGCCCCTGGCCGAGCGGATAGCCAACGATCCCATCATCCAGACCCTTACCGCCCGGAGGGACAAGTTCGCCCTGGCGAGAAAATACCTCACCGACCGGGAAGCATCGGTATTCTATTTCGTGCTGAACCCGGAGAAGCTCCCCATCCTGGAAACGGCCAGGGCGGTGGATCTGCTTTCAAGGCACGGCATCGCCGTGGGGGGCGTGGTGGTGAACAAGGTAATTCCTCCTGATGCAGGGCCTTTTCTCGAGAAAAAGCGGCTTTCCCAGGAAGGATATCTCCGGGAGATCCGCAGCCGGTTTTCCCCCATGCCCATCATCGAACTTCCCATGCTTGACGATGATATCCAGGGAATGGATCAGCTTCAGACGATTTCCGCCCTTATGGGGGGACTGGATTCATGATCACCGACACCCTGGACAGGCTCGGCGCCTATTATTGCCTCGGCGGCAGCCTCGGCAGGGCCCTTGAGTTTCTTGCGTCCCGGCCCCTGGATGCCCTTCCGGAAGGCCGGACGGACATCGACGGGGACGATGCCTTTTTGCTCGTCCAGTCGAGAGAAACCCGGCCCTCCTCCGAGGAACCCTTCGAGACCCACAGGAAGTATGCCGACATCCATATCACCCTGGAGGGAGAGGAGTGGATGGGCTATGCCCCTGAAGCGGACCTCGAACCTCTGTCCGGGTATTCCTCGGAGAAGGACTGCCGGACTTATTCCGGAGACGGTGTTTTCTTTCGGGGAGGGCCCGACAGGTTTTTTCTCTTCTTTCCCTGGGACGGTCATAAGGGCTGCATCTCCATGGGGGCCGGCGGCCGGGTTCGGAAAATAGTGGTCAAGGCGGCCCTTGAAGGAAGGTGAAAGCCCTGAAGATCGGGTGTGTTCAGCCCCGCGCCCTTGACGTGCCGGAGTGGAAAGAAGCCCTTGAACGGGCTCTGGAACTGGCGGACGAGGCCGTTGCGGGGGGCGCGGAACTCGTCCTTCTGCCGGAGGCCCTTTTCCCGGCCTATTACCTCGGCGGCGGTGAGAAATCCGCGGCATCGTGGCGGAAGGCAGACCCCCGGGCGCTTTTCTCCGGCTTTGCCGCAGAACGGCGAATTTATCTCGCGGCAGGGCTCGTTCTGCAGGAAAGGGAAGCCCTGTACAACGGGGCGATCCTCTGGGGACCGGACGGACGGGAACTGCTGCGGACCTTCAAGTCGAACCTCTGGCATTTCGACGGACGGTATGTCCTGCCGGGAAGCTCCTTTCCCGTGGCGGAAACGGAATTCGGCCCGGTGGGCATGATGGTGTGCGCTGACGGGCGGATTCCCGAAATCAGCCGTATCCTCGCCCTGAAGGGGGCGAAAATGATCCTTGACCTGACAAACCTGACTTCCACGGGACGAAACAGGGATACCCTGTCCAATCCCCAGCTCGAGTACATGCTGCCCGCCAGGGCGGCGGAGAACGGGGTCTGGATCGCCGTGGCCGACAAGGTGGGCCTCGAGGCTGAAACCGTGCTGAACTGCGGCGGCAGCCGCCTGATCGACCCGCAGGGAAATGTCGTTGCGTCCCTTGGTTCATCGGCGGAAGGTGTCCTGGTGGCCGAGGCCGGCCTTGAAGCGCCCCGCCCGCCGATGCCCAGACGGACACCGAAACTCTATTCCATTCTCACGGCGGACACGGTTTCCACCGGAGCCTACCTCGCCCAGTTCGACCCCCTGTCCGCTTCCGATGACGAGGTTTTTGCCGCCCTGTGCCGTTTTCGAGCTGCCGGCATGGAGGAATATCTCGAAAAGGCGTCCCGTTTTCTTGTGAGGGCGGCGGACCAGGGCAACAGGCTGGTCTGTCTCCCTCCCATGGAGGAGGAAGGCTGCAGCCGGGCTGCGGAAAAGCTGTCGGGCTTCCTGTCGGGAAGCGGTGTGGTCGCCGTCCTGAACGGTCCGGCGGGGAAGGGGAGGGAAACCGTCGTCTTTTCCTCCGATGGTATCATCGGCAGGTTTCGGGGGGAAGGTTTTGAGCCCCTGGATACACCTGCCGGAAGAATCGGGGCTGTATGGGGGGACGACGGCTGGAACCCCGAACCTGCCCGCTGCATGATGCTCGGAGGAGCCGAAGTGGTGGTATGGTACGGGGACGGGAAGCGTCCCCGGGAGATATCCGTAAGAGTTGCCCGCACCAGGGCCGCGGAGAACAGGATTTTCCTGCTGTATTTCCACGGCTGGGGGGATGCCCTTGCCGCGGGGCCTTCCGGTGCGGTGCTGGCGGAGGCCCTTGATAAAGGAGACCAGGCTGTGTCCGCCATGATCCGGAGATCGGAAAGCCGCGGAAAAACAGTGGTGCCCGGGACGAACATTGTTTCCGGCAGGCTGCCCTCCGTCTATGGAGACCTTGTCGCCGCTGACGGTGATACCGGCTCTCATGAATGACAGGGATGAACGGTTCATGGCCCTGGCCCTTGAAGAAGCGCGCGTCGCGGCCCGGCGGGGAGACGTTCCCATCGCGGCATTGGTGGTGCGGGACGGAGAGGTGCTTTCCACGGGAAGCAACCGGAAAGAAAAGGATCCGACCGCCCATGCGGAAATCCTGGCCCTTCGGGGAGCTGCGGAGGCCGTGGGGACATGGAACCTCCGGGGGTGCACCCTCTACGTCACCGTGGAACCATGCCCCATGTGCGCAGGTGCGCTCGTTCTTGCCAGGGTGGACCGTCTCGTCTACGGATGCGCCGATCCCAGGGCCGGGGCGTGCGGCACCCTGTACGACATCGTCAGGGATTCGAGGCTCAATCACCGGTGCGCTGTCCGGAGCGGGGTTCTTGAGAGGGAGTGTGCCCGGCTCCTCACGGACTATTTCCTTGAACGCAGAAAGAGCCGCCTTGCACGCGGCGGGGAAGAAAGGGTGAAGGAAATGAAATTTCTGTCCTACGGCCATCAGTATATCGATGAGGAAGATATCCGGGCCGTCGCGGAGGTGCTCAGGGGTGACTGGCTCACCCAGGGGCCGTCGGTGGACGCTTTTGAGAAAGCCTTCGCGGAGTATGTGGGGACCCGCCATGCGGTGGCCTTCGCCAACGGTACGGCGGCCCTCCACGGGGCCTATTTCGCGGCGGGAGTGGGGCCGGGAGACGAAGTGGTCACTTCTCCCATGACCTTTGCTGCCACCAGCAACGCCGCCCTCTATCTCGGGGGATCCGTGCGCTTTGCGGACATGGACCCGGCTACCCTCTGCCTTGACCCCGGGAAGGCAAAGGAAAAGATTACTTCCAGGACAAAAGTGATCGCCCCCGTGAGTTTCGCGGGATATCCGGCCGATATGGCCGCCTTCCGGGAAGCGGCGGCAGAGTGCGGCGCCGTCCTTGTGGAGGACGCCTGCCACGCCCTCGGAGCGAAGAGGGGAAGGACCCCCGTGGGAAAGGAAGCTGACCTGACCGCCTTCAGCTTCCACCCGGTGAAGCACATCACCACCGGCGAGGGCGGCATGGTCACCACCGACTCGGACGAATATGCCGAACGGCTGCGGCTTTTCCGCACCCACGGCATCACGAAGGACCCGTCGAAAATGGAAGGGGAGCCCGACGGGCCGTGGTCTACGGAGATGCAGGCCCTCGGCTTCAACTACAGGCTGAGCGACATCCACGCAGCCCTCGGGCTGAGCCAGATGAAGAAGCTCGACCGGTTCGTGAGCCGGAGAAAGGAGATCGCATCCCTGTATGACGGCCTTTTCTCTTCGGTACGGGGCCTGGAAATCCCTCCCCGCCACGAGGGGCATGCCTACCACCTCTATCCCCTCCGGGTACCTGCAGAACGGCGGAAGGAATTTATCCTGAAGCTGAAGGAGAGAGGCATCGGGGGAATGGTTCACTACCCGCCGGTGCACCTGCATCCCTACTACAGGAAGAATTTCGGCTGGAAGCAGGGTGATTTTCCCGCCGCGGAGACCTTCTATTCCAGGGAGATAAGCCTTCCCATGTTTTACGGGCTGTCCGACGACGACGTCGCACGAGTGGCGGAGGAAATCCGCCGCATCGCCGACGCCGGGTGATTTACCCGTAAATTTACCTGGACTTTCGTGCGGTTTACCGCTACAATCTCAACCGTGTCCGATATTTCAGCGACGTATCGAGGGGGTAGTTGTATGTTTTCTGTTAAGCGTTTGGGCGTTCTTCTTTCTGTAGCGTTTCTGTTCGTCGTTTTCACTTCCGTTATGGCCGCAGCCAACGAGAAGATCGGAGTGATCGACTCCCAGAAGATCATTTTCCAGCATCCGAAATTCGAGGCCGTGACGAAGCAGCTCCAGCAGATCAGCAGGACGAAGGAAAACGAGATGAAACTCGCCGTTGACAAGGAGCCCGACCAGAACAAGAAGGCCCAGATCTTCAACACGAAGAGGAACGAGCTTGCCCAGGAAGAGCAGAGGCTTATGCAGCCCATCTTCAAGGAGGCCGAGCTTGCTGTCCGGACCGTTGCAAAGGTTAAGGCAGTGACAGTGGTCATCGAGAAGTCGGCGGTCTATTTCGGCGGCATCGACATCACCGACGACGTGATCCAGGAGCTCAAGAAGAACGCGGCGAAGAAATAGAGTTCAGCCTCGCGCCGCTCCGGCGGTCATGAGGAGGAAGAGAACCACGGAGGCCCGCCTCCCCCCTGTGAACGGGGGGTCGTCCCGGCCTCCTTTTTTTCTTTTGGAGAGTGAGAAAATGGCGATGAAACTGCTAGTGACCGATATTGACGAAACCCTTTCCCGGGGCGAGTCCGTGTCCCCGGAGGTGGAGCGTGCCTGCGCCCGCCTGAGGGAGAACGGCTGGAGCCTCATGGTGGCCACAGGAAGAATTCTTGCGACGGCAATTTCCCATATCAGGGGGATAGGCTCTTCCCTTCCCGCCATAGTGTATGACGGGGGCAGAGTGATGGACCCCTCCAGCGGGAAGTCTCTCTGCGAGACTCCCATGGATCCTTCCCTTGCTCTGGAAATTGTCGGCGCAGGGTGGCATCATCCCGTGGAACTTCAGATCATCGGGGACGAGAAGGCCTATTGCCGCTACAGCGACGTGATGACAAGGGACTTTTTCTCCGCCTCCGGCGTGCCCGTGGATGACTCCATGGAAAGTCCTTCTTCTCCCGCGACAGTGTACAGGGTGATTTTCCACGGTGTTCCCGGCTGCATCAGGACCCTCCAGCACGAACTCAAGAGCCGGTTCTCCGGCAGGGCGGAGGTCGTTCAGGCAGGGGAAGGCTTTCTTGACATCCTGCCCCCGGGAGTGTCCAAGGGAGCGGCCCTTGCGGCATGGATCGATACCCTTCCCGAGAGGCCGGAGCTGGTGGTGGCGGCGGGAGACCATCACAACGACCTGGAACTTCTCGCAGCGGCCCATATCGCCGCCGCCCCTGAAGACGCAGCGGGTGACGTGCTGAAAATCGCCCGTGTCATCATGCCGTCGGCGGACAGGCACGGGTTCGCGGCCCTGGCGGACTGGCTGCTGGAGTGGGAAGGAAGCCGTTACGAAATCGACTCCCCTGTTGTATTATTATAGAGATTCCTTTCCCTTTTCAGGAAAAGAAAACACGCTCCTGTCAAAAACAAGTTTCGTAAATCAGCGATTCATTACACGAGGAGGAAAACAGCCATGCCGGAAATCACAAGGTGGTCCCTTGTGCAGCTGGAGTTCCCCGAGGACTGCAATATCATCCTGGGGCAGAGCCACTTTATCAAGACGGTGGAGGATCTTTTCGAGGCCCTCGTAACCTCTTCGCCATCCCTCCGTTTCGGAATCGCCTTCTGCGAAGCTTCGGGAGACTGCCTCATCCGGAGGGACGGAAACGATGAAGATCTGGTGGCAGCGGCCACTGCGAACGCGGAAAAAATAGCCTGCGGGCATTCATTCTTGGTGGTTCTCCGGAACGGCTATCCCATCAATGTCCTCAACAGGATCAAGGACTGCCAGGAGGTTTGCCGGATTTTCGCCGCCACCGCGAACCCGATACAGGCTATCGTGTGCGAGAGCGCCCAGGGGAGAGGTATCGCCGGTGTTATCGACGGCTTTGTTCCCAGGGGCGTGGAAACCGGTGAAGATGAGGAGAAAAGAAAATTTCTCCTCCGCTCGATCATCGGTTACAAAAGGTGACCCTTCCCTGCTCCGGCTGATGTACTTAAAAAGAATTTTTCTTCTTCTGGTTCTGCCGTTCCTGCTTTTCCCCCGCCCGGTTTTCGCGGGGGATCTTGCCATAGGGGTGGAGGACGGATGGATCTGGCAGGTGGCGGTGCTGCCTCCTCCGGAAGGCTGGGAGAGCGAGAGAGGAAAGTCTGCTCTAGGGGCTGTCCGCTATGCAGAGTGGAAGGTGAAGGACAGTGCCGACGGCGTGGCCGGCCGGGACATCCGTTTTTTGAAGGAGGAACCCCTTTCCCGGGGTGACGCTGAGGAGCGTGTAGCCCGCTGGAGGGAAAATGGGATCGCCGCTGTGCTTTCCCTGGGTGGAACCGAAGACGTTTCTGTCCTTCGCCCCCTTCTCGGCAGGTCGGGGCCCGTTTTTCTGTCCGCCTACGGCGAGGGAAGCGACATCGGCGAAGGAGGGGTTCCCCTTCCCATGATGTTTGCCCTGGATCTCTACAGGGACTTCCGGATCGCGGCTTTTGCTGAATATGCAAAGAGGACTCTGGGCCCGGCATCCGGGGTGGCAATCCTCGGAGACCGTTTCGACCCCTCCCTGGAACGTTTTGCCAGAAACCTGGGTGACATGCTGTCCTCTTCCGGCTATTCCGTCAGCCACTTCTGGCTGCCGGGAGCGGGGCCTGATTCTTTCCGGATGATCGAAGCCGAGGCCATATCGGAAGGTGCGTCCGTTCTTGTGTCCTGGGCAGGTTCCATGGTCGTCCGGGATATCTGGAGAGCAGTCCGGAGAAAAGAAGGAGCATTTCGGATATGGTACGGAGGGGAACCCGGGCGGATCCTTCTTTCCTTTAACGGCATCATCGCAGCAGACCAGAACGTTCCCCTCGTGCGTGACCGGACTTTCGTCACCCTTGGGCGGGAAATTTGGAGGCGAACCAGGACGGTTGTCAAGGATGAGAGCGCCGCCGGCAGGGCCTACGCTGCATGCGATTGGATCTTCGAGGGTTTCCGAAGGGCAGGATCCAAGGATCCGGGACCCCTTGCGAGAGCCATGGAGTCCGTTTCGGGCATAGCTCTCGGTTCTTCAACCCTTTCGGTCAATCCTGCAACCCACCGTCCCTTTGCCAGGGAAGCCGCCATTCTTGAGGTGGACAACCGGGCGTTCCGGCCGGTTGATTTTTTCCAGGTCACCGGCCCGGAATATTTACCATGAGGAAATGTCGCTGTTTTCAACCATTGAGGAGGATGACAATATGAAATTGCGGGACGTGGTACAGAACATACGGGCAGAAGTGCTGTACGGAGAGGAACTGCTCGACTCCATCGATATCGAGTGCGCCTACGGCGCCGACCTCATGAGCGACGTGTTGGCCTTCGCCCGTCCGGGATCCCTTCTCCTCACCGGATTGACGAACATCCAGATTGTCAGGACCGCCCAGATGCTCGACCTCCCCGCGGTGGTTTTCGTCCGCGGTAAGAAACCCCAGGAGGCGGCAGTGAAGCTTGCGTCTCAGATCAAGATGCCGGTGCTTCTGTGCCAGATGAGCATGTTCGAGACGTGCGGCCTTCTCTTCGCAAAAGGAATTCTGCCCTGTCATATACCTGACAGAGGGGTGTAGAGCGTGGGGCAGGAGCCGTACGTCGAAGAGTACACCATCCAGGCGGGGGATTTTACCGCTATCGGCGAAGCCTCCACGAAATTCCGGGCGACCCTCAAGATGCTCGGAATTCCCTCGGAAGTTGTCCGGAGGGCGGCGGTGGTGGCCTATGAAGCTGAGATGAACGCCATGATCCATGCAGGTGGCGGGACTCTCCGAATGACGGTGGCATCGGATCATCTGGAGATCATGGCTGCGGACCAGGGGCCGGGCATTCCCGACGTGGCCCTGGCCATGCAGGAAGGATATTCCACCGCTTCGGACGAGATCCGGGAACTTGGGTTCGGGGCGGGCATGGGATTGCCCAATATCGAACGGAATTCCGACGGGATGAACATCGAGACGGAAGTGGGGATCGGAACGATCCTGACAGCGAGAATAAACTTTCCGGGACAGTGACCTTTTCCTTCGCCCGGAGCGGCAGACTGCAGCGGAATGACATGAAGGAGTGGTGAAGGTGTCCGGAGGAATTAGGGTTCGTGAGGCCCGGTGCCGAGGGTGCGCCAACTGCATAAAATCGTGTCCCACCGAAGCGATCCGGGTGATCGACGGGCTGATACGCATTATCCCCGACCTCTGCATTGACTGCGGGGAATGCATACGAAGCTGCAGGGACAAGGCCATCACCGTGAACGAGGATGAATGGGATCTCCTCCGGTCCAGGGAAGGACTGATTCTCATGGCCGACCCGACCTTTTACGTGCAGGTGGGCGCTTATTCCCGCCCGCGGCTGATGAAAGAGGCCCTGGAATTTCACGGGCTCAGGGACATTGCCGAGTTTGCATCAATAGCGTTTGACCTTGCGGCATATGCTTCGGCTGCCATTATCAGGGAAGGGGGAGACAATCTTCCCTACATCTCCACCTACTGTCCTGCCGTCATCAGGCTCATCCAGATCAACTTTCCCGAACTCGTGGGGAGGATCCTCCCGGTGGAATCTCCCCTGGAGACTGCGGTCACCATCTGGAGGAACGCCACGGGCGGAAAGGAAAAAGTGACCCTCGTCGCACCCTGTCCCGCAAAGGCGACTCTCGTCCGGAATCCCGTGGGGAGAGGGAAAAGCTCTCTTGAGTACGTGGTGAGCGTAAAAAAGGTCATCCGCGACCTTCTCGCCTACAACGTCAAGGTCACGGGTACGAAGACCAGGGCTATCAGCAGGCGGTGGCTGCTCTGGTCCATTACCGGCGGGGAGGCCAGGCACATTTCGTCCTTCTCCGACAAGGGGCTGACTTCCGTCGCCGTTTCGGGCCTGCGGAATACCATGGACCTGCTCAACGAGCTGGAGCTCGGTCGGCTCGGGGGAGTGGACTTTATCGAGTGCAGGGCCTGTGACCTCGGGTGCATCGGTGGAACGGGAACCTACGAGTCCCGGTTCCTTTCCCAGCTCCGCCTGGAGAACATCGAGACGGAGTGGCTTCCCTCCCACGAGGAGATGGAAGAAATCCGCTCCTGGTACGACAAGGGAATATGGCGCCTGGATAATCCCATCCAGGTTAAGGAGCGGCTGCCCCTTTCCCAAGACCTGGGAGAGGCCATGGCCAAACTCCGGGAGATGGACGCCATCTATGCCGGGTTACCCCACATCGACTGCGGTTCCTGCGGACGCCCCTCCTGCCGGGCCCTGGCGGAGGATATTGTCCGCGGGCAGGGAGACGAGACGGACTGCATCTTCAAGCTGAGGGAGCGGATTACCGCCCTCAGCGGGGAGATACGGTCCCTTTCCTCCAAGCTTCCCCACACCCTTCACCCCTCGGGAAAAAGGAGGCAGGGAACATGAAGATTTCCGACATTACAGAGCTTCTCGGTCTCACGGTCTATTCCACCGGAGATCCGGCCAGGGAGCTCGGAGGCGTCATTACAGGAGACCTGCTGAGCTTCATCATGGCGGAGGCCAGGGAAGGATGGCTCTGGATAACCATACAGGTTCATCTCAACGTGGCGGCGGTAGCGGTGCTGAAAGAAGTTCCCTTCGTACTCACCGCGTCAGGGAGAAAGCCCGAAAAAGACCTTGTGGACCGCTGTCTTGCGGAAGGCATCACCCTGGCAGGCACTGACCTGTCATCCTTCGAGGCCGCCGGGCGGCTCTGGGAGGCCGGCCTGGGAAGGCCGTCATGAGTCTTTCCCCCTTCTGGGTGGACCTTCATCTTCACACAGTCCTCTCTCCCTGCGGAGAGCTGGAAATGGGGGCTCCGGAGATCGTGGCGGCCTACAGGAAGGCGGATATCGCCCTCTGCGCGGTTACCGACCATAATGCGTCGGATAACGCGGAAGCCGTGGCCGGCGCCGCAGGAGTCAGCCCGGTCGTTCTCCCGGGGATGGAAGTCCAGACTGCCGAAGATATTCATATCGTCGTGATATTCCCCGGTCTTTTTGAGGCCGGGGATTTTCAGGCGTGGCTTTGGAAGAAAATGCCGCCTGTGGCAAACCGTCCGGAAATTTTCGGAGACCAGCTGATCATCAACAAGGACAACGGCATTACCGGAGAGCAGGATATTCTACTTGTCCAGGGAGCGGGATATTCCGCCGACGAGACGGCGGAAGAGGTCCGGAGCAGGGGAGGCCTTGTCATCCTCGCCCACCTGGACAGGCCGTCCTTTTCCTACGAGGCGGTTCTCGGTCCTGTGCCGGACGATTTTCCCTGCCACGCCCTGGAACTTTCCCCCGCCGTTTCCCACCGCGAATTCGCCCGATGGAGAGAGCGATATCCAGACCGGGTCTTCATCCGTTCTTCAGATTCCCACAGGCTTACCACCATCTCCCGGGACAGATGCACCGCCATGATGCTCGAATCTCCATGCTTCCGGGAAATTGAACTGGCTCTCTGCGGTCAGGAGGGACGCTCTGTAGTCTGCCCCTGGGGTGACGGTTTGTCGTGGCGCCGTTCCAGTTCGGCGTAGATTTCCCTGGGGCTCACGCCTGAAGCAAGCAGGGCCGCCTCGAGGTGGTAGAGGAGGTCCGCCGCCTCGCATATGGTCTCCTTCCTGTCTCCGACCGCCACGGCGAGGGCGGTCTCAACCCCTTCCTCACCGACCTTCTGTGCCACCCTCCGCAGTCCCTTTGAAAGGAGCCGGGCGGTGTAGCTTTCAGCCGGGTCGTCGAGACGCCGTTTCTCCAGGTATCTCCAGAGAACCCCCGGAAAGGTGCCCCTCCCTTCGCAGGGGGGTGTGAGGAGCTTGTGGAAACACGACCGCTCTCCCGTATGGCAGGCGGGCCCGGCCGGTTCAACCATGGCGAGAAGAGCATCCCCGTCGCAGTCCAGCCGGAGTTCCTGGAGGGCGAGGGTGTTGCCGCTTGTTTCCCCCTTCTTCCATATCTCATTCCGTGACCTGCTCCAGAAGGTCATCATGCCCGAGGAAAGGGTGGTTTCCAGGGATTCCCTGTTCGCCCAGGCCATCATGAGTACCTCACCTGAAAGCACGTCCTGCACGATGACGGGAACCAGTCCGTCACCTCCGAATTTAACACCGTCCAAAGAAAAGACCACGTCCATCACCTCGACGGGCGGACGGGAACGCCCCGTTCCGCAAGATAGCGTTTCAGATCCGGGATGCGTATCTCCCCGAAATGAAAGATGGATGCCGCCAGGGCGGCGTCGCTTCCTGCCCGGAATGTGTCCAGGATGTGCTCCATGGATCCCGCTCCGCCTGAGGCGATGAGGGGAACGGAGACCATTCCCGAAACGAGGGCGTTGAGCTCGTCGTCGTAGCCTGTTTTTACACCGTCCCTGTCCATGGAGGTCAGCAGAATTTCCCCGCACCCCCTGCGGACGCCTTCGCTGATCCACTCCAGGGCATCCAGACCTGCAGCGGTTCTTCCTCCGTCAATAAAGACCTCCCACTTTCCATTTCCGCATCGCCTTGCGTCCACCGCCAGGACTACTGCCTGCTTTCCGAGCAGGGCGGCGCATTCTCCGATAAGGGAAGGATTGCGGACCGCGGCAGAGTTCAGCGAGATTTTGTCCGCCCCGAGGGCGATAATGTCCCTTGCCTGTTCCACCGAGGAAATTCCGCCTCCCACGGTGAAGGGGATGAACAGAGCGTCGGCCACCGCCGAAACCCAGGCGGTCATTGTTTTCCTGCGTTCCGCCGAGGCCGTGATGTCGAGGAAAACCAGTTCATCGGCTCCTTCCGCCATGTAGGCCGCAGCCATCCGGGCAGGATCGCCGGCGTCCCTGAGGTTCACAAAGTTCACTCCCTTGACCACTCTTCCCTCCTTGACGTCCAGGCAGGGGATGATTCTTTTCGTCAGCATGCCGAAGCCTCCTTCAGGGCGTCCTCGAGCCGCATCGTTCCATCGTACAGTGCCCTGCCCAGGACGGCGCCGGCCATCCCGTCCCGGGCAAGGGCGTGGATGTCCTCCAGGGACGAAATGCCCCCGGCGGCGATAACGGAAATGCCGGGGAAAGAGGTGCTCAGCCTCCGGTACATTTCCCGGTCAGGCCCCGTTCCCGTTCCATCCCTATGGACGGCGGTGACAAGAAAGAGGGAAAAACCCGAAGCTGTCAATCCTTCCACGAGCCGTTCCGGGGAGAAGTCCGCCGTTTCCTGCCAGCCGGAGACGGCAACCCGGCCGTTCCGGATGTCTACCGCAGGGATGACTCTGGCCCCGTACCGGCTGAAGAATGCTTCCGCCCCGGCGGGGTCAGAAGCGAACAGGCTCCCTGAGTAAACTCTTTCTGCCCCCGCTGAAAAGGCTGCGTCAAGGTTTTCCGTCGTCCGGAGACCTCCGCCGTATTGGACCCTGAGTCCTGCGTCCAGCAGCGTTCCGATGACGGAAAGGTGGCAGGGGAATCCCTTCTTCGCCCCCTCGAGGTCGATGACGTGGATCCACTCCGCTCCCGCTTCCCGGAAAGAGCGGGCCGTTCCCGCGATGTCAGAGCCGAACACCGTCCGTTCCTCGAAACGCCCTTCCCGGAGGCGGACGATCTCTCCTTCGAAAAGGTCCATGGCCGGGTAAATTTCCATCACGGGACCTCCTTCGCAATATGGGCGGCAACTCCGGAAAGAAGAGCCAGGCCCGCCCGGCCGCTTCGTTCCGGGTGGAACTGGAACCCGGCGATCCTTCCCCTGAGAACCATGGAGGTGAAGGATACTCCTCCGAGGGAGGTGTGCCCCGCGGCAAAGGCGGAATCAAACAGGGCGTAGCTGTGAACGAAGTAAAAATATTCTCCGGAGGAAACCGCAGGGGAGAATTCCGGAGGATTTCCCGTCCATTCCACCGAGTTCCACCCCATGTGGGGGATTTTCTCCGCTTCAAGAATGCGGATTTCTCCCGGTATGAGTCCCAGCCCGGGATGGATGCCTTCCTCGAGGCCCCGTTCGCAGAGGAGCTGCATGCCGAGGCAGATGCCGAGAAGAGGTTTTTCTTCCGCGGCCCAGGCGATGAGGCGGTCCGCCCAGCCGGACGCCCTGAGTCTTGCCGATGCGGGGCCGAAGGCCCCCACTCCGGGAAGAACGGCCAGTGAGAATTCCGGCGTGAGTTCCGCCGGGGAGGATAGAAGCTTGGCTTCCTCCCCGAGGGAGCTGAAAGCCCGGCGGACGTTGCCTGTGTTGCCCACCTGGTAGTCGACGATGGCGATCATGCAAAGGTACCCTTTGTGCTTTGTAGGTTCTCCGCCGGGAGGAACGCTTCTCTCAGGGCCCTTCCCGCACCCTTGAAAAGGGCCTCGGCGAGATGGTGGGCGTTGTCGCATGCGAGGGCCTGGGCGTGGAGGGTGATCCTGCTCTCCCTGCAGAAGGCCTTCCAGAATTCCGGGATGAGTTCCAGGTCAAAGTCGCCGCACTTTTCTGCCGGGAAAGTACCCTTCCACTCAAACTGCCCCCTGCCGCCCAGATCCGCCGCGGCCAGCACGAGGGAGCCGTCCATGGGGAGGGCGCACCATCCGTAACGCTTTCTCGGTGCTACCGCCGCCGCCATGCCGAAGGCCCGTCCCAGGACGATGCCCAGGTCCTCGGTGAGGTGATGCCAGTCTACCTCCTCATCTCCGCTCGCCTCCGCCACCAGCCCCATGCCTGCATGGAAGGCGAACAGCTCCACCATGTGGCGGAGAAAACCGCAGGAAACCGTAACCCTGACTTCCCCTCCCTCGGGGAGAAGTTCCAGGGAAATCACCGTTTCTTTCGTTGTCCGCTCCAGCTTCACTGTCATGGTCGTTTCTCCTTCACAAGGGAGGCTATTTTGTTCATTACCGACTGTATCTCCTTCCACCTCAGCGCCGTACTTTTCCTGCTTGCCACGAGCCTCAGGGAAACGTCGCACACGTGCTCCAGGACTTCCAGGCTGTTTGCCCTGAGGGTGCTGCCCGTCTGGACGATGTCCAGGATGCAGTCGCTCAGGCCGAGCTTGGGGGCCAGCTCGATGGAGCCGTGGAGGTGGATGATGTCCACCTGCGCTCCCCGGGCGGAGAAGTGCCCGTCCGCGATGCGGGGGTATTTCGTGGCAACCTTCAGTCCCATGAGTTCAGAGGCGTGTCCCCGGAATCGTTCCGCCTGGCTCCTTGGTCCGGCCACCACCACGGAACACCTGCCGGACCCCGTGTCCAGCAGCTCCACCACAGGCATGGCGCTTTCAAGGAGGACGTCTCCCCCGGCAAAGGCCAGATCCGCCGTTCCATAGCTCACGTACAGGGGAACGTCGGAAGGCTTGGCGAGGATATACCGGAAATCGCCCGATTCGATGACGAGTTTTCTTCCCGGGGAGGCGAGCCCGTCGCAGGGCAGTCCGGCTCCGGAGATCATTTCCACGGCATCGGAAAATACCCGGCCCGTGGGAAGGGCTATGGTGAGCATCACAATGCTCCTCCCTTTCCGGCAGGGGAGAGAGTATAGGCCGTCCCCGAGGCAAGGTCGACCCATGAGCGGCATCCCCGTTTTTCCGCTGCCTGGAGGGATGCGCTCCTGTCGCTGTTCCAGTTCAATTCAAGCCTGGTTCCGTCAGAAGAAAGATCTGCAGCCCTCCGGAGGGCTTCCTCGGGGGAAAGGCCTCCCGCCCACGCCATTACCGGAGAACGGCGGGACCTGAAGCTGGAGAGTGACGCCGCCTGCTCCAGGTCGAGCGCGAACCCCATGGCCTGCCCTCTCAGGCCGCAGGACGAAAGAAGCCTGTCGTATCGCCCCCCGCCGCCGAGAGACCGGCCGGACTCCCATGAATAGACCTCGAAAAGGGGACCGCTGTAATAGCCCGGATCCCTGACAAGGGAAAGGTCGATGGAGATCCTGTCTCCGAAGCCCTGGCTCTCCATGGTCGCCGCAGTGGTTTTGAGGGCCGAGAGGGGCGCTCCCCTGCCCCAGAGTTTTTCCGCCTCGGCCAATACCGAGATGTCCCCCCGGAGGCGGGGGATGGCCGAGAGGATCGTCCGGTAAAAGTCGGGGATGTTTCCTCTCTCGAGTACGGCGAAATAGTCGGGAAGGCTTCCTTTCCTGAGAGCGTCGGCTAGTCCCTCCGCAGAGGCGGATTCCGCCGATGCAAGGGCCCTCTGGAGAAATGTAGTGTCGCCGAGGGCGATGGTCGTCCGTTCGAGCCCCAGGGCGTCGAGAACCCGGAGGAGCAGGGAGAGCATTTCGGCATCGGCGCCTTCTCCTTCCCAGCCGAGGAGTTCCGCCCCGATCTGGAAAGATTCGATGGACGTTCTCGGGGGAGCGGACTTCATATACACCCGGTCGCAGTAGCAGATGCGCAGGGGGCGTTCTTCCGGAGCGTAATGGGACGCAAGGTAGGCGACCGCCGCAAGGGTGATGTCTCCCCTCAGGCAGCACGGTTCGCCGTAGGGCGTGGTCAGGGCGACGAGCCTCGACCTTACCTGGGACGGCAGCTTGTCCCAGGCCGATTCAAGGAGCTGGAGGCCTGACGGAAGAAAGGGGGAGTACCCCCAGTTTTCGAAGAAGGAGAGAAATATCCTTCTGCACTCCTCCATGGCGGAAGCGAGCTCCCCGCCTACGTTGACGCAGCCTCTGGGCAGTCTGTTCACCATGATCCGGCTCCCGGCAGGATTGTCTTCATGAGCTTTTCCTCGCTTTATTAAAGTGATGTATTAGAGCGTTGAGATGATGACCTCAAGGATGGTATCATTATATCCACCGGGTGTAAAGCTGCAGAAAAATCATTCTTCTGCAGCCCGGGGGGAAGGGAGGATAATCCGTGGCGAAGGGAGAAAAGGGGAGATACGTTTGTTCAGCCTGCGGAGCGGCTGCCGTCCTCTGGACGGGGAAATGTCCCTCCTGCGGCGAATGGGGGGCCCTGGAGAAGGAACCTGACGCTCCCGTTCCCGGGGCGCCTCTCCGCTCTTCCCGGGCGTCCAGGGTGGACGTTGCCTCCGTGGTTCCCCCGGAAAGGATACCTGCCGGACTGGAGGAATTGGACCGGGTTCTCGGCGGGGGATGGGTCCCGGGTGGTGTTTTTCTCCTTGGAGGAAAGCCGGGGATCGGGAAATCCACCCTGCTTCTCCAAACCTGCGGGATGATGGCATCGGCCGGAAACAGGGTTCTCTATATTTCCGGAGAAGAATCGGAATCCCAGGTGGCCCTGAGGGCCCGACGGCTTGGCTCGGCATCGGGGGGCCTGGACCTTTTCTGCGACAGTGACCTGTCTGCCGCCCTTTCCTGCCTGGACGGCCATCGCTTTTTCGTGGTGGACAGCGTCCAGGCCATGAGGGCCGACGGAGCGGAAGGGTGGGCGGGAAGTCCCGGCCAGGTCCGGGCATCGGCCCAGATGTGCATCGCCGCCGCCAAGGACCGGGGCATCCCTGCCGTCCTGGTGGGCCACATCACCAAGGAAGGCAGGATTGCGGGCCCCATGCTCCTGGAGCACATGGTGGACGGTGTACTGACCTTCTCGGGGGACGACTATTCTCCGTACAGGATGCTCCGGGCGAGCAAGAACCGTTTCGGAAGCACCGACGAACTCGGGGTCTTCGAGATGGGGGAGAACGGCCTTTTTCCGGTGAAGGACGTGAGCGGCCTGTACTGGAACAAGGCGGAGGAGTCGGTTCCCGGTGTGGCCATGACGGTGGTCCTGGAGGGTACTCAGCCCCTGGTGGCGGAAATTCAGTCTTTGGCGGCCGCAACGGCTTTTCCCTACCCGAAGAGGACGGGGAGGGGAATCGACCTGAACAAGATACAGCTCTTCACCGCCGTGCTGGAAAAGCGGTGCGGAACAGGATGCGGCCTTTTCGACATTTACGTGAACGTGGCGGGAGGGCTCGCCCTCCGGGAGCCCGGGGCCGACCTTGCGCTCTGTGCGGCCCTCGCTTCGGCGGTACGTGATGTTTCCCTCCCTGAAAAATGCGTTTTTCTCGGGGAGGTGGGTCTGGCGGGAGAAGTACGGCCGGTGGTGCGGCTTGCCAGAAGGCTCCATGAAGCGGCACGGCTGGGTTTCACCAGGGCTGTGGTCAGCTCCAGGGAGGAACTGGCGGCGAAGAAAGCCCCCATAGACATTGTGAGGGCGGCAACACTGAATGATGCCCTGAAGGCGGTGATGAGATGAACAGGAAGATTCGGACATGCTGGGGCGCCTTTTTTGCGGCTTTCCTGCTTTTTCTCCTTCCGGTGCCGGCGGCGGCTTTTGTGCTTGCCGCATCCCTGGAAGGAACGGTTGGCATCTCCATGGAAAAGTTCGCGGGAGACGTTCTGGACAGGGCTGCCAGGGAGGAGGCGGCAATGGTGGTCTTTCGGCTGGACACTCCGGGGGGCCTGGTGAGTTCCATGAGAGGGATCACCGCGGCGATACTGGAGTCAAAAGTTCCGGTGGTGGTATGGGTTTCGCCGAGCGGTGCGAGAGCGGCCTCTGCAGGAGCCTTCATACTCCAGGCGGCCCATGTGGCGGCCATGGCGCCGGGCACCAACGTGGGCGCGGCCCAGCCTGTGATGGCATCCGGGAAGGATGCTCCCGACACGGACATGAAAAAGAAAATAACCAACGATCTCGCCGCCCAAATCAGGTCTCTTGCCCAGCTGAAAAAGCGGAACGCTGACGTGGCTGAGAAGATGGTCACCGAGAGCCTCTCCATTACGGCCGAGGAGGCCCTTTCTCTCGGAGTGGTGGACCTCGTGGCATCCGACGTGGAATCCCTTCTGCTCGGCCTTCGGGGAAGGGAGGTTGCGGTGGGCACCCGGACGGTGTACCTCGATCCCCCTTCCGGCCCGCCCGTCGAGGTGTCCATGAGCCTGAGGGAGAGAATTCTCCAGTTTATCTCCAGCCCGGACATCGCGTACCTCCTCCTGACCGCGGGGGTGCTGGCGATTATTTTCGAGGTCATGTCGCCGGGGGGCTTTGTCCTCGGAACGGCGGGAGCCGTCATGGTCCTTCTTGGGGCCTTCGGCCTCCGGATGCTTCCTTTCAACTGGGCGGGCATCATCCTTCTTGTTGCAGGCGTGGGCGTTCTGGTTCTCGACCTGCTGGTGGGAGGAATCGGTGTGCTCAGCCTGTTCGGCCTCGCGGCCCTTGTCACCGGGGGGCTCATTCTTTTCCGTGCTCCGGGAGGTGAACTGTTGAACGTGTCCATGAGCTTCATCGCAGGAATGTCCATTGCCCTGGGGCTTTTCTTTTTTGCCGCTCTCTACCTGGTTCTGCGGTCCCTGAAACGGAAAACCTCTTCCGGCAGGGAGGGGATGATCGGCATGGAAGCGGAAGTGGTGGAGGACCTGGCGCCCGTGGGGCTTGTCAAGTGCCGGGGAGAGATATGGAGGGCCAGGAGCGGTGACGGTGCTTCCATACCCCGGGGAAGAACGGGAAGCGTTGCAGCGGTCCAGGGAATGACCCTGGTCATAGAAGAAGACGGCGGGAAGGTCCTTCCGGCCGGGGGAAGTTCGGAAAAAACAGCAGATTAAAAAGGAGGAGAACCCATGATTATCGACGCAGTGGAAATGATTCTCAGCATAGGCACGTCCTTCGGATTCCTTCTCATCGCGGTGTTCATCCTGGCATCGGCGGTGAAGGTGGTGCCCGAATACCAGCGGGTGGTGGTCTTCCGTCTCGGGAGGCTGGTGGGGTCCAAGGGACCCGGCATCGTCCTGGTCATTCCCGTCATCGACAGGGTGGTCAGGGTTGACCTGCGCGTCGTGACCCTGGACGTTCCCGTCCAGGAGGTCATTACGAAGGACAACGTTCCCATCAAGGTGAATGCCGTGGTGTATTTCCGGGTCATGGACCCGGCTTTCTCCGTGGTGGAAGTGGAAAACTACATTCTGGCCACGAGCCTCCTCTCCCAGACGACCCTCCGTTCCGTGGTGGGTTCTGCGGACCTTGACGAGGTCCTCTCTTCGAGGGAGAAGATCAACAGCGAGCTCCAGAAGATCATCGACGAGCGGACCGATTCCTGGGGCATCAAGGTCAGCGCCGTGGAAGTCAAAGAGCTGGAGCTGCCGGAGAGCATGAAGCGGGCCATGGCGAAGCAGGCGGAAGCGGAGCGGGAGCGGAGGGCGAAGATCATCAACGCCGAGGGAGAGATGCAGGCAGCCCAAAAGCTCAGCGAAGCGGCGAAGCAGATGGAGACGTCCCCCATCACGCTGCAGCTGAGGTACCTCCAGACGCTCCGGGAGATCAGCGGGGACAAGAATTCCACCACCATATTCCCCCTGCCCCTTGATCTTGTGAAGCCCTTCATGGACAGATTTTTCAGGAAGGATGAAGCGTAAGGCGGGGAAAAGCTGTCATGGATGAAGGCCGTTCCGGGTGGCTTTTTCTCCCCCGGAACGGCCTCTTTTGGTATATAATGCCTGAAAAGGCCGGTTCGTTACGGAAAGAACGGACAGCTGAACGACCGACGCCCGGGCTGACGGTTTTCCGCCAGTTGTAAAGGGCGGCTGGTCGTTTGTGCGTTTGCAGGAAAAATGCAGTGTTCATCAAGGAGGAAGGGTTAATGGGCTACGATTTTCAATCCATCGAGAAAAAATGGCAGCATACGTGGGAGAACGAAGGCACGTTCAATGCCGATGCCGACCCCTCAAGGGAAAAATTTTACTGTCTCGAGATGTTCCCCTACCCGAGCGGTGCCCTCCACATGGGGCACCTGAGGAATTATTCCATCGGCGACATGTTGACCCGCTTCCTCTGGAAGAAGGGCCTGAACGTGCTTCATCCCATCGGCTTCGACGCTTTCGGCATGCCCGCGGAAAACGCCGCCATGAAATACAACACCCCTGCGGCGGAGTGGACCTGGCGGAACATCGAGCACATGACGGAGCAGCTCAAGCACATGGGATGCAGCTACGACTGGCGCAGGCGGGTCGAGACGTGCAATCCCGACTATTACCGGTGGACCCAGTGGATCTTCCTCCAGTTTTTCAAGAAGGGGCTTGCCTACAGGAAAAACGCTCCTGTGAACTGGTGTTCAAGCTGCAGCACCGTGCTTGCCAACGAGCAGGTCATCAACGACGGGCACTGCTGGAGATGCGGCACTCCCGTGGTGAAGCGCAACCTTGAGCAGTGGTTCCTGAGGATAACCGATTATGCCCAGGAACTGCTTGACGATCTTGAGAACCTTCCCGGCTGGCCCGAGCGGGTCAAGATCATGCAGCGGAACTGGATCGGCCGCTCCGAGGGCGCCCGGCTCTCCTTCACCGAGAAGACCACCGGCGAAAGCATCGAAACCTTCACCACCCGTTTCGACACGATTTTCGGCGTGACCTTCCTCGCTCTTGCCCCCGAGCATCCCTTCGTCCAGAAGATCATCAGCCTTTCCCCTGAAGGGGATAGGATTTCGGCCTTCGTTCAGAAGTGCGTTTCCCAGAGCTCCATCGAACGCACCGCGGTGGGCGGCGAAAAAGAAGGCATCTTCACCGGCTTTTCCGCTGTGAACCCCGTGACGGGGGAAGAGTTCCCTATCCTCATCGCCAACTACATCCTCATGGATTATGGTACCGGAGCCATCATGGGTGTGCCCGCTCACGACCAGAGGGACTTCGAGTTCGCCAGGAAATACGGTATCCCCGTGAAACCCGTGATCAACCCCGCCGAAGGGGAACCGCTTGACGGAGACACCATGGAAAGGGCCTTCGAGGATGACGGAATCACCTGCAACTCGGGGCAGTTCGACGGCCTTCCCACGTCGCAGGCGATCCCCGGGATGATCGACTGGGGCGTTCAGAAGGGATTCTGCACCAGGGAAGTGAACTTCAGAATCCGGGACTGGCTCATTTCCCGGCAGAGATACTGGGGAGCCCCCATTCCCGTGGTCTACTGCGAACACTGCGGTGTGGTACCCGTTCCGGAAGAGGAGCTTCCGGTGCTTCTTCCCGACAACGTGAAGATAACCGAGGTCGGTAAGTCGCCCCTTGCCGAGGACGGTGAATGGCTTTCCGTGCCCTGCCCGAAATGCGGCCGTCCGGGGCGCCGGGAAGCGGACACCATGGATACGTTCATCTGCTCCTCCTGGTACTTCTTCCGGTACTGTTCGCCCAGGAACGACGGCGAGGTGTTCTCGAAAGAAGAGGCAGCCTACTGGATGCCCGTGGACCAGTATATCGGCGGCATCGAGCACGCCTGTCTCCACCTGATCTATGCCCGGTTCTTCACCAAGTTTTTCGCCGACATCGGGCTGAGCACCGCCCGGGAGCCCTTTACCAACCTCCTGACCCAGGGCATGGTCATCAAGGACGGCGCAAAAATGTCCAAATCCCTGGGGAACGTGGTCGATCCCGATGAAATCATCTCGCGGTACGGTGCGGACACGGCACGGCTCTTTATTCTTTTTGCCGCTCCTCCCGCCAATGACCTCGACTGGTCGGAGCGGGGAGTGGAGGGGGCCCACCGGTTCCTCAACCGGGTATGGCGTCTCGTTGAGGAGAATCTCCAGGTTCTGGGGAAACCCGGTCCGGCCGGGCCGGTACCCATGAAAGACCTGAAGGAACCCCGTCTTCGGGATCTCAAGAGAAAAATCCACACCACCATCAGGGACGTGACCAGGGACATCGACCAGGAAAAACAGTTCAACACCGCCGTGGCCCGCCTGATGGAGCTCCTGAACGCCCTCGGTTCCTTCAGGCCCGGGAGCGACGAAGAACATGCGCTGTTCCTCGAGGGAGTCGAGGTCCTTCTTTCCTGCCTGAATCCCTTCTGCCCCCATCTTACGGAAGAGCTGTGGGAGATGACGGCACACGGAGAACCGCTCGCGAAACTTCCATGGCCTTCGGCGGAAGAAGAGGCTCTCGAGGCCGATACGGTCACCGTGGTGGTGCAGATCAACGGCAAAGTCCGGGAAAAGACGGAATTTCCCGCAGGGCTCGGCGAAGAGGAACTGAAGCGCATGGCCCTCGAACTCCCCGGAGTGGCGAAACGGATCGAGGGACTGGAGATCGTCAGGATCATCACTGTTCCCGACAGGCTCGTCAACGTGGTGGTGAAGGGGTAGTGCCCAGGCTGAAGGCGCTGACCACGTCCGGTGCCGCCGGGCGGCAGCTCCTGGAGGACACCCTCGCCGCTCTCGCGGCGGAGGGATACACCCGTTCCGGGGTCTCCGAAGGAGGCGAATGGTCCGCTCTTATTTCCGCGGGCAGGACGGGCAGCCTGTTCGATGAAAAACGGGTGACAGTTGTGGAAGGGGCCGAACTTCTCGGCCCCTTCCCCGATGCCCTGGAGCCCTTCCTCGAAGATGAGGGGGCCTCGGAAGTCATCCTCCTGGTCTATGAATCGGCCCCCACGAAACTCTTCGCTCCTGAGATAAAGAAAAAAGTCGGCTTCATGCGGGCGGGAACCACTTCCCTGGCTCCTTGGGAGCGGAAAGGGTGGCTCCTGACCCTGGCGAAAGGGATGAACGTCCGGCTGTCCGACGACGGGGCCGCCTTCCTGGCCGAGATGCTCGACGACCCCGGCGAACTCCGGTCCGAATTGGACAAGCTCGGCAGGTACGCAGCAGGGGAGGTGATCACCGGGGATATGGTGAATAACCTCTCCTTCGACGAGGGAAAGAGCAGGATGCTCTCTTTTCTGGATGCCTTCTGCACGGGCCGAACGGGGGAGATCTTCTCCTGCCTGGAGCACCTCAAAAAAGAAGACAGCGTCCTTCCCCTTGTCACTGCCCTGTACAACAGGATCCGTCCGGCGCTTTACCTCGGGCTCTTCCCTGAAAGGGGCGGCGACTGGGTACGCCTCGTCCTCCAGATCAAGGAATACCCCCTTAAAATGTCCAGGGAAGCCCTCAGGCGCTACCCGGCACAGGCTTTGGCCGATCTCGCCGCCGGTTTGATCTCCCTTTCCTGGAAGGAGAAAACTTCTTCGGCAGAAGGCTGGTTCGGCTTTGAGGCCCTTCTGGCCCGGTGCATGGAAAGCGGCGGGAGCAAATAAAAAAGCCGAGAGGACGTCTGTCCGCTCAGCTTGCAATGCCCTGCCGTGCCGTAATGGTGAGAAATCAGGCCGACTGAGTGTAAAGGGTTTTCACCCTGTTCGTGATCATGGACTTTCTTCTGGAACCGGTGTTTCCATGCATAACGCCCTTGACAACCGCCTTGTCGATGACGCTCTGGGCGATGGCAAGACGCTTCTCAGCGAGGGCCGTATCCTTGTTTTCAACAGCTTCAAGGACTTTCTTCACGGCGTTCTTGCAGCGCGTCGTCCAGAAACGGTTGTAGAGCCTATTCTTTTCGCTGGTTTTCATCCTTTTCGCTGCGGACTTCTTATTGGGCATGAACCTCACCTCCTCCCGCCAGAACCACGACATTCTAGCACGATTTCTGTTATATTAGCAAGGGATGGAAAACAATGTCCCGAAAAAAAGGAAGAGAGAAAAACGTGATGGACATACCCCCAATGGAGAACTTCTTCGGCCCTGCCGGCCGGCTCGCCGGGATATTCCCCTCCTTTGAATACAGAAAGCAGCAGGCGGACCTTGCCGAGGAGGTGCGGCAAACTCTTCTCGGAGGACCGGGCGAGGTTCTCGCCGCCGAGGCGCCCCCGGGAGTGGGAAAGACCTTTGCCCTGCTCATCCCTGCCATGCTTGAAGCGGCGGCCTCGGGAAAGAAAATTCTCTTCCTCACCGCAGGCATTCCCCTCCAGGAGCAGCTTATCCTCAAAGACCTTCCCGCCCTCAACCGGGTGCTTGGGCTCTCCCTTCCCTTCGGGCTTCTGAAGGGGAAGGGAAACTACGCCTGCCTGGTCAGGGCCGCCGAGGCCTCGGAAAGCGGCAGGGGAGGTTTTCTCTCCTTCGGGGACGGAGGTGCTGCATCAATGCTCATCACCCAGTGGCTCGAGACCACGGAGACGGGGGATCTCTCGGAACTGCACCTGCCCCCTGATTCTCCGGCGGTGGCGGCAGTGGCGGCCTCTTCGAGAGCCTGTCTCGGCTTCCGCTGCCCCTTCAAGGACAGGTGCTTCTCCCGGAAGGCCTTCCGGGAGGCCCAGGACTGGTCCGTGGTCGTGGCAAACTACCACCTCTTTTTCTCCTACCTGCTCGGGGCAGGAAAGCCCTTTCCCGTCTCCTGCGACATCCTGATCTGCGACGAGGCTCACAGGATCCCCGAGGCCGCGAGATCCTCCATGGCCATGTCGGTTTCCGCCGATGACTTTTCCAGGCTGCTCCGGCATCGTGCCGTGTCGGGAGGAGCTTCGCTCCTGGAGCATGGTTCATCCGCCGGAAGGATCGCCGCCCTGTCGGGAGAAATACGTCAGGAGACGGCCCGTTTCTTCGACCTGCTCGAGGTCAAGGTGCCGGCGAAAAAGGCATCCTTCACCGGGCCCTGCGAAGAGCTGAGGTACCAGCAGGCGGTTGTTTCGGAGAAGGTGCTGGAGCTTCTGAGGCTCTTCGCTCCTCTCGTGGACGAGCAGGATGAACCGGATCCCGGGCAGTCCGCCGCGGCGGTATGGGCTGAGGAGCTTCGCCGGGTTCGGTATGCCCTCCAGTGGTGCACCGAGGTGAAAAACTATCCATCCTGGGCGTACTGGAAGGAAGGCCGTTCTCTTGCCAGCGCTCCCGCCGCTCCCTTTGCGGAACTGGCTGACAGCTTTCTCTCCGGAGCCCCGGACTCGATTTTCTTCATGTCGGCCACCCTTACCGCGGGAGGAAAGTGGGATTACTGGATGCGGGAAACAAAAATCGAGCCCACCCGGTTTTTTATCGCCGGATCCCCCTTCGACCTGGCCGGCCAGATGGAAATCCTGGTGGTGGATACCGGTATGGACGTTATGAATCCGGCCTATGACGATACGGTCTGTTCGGTTATAGAAAAACTCGTGGAGAGCAACGGCGGAAGCACCCTCGTCCTGCTGAGCTCCCTGCGCCTCCTCGGGAAAGCGGCGCGGACGCTCCGGCGGAAGGAGAGAAGCTACACCGTTCTTGTCCAGGGGGAGCTGCCCCGGTCGGATCTGCTCAAGATGTTCAGGGAGGACAGGACATCGGTACTCATCGGAAGCGCCTCCTTCCGGGAGGGAGTGGATATTCCCGGGGACGGCCTGACCCAGGTCATCATCGACAGGATTCCCTTCCCTCATCCCGGGGATCCCCTTGTCCAGGCACGGAACGCTCTCGAAGGGAGCGCCGCCTTTTCGAGGACAATCCTGCCCGAGGCAAAAATGCTCCTCAAACAGGCTGCCGGGAGGCTTATCCGCTCACGTGAGGACAGGGGCAGGGTCGCCATCATTGACGGGAGGGTACTCCAGAGAAGGGACTGGAACATTCCGGCGGCTCTGCCGCAGGTAAAATACCGCCGCCTTGTAGTCTCCTCGAACCTTGCCGCAAAATCTGTTGCTCCCGCCGGATCGGTGTGATATAGTATCAAGGCTGAAAAAAAGAAGCCGTTGAAAAGCGGCTTATGTTCTTTATTGCCATTGGGAGGTGTCATCGTGAAACAGACGTTTCAGCCCCACAACAGACCGAGGAAAAGAAAGATGGGCTTCCTCGCCAGGTCGAGCTCTCCGACAGGACGGCGGGTTCTTCGCAACCGCAGGAGAAAGGGCCGCGCACGGCTGGCCGTGTAATCGTTGAGATTTCCTTTTCCCCGGTCTTCGCGCCTTCAACGAGGGTGGGAGTATGACCTTGTCTTCCGCACCGGCAACCGACTGAAAGGCGAGCTGGTGCGGTTGCTGTTTCTGGAGGCTCCCGACGGCAGGACGCGCGTGGGGTTCGCCGTGGGGAAGCGCCAGGGAAAGTCTCACGAGAGAAACAGGGGACGGCGGATTCTGAAGGAAGGCTTTCGCCGCCTTCTGCCGTGGATGAAGGCGGGCGTATGGGTTGTAGCCTCCCTTCGGACCGGGGGAATGAACGCAGGCGCCAGAGAAGTGTATTACGATCTTGCCCGGGCGCTCGGCAACCGGGGAATAATGGCCGGGGGATGGCCCGGCCCCGACTGGGACTGTACCGAAGAGGGAAGGAAGGAATGACCGTGAGCGCCGCCTCCCGGATAGGCATTGGACTCATCAGAGGCTACCAGCTTTTTGTTTCGCCCCTTCTCGGGCATAACTGCCGCTTTTATCCCTCCTGTTCGCAGTATGCCGCAGAAGCGATGGCGGTACACGGTTTTTTGAAAGGTGTTTTTCTGGCAGCAAAAAGGATAGGAAAATGTGCCCCGTGGCATCCGGGGGGATACGACCCCGTGCCGCCCCGGTCTGATAACAGCGGGGCTTATATCTCCGAGGAAGGTGATCGATAGTGGGTTCAATCTGGAAATTGGGTGGAGACCTGATGATGAGGCTCATGGAGATTGTCCATGGCTTTACCGGGTCCTGGGGCCTCGCAATTATTACGCTGACGCTCATCGTCAGGCTTCTTCTGCACCCCCTGACGCAGAAGCAGATGGCAAGCATGCAGAAGATGCAGAAACTCCAGCCGCGCATCAAAATGCTTCAGGAAAAGTACAAAGGTGACAAGGAATCCCTCAACAGGGAAATGATGGCCCTCTACAGGGAAAACAAGGTAAATCCCGCAGCCGGGTGCCTTCCCCTCCTGGTGCAGCTTCCCGTGTTCATCCTTCTCTACCAGGTGCTGACGAATTATGACTTTTCCGGTGTCTCCTTCCTCGGAATCCAGCTCGACGGCTCGGTGCTCTCAACCCTCGGGCATGCACTCGGCCTGGCTGTCGAAAAGGAGGAACTCGGCATCATGGCGGTGGCTTACGGCATCATGGCGAACCCGGCAGGGCTCCTGAACATCGGGGTCTATCTCGCCAATACCCTTCTTCTCGCGGGCATCGGGTTCCTGACGTGGTACCAGCAGCAGCTCACCGCCAGCGGAAATCCCCAGATGGCCATGATGAACTGGTTCATGCCTCTCTTCCTCACGTTCATCTGTCTCAGTCTTCCGGGAGGCGTTCTTCTCTACTGGGGTGTTTCATCCCTGCTCGGCGTGGTCCAGCAGCTTCGCATGTCACGGAAAACGGCGGCGGAAATGCAGCAGAAGCCGGCCCTTTTCAAGGACAAGCCTACGAAAAGCGGCGACTGAAGACTGATCGCCCCTTCCTCTCCTGAAAGGAGGATTGCTGTGAACGATAACGAAGTTCTCGTCCTCGACGTTCCCTCCGTGGAAGAAGCCCGGAAAGCGGCAGCCGGCCAGTGGGGGCTCGATCCCTCGGATGTTGCCGTCAAGGTGATTGAGGAGGAAAAGAGCTTTTTCGGCCTCCTCGGGAGGAAGCTCCGGGTGGAAGCCCGACCCGTGGCGCCGCTCTCGGCACTCCGGGGAAAGGCCATGGCGGCCCGCCTCCTGGAGATGATGGAACTCCACATCATCCCGGAACTGTCTGATGACAACAGGATCAACCTTACCGGCCAGGATGCGGGGATCATCATAGGAAAATACGGTGAAACCCTCAAATCCATGGAATTTCTGCTGAACCTCATGACGAGGGGAGTGGACGAGGGGGAGAGGATCTACCTTGACAGCGACGGCTACAGGGAGCGCAGGGAGCTCAGCCTTCAGCGCCTTGCCCTTGCCGCGGCCAGAAAGTCGGTGAAGCGGGGCAAGCCCACTTACCTCGAGCCCATGACCAGCTGGGAGCGGAGGGTGATCCACATGACTCTCAAGGACGACAGCACTGTGGAAACCAAATCTGTGGGAGAAGCTCCCTCCAGGAAGGTTGTCGTCTGGCCCGTAGCTCCGGCCCGTTCCTCATCGGGCCCGGCGCGGCGCCCGGGACGGAGGCGCGCCTGAAGGTGCGCCCTGTTCTTTTTGAAATCGGCGGAATACAGGTCCACAGCTATTATGTGCTGTGGACCTTCGCTTTGTGTCTCGCGGTGTTTCTGACCAGGAGAAGGATGACGGAGCTCTACGGAGTGCACGACGATGACGCCAGGGTTATCATCGCCCTCTCCTTCGCCGGCATGCTCATTGGCGCAAGGGCCGGATCGGCTGTGGAATTCCGGGAAATCTATTCCGCAGAACCATGGCGGCTTCTCCGTTTCTGGGAAGGAGGGCTCTCCGCCGTTCCCGCCTTTCTCGGCGCCGGAGCGGCAGGCATTGTCGCTTCATGGAAGCGGGGCATCCCGGTGTGGGTTACCGCGGACAGTGCCGCCGTGCCTGCGGCATTCACGGTTGCCCTGGGCCGATGGGGATGTTTTCTCAACGGATGCTGCGGAGGAACGGCAGCGTCCGTTCCATGGGCTGTCGCATTCTCGGGAGATCCTGCCGGGGTGCTCCGCCATCCGACACAGCTGTATTATGCCTTCGGAGCCCTCTTCATCGGCGCCGCACTCCAGTGGACAGAGCAGACCCGCCTCAGCTTCGGCGGTGACAGGCGCATCCGGGGAGCTGTTCTCTGGCCTCTTTTCATGGTATTGTACGCCCTTCTCCGGATTGTTGCCGATCCTTTCAGGGCCGAGTATGGAACCGCAGGACTCAGGGGGGCCCGGCTTATCCTGTTCGCCGTTCTCGCAGCAGGTAGTCTCTGGCTCGCATTTTCTCTCCTTTTCCGGAGGGAGCGAAAGAAATGCTGAAACGGGGATACGTAAAAAAAACGATGTATTACCGCTCCTTCCGAATACAATAAGAAAAAACGATTTCGGGGGTGAAACACCATGAAACCAGCAAACAGAAGATCACAGTTTTTCGGAACATCCAAAGCGCTCATAGCTGCCGTTCTTGTCCTTTCGGCTCTTCTCGCCTCGGCGCCCGCTTTTGCCCAGGATCCCTTTTCGGGCAATCCCGTGGCGAAAATCGCCCGGGAACTTTCCCCGGCGGTGGTGAACATCGATGTGGAGGCCATGGTAACCCGGCCGGTCCATCCTTTTGCCGACGATCCCTTTTTCAGGCAGTTCTTCGGCGAGGAATTCAGGCGGTTTTCCCGTACTGTCCCAATGAAAGGGCGGGGATCGGGATTCATCGTTTCCAGGGAAGGGCACATCCTTACCAATAATCACGTTGTGGACGGAGCGGACAAGATAACAGTCACCTTCTCCGACGGAAAAGTCCATGAAGCAAAAGTTCTGGGCAAGGATCCCACCTTTGACCTGGCCGTTCTGAAAATCGACGGGAACGGGAAGGATTTCCCTGTCCTCGAACTCGGTGATTCAGACAAAAGCGAAGTAGGTGAATGGGTTGTGGCCATCGGAAATCCCTTCGGTCTCGAGCATACCGTAACCGTCGGCGTCATCTCCGCCAAAAACCGCAGCATCCACGCCGGAAAGGTGAATTTCGACGGTTTCCTTCAGACTGATGCAGCCATCAACCCCGGCAACAGCGGAGGGCCTCTCATCGATCTCAACGGCCGGGTGGTCGGCATCAACACCGCCATCGTTCCCTATGCCCAGGGCATCGGTTTCGCGGTCCCCGTGAACATGGCAAAACAGGTCATGGATGATCTCATTCGCTACGGCAGTGTCAAAAGAGGATGGCTTGGCGTATACATCCAGTCCCTCACTCGTGACTTTGCGGAAGCCTATGGAATAGAAGAAGAGAACGGGGCCGTGGTGAGTGACGTTCTGGCCGACTCTCCGGCGGAAAAAGCAGGTCTTCAGCGGGGAGACGTTATTCTTACCGTCAACGGTGAGAAGGTAAAGAACAATCAGGAGTTTGTGTCAAAAATACGGCAGCGCCTTGCCGGAGAAAAGGTCACCCTGGGTATCATCCGGCAGAAAAAGAAGATCGATGTGCCGGTTACCCTCGGTGAGATGCCGGGCAACGAGGGGGCTGCTATTGAAGCAGCTTCCGCCGGATCAAAAATGCTCAAGGACCTTGGTCTCGAAGTGGCTCCCGTTTCAGAAGAAATTCAGAAAAAGCACAATCTGAAGAACCGTGAAGGTCTCGCGGTCACAACGGTTGAGGAAGGCTCCTACGCCGCCCGCGGCGGAATCCGTGAAGGAGACATCCTTCTTGAAGTGAACGGCACCCGCCTGAAAACCCCCGGGGACCTGGAAAAGGTAGCCTCCGGCAGAGGACGGTCAACGGTGCTCCTTGTGTGGAGGGATGGAAGAACCTTCTTCGTTTCCATACGGGGAAGAAGCTGACTGGAGTTTGGATAAAAAACCCGCCCCTGACAGGGGCGGGTTTTTTTATTTCTTTTCGTCAGCTGTATTCCGGACAATTCATCTTGTATCCCACTCCCCGCACCGTGACCACGAGGGTGTCGCATCCAAAGGGGCGCAGCTTGTCCCGAAGGTATTTCACGTGAACGTCCACCACGTTGCTTGAACCGTTGTATTCCTTCCGCCACACGGAGGAGATGAGATTTTCCCGGGTAAAGACCTGGTTTTCGTTTCTGAGGAGCAGCTCCAGTATGTCGAATTCCCGGCGTCTCAGGGAAAGGGGCTTGCCGTCTATCCTGCACTCCCTTGACACCGGGTCGAGTTCGAGGCTGCCGCAGCGGAGGACCGAGTGCTGCCTGTCCGCGGTACGGCGGAGAAGGGCATTGACCCTGGCAACGAGCTCCCGGAAGTCGAAGGGTTTGGAAAGGTAGTCGTCGGCGCCCCTGTTCAGTCCGTCCACCCTGTCCTCCACCGTATCCCGGGCGGTGAGGAGAAGGATGGGGATTTCGTTTCCCTGGGACCTTACGGTGTCAAGCACCTGGAGTCCGTCGATTCCGGGGAGCATGATGTCCAGGATGATGCAGCCGTAGCTGCCCCGGGAGATCTTTTCCAGGCCTTCTTCCCCGGAAAAGGCGCTGTCCACGGAAAAGCCGTTTTCAGCGAACCCTTCCGAAAGAACCTGGACGAGATCCCTGTTGTCTTCGATAATGAGGAGCGGCACGAAAATCCCTCCCTTTCAGCTGGCGGGAACCTGGTTTTATTAACTCTAGAAATTAAAGCACAGAGATATTTAAAAGTCGAGGACAAAATGAAATGGTCACCCTGAATCTGAAATTTTGCTGAAAAATAAAGGCTGCATTCCCTGTGAACAATCCGGATTCAGTAAGCATATTCGGAGCGCAGCCGCCTATTTGCTTTCTGACGGAGGAAATGGTACTATTCTTGCGACCCAAACTCGGATACGGATGAAAGATTCCTTTCTGGGTTTCGGGATTTTTTTGTTGAGGTGAAAAACATGCTGGAGAAGGACAAGAAACAGGGTATTATCGCGGATTACCGTACCCATGGTGCGGATACGGGATCTCCCGAGGTCCAGGTTGCCATGCTCACGCAGCGCATCCGCGACCTCACGGAACACCTGAAGATTCACACGAAGGACTTTCATTCCCGCCGGGGCCTTCTGAAGATGGTCGGAACGAGAAGAAAGCTCCTCAGGTATCTCAGGGACAAGGATTTCAACCGGTACAAGACGCTTATCGAGCGGCTCGGGCTTCGGCACTGATCGGCCGGCCGGAAGAAAATTCGGTGCGGGGACATTTGTCCCCGCATTTTTTTTGGTTTTCCAGGCCCGGATTATGGTATTCTTACTCCGCATACAAAAAGAGAAAAGACATATAGAGGAGGAACAATGAATGGAAAAGCAGTTTTCAGTTGAAGTGGGAGGCCGGCCTCTCGTATTCGCCACCGGCAAGGTGGCCAAACAGGCCAACGGAGCCGTGGTGGCGAGTCACGGTGAGACTACCATCCTTGCCACGGCGTGCATTACCGACAAGCCCAGGACGGGGATCGATTTCTTCCCTCTCCTTGTTGATTTCGAGGAAAGATTCTATTCGGCGGGAAAAATTCCCGGCGGCTTCATCAAGCGTGAAGGCCGTCCTTCTGAAACAGCCGTTCTGAGCTGCCGGATGGTGGACCGCTCCATCCGCTCCCTTTTTGACGAAACCATGCGCCACGACGTTCACGTGGTGGCTACGGTGCTGGCGGTTGACCAGGTCAACCCGCCCAACGTCCTTGCAATAAACGCCGCGTCGGCGGCTCTCTCCATTTCCGACATTCCCTGGGGCGGCCCCGTGGGCGCCGTCCGCATCGGCCTTCTTGACGGAGAACTCGTGGTGAACCCCACCGAGGAGCAGATGCTGGTTTCAGAGCTTGATCTCCTCGTTGCGGGACACCTTGACGGCGTCACTATGGTGGAGTGCGGATCCAGGGAAGTTTCCGAGGAGATCCTCGTGGATGCCCTTGACCTTGCCCAAAGCGAGATCAGGAAGATCGTCGGCCTCTTCAACGAGATGCGGGCTTCCATCGGCCGGGAAAAACTTGTTCTGCCCGCGGCGCCTGCCTTCCCCGACATCGACCGGTGGATCACCGACAATCTCGGCGCCGAGATCCGGGACGCGGTACAGACTCATGAGAAGAAGCCCCGGGGCGACAAGCTCTCCGCAGCGAGAAACAAGGCCCAGGATCATTTTGCGGCAGAATATCCGGAGAGCGGAGACTATATTGCCGCCTTCATCGACGAGATGGTCAAGAAGACCATGCGTTCTCTCATCGTGGACGAGCGTATCCGGGTGGACGGCAGGGCCATGGACGAGCTTCGCTCCATCACCTGCGAGACGGGGATCCTTCCCAGGGTCCACGGGTCGGCCCTTTTCACCCGTGGCGAAACCCAGGCCCTCGTGGTGACCACCCTCGGCATGATGGGCGTGGACGACCAGATCCTGGACGGACTGAAGCAGGACGAGCCCGCCAAGAGGTTCATTCTTCACTACAACTTCCCCCCCTATTCCGTGGGTGAAGTCCGGCCCATGCGGGGACCGGGAAGAAGGGAGATCGGGCACGGAGCCCTTGCCGAAAGGGCACTCCGCTCCATGATCCCCGAGGAGGCGGATTTCCCCTACGTCATGCGGGTCGTCTCCGACATCCTCGAATCCAACGGTTCGAGCTCCCAGGCCTCCATCTGCGGCGGAAGCCTTGCCCTTATGAATGCCGGCGTTCCCATGAAGAAACACGTGGCCGGCATCGCCATGGGGCTCATCAAGGAAGGGGACAAGGTTGCTGTCCTGACGGATATCCAGGGCCTCGAAGACCACTTCGGCGACATGGACTTCAAGGTGGCCGGAACCAGGGACGGAGTGACCGCCCTCCAGATGGACAACAAGGCCGGGGGCATCACCAGGGGTATCCTGGAGCAGGCCCTCGGGCAGGCAAAGGCGGCACGGATGGCCATCCTCGAGAAGATGGAAGCCGCCATTCCAGCGCCGGACCAGCTTTCGCCCAATGCTCCCAGAATCTTCATGACCACCATCGACCCCGAAAAGATCCGCGACGTCATCGGTCCCGGCGGAAAGGTCATCCGGGGAATCACCCAGAAGACCGGCGTGAAGATCAACGTGGAGGACAACGGTGAAATCTACATCGGCGGCTCGTCCCAGGACAAGGTGGACGAGGCTCTTGCCATTATCCGCGGTCTCACGAAGGACCTCGAGGCCGGCGAAGTGTATTACGGCACGGTCACAAGACTCATGGCCTTCGGAGTGTTCATCGAGTGCCTCCCCGGCAAGGAAGGGCTGCTCCATGTGAGTGAAGTCAGCACGCACAGGATTCCCAAGGTGGACGACGTCTTCAAGGTGGGGGACAAAGTCCTGGTCATGGTCAAGGAAATCGACGACATGAACAGGGTGAACCTGACCAGGCGCCGTATCCTGGAGAACGAGGCCCGGATTTCCGACGAGGGCCTTTCCGACGTGCTGCCCGCCGAAAAGGAGCGGGAGGAGGCCATTGCCGCCCTCGCAGCGGCTGCAAAGGCCAATCCTTCTCCCGACAGGGATCGTCCTTCCCACGGCGGCGGCAGACCTGACCGGGGAGACAGGAGAGGCGGCGGCCCCCGACGCCATTCCTCCGGAGGAAGGGAATAGACCTCCCATGGAGGTTCCTGTAAAGATTGTCCGGGAGGGGAGGGCGAACGAGCTTCCCCTTCCGGAATATGCCACGCCATTTTCTGCGGGCGTCGACCTGAGGGCAGCCGATAACTGTGTTCTTCTTCCCGGTGAATGGACAGCCGTACCCACGGGGCTCAGGATCGAGCTTCCGGAGGGATACGAAGGCCAGGTCAGGCCGAGGAGCGGGCTGGCGGCCAGGCACGGCGTCACTGTGCTGAACGCTCCCGGGACAATCGACAGCGATTACAGGGGCGAGATACGGGTGCTTCTCATCAACCACGGAAAGGAATCCTTCGCCATATCCGCAGGCGACAGGGTTGCACAGCTCATCCTGGCCCCGGTGTCCAGGATTTCCTGGAGAGAGGAAGCCCTGGCGGACTCCGAAAGGGGCGAGGGAGGCTTCGGCAGCACCGGCAGGAGTTGACAGAATCGCCTTTTCGAGGTATAAGACACGAAAATAAGTTTATGCGATGACGGGGAGAGTAGAAGAACTCCACCGCACCAGAGAGGGAAACCCGAGGCTGGAAGGTTTCCTGCGGACATTCTTCGAAAACCGCCCCTGAGCGGGTGCCGAAAAACCTCCGGGAACAAGGCGCCGGGGTCCGCCCCTTACAGCGGTCTACGAGCGCCGTCCTTTTCTAAAGGCCGGAATTGGAGTGGAACCACGGCAAGCCCACGCCGTCTCCAGATGGAGATGCGTGGGCTTTTTTCATTTTTTCGAGGAGGAGAGAATCATGTTCGAACTGAAGGAACCGGGAGGAAAAAGCGTGCGGCTTTCGTCGGGAGCGGCGGGGGAAGCACTGGAGAAACTGGGTGTCAAAAGCGGAGCCGTGGCGGCGATGCTGAACGGAAGACCAGTGGACATGACCGCCGAGATCACTGAGAGCGGCGACATCGCTCCTATTACGGCCGACTCTGAAGAGGGGCTGGACATCCTCCGCCACTCGGCTGCCCACCTCATGGCCCAGGCCGTGGCCGGACTCTATCCCGGCACGCGGTATGGCGTGGGGCCTTCCATAAAGGACGGCTTCTACTACGACATGGAGATCCCCGGCGGCATTACCGAGGAAGACCTGCCCAAAATCGAGAAGGAAATGAAGCGCCTGGCAAAAAGGGCGATTCCGGTGGAACGGCGGGAGATGACCAGAGAGGAAGCCCTGGCCTATTTCCGGGAAAAGAACGACCCCTATAAGGCGGAGATCATCTCCGATCTGGAGGAGGATCATGTGTCCCTGTATTTCCAGGGCGATTACGCAGACCTCTGCCGGGGACCCCACGTGCCCAATACATCCTGGGTGAAGCACTTCCGCCTGCTCTCCGTGGCCGGAGCCTACTGGAGGGGCGACGAAAAGAACATCATGCTCACACGGGTCTACGGCACCGCCTTTGCTTCTGAAGAAGCTCTGGAGGCGTACATCCGGAGGATGGAGGAGGCGAAGAGCAGGGACCACCGCCGCCTGGGCAGGGAGCTCGATCTTTTCAGCCTCCAGAACGAGGGGCCCGGTTTCCCCTTCTTCCATCCCAAGGGCATGGTCATCATGAACTGCCTCGTGGACTTCTGGAAGAAAGAGCACACAAAACGGGGGTACAGCGAGATCCGGACGCCTCTCATCCTTGACCGGGATCTCTGGATACGGTCGGGCCACTGGGATCACTACCGGGAGAACATGTACTTCACCGAAATCGACGAACAGCCCTTCGCCATCAAGCCCATGAACTGCCCGGGCGGGATGATGGTCTACAAGAGCCAGTTGAGGAGCTACCGGGATCTGCCCATGCGCATGGCGGAGCTCGGGGTGGTTCACAGGCATGAGCGGAGCGGCGTCCTTCACGGGCTCATGAGGGTCCGGTGCTTCACCCAGGACGACGCCCACCTCTACTGTCGCCCCGACCAGGTGAAGGACGAGATCATAGGAATCATGAACCTGTGCAATTATATCTACAGGGACGTGTTCGGCTTCAAGTACACCATGGAACTCTCAACCCGGCCCGAAAACTCCATGGGTTCGGAAGAGCAGTGGGCTATCGCGGAGACGGCCCTGAAGCAGGCCCTGGACGAGACGAAGTCGGAGTACAGGCTGAACCCCGGCGACGGGGCGTTCTACGGCCCCAAAATCGACTTCCATCTCGAGGACTGCATCGGCAGGACATGGCAGTGCGGCACCATACAGCTGGACTTCCAGATGCCCGAAAAGTTCGACCTTTCCTACGTGGGGGCCGACGGCAAGGAACACCGTCCCGTGATGCTCCACAGGACTGTTCTCGGCAGTCTCGAGCGGTTCTTCGGAATCCTCGTGGAAAACTTCGCCGGAGCTTTCCCCTACTGGATCGCGCCCGTTCAGGTGCGGATTCTCCCCGTTTCAGGCGACTATGTAGAGTATGCCGGGAAAATCGCCTCTGAACTTCGGTCTTCGGGGATCCGTGTAGAAGTGGACGAACGGGACGAAAAACTCGGCAAGAAAATCCGGGATGCCCAGACCCAGAAAATTCCCTACATGGCCGTGGTGGGCGAGAAGGAAAGAGAGTCCGGCGGCGTCGCCCCCCGGGAGCGGAGCAGGGGAGATCTGGGCGCTATGTCCATGGACCAGTTCAGGGAAGTTCTGGCTGCGGAGTTCAATCCCATCAAGGTCTGAGAACCGGGAAGATGTCCGGCAAGAGACAAGCCTGATCCGGAATTTATCTGCGGTGCTAATATAAAAGAACGTTTTTACAAAGGTCCCGGCGTAACAAATGGTCGGGACCTGTTTCATTGAGCGGAATATCTTGAATCCCTTCTCTTCTACTGCTACAATTTTATGCGTTCTTCGCTTAAGATCCGGAACAATGCTCTTGAGCACCGAGAGACCTCATAATCAGAGAAAGGGTGAAGAAGCATGAAGTCAACGAAAAAGATCCTGATCCTGTTCTGCATCGCGCTTTTCCTTCTCTCCGCCGCAGGTTCTGCCTTTGCCTCCGGCAAGTTCGTCACCATCGTCACCGGTTCCACGGGAGGAACGTATTACCCCATCGGCACCATTCTCGCCAATCACTTCAATACCGCACTCATGGACAAGGGATACAAATGGTCCGCCCAGAGTTCGGGAGGCACAGTGGAAAATCTTGACATGATGCAGCGCAGCGAGGCCGAGATGGCTATCGCCATGGCGAATCTCACAGGCTTTGCCTATACCGGTACGGTCCGGTACGAAGGAAAGAAGATTGAAAACCTGCGCTACGTCATGGGGCTGTGGCCTGATGTGACCCAGTTCGTGGTGAGCGGCTCCTCCGGCATCAAAACATGGGCAGACCTGAAGGGTAAAAAGGTCGCCGTAGGTCCTGCAGCCTCCGGAACGGAATTCAGCAGCCGGGTTCTGCTGAAGGCTCTCGCGGGGCTTACTTTCGATGACATCAGGGCGGAGTACGTGGGCTACAGTGAAGCTTCCCAGGCCCTTCAGAACGGCCAGCTCGATGCCTTCAACGCCGAAGCCGGCGTTCCCGTGGCTGCAGTGGCTGAGCTTTATGCCGGACGGCAGGAAGTGAACATGCTCGAGTTTTCTCCTGAGGATATCGCAACATTGAAAAAGGAAGCCCCCTTTTATGCCGCAGTGCTCATTCCCGCAGGAACGTATCCCAACCAGGAGAAGGAACTCAGGGTGGCCGGAATCAAGTCCGCCCTTCTCGTTGGGAAGGATGTGCCCGAAGAGCTAGTTTATGACATGCTGAAGGTCGTGTACAGCAAGAAAGAAGACCTGAAGAATGAGCATGCAGCCTTCACGAAGGTGGATTTCGACAATCCCGTGGACGGCCTTTACGGTGCTCCTCTTCACCCGGGTGCCGTGAAGTTCTTCAAGGAAATGGGGATGACCATTCCCCAGGAACTTCTTCCCTGATTGCAGGGCAGGATATTACCAGCCATCCGGGCGGCGTGGGCCTTTTTTGCCCCATGCCGCCCTTTTTTCGAAGGAGCGAAACCGGATGAAAAAACTTCTTTCCGCAATTCTCCCGGGAGAGTCCATCCCAACGAGAAAACTGTCCGGAACTGCAGGCAGGGCCGCCCTCGTTCTTACCGTTTCCACAGCCCTTGTCCATTTCTGGATGAACAGCATCGGTCTGCTTATTGCCATAAAAATGAATGCAATTCACCTCGGCACCCTCATGGCGATCATCTTTCTTTTTTACCCGGCGTTTGCCGGATCTCCCAGGGAACGACCGTCCATGCCCGACTGGGTGCTGGCCACCGCCTCCCTGGGGTGCATGGTCTGGCTGCTCCTCACTTATGACAGGCTTCTACAGACGAACCTTCAGGCTACGTTCGCCGATCTTGCGGTCGCCGTGGTCACCATGGCCCTTCTCGTGGAAGCGAGCCGAAGGGCCGTAGGCCTCCCCCTGACAGTGCTCAGCCTTCTTTTCCTCGCCTATACCCGTCTCGGACCCTACTTCCCGGGGCTCTTTGCCCACAGGGGATTCAACTGGGAAAGAATCATCATCCGTATGGCTCTCACGGACCAGGGAATTTACGGGGTCACGCTCATGGTTTCCTCCAGCTATGTTTTCATGTTTATCCTTTTTGGCGCTTTCCTGGCAGCCTCCAGGACCAGTGAGTTTTTCAACGACTTCTCCCTCGCTCTTGCCGGGAGATACCGGGGAGGTCCCGCCAAGGTGGCCGTGGTCGCTTCGGCTCTCATGGGAAGCATTTCGGGCAGCGCCCAGGCAAATGTCGCCACCACGGGGGCCTTCACCATACCCCTCATGAAGAGGGTGGGGTACATGCCCCATTTCGCCGGGGCGGTTGAAGCGGCTGCCAGTACTGGGGGCATTCTCATGCCGCCCATCATGGGGGCATCCGCTTTCATCATGAGCACCTTCCTGGGGATTCCCTATGTGAAGATCATGATCGCCGGCTTCACTCCCGCGCTCCTGTATTACCTCGCCATCATGTTCATGGTGGACCTGAGAGCCAAGAAGAGAGGCCTGAAGGGCATGGAACCCCGGGATATTCCCTCGCTGAAGGCGACCATGCTCGACAAGGGGCACATGACCATTCCTCTCGCTGTCATCATCTACCTTCTCGTGGCAGGCTACACTCCCCTCTACTCCGCCTTTCTCGGTCTTTTTGCCATTGTCCTGGTCTCTTCCCTGAAGCGGTCCACCCGAATGGGAATACGGGAAGTCATAGAGGCTCTGGATGGAGGAACACAGAGCGCTGCCCCGGTGGGGATATCCTGCGCCATTGTGGGCTTCATCGTCGGTGCCGTGGGGATGACGGGGTTGGGCCAGGTGATTGCCATGAACGTCATCATGTTCGCTGGAGGAAAACTCTGGGCCGCCCTCATCCTCTGCATGATCGCCGCCATTATCCTCGGCATGGGACTTCCCGCAACCCCGTGCTACATCATTACGGCGACGATCGCCGCTCCCGCGCTCCAGCGGATGGGCGTCCATCCACTGGCAGCCCATTTCTTCGCCTTCTACTACGGAACCATGTCTGCTGTGATTCCTCCCGTGGCCCTTACAAGCTATACAGCTGCCGGGCTGGCCGGAGCCCGTCCCTTCAAGGTGGCCATGGCCGCCCTGGGCCTGGCTCTCTCCGGACTGCTCCTGCCGTACCTTTTCGTCTACAACCCCGATCTTCTTTTCATTGACTTTGTACTGCCGAAGTATCTTTTCGACGTAGCCACAGCCATAATCGGCGTGTTTTCCCTTTCCTGCGGCATCATCGGAATGTTAAGGAGAGATATGCCCTTCTGGGAAAGAGCCCTGTTCGTTCTGGCGGGGATTCTTATGGTCAATCCGCTGAGAATGCTGAGAATTTCGAGTTTCGCTTTCTTCGCGGTGCTTGTCGCCCGGCACTGGTTCTCCGCAGACAGGAAGAAGAGCGGAGAGAATCCTGCCTAGGCGTGTCGTGATCGGATTCGCCAAAGAAGATTCGGGAAAGAAGATTGCGTTTTCTCCGGCGGTGTGATATATTCATTCAGCTTTATTACAATCAGTGCAAAGCAGAGGGGCCACCCTCTCACCGGACGGCGAAACATGCTTTTCGGTATCGGAGAATCTCTCGCACTTTATCGAGGGGCCGGTGGCTTCACCGGCCCCTCTTCATATTTCACACGGAGGTGAAAGGCTATAGTAACAAGAAAAGAAGACGGAGATCCCAGAGTCAACCGCGAAATCACATCCCGTGAAGTGCTCCTCATCGACGAAAACGGCGTCAAGCTGGGGGTAATACCCACAGCAGAGGGAATTCGGCTGGCGGAGGAACGGCAGCTCGACCTTGTCGAAGTGGCTCCTCAGGCCACCCCTCCCGTTTGCAGGATACTGGACTACGGGAAGTATCGCTACCAGCTCCAGAAAAAGGAGAAGGACGCGAGAAAGAAACAGAAGGTCCAGGCCCTCAAAGAAATGAAGATGCGCCCGAAAATCGACGAGCACGACTATGATTTCAAGGTCCGGGCAATCAAGGGCTTCCTCGAGGACGGCCACAGGGTCAAGGTCTCGGTGTTCTTCCGGGGCCGTGAAATGTCCTTTCTCAATAAAGGCGAGGAAGTGCTCGCCCGGGTGATCGCCGACTGCGACGGCCTCGGCAAAAGCGAGGGAAACCCCCGCATGGAGGGCCGGTATATGAGGATCATGCTTACCCCCCTTCCTCCCGGCCAGGGAAAGATGGCTCCGAAGCCCGAAAAAAAGAGCGAGGCGGCAGGGGCGACTGAAAAAAAGAATAATGGAAAGCCGAAGGAGACGGCACCTGTCTCCGCGGAGAAAACGGCAGAGTAATTCCGTGACCCCATAAAATGCGCACCGCTTTTCCGCCTGCCGTGCACAGCGGCGGGCTTTTATCTTGACTCAATATCCGGGGAAGGAGGAACACATCATGCCCAAGCTTAAATCCCATTCGGGAGCAAAAAAAAGATTCTCGTTCACGGGAACGGGAAAACTCTCCTACCGCAAGGCGGGAAGGGGACACCTGCTCACCTGCAAGAGCCCTTCGAGACTCAGAAAGCTCCGCAAGACCGGCTACGTTGATGATACGCAGATGGAGTACATGAGAAAGCTGCTTCCGTACAGCTGAGGAACAATACCGTTTAACAGTCAATTTTCATGAAAGAGGTGACGTGCGATGCCCCGCGTCAAAGGTGGTAGCGCTAGCGATAGAAAAAGAAAGAAACTGTTTTCCATCACCAAGGGTTACTGGGGTCGGAAAAAGAATGTTTACAGAAGGGCCAGGGAGGCCTACCTCCATTCCCTTTCCAGGGCCTATGCCGACCGGAAGAAAAAGAAGAGAGATTTCCGGCGGCTGTGGATCACCCGTATCAACGCCGCTTCCCGGGCACAGGGACTGTCCTACAGTGTCCTGATGAACGGGCTGAAGAAGGCGGGAATCTCCATCAACCGGAAGATGCTTTCCGAGCTGGCCATCAACGACATGCCCGCCTTCATCAAGCTCTCCGAGCAGGCACGGAGTGCCCTGGGCAGATAGCCGCCGTCCGCGGCCCCGGCCCGGCAAGAGTGAAGACCTACAGCTCGCTCCGGATTGAAAAGACCATTACCCTGGGGTTCCTGTCGCTGATCGCGGCGGGAACCCTGCTTCTATGGGCTCTCAACTCCGGGCATGAAAAGCCTCTTTCTCTTCTCGACGCTCTCTTCACCAGCACATCGGCAGTGTGCGTGACGGGGCTTGTTGTGGTGGACACGGGCAGGGACCTCGCTCCCGCTTCCCAATGGGTTGTCATTGTCCTTATCCAGCTCGGCGGTCTCGGGGTCATGACGGCAGCAACCGCCATCATGGTGCTGCTCGGAAGGCGGGTGGGCATACGGCAGCGGCTTCTCTTTACCGGAGGCTTCGGAGTTGAGACCCCCTCAGGAGCCGTAAAACTGCTCTACAGGATGCTTGGATTCACCTTCATTATGGAGATTGCCGCCTCAATTCCACTGTTCATAGTATTTCTCAGGTCTTTTTCTCCAGGGGAAGCTCTTTTTCATGCCGTCTTCCATTCTGTGAGCGCCTTCTGCAACGCAGGTTTTTCTACCCTGCGGGGTGGGCTGGAGGGGTATTCGGGCCAGTTCCTCCTTCCCGGGGTGATCATGATTCTCATCGTGACGGGAGGTCTCGGCTTTCTGGTCATTGGCGACCTCTTCGTCCGGCTGCGGGAGCGGTCCCACCTGTCGGCCCATTCCATTCTTGTTCTCAGGACAACCGCCGTCTTGGTCGCAGGGGGGGCAGTGCTCCTTCTGGCTTCAGACTCGGCCCGGGGGCTCTCCGGCCATCCTCTTCCTCTGAAGATCTGGAACGCTCTTTTCCAGAGCGTTACGGCACGGACGGCTGGTTTCAACACGATTCCCATACCGTCCTTCTCATCGCTCGGGGTTTTTGTTCTCTGTATTCTCATGGTCATCGGTGCGTCCCCGGGGTCCACCGGAGGGGGGATCAAGACCACCACGGCGGGACTGCTTTTTTATTCCTCCCTTTCCGAGATACGGGGAAAGAGCATGGCCATAGGAAACAGAAAGATTTCCGACGGCAACGTCAGGCGGGCTCTTGCCGTTGCTGTGCTGTATATTCTGACCGTTCTTCTCGGCATTATCCTTCTGTGTCTTTTTGAACCCTTTCCTTTCGGTACCCTGGCTTTCGAAGCGGTTTCAGCCATGGGGACCGTGGGACTTTCACTGGGTGTCACGCCCTCTCTTTCAGCACCGGGAAAGGTGATCATCATCCTGTTGATGTTCTGGGGTCGGGTTGGTATTCTTACATTCATGTACGGGATGATCTCCCGGGACAGGGAGGCGTCGAAAATCACCTTCGCCGAAACGAACATCCCCGTAGGTTAACAGGGAGGCGGGCCATGGACAGCAAACAGACCATCCTTGTAGTCGGACTCGGGCGCTTCGGCGTCTCCGTCTGCGAAAAACTGGCACAACTCGGCCAGCATGTAATCGCCGTGGACATAGACAAGCAAAGGGTCGAGGAAGTGGCGGAGGTTGTGGAGTACTGTGCCCAGCTCGATGCTACAGATGAAGACCTCCTTCTGAAGGTAGGTGCGAAAGAGGCGGATATCGCCGTGGTAGCTATCGGAAACAGCGTTGAGGCAAGCATTCTTGCCACGGCCATCCTGAAGGGGCTGAACATCCCAAAGGTCATTGCGAGGGCACAGACCGCCATTCACGGAAGGGTTCTTTCACGGGTGGGAGCCCACAAGGTGATCTTCCCGGAAAGGGACGCAGGCAAAAATATAGCGGAAACACTGGTCAACCCGTGGCTTTCAGCCTTTTCCGCCATCCCGGGCGGAGGAGTTCTCGTCGGCGAGATTGAAGCATCGCCCGGGATGGTGGGGAAATCGCTGATGGAACTCGAATTTCGGAAGACGTATAATGGCATCGTCCTCCTTTTCGACCGGAAGGGAAGCCGCTTCCTGCCCCGGCCGGACAGCGTCATCCAGGAAGGGGACAGGCTTCTTGTCGCCGGAACGGACGAGGATATCGCAAAAATGATAGAGAAAAAGGACAAGGAGGAAAACGGCAAGTGACATCAATCCCCAGCGAACTGCATACAATAGAGCAAGACTTCGCCGGACAGCTTTCCCGGGCGGCCACGTCCGAAGAGCTGCAGCAGGTGAAGGTGGCCTTTCTCGGAAAAAAGGGAATCCTGACCTCCTTCCTTAAAAAGCTCGGATCGCTCCCCCCCGAGGAGCGTCCTGCCGCCGGAGAGGCGGTAAACTCCCTCCGGGACCTCATGGAAGCCCGCCTTGCCGAAGGAAAAAAGGCCATCGAAGAGGCCGAGTCGGCTGAAGAAGAGCGGCGGAACCGCATCGACGTCACACTCCCTGCCCGGGGCAGGGAATGGGGCGGCATCCATCCCGTGGCCCAGCTCACCCAGGATGTGGTGGAAATCCTCGCGGGGCTGGGATTTTCCGTGGCCCTCGGCCCTGAGATAGAAGATGACTTCCATAACTTTGAAGCCCTCAACATTCCGGCTTCCCATCCTGCAAGGGATATGCAGGACACCTTCTATTTCCCCGACGGGAAGCTGCTCAGGACCCACACCTCACCCGTGCAGGTCCGATCCATGCTGAAATACGGAGCCCCCATACGGATTGTCTGTCCCGGTAAAGTGTACCGCAGGGACAGTGATCCTACCCATTCCCCCATGTTCAACCAGCTCGAAGGCCTCCTGGTGGAGAAGGACATCTCCGTGGCCGACATGAAAGGATGCCTGGAAGCGCTTATGGCCGCCATCTTTGCCCGTCCCCTGAAGGCCCGGTACAGGGCGAGCTATTTCCCCTTCACAGAACCCTCCCTGGAGCTGGACATCGAGTGCGTGGAATGCTCGGGCAAGAACCCCTCCTGCCGGATCTGCAAGGGGACGGGGTGGCTTGAAGTGGCGGGGCTCGGCATGGTGCACCCCAACGTGCTCCGGTACGGGGGAATCGACCCTGACGTCTACAACGGCTTTGCGTGGGGCATCGGCCTCGACCGCATCGCCATGCTGAAATACAGGCTCACCGACCTGCGCGTCCTCTTTGAAGGCAACGTGCCCTATCTTCTCTCGGGGAGGACCCTCTCATGCTGATTTCCTGGAACATGCTCAATGAAACGCTCTCCATTCCCGCCACCCTGGAAGAAGTGGCCGAACGGCTTACCCTCACCGGGTGCGAGGTGGAATCGGTGGAAAGGCCCTGCGCCCTGGTCAAGGATGTCCAGGTTGCCGAGATAGAAAGCCTCACCAGCCATCCGGAAAAGGAAAACCTGTTCGTCGCCGTGGTGCGGGACGGCAACGGTACCGCCGTTGTGGTCACCGCCGCTCCCAACCTTTCGGAAGGCGACAGGGTTCCCTACGGGCGTCCCGGCGCAGTCCTGGCCGACGGAACGGTTCTCGGCACCAGGGAATTCGGCAGCGTCATCAGTGAGGGAATGCTGCTCTCTGCCGCAGAACTGGGCGTTCCGGAAGCCGCGGACGAATTCGGCATCCTCCGCCTTCCCGGAGACTCTCCCGTGGGCGGCGACGTGGTGAAGCTGTTCGGCCTGGACGACGCTGTCCTTGATCTTTCCATCACGCCGAACCGGGGTGATCTCCTGAGCCTCCTCGGTGTGGCCCGGGAAGTATACGCCCTGTTCCCCGGGGCGGAGTGGAAGAAAAACCCTGCGGACATCGCCCCTCCGGAGAAGACCGCAGACTGGCCTGTGCCCTTTGAAGGCATCTCTCTTCAGGACGACGGATGCAGCAAATATTGCCTCGGCCTGGCGACGGGGCTGAGGCCCGTTCCGTCTCCCCTGAAGACCCGGATTGCACTGACATTCCTTGGAATGCGGCCCATCAGCGGCATGGTGGATGCCACCAACATCGCCATGCTGACCCTCGGACAGCCGACCCACGCCTTCGATGCCGGACGGCTTGCCGCCCCGGAAATCACGGTACGTCCGGCGAAACCGGGAGAAGTGATCACTACACTGGACGGAAAACGGCATTCCCTCGAAAATACAGATCTCCTCATAACCAGCGCCGGAGAAGCCATAGGCCTCGCGGGAGTCATGGGCGGAGAAAACAGCGATATCCTGCCGGAAACCAGGACCGTGTTCATTGAATCGGCAACGTTCGATGCCATCCGTGTCAGCAGGACGTCCCGGCGGCTCGGCATCAACTCGGAAGCTGCTTTCCGCTATGCCAGGACGGTGGACTCGAACCTGTCGGAGGCGGCCCTGAACTTTATCGCGTCTCTTCTGAAAGAGTGGGGGGCTGCGGAAACGAGCTACGTTTTCAAGGCGGCCGTCTCCATGGAGCCTGCCCGGAGGGAAGTTGCCCTGACGGAAAAGAACCTCCGGAAAATCCTTCTTACCGGCGACATGGACGGCGCCTCGGCAATCCTCGAAAGGCTCGGACTGCGGCAGGTTGCCTCGGAAGAGGGAAAGCGCGTCTTTTCAGTCCCCTCATGGCGTCCCGACATCACCATTGAAGAAGACCTGATCGAAGAGGTGGGAAGAATCCGGGGCTACAACGAAACCCTGGCTCCCCGGCTTCCCCAGGCGCTTTACGGCCGGGGGGACATCGGCGAGATCACCAGGGTAAAGGGCGGCATACGGAACATCCTTCTCTCCAGGGGCTATGTGGAGCTTGTGAACTACAGCTTCCTTGCCCCGTCCTTCGTAGAGCTTCTCAGGCTTCCTCCCGAAGACAGGAGGGCCCGCCCCCTGGAACTGGCGAACCCCCTGAGCGCGGAACAGTCCAAGATGAGGACCACCCTTCTGCCCGGACTGATCCGGAGCGTGGAGCAGACCGTCCAGGCGGGATGGAAGGCACCCGTGAGAGTCTTTGAGCTCGGCAGGGTATTTCTCCCCCTCGACGGAGGCGGACACGAAGAAGTGGAGCGCATCTCGGGCCTCGTTTACGGAGGCAGGGATCCCCGCCTTCCCTTCGGTCCCGCCGGAGCCGATGATCTCTTCTCCATGAAAGGGGATATTCTCGCCATCGCTGAAAGCAGGGGCGTTTCCCTCGGGTTTGTCCAGGGTGAGGAGCCCTTCGGGCATCGGGGGCAGACCGCCGTCATCATGCGGGAGGACCGTCCTGCGGGATATCTCCTGCGGCTGAAGCCGGCCATCGAGAAGGACATCGAGTGTTCTCCGCTCTATGCCTTCGAGCTCGACCTGGAACCCCTGGTAAAGGAGTCTCTCCCGGTTTTCAGGGAAAACTCCCAATTCCCGCCGGTGTACAGGGACATTTCCCTGCTCGTACCGTTGAACAGCCCCATGGAGGAAGTCACGGCGGGAATCCGGAGCGAAGGGGGCGAGCTGCTCAGGAGGATACGCCTCTTCGATATCTATTCCGGAAAGGGAATACCCGACGGATACCGGAGCCTCGCTTTCTCTCTCGCCTACCAGCGGAACGACAAGACCCTCACCGATGGGGAAGTCGATGCGGTGCATGCCGGTGTCAGGGCGAAAATGGAAGCCAGGGGTTATATTCTTCGATAGGAGGAACTTTTCATGGTCACGATCAGTCATATTGAACAACTTGCCGACAAGCTCGTGGAGGTGGTCGCGTCCCTGAGGAACGAGAGAGACCAGCTTCGCGTCCAGTTCAACGAAATGAAGAACAAGCTTGCAGAAAAGGAACTGGAGTGCATCCGCATATCGAAGGAGAGCCAGCGCAACCTTGAGATCATGGAGCGGGAAAAACTCGCTTTCCAGCGGGAAAAGAGCCAGATCGAAGGGCAGATGAAAGCCCTGTACGAAAAGCTCAGTTCACTCATGCCCGAGGCGAAGCAGCCCCAGGCAATCGGCCAGGATGCCAGAGGTGAAAGGAGACCCTAGGAGTGAACGCCTCCCTTCGTGAAGTGAACATCAGGATAGGGAAAAAATCATACTTTTTGAAAACCACTCTCGACGACGAAAGCATCAAGGGTATATCGGACCTGTCTGCAGAAATTACCAGGGAGTTCGAAGGTTCTCTCGACCAGGAGAGCCTTCTGCTCCTTTCCTGTCTGCAGCTCGCGTGGCTGCTGGAGAAACTCGGAAGAAAACTCGAACGATCACTTGAAGATATTCGGGAAAAGGAGGGGCTATGACTTTTTCGTCCATTTTTGACATTGCCATTGCCCTGATTGTGGCATCCTTTGCTGTCAGGGGCCTGTTCCGCGGATTGTCAGGGGAAATTTTTTCCCTTCTCGGCACGGTGGGAGGCGTCATTGTGGCCTGGAAATATTCCGGAGTGCCTGCGGCATGGATCCTTTCCATGTTTCCGGAGGCCAATCCTTCCATGGTGTCCGTGGGCTTCATGGTGGCCATATACATTGGGGTCGTCGTTCTCGCCGCCTCCATCTGCCGTATCGTCAAGGCCTTCCTCAGGTTTGCGTCTCTCACGTTCGCCGACAGGTTTTTCGGCGGCGCCGCCGGAATCCTCAAAGGTGCCGTTCTCATCCTGTTCCTGTACGTGGGCATCACCACCTATTCGCCTTTCTTCCCCACGGAATGGATGGGGGCGAGCTACGTCATGCGCGGCGCCGACGCCGCATGGCCGGGCATACAGGACTTTCTCCGGAAGCACGATCTCTTCCCGGAGAATTTTACCCTGCCGGACCTGAATCTCCCCGGGCTCTTCCCGGAAAAAGCCGGGGGCGGCAATGGAGGTTAGGGAAGACATTCTCAGAATCCTCGAAATACCGAAGATTCTTGCCGAGTTCGCCTCCTGTGTCAGAGGCGAACTCGGCTTGTCGGCCATAGAAAAACTGAGGCCGCGGGGGGATGCCAAAGCCCTGGCGGAGAGAGTGGCCCTTTTTAAAAGCTATACGTCCTGCAGGGACACCTTCGGCGAGTGGCCGTGGAACTCCTCCGGATGCGTCTCCGCCATGCTGTCGGAGGCACGGAGGTCCGGCATGCTCACCGGCGAAGAGCTGGCTTCCGTCGCCCGGTTTCTCTCCCTTGCGAAGCTGACCAGGGAACACCTGGCGAAGCACAGGGACGCCTATCCTCACTTCGACAGCCTCAGCCGGCAGATACGGGATTTTTCTGAAGAGTCGGATGCCCTTGGTGTGCTGGACGACAAGGGAAATCTCTATGATTCCGCGTCCCCGGAGCTCGCAGAGATTCGCCGAGAGCTTGAGACCCTTCGCCGGCAGATACGCCGGTCGGCCCAGAACATTCTCGACAACCCTTCTCTTGCCCATATGCTGCAGGAAAGAGTGACGGCCTTCAGAAACGGCCATTTTGTTTTTCTCGTCCGGCAGGAGTTCGTCAACCGTTTCCCCGGAACGGTGGTGGACAGGTCGGGGTCCGGCAGCTCCGTCTACATGGAACCCTCTGCCCTTGTCCCCCTGAACAACAGGCTTGCCATGAAAATACGGGATGAAAAGGAGGAAGAGCGGGCCATCTTCCGGAGGCTCACACAGGTGATCCTTGCCCGGGAACGGCCTCTTTCCGAATGTGAGACCGTCCTCTCGGACCTCGACCTTTTTTACGCCGCGGCGGAGGTCATGGCAAAAAAACGGTGGAAACTTCCCCAGTACGCCGAAAAGACCATGTTCGTCCTCCAGGAAGCCCGGCATCCCCTTCTCGGTGAGTCTGCCGTACCCGTGACCATCAGGTGCGGGGACCGATTCCGGAGTCTCGTCATAACGGGCCCGAATACAGGCGGAAAGACGGTTGTCCTGAAGACGGCCGGAGTGTGCATCTACCTTGCCTGGTGCGGCCTGCCCATACCGGCGGGAGAGGATTCCGTGGTGGGCAATATCGGGTCCATTTTCGCCGACATCGGCGACGAGCAGAGCATCGAGCAGAATCTTTCCACCTTCAGCGCCCACGTGAAAAACATCATCTCCATTCTCGAGCAGGCGGACCGCACGTCCCTGGTTCTCCTGGACGAGCTTGGAGCCGGTACTGACCCCCAGGAGGGGGCAGCTCTGGGCATCGCCATCCTGGATACCCTTACCAGGGAAAAGGGACTCACCCTGGCCACGACCCACCACAATCCTGTGAAGCAGTACGCCCTTACCGCACCGGGAGTGGAAACGGCCAGCATGGAATTCGACATTGAATCCCTTTCTCCAACCTACAGAATGCTTCTCGGGGTTCCGGGAAAGAGCAACGCCCTTCTTATCGCCGGGAGGTACGGTCTTCCGGAAAAAGTGCTCGAAAAGGCCCGAAAGGTCCTCAGCGAAAGGGAGGCCCCCGTGGAAGACCTGATAGGGGAGCTCAACGAGAGGAAAGCCTGGCTCGACAGGGCGGAGGGAGAGATAGCGGCGTTGCGGAAAAGCCTTAAGGAAGAAAAAGAGAAATACGACGACGGGGTGAGAGAAATCGAATTCCGCAGGGACAGGATTCTCTCCGAGGCGGAGCGGAAGGCTGCCTCCATCCTGGAAAAGGCGGAGGAATCCAGCAAAAAGCTGCTGAAGGAGCTTGAAGACTCCGCAAAATCGGCAGTCCACCGCCAGATCCGAGATACGAGCGAAAAAGTCCGTTCCGAGAGAAAACACCTGGAGCAGAACCAGGAAAAAAGGCTTCTCAGCAGCGGCATTGGCACTAGGGGAGAGTTTTCTCCTTCCGTTGGAATGGCTGTCCAGGTCGCGGGGACGGAAATCGTCGGGACCATCGAGTCCCTCAGGGGAAACCGGGCCCTTCTCAGGGCCGGTGTCATGAAGATGGAAGTGGATGTCAAAAAGCTTGTTCCCACAAAAAAGAAACCCAAGGGAGCCGTCACGCCGCCCGAATCTTTTTCCATGTCTCCGGACCGGGTTCCGCCTTCGGTCATGGTCAGGGGAATGAACGTGGATGAGGCTCTCCCCGTTGTCGAGCGCTATCTCGACCAGGCCATGCGGATGGGATACGACCAGGTTACAGTTATTCACGGGCGGGGGGAAGGCATCCTCAGGCGGGAGGTTCACTCCCTCTGTGCCTCCCTGAAGTACGTGGCGTCCTATCGCCTCGGAGGTCCCTCGGAAGGCGGCTTCGGCGTCACAGTGGTGGAGTTCCGGAAATAAGCCCGGACTTCCGTGGAACTCTCCCTCCCGGATAACGGAAAAAGGAGTTGGAAAGAGTGGCGGCAGGCAGACTGGTATGTTACTGCTTCGGGTATTCCCGGGAAGATATTGAGAAAGAGTCTTTTTCCACCGGGGGTTCCGCCATCCTCGAAAAAATCCTCTCGGCGAAAAAGAGCGGAACCTGCGAATGCGGGGTCAAAAATCCTGCGGGCACCTGATGTGTCGGCGATGTCCGCAGGGTGCTGGACGAACTCGAAACGAAACGCAGACCATGACTTTTCGCCTTGAGTATCCGGATTGACCGTGCGCCGGCCTCAACGGCTCTATTGAAAGACAATTCTCCTTGCCTTGACGGTTCCTCCGTTCGAGGGTAGAATAATCTTCGCCTTTCGGGGCACCAAATGCGCCTGTAGCTCAGCGGATAGAGTATCGGCCTCCGGAATTGCAAACTTTTTCTACCTTCTTTTGAAAAATGACGTGAAACATTGCTATTACTAGCATAAATGGACTTCCTTCAACGGGAGTCCTTTTTTTGTGCATCGGCCTAGGGCTTTTTTCTAAAAATCGACAGTTCGGGAATGTCAGGTTTCCAAAATGATCATTAAAAACAATATCTTTCCAAACTTTTAATTTCAAAGCATTCACTCTGTAAACAAAAAAAAGAAAAGCAAATTATTCCATATCTCCCCTCCTTGTATCCTCTTCGCGGAAGTGTTATCTTTAAAAAGTAATTGATTAATCATAACATGAAGGGGGGTGGGGATATGAGCGAACTTGCAATATTCAGGATGCGGCAGGGAATCTCTCAAAGGGAAATGGCCAATAGAACGGGGATCAACGTTACCCTGTTATCTTCAATTGAGCGGAGAAGGCATGTTCCAAATAAGAACCATGTTAACCGTATTTTGGAAGCGTATGGAATTGAAAGGCCGGAAGATTTTTTCGAGCCTTCAGGGCTGGCGAAGTAGCAAAAAAAGGCCGTCCTAGGAACGGACGGCGAAAGGAGTGATATGAATGTCCCGAAACAATTTTAACAGTCATGCTTTTTCCTGTAAAGAGGAGGTTCCTTCCAAACCCAGGATTCTATTTATGGAAGAAATTATAGAACCCACATGTATTCGAGAAAATAACCTATATAAACTAGTGGATGGTGTAACGGCAATAATTTTTGAAAACGGCAAAAAAATGCTCATGAGAACAAAGAAAGCAGACGAGTTCTTTGAAACCTACAGGAAAGAACGGAACGAAGTTATCCGCTCCCGTCCTCGCCCCGCTGTGGTATTCTCCCCCAAGCGCCGCAATCATGCGCTTGAACTGAATTTTCAGCGCGCTCCCAGGACGCAGCATCTTAGGGAATCACGTTCAAAAGCGCATTCAGACGAAGGCGGAGGCGAAGACGGAGGATCATCTGACCCTGACGAACCTGCGCCAATAGCCCCGTTTTACCCTGTCCCGCGCCCAAAGCGGGAACGGGAAGCCGTACATGTTTCTACCTTCCTAAAAACAATTCTTTCCCGTCTGAAAAAAATCACAGGATTCACCCTTTCCCTTCCTGATCGGAGGATGCCGCTATGACGTCCGCGCCTTCTGTATTGCCGGTTCTCCCGGAGTCTATTCCGGAGGAACTGAAGGGCTATACATGCTGGATTACCTGGAAGGCCGAACCTCGACGATTGAAAGACGGTTCCCCGAAAATCACAAAGGTTCCCTACTTTCCTGACGGATCACGTATGGCCTCAAGTTCTAACCCGGAGACATGGGGCGATTTCCAGACCGCTTTAAATACTTACAAAAGCGGCAAGGCCTCAGGGATCGGCTATGTCTTCGCCAAGAAAAACGGCATTGTCGGCGTCGATCTCGACCACGCCGTAAAGGACGGGGCGATTCATCCCAAAGCACTTGAAATCATCGAGCGGCTTGGAAGCTATACGGAATACAGCGTATCCGGGACGGGGCTGCATATTCTCCTCCGAGGTTCGGTCCCATGGAACGGGAGACGAAAAGAACCTGTTGAGATTTACGGACACTGCCAGTTTTTCACCATGACGGGCCATGTTTTGAACGGATATCCGGAAATCCGGGAGAATCAAGGTGTCCTTGACCTTCTGGTATCCTCGCTGTGGCCCTCTTCTCAAGAATCACTCCCTTCATCCAGGCCGGATCGTTCCGCGCCCCGGAGGGGAGAATACATTCCACCCGCCGATGACGGGAAGCTTATCGAACTGGCAGGAAAGGCGAAAAACGGTAAGAAGTTCACGGCTCTTATGTCGGGCGATTGGCAGGGACAAGGGTATAAATCGCAGTCGGAGGCGGATGCCGCCCTTGTGTCTTTGCTTATGTACTGGACGGGAAACGACCGCCCCCGGTCTGAAGAACTGTTCCGGTCTTCCGGCCTCTTTCGCCCGAAATTTGATCTACGCCCGGAATACCGGGAGGGCTGTTTTCGTCTTTGCGGGGGAGGCGGGGCCAGATGACCGCTGAATGGGACAAACTTTCGCTTGAATGGGGAGAAGGGAAAAAACAATCTCCCCGGATGGACCAGGAAGAAATTAAGCGCCCTTCCTATGAGGGAAAAGCCCGAACATCGGTGAAACTGTACATGTCCGCTCTTTCTGCCGGGGTCTATCCCTTCAAGGACAGGGATACGGGAGATATATGCGTTTCCCTGGACTGCCACGGAAGAAAAGACGTCTTTCCCCTTTACTCTTCAGTGTTCCGGGCCTTCCTGACAAAAATGTACTATGAGGAGACGGGCGAAGTAGTATCACAAACAGCCATGGAGGAAACTTCCCGTCTTCTGGAAGCGGACGCCCGGAGCCGCCTCCCTGTGGTTTCCTTTCTTCGGACAGGATACAGGGGAAAAACCCTGTACCTTGACCTTGCCGATGAGCAGGGGCGAGTCATTGAAATAGACGGCCAGGGCTGGCGGCTTTCCGAACACCCGCCCCTTTTCAGGAGAAACCAGGCGATGAGGCCTCTTCCCTTGCCCAAGGCGGGGGGGAGCCTGGACCTTTTGCGGCAATTCCTGAATACCGACGGGGAGGAAAGTTTTATTTTGGCAGTCTCGTGGCTGTTCGCCGCCCTTCACCCTCGCGGCCCTTTCCCGGTGGGAATTGTTTCCGGGGAGCATGGTTCCGGAAAATCAATGATTGGAACACTTCTTAAGCGGATTATCGATCCTGACAGGGCAATGAAGCGGAGTATGCCGAAGGATGAGGACGGCTTGTTCGCCGCCGCCGCCTCTCATTGGGTACTCCATTTCGACAACCTTTCCTCTTTGAAAACAGATACGTCAGATCAGTTGTGCCGTTTGGCAAGCGGTGGCGGGATCAGTAAACGGAAGCTGTTTACCGATAATGAAGAATTTACCATGGAAGCGGCCCGTCCCATTGTATTGAACGGCATAGGCCTTTCTCCCGACCGGCCTGACTTGCTGAGCCGTTCCCTGAACATCCGCCTTCGAGTTCTCCAGGAAGAGGAGAGACGGACGGAAACCGAATTAGAACAGGCCTTTCGGAAGGCTCATCCGCTAATCCTCGGCGCTTTGCTCGACGCCGCCTCCGCAGCCTTTAGATGCAAGGAATTCCAGCCAGTTTCCTTGCCTCGCCTCGCGGATGCCTCGCTGTGGATTCTGAAGGCGGAACAGGGAAACGCTCTTCCCTGGAAAAGCGGGGGCTTTCTCGCAGCACTCGAAAAAGAACAGTCCGAAGCGGAAGACGAAATTCTTTCTTCCAATGTAGTTTCCAGCACAATTATGGGTATGATGGAAAATAGCAACTCATGGCGGGGGCTTCTGAAAACGCTGTTAGGAATGATTAGAGAGGAAGCGGGGAATAACCGGAACTTCTGTCCCTCAAATGAAAAAGCTTTATGGAACAGTCTTGAACGGTTAATGCCGTTGCTCAGGCGCAGAGGAATCCGGATTCAGAAGACAAGCCGACAGGCGGCGGGTACAGTCGTGCTCATTGTGAAGGAGGAAAAAGCCGAGCCAAATCAAATCAAGTTCGAGGATGCCCCCTTCAGTCTCTTTGAAAGTGAAGGTGGCGTGAAATGAAGGCCCTTCATTCACCTGATGCCATTGTCTGCATAGGCGGGAAGAAGAGGAAGATAACCGCCGTTGAATTTTTTGAGGCAATGTCGCGGGAGAGAATTTCCCTGACCGTTGACCTGAACGGGCGTGTCGTTTTGGGCTGTTCCGGTTCTTCCAGGGAAAAGGACGCAATGAAGGGATTCAGGAAGGTATTGAATGAAAGCCCGGAACTTGAAGCTTTGGTTCTCATGGGAATAGCCGATTTCAATACCTCCCCCCCGGCCCGGAAAGCGGCACTTGCCATCAGGTCACTTCTTGAAGAACGGGAAGCCATTAAAGCCGGAGACGGCATAGAAACCACTCTCATGAACTGCGCCATGGAACAGGTCCGGAATACTCCTCCGGGAAAAGATATGGTGACCGGCCATGAATAGCGCAAGGGTTTTCAATCTCTTCGCCGAAACTCCGGAAACAGCGGAGGAAGCCCTGAGGCTCTTTGTCTCCCGGAAAAAAGCGGCGGGGGCTTCTCCCCGGACCATTCAAGGGTATGTAGAGATTATCAGGGACTTCTTTTCCCGTTTCCCTCTTGCCTGGTCTTCAACGTGCGCCTCCTGTGTTCTCTCCTATCTTGGCCAAGAGGGGATAGCACCAGCCACGTATAACCTGCGCCTGAAGGCCCTTTCCCCCTTCTTCCATTTCTGCGTGGAGAAGGGGGTATTCGACAGGTCACCGACGGAGGGCATGAAAAAGCGACGGGCAGAACCCCGGATAGTGGACCATTCGGAGGTCAATTTAAGAAAAATCCTTTCCCTGATGGATTCGTCGAAGTTTACAGGAATGCGGGATATGGCTCTTTTCCTTCTCTCCATCGATTCAGGGATACGCCCTTCCGAGGCATTGCAATTGCTCCTCCCTGACCTCGATTTGGAGGAAGGGAAGGTGTTTATTCGGTCGGCCACGGCAAAAACAAGAAAAAGCAGGGTAGTCTTTGTTTCAAAAAAGACGGTCAAAGCCTTTAGGGCGTTGCTCTCCTTGAGGAAAAGAGAATGGGGGGTATCCGTTCCCCTTTTCTGCACCCGCGAGGGGAAACCCTGGAATACTCATGCTTGGACGGTGCAACTTCAGAGATACGCAAAGACTGCCGGAATTTCCCGCCTTTCGGCCTATGACCTTCGGCACAATCACGCAATTCAATTCCTCAGAAACGGAGGGGATTTCTTCAGTCTGAGCAGGGAAATGGGACATTCTGACCTCGACATAACCAAAGGCTATTTAGCTTTCAGCGATGAAGACCTGAGGAAAAATCATGAACGCGCCTCGCCTGTGGCCGCTCTCCTTTCTCGGGCAAACTCCACGCGGGAAATGCGGGAAGACATCAGGACAGACAATACCTTGAGCAGAAAGAAGGCGAGGAAATGATCAGCGCAGCGAAACAAATTGAATGCGTAATGTGTGGGCCGAAGGGAAAAATGTCTCCTTCTGAATTTCTGGAGGGACTTTTGGATAACGAGATATATTGGTTGTTTAATGAAAATCTTCGCCTGTTCATGCGGTGTCAGCAAAAGGGACAGACAAAAATGAGAAAGAGGCGAATAATACTAGCGTCAAATCCGGAATTTGAGGCACGAGTAACATTGGTTGCCGCTCGAATGGAACCGCCGATGCCCTATGGTGTCTCCCGGAGGGAATGGTTTTGGGACGCTATTCCAAGGGATGCTTTTTATCCCAACCTAATAAAACTTGTCGGAGCACGGAACGGAAAGAGTTCCACATTACAGGAAATGGTCAAAATCATACGGACAACCCCACCAGGGAAAGACATAATAATAAGATTGTTAGGATGATAGGCCATCTGAGCTGATCGCGGAGGGGATCATTTACTTTTTCAGGAAATGAGCCTATAATAATTTCCAAAGTATCCGGCGTATGGCCGTTTAAAGGTTGATCTTCCAGACCCTTGCGGCGCCGACGTTCGGATACTTTAAAAGCGTCCGTTGCGTGGCCGGTGGAGAACTCTCCGAGTTTTCTCCGGCGAGAATCCGCGGGCGCTTTTTCCGTTTCTTTAGTTTTTCCCCCCGCTCCCTCCCTGAACTGAAAACGTGTAGGTTCAGGGAGAGTAGTTCTTGAGGAATCGTACACTTCCTCATTAACACCGGGGGAAATCCCGCTGATCCAGCCTGTAGCCGTCACCATGGGAAAAATACTCGCCGCCTCCACCAGTTTTTGAAACATTGTTCTCCGGCTCCGAAGAGGGTAGAATATTCTCGTAATCTTCCGCTCCCATCATTGGCCGCGTATGTGTAGGCCCCTGATGCGTAGCCCCCGAGGAATCAAATCCTTCCTCTCGGGCACCGGAAGATTCAGCTTTCTCTCCGTAGTCCTTCCACCCTGAAAGCAACCATGTTTTTTTCTCGTCGAATTTATACAGGCAAAAAACTGCAATGTGCCCGTACCCTCCTTTGAACCCTTTCCCTTTCCAGGAGTCCCCGGTAAAATGAAATAGAACCTATATCATCTTTCTTTAAAGGGGAAACGGTCAAAAAACAGGGCCTAGGCGCTTCCTTTTTCAAGAAAGGGATAAATAGTACCTTCTTACATCATAAAACGCAACAGGGGCCATTCTCGCAGGGGAGAATGGCTTTTTCTTTCCTCCTTCCCCTGAATGTTTTCCTTTACCTGATAGGAAAAACCCTCCCTGTACAAAACCGGGCGGTTTTGTACGTTATCTATGATTAACATGGACACTGTTTAATTGACATGGATTAACTATAGTGATAATATTGTCTTATCCAAAAGAAAAAGGGGGAAGGGGAATGGCGAAGAAATCGGTGTTAAACAACGAGAAAACAGCAGTTATCTACACCAGAGTTTCCACGGCGGATCAGGCGGAGCATGGAGTATCCCTGGAAGCCCAGGAAGAACGTCTGACGGCCTACGCCCTCGCCTGTGGCCTCGATGTGGCAGCCGTTCTCCGGGAACCGGCCATTTCCGGCACCATTCCCCTTGGAGACCGCCCGGAAGGAAGCAAGGTCGTTGCCATGGTCCGCAAGGGAGAGGTACGGCACGTGATATCCCTGAAGCTGGATCGTCTCTTCCGGTCGGCGGTCGACGCGCTTTCCACCACGGCGGAATGGGATAAATCCGGCATCGCCCTTCACCTGGTGGATATGGGCGGTCAATCCCTGAACACAGGAAGCGCCATGGGGCGGATGATGCTAACCATGATGGCGGGTTTTGCTCAGTTCGAGAGGGATTTGACGGCGGAACGGACCACGGCGGCCCTCGCCCACAAGAAAGCGAATAATACGGCCTATTCTCCAACTCCCTTCGGGAAAGCCAGGGAAGGGGATGCCCTGTTGGACCATGAAAAGGAGCGGGAAGTAATTTCCATTATGAAGGAATGGAGGGAGAAGGGGCTTACTCTCCGGAGGATCGCCGCGCGTCTGAATGAAGGGGGTATACCCACAAAGCAGGGAAAAACCTGGTACGCCTCGACAATCCGGTATATCCTCGAACACGCGATATAAAGGGGGTGATGCGGTGACGGCTGAAAAACTCTACACAAAGGAAGAAGCGGCGGACATCCTGAAGATTTCCCCTCTAACACTTGGGAACTGGCTTCGAGCGGGGAAAATCAGGGGGGTAAAGGTCGGGCGGTTATGGAGAATTCCGGAAACGGCCCTCGATGAAGTGGCCCAGGAAGGGACGCGGCAGCCGGAATAAGAGAAGAGGGAGGGGGTTTCCTTGGTGGGGGTCCCTCCCTCAAGACCAATCCCCGCGAGGGGGAAAGGAGCGATTGTCATGATAGCACGGGAATGGAAACGGATCAAACTGGACGGTTGCGAAGAGGAATTCACAATAAAGGTAGGGTTCCCCGTCGATGAGAAGGGGAATTATGCCGGCAAGGATAAATATGGATTCATCGCGTTCCTTCGGTTCTCCGACGGATCGAACATCGCCTTCCACGAGAAAAAGGGAATTTTTGCCGGAACAAGACCCCTGTCCCTCTTCGCTGTGAATTCTCTTCCCTCCAGGTTTAACGAAAAACTGGCCGCAGCCCGTTTCATCGAAGCCGGAGGTTTCCCCTGGGCGGTCTGCCTCGCAGGGAAGGAACTGAAGCAAGTTAATCCATCATTCGGTGACCATCTATGAACAGCTTTGAATCCATCATAACGCATATTGTCCAAACGGCGGTTAGAGATGCGGTCCGGGCCGAAATGAAAAAACTGCCCTCTCTTCTCCCGGAAGCCGTTTCGGAATCAGGGTGGATGGAAGAAGAGGCTTTCCGCAACAGGTTTGGATTGAAAAGCAGGGACGGGCTTATGTCGGCGGTCAAGGCGGGAACTGTGGAACGGAAGGCCCTTTCCGCCCGGAATCATATTTGCCGGTTGCGGATCATGAGGGAGGGAGAGAAATGATTGAGAATGCGGCTCTTTATCCCCTGAAGGAAACAGGAAAAGCCCTTGCTTATTATGACCTGTACGTAAAGCTGGCACGGATAAACGATATTGATCTTCAGGAAGATGCACTATTGCTTCTGGACGATTTGAAACCCGTTATGGAAGCTCTGCACCAATTTGAACACCTCTTCTGTTCATGGGCGCTTGCAGACCCTACAGAAGAGGAAACAAAGGCCCTTAAGGCCTATGATTTGAGAACTACGGGAAGCATACTTCTTCCCCTGATAAAAACCTGTCTTAACGCAATACATCTCAGAATCGAAATATTGACCAAGTGCTTTCCTGAAGACTAAAAAAGAGGACAAAAAGTGACAAAAAAGCCTCATGCAACCGGTTGCATTGTAGGTTTCATGAGGCTTTCCATTTCTCCCCAAAACCAAATTTCAAAATCTCTCTTCCTTATTATATATATATCATCTATCCCCCCTGTGTTTTCTCTTTTCTCCCCTCTCCCTGTTTCCCCCAGAGGGCGGGGAGTATCCATTTCTGGGGGTAATGTGGCCAGGTGTCGCGGCGGAAGAAAAAAGTCCATCAATCCGGTGTGGCCAGGGCGGACCGCTTTTCATTCGGCATCCCTTTACCAATTCACAGTGTAGAAAGGAAGGGGAGTGTGTAGGAAGCTTTTTCTTCCTACACTATGGGAAGGCTGATGGTTACCGGCTTGTGTAGCAAGTGTAGGAAGTGTAGCAAAATCCCTTATCTCTCTTTTTTTGCCCCCTTTACCAATTCACAGTGTAGAAAGAAAGGGGAGTGTGTAGGAAGCTTTTTCTTCCTACACTCCGGGAAGCCTGATGATTACTGGGTTGTGTAGCAAGTGTAGGAAGTGTAGCAAAATCCCTTATCTCTCTTTTCTCGCCCCCCCGCTGTGATTTCCCCCTCCCCTAAAGCTAATGTGGCCAGGGCGGGGAGAATAATCTTTGCAATTCTGGGAAATTGACCTATAATTATTTCCAAAGTATCCGGCGTGTGACTGTTTAAAGGTTGATCTTTCAGACCCTTGCGGTGCCGACGTTCGGATACTTTTTTTATTTACTTTTTCAGATTCCCCAAACGGGTTCTTTTCTCAGGGAAGAGAGAATGCACAGGGGATACCCTTGAATGAACCGCCTTCAAATCATCGTCACAGAGGGCAAGATATCTTTCCGTCATGGATAGTGTGGTATGTCCCATCTCTCTTTGAAGGGTAAAAACATCCCCGCCGTTTCTCAAATACTGAATGGCGTGACAATGCCGGATATCGTAGGCGCTAAACCTGCCGATTCCGGCCTTCTCAGCGTATCGTTTCAGATTGACAGTCCATCCATGAGTGTTCCAGGCATCCCCGAATGACGTACAAAAAACAGGGACCGTATCATTCCATTCATCAGGACGCACGGAAAGCAGGTGGTTTATCAGGGAGGCGGTTTTCTCCGAGAAGAAAACCCCTCTTGCAGTTCGCGTTTTGGCCGTTACTGCCCTGATTACAGCCTTTCCAGTGTCACAGTCAATGTCAGTAGGGGAAAGTTGAAGGGCTTCCGATGGTCTTATTCCCGTATCCAATTGAAACATAAGAAGGGTTGAATCCCGGAGGCGGGAAAAGGTTTTCGTTCCAATGACATTCAGCAGCTTCCGAATTGAATCAGGTGAATGGTCTACTATGCGGGGTTGTTCCTTGCGTTTACTGAATCCTTCGATTGGAGAAGAAGAAAAAGTTCCTTCATCAATGCAAAAAGCAAAGAAGGGGCGAAGGGCCTTAAGCCTCATATTGAAAGTAGTGGGCGAAATTCCGTCCTGGGCTAAAAATTCTATAAGACACTCCCGGCATTTTCCGGAGAAGGCAAGGGGGAAACGCGAAAAAAAGAGTGTGATAATTTCTTTGTATCCTCTCAGTGTACGTTCAGCCCCCCCCTGTGCTTTCTTCCAGGACAAAAAACGGTACATTCCCTCTTCCCATGTCTTGGGTGGTTTTCTCTTAATGTCAATAATGGTGCCCCGTTTCATCGGTTACCCTCCCTTAAATGTTTGGAAACCGCATTCTAAAAAAGGCGTATTTTGAGCATCGGCCTCGTCGATTTTCATTTTGAGCATCGGCCTTACCGCAAATTTTTAGACAATTTTCCAAGCCTTGACTGTTCCTGAATTCGAGGGTAGAATAATCTTCGCCTTTCGGGGCACCAAATGCGCCTGTAGCTCAGCGGATAGAGTATCGGCCTCCGGAGCCGAGGGTCTGGCGTTCGAATCGCCACAGGCGCGCCATAGAAAAATCGAAAGCCGGGATTAATCCCGGCTTTGTGCTGTTTTTACATCGGCAGGAAAGGGGCTGTGATCGTGAGCTTCAGGGCGACCATTCTGGATGTTCTTGCATCGGAAGAAAAAAAGAAAAAATTCACCCTTCTTCTCTCCGGCGGAGAGCTTCATCCCTCCGGCGGAGGGCAGCCCGGAGACTCTGGAGTTCTCTGGGCGGAGAATTTCCGGTTCCGCATCGACGACACGGAAAAAAAGGATGGAGGAGTGGCTGTCTCGGGAAAGGCTGAAATGGGTTTCCCTGTCCCAGGACTGGAAGTGGAAGGAGAGGCCGACCTGGAGCGGCACCGTCTCCTCTCGAGAATGCACACGGGGGAGCATATACTTTCAAGGGCTCTCGAGAAAGCACATCCGGGGCTCCGGGTTTTCAAGGTTGCCGTGGACAGCGCCGAAACGTCGGTGTACCTGGCCTGGGACGGGGACTTGGGCTGGGATATGCTCTTCGAGGCGGAAAAGGAAGGCAACCGGATCGTTGCGGAAAATCGTCCCGTTGAAACAGTCATGCTTTCGAAGGAGGAGGCAGAGCGCCTTCCCGGAATCAAGGGCAACTGGGGCAGGATCGCCGACGAAACCATCAGGGTGGTCCGCATTCCCGGGTATGACACCATCGCCTGTTCGGGGAGCCATGCTTCGTCCACCGGTGAGGTAGGAAACCTCTTCATAACGGCTTTCCGGGGAACCGCGCCGGACTGGGAATTCAAGTTTTCAGTGGACGGGGTGGCACTCCGCCAGGAGTACAGCGAAGCGGCCCGCAGGCTTGTCAGGGGAATAGGCTGCAGGCTTCCCCAGCTTGGCCAGGTTGTCATCGGGCTCCAGGAGGAAAACGGGGCCCTGAAGAAGATGATGGAGAGAGCCTCCCAATATATCTCCCTTCCCGCGGAAGACTGCACGGCCGGAGGACTGCCGGTCTCCGCCGCGGTTCTGCCCGGCTTTTCGAGGGAACTCGCAGCCCCTGCGGCCAGGAAATGGTCCGATGCCCATCCCGGTAGTGTCCTGCTCCTGCTTCTTCCAGACCCGGAAAAGAATGAGGGGGCTTTCCTCCTCTACAGGGGAAAAGAAGTTTCCGTGGATTTTTCCGCCTTTCTGAAGGAAAGCCCCGCTCTCGCCGCCAGGGGCGGGGGGCGGAGCGACTGGCTCAACGGCCTTTCTCCCGTCATGGCTGCTGAGCCCTGGCTGGAAGCGATAAAAGTATATGCAGAAAAAAAGCGGCCCTGACGGGCCGCTTTTTCATGGCTCGGGAAGGGTTATTTCACCGCCGGAACGGTCATTCCTTTTTCTGAGTAAAATTTGGCCGCTCCCGGGTGGACAGGAACGGATACTCCGTCGAGGGCGGTTTCCAGGGTGATGAGTGTCGCTTTCGGGTGAACCCTGTGAAGATCTGCAATGTTTTCCCATAGGGCCTTTGTGAACCTGTAGACCACCTCGTCGGGAAGTCCTGCTTCGCATATGAGCATGGCCATAACCGCGGGGGTCACTACGTCGCGGTCTACTCCTCTGTAGGTTCCCGCGGGAATGACGTCCTTGATGAAGTAGGGATATTCCGCCGTGAGCCTCGACATGAAGTCGTCATTGAAGCTAACAAGATCGATATCGTGGGTGGCGGCAAGGTCGATAACAGACGATGTGGGGTATCCTGCGACGACGAAGCCCACATCGAGCTGGCCGTCCTTGAAGCGCTGGGTGGTGTTGTTGAAGTCGAGAAAGTCGGCGCTCATGTCGGCGTAGCGCAGTTCCGCAAGTTTCAGGATGGCGGACACGTCACCGAGGACTCCCGAGCCGGGGGCGCCGACGGACACCCTCTTGTCCCTTATGTCCATGATGTCGTTTACGCCGCTTCCTTTCAGGGTGATGCAGTGGACATGCTCCGGGTAGAGAGACGCCACGACGCGTAGGTTGTCGTACCTTTCCTTAAAGGGAGCCATTCCCTTCGACGCCCAGTAGGCGATGTCGTTTTGGGCGAAAGCCATCTCGATCTGGCGGGTTCCGACGAGGTTGATATTCGCCGCGGAAGCGTTGCCCGTCTCGGAGGTAACCTGGAAATCGGGCACGTTTCTGCTGATGATTTCCGCGATGCCTCCTCCGAGAGGATAATAGGTCCCCCCCGTGCTTCCGGTGGCGATGGAAAGGAACGTCCTGGCGGAAGCCGGCACGGAGAGGAACGAAATAATCACAACGACAGTGAAGACCGCGGAAAGCAGTTTCTTCATCTGGAAAACTCCCCCTAGCGAAAAATAGTAAGAAATACAATAGTTCCTTCACGGAAACGGCTTCTGAATCGCCATCCCGAGGGAACGTTCTTCCCGCCGGATCCGCCCCTTGGAAATCAGAAAAACATAAGCCTTCCGGCCTGCGGCGGCATACACCCGGAAACTGATGCAGCATGTTCAGAGCCTCTCTGATCGTTCCTGCTCTTGTCATTTCCGCCTAAGTATAGACCGGAACATGCCCGGGGACAAGGAATCTATCCTGCTTTTCAGCAATTCTTCTTACCCGGTTCCCTCCGCCGCCGGACAAAAACGGCCCGGGAAGTGACTCTTTTCTCTAATTCCTTTATAATGCGTATTAGAATTCACCAGAGAGGAGCTGCATGTTCGTGATCTGGAAGAAGATTTTCAACGCCCCTCAGGAGGAGCTGGAGGAGGAACCTGTGAAAATGGAAGCGGAATCTGTGTGTCCGGAAGAAGTGAATCACCGGCCTTCCCAGCAGTCCCACGGCAGGGAAAAGGAACCGCTGTCGCTGGATATCAACTCCAGGGGAGGGGAGAGGGATCAGTCGGGCATTGACCTGAACCTCAGGATTCGGATCGACGATGAAAGCCAGGTTGGAAGGGCGGCCCTTCTTCTGGCGGCCACGACGAGCAACGAGACAGAGTGCGTTTTCAAGAAAGAGCTGTCGTCCATCGGCTGGAGATCGGTCGCCACGGAAGTGGGAGGGCTTGCGGGAGATCTTCCGCAGAAAATTACCAGGGCCCTTGTCGGGGCTTCGCTCAACGCCGGGGTGGTGGAGAAAAAGCGGAACGAAATGCATGCTCTCATGCACGCTGCCCTGGAGGCCCTTGACGGCTTCCTTGTGGTGGGAATGCTCGAGGCGAGCGTCGGCGCGAAAATCGCCATCGTCAGGAACAGCAAGTGGATTTCCGTGGCCGTCATGGGAGACACAGCCTACCACGCCGTGGCCCATCACGAACGGTGCGGCCTCGGGGTCATGCATATCTGACGGAAAGCCCTTTCCGGCGATCCTTCCTCATAAACGGAAGAAAAATGACTCTTGCACGGGGAAGCGTCCTGTGATAGAGTTTCTGTTTGTTTAGTGACAATTTACGGGTCACGATTTTCTTCGGAGGTGTCTCATAGATGAAAAAGGATATCCACCCTCGCTACGAGAAATGCACGGTGACGTGCGCCTGCGGCAATACGTTCGAAACCCGCTCCACCGACAAGGAGCTGCGGGTCGGTGTCTGTTCCTCGTGCCATCCTTTCTACACCGGCAAGAAGGGAAGCCGTGTTCTGACCGAGGCGGGACGGCTCGAGAAGTTCCAGAGGAAGTATCAGGGCATCAACTACGGCCAGAGAGAGACTTCCGATCAGTAGGGAAAAGGGGGCTGCGGTCCCCTTTTTTTGAGAGTCCGCTTTCAGCCGGAGCCGCATCACGATGCGACGCTGGCTGTTTTTTCATTTCGGGTCCGCCTTACCGCAGGATCCGAAGCGGAAAGGGGAGAACGATTCCATGGCATGCCGTGTCCTTTTGATTGCCTCAACGCCGTCTCCGGACGCCGTGGTCGCCGCCGCGGCAAGAATTTGCTACAGCGACGCCTCCGCCGCCGACCTTCTCGAGGCCGAGTCGCCTGAAAAAAGCGGGAAGCTGCTTCACCACCTCTGGAAAAGCGGCCACTATTCCCCCTTTGAACACGCATCCTTCACCTTTGCCATGGACGGACTCAGCAGGGTGGCATCCCACCAGCTCGTGCGGCACAGGATAGCGTCCTTCAGCCAGCAGAGCCAGAGATACGTGGAGATGGGCGACCCCGATGTCATTCTTCCTCCTTCCGTAGCATCGAACCCGGACTTTTCTGAACGGTTCCGGACAATGGCGGAGGAGGCTCACCGCTTCTACGCCGAGATGGTGGAGGCAGGCATTCCCAGAGAGGACGCCCGTTTCATTCTCCCCCACGGATGGAGCACCCGGCTCGTCATGACCATGAACGCCAGGGAGCTTCATCATTTCTTCACGCTCCGGCTGTGCCGGCGGGCCCAGTGGGAAATCCGGGACCTGGCAAGGAAAATGCTCCGGCTGGTCAGGCGGGCAGCCCCCCTTCTTTTCGAGAAGGCGGGGCCGTCGTGTGTCATTTTCGGCGAATGCAGGGAGATGAATCCCTGCGGGAAACCGTACGCTTCCCTTGAGGCGCTTTTAGACGAGGAAAATTACTGAGGTGAAAATGAAAAGACTGCTTGCATTTCTGTTGCTGCTGCTTGCTGAAGGGGCCGAGGACAGAAGGATGCCCGTAGGCGGACAGGCCGTGATCGAAGGGGTTCTGATGAAGGGCCCCGCACGATGGGGGCTCTCCGTGAGGAAGCCCGACGGCATGATCGAGAGTGAAAGCTGGAACAACCGTTCCTGGACGTCCTCCATGCCGTGGAAGCTGCCTGTCATCCGCGGGGTGGTCACCATGGTCGAGATGATGACCGTGGGCTTCAGGGCACTGGACAAATCGGCCCAGATCGCCGTCGGCGAGGAGGAGAAGATCACGGCGAAAGAAATGTTCATCACCGTCGCCGTGGCCATATTTGCCGTTGTGGGGCTCTTCATCGCGCTTCCCCTGTGGCTTTCCGACGTGGCGGTAAAGGCATGGGGACTCACTTCCATGGGCAAAAACGTGCTCGAAGGCTGCCTCCGGGGCGTGGTGTTCATCGCCTATGTCGCCGGTATCGGCCTGTGGAGCGAAATACGGCAGGTGTTCCGTTACCACGGCGCCGAACATAAAACAATCAATGCCTACGAATCAGGAGCGGTGATGACGCCGGAAAACATCCGGGGCTTTTCCAGGATTCACCCGAGATGCGGAACGTCCTTCCTTCTCATTGTCGTTGCGGTGAGTATCGTGGTGTTCTCCCTCGCCGGATCCGGTTCCATCCTCTGGCGCATCGGAAGCAGGATCGTCCTGCTGCCTCTGGTTATGGGCATTTCCTACGAGATCATCAAGGGAGCGTCCTGTGCCGGACCGGCAGGCAGGATTCTCATGGCTCCCGCCATGTCGTTTCAATATCTCACCACCAGGGAGCCTGACGAACGGCAGATCGAGGTGGCCCTCACGTCCCTCGAGACCGCCCTTGGAAAAAAACTGAACATGCCTGCGGAGGAGTCTGAATGAACTACCTGGGGAAACTCGAGGCTCTTGAAAAGGATTTTGAGACCATCGAAGCGAAAATGGCCGATCCCGCAACCCACGGGAACCTGAAGGAACTGCAGGCTCTTGCCAGAAGGCACTCCCAGCTCGAACCCGTGGTGGCCAAATACCGTGAATACAGGAAGACAGCCGGGGACATCGAGGAGGCAAAAAGCCTCGTGTACGGTACCGATCCCGACATGGCCGAGCTTGCGAGGGACGAACTTTCGGAGAAGGAGCCCCTTCTCGGCAAGCTGGAACAGGAGATAAAGATCCTCCTCCTGCCGAAGGACCCCAACGATGAGAAAAGCGTCATCATGGAGATCCGGGGAGGTGCGGGAGGAGAGGAAGCCGCTCTTTTCGCGGCGGACCTTTTCCGTATGTATACCCGCTTCGCGGAGCGGGAGGGCTGGAAGACCGAAGTTCTCGATTACAACGAGACAGGAATCGGCGGCTACAAGGAAATCATTTTCCGGATCGACGGAAACGGTGTCTACAGCAAGCTCAAGTTCGACAGCGGAGTTCACAGGGTCCAGCGGGTTCCTGCCACGGAAGCGGGAGGCCGGGTTCACACATCCACCGCCACTGTGGCCGTCCTTCCCGAGGCCGAGGACGTGGACGTGGAGATCAACACGGAAGACCTGAAGATCGACACCTACCGGTCCAGCGGTGCCGGCGGCCAGTACGTGAACATGACAGACTCCGCAGTGCGGATAACCCACATTCCCACGGGAATAGTGGTTACCTGCCAGGACGAGCGGTCCCAGCTCAAGAACAGGGTCAAGGCCATGGCCTACCTCAGGGCCAAGCTCTATGACGCCGAGCTCCGGAAGCAGAACGAGGAACTTGCATCCGAGCGCCGGGGCCAGATCGGCACCGGAGACCGTTCCGAACGGATACGGACCTACAATTTTTCCCAGAACAGAATTACCGACCACAGGGTCGGGGTGACCCTCTACAAGCTCGACCAGTATCTCGACGGCGATATCTACGATCTCATCGAGGCCATGATCGTGGCGGACCAGACTGAAAGGCTGCATTCCATCGAGGCGGGCTGATGAACCTGTCCGAGGCACGGAGGCGTGCCGCCGAAAGACTGCGCGCCTCCGGCACCGAATATCCCGAGAGGGAGGCGGAGTTCCTTCTCGCCGAAGCAGCCCGGATTGACCGTTCCTTCCTTGCAGCCCATCCTTTCCTCCCGCTGGAAGACTCCGCCGCCCGAAGGCTTTGGGAAATGACGGAGCGCCGATTCGGAGGGGAGCCTCTGCAGTACATCCTCGGATCCTGGGAATTTTACGGCCGTTCTCTCGATGTTGCCCCGGGAGTCCTCATTCCCCGCCCGGACACCGAAATTCTTGTAGAACACGCTCTTACGTTCCTCCCTTCATCAGGGCGGTTTCTTGACTGGGGTACGGGCTCGGGGTGCATCACCCTGGCACTTCTCTCGGAACGTTCCGACCTTACTGCCGTGGCCGTTGACGCCAATGCCCTGGCCGTGAGCCTCACCTGGAGAAACCTGAAACTTCATGGCCTTCTTTCCCGATGCTTCCTCTGGCATTCCAGGACCCCGCAGGACATCCCGGCCGGGGACGGAGAGTTCGACCTGGTGGTCAGCAATCCACCCTACATTCCATTCCCACTGATTTCCGGCCTCCCGAGGGAGGTCAGGAAAGAACCCCTCTCCGCCCTTGACGGGGGAGAGGACGGCCTTCTGTGGTACCGGGCGCTTTTCGGATGGGCACCGGCAAAGCTCCGGAAGGGGGGGAGGCTGCTCTTCGAGATAGGGGATGGTGAACAGGGAGAGCAACTGGTGCAAATTGCGCCATCAAGCATGGAATTTGAGGGAATATTCCATGATCTGTCCCGGAAGCCTCGCGCGGCCTCGTGGCTTCGTGTATAATTTCGATGGTAACTATCGTTTTTCATCTGGAGGGGTGGATTTCTAATGGAAAAAAGGGAGCTTGTCATCATCGGCGCAGGGCCCGCCGGGCTTTCGGCGGCGATTTACGGCAGAAGAGCCGGTCTTGATGTGCTGCTTCTTGAAAAGGGTGTTCCCGGCGGACAGATCAACATCACCGAGGAGATTGAAAACTGGCCGGGCGTCGAGCATGCCACCGGCCCCGAGCTTGCCGCCATGTTCCGGAGCCATGCGGAAAAGTTCAAGACAGAATTCCGCGATGTCGACGTATCCGCCGTGGAAGTCCGCGACGGAACGAAAGTCGTCCTGACAAATAAAGGGGAGATCGAGGCCGAAGCCGTCATAATCGCGACGGGGGCCTATTTCCGCCGTCTCGGATGCGAAGGGGAAGCCGAGCATATAGGGCAGGGCGTGAGCTACTGTGCAGTATGCGACGGGGCCTTTTTCGAGGACGAGGAGATTGCCGTCGTGGGCGGCGGCAATACCGCCGTGGAGGAAGGCGAATATCTCACCACCTTTGCGTCGAAAGTGTACATCATCCACCGGAGGGACGAGTTCCGGGCCGACCGCGCTGCCGTTGAGCGGGCTCTCTCCAACCCGAAGATCGTTCCGGTCTGGAATACTGTGGTGGAAAAGATCGAAGGGGACGGCATGGTGGAGAACCTGGTTCTGAAGAACATCAAGACCGGTGAGGTGTCAAATCTTCCTGTTGCCGGCGTCTTCATGTTCGTGGGCCAGTCCCCCCATGACGAACCGGTCAGGGGACTCGTCGAGGCTGCCAAAGGCGGCTGGATCAAGACCAACGACGAAATGGAAACTTCCGTGGAAGGCATTTTCGCCGCCGGAGACGTCCGTGACAAGGGGCTCCGCCAGGTGGTCACCGCGGCGTCCGACGGAGCGATTGCCGCCATGAGCGCTTCCGCCTACATTAACGAGCAAGTCCACCTCAGGTCCGTTCTTCTCGACCCGGAGCATGTGACGGCCCTTTTCTACTCCAGCATCGACAGGGAGCAGGTGAAGCTCTCCGACGAGGTGGAAGCCATGGCCAGGGACGCCGGGAAAAAGGTCGCCCTCGTGGACGGCTACAAGAACGCCCGCATGGTGGAGAAGCTCGGCCTTCCCTCCCTCCCCGCCATGGTGGAGCTGGCATCCGGAAAAACGGTAAAGATGGCGCCCGTTGCCGACGCCTCGGCCGCCGGGACATTCCTGAAGTAGGTCAAACATCCCGCGGGGCGTTTCGGGTCCGATCCGGAAACGCCCCGTGCCCGGGGAGGAGCAGGTCATGATACTGACGGTCACCCTCAATCCTGCAGTGGACGAAGAGTACGTGGTTCCCGAATTCCGCCCCGGAGGCTGGATACGGGCCACGAAAAGCAGCCGGTCCCCCGGCGGCAAGGGCATCAATGTTTCCACCCTCCTGGCCCAGTTCGGCTATTCCTCCACGGCAATGGGATTCCTTGCGGGCTTCAACGGAGAGTATATCCGCCATGCCCTCCGGGCGTTCCGCATCACCACGAATTTCGTTCATATTCCCGGTGAGACAAGGACCAACGTGTATATTATCGACGATACGGGCCATGTGGAAACCGGCATTTCCGAGGCCGGTCCCGCCGTCAGCCCCGAGGCCATGGACCGCCTGCGAAAGGTCTACAGGCGGATTCTCCAGCGGACTCGGATGGTCATCCTTGGCGGATCACTGCCTCCGGGCGCTCCCGGGGAGATCTTCGCCGAACTTGTGCATCTCGCCAGGGAGAAGTGGATACCCACCGTGGTGGATGCCGCGGGGCCTCCTCTCATGGCGGCTCTCGAGGCCGGCCCCACCGTGGTGAAGGTTGACCACCGCTTCATGTCGAAGGTCATGGGGAGGTCTCTCACTTCCCTGGACAACCTCATCGACGTGGTCTCGGGCTTTCACGAGAAAGGGGTGGAGTGGGCCGTCGTATCCTACAGGACTTACGGCAACGTTTTTTTCTCCCCCGACGGCATCTACCTTGCCCTGGCGGACAGGAAAAGCGTCCGGTCCATCTTTTCAGCCAGCGATGCTCTTCTCGCGGGACTGGTGGTTGCGAGGGAGGAAGGGATGTCAACGGAGGATACGATCCGTTTCGCCATGGCCTCGGCATGGGAGTGTGCCGCCCACGTTGGAAAGGGCATACAGAACAGAAAAGCAGTGGAGGAGTATATCCCCCTCGTGGAACTGGAACACCTCTCCTGAAGCCTCTTTTCAGCAGGCATGGGTAATGTTTTCGCCTGCTTCGGCCGAAACAGAGGGAGAGGAAGGAGGAATTTTTTATGGACTCCAGGAATGCCCAGAACGCCCAGGCGGTATATCTTGCCACAAGGGTCAATACCGCTTCGAAAGAACAGCTTCTTCTTATAACGTACGAGATAGGAATAAAGGCCTGCAGGACCGCCGAAACTGCCCTTGCCTCCGGAAGTGCGGAGGAGGCGAACAGAAACATTCAGAAAGCCCAGGACGTCCTCCGGGAGCTTATGGTCACCCTGAACATGGAGGCCGGGGGTGAGGTGGCGGAAGGGCTGATGAAACTGTATGACTTCATGTACCTTCTCCTCGTCGAGGCCAATGTCCACAAGGAGCCCGGGAAGGTCTCCGTTGTCCGGGGTATGCTCGAAGAGCTCAAGGGAACATGGGAGGAAGCCATCATAAAGCTTGCGGCAGAACAGCAGGAACATCCGCTTCCCGGCGCCCCGTCGGCCGGTCTTTCCCGGGAACGGCAGGCAGTGCCCGCGGGGGGGCTGAACATTGCTGGATGATTTTCGGGAGAACCTTTCAAGCCTGGCATCCACAGAACTTGCCCTGTACAATGAACTCGCCCTCCTCGTTCAGAAAGAGGGCGAGTGTGTCAGGTCTGGAGATCTTGACTCTCTTCTTTCCATTCTCGTCGAAAAACAGGACGTGATCTCCAGGCAGGAGCTGGTGCAGGAGGGATGGAACACCATCTGCACCAGCCTTGGAATTTCGGAGGGTAGGGACGGCCCGGTGTTCTGGGAAAAAGTCGCCTCCCTCCTCGGCCCCGACGGGACGGACGACCTGAAGGCCTCCCTTGCGGTCATCCGGGATGTGGCGGGCAGTGTGCTCGAAGAGGAGCAGGAAGTACAGACCCTTCTCGAGGAGCACGTGGCAGACCTGAGAAAGGAAATGCTCAGGCTGAACCGGGGAAAGAAGGCCGTTCACGGCTACTATAAGTCCGGAGGGTCGTTCTAGAGGCTTTGCCATGAAATTTCGAAGGAGAATAACAGGTGTTCTGCTTTTATTCGCTCTCTTTCTGATCCCACTTCCCCTATGGGCTTCATCAGACGACATGAAGAAGGAAATCGCCCTCGGCGAGAAAGTCGCCGCCGACGTGGAGAAACAGTGGGAAAGGGTCGCCGACCCCGCCCTGAGCGCACGGCTTTCCATGCTTCTCGGGCGCTTTCTTCCCCACCTTTCGCGACCTCTTCCCTACGAAGTCAGGATCGTCAGGGAAAAGATGGTGAACGCCTTCAGTCTTCCCGGGGGTATTGTCTACTTCACCACCGGCATGCTGGACTTCCTCCGCACCGATGCCGAGGTGGCCGCCATTCTTGCCCACGAGCTCGTCCACGCCGACAGGCGCCATGTCATGATCCAGACGGCACGGGCTTCGAAGATCAACCTCGCGGCACTCGTCCTCATGATCGCCTCCCAGGGAAGCGCAGGCCCCATGATTCTTACCAACCTCGCCCAGATAGCGGTGACAAATTCCTACAGCAAGGACCTCGAGCGGGAGGCCGACAAGGAAGGATTCCGCATTCTCGTGGAGGCGGGATTTCCCCCTGCGGCGATGGTAACATCTCTCGAGGCCATGATCTACGACCAGCTGAAGCGCCCCTACGTGGATCCCGGCGTCTTCATGACTCATCCCGAGCTTCCCGAACGGGTAGCCTATATTCTTCAGACAGCCAGGGAAACGAATATTCCCATCCGGAGAAAAAAAGCCCTGAACCTTCTCCGTCCCTCGGTGGAATCCAGAGAGGGAAAAACGGTACTGCTTCTCGACGGCGAACCTGTCTGGTCTCTTCCTGAAAGCACTGAAAACCGCGGCATCGCCGTCGAGGCTGCGGAGAAAATTGACGGCCTGCTCCAGATGGAAACAGCCCCCTACGAAATTCAGGTCATTACCTTCGATGGAAAGAACGCCCTCCGGGTCGGTCCGTCCATCGTTGCCCGGGAACCGCTGCCCGGGGGCGCCGAATCACTCGAATCGTTCCGGGAGTCCCTGGTGAGATCTCTCGGTGAGGCCCGCAACAAACACCCCGGCGCGAAATATCTCCGCTGATTTTGATGTAGAATAGCATGGGTCTTTATAGCCGCCCGGTGTTTTTTTCCGGTCGGCAATGTTTCTGCTTCGGCGGCAGCCCCAGGATTTATTCCGGACAGAGGAGGACGTCCCATGACGATATCGCTCTACAGACGGTACAGGCCCCGGACCTTCGACGAGGTTGCCGGGCAGGACATGGCCGTGGACGTCCTGAAAAAGGCGCTCCAGAGAAACCAGGTGGGGCACGCCTATCTCTTTTCCGGTCCCAGGGGGTGCGGAAAGACATCCCTGGCCAGGCTCCTCGCCAAGGCCCTGAACTGTGAAAACCTGAAGGACGGATATGAGCCCTGCGGCGAGTGCGGGAGCTGTACCTCCATTACGGCGGGAGAAAGTCTCGACGTGGTGGAGATCGACGGCGCATCGAACAACGGCGTGGAGGAAATCCGGGAGCTGAAAAGCCACGTCTCTCTTTCCCCCTTTTCCTCAAAGTGGAAGGTCTACATTATCGACGAAGTCCACATGCTCTCGATTTCCGCCTTCAATGCCCTGCTCAAAACCCTGGAGGAGCCCCCTTCCTTCGTGGCCTTCATCCTGGCCACCACGGAACCTTCGAAAGTCCCGGTGACAATCCGTTCCCGGTGCCAGCACATTCCCTTCCGGAGAATCACCCCCCGGGATATTCGGGCCCGGCTCGTGGATGTTGCAGAAAGGGAAAACGTCCCCTGGGAAGAGGATGCCGTCCGGGAGATTGCACGCCAGGCCGACGGAGCGCTCAGGGATGCCCTCTCCATGATGGAGCAGGCCCTGTCCCTCGGCGGCGGGGAGCTTTCCGCAGTGGCGGTGGACAGGCTCCTCGGGGGGGGCACCATGTCCGACCTTGAACGATGGGTCGCGTCGGCGGGGGAAGACTCGGTGCAGCCCTTTCTCCTTCTGGAAGAGATGTTCCTCAGGGGAGCCTCTCCCCAGCGCGTCGTGGAGGGGCTCTTCCTTCTGTTCCGCAACCTGTGGGTCTTCCGGAAATGGGGAAAGGATGTCCTTGCCTCCCTGGCCCTTTCGGCCGGAGAAACCTCCTTCCTGAAGGAAGAAAGTCCGAAGTGGACCACGGACGAACTTTCCGGCATGATGCTCTTCTGCTCCAGACTCATACCCCAGGTCAGGGCAGGCCTCCGGTCCGACGTTCTCTCCGGCCTTCTCGCCGCAAGGATTCTTGAATCCAGGCGAACTCCCCAGGCGGAAAGAACGGCCCCTCCCCGGGACGGCGGGGATGCCTCCCCCGGGGGCAAGGAGCCGCTGAAACAGCCTGTCCCGACACCTTCGGCACCGGCCGGAAGTCCTTCCCCGGGCTCCGCTCCGTCCGAACGGTTTCGCAGAAAGGACCCGGAGCCCCCTGCGGAAAAGGAGAACACTTCCTCAGGTGCGGCGTCCCGGACCCATGAACCGGTTCCCCTGCTTCCGGAGAACTGGCCGGGGTTCGAGAAAGTGCTCTTCGGCAGGGATCTGCTGTTGTATTCCGCCCTGGCCGGGACATCCGTTTCCCTTGAAGACCGTGCCATTTCCGTCATTTTCCCCGGGGATTCGTCCTATTGCTTCGAGGTGCTCTCCATAGAGCGCAACGCCTACTCCCTCGCTTCGAGGGCCGCGGAGTATTTCGGAGAGGATGTTTCCGTGGTTCTCAAGCTGGGCGACCGCCTGAAAAAATGTGCGGGAGGAGGAAACGGCGACGGTGCAGATACCGAATGGCAGAACCCCGGCCCGACAATCCCCCTCTTTCGAGTCCCCCGGGACGAAGACGAAGCTCCCCGGGACGGAAAAGGAAAAACGCCCGCGACTCCGCCTGCCGTCAGCCCCCTTCCTTCCGTTCCCGCTGGGGGCGAACCGGAGGATACGGAAATACCCTTCGAGGGACTGGTGAATGAAGTCCTGAAATGGGGAGGCGGAGAAATTGTCCTCGTAAGGAGAGAGGACAGGGAAGGTGACATTCCTGAAGAAATCGTTCCGCCGGCAGAGTGATCCTTCCACGAGGCACCGAATGTTCCCTGCATTCTTACCGATGATTCCACAAGGAGCGTCAACAATGGCCCGACAATTTGTTCATCTTCACGTCCATACTGAATACAGCCTTCTCGACGGCGCCATACGGTGCGACCGGCTCGCCGCCAGGGCCGTGGAGTACGGCATGCCCGCAGTCGCCATGACCGATCACGGGGCCATGTACGGCGCCGTGGAATTTTACGACAAATGCCTTACCGCAGGCATCAAGCCCATCATCGGCTGCGAAGTCTACGTGGATCCCGAGGGGCACACCACCAGGGACAAGAGAAACAGGAACCATCACCTCATCCTCCTTGCGGAGAACGACGAGGGATACCACAATCTGGTCAAGCTCACCTCCATCGCCAACACCGACGGCTTCTACGGAAAACCGAGGATAGACCATTCCCTCCTCGCCAGATACAAATCGGGCCTTATTGCCTCCTCCGCCTGCCTTGCAGGCGAGATCCCCGCCCTCATTCTCGAGGGCAGGGAGAAGGAAGCCCTCGACCGGGCGGTGCTGTACCGGGACATCATGGGGAAGGAAAATTTCTTTCTGGAGATCATGTACAACGCAATTCCCGAACAGGCCGTCGTGAACAGGGCCATCGTCCGCATGGCCAGGGAGCACGGTTTTCCCCTCATAGCCACCAACGATGCACACTATCTCTCGAAGGATGACTACGACTGGCATGAAATCCTTCTCTGCGTCCAGACGAAGAGCAGTCTCGAGGATGAGAACCGGATGTCCTTCTCGAGCAATGATTTCTACTTCCGCTCTCCGGAGGAAATGGATATGCTCTTCGGAGCGGAGCTGCCCGACGCGCTGGATAACACCGTGGCCATCGCCGAGCGGTGCAATGTCCGTCTTCCCCTCGGGGAGAGGGATTACAAGCTTCCGAACCTCCGGCTTCCCGAAGGGGAGACCCTGGAGAGCAACCTGGAAAAGGAGGCCCGGCAGGGCCTTGCTGAGCGCATGGAAGGCCAGGTCCCGGAAGAGTACGCCAGGCGGCTCGAGTACGAGCTTGGTGTCATCAACTCCATGGGCTTCGCCGGTTATTTCCTTATCGTGGCCGGCATCATTGGCGCCGCGAAGAAGCGGGGAATTCCCGTCGGACCGGGCCGAGGTTCAGCGGCGGGATCCCTCGTGGCGTGGAGCCTTAAGATCACCGAACTGGACCCCATACGTTACAACCTTCTCTTCGAACGTTTCCTGAACCCCGAGCGGATCAGCATGCCTGATATCGACACCGACGTATCGGACAAGGGGCGGGATGAACTGCTCCACTACATCTCGGAACACTACGGCCACGACAGGGTTTCCCAGATCGTCACCTTTGGCCGGATGAAAAGCAGGGCCGCAGTGACGGACGTGGGAAGAGTCCTGGGAATGGCGGTACGGGACGTGAACGCCATTACACGGCTCATTCCGCCCATGGGGGTCCATTCCATCGGCGAGGCCGTGGAACAGGTTCCCGAGCTTGCCGATTTGAAAAAAAACAACCCCATGGTTGCCAGGGTCCTCGATATCGCCTCCAACATCGAGGGTCTCGCCAGGCACTGCTCCCAGCACGCCGCCGGTGTGGTCATCACTCCCATGCCGGTGACGGACCTCGTTCCTGTGAGGAAGATCGGCGACGGGCAGATCGTTACCCAGTACCCCATGGAGCCCATTGAAAAACTGGGGCTTGTCAAGATGGACTTTCTCGGCCTCAGGACTCTTTCAGTAATCGAGGAGGCCCTGCAGAACATTTCGCTCAGCGGGAAGCCCGTTCCGGATATGGAGCACATCCCCCTGGATGATCAGGCCTCCTACGAAATGCTCCAGAAGGCGGACACTCTCGGTGTATTCCAGCTTGAATCGTCGGGAATGCGGCAGCTTCTCAAGAAGCTGCGGGTGGACTGCTTCGAGGATCTCATCGCCGTCCTCGCCATGTACCGTCCGGGCCCCCTCGGCAGCGGCATGGTGGACCAGTACATCCAGTGCAAGCACGGGAGGGCGAGGGTGGAGTATCTTCATCCCCTCCTTGAAGACGTTTTGAAGGAAACCTACGGAGTGGTGCTCTACCAGGAGCAGGTCATGCAGTGTGCCGCCATCCTGGCGGGCTACTCCCTGGGAGAGGCCGACCTCCTCAGGCGGGCCATGGGCAAAAAAAAGGCCGACGTGATGGAGCAGCAGAGGGTCAAGTTCGTCGAGGGTGCGAAAGAGCGGGGCATCGACGGGAAAACGGCGGAGAACATCTTCAACATCATCCAGGAGTTCGCCGGGTACGGCTTCAACAAGTCCCACAGCGCCGCCTACGCCCTGATTACCTACCAGACGGCGTGGCTGAAGGCCAACTACAGGCCGGAATTCATGGCGGCCTATCTGTCGAGCCAGATAGGGTCCAAGAAAGAGGACCTTGCGGCCTATGTCCGGGAAGTAAGGAACTCAGGAATAAAGGTGCTTCCTCCCGACGTGAACACCTCCATGGCCAGTTTCACCGCGGTAGGCGACGTGATCCGCTTCGGTCTCGGCGCTGTCTCCAAGTCGGGCCATACGGCGGTGGAGGCCATTCTCGCCGCGCGGAACGAGGGCGGCCCCTTCGCGTCACTCTGGGATTTTCTCTGCAGGGTGGACCTCCGGGTGGTGAACAAGTCGGTGGTGGAAAACCTGATACGGGCGGGTGCCTTCGACAGCCTTAACGATAACCGCAGACAGCTCCTGGAGGGATTGCCGGATCTTGTCTCGGCGGCCTCGAAGAAATGCGCCGACGGAAACCAGTGCTCTCTCTTCGAACTGATGCCCGAAGAGACTGACGAAGGAGGCCCGGACCTGCCCGAGGTTGAGGATTTTTCCCTCCACGAGCGGCTGGAGCTGGAGAAAGAGGCCACGGGGCTTTACATTTCCGGGCACCCCTTCGAGCAGCACGAGGCGAAGGTCCGTGCCTTCAGCAACTGTGCCATTTCCGACCTGAAGAAGTGGAAAGGAAAAAAGAATCCACCCCTCGTTGGAGGGATGGTTCTTTCCGTCAGGGAACGAACGACGAAAAACGGGGATCCCATGGGGATAATCGAAATAGAGGACGGAGAATCCCGGGTGGAAGCGGTCTGTTTTCCCAAGACATGGGCTTCCCTCCGGGGAAAAATTTCCGCCGGGCAGGTGTGCTTCGTCTCGGGATTTCCGGAAGAACGGGGCGAAACAAGCGTCATTGCCAGGTCGGTATTCCCGGTGGAAGAGGCCGGCGAGCGGGGGAGTCCTCCCTACGTCCGGGTGTCGGTCTTCGAGGATTCGCTGAAGAGCGTTTCCGTGAAGGATCTTTTCCGGGCCCTCAAGACGTACCCGGGAAAATCCCCGGTGCTCTTTGAGATCCGAAATGACGCTTATTCAGTGACCATGCTTCTCCAGGATGTACGGGTCGATCCGGGGGCTCCCATAGCCGCGGCCGTCGAGGAGGTCCTTCCGGGAGAAATGTTCCAGATAGGGTAGAATCGTACCTGGGGTCGGAAGACCGCTCCGTCGGAAGCATAGGGAGAGAAGGGGGTTTAGGGAATTGACCAAAGTGAAAATTGTCTGCACTATCGGCCCCGCCTGTTCGAAGTTTGAAACCCTTGTGAGCATGGCGAAGGCAGGAATGAACGTGGCCCGGTTCAATTTCAGCCACGGGGCCTACGAGGGCCATCTCGAGATGCTGAACCTCGTTCGGGCGGTGGAACGGGATCTGAAAATGCCCATCGCGTGCCTCCTCGACACCAAGGGTCCGGAAATCCGGACGGGGAAGGTGGAGGGGGGAACGGTGAGCCTCGAGCAGGGCAGTACCCTGACCCTGACCACCAGGCCGCTCCTTGGAAACGCTTCCATGGTAACGGTGCACTATGAAGCCCTGCCGGGGGAAGTGGTGCCTGGGCAGGAAATTTTCATCGACGACGGAACCCTTCATCTGAAGGTAGAGGAAATTTCAGGCACGGACGTGGTCTGCAGGGTCATCGTGGGAGGCCTCCTGGGGGACACGAAAGGCATCAACATCCCCGGGGCGGAAATTTCCCTCCCGGCCCTCTCCGAAAAAGACGTGGAGGATATCCGCTGGGGCCTTGAACAGCAGATGGAGTACATCGCAGTATCCTTCGTGAAAAACAGGCGGGATATCATGGAAGTCCGCAGGATCATGGAGGAGTTCGGCGGTTCCATGAAGGTTATCGCCAAGATCGAAACCCGCCAGGCCGTGCTGAACATCGACGAGATAACCGACGTGGTGGACGGCGTGATGATCGCCCGGGGAGACCTCGGCGTAGAGATTCCCACCGAGGAAGTTCCCCTCCAGCAGAAGCGCATCATTGACATCTGCCGGGTGAAGGGAAAGGCCGTCATTGTCGCCACCCAGATGCTGGACTCCATGATCCGCAATCCCCGCCCAACCAGGGCCGAGGCAAGCGACGTGGCGAATGCCGTTCTTGACGGTGCGGATGCCGTCATGCTTTCCGGCGAGACGGCAAAGGGGGCCTATCCTCTCCGGTCGGTGGAGACCATGAAGCGCATAGTGGCCAGGGCGGAAAGCGAAATCGAGCTCTGGGAGCGGCCGCTGCACAGCGTCTCAAAAACCATGGGCGTTCCTGACGCTGTGAGCAGCGCGTCCGTCCAGGTGGCCCGCCAGATGAAGGCCGCCGCCATCATCTCCATGACCCAGAGCGGCAGCACCGCCCAGATGGTGAGCAAGCACAGGCCTCCGTGCCCCATCCTCGGGGCGACCCCCTCCGTCAGGACGTGGCGTGAGCTTGCTCTTTACTGGGGTGTCATTCCTCTCATGAAAGAGGAGATGACCGACCAGAATACTGCAGTGGACTCGGCCATCGCCTCCTGCATCAGCGCGGGACTTATCAGGGAGGGCGACCTCGTGGTGGTTACCGCAGGGGTTCCCCTTGGGGCGGCGGGCACCACGAACATGCTCCAGGTCCACATAGCGGGAAGGATTCTCCTCAAGGGCCTTTCCCTCCTGAAGCACGAGGCCAGGGGGGCGGTGTGCATCGCCCGGAGCGCCGCCGAGGCCAATGAAAAAATGACGAAAGGAGCCGTTCTCGTTGTCGGGGCCACAGACAGGGAGTATGTTCCCGCCATGAAGCTGGCCTCTGCCATTGTGGCGGAGGAGGGGGGACTCACGTCCCACGCCGCCATCGTTTCCCTGGAGCTCGGCATACCCTGCGTGGTGAATGCGGAAAAGGCCCTTTCGCTTCTCTCTGACGACATGATCGTTACCGTGGACGGGTACCGGGGAATGATATACCACGGCCGGGTGAAGCTGACCGTATGAAAGGCTCCTGGAACGACGCCCGGGAATGGAAAGACCGCATCACCGTGGTTTTCTCACCTCCCGCGGATCCCCCGTGGGAAAACGTGGTCACTGACGCCCCCGGAAAGAGCGCCGTACTCGTTCCTTTTTTTGCCGGCCCGGGGGGGCCTGAGCTTCTCTTTCTCCGGCGCTCGGCCAAGCTGCGGCACCATGCGGGAGAAATCTGCTTCCCGGGGGGCATGAGGGAGCAGGGAGATTTCGGCCCCGTCTCCACGGCTCTCAGGGAGACGGCGGAAGAAACGGGCATTCAGCCGGATTGCGTGGAAACCCTCGGTATCCTGGCCCCCGAATACGCCGTTGTTTCCGGTGTGGCAGTGCTTCCCGTGGTGGGCATGGTCACCCGGTTCAAACCGGAGGATCTCGACCTCTCCTCAGGAGAGACCGAGGGCGCCTGCTTCGCAGGCGTAGACCTCTTTCCGGACGTCCCCGTGACGAAGACCGTTGAAGTCCGGGGAACACTGCATGAATACCCGGAATACCGCCTCGAAAACGGCTGGATTATCTGGGGCGTTACCGCCCGGATACTCCGCCGCGTTCTCGAGAGTCTGAAAGGCGGGATATGCTGATGGCCCTCATTGGAGCCCATGTTTCCATCGCCGGGGGACTGGAGCAGGCTTTTGCCAGGGGAGAGGAGCTTTCCTGCGAGGTCATGCAGATTTTTACAAAGAACCAGCTCCAATGGAGGAGCGGTCCCGTCTCCCAGGGGAGGGCAGAACGCTTCCTCCGGGCTTGGAGCGGAAGCTCCATCAGGGACGTGGTGGTCCACGCATCCTATCTCATCAATCTCGCTGCCACCGACGCTACGGGCGAGAAAAGCGCCGCGGCTCTCGAGGACGAGATAGAGCGGTGCGACATCCTCGGCATCGAGGACCTGGTGCTCCATCCAGGGTCTTCCAGGGGCAACCCGGCGGAGGACTCCCTCGACCTTGTGGCCAGGCGGCTGGGAACGGCGCTCGCAAGGACATCCCACAAGAGGGTGAACATCCTGCTCGAAACCATGTCGGGCCAGGGAAACCACCTCGGAGCTGATTTCCGGGACTTCCGCCGCATATTCGAGGCGCTTGACTGGGATCCCAGGCTTGGGATGTGTCTCGACACCTGCCACATGTTCGCCGCAGGCCACGATTTCAGAACCGAGCCCGCCTACCGCCGTCTGATCGGGCAGATCGATTCGGCGGTGGGAGTGGAGAGAGTCCGCTGCTGGCATTTCAACGACAGCTCCCACCCCCTTGGCAGAAGGCTTGACCGCCATGCTCACATCGGCGAGGGCGAACTGGGGTATACCCCGTTTTCCCTGATTCTCGGGGACCCCTTGTGGGAGCATGTTCCCTGTATTCTGGAAACCCCCCAGACCGGCGCCGGTTACGGGGGGGACATCGCCCTTCTTCGAAAACTGAGAGGAGGATAACATGAGCGAACTCTGGCCCCGTCTCATCGTAAACGCGAAGACGATAGAAGAAAACGCCCGCAGGGTTGTGCAGAAATGCGCCGCGGCGGGAATATCCGTCTCTGGAGTCACCAAGGGAATGTGCGCCCACGAGGACATCGTCCGGGCCATGGTGGCGGGCGGATGTTCCGAGCTCGCCGACAGCCGGGTGGGCAACCTGGCAACCCTGAAGGCCCTGAACACCGGTCTGCCCCTTCTTCTTCTCCGCATCCCCATGCTCAGCGAACTGCACCTTGTTGTTTCCCGGGCTGACTGTTCCCTTGTCAGCACTGCCGAAACGGTGGTCGGGCTGGAAAAAGCCTGTGCCGCTTCGGGGCTGAGCCACGAAGTGATCGTCATGGTGGACCTCGGCGATCTACGGGAAGGCGTGTGGATGGACGATACGGGCAGAATCGCCGAAATCCTTAAGTGTTCCCCGAGGGTCCGCTGCAGGGGTGTGGGCGTCAATTTCGGATGCTACGGAGGCACCCTCCCGACAGGGGAGAAGCTCCTGCAGCTGATACGCATCGGAAAGGAACTGGAGCGGGAGGTCGGATACTCCCTTTCCGTCTTCTCCGGAGGGTCCACTTCCTCTCTCCTGCTCCTGGAGCGGGGAGAGATTCCTCCGGGCATAAACAGCCTGAGGATCGGCGAGGGTATCCTTCTCGGCGAGGATGTTACGTCTATGAGGTCCATTCCCTGGCTCCTCCGGAGGACCATGTGGCTTGAGGCGGAACTGGTGGAGGTGCGAAAGAAGCCGTCGGTTCCCGTGGGCCCCGTAGGGGCCGATGCCTTCGGAGGCCGGCCGGTTTTCGAGGACAGGGGAACCCGCATGAGGGCCATTGCCGCCGTGGGAAGGCAGGACGTCCGGATCGAAGGGCTTGTGCCGGAGCTTGAGGGAGTTATTATTCTCGGCGCGTCCAGCGATCACCTGATCCTGGACGTGGAGGATGCCGCCGTGCCTCTCGCCCAGGGAAACAAGCTGAAGTTTTTTCCGGATTACGGCGCCATGCTGGCCCTGGCAACTTCCCCCTATGTTCCTTTCGAAGTGGTATAGTATAGTGCGGAATGGTTCCATATTATAGCCCGGAGAGAACCCATGCTTGATTTTTTCCGGTGGCAGGACGCCATCGATATAATAGTCATTTCCATAATCGTCCACAGGCTGCTCCTGCTGATCGTCGGCACGAGGGCGATGCAGCTCGTCAAAGGGCTTCTCATCATGGGGGCCCTCGCTGCCGCTGCCCGGATATTCGACCTCCGGACCCTCTCGTGGTTTCTTGGAAAGGTCCTTGGTGTGCTGGTCATTGCCATTCCAATCGTTTTTCAGCCCGAGCTGCGGAAAATGCTCGAGGAGCTGGGAAGGGGCGGAAGCCTCTGGCAGAGGAAGAAAACAGGAAAGAAGGCCGAACTCCTGAGCCACGAGGTCGCCCGGGCCATCAGCTATCTCAAGGGGCAGAAAATCGGCGCCCTCATCGTTCTTGAACGAAACACCGGCCTGAAGGATTTCTGGAGAACGGCTATCAAGCTGAACGCCGATATCACCCAGGAACTCCTTATCTCCATATTTTGGGAGGGAAACCCCCTCCACGACGGAGCCGTCATCATTGACAGGGACAATATCGTCGCCGCGAGCTGCTACCTTCCCCTCACCGAGAATTCCGACCTTTCGAGGTGGATCGGCACCCGTCACAGGGCAGCTCTTGGTGTCACCGAGGTATCCGATGCCATCGCCCTTGTGGTTTCCGAAGAGAGAGGGGAAGTCTCCCTGGCGATCAACGGCCACCTTTCCAAAAACCTCAAGGAAGCCCAGGTGCAGAAGCTGCTGCTCCATTACTTCGGCGGTGAAGACGAGGAGAACAAGTCCCTTCTCGACAGGCTGCAGGAAGACATCCGGACTCTCTGGTCCTGATTTCCCTTTTTTCTCTGAGGAGGCGCCGGCACACTATGGCTGAAACACCGAAAACCGATGATATAATATCCTCTCCCATGTTCCTTCGGGTAATGGCCGTGGTCATTGCCTTCGCTTTCTGGTTTTACGCTTCCGGAAGCAGAACCACGGAAACGACGAGAAGCATGTCCGTCCCTCTCGAATACCTCAACGTTCCTCCCCAGACGACCCTGAAGGGGCCTGTGAAAGAGGTGGAGGTAGTCCTTTCCGGTGCCCCGGCAGTCCTGTCCTCCCTTTCGCCCGATGCGGTGGTCTGCGAAGTGGACGCCAGGGGGCTCGGTGTGGGAAAATACAGGCTGGCAGTGAGGGCCATTGCCCCCAAGGACGTAAAACTGGTGGACGTGGTCCCGACACATGTCGATATCGAGCTTCTCCGGTACATCGACAGGCTCATCCCTGTGGAAGTGACCGTGGATAAAGGGCTGCCCCCCGGGCTGTATCTTGACATGGTGGAAATCGTTCCCAGGGACATAAGCGTGAAAGGAAGCGAGAAGGATCTCGCGAAGATAGGATCTGCCCGTATCGCTCCCACTCTTGAGGATCTCAAGGCGGGAGGAGAGCTTTCCCTGCCCGTGGAAATAGTCAAGTCCGAAGAATTCGAGGAGGAAGTATCCTTTGAGCCGAAGCGGGTGAAATTCAGTGCCGTTCTCGCGGAAGGAGTGCCGAAGAAGAACGTTCCGGTGAATGCCCGGATCATAGGCAAGCCGGTGGACGATTTCCGTCTCAAGGCGGTTGTGGTGGAACCGGCGGTGGTCACCGTGGAAGGTCCCCTTGCGAAGCTTGACTCGGTGACGAAGATCGATACAGAAACCATCGACATCACCGACATCGCGAAAGAGCAGAACATGGTCATTCCCCTCAGGGAGCCGGAAGATACGCTTGTGAAGATCGTCGGGGCTTCGTCTGTGAGGGTAAATGTCCTTCTGACGCCTTTCACCGTGACGCGCCTTCTCTCCCGGGTGGCAGTGGAAGTGGAGGGAAAGAGCGTCTACCCCAAGTGGAAGGTGGAGCCTCCGTCGGTGAACATCACCGTGGAAGGAGTTCCCTCGGAAGTCAATTCCCTGGATGAAAAAGAACTCCTCATCCAGCCCTTTGTCAACGTGACCAACGTGGTTTCCCGGCGCCTGACAGTCCCCGTACAGGTCCGGAACAGGACTGAAGGGAAGCTGAAGGTGGTCAGGGTTGAACCCTCGAATATTACAGTCATTGCAGACGTACAGTGATTATTTCTAACCGCTGGGATGGTGAGGTAACATGACGAGCAACCCCGAAAGAGTGCGCTGCCTTTTCGGAACGGACGGCGTCAGGGATGTCGCCAACAGGGGAGACATGACTCCGGAAATGGCCCTGCGCCTCGGGCGCTCCTATATTCTCTTCCTCACTGAAAGGGGGGTTCCGAGGCCCCGCATCGCCGTAGGCAGGGATACGAGGAGATCGGGACAGATGCTGGAGGCCGCCCTTGCCGCAGGCATGACCTCCGCCGGGGCGGAGGTGTTCATGCTCGGAGTGATACCGACACCCGGCGTCAGCTTTGCGGTCAAAAAAACCGGCATGCACGGCGGTGCTGTGATAAGCGCATCCCACAATCCTGCGGAGTACAACGGCATCAAGTTCCTCGACGGAGAAGGCTACAAACTTTCCGATGAAATGGAGGCCTCCATCGAGGAATACATGGGGGACAACCTCACCGACGACTGGCGTCCCACCGGCGCCTCGGTCGGTGTGCTGCGGCAGACCCCGGAACTTGCCGTGGAATACGGTGACTGGCTTGCCTCCCTCTGGGGCCGGGAGCTGCCTTTTCCGGCAGAAGGCGCCGTGGACTGTGCCCATGGAGCAGCATCCTTCGTGGCCCCCTCCCTCTTCGAGAAGCTCGGCGGCAGGTGGACCGTGGTGGGAAACGAACCGGACGGCCTGAACATCAACGAAGGTGTGGGCGTGATGAAGATGTCCCATATCTGCGGCCTTGTCAAGGAAAAAGGACTCCCTGTGGGAATAGCCTACGACGGAGACGCCGACCGGGTTCTACTGTCCGACGGCAGGGGACGGCCCCTTGACGGAGACATCATGCTGTGGATTCTCGGCCGGTGGCTCGCCTCGGCGGGATGCCTCGGTTCCGGAGTCGTGGCGACGGTGATGAGCAACATGGCCCTGGAGGAACACCTCGGAAGCGAAGGCCTCAGGGTTCACCGATGCCAGGTGGGGGACAGATACGTCATGGAGACCATGAATGCAACGGGTTCCCGCCTGGGAGGAGAACAGTCCGGCCACGTGATTATCTCCTCGGTGGTCAACACCGGGGACGGCATCTGCACGGGGCTCTTTTTCCTCAAGGCCTGCCTCTCCCTCGGCGAAGATATTGATACCCTTGCCGACAGGTTTTCTCCCTACCCACAGATTCTCCGGAACGTGGAGATTTCGAGGGAGAAGCAAGTGAACGGCGATTTTATAAAAGAACTTTCTTCCGACGTGGAGCCTATTCTTGGAGGAGCCGGAAGGATTCTCATCCGGCCTTCCGGTACCGAGCCCCTCATGAGAGTTCTCGTGGAGGCCAGGGACAGGAAGCTCATGGAAGAAGTCTCGGATATGCTCGTGAATGCCATCCGCGAGAAATGCAGGTAAAACATTGCGTACGGAAAGGTGACGGATACCATGCCCTCATCCATTAAAAAATGTCTCTTCCCCGTGGCCGGCCTTGGAACACGATTCCTGCCGGCTACCAAGGAGATCGCCAAGGAAATGCTCCCCCTGGTGGACCGGCCTATCATCGCTTACGGCGTAGAGGAGGCTCTTGCCGCAGGATGCCGGGAGATGGTCATGATCACCGGCAGGTCCAAGAAGGCCATAGAGGACTATTTTGACCGCTCCTTCGAGCTCGAGGAAATGCTCAAGGCGAGAAACAAGAGAACCCTCTATGACGAAGTGATCTCCCTCTCGGAAATGGCCGACTTCATCTACCTCAGGCAGCACCGTCCCCTGGGCCTGGGCCACGCTGTGCTCTGCGGCGAACCTGTATGCCGCAACGAGTATTTCGGCGTCATCCTTCCCGACGATGTGATGATCGCCCGTCCCTCGGTACTTGCCCAGCTCATCGCCGTCCATGAGGAACGGGGGGGAAGCGTCATCGCCCTGGAGGAAGTGCCTCCTGAGGAAACGTCCCGGTACGGGGTGGTCAGGGCGGAAGAAGCGGCACCCGGACTTTTCGCCATACGGGATATGGTGGAGAAGCCCGCTCCCGGAACGGCTCCGAGCAACCTTGCCATCATGGGGCGGTATGTTCTCTCACCGTCCATATTCCCTATCCTCACCGGCCAGCAGGCAGGAGCAGGCGGGGAGATACAGCTGACCGACGCCATACGGACCCTCCTTTCCAGGGAACCGGTCTGGGGCGTGGTATTTCACGGCAGGCGCTTTGACTGCGGCACCCAGCCCGGGTGGCTTTCGGCCAACATCCAGCTTGCCATGGACCATCCGGAACTCAGGGAGGTGGTGCTCAGGGCTGTAGCGCAAATGGAGCAGCGGTAACGAGCGACCAGTGTAAAGCGCCTGCGCCGGGAGACCCCGGCTGACGAGGACGGAGGAGTATCGAAGATTCGGCGGATGCCTCCGGGGCCGCGAAAACCGGCCCGCAAAGCCTTCATACAAAAGCGGAAAGCAATTTCCGCCACAAAAAGGAAGGCCGTTTTCTTTGAGCGGAAAAAGGCGGTGTTTGGAATATGTGCGGAATAGTTGGGTATATCGGCGGAAGGAACGTCAAGGACGTTCTGATTAATGGAATGCGGAGTCTTGAATACAGGGGGTACGACTCAGCGGGAGTCGCCCTCATGGATGCTCCGGAACTGCATATTGTCAAGGGCGTGGGGAAAGTAGCAGACCTGGAGAGAATCCTGGAGGACCATCCCGTTTCGGGAAGCCAGGGCATCGGACACACCCGGTGGGCCACCCACGGCGGAGTAACGGAAGTGAACGCCCATCCTCACTCGGACCTCTCATCGAGTCTTGTGCTCGTCCATAACGGCATAGTGGAAAACTACCGCGAGATCCGCAGGGAACTGGCAGAAGGAGCCTGCGGTGACTACAAGTCCGAAACGGACACCGAAGTGGTTGCCGAGCTCCTCTCAAGGCTCTACAGCGCCAGGGGCTGCATGGTCGAGGCCCTTGTGGAGCTCTATGCCCGGCTGAGCGGATCCTTTGCCCTCGTGATCATGGCCAGGGAAGCCCCGGGCAAAATTTACTGCCTCAGAAAAGGGTCTCCCCTCGTGGTGGGAACCTCCCCGAAGGGAGAAACCCTCTGCGCTTCGGACGTTCCCGCTATTCTTCCCTACACCCAGGACGTGGTCTACCTGGATGACGGGGATATCGCCGAACTTTCATCAGAAGGGATTCTTTTCTGGAACGCTTCCGGCGAGATGCTGGAAAAAATCCCGACTCACATCGACTGGGACGTCACCATGGTCGATAAGGGAGGATACCCTCATTTCATGCTCAAGGAGATCAACGAGCAGGGAGCGGTGCTCCGGAACTCCATGGCAAAAAGGCTGGCGGAAGGAACGGTGGACCTCTCCGCCGAGCTTCCCTGGACAAAGAAAGACGTGGCCTCATGGAAGAGGCTCCATATCGTCGCCTGCGGAACATCCTATTACGCCGCCCTCGTGGCGGAGCGTTTCCTCGAGACCATCACCGACTTCGACATCAGGGTGGATGTGGCGTCCGAATACCGCTACAGGAACATTCCCCTGGGGCCGGACACCCTCGCCGTGTTCGTCTCCCAGTCGGGAGAGACGGCGGACACTCTCGCGGCGGAACGGATCGCCCGGGAGAAGGGCGCACGGTGCCTTGCAGTCACGAACGTCATTGGTTCCACCATCGCCAGGGAGGTTCATGACGTACTCCAGCTCAAGGCGGGACCTGAAATCGGTGTCGCCGCGACCAAGACCTTCATGGGACAGATGGCCGTGCTCTACCTCCTGGCCATTCATCTGGCCAAGATGCAGGGCAAGCTGACCCCGGAACAGGAAAAGAAATACTGTGACGAGCTCACCGCGCTTCCCTACAAGCTCGAATCCGTGCTCCTGCGGCAGGAGAGCCTTCAGGAGACGGCCATGCTCTACAATGAGGCCCGGGATTTCCTCTTCCTTGGAAGGGGCATCTCCTACCCCGTGGCCCTCGAAGGAGCCCTGAAGCTCAAGGAGATTTCCTACGTCCACGCCGAGGCCTACGCTGCGGGGGAGATGAAGCACGGCCCCATAGCCCTTCTCGACCCCAGGGTTCCCGTGGTGGTCATCTCTCCGAAGGACGGGCTTCACGAAAAAACCTTCTCCAACATCCTGGAGGCCAAGGCGAGAAAATCACCGGTCATTGCGATTGCGACCGAGGGTGACGATTCCCTGGACGGGACAGCGGACCACATATTCTTCGTCCCAGAGACCCTGGACCAGTTCACCCCGTTCCTCACCGTGGCTCCCCTGCAGCTCTTCTCCTACTTCTTCGCCAGGTTCCTGGGCTGTCACATCGACCAGCCGCGGAACCTCGCGAAGAGCGTTACGGTGGAATAAAAGCAAAGGGCGCGGGAGTTTTTCCCGCGCCCTTTATCTCTTTCCGGTCCGGTCATTCTTTTTGGGGCTCCCCGGTGAAAGGGCTGTAGATGCGGAGGTGGGTTACCCGTTCCAGGGCGAAATCCTGCTTCCCGCCCTCCTCGGGAAGCTTTTCCCACGGGCCGCCGTCAAGCCTGCAGAGCACCAGGGGCTTTCTTCCGTAGGTGGACCAGATGTCCCAGAGAACGTCTGAAAGCTGGCTTCCTGGAACGAGGTTTCCCGAGAAAAGAGGCGCCGTTCCGGGCAATGCCCGCTCCGTTTCGGAGGCGATGATGAGCCACTGGGTCAACTGCCAGGCCCCTCCCATCTCCTTTGACTTCGAGTGGAGGAAGGGAAGTATCTGAAATCCTCCGGTCACCCCCCGGCCGGCGGTGCTCACGTCGATGACTCCCGAATGATTCGCCCTGATCCTTCCCCTGCCCTGAAACTCCGTTCCCCCGAACCTCCCGACGCCCCTCACCGGGCGGATAACCCGGGCAAGGACTTTCGGTCCCGCCTGATACCAGCCCAGAACCCGCCCTCCGGGACGATTCTCCACGTCGATGATGTAGGGCCGTTCTTCTTCCTCCACGTCAAAAATCAGTTCGTCTCCCGGAGAGGGAAGACCGCTGACCTCCAGGGGAACCAGCAGTCCATCTGCCTTCCGCACCAGGACCCTTGTCCCCACGGGAGGAGCCCAGCCTCCGAAGAAACCGGTGCCCGCCGGAACGTCGAGGGTGATGAAAGCTTTATCTCCGGCCGCCGGAGCCACCGTGTGGAGCGGCAGGATGCTCATGGTCCTTCCGGCGTCCTTCTCCACCGACAGGGTGAGATGAACGGCATTCACCGCCGAAGCAGCCACCGTTCCCGGTGCGGCCCATTTCGATGCCGTATACCCCGGCCACCGGGTTGCCGTAGGCAGCCCGGTCACTTTCCCCAGGGGAAAAATGCGTCCGCCGGGGAGTTCCGCCCGCGCCTCCTCTCCCCGGACGAGGGGCATCACGATCCTGTAGACGGGCCCTGCGTACACGGGAGAAGAGAAGAGAAAGGCCGCGATGACGGACACAACAGCCGGAATGATCATGGAACGAAGGGATTTCATGGGAAAAACTCCTTTCTTCGTATTCCTCAGAAACGAGGATACAGCCAGATGGACCAGATATTGCCGATCCAGTGGTAGAGAATCGCAGGAAGCACCGACCCGTGGCGGTCCCGGAGGTACCCCATTGCCAGCCCCGGAAAGAAAGCCAGCACCGCGAAGGGGGCGTGGGGAGAGGCCAGGTGGGCAATCCCGAACAGGGCGGAGGCCAGGACAACGCTCCATACCCTGGAAAAACGGTATCCCAGCATGGTCTGAACCCATCCCCTGAAAAAGGTCTCTTCCGCCACGGCTGCCGCGAGTCCGGAGAGAACCGCAGCGGGAACTGCTCCGAGGGCCGGCGGAAAAAGGCGGTTACCGAAAAAGAAAAGGGAAGCGGCCGTCAGGGGCAGCAGGGTCAGAAGAGAAACTGCTGCAACGTCCCGAAGGGCATGGCGGTCTGCTTTCCAGATCAGCCCGAAGGATTCCCTGCTGTTTCCGGACAGGGCGCACCAGCCGTAAGGGAAATAGAGAAAAAAGGCGAAGACCAGCAATTCCTTCATTTATTCTTTCGTTCCGCTTTCCTGAAGACGCCGTAGAGAAGGGCCGGAACAAAAAATACGGACAAGGCTGCAAGGGGCTGCCCCATCAGAAGAAAAACCGCCGACGCCCCGAAAAAGAAAAGCCCGAGAGCGGCAAAAAAGAGACGTTCCTTTCCGGGACGGCGCAGAAAAGGAAGGGCGGCCCCAAGAACCAGCAGCAGGAGCAGCAGTGGGGCAAGAGGCCGCACAAAGGAAAAATCGGCAATGGCGTCCAGATTCATGAGTATCTCCTTTACCCCGGCATCCGTGACCGGAAGGGTGCTGACGGACAGCGTCCGTATGGAACAGGCCTTCTCCCGGCCATTGTATCATTTCTCTCTCCGGCAGGAGCGGCGGCCGGAAATCTTTCCCTGCGACGGGGGTGAAAAAAACGGGAATGGAGCGTAAGATATAGAAAATTCCCCCATTCGTCCGAAAACCTTCCGGAACTGCGGTTTCAGGGCGAAAGAAAGGAGCAGGTTCGATGAACAGGAATTTTTTCCTTGAAGAAACGGACCTCACGCTGGACGTGGTGATTCTCCTCATTTCAGGCCTGATGATGGTTTTGACCGGCATCCTGCTTTTTCCCGTGACGAGGGGAACAATTCCCTACTACGAAAACGGGGTCTACGGCCTCGTTCTTTTCCTGTTTGCCCTGCAGATCGTCCTCCTGGGAAAGACCCCCTTCGGAGACATGAAGCGGTCGAACCCCCTTCTTATCGCCGGTCTCGCTGTGGCATCCGCCGGAATAGTGACCTGCTTCATTCCCGGCATCTTCAGCCGCTTTCCCGCAATGCTGCTGTTCCTCTGTTTCACTCCCGGAGGTACAGCCCTTCTGGTCCACCTTTTCCTCGCCCCCGACAGGTTCCGCGTCTGGGCCCGCCTGGGGGGAATGTTCCATCTCCTCTGGATCGGCTGTGCCGCCGTCTACCTTCTTTCCATGCTTATGGGGGTGCTCGTGCTGAAGCAGGGACTGTTCAGCGGCGATGAAACCGCCGCCGCCGTCCTGGTCTTCGGTGCGGCCATCCTCTTCCTGGCGGCGGTGCTGAAAAGAATATACAGCAGGCATCCCCTTCCGGAGGAGAAAGAAAGAGGGAGCGGAACTCTTTCCGCGGATCATTCGGTCATCCTTCTCACGGGCATCTTTATGGTCCTTCTCGGCTTCTTTCTCGTTCCGGTGAGCCTCGGCATGCTTCCCTTCGCCGCAAGCGCCCAGCTTGGCCTTCTCATGGTGATCATGGCCCTGAAGATGCTCTCCACAGGCAGCACCCCAATCGGCGCCTTCCGCCGCACCCGGCTTGTGGTATTCTGCGGCGTCCTTTTCGCGGCCCTGGGCATCGTATCCTGTATTGTTCCGGGAATTCTCGTTCCGCTTCTGACCGTTCTCATCGGCATTCTGAATATTGCCGGCGGGGTCATGGGACTCCGGGGCACGCTCTCCGGGATCCCGAAAAGAGGGGGGGATCCTGTGCCGCCCATCCTGGTGCGGCTGAACCTTTCCCAGATTGTTCTGAACCTCCTCTCCATCATGTTCGGAACCTCCATGCTCTTTCCCGGACTGCTCCCGTCCCTTGTGACGGGGCTTATTCTTGCAGCCAACGGCGGGGTTCTCCTTTACCTTCTCCGCATTCTGACCCTTCTCGAAAAGATGGCCGGAACAGCGGCAGAAAGCCCCCATTCAGGGGGAACCGCCGGAATGTCCCGGTCCAACGGGGCCTGACACAGTCAACGGAGCTGAGCAGAAAGGCCGGTTCAGGGTATAATCATCAGGGTGCTCCGTCACATGAAGAAGGGAGAGTTCATAATGAAGACAATCGGTGTCATTGCAGGTGTAAGCTGGGAATCTTCCATAGACTATTACCGAATATTGAATGAGGAAGTCAGCAGGCGCCTGGGAGGGTTGCACTCCGCCAGGATCGCCATGTATTCCGTAGATTTTGAAGATGTGGAAGGTCCCCTGAGTGCCGGGCGAAGGGACGAGGCCGCTGCGACAATTGTGGAGGCGGGAAAAAGCATACAGAGCGCCGGAGCCGATTTTTTCATCATCTGTTCCAACACCATGGGAATGTTCACTCCGGACGTGGAAAAGGCCACGGGAATGAAAGGCATTTTCATTGCCGATGCCGTCGGAAAGGCCATAAAGGAAAAGGGAATGAAGAAAGTGGCTCTTCTGGGCACCAGGTTCACCATGGAGGAAACTTTTTACAGGAACGTGCTGGTCGAACGCTATGGACTTGAACCCATGATACCTGACGACGAAGGCAGGAAGATAGTGGATGACATTATCTGGCACGAACTCTGTCTGGGCATCATAAAGGACGAATCCCGGGAAAAGTATGTGAGAATCATCGAGGACCTGGCCAAGAAGGGCGCGGAATGCGCAGCCCTTTCCTGCACCGAGATCCCCTTGCTGATACAACAGGAACACGTGTCAATTCCCGTTTTCGATTCCACTCTGCTGCATTCGCTGGCGGCCGTGGATTTAGCTCTCGCCTGAGACCGTTGAAGGAAAAGCGGGTGGCATATGCCCCCTTTGCGGTCATGATCCTTTTCAGCTTCCGGAGACACGTCTTTCTGCGGCGGTTAAGTCCGGATCCGGTCTGTCAGGAAAATGACCGCCGCTTTTCATGGGTACCCCTCCTGGAAATGTTGGGATGGCCTTCCCGGAGGAGGGGGAAATCTTGAGCACCTGCCATAGGGGAAAAAGCGATTTGCCTGAAAAGGCCGGAAAATTCTTTCTTTGGTAGAGAGTGTTGACCATCAGCAGAATTCCTTATATACTATCCCTCGCGTTGCAGGAACACCCACGGGCGGATAGTTCAGCGGTAGAACACCTGCCTTACACGCGTAGCGTCTCGCAACCGAAAAGGCAAAAACTCCTAAAGCATTGCAAATACTGAACTTACCAAGCCTCCCGAATTGTCGGGGGGCTTTTTTTGATCCCCTGCCTACTCCCTGCACTACAATTTCCCCCGTTCCTCCGGTTTTCAAGGTTCCCAATAAATGTAAACCTACCTAACCTCTCAGGGTCACATTCTCTTCAGAGCCAAATAGTTCACGATATGTAATCAATGCATTTCCAACCAAAGAGAAAAATAGCCTTCCAAGCATGTTGTCCACAATGTATAAAACCTGTTGTGACTAGGCGTCATGCGCCTATTGCTGAAGTTATGCACAAGGCATATAATCAATCCATGGTGTTATCATACACCCAAGGAAGGAGGTGTCAACCATGGGAGCAAGCCTATTAACTCTTGAGCGCATGAAACAGGGCCGCACTCAAAAAGACGTGGCCCGTTTGGCAGGAATACATAAAAACGCCATGAATGGAATCGAGCGGAAACGGCTTGTGGCCACTCCGGAGAAGCGCCGGGCTATCGTGGCGGTGATCGGCGGGAACGAGGCTGATTTTTTCGAGCCGTCCGGTCTGGCGAAGTAGACCGGCAATAAAAAAAGCCGCCGGGGAGGGCGGCAGAAAGGATGAAGGAATGGCGAGTCAAAAAAATAATACCACAATAACCGAACTTCCGGCGCATATAAGCGGGCATCTTGAGCGTATCACAAGAGACGCTGAGGCCATTCACCAGAAGGATTTTACGGCTCTATCGCCATACGGAGCCCTAGCCGTTCGATGGGGGCTTGTTCCACTGGAAGGGGCCTTTACGGAAATCAGGGATGGGCTTGTGGAGGGAGCCAAAAGGTACGATGGGGAAAGCATAGCAAGGCTGGAGGCCGAAGGGAAAAAAATCCCCCTGTCGTGCATCAATGACTGGTACAGGGGATATTGCTGTGGTGAAAAAGGCCAGAAGTTTACACATCCAGCCCACTGCCTGGGTTACATCCTCAGGCTTTTTCCCGAGATGAACAAAGATGAAGCATGGCATCTTGCACAAGCGGAATCAAGAAAGCGAAGCGAGATTAAGGGGAAACTCAACTGGGAGCCAACCGACGAAGACAAGGCTGATGAATCCGCCGTGGAGTTTGCAAACAAAAAGTGTCCTGACCGGAGCGACTGGGAAGAATCGACCTTACAACCGGGAAATCCGCGCGAATTTATCAGGGAAATTTTGTGGAACAGGCAATACTGCGAAGCCTACCGTTCCATTCTTCGCACTACAATAAGGCTTGCAATCCTGACTGTCTGCTATCGCGGAATCCCTGTCAGGCGCGAGGGGCGCGTACATTCATCATCCGGCAAGAGTGCTTCCCAACATCGGCAAAAAGACGATGGCGGCGGAGATGGAGACTCGGATCAAGGTGAACCTCCAAGGCCCGTATTAACTGTACCATCCCTTTCAACTCCCCCGACATTAACGACGCCACAAAGGAATAACTCTACCCACTCGCGGACGCCTCATCCGTGCCGGTGGCCTATGGAAAGCGGGGTGGAACCGTGCTGCTGAATCGACGTTTCGCCCTGGTGGCTACGGAAATTCTGGAGGCGGTGGACCTCGACCCTCAGGAGAAATTGCTTTTCGTGGTGCTCGCAAGCCATTACAACCACAGTACCGGGCAGTGTAATCCCTCCATCGCTCGCCTGGTTAAAGTTTCCGGCCTTTCCCACAGGACGGTGGTACGGCGGCTCGAATCACTCGAACGGAAGGGATTCATCGGGCGGGAACGGCGGACGGACGAAACAGGAAGACGGACGAGCAACGGCTACATCCTCCAAGGATATGCCCCTGATAGTGTCACGCTGACCCCGGCATGGTGTCAGGCTGACACACAAACAACAGAACTTAACAACAGGAGGAACCAGAACAATAAAATTACCGATAGTGCCAGGGAGGCACTATCGGGCGCAAAGATCGCGCCGATTTACCCCGCTGCCGAGGAAGCGCCCCTCCTGGTCGAACTTCCCGAGGAATGGAGGGTCGCCCAATGAACCCGAAATCCAACGCCGCACTGAGGCCCCTTAACCTGGGAACATGGGAGGACGTCATGGAGGAGTTTCTTTCCCTGCGGAGGGCACAGGGCGCGGCACCGCGAACGCGCGAAGGGTACCGGGAAAACATCACCGCCTTTTTCCGGCGGTACCCCACCGCCTGGACGGGGCCCTGTCGGTCATGCCTCCTCGACTACCTGGGACAGGAGGGCATCGCGGCGGGAACGGTTAACGCACGATTAAAGGCGCTCCGCCCCTTCTTCGCCTATTGCGTCGAAACCGGCGTTTTCGACACGTCACCGGCGGAGGGGCTGAAGTACCGGAAACAGGAACCCCGCATTGTTGACCCTCCCATGGAGGACGTGAAGAGGTTGTTGGACATCATCGGGACCGGCACCTTCTCCGCCATGAGGGATACGGCCCTGCTGCTCTTCAGCCTCGATTCCGGGATACGGCCATCGGAAGCCCTGCAGCTCCGGCCCTCCGACATCGATGTCCATCTTTGCCGAGCCGTCATCCGTGCCGCCACGGCCAAGACGCGACAGGCCCGGAATGTCTTCTTCAGCGAACGGACCGCCGCCGTGGTGGAAGGGTTGATCCAGGCCCGGCCCGAGGAATGGAATAACACCGTGCCGGTCTTCTGCACCTCCTACGGCGGCCAATGGTCCACCCACGCCTGGACCACGCAGCTCCGCCGGTACGCTCAGAAGGCCGGTCTGAAAAGGTTCTCTAGCTATGACCTGCGCCACGTGTACGCCGTCCAGTATCTCCGATCCGGCGGAAACGCTTTCCTGCTGCAGCGCAGCATGGGGCATTCAACCATGGCAATGACAATGCAATATTTGGCCTTGTCGGACGACGACATCCGCCAGGCTCACCGGACCGCTTCCCCCGTCGCGGCCCTGTTCCAGGGCTCCGGGGGAGGGAAATCAAAAAATGAGGAGGAGACAAGATGAACCATAGCGATGCAGAGAGTATCCTATCGATGATCGAAAGGGCGGCGCGGCTCGGGATTGTGCGGCTCGCCGAAGTGGACGCCCTGGACAGGACCGGCGGCAACGTTGGCGCTCTTGTGAAAAGCCTTCGGGCAGACCCCGAAGGACGGCACCGGCGAAGGGTGGCCGCCGTCCTGGAATCCAGGCTGCAGGGCGCGGAAGGAAAGGGCCGCCTGTACAGCCTGATCCCCTCCGCCGAAGGTGAACCGGCGCCCCTTCGCTTCCGGACTCAGACGGCCACGGCTATTTTTTCCATGGACGACGGCCCTGTTTTGAGCCCCGAACGCGCGAAGAGGCGCTATCTTCGCTTTGCTCGGGTCAACTACTGGCGCGAGCGTCTGGAGCTGGTTCCTCGGGGAGACAACTTCTTCGGGCTCCGGGACCTCGATGATCCCGCATGGAACCCCTCCGTCATGGTGGAAGCCCTACCGGATGGGCGGCTGGTGGTCTGGTCCCGGCGAAGGGCCGAATAAAATCCGGGCTCGGGAAGGGGGCGCGTCCGCCTGGTATCGAAAAAGAATACAACACGGAAAGGGCGCGTCCTTCCCTCCGGATCGCGGACGGTGCAGCCCATACGGCTTGGCGTGGATCGCGAGGCGGTAGAACGGTATCTTCGTTCCCGGAGCCTCCGGGACTACACCCTGTTCCGCGTCGGGGTGTACACGGGCCGCAGGATCGGAGACCTACTGAGCCTCACGGTGGGAGACGTCGCGGCCATCACCGACAGGGGAGCCCTGCGGATTCGTGATCGCCTTGTCCTCAGGGAAAGTAAAACATCGAAGGAAGCGGACATCACCCTTCACGGGAAAGCCCGGTCCGCCCTGTCGAAGTACATCAAGGCACGGGTGGCGGGAGCCCCGTCAAAGGGAGCCCTCCTGCTGCAGCCCCTTTTCCCCTCGGCCCGACGGGGGAAGGATGGAGAGCTCCGGGCCATCACCCGGCAGCGGGCCGGGCAAATCCTGAGAAGGGCAGCCAAGGCGTGCGGCCTGGATGACCGCATCGGGTGCCACTCCATGCGGAAGACCTTTGGGTATCTCCTCCACGGGGAGGGCATCCCCTTAACGGTGATCGGATCGGCGTTGAACCACAGCAATCCGGCCACGACGCGGCGGTATATCGGGTTGCAGCGGGACGACATTGACGACGCGATAAATGCGCTTCCGTGACAGGGAATACCCTGGGAAAAAACGGGCAATTCTCCCGAAGTGTCTTTTCCCTTTTTTGTGTATTTCGGAGGAGAGCGTAAAGCCTTGCGCCGTCCGGCTTGAGGGGCATATCAAAGGAGTTTCCAAAATACCCATTTTAGATAATCAAGGGGGGAGGGGCGGGAGGGCCTGCAAACACTAGATAAATGGGTCCTTCTGGTGGGGGTGGTCTACGGGGGTCGGCAAGGCAGCGCGGTATTTCTCTAGATTTAATATTGTACGACTTCGTTTCGGGAGTCTGACCAAAGGTCGGAGCCATTGCAAAATGGACATTCAAAAAACGAAATGGCTTTTTGGGTAGGGTAATATCGCTGTATTAACGCGCATGAATTATCCTCTGGTTTGAAGAGCCCGTGAAGAATTAAGAAAAAGCGCTTTAGTAGGTGCATTCTTTTGAGCCTGGACGCCTTCATGGGCGGGTGATTTCTGGAGGCGGGTTTCTTGGGGGGATGGTTCCCATTCTCAAAGACCGCGCAGGAGGCGAAAAAACGGGGTGCTCTGCTTTTTTGTGGGGCGGATAGGTATAACGATATGCCTCCAGGCAAAACGAATAAATCTAGACCCGTTTTCGCGGGGGTTTCGGGAATGACCAGGAGCGAAAGAGGGGGGAAAACCGGCTGATGATCCGTCCCACTTGTCCAGGGCCCCCCCTGGAGAGGCCCTTTCACCTGCGGCAGGGCTCTTCCCTCTCCGGAGGATTGCCCGGCGGGACCGTTCGGCGCGGACCCGTTCGCGCTCTCCGAAGGAGAGTAGGTTTTATCTAGTTCATTAAATCTAGTTCTATATGACTGGGAGTCAGGTACCTCCTGACAGGGAGTCATATCGGAGCCGGAGAACTACGAACCGCCTTCCTGTCCAGGGCCCCCTGGAGAGGTCCTTTCATCTGCGGCAGGGCTTTTCCCTCTCCGGAGGATTGCCCGGCGGGACCGTCCGGCGCGGACCCATTCGCGCTCTCCGAAGGAGAGTAGGTTTTATCTAGTTCATTAAATCTAGTTCCGTCTGACTGTGAGTCACCCCCCCCATGACTGCCAGTCAGTCACCGGACCCGGAGAACTGCCCCCGGTGAACCTGCCTTTCACTTTAGCCGGAGCCGGGAGGCCCGTCAGGGCCGGTATCCTTGGATTCTCATTTTCACCATGTTGTCCCGGTTTTGGGTAGGTCTCCATCTGGTGATGGTGGAAGAAAACGGAATAAGCCCCTTGGCCGGAGATGGCGAGCCGCCGCCCCAGCCCGTGCGAGAGCGCGAGCCGGGCTAGGGGCGAGTGGCCGACGACGGAGGCAGGGAATCCCCATGCCGGGAGGCCCCGCGAGGGTAGCATAAGCGCGCTTATGTTAAGGGGGCCGACGTCGGCCTACCTTACCGCCGTACTGTCTTATAAGAGCTCTTATAAGATCAGGCGGCGGCAGGGCCCCACCTCCCGAACACAAGGGCCGACGGAGCCGCCCCGTGGCTATGAGGGCGGACGGTTTATCCGCCTTTGTGGCCACGGGGACGGGTGCCCCCGACCTCGCGGGGCCGGAGCTGGATGCAAGTAAACCTTCCTTACTGCCCCGGTTTTTCCTGGAATTGCAGGTTTAAGCCTTCCGGCTACAGGTCTTTCCCGTCCCAAGCGGACCAGAAACACTTGCACCATCATAGGCAACGGCTCCATGGTGATCCTCCTTCCTTGGGGCGTCATTCCAGCCTCGGCGAATCCGCGAGCCGTGGATATATTGGTAATCGTCGCCGTCCTCAGTCTCGAACCACTGCCGGTAAAAATCGGTGTAGGCGTGCGGCTCTCCGTCGTTTGTGGCACGGCCCGGCAGAGTGAATTCCCCGGACGGCGCTTCCACCTCGAACATGCACAGCATGGCTCTTTTTTCGGGAACGCTGCCGACGTAATATTTCCAGTGCTGTTCCATCCAATTGAAAAAATGATCCGCATTGACGTTGTGATCGGTAATGGTCTGGATCATCTCAGGCGTCCTCTATCAGGTCCGAAAAGTACTCCGCATAATCCTCCGGTTCAAGGTGTTCCTGTGCCCACTGAAAAGCCTCTTCCCTCGAAAGGGGAGTGATAGCCTCGCCGCCGCCGGTGGCGTTGCCGTGGCTCCGGGCGTACTGAGAGAGCGCGCCACCCTCACCGGCAAGGAAAAAATTCCCCTTGGCGGTCCTGTATAACTTCTCTTCGCAGTAGTGGAAATCAGACGTCGGATAGCCGTTCCACCATGCCCCTATTTCCTGCGCCGTCGCCGTGTCGTACCGCTTGCCCTCGATGACTCGTTTCATTTCGTGATTCCTCCCTGTGCTATGAGATATCCCGCTCTCGCGGGGCTGCTGCCTCGTTCCACATGAAACGCCGCGCTACAATGCCTCCTGACGGGTTCCTTTATCGCAAGGGGTGTAAAGATATGCCTCGGCTGAAAATCGTTCAACCTGTGGCATCCTCGCGGGGCAAAAATCCGCTTCCACCTGCCCCCGCCCTGGCCACGTCCGATAATTACCCCCTCCGCCCTGGCCCGCTGGAATTTATTACGGGTCAACGTCGCCCCCGCCCTGGCCCACTTGAACATTCGGCGGCAATCTCCTTCCCCTTCCCTCCGGGAGTATGTAGGGTGCTCGCTCCTGGCGGAGCTGCGCCCAAGGCCGAACCGCCGGACCCACTACAACCCCGAACCCCCGCAGGATGCTTTTTCCCGTCTTTTTCTGGTCTTGGTTTGGGGGTTGCCGTTGCCCTCCCCCCCCAAAAATCCGGGTTGGCCCGGGCGGGGGGGCGTGACGTCGCTTTGGGTGCTCGCCCTGATTGAAGAGAAATTCAAGTAGGTGCATTGAACCAGGGGCGTGCAGATGTATCTTTCAGCCTTCGGAGGGAGCAGGGCTGAAGGTGTTTCGGGAAATACGGTCCGGCATTCCCACCCGCAGCCGGGACACTCCTTCACGTATTGGGTTTCACTTATCGAGACGAAGCGCAGCGGCTTCCGGCAATGCGGGCATTTCATTTTTCCCTCTCCCTTCGTGTCGCTCCTGGTGCTCCTGGGAGCTCTTCCCCCCTGAGGGGCTACACAGCATCTTTTCCCTGGAAAGCATCGTCCTGGATGTTCCCGGAGTATCAGAGCTTCCCCATGCGCTTTCTTGGAGCCGGGAACATGGCGGCGACGGGGGAAGCGGCCCGGTGAGCCTGGCGGATATCGTCATCCGACAAGCTCAAATATTGCTCTGTCATGCTCAAGGTGTTGTGTCCCATGGACCGCTGCAGGGTGAATACATCGCCCCCGTTGCGAAGATATTCAATGGCGAACTGGTGCCGAAGATCATAGGCGGAGAACCTTTTCAGACCGGCCTTCTGAGCGTACCGGCGGAGCTGCGTGGTCCAGGCGTGGGTGGACCATTGGCCGCCGTAGGAGGTGCAGAAGACCGGCACGGTGTTATTCCATTCCTCGGGCCGGGCCTGGATCAACCCTTCCACCACGGCGGCGGTCCTCTCGGAAAAATAGACGCTTCGTCCTTGGCGTGTCTTGGCCGTGACGGCACGGACGACGGCGCGGCGGAGATGGGTGTCAATGTCGGAAGGCCGGAGCTGCAGGGCTTCCGATGGCCGTATCCCGGAATCGAGGCTGAAGAGCAGCAGGGCCGTATCCCGCAAGGATGAGAAGGTGCTGGTCCCGATGGCGTCCAACAACCTCTTCACGTCGCCCATGTCGTGGTCAACGATGCGGGGAGCCTCGCCGCGCCGGTACTTGAACTCGGCGGCTGGCGATTCGGTGAAGGCTCCTTCCCTCGCGGCGAACTGGAAGAAGGGACGGAGGCTTTTCAGCCGTATGTTATGGGTGGTGGGGGATATGCCGTCCTGGGAGAGAAAGGAGGCGATGCACTCCCGGCACGTGGCGGACCAGGCCAGAGGGTACCGATGGAAGAACAGGGTAATATTCTCACTGTTGCCTAGGAGTGTACGGGGTGCCGCTCCCTGGGCTTTCCTCCACGCTAAAAAGCGGGACAAACATTCCTCCCATGTTCTGGGGGCCTTTCTCCTAATGTCAATAATAGCGGCGCTTTTCATGGGTATCCCTCCTTGAAATGTTGGGATGGCCTTCCCGGAGGAGGGGGAAATCTTGAGCACCTGCCATGGGGCAAAAATGGCATTTGGCGCAAAAGGCCGGAAAATTCTTTCTTTGATGGAGAGTGTTGACCATCAGCGGAAATTCCGATATACTCTCTTTCGCGTTGCAGGAACACCCACGGGCGGATAGTTCAGCGGTAGAACACCTGCCTTACACGCAGGGGGTCACAGGTTCGAACCCTGTTTCGCCCACCAAGGCTTCATTGGAGAATGCGGGGTCGTAGCTCAGTCGGTTAGAGCGTCGGCCTGTCACGCCGAAGGTCGCGAGTTCGAGTCTCGTCGGCCCCGCCATTTAACCTCCAAATGAGGCGGGATAGCTCAGATGGTAGAGCAGCGGACTGAAAATCCGCGTGTCCCCAGTTCGATTCTGGGTCCCGCCACCATCTTCGCACTATTGAAAAGGGATGCGGAAGTAGCTCAGGGGTAGAGCACAACCTTGCCAAGGTTGGGGTCGCGGGTTCAAATCCCGTCTTCCGCTCCATTTGTTGTACGGCGGCATAGCCAAGTGGTAAGGCAGAGGACTGCAAATCCTTTATCCCCAGTTCGAATCTGGGTGCCGCCTCCACTACACCAGAGATCATTCCTCGGTAGCTCAATCGGCAGAGCGGGTGGCTGTTAACCACTAGGTTCGAGGTTCGAGTCCTCGCCGAGGAGCCAGATAGTTTCCAGGCCATTCTGGAGAATATATCCGGAATGGCCTGATTCATTTTTTTGCGGCGCCCATACGACCTGAAGCGGCTGGAACCGAGACATCCCCTTTGAGGCGCCGTTTTTTCGGAAATCAGAAAGAGAAAGAGGTACAACCATGTTCAAGAAACTTGTGTTTATGTCCGGAAAGCCCTTCTGGCTTCTTCCGGAGGGCGATTTCCTCGCCGTGGAACAAAAGAACGGCAGGATTGTCGACCCGGTGCTTTTCCGCAAGTCGAACGACCGGTGGAACAGCGAAGTCACCAGCGAACAGGGAAACTAAGAGATTTCCCTTTCGCAGCGACGAAAGCGCAGTCTCCTCCCCTGAAGGGGAGGAGACTTTTTTATTCACTAAAGAGGCAGAAACTGCCTCTCCATGAGTATTGACGGGCAAGGGCAATGCCCCGACAATTGAGTCGGTGAGAGGGAGCATCGCGGGAGGCCTGCCGGATGTTTGCAAACGGGTGGTTTTCACTGAGAAACGTGCCCCGGACACTGGACACAACTGACGTTCCGGTAATATCTGAAGGAGGGAGAGCCATGAGTGAACCGACTTCCCGGTTCTGGCAGCTGTTCCTGGAGCTGTTCGAATCCCTTCCGCGGCAGGGGCCCGGAAACAGGGCCTGCGTCGAGAGGGCCCTCGGGCTGTGCGACGGTCTGCCGCCCTTCCCGAAAGTTGCGGACCTGGGGTGCGGCGTTGGGGGACAGACCCTCCACCTCGCCGAAATGACCCGTGGAACCATCGTCGCCGTGGATCTTCATGAGCCCAGCATCAGCCGCCTCAGGGAGACGGTGTTGTCCCTCGGGCTCTCGGAACGGATTTTTCCCATGGTTGCCGATATGGCCGATACCGGGCTGCCGCGGGAGAGCTTTGACCTGGTCTGGTCCGAGGGGGCCCTGTACTCCATCGGCATGGAACAGGCCCTGTCCGTCTGCCGGGGGCTGCTCCGCCCGGGAGGATTCCTTGCCTTCACAGACGCCGTGTGGCTCAGGGATGACCCTCCGGCCGAGGTGAGAGAGAGCTTCGAGCTCGATTACCCGTCCATGGGAAGGACGGCCGATATCCTGGTCTTGCTGGAAAAATCCGGGTTTTCCCCGGCAGGCCATTTTTCCCTGCCGGACGAAGCCTGGTGGACGGATTTCTACACTCCCATGGAAAAACGCATTTGCGAGATGCGGAAACAATACGAAGGCGACGAAGACGCGCTCGCTGTCCTTGACCGACTGGCTCTGGAACCTGAAATGCGCAGGAAGTACCCGGAGTATTTCGCCTACGAGTTTTTCACGGCCCGGCGGACGTAAGAGGGAGGGATGCAGATGGGGAGAAGCGAAGAGACGTATTCCGGCCTGAATCTCAGGCTGTACCGGGACCTTGCGGAGTGGTACCCCCTGCTGACCCCTGTGGAGGATTACGCCGAAGAGGCTGACCTGTACAGGCGCCTCTTTGTTTCCCACAGCCTGAGGCATCCGGTCACGCTGCTCGATCTGGGAAGCGGGCCCGGGCACAATGCCGCATACCTGAAGAGGTCCTTCGCCTGTACTCTTGTTGACCTGGAACCGGCCATGCTGGAACTGAACCGCCGTCTCAACCCGGAATGCAGACATGTGCAGGGAGACATGCGCTCTATCCGGCTCGGAGGGACGTTCGACTGTGTTCTCCTCCATGACGCGGTGAACTACATGAAAAGCCGCGGCGATCTCGCCGACGCAATCGCCACGGCCTTCATTCATACCGCCCCGGGAGGAGCGGCTCTCTTCCAGCCCGACTTCGTCACGGAGACTTTCGCACCCGGAACGGAAACGGGAGGCAGCGAAAAGGACGGCCGTGCCCTCCGCTATCTCGAGTGGCGGTGGATTCCCGAAAACCGGGAAGAGGAGTATATCGCCGACATGGCCTATGTTCTAAGAGAGCGGGACGGAACAGTGGAGGTTTTCCACGACCGCCACAGTTTGGGGCTCTTTCCCCGGGCGGTGTGGGTTGAACTCATAAGGGGCGCGGGATTCGAACCGGTCCGCGTTCCCTTTGCCCACGGACCGGAAGGCGGTCCGGGCGGAGATGTTTTCCTCGGAGTCCGGCCGCTCTCTTCGGAAGAAGGATGATGCAACGGGTGCCGGTATTACTGAAATGAAAAACAGGTATATTGAGGAGGCTCGGCAATGATTTCAGGAGAAAATTCAGTTTCCCGGCCGGTTGTGAGGAGTGACGTGCTTCTCGGGCAGATAGACAGCCTGGCGTCAGTGGGACTGGATTCGAGCGGCGGGAGGACGCGGCTCGCCCTTTCGGAAAGTGATAAAGCGGGCAGGGATATGGTGGTTCGATGGATGGAAGAAGCCGGCCTCGAGGTCCGGATGGACAGGATCGGCAATCTTTTCGGCATTCTCCGGGGGGCGGACGGCGGCCTTGGGAATGCCTTGATGATCGGTTCCCACATTGACACGGTGATCCATGCGGGGCCCTATGACGGCTGTTACGGCGTCCTGTCCGGCCTGGCGGTGCTCAGGGCCTTCCGGGAGGCCGGCGTGGTTCCGCCCCGGCCGCTTGTGGTGGCGGCGTTCACGAATGAAGAGGGCGTGAGATTTCAGCCCGATATGCTGGGGTCTCTTGTGGCCGTGGGGGGCATGCCCCTCGGAGAGGCGCTGGACATCACCGACGGAAAGGGTTGCACCGTGGGCGAAGCACTTGCCGCCATAGGGTGTTCCGGCGGGGAAGAACCGGGTTTCCTGCTTCCCTCCGGGTATCTCGAGCTTCACGTGGAGCAGGGGCCGAGGCTTGACGCCGAAAAGAAACGGATCGGTGTGGTGGAGGGAGTGCAGGGAATTTCCTGGTGGCGGATCACCATTGAAGGCAAGGCGAATCACGCCGGGACGACCCCGACAAAGCTGCGCCATGACGCAGGCTATGCCGCCGCCCTGGTGTCGGTGTTCCTGAGGGGCCTTTCCCTCTCTGCGGGGACCACCCTTGCCACCGTCGGAACCATCGACTTCGAACCCGGAGCGGTGAACGTCATCCCCTCGAAGGCCGTTTTCACGGTGGACCTGCGGGATCCGGACGGTGAGAAGCTGACAGAGGCGGAGAAGCGGCTCGCGGCCTTCCTGGAAAAAACCGCCTTCGAAGAAGGTGTCGGGATTTCGTCGGAGCACCTTGTCCGCTTCGAACCCGTGGTTTTCGACAGGGAACTTGTCCAGGCCGTCGAAGAGACAGCTGCTTCGAAAGGCCTTTCCTCCATGCGGCTGGTCTCGGGAGCCGGCCACGATGCCCAGATGATGGCCAGGGTCTGCAGAACGGCCATGATTTTTGTACCCAGCGCCGGGGGCATCAGCCACAGTCCGGAGGAGCACACTTCCGGGGAGGATCTGGCGGCAGGGGTTGAAGTTCTTCTTGGCGTGGTTCTGAGAGTACTCGGGTTCTGAGTGCAAATAGGGCGGGGGTATTCCCTCCCGCCTTATTTCAGAAACTGCCGGAAATCAGCAAGCCTCGCTGAGGGAACCGGAAGGTCGGCCATGCAGGCAAGACCCGCCGGGGCATTCAGAACATGAGGGATCATGTTGACGGCAAGGGCTGCCGTGGCTGTTCCCCCAGGTATCTCGGGCTGGATTGCGAGCCGGATGTCCGGTCTGCCTTCAATGTGGATGAAATCTCCGGTCTCGACGTTTTCGGTTTCCGGGTGAACCTGCTGGGGATGTTCGAGAATGATGACGGGCCTGCCGTCCGACCATCCCTCTGCCCGGTGATTGCAGCCAGCGACCTGCCCGGGGGAGATGCTCACGCAGGGGGTCTTTCGTGAAGTACGGGATATGATGGGTTCAAGGGACTGGGTGATTCTTTCCAGCCTGATCCCCAGGGAAGAGGCGATCATGTGTATTGATTGTTCGAAGCCGATGTGGCCTGAGATGGCGCCGTTTTCGAGTCCTTTCCCGAATTCTTCTGGCGAGAGGCCGATTCCCTGGCTTGCCATTACTGTCGGGCCGAAGGGTGAAAGGTCGTTCACCCGCCTGGCGGTTATTTTGCTTACCCCCGCACAGGTTCCGGAAAGGGATATTATCAGCGTATCGAGCACGAATCCCGGATTCACGCCCGTTCCCAGGACGGTGACGCCGAAAGTTTTCGCGAGCCGGTCGATTTCCTCTGCCACTTTCGGGGCTGTCCGGCGGGGAAAGGCCCATTCTTCGGCAATGGTGATCACGTTTTTGCCGCTTTTCACTATCTGCCTGACAGGTTCCGCGGTTTCACTGATAAACGAGGATGTGGCCAGGAGGACGAGGTCCGCTTCCTGTGCCAGCGCCTCCCCGGCATCCGCTGTCACCGTAATTTCGCCGTGGCGGGAGGAGCCTGTTATTGCTCCCAGAGATTTTCCTGTTTTGTTCGGGTTCAGATCCACGGCACCGGTTATTTCGATTCCTTCCTTTTCAGAGAGTATTTTCGCCATGAGCGAGCCCATCGTTCCGAGTCCCCATATGACAGCTCTTATCGGTTCCATTGCACGCCACCTCCGCCCGGGTTTATGATGCACGAAAAGTATGGTGTCTCCAGGACACCGTGTCAATGCGAGAATGCGATATGATAGTAGTGTCAAAATTCAGCCGGCCTGCGGGAACTGACCTCGACATGCAGGGGCGGAGAGGAGTGGGGGATTGATGAATAGGGTTTTGGACAGCGTACTTCAGGCCATAGGCAGCACGCACCTGGTGCGGCTTGACCGGCTGGCCTCAGAATGGGGACTGAGCGGCGGGCTGTACGGCAAGCTCGAATATCTGAACCCCGGATTCAGCAAAAAAGACCGGATAGCCCTCAGAATGATTGAAGAGGCCGAGGCGTCGGGAGAACTTTCTCCGGGGCAGAACGTCGTGGAGCTGACAAGCGGAAATACGGGAACCGGGCTTGCCATTGTCTGTGCAGTCAAAGGCTATCCCTTCACCGCTGTCATGTCCAGGGGGAATTCCATGGAGCGGGCCAGGATGATGTCTGCCCTCGGGGCTGAAGTCGTCCTGGTGGAACAGGCGCCGGGATCGCAGCCGGGGCAGGTTTCGGGCATCGACCTGGCCCTGGTGGAGGAGGAAGCGCAGCGGATCGTCCGCGAAAGGAATGCCTTCCGGGCGGACCAGTTTGCCCTGGAAAGCAATGTCAGGGCCCACGAGTTCGGGACGGGGAGAGAAATATGGGAACAGACGGAGGGCAGGATCGACGCCTTCGCGGATTTCGCCGGAACCGGAGGTTCATTTGCCGGCTGCTCCCGAGCCCTGAAGAAACTCAAACCGTCCATACGGTGCTATGTGGTGGAGCCTGACACCGCCGCCTTTCTTGCGGGCAGGAAAGTGACAAACGCGAATCACAAGATTCAGGGCGGGGGGTACAGCAGGGACCTTCCCTTCATTGACCCTGCCCTTGTGGACGGCTACCTGACTGTAAGCAGCGAGGAAGCCGCGGAAGGAGCGAGAGCCCTTGCCCGCCTGGAGGGTATTTTCGCCGGCTTCTCTTCCGGGGCGAACCTGCAGGCGGCGGCCGGACTGCTCAGGGGAAAGGAATATGGAAAGAACGTCGTTTTTCTCGTGTGCGATTCAGGGCTGAAGTACCTGAGTACGGACCTCTACCGCTGAAGCGGTTCAAGAAAAAGGAGGAACGCCTGTGTCGGGGCTGAAGATCAGGGTGAATTCGGAAATCGGAAAGCTCCGGGCGGTGATAATGCAGCCTCCCGGAAAGGGCATCGAGCGGTGTACCCCCCTCAATATCGGTTCCTTCGCCTGGGATGCGGTGCCCAGCCCCGGAAAGGCGGCGGAAGAGCACCGAAAGTGGGTGGAGACGGTTCGCTCCTTCGGTGCCGGGGTCCTGGTTTTCGAGGATCTGCTCCGGGAAATTTTCGCCCTTCCGGGGGTGAGGGAAGATGTCCTGCCTTCCATACTGGAGACTGAACGGCCCTGTGTGACGGCCCAGACACTGGAAGTGCTCCGGGAATACCTTCTGGGGATGTCCCCCCGGGACATGGTGGACCGGCTTTTTTTCGGCATGACGAAGGATGAACTCAACAGGGAGACCGGGGAGGTCTCCCTGCATGACCTGGCCGACAGGCGGGACGAATGGTGCCTTTTCCCCATGACGAACGTGCTCTATTCCCGGGATTCCGCAGCCGTTCTCGGGGAAGGGGTGGTTTTCGGCAGGATGCTGAACAGAGACAGGATGAAGGAGCCTGCCTGCGTGAAGGCTCTTTTCAAACATCACCCCCTGTTGAAGGACACGGGGTTCAAAACATGGTACGGCTCCGCCGAAGGTGACGACAGGCCTGTCGAAGGAGGCAACATCCACTGCTACAGCCCGAACGTATTTGTTGTCGGGGTGAACGAAAGGACTCACCCCGAATCCATCGAGCGAATCGCACGACGGACCATGGAATCGGGGCACATTACCGACGTGCTCGCCCTCCTTTTCGAAAATCCCAGGCTCGGTCCCCAAGATTCCATCGGGCTCACAGTCCACGTTGACATGTTCCTGAACATGATCGACCACGATGCCTTTCTCTTTTTCCCCTATATTGAAAAGAAAATCACGGTGCTTCACATTACCCGGGGACGGGGTGACCGGCTCAGGATCACCAGGGAAAACTCTCTTTTCGGGGCCATCCGGAAAGTGCTGAAGCTGTCGTCCCTCCGGATCGTCAAAGTGGGGGGCAGCGAGAGCGAAGCGGTGGCCTTCGCCGAACAGAGAGCGGGCTCCGGCGGAAATACCTTCACGCTGGAGCCCGGCAAGGTGTGCATCTGGGACAGGAATACGGGAACCATCCGGGCCCTGGAAAAGGCCGGCATCGACGTGGTCCCCGTGGAAGCGGACGAGCTGGTGAAGGGCGGGGGAGGTCCCCGGTGTTCCACCATGCCGCTGTGGAGGGACGACCTCTAGGAGGTAACCGTTCGCGGCGCCCGCTCCGCTCCCGGTCAGTCCGTCCGCACCGCCGTACCGCAGGTGGAGACCATGAGCATGTTGCTTCCGTTGCTGCCGAGCACTTCGTAGTGGACCAGCATGCCCACGATGGCGTTGGCTCCCAGCCCGGCAGCCCGCTGTTCCATTTCCTTCAGGGCGGCTTCCCTGGCCTCGGTGAGCTCTTTTTCATAGGCCCCGGACCGGCCGCCGAAAAAATTCGTGAGGCTTGCCTTAAAGTCCTTCATGAAGTTCGCCCCGGCGATGACTTCACCGAAGACGATCCCCCTGTATGATGTGATACTCTTGCCTTCAATGGTGTGCGTCGTGGTAATGATCATCTGCTGGAATCCCCTTTCTGCTACCTTCCCCTGAATGCCGCGGGGCGCTTGGCGAGGAAGGCTTCCACGCCTTCCCTTCCGTCCTCGGAGGACGCCAGGGCGGCGAACAGCTCGCCGCCGGCCTCCACAGCCCGCTCAACGGGGAGACCGGACATGGCGGCGAAGCCCCTTTTCCCTGTGCGGACCGAGAGCCTGCTCTTCGAGGCCAGCCGTGCCGCCAGGGCCAGGGAGTTTTCTTCGAGTTTTTCTTTTTCCGTCACGGCATAAACAAAACCAAGTTCCTTTCCTTTGGAAGCCGGTATGAGGTCCCCGGTGAGAACATACTGAAGGGCCCTTTTTTCACCGATCCACCGCGCGAGCTGGTGTCCCGGTTCCAGGCAGATGAGGCCCACGTTCACCGCGGTGGTGCCGAAGACGGCGTCTTCCGACGCCACGACAAAGTCGCAGGCGAGGGCAAGCCCAGTCCCGTTGGCCAGGGCGTATCCCTGCACCGAGGCGATGACGGGTTTCGTCATGGCCGCAAGGGTGTGGTTGTGGATGTTCATGAGCGAGAGAAAACCCCTGATCTCATGCCGTTCCTTTGTCAGATACTCCCTGAGGTCGATTCCCGTGGAGAAATGTTTTCCCGCACCGGAGAGAACGACGGCCCGCACGGCGTCGTCGGATTCCATGGTGCGGAGCGCATCGTTCAGTTCGGCTGCGAGTTCCGTATTGAAGGTGTTCATGGCCTCGGGGCGGTTGAGGGTGATGGAGCCTACGCCATCGCTTCTTTCCCATAAAACTGCCGGCATGTTGTGTTCCTCCTTGTGAATTTAGTGTGTCCCCGTATCGAGCCGGGGAAGTGCAAGGGCCGAAGGGCAGAGTGCGAGGCCTCCCCGGGATGTGCATCGCAGTTCCTCCGGAAGCATCCGTCCTGCCCTGTCCACCGCGTCGATGGTTTCATCCAGGGGAACCGGGTTTTCATATCCGCCAAGGACCAGGTCGGCGCAGAGAAACGCCTGGGAGGCGAGGGAGGCGTTTCGGCTGTGGCAGGGTATTTCCACCACTCCCTGGACGAGGTCGCACACCGACCCCATGACATTCTGGAACACTGTGGCCGCCGCGTCGCACCCCTGCCGTGCCGTTCCTCCCGCAGCCTCGGCCACAGCCGCTGCGGCCATGGCTCCCGCCGCCCCGATCTCCACCTGGCATCCCGCCACCTCCGCCGCGAAGGTGCTTCTGAGGTCGTGGAGGTACCCCACGGCTCCGGCGGCCCAGAGGGACAGCAGGAGCCTCTCCCCTGTGATGCCGAAATCCTCCGCCAGGGTGGCCGCCACTCCGGGGAGAACACCGGCAGCACCGCCGGTTGGGGCCGCACATACCACGCCGCCGGAAGAGCAGACGTGGAGGGCCGCCAGGGACCGTATGGCGGCCCTGGCGTGAGGCCCTCCGGTGAAAAGAGCGCCCTTCTTTTCCGAATTCCAGAGCCTTTGCGCCATGGGGGTGAGCAGCTTCATGGAGGAAAAATCCCCTGCCAGTCCCTTTCTTACCGCTGTGAGCATGATGTCGAGGCGGCGCTCCATCTCATCCATAAGATCCTTTTCCGGCACACCCAGGAGAGAGGCCTCCGACGCAAGGGCAGCGCGGCCGAGAGACCATCCTTTTTCCGCCGCAAGGGAGAGCAGCCCTGAAACACAGGAAAAAAGAGGTGCTCCTGGCATGGGCAGCATGACAGGATCGGCGTTGAAGAACCGGGTCCCGTTCCGGGCAAGGGTTTCCCTGGCGGTTTCGGGAAGGGGAGCGGAGGATTTGCCGAAGAGCACCGGTCCCCCGGAACCCCGGCGAACGGAGGTTTCCCATCCGCATTCTTCAGCGATAACGGAGGCATGCTTCAGATCTTCCTCCCGCTGCCCTTCAAGGAGAAAGACGAAGGATTCTCCCGTGATGTCCGCAGGACAGCCGTTGACGGAAGCGATTTCAAAAGAGCCGCCTCCGGTGGATCTGCTGTGTATGACCAGTTCCTTTCCTCCTCCGGAGAGGCGGAGCAGGGAGCTGTTCGGATGGTCGGCTTCTGGAAAAGGGAACTTCTCGAAGCGGACGTCAAGTCCGAGATCCGGTGCCCGGAAGAGGGTCCGGGAAAAATCGGGATCCGTGAGCGGACGGCCGAGGAGCCCTGCCGCAAAGGCAAGGTCGCTGCCCTGCTCATGGAAACAGACCGCCAGGGAGCTGGAAGGATGGAAGGTGAAAAGGGCCCGTTCCGGGGGTGCGCCGAGGAGGTTTGCCGCCATGCGGCCGATTCGCCACGGGCCTGCGGTGTGGGAGCTCGAGGGGCCTCTCATCACCGGCCCTATTACATGATTCAGTATGCTTACCTTTTTCATTGCCGCCGTCACCTCCGGGAAGGAGAATGTGGTCCTCCAAAAGTATACCACCGGCGTTTTCTTCGCCGGAAAGGCCCGGTATCAGTAATTTTCTTTTTCCTTTTGGAAGGCATTTGTGATAGATTACTGTCATGAGGTGATGGAAATGAAACCGATGGTTCCCGTGATTCTTCTGCTCTGCTTTTTGTTTTCTCCGGCCCTTCCCGCCGCCGGGGACAGCGATCCGTTCTTTGCGAAAATCTGGGAAAAGGCTCTTCCCAAGCTGGAAAAGTCGCTGGAGGTGTTTGACCGCCAGAAAGATCTTCCCGAATCGAGTTTTTTCGGAGAGGATAAAAAGTCGAACACCAAAAAGTACGAAGCCCTTCTCGACGAGGTCTTTGCCGTCCTTATCGGCTCGGAGCTTCAGAACGCCCGCCAGGAATACAACTTTCTCGAGATGAAGATCGAACAGGCGGGGGACGAGATCACGGTGCTTCTGAAGGAGAGGATAGGGGCGCCTGAAAAAACCTGGAATCCCCTGAAGAAAACCCGGACGAAAATCGATGAAAAAATAGCTGACCTCAGGGAAGACATTGAAGGACTGACTGCGAGAAAAACGGAGCTCAAAAGAGCCATGCGGGAAGCCCTGGCGAAAATGGGAGTCAGCGTGGAGGAGCAGCAGCTCGACGTGCTCCTTTCCAGCGTCAGCGGCGACGACGTGCTGCACCTCCTGCTGGCAGCCGACAGTATCAGAAAAATCAACCAGCAGATTTTGAGCCTTCTCCAGGGAGGGCAGGGCAGCGTCCAGTCGGCCAGGAAGTACACGGGGGTCCACATGGTGCTGGTAGATCTCTACCTTCAGGCAAACCTCAACGTCCTGGGAAAAATCGGCAGTGAGTACATTCCACGCCTTGAAGAGGTCATGAAAACCGCCCGGCGTCTGGGCGACGAGGCCCGCCAGATGCTGGCGAAGGCCGGACGGGACGAAAAAAACAGGCAGGTTCTGGAGGCCAACGTAAAGGCGAACGACCGCACCGTCCGGACAGCGGAGCTCTACCGGCAGTACCTGAGGGGGCAGGAAAACGCCCTCAGGGGAGCCTCGGAAAAACTGAAGAGAGATTATTTCGTTGCCCGGAACACCTACGACACAGTAAAAACAGGAAGTGACCTCATCTCCCTTATCCAGGTCTCCATGAGCACCCTGGAGGGAGTCTTCGGTTTTGCGGTACCCGACCTTGCCCTCGTGTACGACCAGGAACTCATGAAGGAATTCGAGAGGATAACGGAGCGGATCCGGACTGGCAACTGAAAAAGGAGGAGCTGTTCCCACCCTGAAAAGGGCAGAAAAAGAACAATGACGGCGGATTCCATGAGGGACCGCCGTTTTTCTTTTCCGGTTCCGTTCTGATGAAGGGAAGTCCTCCCGGAGTTTCTTTGCCTTTACAGCAGAGCGGAAAAATGATATGAATTTTTTATCAGTCAACAAAAGATTTTGCACGGAAGGGATGGCGCAGCATGAAAACTGAAGGCCAGACATCCGGAAACCGGGAGTTTCTGGAAAAATACATTCCGCTTCTCGATTTTTTCGCCGAGGTCTGCGGCCCCGAATACGAACTGGTGCTCCATGACGTGTCCAGGCCGGAAGCTTCCATCATCGCCATACGGAACGGGCAGATCAGCGGCCGTTCCGTCGGAAGCACCATGTCCGACTATGCCCCGACCTTCGTCAAGCTGATCCAGAGCGGCGGCTGCAGCGAGGACATGGTCGCCCACATGGACAGGACCAGGGACAACCGGATCCTGGAATCGCACACCTTTTTCATCAAGGATGAGCAGGGGGAACTCCGGGGCATGATATGCGCGAATCACGACGTCACGGACCTTATTCGCCTTCATGATACCCTCCATGAGAAAATTCGCATGCTGAACGGCCTTTCGGGCAGATCGCCGCTTCCGGGAAAGGAAGAAGAACCCGCGCCGCTGGAAGAATTTTTCCCTGCGGAGAAGGAATCGAACCTTGACGGCCTCATGGATGTGCTGATAGAGAAGGCAGCCTCGGAATTTTCAGCACCCCCCGGGGTGATGACCCCGGAAGAGAGGACCAGGTTTGTGGGCGTTCTGAAAGGAAGGCATCTCTTTTCCATGAAGGGGGCGGTGCAGAAAGTCGCCCGGCGCCTGGGAGTCTCGGAGGCGACCGTGTACAGGTACCTGAAGAAGGGATGATCTTCCCGGCACCCGGTTTCTTTCCGGAAGGCGAAAAGAGATTCCGCAGAGAATCTCTTTTTTTGTTGCGGAAAAGGCCTCTGTGTGATAAAAAATTATTATCACTTTGCCCCGGCGAAGAGAATATAAAAAAGGAGCGACCCGTCCATGAAAGTGATACTGACCGGCAACGAAGCCGTAGCCAGGGGAGCCTGGGAGGCAGGGTGCCATGTGGCCGCCGCCTATCCCGGAACGCCCAGCACGGAGATACTCGAGAACATCGCACGATTTCCCGAAGTGTATTCCGAGTGGTCCCCCAATGAGAAGGTTGCCCTTGAAGTGGCATCAGGAGCCTCCATAGCGGGCGCCCGGGCGCTGTGCGCCATGAAGCATGTGGGGCTGAACGTAGCGGCGGATCCTTTTTTCACCATGTCCTACATCGGAGTGAACGGGGGACTGGTCATCGTCTCCGCGGACGACCCGGGGCTCTCGAGTTCCCAGAACGAACAGGACAACCGTTGGTACGCCCTTCACGCGAAGGTGCCCATGCTCGAGCCCTCCGACAGCCAGGAATGCCTCGATTTCACCAGGGCTGCCTTCGAGATTTCCGAAGGGTTCGATACGCCCGTCCTCCTGAGGCTCACCACCAGGATATGCCACAGCAAGAGCGTGGTTGAGACAGGTGAGCGGATCGAGCCTTCCGTCAGGGAGTACGAAAGAAACCCGGCGAAAAACGCCATGCTGCCCGCCTTCGCGAGGCAGAAGCACCATATGGTTGAAAAGCGGCTTGAGGAATTGAGAGAATTCGGGGAATCATCCCCCTTCAATTCCGTGACAATGGCCGAAGGATCCGAGATCGGGGTAATCGCCTCGGGTGTCGGGTATCAGTATGCCAGGGAAGCCCTGGGGGACGGGGCGAGTTTTCTGAAGATAGGCTTTTCATGGCCGCTTCCGCGAAGGCTCATCCGGGAGTTTGCCTCGAAAGTGAAGACCCTCTGGGTGGTTGAGGAGAACGACCCCTTTCTCGAAACGGAAATTCGGGCCATGGGAATTCCCTGCTTCGGGAAGGACGTCCTGCCCGTGGTGGATGAACTCACCCCGGCGATCGTCGCCCGCGCGGTCCTGGGGAAAGAACCCGCCCCGGGACGGGAAGGGGAGGTTCCGCCGCCGAACAGGCCGCCCCTCCTTTGCCCGGGGTGCCCCCACAGGGGGTTGTTCTTTCCCCTGAGCAAAAAAAAAGATGTGATCGTCACGGGGGATATAGGCTGCTACGGCCTCGGCTCCATGCCTCCTCTCAACGTGGGAGAGACCACCATCTGCATGGGCGCGGGCTTTTCCGCAGCCATCGGCTTCCAGAAAGCCGGCGAGAAGGCGGGCAGGAATGAGAAGGTTTTCGGAATCCTGGGAGATTCCACGTTCTTCCACTCCGGTATCACCGGCCTCATCGACGCGGTGGTGAACAAGTCCCGGGGAGTGTTCGTCATAATGGACAACAGGATCACCGCCATGACGGGCCAGCAGGAAAATCCAGGATCGGGCAGAACTCTTTCAGGAGAGGAGACCGTTGCGCTGGACATTCCGAAGATCTGCGAAGCCTGCGGAGTGAAAGGGGAGAATATCCACGTGGTTGACCCCTACGACCTGAAGGCATCCGCCGAAGCTGTGGACAGGGCCTGGGCGGCGGAAGAGACGTCTGTCATCGTGACCACCCGTCCCTGTGCGCTGCTGAAGGATGTGCAGAAGGAGCGGGCAGGACTGAAGTGTTCCGTCGACGAAGAACGATGCGTTCTCTGCGGTGCGTGTCTGAAACTCGGCTGCCCCGCCATCACGAAACGGGACGGCCGTGTCGTCATCGACCGGGCGGCCTGCAACGGATGCGGCCTGTGCGTCCAGGTCTGCCCGAAGAACGCCATTGGAAGGGAAGGGGACGCCCGATGAACGCAAAGACCAGGAATGTTCTGCTCGTGGGTGTCGGCGGTCAGGGGACCATCCTCGCGAGCAAGGTGCTGACGGAGGGCCTTCTTTCCTTCGGCTATGACGTCAAGATGTCGGAGATTCACGGCATGGCCCAGAGGGGCGGCAGCGTGTCGACCCACGTGAGGTACGGGGAAAAAGTGTATTCCCCGGTCATCTGCAGGGGGGAGGCCGACGTGGTGGTGGCCTTTGAGAAAATGGAGGCTCTCCGCTGGCTTCCGTACCTTTCTTCCGGCGGCAGGCTGATTGTGAACAACCATGAAATCTTTCCCATGCCGGTGATCCTTGGCCAGGCGGAATATCCCCTGGAGATCGAAAAAACCCTTTCAGCCGCCGCTCCCGGGACCCTTCTGGTGGAAGCGGCAAAAACGGCGGAGGAACTCGGAAACCCGAAAGTGATGAACATGGTCCTTCTCGGTACGGTTGTGAAGACCCTGGGGCTGGACGGCATGGACTGGGGCAGGACGCTCCGGGCCTGTGTTCCTCCCCGTGCCGTGGAGGTCAATGAAAGGGCTTTCGCCGCGGGAATGAAGCTTTTCGGGCAGTAAAAAGGATCCGTACGGCGGTTGAGTACCGGAAACCGGAGGCGGCGGCCGGAAGCCGCTCCCTCCGGTTCCTTTTCGGGATTACCGGCGAAGACCACTGTCCCGGCCATTGGCACGGCGGAACCGTCTTGGCAAATGCATTCTATATGGTATTCTATTACTCTCAAGTTCAGGAAAAAGCGAGTGGTGCCCCATGGTCCGTACAGGAAACCAGTCCCCCGACATTTCGAAGAACGCCGTCCTCGCGGTTGCGGCGCTGACCGCCTTTCTGCCGCCCTTCATGCTCTCTTCGGTGAACATCGCCCTGCCCTCCATTCAGCAGGCGTACAGTGCGAGCGCCGTGTGGCTGAGCTGGGTGGCCACCTCATACCTGCTTTCTTCGGCGGTCTTCCTGATCCCGGCGGGAAAAATGGGGGATATCTGGGGACGAAAGCGCATCCTTGTTCTCGGAACATGGATATTCATCGTTTCAACGATTCTCTGTCCCCTGGCGCCCACCATGCCTTTCTTCATCTTTCTCAGGGCGGTGCAGGGAGCGGGAGGTTCCCTGATGCTGACCATGGGCATGGCCATTCTGACCTCCGTTTTCCCGTCGGCGGAGCGGGGGAAAGCCCTCGGTGTCAACGTGGCGTCCATCTACCTTGGGTCTTCCGCGGGGCCTTTTTTCGGCGGCCTTCTCATCGCGGCCTTCGGATGGGCCTCGGTCTTTTACGTGAACGCCCTTCTCGGGGCAGTCTCAATTTTCCTGCTGAAAACACGGGTTCCCTTTGAATGGCGGGAGGGGAGCAGCAAACGGCTCGATCTTCCCGGCTGTTTCATCTACGGGGCCTCTCTCGTCGCCGTCATGTACGGAGCTTCCATTCTTCCGTCCGTCTGGGGAATATCTCTCATGGCTGCGGGAGGCGTTCTTTTTGCGGTCTTTATCCGGAGGATGCTCCGGTCTGAAGACCCGCTGTTCGAGATCCGTCTTTTTTCCGGAAACCGGGTTTTTGCCTTTTCCAACGCGGCAGCGCTGATCAACTATGCCGCCACCTACTCCGTGGCCTTTCTTCTCAGCCTGTACCTTCAGTACATCAAGGGCATGTCCCCGTCGGAGGCGGGGGTGGTCATGGTAACCCAGCCTCTTCTGCAGGCTTTTCTCTCTCCCTATACCGGAAAACTTTCGGACAGGATTGAGCCGGGACTGCTCGCATCGGGGGGCATGCTGTCCACCGCCCTCGGACTTACCATTTTTGCCTTTCTCGGCAGGGAAACGCCCATGGTCTTCATTTTTACGGCTCTTATTCTGCTCGGCCTCGGTTTTGCCTTTTTTTCCTCGCCGAACACGAACGCCATAATGGGTTCCGTTCCGTCGAGGTTTTACGGTGCGGCCTCAGGCTCTGTGGGCACCATGCGGGTGCTGGGACAGATGACCAGCATGGCGGTTATCACCGTGGTCTTTGCCGCACTGCTCGGGAGCGAGCAGATCACTCCCGAACGGTACGGCACCTTTCTCGTCGTGGTGAAGATCAGTTTTTCCATTTCCTCCCTGTTGTGTTTTCTGGGGGTCTTCTTCTCATGGTTCCGGGGTAACCTTCACGGAGGGCATGCGGGCAAGGCGGAGCGTGAAGAAGGGCAATGACCCCGGCCGATGTCCCGCGGCGTCAGATGAGGGTCAGCTGGGACTGATCTCCAGGGGGTGTGTGCTTTTTCTCAAGAAGGGACATCGCCCTGTCCCGGTCGGTTTTTGCCAGGGCGGAAAAGACTTTTGAACGGAGCCTGAGAAATGCAGCGAAGTTTTCGGGGCTGCGGTTCTCCACGAAGGGGAGAAGTCTGTCGAGCATGGATGCTGCGGAACGGAGACGGGGTTCGTCAAGGTCGCTGGAGCCGAGTAGGATCCGGATTTCCTCCAGGGCAAAGGGTCCTGGATCGTCAGCCTGCTCGCTTTCCGGAACCAGGTTTTCAGGGAGGATGGCGGCGAGCCGGTCAAGAAGGCCGATAATGCTTCCCGTCAGAGTTGCCCAGGATTTTCCGTCCGGAGGGGATTTCAGTGCGGCAAACCTGCCGTCCACGGTCCGGATGGCCGCCAGTATGTCCGAAAGGGCCTCTTCCCTGCACAACGGGCACAGGCTCCATGTGGAAAGGGAAAGAAAAGGACCGTCAGCGCCGCACTTCCTGCAGAGGGCCATGGGCTTCCACCTCCGTTTTTTTCCATTGTAGCAGAAAGCACGGCAGGGAGTTTCTGATCTGTGAGATAATAAATAAAACGTTCAGCCAGTATTCGGGGGTGAAAATCACTATGATCGACTTTTCAAAAGGATATTCTCTGGAGGAGTACTTCCGGAAGGGGTACGAGGAAGAGCGGGACCGGCAGAAAAGAGCCTGCGAACGAACCGTCTTCACCCCGGAGTTCGAAGAGGCCGTGAAGGGCGTGAAGCAGCCCGTCAACCTTGCTGCCTTCGCCGAAATCTACTGCCCGGACACGGTAGTGACCATGCCCTTTGTGAAAAGGGCTGCGGACCTCAACCCGCTCATCCGCCTGGCGGTGTTCGAGCGGGAGCCCTGGGCGAAGGATCTTGAGGCTTTCACTGGAGCCGCCAGGATACCTACGCTGCTCTTCTTCGACGGGGACATGAACCTCCGGGGGAAATACGTGGAGCTTCCTGACGGCCTGAAAGAGGAGATGCGGGATGCCGACCCGGGAGAAAGAAGCGCCATGACTCTGGAATACCGCAGGGGAAAATTCAACGGACTGATCCAGGAACAGTTCATCGCCATCCTTGCCGCGTTTTCTTCATGACGCCGGGAGCTGGCCGGGGCATGGCAATTCCGCGGAATTTCCCCGGGGAGACCGGGATGGGCTGATGTCTCTCGCAAGAGTTTTTCTGCTCTTCCTCCGCCTGGGAGCCTTTACTTTCGGCGGAGGAATCGTGATGATGGGCCTCCTCGAAAGGGAGCTCCGGGAGACGGACCGTTTTGCCCCGGGCGAGATCATGGACATGATGATTTTCGCCACCGCTTTTCCCGGTCCCATCGCTGTCAACCTCGCTCTCCTGGCGGGCCGGAAACTGGCCGGAAAGGCAGGTGCGATCGTTGCTGTTGCCGGCACGGTCCTTCCGCCCTTCCTCACCATTCTCTTCCTGGCGAAGGTCCTTCTTCTTTTTCTGAACACGCCTTCCGTCCGGGCGTTCTTTCTCGGAGCGGCCTGTGCGGTGGCGGTGATCATCGGGGGAGTAGTCTACGATATGACCCGGATTTCCTTTTCCGGAGGATGGAAGGATATGGTTGTCTTCGCCCTTGTATCGGCCGTTCTCCTCGGTTTTGGGCTCCATCCGTTCATAGCCCTCGGTGCGGGAGCGGCGCTCCGCCTCGCCCTCGGGGACGGGAAGCCGGAATGAGCGTTCTTTCCGTTCTCTTTTTTACCTTCATCCGCATCGGTCTCGGCGCCTTCGGCGGAGGGCTGGCGACAATCCCCTTCATCCACCATGAACTCGTCGCCTCCCATGCGTGGCTTAGTGAGAGGGAGTTTGCCGAGGTGGTCTCCCTGGCCCAGATGACTCCGGGGCCTGTGGCGGTCAATGCGGCAACGTACGTAGGCTATCGGCTTGCAGGCTTTGCCGGTTCCCTGGTGGCGACGCTTGCCGTGGTGGCCGCGCCCCTTGCCCTCGTCGCCGTTGCCGCGTGGCTCCTTTCCAGGGCGTCCGGACGGATGAAAGCAGGGGCGGAGCGGGTGCAGAAAGCTCTTCGCCCGGTTGTGGCCGCCATGCTGTTCGGCGCGTTCTGGATGGTGGTCCGTCCCCTGGCGGGTGACTGGAGACTCTGGCCTTTCACCCTCGTTCTTTTCGGGATGTCCAGGTTTTTCCCCTTCAGAAAATACCCCCAGCTTCTTCTTCTTGCCGCTGGGGCGGCGGGCATGGTTCTTCTTTAGAAAATGAATCTTCAGCTCCTGAAAGGATGATTCGCTAATGGAAATGAAAGTGGCTCTTGTGCACCTGACGTCCAGGACAGCGGAAGACCTTACCGTTCCGGAATCGGTGGTCCGGAAATTCATCGGAGGTTCAGGCCTCGGGACATACCTTCTTTTCAGGTACGGATCTCCGGCGGGGGACCCTCTCTCGCCCGACAATCCCCTTATTTTCATGAACGGCCCCTTCCAGGGAACGGGAATTCCCACCTCCGGGCGTCACCAGGTAATAAGCAAGTCACCCCTGACGGATGCCTTCGGAGAGTCCGACTGCGGAGGAGCCTTCGGATTCCATCTGAAAAGGGCCGGATATGACGGTCTTGTTTTTCTCGGAAAGGCTTCCTCCCCCGTATACGTGGCTGTTCTCGACGGCAGGGTGGAGATAAGGGACGGGACGTCCCTCTGGGGGAAGGACACCTTCAAGACGGAGGAGGCTCTCTTTGCCGCTGTGGGAAAACCCGCAGGCGTGGCCTGCATCGGTCCGGCGGGAGAGCGGATGGTGCTCCTGGCGAATATTATGCACGACGGGCGGAACGCCCGGGCTGCCGGCAGGGGCGGGATGGGGGCAGTCATGGGGTCCAAAAACCTCAAGGCGGTCGTGGCCAGAGGGAACGGCAGGACAGTCATGGCTGACGAGAAAAGGGTCCGGGGAAAATCAGCGGAGAAAGCGAAGTTCTATATGGAAAAACTGCCAGCCATGACCCGTTTCGGAACGGCCGGAGGGGTTGCCCTGGCTGAGCAGAACGGCGATCTCCCCCTGAAGAACTGGAGCATGGGAAGCTGGCCCGAAGAAGTGAAGAGCATAACCGGAGAGGCCATGGCCGAAACCATCCTTACGGGAAACTGGGGATGCGTGGCCTGTCCCATCCGGTGCGGAAGGGAAGTGGCCTTTGACGGCATATCAGGAGCAGGTCCCGAGTATGAGACCATAGGGATGCTCGGAAGCAACTGCCTCATCAGCGATCTGAAGGCCATCGGGAGGGGAAACGACCTCTGCAACCGCATGGGAATCGACACTATTTCGGGAGGTTCTGCGGTAGCCTTTTCCATGGAGCTCTTCGAACGGGGGATCATCGACGAAAAGACGGTCGGATATCCGCTGAAGTGGGGCGACGGAGAAGCCATGGTGAGGTTCCTCACCGACATCTCTGAGAAAAGGGGATTCGGTGCAGTTCTTGCTGAAGGTACCCGAAAGGCTGCGGAAAAGATCGGCAAGGGGGCGGAAAAGTATGCCATCCACTCCAAGGGCATGGATTTCCCGGCCCACGATCCAAGGTGCTACAAGAGCCTTGCGGCGGGCTACGCGACATCGAACAGGGGGGCGTGCCATCTCTCGGGCTTTTCCTATTCCTTCGAGAGGAGCATGACGTACCCCGAACTGGGAGTGGATACCGTTCTTGACCGGACGTTGGACGAGGGGAAGGGCAAGATCAACGTGGGGTTCCAGAACCTCATGGGGGTAGTGGATTCGCTGAAGATGTGCAAGTTCCCCTTCGCGGCCACGAGAATCGATGACCTCCTCGTCTGGATCGCCGGAGTTACCGGCTGGGACATGGACTACAGGGAGCTTATGACGGCAGGTGAGAGGATATTCAACCTCAAGAAGCTGTACAACATGGGCTGCGGTCTTTCTGCCAAGGATGACTCTCTCCCCGAAAGAATTCTCCGGGAGACCAGGGGCTCGGGAGGTTCGGCGGATACCCTTCCCGACCTTGAAGCACAGCTCCGGGAGTATTATTCGGAACGGGGGTGGACTGAGGAGGGAATTCCCCTGCCCGGCAAAATCGCCTCCCTCGGCCTGGAGGAATTTCTTTCCCAAATGAGCTAGGAACCGGGGCCGTTTTTCCCAAAACAGGCAGGCGGGCAGGAGGACCGGGTAGGTTTTCCGCCCGCCTTTCCGGGAACGGTGTCTCTGTCGAAAGCCGCGCGCACTGGGCTGTCCTTGTTCTCAGGGAGTATAATGAGGACTGCGGTTTCCTGTTTCAACCGGAATAATGCCTGAAGAAAGGAGAGAAAGAATGAAAAGAATCGGTTTGTACCTTGCCGCTTCGGCGCTTTTTCTCTTCCTTCTCGTCTGGGGAGTTGCTGCCGGAACGGATTGGTTTGTCATCTCGCGATGGAACGCAAAAGATTCCTCGGTGGTGGTCATTGAAAACCTGCTCGGAAGAAGAATCGATCCTGAATCAGGGGAAGGCGGCGAGTGGGAAAGCGAGTTTGTGAAGCTTCTCATCCTGTACAGGAGCGGCCCGAGGGCCGGATCACGGGAAGAGGTGGAAATAATGCAGCTTGCCGACAGCAGGCTCTCCCTCCTGCCCGGAAAAGAATATCTCCTCCTTGCTGATGCCTTCGACGACGGAACAGTCCAGTATTCCATAAGCGACCGGTACAGGGTTCCTGCCGTGGTAGGATTCATAACCTTCGCCTGCGGCATCCTCGTCATAGTCGCGGGGCGGTCGGGCTTCAAGGCTCTCGCGGGGCTTTTCCTGTCGCTCCTGTTCCTCATCGGGTGGTTCGTTCCCCGGTTAGCTTCGGGATACCCGCCCGTTCCCTTCGCCGTTCTCTCTGTGGCCGCCGTTTCAGTGGCGACCTGCTTTTTCGTCGTCAGGAAAAGAGAGCTGCGGCCCATTCCGGTTTTCGGCGCCGTGGGCGGAGCTGCCGGAGCCTCGATCACAGGATGGATAATGGTGTCCCTGTGGCAGCTTACGGGGTTGGAAAGCGACAGCGCTGCCCTCCTCGCGTCCACGTCTCCTGGTCTTTCCCTCAGAGGACTGCTCCTTGCCGCAGTCATGGTGGGATCCATAGGCGCGGTACTCGATGTGGCGGTTTCCGTGACCTCCTCCATGGGAGAACTGTACGAGTACGACCCCTCCATTCCCCGGAAAAGGCTCTGGAAGGCGGGACTCAGCGTAGGAAGTGATGTGCTGGGAAGCATGATCAACACTCTCATCCTCGCCTACCTTGGAAGCTCTCTGCCGTTTGTGGTGCTCATCGCCACCGAGGGGGCCGATTTCATAGGGCTCCTCAACGACCCGCACATCTCCCAGGAAATACTGAGGAGTGTTGCGGGGACGGTGGGGCTGCTTCTGACCATACCGGTTACCGCAGCGGCCGGAGTATGGTGGATTTCCAGCCGCCGGAAAGAACCGCCGGTTCCCGGTGACGGACTTGCTGACTGAATTTTCTCTTTGTGATAAAATCCTTCTCTAAGCTCAGAACACCCTGATGAAACAAAAGGTGCCGTACTGTCATTCCTTAAGGGCGGGTGTGGGGAAATATGTCCCATGAGAGAATGCCGGACACAGGATGCCGTATTTTCTTCGGCCCGGCGGCTATACGGAATCTTTTGCTTGCGGGTGTGCCTGGAACAGTATATTTCATCATGGAGGTGCTGCAATGAAAAGAATAGCAATAAACGGACTGGGTAGAATAGGGCGTCTCGTCCTTCGCTGCTATATGGATGCGAAACCCGAGGATTTCGAAATTGTCGCGCTGAACGATCTCACCCCCCCTTCGGAGATGGCCTATCTCATCAAGTATGATTCCATCCACCGCAAGGCCGGTTTTTCCGTGGAAGCTGCCGAGGGAGCTCTCGTCCTGGACGGAAAGTCCGTTCCCCTTTTCAGCGAAAAGGACCCCTCAAAACTTCCCTGGAAAGAACTGGGCGTGGATATAGTCCTTGAATGTACCGGCTTCTTTACAAAACGGGAAAAGGCCGCTGCCCATCTCGCAGCAGGGGCGAAGCGGGTCATCATAAGCGCTCCGGCGGACGATGCGGATCTGACCGTCGTTCTCGGCGTCAACGAAAAACTCTATGATCCCTCGAAGCATGCGGTGGTTTCGAACGCCTCATGCACAACGAATTCCCTGGCGCCGGTGACGAAAGTGCTTCATGAGGCCTTCGGCATCGAATCTCTCATGGGAACCACCATTCACGCCTACACGTCAACCCAGGTTCTCGTTGACGTTCCCAGGGGAGGCGGACGGAAAGGCCGCGCGGCTGCCGTTTCTCTCGTTCCGGCCACCACCGGGGCAGCCAAGGCCATGGTTCCCCTGTTCCCGGAACTGAAGGGCAGGATGGACATGATTTCTGTCCGTGTCCCCGTGGCTGATGGTTCCCTTACCGACATCGTGGTCCACCTGAAGAAGGAGGTCACCGTCGAATCCGTCAACTCGGCGCTGAAAGAGGCGGCCGAGGGCAGCCTGAAGGGAATCGTGGAATTCTGCGACGAAGAAATCGTCTCCGCCGACATCATCGGCAACACCCACTCGGGAATCGTCGATGCCCCTTCCACGAAGGTCATCATGGGACATATCGCGAAGGTGATGATCTGGTACGACAATGAATACGGCTACTCGAACAGGATGCTTGAACTCGCCATGTACATGGCAAGCCGGGAGTAACTATTCAAAAGCTTCCTGGTAACATTAATGAAAAGCGTGGACCGGTGTTTCCCGGACGGGGAACACCGGTTTTTTAGCGAAAATGTTCGCGAACCCGGAAAAAATCCTGTTTGCGGAAGAATAGACAGCAATTTTAGGTAAATTTCGGGCTGATGCGCCCTATTGCGCTAATTTGCTAGTTTTTTTATTGTAAAGATTATTACATGACAAAAAATAGCATAAATAATATATAAATAATGCTTTTCTGTGCTAAGATAAGCCCGCATCATTAACCTTTATGGAGGTGAAATGAATGACAAGGGTGGCCATCAATGGACTTGGCAGGGTTGGCCGGCTGGTTCTTCGCCGCTACATGGAGGTCAGACCGGAAGATGTTGAGATAGTAGCCCTTAACAAACCATCGTCTCCCCAGGAAATGGCATACTTCATCAAGTACGATTCAGTCCACGGAAAAGCTGATTTTTCAGTAGAACCTGGTGAAAACTCCCTGGTACTTGAAGGAAATGAAATTCCCCTCTTCAGCGAACGGGATCCCTCCAAACTCCCCTGGAAAGAACTGGAAGTCGATATTGTCCTCGAATGCACAGGACATTTTACCCGCAAAGAAAAAGCCCTTGCCCATATAGACGCTGGGGCGGAACGGCTCATAATCAGTGCTCCGTCAGAAAACGCCGACCTTTGCGTGGTCCTCGGCGTCAATGAAGACCAATATGAGCCGGAGAAGCACCGGGTGGTGTCCAATGCTTCCTGTACCACCAACTCTATTGCCCCGGCCATAAAGGTGCTGAACGACACCTTCGGCATCGATTTTCTCATGGGAACGACCATCCACGCCTATACGGCAACCCAGAAACTGTTGGATATCCCGAAAGGCGGATGCAGGAAAAACAGGGCTGCAGCCCTTTCCATGATCCCGGCGTCTACAGGCGCCGCGAAGGCCCTTGTCCCTCTCTTTCCGGAACTGAAGGGAAAAATGGGAATGTCCGCAGTTCGGGTTCCCGTAGCTGACGGGTCTCTTTCCGACCTGGTCGTTCATCTTCAAAGGGATGCTGACGAAGGAGAGGTCAACGAGGCCCTGGAAAGCGCCTCCAAAGGAGAGCTGAAAGGAATTCTCGAGTACAGCAGGGAAGAGCTTGTATCTGTGGATATCGTAGGGAATACCCATTCAGGCATCGTGGACTCTCTTTCGACGAAAATGCTGATGGGAAGGGTGGCAAAGGTGATGATCTGGTATGACAACGAATATGGATATGCAAGCCGTCTGCTTGAGCTTGCGCAGTTTATCGGGGCGAAAGAGTCCTCGGTCTGCGGTGTCAGCGCCTATTGACAGAGGTGATTGCACGTCCTCTCATTTAGAGGGGTCACGAAGGGTTTTCTTTGCAGAAGGCTTCCAGAGCTTCCACAATCTCCGGGTCATAGGCTTTTCCCGACAGGCCCCTGATTTCTTCCATGGCCTGGGCGGGTGAATGCTTCTTCCTGTAGGGCCGCTCGGAGGTCATGGCATCGAAGGCGTCCGCCACGGCAAGTATTCTGGCTTCGATGCAGATCCCGTCTTTTTTCACTCCAAGGGGATACCCCGTACCATCGACCCGTTCATGGTGCTGGAGAATGATTTCTGTTAGCGGCCACGGGAAATCCAGGGGAGAGAGAATGTCTTTCCCGAATTCAGGATGTTTTTTGACGAGCTCGTATTCTGCCGCAGTAAGCTTTGAGGGCTTGGACAGTATCTCCGCCGGAATATAAAGCTTGCCTATATCGTGCACAAGTCCGGCGTACCTGACGCCGAGGAGTGTCTCTGAGGGAAGCCCGAGCCTTCGGGCAAGCCCTTCCGCAAGGGCCGAGACGTTTCTCTGGTGTCCCGACGTGGACACGTCCCGAAGTTCGCTGACCTGACAGAGGGCGAGAATGACGCCGGTGAAACGTTCGTTGATTACCCTGTGGTTCCTTTCCAGGGAGGCTTCGTCCTGGTAACGCTCCATGGCAGCGGCAAGAGCGTTTCGAAGAATATCAAAAACGGGCTCGGCCATATTCTCCCTCCAGTCCGGGGAGGGATCGGCGAGGGCCAGGAACCCCTGGAAGGAGTCCCGGAGAAACAGAGGGAGTACGGATACAGATGATATCCCCTTTTCAGCGATGGGGAACCATTCTTTTCTCTCGTTCTGGGGGAGGTCCGTCAGGCAGAGGGTGGCCGGCCTGACGGATTCTTCACGAAAGAGAAGCGATTTCCAGAGGAAGTCCTCCTCCTGCTCCGACGGAAACAGACCTGCCATGGATGGACTCTCCGCTGAAGACAGTACTTCCGTCTCTCGGGCCAGTATGCCCTTTCTTCCAGTGAGCCTGTACAGGGCCGCCGTTTTTGCCTTCGAGAGGATGAGGATGTCTTCAAGGGAAGCCCGCATGGCGTCGTGATAGCTCGGTGAGAGTATAAAACGGGAGGATATGGCGGAAAGGGTTTCCTGGAACAGCCCCCTCTCTTCAAGCCGCTTTTCCATTTCCTTTCGTTTGCTGATGTCCTGGACGAGGGAGCAGAAAATCTTCTCCGAGCCGGAAACAAGGGGAAAGGAGAGGTGGGTCGCAGGAATGGGGATGCCGTCCCTGTCAGGGATTTTCACTTCCCTGCTTTCTCCCCTGTCATCCCTGAAGAAGTCTTCGGGACGGAGGGTTCCTTTTTCCCAGGGAAGAAGGTCGGTTATGCTCGCGCCTTCGAGGTCCTCTTCAGAAAGGGCGAAGGTGGAGCGAAATACGGGGTTCGTTTCCAGCACATCTCCTGCTTCATTGTACACAACAACACCCTCGGGAGATCTCTGGAAGAGTTGTTCCCAGTATTCCGTCCTGTCCCTAAGATTTTTCTCGGTGCTTTTCCTTTTCGCGATCTTTCGCTTCAAAAAAAAGGCCAGGCCGCCCAGAAGGGCAAACAGTCCCAGGTAGAGGATCGTGAGGGGAAAATATCTGGCTGCCATCTCGGCGGGATCGTTCAGAATGACGCTTTTCTCTGAAAGGGCGCTTCTCGGGATTGAATGAAGCCGCATCTTCCGGTAGTCGAAAATCAGGTGGTCTGCCGTGGATTTTTCGGGCGGTATGGTTTCCACTTCTTCTCCAGAAAGGATCCTCACCGCCATCTCCCCAGCTTTTCTTCCCTTTTCGTACCCCTTCCCGGCCACGCTGGCCAGGGCGCCTAGGCGAACGCCCTCCTCACTCAGGGTATATACGGGCAGTGATGTGTTCCGCAGTATGAGGGCGAGGGTATCCAGCATGGTCATGGGGTTTCCGTCAGGCAGGGTGGTATGGGTTCCCAGCATGATGATCGTATTTGCCGGCAGTTCCCGGAGCGAATCCGCAAGCCGCCCGGCCGAAAAGCCGGAGAGGGGGATCAGGCGGGGGCGGACCCCCGAATTCACCAGGCTTGAGTTGAGCCGTGAAAGGTCCCTGAGCCCCGCCGGCGTAAGATCAGACACAAAGGCGACGGAAGCGCCGGGGTGGAGCCTCGCAATTTCGGAGATGAGAAGAGCATGGGCGGGGGCCGAACGGACTCCCGTTCCCCTGCTGTCCGGGAACACGGAAAAGAGATATTCGTTGGACAGGCCGCAGTACACAATAGGAGCTCCCCCGAAAAGCGCCGTCGTGTTTACAAGGGCGAATGAGACGGCCTCGTTCCCTGTCGCGATCACCACGGCGGGAGGGGAGGACGAGTATTTTGCCTCCAGGAGGTCCTTCAGACGGTCCACGTGGGTCGACCAGAAGGTACTCGTAATGTCCATGTATTCTATGAAGAACTCGGCTTTGACTGGCGAATCCGAAAAAACGGACAATATTCCGTCCGTTGCCCGGCGGGTCCATTCGTCGTCAGGAGAAAGGGTATGGAGCAGGACCACTTTCCTGTTTTCCGATGCAGCCGCCGGTTCGCGCCACACCGGAAAAAGAAGTGCCGGCAGAAGGAGAACGAGGACGGAGAGAAGTTTTTTTCCCTGCCGGGATGGGGCTGCCATGCCGCGGAACCTTCAGTTCTCCCGGCATGCGGCCGATGCCGCGCTTTCGCCGGCGACGTAGCCCGTGCTCCAGCACATCTGGAGGTTGAACCCGCCCGTGGGGCCGTCAAGGTCAAGAATTTCTCCTGCAAAGAAGAGGTTTTCCACGATCCTGGAGCCCATGGTCTTCGGATCGATTTCCCTGAGGTCCACGCCTCCGCTGGTAACGATGGACCAGTCAAAGCCGAGCAGTCCGTCGGGAGTCAGGGGGTACTCCTTGAGAAGATGGGCCAGATTCATTTTTTCCTCTGCGGAAATGTATTCCGCCCTTTTATCGGGGGGAATGGGTGCCTTTTGCACCACCGCAGGAATCAGTCCCCCTGGAAGCAGGTCCTTCAGGCAGTCCTGGAACATTTTTCCCGCGTATTTTTCCATGTCCCTCCCGATGCGTGCCGTGAGCACATCCATGGTCAGGGCAGGCTTCAGGTCAAGGAAGAGAGCCGCGTTTCCTGCGGCGCAGGCGTCACCTATTTCTCTGCTCATGTCCATGGCAATGGGTCCGCTGATGCCGAAATGAGTCAGAAGCAGTTCCCCGAAGCGCCTGGATATTACTGTTCCGTCCTTCAGGAGGGTAAGGGAAACGTTTTTCAGGTTCAGTCCCCGGGCTGAAAGAGGCCACTTTTCCTTCAGCCGGACGGGACAGAGGGCAGGCACCGGCTGGACGACCTCGTGGCCGGCTCTTTTGGCAAACCTGTATCCGTCCCCTGTCGACCCCGTTTTGGGAAAGGATCTTCCCCCCGTGCAGATTACGAAGGCATCCCCCTCGACTTCCTGTCCCCGCAGGATGAACCGGAGGGCCCTTCCGTCCCTGATTTCCAGGTTGAGGGCTTCCCTGTTCCGGTATACGGTGACCCCTCCCTGGCGGATGTAGTCGATGAGGCAGTTGATTACTTTTTCGGAACCTCCCTTTTCGGGAAAAACACGTTTTCCCCGTTCCACCTTCGTTTTGAGTCCCCGGGAGGAAAAAAAATCCAGGGTTTCCGCGGGACCGAAACGGGAAAAGGCCGAGTAAAGAAATTTCCCCTTCGGTCCGAAGGCCGAGAGAAAGGTTTCCATGTCCTCTTCGGCACTTGTAAGGTTGCACCTGCCCTTGCCGCTGAGCAGGAGTTTCGCGCCGAGGGTCTGGTTTTTCTCCACCAGGATGACCCGGGCTCCTTTTTCCGCGGCCCGCCCGGCCGCCATGAGGCCTGCGGCTCCGCCCCCGATGACTACGACTCTCGGTCCGCTCATTTTTTCTTCCTCCCCCCATGTCCTTTCATGGACAGGGCAATGCGGTTCCTGGCGCGGTCCACGTCAAGGACCGAGACCTCCACCCTTTGTCCGGGCCGGAGTCCCGATTCCGTTCCTCCGGGCAGGTGCTTCCTGTGCACCAGCCCGTCCTGGTGGACGCCGATGTCGACAAAGGCGCCGAAGGAGGTGATGTTCGTCACCACTCCGGGGAGCGTCATGCCCGGGGCGAGATCGTCGATTTTTTCTATTCCCTCGGTGAAGGAATAGATCTCGAAGGTCTGCCGGGGATCCCGTCCAGGACGTTCAAGCTCCGCAAGGATATCCGTGAGGGTCGGGAGACCCGCGTCGCCAGAAATATATCGTTCCGGGTCGATGAGGCTCCTCTTCCCGGGATCCTTCATCAGTTCCGAAACGGAGCAGCCGAGATCGGCCGCCATCCGTTCCACGATGGGGTACCGTTCGGGGTGGACGGCACTGCGGTCAAGAGGGTCAGGGCCCCCGGAAACCCGGAGGAACCCGGCTGCCTGCTCGAAGGTCTTCGGCCCGAGGCGGGGGACGTTCAGCAGCTCCTTCCGGGTTGAGAAGGGACCGTTGGCCTCCCTGTACTTCATTATCTGACCGGCCGTGGACTGCCCGAGACCCGAAACGGAGGAGAGAAGCTCCAGGCTTGCAGTATTCAGGTCCACGCCCACGGCATGAACGCAGAACTCCACCACCGTATCGAGAGACTTCTTCAGCTCCTTCTGGTCCACGTCATGCTGGTACTGTCCCACGCCGATGGACTTGGGATCGATCTTCACCAGTTCTGCCAGGGGATCGAGAAGTCTCCGCCCGATGGAAACGGCTCCGCGGACGGTAAGATCGTACTCGGGAAACTCTCTTCTTGCAGTTTCGGAAGCGGAGTATACGGAAGCCCCGCTTTCGTTCACCATGGTTATGATGATGGATGAAGGCAGGCCGAGCCCGCGGAGGAACCGCTCCGTCTCTCTTCCCGCGGTGCCGTTGCCCACGGCTATGGCTTCAATTTCGTATTTTTCCGCAGCACGGAGGATGGTGTCGGCGCTTCCCTTTTCGTCTCCACGGGGGGGATGGGGATAGATCACCCCGTGATGGAGAAGGTCACCCTGCCTGTTCAGGCAGACAAACTTGCACCCGGTCCTGAATCCGGGGTCTACGGCAAGAATGTTTTTCGGGCCGAGGGGGGGGGCGAGGAGCACTTCCTTCACGTTGCCCGCAAAAACGGAGATGGCCTCCCGGTCGGCCTTTTTCTTCAAGGCGTTCCTCAGTTCCGTTTCCATGGACGGAGCGAGAAGACGGCGGTAGCCGTCGACGATTCCCCGGTCCACAAGGACGGAGTCGGGGCCGCTGCCGAGAAGAAATATTTCCCTGAGTATCCTCAGCGCCTCGTCCTCGGGAGGAAGGACGGAGAGGCTGAGGAATTTTTCCTTTTCTCCCCGGAACATGGCCAGGATCCTGTGGGACGGAGCCGGGGCGGCCGGTTCCTCCCAGGAGAAGTAATCTCTGAACTTGGCCCCTTCCTCTTCCTTTCCTTTAGCGACGGAACTCCGTATTTTCCCCCGCCTTCCGAAAAGAAGCCGCATCTTCCTCCGCGCCTCGCCGTGTTCGCTTATCCGCTCGGCGATGATGTCGAGCGCTCCCTGAAGGGCCTCCTCTTCCGAAGCCACTCCTCTTTCTTCGGAAACAAAAGAGAGGGCGAGAGCGGCCGGGTCGTCACCCTTCTGGAGCAGCAGACGTTCTGCGAGGGGTGCCAGTCCCTTTTCCTCGGCCATGGATGCCCGCGTTCTTCGCTTGGGACGGAAGGGAAGGTATATGTCTTCGAGGATGGTCAGGGAAGGGGCGTTCCTGATCTGTTCTTCGAGAACGGATGAAAGAAGGCTCCGTTCCTCAAGAGAGGAGAGCACCGCTTTTTTTCTCGCTTCAAGTTCTTCGAGCCTGGCATAGCGCTCCTTTATGGCAAAAATGGCCTCTTCATCGAGGGAGCCCGTGGCTTCCTTCCGGTACCGTGCGATAAAGGGAACGGTGGCGTCCTGCTCGAGAAGGGACAGAACCGCTTCCACGGACGAAGGGGCAATTTTCAGCTCCTGGGAAACGCGCTGGGCGATGTGGGCGTTCATTCAAAGCCTCCGGTTCTTTTTTTCTCATTCTAGCACGGCAGGAAAAGGGGGGCTATATCATGGTAGAATCTGCCTGGAAGAGAGGGGCCGCTCATGGATAAAAACTGGTGGATGCCGCTGTACGGCGTCTTTTTGGGAATATATGTTCCGCCAGAGGTCAGGGAGCTGAAGGGCGATCTGGTCATGCACCTCGCCGATACACCATCGACCGTCTACGGGGCGGTTCGCAGGCTTGTGAAGGTACTTTCTCCCCGGTGGATAGTGCATACGGGCGACCTGGCCGATGACGTGAAGCTTGAACTCTCCCCGGGGGAACTGCCGAGATACAGGGCCAAGCTGGAGCATCTCAGGCGGGCTCTGGAAGGAGATGATTCCCCTGGCCTGGTCTTTGTCACCGGAAATCACGACAACGAGGCCACGGTCAGAGAATTTTTTCCGGAAAGCCTGGTCTTCAGGGACCGGGGACGGATCGAACTCTGCGGAGAGGGTTTCAACCTCAGCCATGACATGTCCGGTCTTGAGGAGCCCCCGCTCAGATACAATCTTTTCGGCCATGAGCCGTCGCAGGCGGACTGTTCCGAACAGGGGCGCTTTTTCTTAAACGGGCTTCTGGGCGTACATATCATTTCTCCTTCCCTGGGAAAGGTGTACTGTCTGCCCTATCCCGGATATGTGGATGACGGACGGCTGGGACGGAGAAAAAGGGGATTGTGACCAAAAAGGGGGGAGTGGCGTGCTTTCCATCGTCCGAGGAGGACCGCGCATCCTGCTGCTGAAAGGGAACGAAGCCGCAATGAAATCCCTGGTTTCTTCGAAATTCCGGTGCACGGAGCACACTCTTGAAGGCGCTTTTGACAGCGCGGGAGAAGGGCAGTCCGTGATTCTCTTCCGGGGAGGCCCCCGGGGAGACGACCGCCGGTTCCTCATGGCCGCCGCCGCCGCCGATGAGATTCTTGCCCTTTTCCTGAACAGCGGGTATGAAGCCTGGCCGTTGTCGGTGAGAATCATGCCCCGTCTTCTTTTTTTCCGGGTCTTCGGGGAAAAGGAACGGGTTATCGGCCAGATAGCCCGCGACTACTCGGCGGAACGGGGAAGACTCCGGTCTGTCCTTCGTGTTGCCAGGAAGGGGAGCATCGCGGTCTGTTTTACGGCGAAGCCGCTGAACAGATCCCTCTCAATTGCCGACATGATGGACGAAGTGCTCCACGTGGAGGGAGTCTCCTTCGAAAAACTGCTCAACTCCCTCCGCAGCAGGGCACTGTGGTATTTCAGCGAAGGGCTGGAGAACCGTCAGTGGAACGAGCTTGAGATACGGATCTATGATTCCTGGGGCCGCTATCTCGACCATTACGAACGGCTCCGCGCCGTTCTTGAAAGTCTCGAAGCCGGCATGATCCTCGGGGAGGGGTGGGGAAAGGATTACGCCCACATCCTCATGGCGGTGAAAATATACCGTCTGAGGCTCTTTACCTTTCTCCCGGCACAGACGATAAAGGAGATCCTTATGGGGCTTGAATACGGGGCGGACGGCTCCCGCCTGGTAGACTTCGACCTGTTCAGCGGAAAAGAAAAGATCTCCTGGGGCGGGATCGGCGGAAAATCGAAGACACGGGGTGACAGGGGTTCCATTGGAACGGACCTCAGAGCGCAGCTTTTTTCCCAGCTATTTCCGGAGGACAGAAAACACCTCGAAGAGTGGGAGCGCCGGATACTCCGGCGGCGGACGGGAGAAGGGAGAACTGATCCATCAGAAAGGAAGTAATTGTATTTTCTTCTTGCAAAGAACTTAACTCTGCGATTATACTTATTTGAAAACTTTGCGTTGGTTTTTTGCGGGCCTTCAGGCTTCATGGTTTTATGATTGCATCTGATCACAATTCGGGTCGTCAACCAATGAAGGAGGTCTTTTCTATGGAAGTTCTCAAGGTCTCTGCCAAGTCACAGCCCAAATCCGTTGCAGGAGCCATTGCTGCGGTGCTGCGGGAAAAGGGGGCTGTGGAGGTACAGGCAGTAGGCGCAGGGGCGGTCAACCAGTCGGTGAAGTCTATTGCCATAGCCCGGGGATATGTGGCGCCGAACGGCATCGATCTCGTATGCATCCCTGCCTTTTCCAAGATATCCATTGACGATGAAGAGAGGACGGCCATCAAGTTCCAGCTCGAATCGCGGTAGAACCGCAGAAGCAAGGAAAGCCCCGGCCGCAGGAGCCGGGGCTTTCCTTTTCCCTGCGGCTTCCCGGGAAAAATACAGATCCGGTGTGGAAAATGAACCCTACGTTGAGGTATACTATCCTGCATAATGTATATCCGGCGCTTTCCCTCTTTATCAGAAAAGAGGAGAAGGTCCTGCCGGCAGGAGGAGATAACATGTCGGAAATCAGTGCCCCCAAGGGGGTTCGGGATATACTTCCCTTTGAATCGTGGAAATGGGACTACGTCTTCGGTGTTCTCCGGAAGACTGCGGTGGATTTCGGCTTTTCCGAGGTTCACCTGCCCATTTTCGAACACACCGAGCTTTTTTCAAGGGGCATAGGCGACACGACTGACGTGGTGGAAAAAGAGATGTACACCTTCACCGACAAGGGGGGACGGAGCATCACCCTTCGTCCGGAGGCTACGGCCTCCATGGTCCGCTCCTATCTTGAACACAGGATGGGAACCCTTCCCCAGCCGGTCAAAATGTGGTGCGCAGGCCCCATGTTCAGATATGAACGCCCCCAGAAAGGCCGCTACAGGCAGTTCTGGCAGGTCGATTTTGAAAGCCTCGGCTCCGCCTCCCCCTATGCCGATGCGGAGATCATCGCCCTGTCCCTGGAGGTTTTCAGACGGCTGGGCCTGTCCCGGCTCGAAGTAGTCATCAATTCCGTTGGATGTCCTGCATGCCGTCCTGATTACAGGCAGCGACTGAAAGAGTATTTCTCCTCCAGGGAAGGAGACCTTTGCGAAACCTGCCGGGACAGGATGGACAGGAATCCCCTGAGGATTCTTGACTGTAAGAAGGAGTCCTGCCGGGAAGTCACGGAGGACGCTCCTTCCGTATACGAAAGTCTATGTTCCGAATGCAGAGAGCATTTCGACGCCGTCAGGTCATCTCTCGACGGGCTGGGGGCGGTTTACCGTATGGACAAACGCCTTGTCAGGGGACTTGACTATTACACGAAAACCGCCTATGAAGTACTCTCCGGAGCCTTGGGGTCCCAGAACGCCGTGTGCGGAGGAGGCCGGTATGACAATCTCGCCGAAGCCATCGGGGGTCCCCATGTCCCCGGCGTGGGTTTTGCCGCCGGAGTGGACCGTATTCTCATGGTCATGGAGCAGGAAGGGTGTTCTTTCGGAGAAGAGCCCCGGCTTGACGTGTTCGGCGTCGCTCTGGATTCCCGCTCGAGAGCCGGCATTCTTTCCGTGGTGGATCATCTGAGAAAAAACGGCATTTCGGCGGACATGGATTTCAACGATCGGAGCATGAAAGCCCAGATGAAAGCGGCTTCGGCCAGAAACGCGCGGCTGGTCTGCATCATCGGCGAGGATGAACTCGCCCGGGGGACGGTGGCGGTGAAGAACCTCACCACGGGAGAACAGCAGGAAATCCCCGGAGAAGGTCTGGGGGAAGCGGTAAAGGAAATGCTCTCTACCCTGAAAGGGTAAAGAACCCGGGTTGTTGTGAGAGGAAGGGTCCCATGGAAGGAACATATCGTCATTTTGACGGCAACTGGCAGCGAACCACTTATTGCGGCATGGTCTCCGGCAGGGCGGGAGAAGAGATTCCGGCGGCAGTGAACGGATGGGTCCGCAGAAGGCGGGATCTCGGAGGCCTTATATTCATCGAGTTATGGGACCACACCGGGGTGGTCCAGGTAGTCTTCAATCCCGAGCTGACTCCGGAAGTTCATGAACGGGCTGGAGACCTCCGCAGCGAATTTGTTCTTGCCGTCCGGGGAAAAATCCGCCCGCGGCCGGAAGGAACGGCCAACCCCTCCATGAAGACGGGGGACTGGGAGATCGTGGCGGAGGACTTCCTTCTTCTGTCGCCCGCCGCCCCCCTTCCCTTTGAAATTTCCGAGGCCACTGACCGGGTTGACGAGAACCTCAGGCTGCGCCACAGGTATCTTGATCTCCGCAGGGAGAGGATGCAGCGCAACCTCAGAATCCGGCACAGGATCTCCATGTATACGAGAAACTTTCTTTCGGGAGAGGGATTCCTCGAAATTGAGACTCCCATGCTGACTCTTTCCACCCCTGAGGGTGCCAGGGACTACCTTGTCCCGAGCCGGGTGAATCCGGGCACTTTCTATGCGCTTCCCCAATCGCCCCAGATATTCAAGCAGATCCTTATGATCAGCGGATTCGACCGCTACTTCCAGATAGTGAAATGCTTCCGGGACGAAGACCTGCGCGCCGACCGCCAGCCCGAGTTCACCCAGGTGGACATCGAGATGAGCTACCTCACTGAGGAAAACATCTATTCCCTTATGGAAGGCTACATGAAGGGGCTCTTCAAGGAAATTCTGGGCGTGGATATTCCCGTCCCCTTCCGCAGAATGCCCTACTGGGAGGCCATGGACCGCTTCGGAAGCGACAAGCCCGACCTTAGGATTCCCTTTGAAATTGCCGACCTCTCTCCCGTATTTTCCGGGGCGGGATTCGAGCCCTTCCGGGACACCCTTGCGGCGGGGGGGTACGTCAGGGGGCTTCCTCTTCCCGGCGGCGCTTCTTTATCGAGAAAGAATCTTTCCGACGTGGAGGAAAAGGCGAAAAAACTCGGTGCCAGGGGACTTGCGGCTTTCCAGCTGAAAGACGGGGCTCTCAAGGGACCCCTCGTAAAGTTCCTTGACGAAGGGCAGCAGAAGCACCTGATAGAAATATCCGGACTTCAGGAGGGCGGCGCTCTCTTTGTCCTTGCCGGCGGCGACCGGAGGGAAGTGTCGGAGATCCTCGGTTCCCTTCGCCTTGATCTCGCCAGGGAACACGGACATGTCGCCTGTGACAGGTGGGAGTTTCTCTGGGTCGTTGAATTCCCCCTCTTCGAAAAGGATGAAGAGGCCGGCCGCTGGGCGGCGGTGCACCACCCCTTCACCTCACCAGTGCCGGAGGATATCGCCCTCATGGATACGGACCCAGGCACGGTCAGGTCCCGTGCCTACGACTGCGTGCTGAACGGAAACGAAGTCGGCGGCGGGTCCATAAGGATCCACGACCCGGCGGTCCAGGAAAAGGTCTTTTCCTGTCTCTCCTTTACCAGGGAGGACGCCCGGGCCCGGTTCGGCTTCCTTCTTGACGCTCTCGCTTCCGGCACGCCGCCCCACGGAGGCATAGCCCTCGGCCTGGACAGGTTGACCATGCTTCTCTGCGGAGCATCCTCCATACGGGATGTCATGGCCTTCCCGAAGACCCAGAAAGCCCAGTGCCTCATGTCGGGGGCCCCTTCTCCGGTCTCGCCGGAACAGCTTGATGAACTCCGGATCTGCTCTGTTGCAGAAGAGAAAAAATAAGAAAACATCCGCGGGCTCTCCCGTACCGGGGGAGCCCGCGAGCATACAAAGGAGGAGATGACGAATGGTCCGGCTTCGTTACCTTGGGCACGCGGCATTCGAACTGAAGGGAGAGGACACGACCATACTGGTGGATCCCTTCCTGACCGGGAACCCGTCTGCAGCGGCGGCCCCCGGAGATTACGAATCGGTGGATTTTATTTTCGTCACCCACGGCCACGGCGACCATCTGGGCGATACCGTCGAGATAGCGTCAAGGACGGGAGCCACCGTTGCGGCCAACTTCGAGCTCTGCCACTACCTGGGCGGAAAGGGACTGAAATGCCACCCCATGCACATCGGAGGAGCGTTCAACTTTCCCTTCGGCAGGGTGAAGATGACGCCCGCCCTTCACGGCTCGGATATAACGGAAGGGGATCACCTCATTCCGGGAGGCAGTCCGTGCGGGTTTCTTTTTGACCTTGGGGGAGTGAAGATCTACCACGCCGGGGACACGGGGCTGACCATGGACATGCAGCTTCTCGCCCTGGAGGGGGTGAAGGCGGCCCTGCTGCCTATAGGGGGAAACTTTGTCATGGACGTGAAGGATGCAGTCCGGGCCGTCGGATTCATCCATCCTGAAATAGCCGTGCCAATTCACTACGACACATTCCCTGTGATACAGGCCGATCCCGGAGAATTTGCCCGCCTGGTGGGGAGCCTGGCAAAGGTGGTCGTCATGAGAGCCGGAGAGTGGCTGGAACTGGCCTGAGGCAAACCAGACAACAGCGGGGAGGGATGAAGTTGGTCTCTCTCCGTTGTACCCTCAGTACCTCAGACCGTATGCAGGATAGTAGATCCTTTCGTCGTGAAGCCCCATCTCCTGGTCCTGCAGGGCGGCGCGCACCTTCTCGCCGAGGTTCACGCAGAGGACCGACGTGAGAATGTGGATGAGGAAAACGGGGCCCACGATGGTGCTGCCGAAGGTGGGGCTTGTGTCGCTGACGAAAAAAGAAAGGTCGGAGAGCTGACAGACCGGAGCGGCGGGGCTGTCAGTGATGGTAATGACCGTCGCGCCGTTGGCGGAGATCCTTTCTATGGATTCAGTCACCTCGATGACATAGCTCGGCAGCTCGCACACCACCACGATATCACCCTTCGTCACCGTCCTCGCCTGCTCGATCAGGGCCACTGACCCCCTTTTCATCAGCGAACTCCGGATACCCATTTCCATGAGGCGGGTATACAGGGCTTCGGCAACCAGGGAGGAAATGCCCCAGCCCATGCAGTAGACCATGTTCGCCTGGCGGACCATTTCACAGAACTTCACTATGTTTTGGGGCTTGAGCTGGTTCCAGGTGTCGTCAAGGTTCGCGTGTTCCATGCGAAGGATTTCCTCGGGGAGATCCTGGCGGTTTTTCATGATCTTGCTCAGAAGAGCGGTGGGGTTGACGTGTTCAAGGACCGAATTCTGGAGGGCGTCCTTCAAATCGGCGTACCCGTCGAAACCGACCATCCTGGAGACGCGAACGAGCTGGGCCTTGGAAACGTCCAGCTTTTCGGCCACTTCGCCTATGGAAAGAAATGCCGCCTCCCTGGTGTTGGATAGAAGATATTCCACTACGCGCCGGGCCTTGTTCGGCATTTGCTCCATTTTTTCCCGCAGCATGGCCTGAAGCTGTGCACTGTCCATGAAAGACACCTCCGAAACCGGATAATAGTTCAGGAAATATATGGAGATTTAAGTTTATTCCCAAGAAAGGGTTCCGTCAATTCCTCTTTCATTCGGTGTATTCCCGTAGACCCCGTTGTCCCCGGCGAAGTCGATTCTGCGCCCCGTTTCTTCCGGTGAAAGGCCCGTCATGCCGGCGAGAAGGCGCAGTCCATACTGCCGGTGCCCTGTCAGGAGCGATCTGGACCTTCCGGGAACCTGCCACGGCCCCAGGGAAGACCGGACGGCAAGGGTCAGTGCCAGTTCGGCGGCCCGGGCAAGTTCTCCGAAGGCCGGGTGGTGGGGGCCAGCCACAACGGACCGGCCGAGGGTTTCCGATTCCTGGAGGCCCACGCGCTGGACCGGAATTCCCAGTTCCCGGGCAAGAACCAGTAGCCGGCCGGACCAGAGGGCGGCGGCATCAACGTCCGGGGGGACAAAATCTCCTTTCCGGTACAGTTCTTCCAGGGGGGTGCCCCGGAGAACGAGACACGGGTAGATGCGGAGAGTCAGAGGTCTTCCCTTCGCGGCTGCGGCGAGCCTGCGGAGGTCTTCGAAGGAGCTCTGTTCCGACTGGCCCGGAAGGCCGATCATCATCTGGGCTCCCCCGTGAAACCCCGCGTCCAGTACACGCTCCACCGCGGACAGGGCTTCCGTTCCTGAGTACCCCCGGTTGCACAGCGAAAGAACATGATCGTCCAGGGAAGAAATCCCCAGTTCGATCATGGAGACGGGGTATGAGCCCAGCAACCGGAGAATTGCGGGTGAAACGCATTCAGGATGGGTGGAAAGCCGGACTGTGCTTCCCCCGGGAGCCTTCAGAACCCCATTGAGGTATGCCTTCTGACGGTCGGGAGGAAGACAGGTGAAGCTGCCGCCGAAGAAGCAGATTTCCGTGGGACAGTCTGCGGCTGCCGCTGCCGCTTCCACGTCATCGGGTGAAGGTATGCGGAAGGTCCCTGTAATCTCCCCCTGGTGACAGTAGATGCACCGCCGGGGGCAGCTCTGCATGGAAAGGAAAAAGGGGAGGCGCTTCATCGTCATCGGCCTAGACTGTGGATTCATTCCAGCATGTTTCCCATTCCTTCAGCGTCGCCGCCCATGCGAAAAGATCGGCCTGCCGTTCGAAGCTCGACAGGGGAGTCGCCGTTCTTTCCCAGAAGGCCTCTCCCTTCCTGTGTTCAAGAAGGTGGAACAGTTCGTGGAAAAGGGCGAATCTCTTCCATCGTTCCGGCAGTTTCCGGTTGATGAAAATCCCTGCCCTTCGTCCCTTCACTATGTGGAAACCCCATGTCTCTCCGGGAAGAAGAGGATATTCCAGATCGATTTGCTTCCCCGTACGCTCCTCGGCCATGACGAGAAGGGAGAACTCGTCGAGGCCCGTCCATTCAGCGGCGGCCTTTGAGGCCCACTCCGGAATATGTTCCGGAGGTTCGGGAAAAAGGAAAGCAGAATTTGTATTCATGAAAGGATCAGACGCCGCCGTCCGTCCTGTCCTCTTCTTCCCAGCGGGAAATCGCTGCGTCAATGAGGCTTTGGACGAACTTGAGCTCTCTGGGCTTGAGTTTTTTGCTCCGGTACCAGACTTCTACTTCAGGGCTCACCTGGAGCACTTCTTCAAGCTGGAGCCGCCCCGACGGAGCAGATGACACGGTTTTCACCAGGTCCTGGACCTCGACGCTGAGGGCTTCCGCCAGGCGGGTCAGAAGCTTCATGGAGGGCATTCTCCTGTTGCTTTCGAGGGCCTGGATGTATATTCTGCTGACTTCCGTTCTGTCCGCAAGGGCCTGCTGTGTGAGGCCAAGGGCCTTGCGCAGCGTTCTGATCCTCATTCCGAGGCTCATGGTGATTCCACCTCCGATGGAGTGTTTTCTCAGGATATATATTATTATACCAATGATTACAATTTGCTCAAGAAAAACATTCCGTAAAAAATCACATACCCCCTTGAACTCCTTTCCCGTTCAGAATATATTTAGGGTGGGGAAGAAACAAAGGGAAAACGAACATATTTTGTGGGGAGGAATCAGCGTTGGATTTTCGTGAACTTCAGAGTCTCGTGGAAGTAATGGAGAAGGGGAGCATCTCTGCTGCCGCGGCTTCTCTCGGAATTTCCCAGCCTGCCGTGAGCAAGCATATCGCAAAGCTCGAGCGGGAAATGGGAGTCAAAATTTTCGCCCGGGGGCAGAAATGTTCCAATCTCACCGTGGAGGGCGAGGTGCTCTACAAATTTGCCCGGAAGACTATTTCTCAGCTTGCGGACATAAAAAGAGATTTCTCCGATATTGCCGATGACGTTTCCGGCATCGTGAGGATCAGCGCAAGCTCCATTCCGGGCGATTTCATCCTCCCCGGCCTTCTCGTGGAATTCCGGAAACTCTATCCGAATATAGAGGTGGAAGTGCGCATATCCGATTCGAGGGAAGCCATCGAAAAAATGGTGACGAGGGAATCCGATATTTCCGTTACCGGCCACGGACGCCATGCCTCCGGCTTCAACACCGTTCCCTTCGCCAGAGACGAGCTGGTTCTCCTGGTCAAAGATGATCACCCCTTTGCGGAAAGGGAGAGCGTAACCCTGAGAGATCTCGAAAACATGGATCTCGTGGGGAGGGTGACCGGATCCTCCACGTCCCGTATATGGGAGGATGCCTTCAAAGCTCATACAGGAAAGGGAAAGCACGTGTATCTCAAGTTCGGGCATGTGAGCGCCGTGGTCGAGGCAGTGAAGAAAGGTGCCGAGGGGGCGGTCATCTCCCGCCTCGCAGGAGCCGGGGAGACGCAGGACCTTGTGATGATTCCCTTCAGACCCTCCCTCATGAGGACCTTCTCCATCACCTACGGAACCATGACCACCAAGGCCATGGAAATGCTTCTCGACTTTCTCCTGCAAAGGAAAATGATCGGGGATGACGAATAACGCTCAGGCGGGATCCCCGGAAGGATGGCAACTTTCCGGGGATCCCGTTGAAAAAGTGCGGGCTTTTCTTCGGGAAAGGGGATATCCTGATACCATCACTTTTTCGGAAGAAACGATTTTCACCGTCGACGACGCCTCACGGGCAGTCGGCGCTCCGCCCGCCCATATTCTGAAAAGTCTTGTTCTTCTCGTGGACGAAACGCCTCTTCTTGCCCTCATGTCGGGAATCAACCGAGTCGATGCCAGGAAAGTCCGTTCCGCCTGCAGCGCGAAAAAAGTCCGGATGGCCGATCCTGAATACGTCTACCGCTGGTCCGGATTCCAGGTGGGCGGCGTGCCGCCGGTGGGTTACCCGGAGGCCATACCAGCCCTCCTGGACGAGGATCTTTTTCTCTACCCGGTGGTTTGGGCCGCCGCAGGAAGCGACCACGCCTTCTTCCCCGTTTCTCCAGGGGATCTTCAGAAGATGACAGGGGGCAGGAAATGCCCCATCCGGAAATAAAAAAGGAAGGCCCGGGAACGGGCCTTCCTCTCTACAGCCGCTTTTCAGGGGCCAGTGCTTCGAAGGCTCCGTCAAAGGCCCTTCCGAGCATTACCGTGGAGAGGGGTTTGAGAAAGACCTCCGCGTTGTTGAAGACGATGGCCTGAAGGATATGCCCTGAAATCGCCCTGTGGTCAGGTTTGTTGAAGACTCCGTGGAGATGAGGGTAGAGGGCTCCTCCCCGGTAGCTTACGTTTCCGCTGAGGACAGCCAGTTCCATGATGTCCTTCACGGTCTCCGTATTGTAGTCCCTCCCGTTGTACCATCCGAAGGTAACGGAGGAAACCATCCCGGCGGCGCTGACGATAACGGCGGAATCCACATCGCAGGTTCTGCACACGTGGGCGATGGAGTCTCCGAGATCGTCCCCTTCAGAAAGGCGCAGCGCAATCATTTCGTCAGTGGCGGCATATTTCACAGCCTATTCCCCCTTTCGGTTCTTTGCCGGCGACAAGCTGCTTCGCACCCATGAAACACGGAATATTGCAAAAATATTCTACCACCTTAATGGCTCAGTTCCAACTGGTTTCGAAAAGAAAATAAGATGAGAATACGCCGAGGGGTAGTTTTCCCGCGCACTCCGGAAAACTACCCCTCAGCCGGGCTTACGGAAAAAAACAATACGGTTTATTCTTCCAGGAGATAGGTCTGGAGTTCCTGCCGCGAAAGACCGGCACCAAGGGCAACGGCGAGTCTCAGCCGAGCCTGCAGGGGCCTCAGGCCCCCTCCGTCGAACACTCCGATCTCAAGGAGCCGGGCCATATTTCCCTCGAAGGTATAGGGCATTCCCCTGGTATGCCCCTGGGGGCACCGGGATGTTATCACCACCGGGATGTCGTCTTTCACGAGCTTCTTGATATGGGGGATCCATGAAGGGGGGACATTTCCGCTTCCGAACCCGGCGATGACCAGTCCATCGAGCTCTCTTTTCTCGTCGGAGGCGAGAAATTCCACCATTTTGTCATTTGAGCCGAGGGAAGCGAAAAGCAGCTCCACGTCCCGTGCCGGGCTTCCTTTTTCTTCCAGGACCTGGGCGCGTCGCTTCTGTCTCAGGATGTCCACCCTGTCGCCGATAAACTGGGCTACGGGGCCTCTGTCGGGAGCGGAAAAGGAATTTCTCCGCTGACTGGCGGTCTCCGTCATTTCCGATGCGGCGAAAAGCTGGTCCTGGAGACAGGCAAGGACTCCCATACCCCAGCATTCCCTGGAAAAGGACGCGAGGACGGACTGATACAGGTTGATGGAGGCATCGGATCCCCTGCTGTCGGAGGGAAGGGTCGCGGCGGTGAAGATGACCGGCTGGGGGTAGGCCCAGTAGAGGTCAGTCAGGTAGGCCATTTCCTCCAGGGTGTCGCTGCCGCAGGCGACCACGATTCCGTCGGCACCATCCACGACTGTTTTCGACAGAATCTGGACCAGGTCCGACGTCATGCGGATCGTGTAATGGCTGCTCGGCTGACGGCTCCAGTCAACCACGAAAATTTTGCCGGCAAGCTCCTGAGGGAGCCAGGAGAGCATTTCCTCCGCGGTGACCGTCGGCTGGCATGAGTTAGTCTGGGGGTTATATTTCATCCCGATCTGCCCGCCGGCGAGAACGAGCGCTACTTTTCCCCGATTGGACATGTTTATTTCCTCCTCCCCGCACTTCAGTTTCGGGGCAAGTTTACACTAAACGGCTGTAAAAAGCACATGCAGCGGGGGGGGGCTTCAGGTCCCCTAGAAGCCGAGATCTTCCCCAACGAGGATGACGTGAGTTTTCCTGCCGCCCGTGGCCCGTTCAAGAATAAGAAGCGCCTTGCATACCCTTTCCTCGGAAGAACAGTTCACGCAGTGGCCCGTTTTCGTACAGGGTGTTTCCAGCCCGAGCCTGAGCGCGTTGGGAGGAGTCGCGGTGTTTCTGGTCCGGGAGATGGCCTCATCCAGGTCAGCGGTTATCTTGTTCATCCCTATGACGAAGACAAGGGTATTTTTCCCCCACGCCATGCCGCTGACCCTGTTGCCGTTCCCGTCGATGTTTACGAGCATGCCGTCTTTTGTAACCGCGTTGGAGCTTGTCAGGAAAAAATCAGCGAGAAGTTCGTCCTGGAGTTTCTGGAGCCTTTCTTCCGGGGAAAGGGAAGGATCCCAGTGATGTATGACGGAGCATCCCCTTTCGGACAGGGCATCCATGGCACCTATTTCCCTGATGGTAACGCTTCCCGGGACTCCGACGGAGGCACCTGCAGGGATCAGCTTCAGCACTTCGGCCAGGGCTTCTTCCCTGGAATCCGCATAGACAGCTTCAAACCCTTTTGCCGCAAGATTCGCGGCTACAGTAGGACCGAGGGTTCTCCAGTGCTTTTTCCGGGCCGCGTCAAAAGGACTTCCGTTCATGGCTCTTCCTCCTTCAGGTACCGTTTATCGTATTCCGCTTATGATGCCAAGAAACATTCCCTTTGTCCATCCCCCGGTTTTCTGAAGGGGGTGTAAAGAAGTATTTCTTGACAGGTGAAGGAGGGCCGTCTATAATTCCTCTGTTTCGGGGAGGTGCTGTATTGGAAAAGGAAGAACTGATTCTGTCGAGAAGGCTTTTCGTCAACCAGCTGTACGATCTTTATTGCCCGCTGCTGACGGAAAAGCAGAGAGAAGCCTGGGAGCTTCACGAGTTCTCCGATCTTTCCCTTTCCGAAACGGCTGAAAAACTTGGGGCAAGCAGGCAGGCCGTGCACGACCTCATTTCAAGGAGCCGGGAAAAACTGGAAGAACTTGAAGCTCTCCTCGGTTTTCATCGCAGGGAAGAGGGGCTCGAGGAAGAAATCCGCACGCTCCGCAGGGCCCTCGAAGAAAAACCGGGAAGCATCGGAACGAATCCACGACCGGAGGAAGACCACGATGTTCGACGCACTTCGTGAACGCCTGGAAGGCGTTTTCGCCAAACTGAAGAGCCGGGGCAAGCTTTCCGAATCCGATGTTGACAGTGCCCTCAGGGAGGTCCGGAGGGGGCTCCTTGAAGCCGACGTGGATTACAAGGTTGTGAAAACCCTCGTCGAAGCCATCAAAACCAGGGCGGTCGGCAAGGATGTCCTCGAATCCATTACTCCCGGCCAGCAGGTTACGGCCATTGTCTACGAGGAGCTTTCGGAGCTCATGGGTACCGAACCCGCCCCACTGGTCATTTCGCCCAGGCCCCCGTCGGTTTACCTCATGGTCGGACTCCAGGGCGGCGGAAAAACCACCACCACGGTGAAAATTGCAAAAAAACTTTCCAGCGGACATAAACCCCTCGTGGTGGCCTGCGACCTCAGAAGGCCGGCCGCCGTGGAGCAGCTCAGGATTCTTGCCGAGCAGTCGAAGATAGGCTTTTTCGGTCCTGCGGCGGGGGAGTCGGACGTTCTTTCCGTCGTCCGGGGAGCGGTCAGGTTCGCCTCGGAAAGGCTGCATGACGTTATCCTTCTTGACACGGCCGGAAGGCTTCACGCCGATGAAGAGCTCATGGAAGAGCTTGCGGCGATGAAACGGCAGCTGCCGCCTACGGAAGTTCTTCTCGTGGTGGATGCCATGACGGGCCAGGAAGCGGTGAAGGTTGCTTCGGCGTTCCATGAAAAACTCAGCCTCACCGGAGTGGTCCTTTCGAAGCTTGACGGTGATGCCCGCGGAGGCGCAGCCCTTGCCATCCGGCAGGTCACAGGAGTCCCTGTCAAACTCGCCGGTGTCGGGGAGGGAACAGACGCCCTGGAAGTGTTCGATTCCAGGCGCATGGCTCAGAGGATCATGGGCATGGGCGACGTGATGGGGCTCGCCGAGAAGATCAGGGAAATGGCGGACTCCGGCGGCGCGGAAAAGATCGCTGAAAGCCTTAAGCAAAAGAAGTTCACCCTGGAGGATCTCCTCCTTCAGTTCGAGCAGATAGAAAAGATGGGCCCACTGGACAAGGTTATGGAGATGATTCCCGGCTTCAGCAGGATGAAGGGAATGGGAAGCGATGACCTCGACCCGAAGCGGATGAAGCAGTCGAAGGCCGTCATCCAGTCCATGACACGGGAGGAGCGGCGAAACCCCGCCGTAATAAAGGGAAGCAGGCGGCGGCGGATAGCCCAGGGGTCCGGTACATCGGTGCAGATGGTGAACCAGCTTCTTGCTCAGTACGAGCAGATGCGGAAACTATGGAAGCAGTTCGGGAAGCAGGGAGACAAAGGATTTCGTCTCCCGAAGGGTCTCTTCGGAGGCGGAGGCTTCCGGTTCAAGTAGGCAGTGTCCGGTCACGGACCGCCGGGAGAAAGAAGCAATTCCCAGGTGTGATCCGGTATTCTTTTAGGAGGTGTATGGTATATGGCAGTACGTATTCGCCTTGCCCGTCATGGACGGAAGAAGGCCCCGTTTTACCGTTTGGTTGTTGCGGATTCCCGCTCTCCCAGGGATGGAAGGTTCATTGAGCTTCTCGGGACGTATGACCCCATGACGGAACCCGCGAAAATCACCGTCAATGAAGAAAGGGCCGTTTATTGGCTGACTGTCGGAGCGACAGCTTCCGATACGGCCAGGGGACTGTTGAAGAAGTCGGGCGTCTGGGAGAAATTCGAGGCGGGCAAGAAGCAGGCCGAATAGTCATGCCCGACTACAGGGAGCTCGTCGAATTCATCGTCAGGCGCCTCGTAACAGATCCGGACAGTGTCAGGGTCGAAGCCGAGACTGACGACCGGGGCGTGACGGCCGTTACGATTCACGTCGCCCCCGATGACGTGGGCCGTGTGATCGGAAAACGCGGTGCGACGATCAACGCCGTCCGTCTTCTTGCGAAGGCGGCTGCGGTGAAGGTCAACGACCGGGTGGATGTGGACATCGTTGAGGACGAATAGGGTTCTGATCGGACGTGTCGTGGGGGCGCAGGGTTTGCGTGGAGAGCTCAAAATCCACGCGCAGACCGACAATCCCGCACGGTTTGCCGATATGGACACGCTCAGGCTGTACGGGAGCGACGGAACGCTCCGGGCGGAACTGACTCTTCTTTCGGTCCGGTTTCTTGACAGCAAGGGAATCGTGGTGGCCGGGACAAAGGAAGTGACGGACAGGAACGGAGCTGAGGCCCTTGTGGGGGCGACCGTGGAAATCTTCCCCGAGGAGAGGTATCCTCTCGAGGAAGGAGCTTTCTGGGTTGACGACCTTATAGGGATGACGGTGGTGGATCATTCAACCGGCGATGTGCTGGGAACGGTATCCGAGGTGTTTCCGGCGGGAGAGAACGACCTCTACGTGGTGCGCGACGAAGCGGGAACCGATCATTTCATACCTGCGGTAAGGGAGTTTATCGCGGGAGTGGACCTTGACAGAAGAGAAATGAGGATTTCCCTCATCGAGGGGCTCTGGGAATCGTGAACGTAACGATCGTCACCGCCTTTCCCGGTTTTTTCCGGGATTTTCTTTCCGAAAGCATGATCGGGAGGGCGATCCGGAACGGCCTTATCCGCGTTGACGTGGTGGACCTGAGGGATTTCGGCACCGGGAATTACAGGCAGGTGGACGATTATGCCTTCGGAGGCGGCGGAGGAATGGTTCTTCTGCCGGATGTCCTCGAAAAAGCCCTCGATACGGTTGAGGCCGGGAAAGGGCCTGCGTATGTAGTCTGCCCGTCTCCCCAGGGAGACCTCCTGTCACAGGAAATCGTCGAGACTCTCGCCGCAAGAGATCACGTGGTGATCATCTGCGGTCATTACGAGGGGCTCGATGAACGTTTTATCGAAAAACGGGTGGACCGGGAAATTTCCATGGGGGACTTTGTCCTCACCGGCGGTGAAATTCCCGCCATGGCCGTCATCGATGCCATGGCCAGGCTTGTTCCCGGGGTTATCGGGAAAGAGTCGGCGGTGGTGGAGGACTCCTTTTTCCGGGGGATGCTCGATCATCCCCACTACACCCGCCCTTCCGAATGGGATGGGGTGCCTGCTCCGGATGTGCTTCTCTCGGGACATGCCGCGGAGATTGAGAACTGGCGCAGGAGCGAAGCGGCCGCCAGAACCCTTGCCAGGAGGCCTGAACTGATCAGTAAGGCCAATATCCGGCAGTATCTGCCGAAAGGTGTTTACGCCGCCCTGGTGCATTCGCCGGTACTTGACAGAAAAGGCGAAAAAACGACGGCGGCGGTCACGGGACTGGATCTTTCAGACATTGGCCGTTCATGCAGGACCTACGGCCTTGACAGGTTTCTTGTGACAACACCGCTGGCAAGCCAGAGGGATCTTGTCAAGACCATGGCTGCCCACTGGACCGGCGGTACCGGAGGAGATGTCAATCCCGACAGAAAAGAGGCCTTCGGCACAATCAAGATTTTCCCTTCTCTCGACAGGGCGACGGAATGGGTGACCAGGAGGGAAAAAGAACCTCCCCTGATCATTGGGACCACCGCCCGCCGGAGGGAAGGCGGTTTTCACTGGCTCGAAGCCAAAAGAAGAATTCTTCGGGAGAAAAAGCCGGTGCTTTTTGTCTTCGGAACAGGGTCGGGACTCCACGAAGAGGTGCTCGGCCGGTGCCACATAGTGCTGCAGCCTCTTTCGGGAGGATTCGGCGATTACAACCATCTTTCGGTCAGGACAGCCGTGGGCGTAGTGCTGGACCGTTTTTTCGGATGGCGTTGAAAAATGTTGAAAAAATGAAGAGAGAAATGGACGCAAGGAGGGCATATACAATGGACGTAATCAGTCTTGTGGAAAAGAAGTATCTGAAGAGCGACGTCCCCGATTTCCGCTCGGGAGACACCGTTCGGGTGCACGTGAAGGTTAAGGAAGGTACGAGGGAACGTATCCAGGTGTTCGAAGGCGTTGTCATCGCCAGGAAGCACGGGGGGCTCAGCGAGACCTTCACCGTGAGAAAAGTGTCCAGCGGCGTGGGCGTGGAGAGGGTTTTCCCCCTGCATTGCCCCTCTATCAGCCAGATTGAAGTGAAGAGGCTGGGCAAAGTCCGCAGGGCAAAACTTTACTATCTCAGGAAGAGGAGCGGGAAATCCGCCAGGATCAAGGAGAGAAGAGAATTTTAGTTTTCTTCTCCCCGGTCTCTTGACTCTCTTGAAAAGGGCGATTATAATATCCGTCGTTGCGCGGGGGTGGCGGAACAGGTAGACGCGCAAGGCTAAGGACCTTGTGGCCGCAGGGCTGTGGGAGTTCGAGTCTCCCCCTCCGCACCATTGCAGAAAAGAAGCCTTTCTCCGAAAGAGAAAGGCTTTTTTTGTGCCCTTCATTTCAATGCCGTTTTTTCGGGACTGGCCCGGAAATCGTTTTTTTAGTACACTTGAAAGGATTCCGGTTCACCAAGGGGTGGGGCAATGGACAGGAACCTGGAAAACTGGCTGAGGGAGAAACCTATTCAGCCGGAAGAAGCTGGAAAAGAATCTTCACAGAAAATGCAGGACGACGTGGCGGCCCTTCTGGGGCTTCCCGTTGCCGTATACAGGGGCGGACGCTCGGTAAAGGACGGTTCTTCCGCTGAAGAGCCAGCGGCCGAAAGGCCGTATTCCGAAACAGAGCCGCCGGCTCCTTCACCGGAAGGGGATGAAATTCTTCCTTCCGGTGAAGGAGAAAGAGAAAATCGGATTTATTCCTCCGGGCCGGATGAAGCCGAAAGGACCGAAGCACCTTACGAAGAAAGCCGTCAGGATATACGGCAGAACTCCGGGGATGATCTGCAGTTCCTGCAGGATGAATCTGTGCTTCCCGGGGAAGAAGATTTGCTGCTGTCCGAGCAGGATGAGTATCCTGCCCCCCTTGTTTCACCCGTTGAAAGGGAGTCTTCGGGAAAAACGGGCAGGGGAAAAAGAATGGCCGCCGCCGGTATGGCTGCTGCGGCAGTGGCGGTGGGAGCCTATTTCCTTTTCGGCAGGGAGAGTACCGGGGAACTGGTCCTGAAAGGCCGGGAACATTCCAGGGGCGGAGACTACGCCCAGGCTCTCGTTTACTACAACCGGGCGGCGGAAAAGAACCCCCTGGAGTTCGACGCGCTCCTCGGCATAGCGGAAGCTCTCGAACGGCTTGAACGGAAGGGAGAGGCGGTCGATGCCTACTACCGATGTCTTCAGGTCGCGCCGGGAGACCCCCGGGTGCATGCAAAACTCGGTTTTTTGTTTTTCTCCATGTCCTCCTATGACAATGCCATCCGTTCCTTCCAGGAAAGCGTGAACTTCGACCCTTCCGATGCCGCTGTGTTTGCGGGCATGGGCAGGGCCTACGAGGCGAAGTCCGATTTTGTCCAGGCCGTTTCCGCCTTCAAAAAGGCTTTGGACCTGCAGCCCTCTTCAGAAGAATACCGTACCGATCTTGAACGGGCGGAGAAAGAGCTTTCAGCTCATAACGAAGAAACAGAAAGACTGGAAAGGGATATCCTCTCCAAGGAAAAAGTCCTTCTCGGACGGGCCGCCCTTGGTCTCGGTGATCTCGAGGAGAGCTGGAACAGATTTCTTCAGGCCCTTGACCTGATGCCCGACGACCATGATGCCCTGATGGGACTAGGTGATGTGAAGAAAGCCTCCGGCGACATGGAAGGAGCCGCGGGTTTTTACAGGGCGGTTCTGGAGTTTCATCCCGGTTCCTCTCTGGCCGCGTCAGCACTGGCGGAAGCTGAAAAGGCTCTTTCCGCCCTTTCACCCGAAGCGAAGCCGACTGAAGGGAAGGAAAAAGAAAGGGTTCCGGAAACCGGAAACAATGCCCCTGTGCCACCCACCGCAGAAAAAAAGGTCCCTGACGAGAAGAAAGCACCGAAGGAGGAAAAAAATACACCAAAGGACGGGATGAAAACACTCAAGACTCCTCCCTCGTCCCCGACTCCGAAAAAAAAGCCTGCTCCAGCAGTGCGCCCCCGACAGAAGGGACAGCCCCAGGCAGGTCAGACCAGGCCGGCGGTACAGGGTTCCCTTCCCGCGTACGGAGAGCCTTCCGTGACATCGTCTCCCGCAAAGCCCCCCAGGGCGGATAAAGCTTCTCCCGGCAGGGAGAAGGGACGCAGGGCGGCGGGGGTGGTGGGTCCCTCAGCTGAAGAATCCCCCGAAGCTCTTTCGGGGAAGGGAATTGAACAGCTCGGGCGGGGCAATTATTCAACCGCTTTCTCCTTTTTCTGGAAGAGAATGCTCCTTCCGCCCTCGCCGGTTTCCGGAGCTTCCGCGGAGAGTAACCGGGTTTTCGGCGGCGTGCCGTTCAGTGAACGCCGCTGGAGGGACATTACACCGGTAAAAGAGGGCCCCCTGGAGGGGCATATCCCCCTCTCCGTCCCTCTTCCCGGCGGGAGAGAAACAGTGCCCGGGTGGGCTGCAGCCAAGGCTCCCCTCATAGAGGCCGTAGCCCTCAACCCGAACGAGGGTGCCGTCTACATGAACCTTGCCATGAGCTACATCCTCGGAAGAAACGAGGAAGGGCGGACGGTTGTTTTCGGGGACCGGGACGAACAAGAGCAGGCCGTTTACTTTTCTCTTCTCGCCCATGCCTGGCTCCGCAATGGGGAGAGAGCGAATGCGGCCCTTTTTCTGAGTGCCGCGAAGAGGCGGGCGAGGGGGGAGCTCCTTTCCCACGTACTTTTGCTGGAACGTTTTTTCCTCGGAAAAGAAAAGAAGGGAACCTGACATTGAGAGGCTCCATTTCCCAAGAGGGCTTTTCAATGGAGTTGTCTTACTATATACTTGCCGATGGATTATGTATTCAGGGAAATGGCCCACAGGTAGCCTTTCGTTCTTTCTTGGGGCTTTTACCGGCTGACCCCCGGTTTTTTTGTGGGCTCGCAGCACTTTATAATTATGGGCGGTGATGAAGCGATGAACGGATCGAGAACTGACGAATGGGGAAGGAAGTACATGGAAAAGTACTCTCTCTATGAAGAGTTCGCGGGGAGGATCAGCAACCTTCTGCAGAACCTCGTCGAGGGAGAGAACATCGAAGTGTACAGCGTCTTCGGAAGGGCGAAGACCCCAGAGGAGTTTCTCAGGACCGCCGGGACGCCCCCGACGGGCGAGCAGTCGGTTCTGGCCGGCATCGCCGACTTGTGCACGGTGAAAATTCTCGTCAGTTTTCCCGATGATGTGGCGAAAGTGGAGGATATTGTCCAGAAAGAATTCCTGGCGGACATGTCCCGTTCGATTCCTCTTGCGACCCTGGATTCACCTGAACGATACGGCTATCCCGCCGTCTCTTATGTCCTCTCCCTGAACAGGGAGCGGGCAGCTTTGAGAGAATGGGCGAAATACAGGGATCTGCCGTTCACCCTCGAAATACGCACCGTCCTCCAGGAAGCCTGGGCTGCGAATGCCCCGAAAGTATCTCTGCCCACCGATATGGCCACGAAGAAAAAGATGCAGAGGAAACTGCTTCGGCTCAGCGCTCTGCTCGAAGAAGCCGATGAAGGGTTCCTCTCTCTCCTGGAAGCGGCCAGAGAATCGGCCATGCCTGTTACTGTTCCGTCTTCCCCCGAGCCGGCTCCCTTCCGGCGGAAGGTTTTCGACAGGGCTGCCCTGAAGCAGTACTTCGATGAACGGGGCGATGTGCTGCGAAGATGGTCCGATGCGGCGGTGGAAACCGGCTTCCCACCCTTTGTTCCTTCCCAGGAGTACCTGGAGACAAGTCTTTCCTACCTCTGGGACATTCTGAGAGCTGCAGAAATGGACAGCATGGAAGACCTTGACGAATTCCTCCGGTCCCTGGAAGAGGAGGGCCGTGGGGAAGAACAGATTTCCACTATTTTCAAGGCCTTTGAAAAAGAGGCGTCCGCCTGGAAAGTGGACGGGTATTCCGCTCTTTTCCTTCTCGTTCTGAACCTGAAATGGGAAATTCTGCAGCAGAAGGACCTTGTGGAGCTGAATATAAAGAAGGGTTCCGACAGGATCAAGGGAGTATCCTGATTTTCCGCGATCAGCGGCGTCTGCGTTCCCGGGGGAGGGCCGAACATGCTCTCCCCTTTTTTGATATCCTGCGGAGAAAAAGGGGGAGTGGAGGTTGCGGAGAAATGACAGGCTGCCCGGAATGGGAAGGACGTTCCTGGCCGGGGAGGGCAGGGAGATCTTTTCTTTGGCTCTTTCCGGTGTCGAACCGGTTCCCTCCATGAACAACGAAGATTCTCCCCAGACAGTGCTTATCGGGGAAAAAGACGGACCCCGGGGCAGGGAAATCCTCGGGGAATGCATTGCGGGAAAAATACCCTTTATTGTGCTGGGGAGGGGATGGGCCAGGGATGTTCCCGCTTCCATGCGGAATCTCGCAAAAAAGGCCGGTTCAAAGATCATCGGCCCCGGGAGCGGAGGGCTGATCACTCCTTTTCTTTCTGGAAACGACAGGGGTAAGGCCGCTCTCCTCGCCGAGGGAAGGGATCTTTTCCAGAGAACGGTGCGTGAGTCGGACGGGAGATCGATTCCCCTTCGCTACGCCTTCTCCTTCGGGGAGAGGAGCGATCTCTCTCCCGTGGATGCTGCCTGGGCCATTCTTGATCTCGATCCGAAGGTCCTTTTTTTCGCCTTTATCCTTGAAAGGCTCCGCAGGGGCCGGGAACTTCTCGAGTTTGCCGCCGGCGCCGCCAGGCAGGGAAAATGCGTGGGACTGCTTGAAGTTGACCCCGTACCTGGTGAGGACCGGGTGGAAAAAGCCGCACTCCGCCAGTTCGGCGTTGTTTCCCTTCACGAACCCTCCCGGATCGCGGACGGAGCAGCCGCCTTCATGACGGCAGGTGATGATGTTTACCGGGGAATTTTTCTCGAAGCAGGCCAGGGAGAAACGGCACGGCTTGTCCGAAATGAAGCCGCCAGGAGGAATATACCGCTTTTCAACGAGGACGACGGTGCCGCTCCCGTGCTGAAAGTGGTCAGGAACGGCGAACTTTTCCCCCCGATCCGGGCTTTTGGGGAAGCAGTACAGGAAGGCAGCCGCCCCTGCCTCCTGACGTCCGCTCTCTCCTTTCCAGGCGCAGAGTTCCTGAGCGGTGCGGCAAAAGCTGGAATCCCGTTTATTCCGGGTATAGGGAGATGCCTGGATGCTCTGGCCTGTACTTTCTCAGCCGGAGGAGCACGACTTCCCGTCCAGGCGGAGAAGTCGGCTCCGCCCAGATGCCCCATTCATCCCCGTCCCACGGAATATGATGCGAAAGTCCTTCTTGGCGCCTTCGGAATACCCGTGGCCCGGGAGCGGCTCTGCCGTTCCTTCAGGGAAGCCGCGGAAGCGGCCGAGGCAATCGGCTACCCCGTGGCCCTCAAGGTCATGTCGCCGAATATTCTTCATAAGACTGAGGCGCGGGTTGTTGCCCTCAATCTGCAGGACCGGGAAGAGCTGAGGAACGCCTATGGCAGAACCCTCGAAAAAGCGAGGGTTGCCGATCCCCGGGCGAGAATCCGGGGAGTGCTGGTCCAGGAAATGATCAGGGGAGGAACCGAATGGAGGATGGAATTCAGGCGGGATCCCCGTTTCGGCCCCGTGGTGGAAACGGGAATCAGCGGCGTATATACAGAAATTCTTCCTGACGGTGTTATCCGGGTGGCTCCTTTCGACGGGGAAGAGGCCCTGAAAATGATCCGTGAATCAAGGGGCTACCCCCTGCTGCTCGAAGGATGGAGAAGGGAACGTCTCGATATCGAAGCCTTTGCCTCGGCTCTCTCCGCCTTTTCGAGACTGGCGTTCTGCGAGAGGGAAGTGGCGAGACTCGACGTCAACCCTCTGTTTGTCAACAGAAAGGGCGTCCTCGTGGTGGATGCCTTCATAGAAAAGAAAGGAAGGAAAAGATGAACTCCCTGTTCTGGATAATATTCGGGTATCTCGCTGGCTCCTTCCCCACCGGCTATCTTGCGGCCCGGGCGGTCAAGGGAGTGGACATAAGGACTTTCGGCTCAGGAAACGTGGGTGCCACCAACGTGGGACGACTCATGGGGAAAAAATGGGCGGTGGCGGTGACCCTTGCAGATATGATCAAGGCCTCCGTCGGTATTCTGTGTGCCCGCGCCGCCGGCGTGGATGATTCCTGGACCATAGCCTTCACCGGGTTCTCAGGAGTCTGCGGTCACAATTTCCCCCTGTGGCTCGGTTTCCGGGGCGGGAAGGGCGTCGCTTCCACCTACGGCGTCGTGTTTTTTCTCCATCCGCCCATCTCCTTTTTCCTGGCCCCTGCAGGAGGAATCATCTGGTTCGCCCTGCTGAAACTGAAGGGATATGTTTCTCTTGCGTCCCTCATTTCTCTCTGGTGCCTTCCCGTCATCGCAGCCCTTCTTTCGTTCCCTCTGCCCTTCCTCCTTCTGCTCACGTCCCTGGCGGTCCTTTCCACCGTCAGGCACCGGGAGAACATCCTCCGTCTTTTTGAAGGAAAGGAAAGCAGCTTCAAAAAATAAGAGTGCCGTTTCGGGCAGGCCATGGCAGAAGTCCATTAAGTTGACTAATGCTGACCAATGGCGTAGAATAATCATCGGGAAATAATACGTCTGGAGGGAAGTGCCATGGCGAGTCTGACGAGAGTCATCGAAAATTATATCAACAACCTTTTTGCCGAAATGGACGAACAGGCCGTGTCGCTCCGGAGAAAAGAGCTGGCGGAAATTTTCGGATGCGTGCCCAGCCAGATCAATTACGTCCTCAGAAGCCGCTTCACCCCTGAGCGGGGATATATCGTGGAAAGTCAGAGAGGGGGCCACGGCTACATTCGCATCTTCCGCCTCTGCTATGATATCCCGGAGGAAAAAATCAACCACATCGAAGAAATCGTCGGGGATGCCATTACCGACCAGGAAGCGAAACGGCTTCTCACGTCGCTCCAGGAGCGGGGAATGATCGATTCCCGGGAGCGTATCCTGATCGAGGTGGCCCTCCGTCACGCTGACGAGCTCGGCAGCACGGAATTCGACGTGTCCCCCTACAAACGGAACGCCATACAGGCGGAGCTTCTGAAGAGAATGCTCCGGAGCCTGGCTCTGGCATGAGCCGAAGGAGAGACTCCCTGACCGGGAGAGAAAAAGGATGATGAATCATGTGGCAGTTTTTTACTGAGAGAGGCAAGAAGGTAGTCCAGCTCGCCCACAGGGAGGCTCTTCGCCTCGGGCATGACGTTATCGGCACGGAGCATATCCTTCTCGGCATCCTTGCTGAAGGGGAAGGGGTGGCTGTGCAGGCCCTGGAATCTCTCGGGATCAACCTTCACGAGATGAAACGCCGGATAGAGGAGTCGGTCGGCAAATCCCATCCCATCCTCAAGCCGGTGGATCTGCCCCTCAGCCCGAGAGCAAAGAGGGTGCTGGACCTTTCTATACGGGAAGCGCGGAACATGGGCGTCAATTATGTCGGAACGGAGCACATTCTTCTTGGTATCCTCGCCGAAGGCGAGGGAATGGCCGCGCAGATGCTCCAGTCCATCGGTGTTGATCACGCCCAGCTGGTCAGGGAAGTTCAGCGGTTCCTCGGGGGAGCGGACAGTGACGGAGACCGGGGAGCGGAGCCGCCGGCCGAGACGGGCCGGAAAAAGGGCCGGACCAAGACGCCCACTCTCGACCAGCTTGCCCTCGACCTGAGCGAGAAAAGCAGGAACGGCGAGCTCGATCCCGTTATCGGGAGAACCAAGGAGATCAGGAGAATAATCCAGATCCTCTCGAGGAGGACGAAAAACAACCCCGTTCTCATCGGAGACCCGGGCGTCGGCAAGACGGCCATAGTGGAAGGCCTTGCCCAGAAAATTGCCGACGGGGACATTCCGGAAATTCTCAGGGACAAAAAGGTCATGCAGCTCAACATGGGAAACCTCGTCGCAGGAACCAAATACCGCGGGGAATTTGAGGAGCGAATGAGAAAACTGGTGAAGGAGCTTTCCGACGCCAGGGATGTCATTCTCTTCATAGATGAAATCCACACCATCGTCGGCGCGGGCGGGGCGGAAGGTGCCGTGGATGCCGCAAACATCCTCAAACCCAGTCTTTCCAGGGGGGAGTTCCAGGTCATCGGTGCCACCACCCTGGACGAATACAGAAAACACATAGAAAAGGACGCCGCCCTGGAGAGGCGGTTTCAGCCGGTTCATGTCCATGAACCGAGCGTGGACGACTCAATTCTTATCCTGGAAGGACTTCGCGACCGGTACGAATCCCACCACAGGGCGAAGATCCAGGATGATGCCCTTGAGGCCGCGGCACGGCTTTCAGCCCGTTATATCACTGACCGCCATCTCCCGGACAAGGGGATCGACCTCATTGACGAGGCGGCTGCCAGGGCGAGGATTAACGCCATGGAGACCCCTGACTCCCTGAAGGAGATGGAGAAGAAGCTGGAGGAAATCAGGAGGGAAAAGGAAGCCGCAGTGGATTCCCAGGAGTTTGAAAAAGCTGCCCGTCTTCGGGACGATGAGCGGAAGCTTTCGGAGGATCTCGAGGAAGAACGAAGGAAGTGGCGCTCGCGCAGAAACTCCTACCAGCCTGTGGTAACGGGCGAGGACATCGCCGACGTGGTGGCCGAGTGGACCGGGATTCCCGTGTTCCAGCTCACCGGAGAGGAATCGGAACGGCTTCTCCGCATGGAAGAGGAGATTGAAAAACGGCTCATCGGCCAGAGTGAAGCGGTGGTTTCCGTCTCCAGGGCCATCCGTCGCGCCAGGAGCGGTCTGAAGGATCCCAGGAGGCCCATCGGCAGCTTCCTTCTGCTGGGCCCTACCGGAGTGGGAAAAACGGAACTCGCCAGGCGCCTTGCCGAGTTTCTTTTCGGCGCTGAAGATACCATGATCCGTCTTGACATGAGTGAATTCATGGAAAAACATGAAGTGTCCAAGCTCATCGGCGCCCCTCCCGGGTACGTAGGTTACGAAGAGGGGGGCAAGCTCACCGAAGCGGTCCGCAGGAGACCCTACTCCGTGGTGCTCTTCGACGAGATCGAAAAGGCCCATCCCGATATTTTCAACATCCTGCTCCAGATTCTCGAAGACGGACGGCTGACCGACGGTCAGGGCAGAACGGTCGATTTCCGGAACACGGTGATTCTCATGACCAGCAACGTGGGGGCGAGGGAGGCGGCCAGGGGGTCCACCCTCGGCTTTTCCGGGGGGGACGAGAAGGACCCCTTCGACTGGAGCAAGCTCAAGGCGGCGATCATGGACGAGGTCAACAGGATCTTCAGACCGGAGTTTCTCAACCGACTCGATGAAATGATCGTCTTCCGCCCCCTGAACAGGGAGAGCATGATGTCCATAGTTGCCATCATGGTGGATGAAGTGGTCTCCAGGCTTTCCTCCAGGGGCATAGTCCTGTCCGTTGGCGATGAAGTCATGTCCTTTCTCCTGGACAGGGGATACCAGCCGAAATACGGGGCCCGTCCTCTCCGGAGGACCATTCAGACCCTCATTGAGGACAGGCTGGCCGACTTCCTGCTCGGAAAGGGAAGCACCCAGGGAGAGAGCATCGAGGCATTTCTCGACGAAGGGGAAGTGAATTTCCGCTCCATCGCGGGAAGAAAGCCAGATCTTGCAGAAACGGTATCAAAGTAGAATCTCAACTTTTCCCCTTCGGGCGGAAGGAGGCTCCCAATGGACGGATCATCTCTTTGGCTGTACTTTCTTCTCATTTTCATCGTCTTTCCCCAGCTGAAGCAGCAGCTGGTCCAGTGGCGCAGGGTGACGGCGATCCGGAACTGTGAAAAGAGGCGGGGAACAAGGATCATTACCCTGATCCACCGCCAGGAGACCATGGGCTTCTGGGGCATGTTTTCCAGGAACTTCATCAACATCGAAGACTCGGAGGAAATACTGAGGGCAATACGGCTCACGTCCGACGATACGCCCATTGACATCATCATTCATACTCCCGGGGGACTCCTCCTGGCTGCTGAACAGATCGCAAGAGCACTGAAGCGCCATCCGGCGAAAGTGACGGTGGTCGTCCCGCATTATGCCATGTCCGGAGGAACCCTCATCGCCCTCTCGGCAGACGAGATCCTCATGGACAGGCACGCAGTCCTTGGCCCCGTTGATCCCCAGATCGGCAAGTTTCCCGCGGCCTCCATCCTGAAGGCAGTGGAAATCAAGGCCGTGAACGACGTGGACGACGAAACCCTCATCCTTGCCGACGTGAGCAGGAAAGCTCTCCGGCAGACGCGGGATCTCGTGTATGAACTTATTTCCGACCGACTTGGAGAGGAGAGGGGGATGGAACTGGCAACCACTCTTACCGAGGGGCGGTGGACCCACGATTATCCGATCACGGTGGACGAAGCGGCCGCTCTCGGACTGCCGGTGGTTCCCAACGATCACGACTCCTTCTGCAACCTTATGAGCCTTTATCCCCAGTCCGCTTCCGCACGGCCTTCAGTTCAGTACATACCCGTGCCCTATCCGGGCCGTCCCTCCGCCCATTCCCGGAAGGACGCATTCTGACATGGAGGTTCGAAAATGAAACGGCAGATCCGGAAAGCATTCTGTACCATTCTCGTTTTCCTTCTGCTGGCAGCAGTTCCATCAACCGTGGCAGCAGAGACCGCCCTCATGGTCGGAGATGAAAAGGTATCTACCGATGAAATTCTCTACCTTCTCGGCCTCGAACTGGGAGGAAGCGACGCCCTCGCCGCCCTGGCGGCTAAAGAAATGACGAAAGAGGAGCGGGCCGGTTTTCTCAGCAGGGTATCCATGGCCCTTCTCTTTTCAAGGGGAGCTGTTCTCAAGGGACTCCATCTTGACCCCAAAATTGCCGCCCAGATACGGTGGAATCAAATCAACCTGCTGGCAAATGCCTATATCGCCTCCCTCGCGCCCCGCCTTGCCTTCGGGGAAAAAGAACTGAAAGCCTATTTCGAAAAGAACAGGGAAAAATATGTCCGTAAAAGCAGCGCCAGAATCAGGCATATTTTCATAACGTCCGGAGAAAAAGGCAGGTCGGCCCTTCTTGCCCTTCTCTCCGGGGAGGATTTCTTTTCCGTCGCAGGCCGTTTCAGCGAGGATCCCGACTCATCCGTGTCGGGAGGTGAAGCCGGGTGGGTAGAAGAGGGAACCCTGGCGGAAAGCCTTGACAGACTCGTTTTCTCCTCTCCGCTCAATACTGTCGTCGGGCCCGTGGAAGCAGGAGCCGGATTCTTCATTTTCGAAGTTCTGGAAAGGCAGGAGGGCAGGTCACTTTCCTTCAGTGAAGCGAAAAAGCTTATCACCGCCGATCTTGAGAAGGCCGTTCTCGCGGGAGAAGCCTCTTCTCTCGGTAAACGGTTTCCCGTCGTCTCAAGCCCGGATATCCTGGGCCGTTTTCCGGTACGTTAATTTTCGGGCTCTATCAGGGGGTGCAGCTTCTGCTGCACCCTTTTTTCTTTCCCCCCGGGCAATGTAATTAATGGACAGATGAAATATCTCTCTCTATAATGAAAAAACGCCCGGCTGAATAGAGGCGAAATTTCAGGGATATGGAAAGGATGGATATGTATGGAGATTGAAAGGGGAAGAAAACCCCGCTTCGGCGAAGCCCTCTTTGTTCTCGTAATCGATGCCCTTATCATCAGCTACGGAGTCCTGGACATCCATTTTGAGTCAGGCGCCACCTTCGGACTGGCTCTCTCGGCCCATGTGCCCCTTTTCATTGCCGCGGTATTCACCGCCCTTGTGGGCGTGTTCTTCATCGGCAGGAAATGGCGGGACGTGGAGGAAGGCATGATCAACGGCATCACCGTCGCCCTCCAGGCCGTCCTGATCCTCATGACCATCGGTGGACTCATCGGAGCCTGGATCCAGAGCGGAGTCGTTCCCACCCTCATCTATTATGGACTGAACCTCCTGTCTCCCCAGTATTTCCTCCTTGCGTCCCTTCTCATCTGCTCTATTGTGTCTCTCTCCACGGGCAGCTCCTGGAGCACCAGCGGCACCGTTGGTATCGCCCTCATGGGGATAGGCGCCGGCCTTGGCGTACCTGCTCCGGTTACGGCTGGATTCGTCATCTCCGGGGCTTATTTCGGCGACAAGATGTCTCCCCTGTCCGACACGACGAACCTTGCCCCCGCTGTGGCCGGAAGCGATCTTTTCAGCCACATCCGGGCCATGCTCTGGACCACAGGGCCCACTCTCCTTATCGTGGCCGGAATAGCCGCCTATATGGGAGGAAGCTATTCCGGAGCTGAGCTCGACAGCTCGAGGATATCCGTCATCCAGCAGATGATGTCCTCCGAATTCGCCATATCAAAGATCGGGTTCCTTCCGCCCCTCCTGGTCCTTGTTCTGGCGGCGCTGAAAGTTCCCGCCCTGCCGGGCATTACTGCGGGAATGCTGCTCGCCGCAGGCATGTCTCTCTTCCAGGGAGTAGGCCTGGGCGATGTGCTTGGGGCCCTCCACTCCGGATATACTCCGGGCCTTATCGGTCAGGTGGCTGAATCCGCCGACATAGGCGCTGTGAATGAACTGCTCAAGGGGGCAGTCGTTTTCCAGCCGGAAAGCTTCGAAACCGTAAAAGAAGTAGCCTCCATGCTGAACGATCTTCTCGCCCGGGGCGGCCTGACGGGCATGCTCGAGACGGTGGCCCTCATCCTGGTAGCCCTTGTGCTGGGAGGTATCATGGAAACCTGCGGCTTCCTCGAAGTGCTCCTTGAGCGGCTCATGGAAAGGGTGAAGTCCGTCTTCGGTCTCGTGGGGGCGGTTATTTCCTCCTGCGTGTTCACCAACATGTTCCTCGGAGACCAGTACCTTGCCCTGGTCATGCCGGGAAGAATGTTCCGCCCTGCGTTTGAAGAGTTTCGAAAGGACGGCAAAGGCCTGGACCCGAAACTTCTTTCCCGGACCCTCGAGGATTCAGGAACCCTCACCTCGGTCCTCGTTCCCTGGAATACCTGCGGAGCATACAACAGCGGCGTTCTCGGCGTGCCGACCCTTTCCTATCTTCCCTATGCCTTCCTCAACTATCTCAACCCCCTCGTGGCGCTGCTCATGACCAGGCTTGGCATCGGAGTACCCTGGGTTGACAAGGAAGGTTCCGGCGAGGCAGCCGCCGAGTGAGCAATCCGAAGATCTTTTCGGGCAGCGGCCTTCCTTTTCCCCGCTGGATGAGAGGGGCAGGACTGCTGACCGGTTTCTTTCTTCTGTCCGACGGGCTTCGCCGCTTCCTTTCAGGGGGCGGCGGCCTGTCGGCCTTTTTGCCTTATCTTCTGGTAGGGTCCGCCTGTGTCTACGTGGCGGGATATGACAAGAAAATTACCCTTTCGGACAGGGGATTTGTCCGGCAGACCCTTTTCTGGGGGAGAGGGAGAACGGACATTCTTCCCTGGAACGAAATGGAAGAAATGATCCTCATGCCGGCAGCGAAAGGCACCGGGGTCCTGTTCCCCATGAAGGACAGGGGATGGAGGGCCTTCTTCCCGGATGCCACCGAAGCTGATCTCCGTGCGGCGGCTGAGGAATACAGGCCGGATCTTCCAGTTTCTACGGGTGCCGGGCACCGTTGAATCTCAAATTCGCAAGATGGTACCATCCTCGGGATGGTTCAGCCTCAATTCTGAAGAGGAGAGGATTTTTTCAACATGACAAGGGAAAATTCGATTTTCGGGGCGCTTGCCCTCGGGCAGAGCATTTGGTGCGACTTCCTCAGCAGGGAGCTTCTTCGTTCGGGAAAGCTTGACGAAATGATCGAAGCCGGTGTTCGGGGAGTGACTACCAATCCCTCCATATTTGAAAATGCCATCGGGAAGACCTCCGATTACGACGGGGATATTCTTTCCCTGGTCCGGCAGGGAAAGAACAGGGAGGAAATCTATACCTCCCTTACCGTGGCTGATGTCCGGGAAGCGGCAGACCGATTCCTCCCGGTCTACAACGAAAGCGCCGGCAGAGATGGTTTCGTGAGCCTTGAAGTCAGCCCTCTTCTAGCCCACGACGCGGAAGGGACAGTATCGGAAGCACAGACCCTCGCCCGGCTAACGGAAAAGAAAAACGTCATGATCAAGATTCCGGCAACTCCGGAGGGCATGAAGGCGATTCGACGCTGCATCGCTCTGGGCATCAACGTGAACGCAACGCTCATTTTTTCGAGAGAACAGTACGGGGAAGTGGCGGAGGCGTTCATAGCAGGCCTTGAAGACCGGTCAGCGGAGGGAAAACCGGTTTCAGGAATTGCCTCGGTGGCCTCTCTTTTCGTCAGCAGGGTCGATACGGCAGTGGACAAACTCCTCGCTTCCGGAAACTGCGGAGGGTCCCTCGCCGGCAAAATTGCCGTGGATAATGCACGGGCAGTCTACATGGATTTCGAGACCCTCTTTTCTGGCCTCCGGTGGCGCTCTCTTGAAGAAAAGGGAGCCCAGGTTCAGCGACCTCTCTGGGCAAGCACGGGCACAAAGAATCCTGGATATTCGCCGACACTGTACGTGGATTCCCTCATAGGCCCCCATACGGTCAACACAATCCCTCCCGCCACTCTTGAGGCCTTTCTTGCCACGGGCACAGTCGGGATGACCGTCTCGTCGGACAGGGAAGGTCTGAAACACAGGCTCGGAGAGCTAAAAGCCCTCGGCATATCCCTCGATGAAGTGACCGGCAGGCTTCTCAAAGAGGGGCTGGATGCCTTTGAAAAAGCCTATATTCTTCTGCTGGAAGGGATCGAGAAAAAAGGACAGTCACTGTCAGGCTGATTTCTTTCTCCTTTTTTTATCTGCTCGGGTTGACAGAATCGGCGGGGCTCCTTATAATACTCCCGTTGTGCGTAAGGGGCTATAGCTCAGCTGGGAGAGCGCTTGAATGGCATTCAAGAGGTCAGGGGTTCGAATCCCCTTAGCTCCACCACTTAACAATTAATAGAAACTTTTAACATAGAAAAACCCGGTTAAACACCGGGTTTTTCGCTTTTCTGGGATTCCTGATGTTTCTTGACGTATGGTACAATTTAACGCCTTCATGTACAATGGACGTAACAACGGCAGGAGCATTGTACAAGGAGGGGATAAAATGCCTTTGAACGAGCTCCAGATTAGGAATGCCAAGGCGAAGGACAAGCCCTATGTCCTTTCAGACGGCGGCGGCCTTCAGTTGGAAATAAGGCCAAGCGGGAATAAATTATGGATTGCCCGATTCCCGATTAACGGGAAATACACCCGGCGAAGCCTCGGGAGTTATCCCGAACTGGGAATCAGGGCCGCGAGGGAAAAGCACCTGGAGATACGCGCCCAGGCTCAGAAAGAACCATCCCCGACAGATTCCTTCTCAGCCGTGGCCCGGGAATGGTACCAAAGAAAAATGGAAAACGTAATGGCCCCCAGTTATGCCCGAACCGTCTTACTTCGACTCGAAAAACATATCATTCCATCCCTCGGGGAAATTCCTGTCAACCAGATAAAGCCTTCCAACATTCTCCAACTTTGCCGGATATATGAGGACGTCGGGAAGCGGGAGACTGCCGCCCGGTTGAAAAATATCATCGGCCAGGTAATGAGATACGCCATTATTACCGGCCGGTGCGAGAATGACCCCACGGCACCCCTTAAAAATGCCCTTGCCCCGAGAAGGGTTGTACATTATTCCACCCTCACCGGGAAGGAGGATGTACAACGGCTCATCCGCGCCATTGACGCCTATCAAAGCCCCATGGTGCGGCTTGCCCTCCTTTTCACCGTCTTTACCCTCGGCCGGCCCGGAGAAGTTCGCCATGCCGAATGGAGCGAAATTTCCACCGAGAGGAAGGAATGGATTATCCCAGGAGAGAAAATGAAAATGGGGCGGCCGCATGTCGTCTGTTTGTGTGAGCCCTGCATGGACGTATTGAAAGAGCTCCGCATCCTCACCGGCCATCAGAAATGGCTTTTCCCCTCCGCTCGGGGCGACGGCCGGCCCATGTCGGAAAACACCGTCCGGGTTGCCCTCCGAACAATGGGGTTCACCAATGACGAAATATGCCCCCATGGAATCCGCGCCATGGGGAGTACAATACTGAACGAGTCGGGGCTTTTCCCGGGCGACGTAATAGAAAGGGCTTTAGCCCATAGTGAAAAGGACGCCATCCGCGCGGCGTATGATAGGAGCCTTCACCTTGAATCACGGTTCAAGATGATGGAATGGTGGGGAAGCTACATTTCTTCCCTGCTGAAAGAATGACGCCCCGCGAGAACGGCCCTAGAATCGTTTTTTTCGAGGCGAGGGGTATAAAGATACCTCTTTTGAAAAAGGAGCGCTCCTAGACCCTCCTACGGGCTTCCAGAGGGCAGGGGAGGGGGCGCAAGACGGGGAAAGCCAAGTCTCCGCGAGGAAGGAAAAGAAAAAAGGGAGCCGTGAAAGGCTCCCTTTCTTTTGAGCTTTGACAGGTACCCTTAAACCCTCCGCTTTTCTCCGGGAAGAAGAATCCCTTCTGTTCCTTTCATCTTCTCTATTTCTCCGGCGAGCGCCCGGGCAGTCATTACCAGGGCCGCTATTTGAGTTTCCATCAGCGGGAGGATTGTATTACTTTCAGAAACAAAAACGCCGTTATCACGCTCGGTTTCTTCCCGAGGCTTTTCAAATAAACCATGTCCCGCCCGATACGCATGGTTCTTCAAATCCCAAAGGACATCCCCGACGTGTTCCAGGGTTTCGGCCATAATATCAAATGTTTCCCCTATGTCGCTGAGAGAGAAGGTATCAAATCTCGGGGTGAGCTCCACCCGGAAACTTGAAAAGGGGAGGGTTCCAATGCATTTCTGATTCTGCTGTGCTATCATTTTAGATACTCCTTTCTTCCCGCTTTGGGGAGAGAGATGCAGGGGAGCCGGGTTCCTTGGTTGGGGGCCGGCCCCCTTTCTCTATCCGTTGGATTTCCCCATTACCTCTTCTTCCATCCAACTTGCCATCTGCTCGTTTACCCATGCTTCCCGATCCTCGCGGGTTTCCGCTTCCCATTCCAGCCGTACATTAGCCTCGTAATCAGAATCGTCTTCCTCTTCGTCAGTATCCTCTTCCCCATCTTCCTGCTTGCTCTGAGAGAGGTATTCCTGAAATTCTTCTTCGTGGTCTTCAAACCATTCATTCCAAACCCGTTCTTCTTCCTCGTCGAACCCCTCCGGTTTATTACAACCTTCCGGGCAAATCATCTTCAGTAACTCCTCAGCATCCCCTCCGCCGGCATAGGGGAACCACTCATTGCCGCATTCGTTGCAACGGTAAGAGTAGTTGGAGCTATCAGTGTTGACCCTCACGTGCATAGCTATTTCCATTTTGCTCACAGGCTTCACCCCCTTTAACGTCCCGTATTGCGCCGCTTCGTCAAGGGAGCTCTCAGGGATACGCCACAACCGCCCCATTTTTACCCCCCTGATTTTCCCCGCTCTAAGCCATTTGGCCATTGTGAGAGGGGAAATACCCAATATTTCTGCTGCCTGTTCAACCGAGTACATTTTTTCCGCTGTCATCATTTCGCCCCTTCCGTTGAATTTTCCGACTACACGATACTACCTATAAATACCTTTGTCAATATATAAATACCTCTTTGTGCTTTTGACTTTCTAAGGGGGTTTTACTAAAGGAAGGGAAAGCCCCTCTTTCTCGAGGGGCTTTTTAATGGTGGTTTAACTCTACTTTGTGGACTTCATCCCGCGCCGAAAAAATTGTATTGTTCTACGTGGAACATTTCCGCACCCCGTAATACACCCCGGCAAGCCATCGGCGGCAGTCCAGGAAGTCTTTTGACGGCAGCCGCGTCCGTTTCCTCAAGTCCTCACCATGGAGCCCGTCAACGATGCCGAGCCCGTACCGTTCCCGGGCTCCCGTCGCCTCGCGGAATGCCCGGGCAAGGGCAACGACGCCGCGAGGGAAAAGGGAAAGTTTATCCCTGAGCTCGGCCCTTAGAACCGCCGGGGGCGTATGGGTGCCCCCCTGCACCTTTTCCCCGAGGAGGGAAGAAGCGTATCCGTCCAGTTTCCCGAGCCTGTCCATAATCGCCATGACTGCCCCTATCTGTCGGCCGGCAAGGGCAGCATTCCACTCAGCGGCGCTTTCGGGTGTAAGGCCAATCATCCTCGCGCTATATTCTCCAGGAGATTCCGCACTTCTTCATCAATAATTCCTTCCATTTCCTGAGCAGATTTTCCTACCAGCTTCCCGGGCAGTTCCGCGATGAAGGGGGTAACATTCTCCCGGACGTTCCGCACCCGATACGCCCAGGCTTCTTGAACGTCCTCTTTACTGAGGTATTTTTCCCGCAGCAGCTCTATTTCCTTCTGGAGCCGGGCAAGCCGGTGCTGTCTGTATTCCACGTCGGCCGCGAGTTTCCGAAGTTCCATGTCTGCAAGTTCTTCCCTTTCCCTGAGTTTTTCCGCAGGGTACTTCCATTGAATCGTCTTTCCCACGTCCCAGGTGTTCGGGCCGATTCTTCCCGGGCAGCCGCTTTGTGTCCACTTAGTCAATGCCTGAGCACTCACGCCGAAAAGTTGGGCCGCTTCCTTTGTCGTGCAAATTAGGGTTCTTCCTTCCTTTCCCAAGGTGGTTCCTCCTTCCAAGATTCAATCAACCCATGAGTTTTTAACATTGTACGCAGGTGAGCGCCGCGGCTTTGCCGACCCCTGCGAAAAATTGTCCTGACAGGACCCATTGACCCCGAGGGAGGGGAGCGCCCATCAGGACGCCCCCCCCATGCCCTACTCCCCGGAGAGCTTCGCCGCTGTCTCAGCTTCCAACTTGGCGAGGGCGGCTTGGTAATCCTTATTGATTTTTTCTGACACCTTCGCATCAGCGGCAGCTTGAGCCTGTCGCGCCTTCGCCGCCGCCTCCTGGATAAGCCGAGTTTTTTCACGCCCGGCCTCGAAGCGAATCCAATACGCCCGGTTCTTCCTGTCGAGCTCTTCCTGAGTCACCAGCGGACGCGGGTTTCCTGCCCAGACCAGCATCTCGAAAAGGTGACTCCCGAACGGCGTAAGGTGCCTCCCGAGTCCCTGGCATGTCTCACATACCATCTCCTGACCGTCCATGCCATAGAAGCCCTCGCCGCCGCAAGTCCGGCAGTCAACCCATAGCCGCGAGGACGGGGAAATTTCCGAGTCAAGGAAGTCCCGAAATTCAGAAAGAGTCATTAACGGCACCGACCTCCCGCCCCGCATCTTCCGGGGATCGGGGGCAATTTTTACTTCCGTCCCGTCCTCAAGCACATAGGACGGGAGACTGTCTGCAAGCCATTTGCTGAGCGGGTAGCGCCCTTTGGCTGCCGAGGGGTGATAGATTTCCATCAGTTTTTTCCTCCTAAAAGTTGGGGGGCAGCCGAAGCCGCCCCCGGATATTTTTTGCCGCGAGGAAGGGAGAGTTTTCTTTTTCCCCCTCGCGGGGTTTTCAGGGGAACACCGGAACATCGGAACACCCCTATAGGGGGGGTGTTCCGTTCCGTTCCGTTAGAGTGGTTCCCCGTCGGAACATTGTTCCGGCATGTTCCGTTCCTGTTCCGTGTTCCGGTTGACTGCCTGTAGCTTTTTCGCGTATTGGTTCCCTTGCAGTTTGGCCAAGTCTCCGGCGAGGGTGTAAACATCGTTGGACACGGAAAGCGCCCCCGCTTTGACAAGGGCGGCCCTATGCCGTTGGAAGGCTACCTTCTTGGCCTCCTGGTTGTCAGCCGTCGAAGCCTCGTAGTAGAACGGCCGCCATCTGTCCAGGTGGACACCAAGGAACTTTCCTTCCGCGTCCAATGTTCCGGCGTGTTCCGCTGCCTTGTGGAAGGATTGAAGGGCAAGGTGCAGGGTTTCTGACAGGCCCCTTTTCCCTTCTCGCGGTGCCTCTTCCATTTCCCCGAGGAAGCAGGAAGTAACATCCTCGCCGTTCTTCGCCACCATGACAGGCACGGTTTCAAGACTGAAATGCATGGGCTCAAAACCGCCGGCGTCCTTTTGCTTCGTGCTGTCTACCGTGATATGGCCCCCGTCTTTCTGGACTAAAATTTCCAGGTCAAGGGCTCCCCGGAGTGCTGACGCGCCCCGCATACGGCCTTTGTCCTGATGCCCCGTATGATGCACCAGGACAACCGCGCAACCGTCATACCGCTGCCGCAGGGCGTCGGCCGCCGCGATAAACGCGCCCATGTCGCTATTAGAATTCTCATCGCCGGCGAGGGATCGCGCCAGGGTGTCAAAGGCGATTACCCCCGGCACCTGTCCTGTCTCCTGGACAATAGCATCAACGGCCGCCATCAGCTCTTTTTCCGTTGACTCATCGGGAAGGACTGCCGCCCTGTTTGATACGAATAGCGGTGCCCCGGCAAGGGATACGCCGCGGCCTTTCTCCCAGGCAACCAAGCGCCTTTTTATTGCCCGGTTGCCCTCACCGCATAGGTAGACGCAGGGGGCCTCTTCCACCGGCCGCCCGTGGAACGTGCAACCCGTTGCAATGCTCGCCAGCAGGTCAAGGGCGAAAAAGGATTTTGCGCTTCCCGATTCCCCGAAAACCGCCGCCAGGGAATCACGTTCGAGGATGCCGCCGATAAGGCATTCCGGCTCCTTCAGTTCGAGCGCATCGGCGCGAGTCAGTTTGAAAGAGGAATGATACCCTTCCTCTTCTCGGGGCGGTTCTGGTTCCGGCTCCGGTTCAACCCGCGCCGCTCGCCCTTTCCCAAGGGCCGCCTTGAATGCTTCCCGGGCTTCGTCGAAGCTCTGGGCTTGGGCGTCCCACCAGTCCCACCCAGGGGGTGAATCTGGCAAATGTTCAATCACCGAACACCCCAGGGCTCGGCACTCCTCCCCGGCTTTTTGGCCGGCCGCGTCAGCGTCGGCACAGACAACCACTTCTGAGCGTGGGAAATGGGCCTTAATGAGTCTGGCGGCCTTCGGCAAGTTTGGGGCTCCGAAAACCGAGGCGGCAACCATCCCCGAGAGAGCGAAAATTGCTGATGCCGTCGCCATGCCCTCGGCTAGTGCTACGGGCTGCCCGTCAACCGGTGAGCCGATGAAGTGGAAGCCGCCCGCCTTTTCTCCGACGTGCAAGCGCTTAGGTTCCGCGTCCGGCTCGGGTGGGATTCTTTCAACCCCCACCAGCCGCCCCCCCAGGGTACGGGCCGGAATAAGCAAATATTTCCCGTCCTGCCTGAGCCCGTCAGCGGGCAACCGTTTCCGTTGAAGGTACGGATGCTCATGGCTTGCCGGGGCTGCCGCGTCCCATAGGGCTTCAGCCTTCGATGGCTCCGGCCGCGAGGGTGGGGGAGTATGTATAGCCCCTCCTTCTCGGGGAGGTTCTTCGATGCCGAGCTCCGCACAAAGTTCCGAGAGCTTGCCGCCTTCGCCTGTCGCGAAATCACGCCAGGCCCGCTTTCCCGGTGAAATGGAAAAGCTCGGGTGCTTGTCCTCACGAAGCGGACTGCTGCACAGGTAATCGCCGTTCCCCTGGAAGTGTCCTCCGGGGAAAGTGGACGTCAGCCAGGCCCTCATAGCCTCGGCCCCACTTCTCGCCGGATTATCGACAGGGCAAGGTCTTGGGGTACCAAGTCGGGGAAGGTTAGCTCGAATTCCTCCAGAATCTCGCGAGTAGACCACCCAAAACCCCAGAAAAGCCTATCGGCAAATTTTGGGAGGAATTCAACGGCCCACAGTGATTCGTGCCCTGGTTCGACGTCAGCTAGCCCTGTTGGAAGGCCGAATACGTGAGTCAGTTTTCCGTCTGGCGTTCTCATGCTCTCACCTCCCCCGCGTAACGGACTGTTCGCGGGCCGAGGGTGAGAGTGTCAACCCGGCCTTTTTTTCCCCATAACCATGCAGTCGTAGGAGAAACTTTAAACCTGTCGCAGAATTCCCTTTTCGTCAGCCATTCCCTTTCCTCGCGGGGCCTTTCGGGTTCCGGCGCTTTGATGGGCTCTTCGGCCGGCAGATTGGCCAGTTCGGAAAAAAGCGCTCCAAGCTGACGGTAAATCTCTCTCTGCCGGGCAGTCATGCCGAGCACCCCCCGCGAGAGAGGAAGGCGTCAATCTCGCTGCGGATTCCCTCGAGTAATGACTTTTCCCTCCCCAGGCTTCGGAAAAGGCGGGCGATTAAGGGCGGTTCCCCGTCACCGTCTGAGGAGTCGCCGCCGTCCTCCCCGTCGCCACCTCCCCCCGGGGAGGCTCCCCCCTCTCCCGGGGAAGGGCTTGCGCCCCGCTCCGAACCCCCCGAGGAAGGGAGATTCACCGGGCGAACTGCCCGGGCTGGCATGTTCCGTCTGGGGGGCTTGGGTGCGAAGTGACGCCCCTGCTCCGGCTCCCTGGGGCCGACCCCTTTGTGCTGGTGGTGCCTGATACTGTCGAGCATAACTTTTTGAAGCGTCCGGGGATTCACCCGCATTTCTCGGCCTCCCGGGAGGTTAACGAACCCCGGCCCGCCGCCAAATGAAAAACGCACGTGGTGCCATCGGCAAAGCTGCTTTAATCGTCCCGTTCCAATTTTCATTCTACCCTCCACAGTTTGGTTTTTTGTTGGGGCGGCCCTCCCGCCGCCCTGCCATCCCCTAGTAGGGGAACCCCTCGCGCCTGAGCTCTTCGAGGCTTGGTACCCAGTTCGGAACCATGTTCCCGTAGCCGTCGGAGTGCTGCCCGAGCTTCCAAGGCTCAGCGAACGCGGCCCTTTCCCGGCATCGGCTTTCCGCTTGCTTGAACTCGGCCCATATCGCTTCGCGCTTGGCTTTTGCCCGGAGTGCCTCAAGCCTTCTTTTCTCGCGGGCCTTCCGCTCGGCTTCGGCCTTCGCCGCCGCTGTCACCTTCTTCCCCGAGGGGGAGGAGTTTACCTTCCTCGCGGGGCGCTTGTATCCGCGTTCCGGTGAATCAATCATTCGATCCGTGTAGCTCATGCTTCCCATCCTTTCTTATGCCTGTTTTGCAAGCCCGCTTTCATCAAACGCCGCTTCCGCTGAAAGCCCAAGCTCCTTCAATAGCGCCTTTTTCGCCACCTCCCCGGGCACAACCCGCCGCTTTTCCACCTTCGAGATGAAGGACGGATGCACCTTTGAACGGATGCCGAGTTCAAAAGCCGTCAGCCCCCGCTCTTCCCGCCGCTGCCTCAATATCGTGGTCATAGTCTCACCTCCTTTTTTTGGCAATAAAAAAAGGGCGGCTCCCTTTCGGAAGCGCCCTTCGATGAATCCCTACACTACTATTATTTCATAAATCCCATCCGTAATCAGTACGGACTTTACACGTTCGTGGACAAGACGTCCATACTATTAGCGTACCATGGGATGGGCTTGCCTAGTAATCAAATTACAATCAAAAAATATTTTTTCGTGCACCTGCGCAAGAATCCTTATACACATTATCCCACAACAAAACGAAAATTTCCCTCATATTCCCCTCAATCGAACAATCCCCAGAAAAGGGCCGCCCGTTCGATAATAGCCTTTCCCCGGCGTTCTACCGTTGCCCGGGAATAGCCCAGTTCGGCGGCTATGTCCTCATCAGACCGGCCCTGTTCGTATTTCAATAAAAAGACCTGGAATAGCTCTTCGTCGGTTTCCCGGAGTACATCGGAAAAGTCGTTTATGTCGTCAAGTTTGAAGGTGACTTTGTCGAGGCGGGCTTCAATCTCAAGGCGTATTTCTGCGGCTGTCTCAATCGGCGAACTGATAGGGCCGCCCTGCACCCTGTCGCCGAAGCGCCCCGAGGGAAGGAGGGGAATTGATTCCAGGCGGGCTTTTAGGGCCTTCCGTGTTTCTTTCAAGGGGCGATAGCTGCGGAGCACCTTCCGAATTTCGGAAAGGGCTTTCTGGTTGTAGCGTAAAACTGGCAAGGTACCGGACATTCCATCACCTCAACCATTGTAGTGTGGGACTCGGGGATTACGCAAGGTGTAGGGTGTATTGGTTGTTTCATGCACAGACTACCACTTCCCCGGAAGGTATGCAAGTTTCTGCATAAAATCACGGGAAAACTTAGTGCTGACAGTGGTTGACATAAAGGAAGGGGAATGATAAGTTATCCACATAGGGGAAAATCCGGTGATAGACGGACTCGAACCCACCAAGAAAAATCGGACGTGTACAATCTATGTACAACGGATTGCGTAGAATGGCTTATAGCCTAGCAATAAGATGCCCCTTAGCTCCACCAAGAACAAAGAAACAGGTAAACCATAAAGTTTTGCATTGAAAAAGCCCGGCATATTGCCGGGCTTTTTCAATGCAAAACCGGAAGAAGAGGACTCCCCCGACTGAAGGAAGGGCAGCGCTTCCCAGGGTGGAACCGGAAAGAGGGTTCATAGCAGAACCATCCAACCCGGTACATTTATGATATAATTCCTCAGGAATTTGACTACGGTTGTTCATTGTGGCAGTGCGGAGGTTAACTCCTCTGCGGAATTTTGAAAAACAGGCGGAAACGGGAAAGCTGCAGAATGGTGGCATGGCCGCCGCCATTATTTTGATGATCAGGCCGGCCGGTGAGATTATCGGCCGGCCTTTTTTCTTCCCTTGAGAACAATTTCTGCCTGGAAGAGGAGGAAAAAGATGTCACCGAAGGGGTTTCATTTCATAGTGGAGGCTTCAGGATGCGGACCTGTTATTTCGCAGGTTGACAGGCTGCAGGAGATTCTGGTGGAAGCGGCGAGAAGGGCAAATACCCAGGTCTGGTCAGTATCCTTTCACCGTTTCCCTCCCGATGGCGTGAGCGGCGTCGTGGTTATCAGCGAATCCCATCTCTCCATCCATACCTGGCCCGAAGTGGGGTATATGGCCCTGGATATTTACACGTGCGGCGAAGAAAGCAAACCCCAGGTGGCAGTGGACTATGTTCTGGAACAGATTGGCGCAAAGCAGACCCACATAACCGAAATTACGAGAGGCCTTGACGACGGGGATATGGAATATTACCATTCCTTTGTCACGTGGCAGGAAGTGCTCAGGCGCAACGGAAACTGAGAGCAAAACCCGGATGAGAAAATGTTCTCTACCGGGTTTTTTCTTTTTTCAGAGGGTACAGAAAACGGATCATTCCGAAACAGGAGCCCTGCCCGACACAACGGAATGAGGGCAATATGTCTTTTTTCCCCGTTGGACAGTGGCGGGAAAGTGCCAGTGTTGAAAATACTCCGTGCTTATGCTACTTTATCAGGTATTATTCCGACTGACCGGCAGCACACGACGCCCTAAACTGCAGCCATCGCAGCCCGGCGTACCTGGAGCGGGCCTTTCAATTCTCTTTGATCCGCACCCCTTTTCTTTCTCCCTTTTTTGATGGGGGAGACTGCAGCAGAAAATCATTTTTCCGGAGGAATCGTCATGCATCAGGAACTGAAACCTGTAATCGCCCGCTATTTGGATAAAATTACGGATCTTCGCTGCCGGATACACCGGGAGCCTGAGCTCAGCAACCAGGAAAGCGGAACAGCCGCTCTCGTGGCCGGGGTTCTTCGGGAAACCGGCATGGAAGTCATCGAGGGTATCGGCGGAAACGGGGTGGCAGGCATTCTCAGAGGGGCGGAGGATGGCCCCTGCGTGGCGCTCAGGGCTGATATGGATGCCCTTCCCATGGAAGAAAAAACCGGTCATCCCTGTGCCTCCACCATAAAAGGCGTAATGCACGCCTGCGGCCATGATGTCCACACAGCAGCGCTCCTCGGGGCCGCCCTTGTCCTCTCCGACCTGAAAGACCGTATCCGCGGGACCGTCAAGTTCATCTTCCAGCCGGCGGAGGAAGCAAACCCCACGGGAGGCGCTCCCGGCATGATTTCCGGAGGAGTTCTGGAAAACCCGGCTGTGGATGCGATCTTCGGCATGCATGTATGGCCCTCCCTCGAAACTGGTACGGTGGGGACGAAAGAAGGACCCCTTATGGGGGCTTCCGACCGGCTTTTTCTCACCGTGAGAGGAAAAGGCTCCCACGGATCCGAGCCGGAAAACGGCGTGGACGCCATCGCCATCGCCGCCCATGTGATCACGGCCCTCCAGACTGTTGTTTCGAGAAACGTCAGCCCCCTTGATGCTGCCGTGGTGTCCATCGGGACCATCAGAGGAGGCAACAGGTACAACGTCATCGCCGATGAAGTCATCCTCGAGGGAACGGTCAGGACGGTCAGCCCCGAAACCCAGGAAAAGATGCCCTCCCGTATAGAATCCATCGCGGCCGGAGTAGCCCGGGGAATGGGAGGAGACTGTGAAATGGAGTATGTGAAGGGATACCCCCCTCTCATGAACGATCCGGACCTGACGAGGCTAGCCCTGTCCACTCTCTCGGGAATAATCGGTGAGGAGAAGATTGTGCGGGTTGAGAAGCCCGCTCTTGGCGGAGAGGATTTCTCCTTTTTCAGCCGAAAAATCCCGGCTCAGTTCATGTGGCTTGGATGCAGGCCCGAGGGAGTTGCGAAGGAGGACATGGCTCCCCTGCACAACAACAGGTTCCTTCCCGACGAGAAAGCCATTCCCCTCGGCGTGGAAATTCTGGTTGCCTGCGCCCTTGATTATCTGGCAGCGAACTGAGACGGAAAGGAGATCTCCATGACGGCACTCGGTGAAGAGAAACTGCAGAAGTACACTGATCTCAGAAGAGAATTCCATGCCCACGCCGAAACAGGCTGGACGGAATTCTGGACCACGGCACGAATAGCGGGCATACTGGACTCTCTCGGGTACGAGGTTCTCGTGGGCAGGGATGTGCTGGACCTGGACTCCGTCATGGGCCGCCCATCTGACCGGGAGATCTCGGGTTTCATTGAGCGGGCCCTTGCCCAGGGCGCTGACCCCGGGTGGATAAAAAAAATGGACGGCTATACTGGAGCGGTGGCCTTGCTCCGCACCGGAAAACCGGGACCGGTTCTCGCGTTCCGTTTTGATATCGATGCCGTGGATGTGGCCGAGGCCCAGGACGAAAAGCACCGTCCCTTCCGGGAAGGTTTTGCCTCCATGAACGATAATGCCATGCATTCCTGCGGCCATGACGCCCATGCCGTCATCGGTCTTGCTCTTGCGGAACTGCTCATGGATAAAAAAGATTCCCTCGCAGGAATGATCAAGCTCATCTTCCAGCCTGCGGAGGAGGGAGTCCGGGGAGGAAAGGCCGTCGCGGCGAAGGGCTTCCTTGATGATGTGGACTTTTTCCTCGGCGCCCACGTAGGGATGGGGGTTCCCACGGGGAGCGTCTCTCCCGCGTGCGGCGATTTTCTCTGCACCACAAAGTTCGACCTGACGTACAAGGGCAAGGCCGCCCATGCCGGAGGGGCTCCGAATGAAGGCCGGAACGCCCTTCTTGCCGCGGCTTCCGCCACCCTTGCCCTGGCAGGCATTCCTCCCCACAAGGACGGAGCGACCAGGATCAATGTGGGAGTTCTCCAGGCCGGGAGCGGCCGGAACGTCGTTCCTTCCAGGGCTGTTATGAAAGTTGAAACCCGCGGCCTGACTATGGATCTGAACTCCTATGTGTACGACAGGGCGATGGAGATCGTTTCCGGAGCTGCCTCCATGTATGGTGTGGAGATGTCCATGGCCAAGATGGGAGAGGCTGTGGATGCCCTGAGCGACCAAGAGCTTGCGGGGATGGTCGGGGAAAAGGCCCTGACCATCGGAGGCATTGACAGGATTGCTCCTTCCGTCAGCCTCGGCGGCAGCGAGGATGTATCCTGGATGATGAGGGCCGTCCAGAAACGGGGCGGAAAGGCGGTGTATTTCGTCCTCGGCACCGACATAGCTGCCGGGCACCACAACGAGTATTTTGACATCGATGAAAAAGTGCTGGACTACGGTCCCGCCCTTTTCGCGGAGCTGGCCTTTTCACTGGCGGCCGGAAAATGAGAGCCGGAAGGAGGTGGGGAGAGAAGTACAGAAAACAACGGATCCTGGGGAAAACTGACTGCTCCATAATTTTTCAAAGGAGGTATTTTCATGGCTGAAACAGCAACCCCTCAGAAGAGGACACTGTTCGAGAAATTCATCAAGGGAATCGAGATCGTCGGCAACATGCTCCCTCACCCCTTCTGGCTTTTCGTCTATCTTTCGCTCATCGTCCTCGGACTGTCCTATTATCTTTCAGAGGCCGGCGTCTCCGTGACCTACATGGCGGCGAAGGCCGGAGAGGCCCCGAAGGAAACGACCGTTACGGTTCTGAACCTTCTCTCCTTCGCCGAAATGAGAAAGTTCATGGCCGGCTTTGTTTCGACCTATGTCAATTTCGCACCCCTTGGCCTGATCATCGTCATGACGCTTGGAATCGGCCTTGTGGAGCAGTCCGGGATGATTTCCGCCCTGATGCGGAAGACCATTCTCGGCGCCCCCTCCTACATGGTGACGGCGGTCCTCGCTCTTGTGGGCATCAACTCGAACCTTGCCTCCGACGCGGGCATCATCTTCACCCCGGTCATCGGCGGCGCGGTCTTCAAGGCCCTGGGAAGAAATCCATGGGTCGGCATCATCGCCGGTTTCGCGGCGGCCTCGGGAGGTTTCACCGCGAACTTCTTCATTGCCGGAACTGACGCCCTCCTCGCCGGAATCACCCAGTCGGCGGCCCAGGGAATGAACGTCCCCGGACCGACCCATCCCCTCATCAACTGGTACTTCATGGCTGTGGCCACCATCGTCGTCATGTTCGTCACCACGTGGGTGACCGAAAAATTCACTGTTCGTGTCCTCGGTGACAGTGCCCACGACAAGGATTCCGACGAGCTTCTGAAGCATGCCGTCACCCCCGAAGAGAACCGGGGACTCCGTTTCTCCGCCGTCATGGCGGTTCTCGTCATCGGCGTCCTGCTGTACCTTATACTCCCTGAAGGCTCCTTCTTCCGGGCCGATGACGGAACCATCGTCCCCCGCTCGCCCTTCCTGAGCAGCATCGTGGCGATTCTGTTCTTCCTGTTCTTCTTCGTCGGGATCGCCTACGGCTTCGGCGCCGGCACCATAAAGAAGATGGACGACGTGCCCAAGCTCATGCAGAAGGGCCTTTCCGGAGGACTGAGCTTCATGGTGGTCGTTCTTCCCGCCGCCATTTTCGTCCAGCTCTTCAACGCCAGCAGGCTCACCACCGTTCTCGCGGTCAACGGCGCCCACTGGCTTGAAAGAATGAATCTCGGCGGCATCCCGCTGCTTATCATGTTCATTCTCCTCTGCACCTTCATCAACCTGTTCATCACCAGCGGTTCTGCCAAGTGGCTCATCCTGGCCCCCATTTTCGTTCCCATGTTCTCCATCGTGGGCTTCTCGCCGGCCCTCACCCAGGTGGCGTATCGAATCGGCGACTCTTCGTCCAACATCATCTCCCCCCTGTCGTACTACGTGCCGGTTATCATAGGGCTTCTGGAGCAGTACCGGTCCGACCCGGACACAAAGGTCGGCATCGGTACGGTCATCTCCCTGGAGATGCCCTATACCATCGCCTACCTCATCTGCTTTACCGCACTGCTCATTGCGTGGTATCTGCTGGGCATACCTCTTGGCCCCGGCGCTTCCGCTCTGTTGTAGCAGAAAAAGATACGACATGGGACCCCGGTCTTCCGGGGTCCTTTTTCTTACCCTTCGCTTCGGGGGCTTCCCAGGGAACGATATATCACTTTCCCGTCCGGACTCCGTAAATTTTCCGCGGAGAATTTTTCCTTCCAGCCTGAAGTACTCTGGACCGGAGAAAAAAGTTGGAGTACACTTTTTCCCGTGTTTCTCCCGCTGTTATTTGATCCCTCCCTTTCTGCGACATTGCGGAAAAAGGGAAAGCGGCGGTGTGGGGCAATTCTTTCGAGGTCTGGGGTGAAACAGAAATGAAAAACGTACCGGCGGACATGGAAGGTTTCCTTTCTCATCAGCCCTGGTGGCGCACCGGGGTCCCGACAGAAATAATCCGTTCCCGTGAAGGAGTCGGGGAGCTTCTTCACAGGGTGAAACAGGAGAAAAAAAATCCCTTTTTCGTGGTAGATTCAGTGCTGCAGGATCAGCCTGTCTTCGCCCCCCTTTTCGCCCATGAAGCCCTGTTTCTTTTCGATGCCTCCGCGTCGGAACCCAAAACAGGAGATGTCGATACTGTCGTCTCCATAATAAAAAACAGGGCGAAACCCCATGATGTGGTGGTGGGCATCGGCGGGGGAGGGACCATGGACCTTGCGAAAGCCGTGGGCATATGCCTTGCAAATCCGGACCCCGCCCATACATACCAGGGGTATGGCCTGGACATGAAGAAAGGGGCGGATATCTGGGTTCTTCCTACGCTCAGCGGTACAGGGGCCGAAATTACTCCCATCGCGGTGCTCCGCGGACCCGAGAAGAAACTGGGCATCAACAACCCCTATACCGCACCCTCCGTGGCGTTCATCGATCCCGGGCTCACATCGGGGGTACGTAAATACAACCGGTTTTTCACCATGATGGACTGCTTCTTCCATCACTATGAAATCACGAAAAGCGCGACAAGCTCGGAGACGGCCGTTTCGGATGCCCTTGACGGCATCAGCCTCTCCAGGGACGTCCTGACGTCGGGTGTGGAGGAGTTTCGGATGGACAACGCCATCCGGTCGGCCATGGCCTCCGTTCTAGGAGGAAGCAGCACCATCGGCGGGAGAGTGGGGGCAGCCCACGCAGTTTCCTATGGGCTGAGCAACTCCTCGCCAACCCTCCCTCACAGCGTGGCCGTCACCCTCGCCATGCTTTCCCTCGGCGACCTCTATCCTGACGGATACGAGGACACTGTTTCCTTTCTCCGGATCAACGGCATGGACACCCCAAAAGCAGCGGATTTCGGAATAGGGGCAGGAGCAGTGGAAAAAATGACGAAAACTGCCCTCGGCATGGAGAAGCTCTGGCAGAGCTGTTTCGGAGACAACTGGAAGGAGCGGGCCACGGAGGGATATATCCGGGGGATCTATGAAAGAATCGTTTCCCGGTAGGGATTTTTTGCTTCTGCAGAAAACGACAGGGGGGAAGGCTGATGGCAGGAACGGAAATTTTCGGGAAGGAAGAACTGGAGGCAGTTCAGGATGTCATTGAAAGAAAAATGATCCACCGTTACGGGTCTCACGGAGCAAGAAGGGGTATTTACAGGGTGGAGGAGTTTGAAAACAGGGCCGCGGAAATTTCAGGAGCCCGCCATGCCCTTGCGGTGGCCAACGGAACGGCTGCCCTTATCGTCGCCCTGAAGGGAATCGGCATCCAGCCGGGGGATGAAGTTATCACGTCTCCCTTTACCTTCATCGCCACTGTCGAGGCTATCGTTGCCTGCAACGCAGTTCCCGTACTCGGCGAAATCGACGGGACCCTGAGTCTCGACCCGGTCTCAACAGAGAGGCTTATCACCGAAAGAACACGGGCGATCATGCCGGTCCATATGTTCGGTGCCGCGGCGGACATGGACAGGTTTGCCGAACTCGGAAAAAAGTACGGTATCCCCATCATCGAGGATGCCTGTGAAGTCGTCGGCGGCACCTACAAGGGAAGGATGCTCGGAAGCCTGGGAACATGCGGCACCTGGAGCTTTGATCCCAACAAGACCCTCACCGTGGGCGAAGGCGGGATTGTGTTCACCGACAGCGAAGAAGTCTACTCCAGAATGGACTGCTACCATGACCACGGGCATATCCACAGCAAGGAACACGACCGGGGTGCCGAAGGCAAGTCGGGGCTGGGTGTGAACTACCGGCTCAGCGAACTGCAGGGAGCCCTCGGCCTTGTTGCGCTGCAGAAAATGGACTATGCCCTCGGGCTGCTCCGATCCACCAAGAAAAGGATTCTGCAAGCCGTTTCCGATACGGGCATTGTCCCCCGTCCCACCCACAACGGTGAGGGGGACACTGCCTCCCATGTGATTTTCATGCTGCCGTCGGCGGAGTCGGCCTTGAAGTTCAGGGATGCCGCCGTTTCAGCGGGTTGCGGTTGTTCCATTATCGCAGACAACACCTGGCATTTCGCAAAACACTGGAAGGCTCTTGAAGTAATGGGGGAAAAGGACTGGTTCGGGACGAGGACTCCTTCCTATGCCCCGGAAACAATGGCAGGGAGCGACAGGCTGCTTGCCCGGGCAGTCATGTTCGGTCTCAGCATCATCATGGATGATTCCGCGGTGGAAGCCATTATCCATGCAGTGCGGGCGGGGACAAAGGCTGCTCTCTGAGATATCTCCTTCGGGTTAAGCGAAGCGGGCCTCCGGGAATCTGCCGGGGGCCCGCTTTCCAGTGAGCTACAGGCAGAAGTCGGGGTGGAGTTCCAGGTATCGCTCCAGGGCTTCCGCGTCCTCCGGAGTATCAATCTCGATGGTGTCCCTCTCCGTGGGAACGCAGGCGATGGAATGCCCTTTTTCGAGAACCCGGAGCATTTCCAGGCTTTCCGTTTTTTCCAGGGGCGTCTGTTCCCAGGAGGAGAATTTCAGCAGGAAATCTCTCCTCCAGCAATAGGGGCCGATATGCTTGTAATAGACAGGGTCTCCGTTTCTCGGATAGGGAATGGGGGAGCGGCTGAAGTACAGCGCCCTTCCTGCGGAATCGAACACCATCTTGACTATGTTCGGCGAGAAAACTTCCTCTTCGCGGTCAATCCGCTTTGACAGAAGGGCGAGCATGACGGCAGGATCGTCCATGGCCGCTGCCAGGGGATCGATCATGTCCGGCCCCGCGAGAGGATCGTCGACCTGGACGTTGAGGACGATATCGGAAGGGATTCTTTCGGAGACCCAGGCCACCCTGTCGCCTCCGCTCGGCAGTTCGGGAGGGGTGAGCATGCATTCCCCTCCTGCGTCCCTCACCGCGGCGGCGATCCGTTCATCGTCCGCAGCGACGATGATCCTGTCCACGGACGAACACCTTTCCACCCGGCGGAGTACCCGGACGACCAGTGGTACCCCTCTTACCGGAAGAAGGGGCTTTCCTGGGAGGCGGGTGCTTGCGAATCTTGCGGGAATGACGGCGAGGGTTTTCATGATCCATCCATCTCCTTGAAGGAAGATTGACAACGGATATTGATGATACACTTTTCCTTCCTTCACCGGAAGGGGAGGGCAGGAAAAAAGCGGCCCCTGAAGGGGCCGCTTTCAGCAGATGCCTGAGGGCAGAGGAGTGGTCAGTCCTTGAGAATCTGGGTGCCCGCCGAGCCTTCCAGGGCTTCGAGGGCCTGTTCGAGGCTCGCGATGACGGCGCGGCTTCCGCCGTTGCGGACAAAACGGAGGGCTGCCCGAACCTTGGGTCCCATGGAGCCGGCCTTGAAATGGCCTTCCTTTTCAAGGGCTTCCATTTCGGTTACCGTAAGCTTCTCAAGCCATTTCTGGTTCGGCGTGTTGTAGTTGATGGCAACCCTGGGCACGTCGGTGAGGATCATCAGGAGGTCGGCCTTCACCGCGGCGGCGAGCCTTTCGCCGGCGAGGTCCTTGTCGATGACCGCCTCGACTCCCTGGTAGGTTCCGTCAGCCCCGCGGATGACGGGAATGCCGCCGCCGCCGGAAGCGATGACGGTGAAGCCCTTTTCCAGCAGGGAGTTGATGACGTCCTTTTCCACTATGGACTTGGGGTCAGGGGAGGGAACGACCCTTCTCCAGCCGCGTCCCGCGTCATCGATCCAGAATTCTCCGGTTTCAGCCATGCGCTTCTTCGCCGCTTCTTCCGTATAGAACGGTCCCACCGGTTTTGTCGGATGGACGAAGGCAGGGTCGGCAGGATCGACCTCAACCTGGGTCACGACGCATGCGGGTTCATGGCCGGACAGGCCTTCGAGAGCAAGGGTGTTGTGGAAGCTCTGGCAGAACATGTACCCGATGAGTCCCTGGCTCTCCGCTCCACAGACATCCATGGGCATGGCAGGCACAGAAGTGCTGCCCAGTTCGTTCTGGATGAGGATTGCGCCGACCTGGGGCCCGTTGCCGTGGGTGACCACCACTTCATGACCGGCCCGGATCATCCTGACGATCTGGTCCACTGTTTTCTGAACGTTGTCCCGCTGTTCCGCTGCATTGCCCTTCTGGCCTCTCTGCAGAATGGCGTTGCCTCCAAGGGCGACCAATACTCTCATCTCTTTAAATTCCCCTCCTGAATGTTAATGCTAAACCAGTATATTCTAAACTAAGCAGCTTATTTCAGCAAGTCAATGACAAAGGGCGGAAGAACGAAACTTGCCCTATGGATATCGGATGTGTAGTACCTCGTTCCCTCGGGTGCCGGGCGAAGGGGCGCCGACGGATCGGCATTCTTCGATCCCACTGTGTAGGTCCACATTCCGCTGGGATAGGTGGGCATGGCTCCCCAGTACATCCTGACGACGGGAAAGACGGAACTCATCTCCCGGAAGGCGTCCCGGACGACGTTCCTGTCGGTGAAGGGTGATTCCGTCTGGGCAACGACCATTCCGTCCTTTTTCAGGGCGTTGTGGATATCGCGGTAGAAGGGGGATTCAAAGAGTCCGGCGGCAAATTCCACGGGATCCGTGCTGTCCACGATGGCGACGTCGAATTCTTCTTTCGCGGCTTTGATATATACCATGGCGTCCATGGGTTTTACGTCCGCCCTGGGGTCTTCAAGGGCAGCGCTGATGGTCGGGAGAAACCGTTTCGAGGCGTTGATCACTTCCTCGTCGATATCGATAAGAGTGGCCTTTTCCACGCTTTTGTGTCGGAGGACTTCCCGCAGAACGCCGCCGTCGCCGCCGCCGACGATGAGCACTCTCCGGGGATCCGGGTGCGAGGAGAGCGCCACGTGGGCCATCATCTCGGAGTAGCAAAATTCATCCCGTTCCGTGATCTGGATTGCTCCGTCGAGAATCATCATCCGGCCGTATTCTCCGGTTTCCACAAGCAGGATGTCCTGGTAGGGGCTTTTCACGTTCAGAAGCACCTCTGAAACGCGAAGGCTCAGCTTCATGTCGGGGCTCTGTTCTTCCGTAAGCCAGAGCTCGTTGAAGCGTTTCGGGCGGGTTTCCATTGGGCATTCTCCTTTCTCTGGAAAAAGCGGAGGGAACAAGTCGTTCAACCTGTTCCCTCCGCTGACTGACTTTCATTCAGTATAGAATGTCCTGCTTCAATCTTCAAGCACGTAGGCGCGGAGCGGGGGGAAGCCGTTGAAGCAGACCGAGGAGTAGCTCTGCGTGTATGCCCCGGTGGTGAAAAAGTACAGCCGGTCTCCTTCCGTCAGTGAAGCGGGGAGGGCGTACTTTTCGTTTTCGTACAGAATGTCCATGCTGTCGCAGGTGGGACCGGCCAGGATCGTTTCCTGAATGGGGCCTGATTTCTCCGAGTAGATGGGGTACTTGATGGACTCGTCGAGAGTTTCAATAAGACCGCCGAATTTTCCGGCGTCAAGGTACACCCAGCTGTACTGGTTGGCCTCCGACTTCCGGGAAATGAGCACCACTTCCGTAATAAGGATTCCTGCGTCTCCGGCCATAAAGCGGCCCGGTTCAAGAAGGATTTCAGGGAGGGTTTCTCCGAAATCTTCCGTAAGGAAGCGGATAATCTCCGCTCCGTAAACTGAGGTCTCCTTCGTGGGGGAAATGTAGTTCGCCGGGAATCCGCCGCCGAGGTTCACCATTTTCAGCTCGATTCCCTCCGCCTTCGCGGAATCAAAGAGATATTTGCAGGTGGAGATGGCATGATCCCACTGGCCGATGTCCCTCTGCTGGGAGCCCACGTGGAAGGAAATCCCGTAGGGCTCCAGGCCGAGTTCAGGAGCCTGGAGAATGAGCTTGTAAATGGTATCGGGGTGGGCGCCGAACTTCCTGGAGAGGGGCCAGTCTGCGCCGCTTCCGTCGGTGAGGATCCTGAAGAATACCTTCGAGCCGGGAGCGTTCTTCGCGATTTTTTTCAGATCGTTTTCCGAATCGGTGGCGAAGAGGCGGACTCCCTTCGAATAGGCGTAGGCGATATCCTTCGCCTTTTTTATTGTATTGCCGTAGCTGACCCTGTCCGGCGTTGCGCCGAGAGCGAGGATGTGATCCAGTTCGTATATCGAGGCTATATCGAAACAGCTTCCCTTGGCCACGAGCATCCGAATGACGGATTCGTTGGGGTTCGCCTTCACGGCATAGTAAATCTTTGCAAAGGGCAGGGTGCTGATCAGTTCATCGTACTTCTGTTCGACCTTTGCCAGGTCAATTACGAGAAAGGGTGTCTCCTTATCTTCAGCAAACTTTTTGATGCGGTCGAATCGTTCCCTGGAAATATACCTTTCAAGGTCGAACTGGAACTGGTTTTCCACGTCTCTACCTCCTAATGAATTGGTTTTGAACCTGATGCAGTTTACGGCCTCGGGCCGAGAAATGCAATAGGGAAAGGGGAAGAAAAATCAGGGAATTTACGTATTCTTTTCCCCCTTGCCCGCAGAGGTTCCATGGTAGAATCAATGCTGTTCCGACCATTGAGCGCACCGCTGCAAGGAGGCTCCTCCATGTTCTACGGAAAAAGAAAATTTCCCTTCTGGGCAAAGCTGGCCGGCCTTGCCCTTCTGGTTGTTGCCGGTTTTCTCACGGGGTACCTCGGCTATACTCTCTACCGGGAGCTGACGGCTCCGCCGCCCGAAATGCCGGCTTCACCCGGTCCGGTTCCGCTGCCGGAACCGTCCCTGCAGTTTCCGGAGCCTCCCGGAGTTCATACTCCGGTTCCGGCGCCGGAACCGCCGCTGCCCCCAGCCCTGCCGGGAAGGGTGAAAAGCGACCAGCTCTGGCTCCACGTCGTCAAGGGGACTTACCGGATGTATCTCTACCGGGGAAGAAACGTGGAGCGGACCTTCGATGTGGCTGTCGGGGCCAACGGAGGGCAGAAGCAGCGTGTCGGCGACAGCAGGACCCCTACAGGTGACTTCACCGTCCAGCAGATTCAGAGGTCCTCCTCCTGGACCTACGACTTCGGCGACGGGAACGGACCTACCCCGGGAGCGTACGGCCCCTGGTTCATACGGCTGAAAACCCCGGGATGGTCGGGTATAGGCATTCACGGTACCCATGATCCCCACTCCATCGGCACCATGATAACCCAGGGGTGCATACGGATGAGGAACCATGAACTTGAGGAGCTGAAGAAGACGGTTTTTGTCGGCATGAAAGTCGTCATTTCGGAATAGGAGCAGTTGCCATGAAATTTGTGAACATAGATCTCCAGGTAAACAAAAGGGGTTTTCGGCGCTTCATTTCCTCGTGGCTGGTAAGGGATGAGAATGAGGACAGGACCTATCTCGTGGACACGGGACCGGGCAGCACCTGGCCCATTGTCCGCGATGCGGTGGAACGGCACGGAGGGAGCAGGGTGGATGCCGTTCTTCTGACCCATGTGCATCTCGACCATGCCGGGGCTGTTTCCCTCGCTTTTCGGGAATACGGCGCTAAGGTGTCCGCGGCACCGAAGGGAATTCCTCACCTGCTCGAGCCTGCGGCCCTGTGGAAGGGGAGCGTGGAAACCCTCGGCAATACGGCGTATCTTTACGGAGAGCCGGAACCCCTTCCCCGGGAAGCCCTTCTGGCGGATGAAAACCTCCCGGCCGGTTTCTCGGCGGTGGAGACCCCGGGACATGCATCCCATCACCGGTGCTTTGTCCTTGATGAAGGAGGAGGCGGAAAAACCCTTTTCGCCGGTGAGGCGGCAGGAATTTTCCTGGAAGGGGAGGAGCCTTTTCCCTATCTTCGTCCTGCCACGCCCCCCCGTTTCTTCCCGGAAGTGACCCTCGAGTCCATTGAAAAGCTGATACCCCTCGGCTGCAGCAGGATCTGCTATTCCCATTTCGGAGCGGCCGAAGGAGCCGGGGAAATGCTCTCCTTTGCCAGGGGGCAGATTCTCTTCTGGAGAGACATCGTGGTGGACCTGTTCAGAAGGGGGGTTCCGCCTGACGACGAGGAGGCAGTTTTTCAGGAGCTGCTGGAGCGTGACCCCTTCCTTGCGGCCTGGAGAAAAATGGAGCCCGATATCCGGGACAGGGAGCGGGAGTTCATCGGGAACAGCATCCGCGGATTCGCGGGAGCTTACGGCCCGAAGTGAAAACGAACGGGGGGAGCGGATTTGCTCCCCCCGTTCGTTTCTCTTCCTTTATTTTGTTCCCGGTGTTCCGTTTCCTGCTTTGTATTCATACACTATTCCCTGAAACGCCTCCGGAAGAACCCGGCTCGTGATCGTCAGGCTGTCCTCGTCGTACTCGATGGAGTGAAGCTTCAGGGGAAAAACAAATTTTCTCAGGTCGAGAAGGGGCTGGATCTGTTCCACAGCCTGGTCTGTTATGAACTGGGGGACGTCCACCCGGTTCACCTTGAGGGTGTAGTCATGAAGCCACACCTGCTGCATGTCCACGATCTTGAACCGGCTGAAGATTTCGATGAGAATGTTCAGCCGGAAGATTACCGTCACCAGGTAATTCCCCCGGGCGTAAATTCCGTCGGGCCGCATGTCCACCTGGAGGTTGTTCCAGTGGTCGTCATCGCCGAATTCTTTCGAAAGGAGGTTGTCGTTGAGATCCTTCTCCAGGATCCGGGCGAAGGCGTGGACGTGGAGGATTTCCCCGGCATCAAGTCCTTTTGTCTCCCATTCCCCGGGAGGGTTCATCTGGACTCCCATGGCCCTTACCCGCAGGGAATCCATGCGGACGCCGCCGATGACGCATCCCGATATGTCCAGGTAGATATCCCTCACATAGCCGGTGTCGTCCGGTTCTTCGTCGATGATCATGGTCATCCTCTCGGGGGTGAATTCCGAGACGAAATGCCTGAGGAGATGGCTTCCCAGGGGTTCTCCGCCTGCCGGTGCCGGCGCGACGAAGAAAAGGGGCAGAAGAGCAGCTGCTGCGACCAGAGCGCATCGAACCGTTTTTTTCATTTTCATTCCGTTCTTTCCTCCCTGGTGGTCATAGTTATCCAGTTTTTTCGATCGTTTCGATTTCCGCCATGAGGTTTTCCCACAGTCCGTAGAGGGAATCGAGTTCCTTTGCGGCATCGTTTCTCTGAATGAGCAGGTTCTGGACTTTTTCCGAATCGGAGAGAAAGACCGGATCGGACAGAAGGCTGTCCCTTTCCGACTGCTGTTTTTCAAGGAGAGAAATTTTCACTTCTACCGGCTCAAGTTTGTCCAGGACCTTTCTTTTCTTTCGGTACAGGAGGTTTCGTCTCTCCGCCTCAATTCTCTTCCGCTCTTTTTCAGGGTCTTCCTTTTCTTTTGGGTCCATCCGCTTCTCAGCAGCCTCTGAGGAAAGGGCTTTCCTTTTTTCAATAAAATAGGAATAGTTCCCCGGATAGTCCAGGAGTTTTCCCGAGGCTATTTCCACCACCCTGTTCACCAGGTTGTCGAGGAAAAAGCGGTCATGGGAGACAAGGACCAGGGTGCCGTCGTATTCAAGGAGGGCTCTCTGGAAAAGATCCTTGGTCTGCATATCCAGATGGTTCGTAGGCTCGTCGAGAACGAGGCAGTTGGCTTCTTCCATCAGCAGCTTCAGCAGGGCAAGCCGGGATTTCTCTCCTCCTGAAAGCACTGAAACAGGCTTGTAAATATCGTCGCCGCCGAAGAGAAAAGCCCCGAGAAGGTTTCGCTTGTCCTGGGCTGTCCATGCGGGATTGCGTCCGGAGAGGGTTTCCCACACGGTCCTGGAATAATCCAGGTTTTCCGATGACTGCTGGGAAAAAAAGGCGATCCGGACATTGTGCCCTGTTCGTACCGTTCCAGAAGTGAGCCCCTCGGTTCCGCTGAGGATCCTGGAAAGGGTGGACTTTCCGGCCCCGTTGACGCCGACCAGGGCAATTTTCTCTCCCCTCTGGATAGTCAGGGATGCGTCGGAGAAAACCGTGTGATCCCCGTATTTCTTTTCTCCCTTTTCCATGACGGCCACGTCGAGACCGCTGCGAACGCAGGGTGGAAACCGGAAGGACACCCGCTTCGTGTCCTCCTCTATTTCAACAAGGCTCATTTTCTCGAGCCGCTTGACCCTGCTCTGTACGGACGCCGCCTTCGAGGCCTTGTAGCGGAACCGCTCGATGAATTCTTCCATGCGGGCGATTTCTTCCTTCTGGAGTCGTTCCTGCCTTCTGAGTTCTTCAAGCCGCCTTTCACGCTCGTCGAGGTACTCCGAGAAATTGCCCTGGTAGATGGAAATCTTTCCCAGAGAGAGTTCCGCGATGGAGGTGCAGATCGTATCGAGAAACCTCCGGTCGTGGGAGACGGCCACGATAGTCCCCCGAAAACCTGAAAGCCACCCTTCCAGCCACTCCATGCTCTCCGTGTCAAGGTGGTTTGTCGGTTCGTCCAGCAGCAGGATGTCCGGGCAGAGAAGAAGAAGGCCGGCAAGATGGAGCCTCATTTTCCAGCCGCCGGAAAAACATCCTGTGGTCCTGTCCAGGTCGTGCTGTGAAAAGCCAAGGCCCGAAAGTATTTTGCCTGCCATGGCATCGAATGCATATCCGTCGAGGGACTCGAACCGTTTCAACAGAAGGTCGTGACGGTTGAGTTCCCGTTCATGCTCGGGGGATTCCGGGGGTAGTGCGGCCAGCCTTCCTGCGCATGCTGCGAGTTCGTCCTCCACGGCTGCCAGGCCCGTTCTGGAACGCAAAAAGGAAAGAACGGGCATGTCGGGGAGCTCCACCAGGTCCTGGGGCAGATAGCCGATCCTGAGCCCTTTGGGGATTGTGACCGTTCCGGAATCCACAGCCGTTTCCCCTGTCATCATTCGGAGCAGCGTCGTCTTCCCTGCGCCGTTGTTTCCCACAAGACCGGTACGGGACCCAGGAAGAATGGTCCACGAAAGGTCCTGGAAGAGGGATCGCTCTCCCAGCTGTATTCGAATGTCGCAAATCCGGATCACGGCCCCGCCTCCTTCCCGCTTTACTGATGAACCTGATTATACGGTGATTTTTCCGGGGAAAAAAGAGGAAAACAAGGATTTCAATGGTATCATTTCTTTTTACGGGTCGCACCTGCGGTTCCTGTTCCGCACAAGAACACGGAGAAAAGAGGAGAGAGAATGACTGAGCAGTATTCCGGAGAATGCAGAAACGGAAGCGGGGAGGGAATGAAGAAGGCCCTCTCCTACCGCTGGATTGTGTGGGGGGTTATGGTCTTCGCCTTCATGGTGGTTTTCTTTCACCGTTTTGCCGCGGCGGTGGTGAAGGACGACGTGACGAGAGACTTTTCCCTCAGCGCCACCGCTTTCGGCGCCATGGCATCCATGTATTTCTACGCCTACATGATCATGCAGATACCGGTAGGGTTCCTCGCCGATTCGCTCGGAGCGAGGATCACGGTCTCCCTTGGAATGTTTCTTGCCGGGGCCGGATCGGTCATCTTCGGATTCGCACAGTCCTCCTTCTGGCTTTTCCTCGGGAGATTCCTCGTCGGCATAGGTGTATCCACCGTTTTTGTCTCCATCATGAAAATCCAGTCCCAATGGTTCCGCGACAGGGAGTTCGCCACCATTTCCGGAGCCACAACTCTTGTGGGCAACGCCGGGGGCATTTTCTCCCAGGGACCGCTGGCCCTTCTCATCTCCGTGGTTTCCTGGAGAGCGGGATTTGTGGCCATCGGCCTCCTCACCCTCGCAATCGCGGCGCTGTGTTTCCGGTTCATCCGGAACAGGCCCCAGGATATGGGGCTTCCTCCGGTAAACGAAAGGGAAATTGCCAGGGCAAACCTGCAGCCGGATCCCTTTTCCGTGGTTTCGGGACTGAAGAATGTCCTCTCGGTCAGGGGCATCCTTCCGGCGACCCTTTTCTACCTTTTCAACCAGGCCGGTTTTTTCGCCCTCATCGGTACCTGGGGTATCCCCTGGATGGTGAACGCCTACGGGCTTTCAGTCCAGGAAGCGTCTTCCTACAGCGTGGTCCTCATCTTCGGGATAATGGCGGGGGGGTTCATCACCGGCTGGATATCCGACCGCCTCGGAAGAAGAAAAGCCCCCATGCTTGTCAGCTCGCTGCTCCATATGGTTTTGTGGGCGGTGATTCTCCTGTCGGAAAACGGAATGCCTCCCCTCGGGTGGCTGAAAGTCGTTTTTTTCCTTCTCGGCATAACGAATACTGCCTTTATCCTCGCATGGTCCGTGGCCAAGGAACTTACCTCGGAAAAGTACACCGGGCTCGCCATTTCCATACTCAACGCCGCCGGTTTTCTTTCCATAGCAGTCTGCACTTCTGTCATGGGATGGGTCATTGACCTCTTCGCGGCCCTTCCTCCGGCAGGAGCCTACAGAATGGCCTTCATGCTTCCTCTCGTTTCAGCCGTCCTTTCCTTTCTTTCTGTCCTCTTCATCCCCGAAACAGGATCGGTTAAACATGGGGGGCGCTGAAAAAGCATCCTGAGGAGAGCATTAAGTTTCAGCTAATGGAAAGCCTTTTTATTTAATTAATTTTCTCAGGAAAAAATGGCCGAAAAAAAGAAAAAAGATGGGGAAACCTTTACCGGAAGGAAAAAATCCTTGACATCAACGGAAAAATCCTATATTGTTTGATAGTGGCCTAGGCCGCGAATTTAATAAAGTTTTAGGAGGCTGTCTTTGGATGAGTCAGGGAACAGTGAAATGGTTTAACGATAGCAAAGGGTACGGTTTCATTACAACGGACGAGGGCAAGGACGTTTTCGTTCATTTCAGCGCCATTGTTGGTGATGGTTTCAAGACCCTCGCCGAGGGGCAGAAGGTTTCTTTCGACGTCGTCGACGGTGAAAAGGGACCTCAGGCTGCGAACGTTCACAAAGCGTAACCCTTCCCTCGATTTACATTAAACCAAGGGAAAAAAGACCGCCGGTTCTTCGGAACCGGCGGTCTTTTTCGTTATCTTCCTCTGTATTCCGGCTTGCCCTGCCTCCTGGGACGGGATGCGCCTGATGGACGTCCCCTGACCTGCTGGGTCTGGCTGGACGCGGGAAGGAGGAAATCCCTGCCTTTGCCCTCTTCAAGGAGACCGCACCGTTCCAGGCCGCGGCAATCCTCCTCGAACCGGGAGAGAGCCACGGGAAGCAGCTCCACGAGGACATGGTCGTCTTTCATCCTGATAGCGCCCACTTCCGAACGGTCCACGTTCAGGGATGTGCATACGGAGCTCAGAACCCTGCCCACGTCCCATCCGTCCGCCAGTCCCTTGCTCAGGCGCAGCATTGTTCCCTTGGGACGTCTTCCCTTAAGGGGCCGTGCCCCGGGTGTGCGGTCTTTTTCTCCGGCGAAGCGGCTCTTTCTCCGAAGTTCCCGTTCCAGTTCGGAGGAGAGATTGTATCCGGCAGAACGTTTTGAAGACAGGGTCCAGAGCAGCCTGGCTACGAGATTTTTCGCACTGACCCTGGAAAGAAGGTCCTCGGCCCACAGGAGATAATCCTCGTCTTCTCCGGCTTCCTTCACGGTGAGAAGTTTTTCTTCTGCGATCTCTCTCTGAACCTTTGAAATGGCGTCAAGGTCGGGGACATTCTTCCATTCAACGGTTACCTTTGCCGAACCGAGCATGTACTTGAATTTCTCCGCCTCCTGGGGGGAAAGAAGGAGGATGTCGGTTCCTTCCCGACCGGCCCGTCCTGTCCGTCCGCTCCTGTGGACGAAAGTCTCCCTGTCGTCGGGCAGTCCGATCTGGATGACGTGCGTTACTCCCTCAACGTCGAGGCCGCGGGCAGCCACGTTCGTCGCGACAAGCAGCGGCAGGTGCCCGTTTTTGAAGGAACCGAGAACGGCATTGCGCTCTCTCTGGGTCATTTCTCCATGGAGCGACCCCGCGCTGAAACCTTCTTCCGAAAGCCGCTGGGCCACAGACATGGTTTCCAGGCGGGTATGGCAGAAGATCAGTCCCCGTTTGGGCCGTTCCCAGAGAAGAACGTTCACGAGGCCTTCCATTTTATGCCTGAAGGGAACGAGGTATGCCCGGTGGACGATATCCTCGTGCTGTTCGCCATCCTCCACCAGGGAGATGGACACAGGAGCGGAGAGGTATTTTTTCGAGAGTTCCCTGACTTCCCTGGGCATGGTGGCGGAGAAAAGCCAGGTCCGCTCCCGCTGGGGAAGAGCGTCAAGAATGCCTTCAAGTTCATCCCGGAATCCCATGTCGAGCATATGGTCCCCTTCATCCAGAATGACGGAATGGATACCGTCAGCTCTCAGGGTTCCCCTGTTCACGTGGTCAAGGGTCCTTCCCGGCGTGCCGACGACGATGACTGCTCCGTCCTTGAGTGAGCGGATCTGGGTTGACATGTCCAGCCCTCCCACAAGAGTGGCGACCGATATATCCATGTACCGCGAAAGCCATTCCGCCTCACGGGCAGTCTGCTGGGCCAGTTCCCTGGTGGGGGAGAGGACAAGAATCCGGGGTGAGGACTGGGGAAGATCCATATTCTGAAGAAGCGGCAACAGGAAGGCCAGGGTTTTTCCGGAGCCCGTCTTGGCCCGGACGATCAGGTCTGTTTCGAAATTTTCCAGGGCGAGGACTTTTTCCTGTACCGGGGTCGGGATGGAAAATCCCTTCTTTTTCAGGGCGAGAAGCAGTTCTTCCCGCAGTTCGTAACTCGCGAAACCGTTGTCATTCATTAATTTTTGTTCCTCCTTGAGATTCGAAAGAAGGGAAGGGCAACGACGCCTCCGTCTTTCGCCCTCAAAAAAGAGTGGACCCCGTTCCGGGGGTCCACTCAAAATCTTCCCTCCATTACATCTGATCTATTATGCGGAAGATTTGTGATTTGTCAAGCTACCCAAACACGAAAAGGCGTTACTCCTTTTTTGTCAGCCTCTGCCATGCGTGGAGGGCCAGGGCTATGCCGATGACCCCGTAGGCGACGAAAACACGGAAATATTCGCCAACCTGGGCGCTTCCCATGATATTCTTCCCTGCCAGGGGGGACACGATGAAAAGGGCGTGAAAAAGCACCGTTCCAAGGATAGCCTGGCCGATGGTGGCCTTCGAGACGGATGCGCCGCCTATTAGGAGCGCCGCCACAGCGAAGGTCCCTACCTGGACATGGGATCCGTACACCTGGACGTTCCCGATGTTCTGGAGGAAGATGAGCTGTCCCCAGGCCGCGAGAACGGTGGAGAAGATGACGGCGATGATCCTCACCCTGTCGACCTTTATGCCGGCTACCTCGGCGATGTGCCTGTTCTGTCCCACGGCCCGGAAATCCTGGCCGAGCTTCGTCCTGAAGAGAAGGTAAACGGCTGCGCAGAGAAGGGCGATTATAACGAGGGTAAGCACCGGGAAATTGATGTTGTTCAGGTATTTAAGCACCGGGATGTCGATGCTCCTCGCCCGGAAGACGTAAAACTTGTCAATGGCGTACTGCCAGATCTTGAGGTCGAGGGTGTTCACAAAGCCGATCCCCGATGGCAGCAGCAGCGCCTTGTTGGAAATGGGAATGATCCACCCGATGAAGATGAGACATACGAGCTGGTAGAGTCCGTTGGCGAAAAAGCCGAGAATCAGGCCCGTGATCATTTCCTTTCCCTTGGCCTTATTGAAAAGGATGCCGGTGAGCCAGCCGAAGAGGACGGCGAAGGGAACGGACATGATGCATGCCAGAAAGAACCCCGTTATTCCGGTGAGGTTGTAGACCACCGTGATGAAAGCTGCAAACTGGCCGGCCATGGCGCCGAGGACAATGCCGAAATTGAGTCCCATCCCTGCGAGTACCGGGATAATAAGAGAGATCACCAGGAAGGAGTTCCGTGCGAGCCTGGACATGAGATCGTTGGCGAAAAACATCCAGGACAGCCCGGAATAATAAAAACCGATCGAGCAGAGAACAAGGAACACTATGGGGACTATGTTTTTCTGAAGGAGCCTCATCGGGCGTCACCTCCCACTTCTTTGCGGGTGAGGGCGTAGAGAATGATGCCGTTGCTTATGATGACCCTCATGATCTCGGAGATGTCGCTGTCCATGGCCACGTTGGCCACAGGGAGGGCGATGACCAGGAGTCCGTTGAAAAGAAAGGTGCCGATGAGCGCCTGGGTGATGGTGGCCCGCTGCAGTGACGCGCCGCCGATAAGGATGGCGGAGACGGAGTAGAGTGCCATGTACAGGGGCGCCTGGTAGAGCTGAATGAAGCCGTAGCTCTGGGAGTAGATGACGATGCCTGCCGCACCCATGGCGCAGGAGATGATGGAGGCGAGCATTCTGTACTTGTTCACGCTGAGGCCCGAGGCCTCGGCGAAGCGGGGGTTCGATCCGACCACCGACATGGCAAGGCCCGTCCTCGTCCTCAGGAAAATCCACAGGAGAAGGCAGCACAGGGCAGTGACAAGAAGCAGGCCGGTAGGGATCCTCACGCCGTAGAAGGTGAAGCTGAGAAAGCGGTCGAGGAGCTGTTCCATCCTGCCGTCAAGGACCACGGTGACCCGCAGTCCGTCGCCGCCGTAGGGCCAGATCATCTCCGGGCTCTTGTACGGGGCCATCAGCCAGAAAATGCACATGACCGACACGATGGAAAAGCCCATATAGGTACCAACGGTCATCTCCTGTCCCTTGACCCGGTTAAGCAGCAGACCGTACAGCCAGCCGGCGGCCGCGCCGAGAGGAATGGAAACGCCGATGGCGAAGAAGAGCGCGGTGAAGCCCCGAAGGTCGAGCTCGATAGCCAGGGTCGCTCCGACAAGGCCGCAGATGATTCCGAAAGGAAGGCCGAAGTTCGGTCCGGCTCCTGCCTGGATGGTGGGAATCATGGCCAGCACCAGGAGGGCGTTCATTCCGAACCTGGTGAGCATTGCGCTGAAGATCTGCCCCATGGGAAGACCGAAGGAGAAGGCTGCCGCGACGAGAAATGCGAGAAAGAGAGAAATGATGAGGCGCGGGATGCCGACTTTGTTCAAAAGGCCGTTGCCCATGTCATACAGCCTCCTTTCTATGAATCTTGTGGTATTCCCCGGCCATCATGAGTCCGAAATCCCTGTCGCTGTCCGTCGGGAGAAGAATGCCTTCCAGCTTTCCCTGGTAGACGATGGCGATCCGGTCGCAGATCGAACGGAGTTCCGCCAGTTCGGAGGAGGTCATGACGATGGTGAGACCTTCCTCCCTGTTCAGCTTCACGAGGTGGTCGAGAATGAGCTTCTTGGCGCCGATGTCGATGCCCCTCGTCGGCTCGGAAACGAACAGCAGATTGGGCTCAAGGGTAATGGCCCTGGCGATGCAGACCTTCTGCTGGTTTCCGCCCGAGAGACGTCGCGTAAGCTGCCCCGGGCCGGTGCACCGGATGTCGAGCTCCCTGATCATTTTCGATGCGTACTCCGTCATGCCCTTTCCGTCAAGAATGCTTATCTTCCCCTGGGTCAGGAATTTACACTGGACCTGGATTGCCGTAGCGACGATGTTGAATTCAATCGAGTCGTCCAGTAGTAGCCCGGTCCCTCTTCTGTCCTCGGAGACAAAGGCCATGCCGTTGTCGAGGGATCCCCGGGTATTGTTCAGCATGACGGGATCGCCGTTTTTCTTCACGTCTCCTCCGGAAGGAAAGAGCCCCATGATGCCGTTGGCGATGCCGATTTTTCCCTGGCCGGCAAGGCCGCCGATGCCGAGAATCTCACCGCGCTTCACGTCCAGGTTAACGCCCTTGACCCTCTCCCCGGGCATGGATACGGACAGATCCCGGATTTGGAGTATGTAGTCGTCCTTTAGTTCCGAGGGCGGCCTGCCCTTCATTTCGCCGCTCTCGATTTTTCTTCCGACCATAAGCTCGGCGATCCGTTCAATGGAAGTCTCGGAGGGCAGGGTTTCAGCTATCTGTTCGCCGTCCCGGAGAATGACGATCTTGTCGGAGGCCGTCATGACCTCGTCGAGGCGGTGGCTGATGAACAGGATGGAGATTCCTTTGTCGGTGAGGATTTTCATGGCCTCGAGGAGTTTATCAGCGTCGGATTCCGTAAGCACCGCCGTAGGCTCGTCGAGGACGAGAAGGCGGATGTTTTTCTTGTCGAGTTCCCTGGCTATTTCCACAAACTGCATATGGCCCACGGGCAGGCCCTTGACGGGGAGCATTTCGTCAATGCCCAGGCCGATGGCATCCATGGAAACCCTGGCGTCGTCCTTCATGGCGGGCATGTCGAGCCACTTGAGGGGTTTTCCGAAGAATCTGCTGAGCAGGCTGTCTTTCGTGATTTCCCTGTTGAGCTTTATGTTCTCGGTTATGGAAAAACCGGGGAGGAGCATGAATTCCTGGTGGACCATACCGATGCCGAGTTTCATGGCTTCTTCGGGGGATTTAATGTCAGCTTTTTCACCGTCGAGGTAAATTTCGCCTTCGAATCCTCCTGTCGCATGGATCACCGGCATGCCGAAAAGAATATTCATAAGGGTGGATTTGCCTGCTCCGTTTTCTCCGACGAGGGACAAAACCTCTCCCCTGCCGAGGGAGAACGACACGCCCTTAAGGACGCGGTTCCCGTAGTACTGCTTGCTGATGTTCTTCATCTCAAGACGGGGTGTACCGGTCAAAAAAACGACCTCCTTTATCAAAAAGGCAGGGCTGCCCGTAGTGACAGCCCTGCCTCGAGTCTTAACGTTCCCGGGACAGGATTACTTCTTCCCGAAGATGATGGATTCGCCGACGACCATGAGGAAGTTCGGAGCCTTTTCCTCGTCGAAAGCGCGGATGCGGACGGCACCGGCTGCCTTCTCGAGGGTAAACTTCGCTCTCTGGATGTCCTTTTTGTCTTCGAACTTGCCGTTGGCGAAGTCCATGGCGTATTCTGCCCCGGCACGGATGAAGTTCATGGTGACGGGGGCGGTCCAGGTGGCGATCCGGCCGGCGACGCCCAGCTCGACAACCTTTTCATCGATGGCCTTGAGGATGTAGGGCACGTCTCCCTTGTTCTCCACCTTCAGTCCGAGAGCGTTGGGAAGGGCGTGGAAGGGGCTGGGGCAGCACTGCTCGGGATAGATGGCCTTCCCCTTCACCACGGACTTGATGAGGGGTTCCTGCATGGAGCAGTTGGTGCTGAAGAAAGCTGTGTCAGGGCCGTACTTTTCCACCTGGCGGGGAGCATCTTCAAGGATGAACTGCTGGGAACCGGCGACTCCGCCCTCGCCCGTGGGGTCGGGAGCGTTGACGAAAACGAACTCGACGCCGATTTTCTTCGCGGTCTGTTCCATGATCTCGCGGCGCTTGGCAAGGAGAGGATAGCTCATGTGACGGGGGAAGGAATAATGGATGAAGGTCTTGGCGCCCATTTCCTTCGCCTTTTCAACAATGGAGGTTCCGCGGGTGGGCTGGTCGATTTCAAAGAGAATGTCAGCCTTGCCGGCCATCATGTAGGGCTCTTCATGGACGGTGCCGATGACGAAAAGAATATCGTCCCGGACTTCCTTGACCTTGTCGATGGCGGCTGCCGTCCCGGGGACGCCCTGGCAGATGACGATGGCCTTCACGTCAGGGTCGGAGGCCATGGCCATGACCTGGGAAATGGTGGTCTCCTGCTCGTCCATGAACTTGTCCGGATAGGTGACGTGGATGACCCTGTCTGCGCCGTACTTGGCCACCATTTCTTCCCCTGCGCGGTACTCTTCCTCTCCCTGGGAAACGGTTCCGGTCATAATGCCGATCTTGGGTGCCGCAAAGGCCACCGTTCCAAGGGCAAGAACAAGCGCGACTGCAAACAGAACTCTGGTGAATCTCCTCATGTGCATATCTCCTCCTTATTGAGTTGTCTGTTTCTGCTTCGTATGGATAGAAAGAAACGAACTGCCGGATAGGAATGGAATTGAAGCCGATTTCGTATACGCTGAATGCTACAACATAAAAAGCATTTTGTAAAGAATTGCCTTCTTTACTGACTTCATCCAGTGGTAATTTTAGTGCAGGTTCGGTTGATAATCAACGAAAATAGTTTTTATTTATTTCAGGCAGCATAAAACGGGATTCCGGATCTGAATCGCCCGCAGGGGTTTTTCCGGCGGGGAAGGGGCCTTATATTTCTTGACAGGAACGAGGCTGAATATCTATACTCAGACAGCAGGGATAGGGAAAGGAGATATCGCTTCTCCTGATATCGTCCTGTTTCTTTTCTCACCCGGCCGATACGGCGGGAGTTACGTTCAAGGAGGAACATTCATGGGAAAGCGCTTAAAAGCAACTATTCTTGCCTCGGCAGTGCTGGCGTGGGTTGTTTCGCTCCCGGCAGCTGCCGCGGAGATGTCCCTTGACGAGTTTCTGCTCTCCGTAAGGGAGAGCAACCCGGTGCTTCAGGCTTCCTTCAGGAGACTGGAGGCATTCAGTCATACGGTGCGGTCATCCGTGGCAGTTCAGCGCCCATCCTTGGGAGTCAGGGGAAACACCACCTGGCTCAGCGATACCTATTCCTCCCAGGCAGGCAGGAATACGGGGTCCAGGGGGAACTATTCCCTCTCGGCGGCAATCACCCACCGTTTTGATGTGAGCGGCGTCTACGGCGCCCAGGAACGGCAGCTCCTTCTCCAGTACAACGGCCTGGCCTCCGACCACCTCGCCCTGGTAAACAACACCCTTGCCGCTGCGGAAAGCCTCTACTGGCAGTCATTCATTGCCCGGCAGAATATTTTTCTGCAGAGGGGCATCCTGAACCAGCGGAAGGAAGACCTGAGAATTACCGAGGAAAAGTTCAGGCAGCAGCTTATCCCCCGCCTGGACGTTGTCCGGGCCCAGGCGAAGGTGGAGGAGGCGGAAAGTCTCGTGGTGGAGGCGGAATCGGCCTACAGGAACACCCTCGCCCAGATGGCGACTCTTGCAGGAGGCACAGATCTTGAACCGAAGGAGGAAAGCCTCCTTGTTCCCGCCCTTTCTGTCCAGGCAGGAATAGAAAAAGCCATGGACCGCAGGAACGACGTCCGCTCGGCCGAGACTGCCCTCGAGCGGGCAAGGGTGCTGAAAACCCTTGCCGCAAAGGGAATGGCTCCCACGGTGGAAGGATCGGTGGGGTACATGCTGCTCACCGACAATGACAATTCCTCACCGATAGAAAAGGAATTCCTTCTCTCCCTGAATGTCTCCATACCCGTCTATGACGGAGGGAAAACGAAGGAGGACGTGGCTGACAAGGCAAAGACCGTCGAAGCGACGGAGAGGACTCTGGAATCCCGGAAAAACCAGGTCCGGGAGGATGTGGTGAAAGCTCTTAACCAGTGGGAAAAGGCGGTGGCCGTGGAAAGCAGCAAGAGAAAGCAGGTCGCCCGGTCTGACGAGGAGCTCAATATCACTCAGCTTATGTACAAGGAAGGCATGGGAGCCCAGATCGACCTTCTGAACGCCCAGGTGGACAATCAGAAGGTCAAGACGGAACACCTCGCTGCAATCAAGGAAATGTATCTCGCCCTGGTAAGCCTGAAGCAGGCCATGAGCGAATACGAACCGGCCCCGGCCGAATAGCGCCTTTTTTTTACACTCAACTTTCGCAGGACCTTGACAGCCTAAAAACCGTTGAAATGACTGGATAAAAATGACAGGAAGGCCCCTGTTTTGTAAAATTGTAGTCGCGAGATAACAAAACTACAAAAAGGAGGCCTTCCC
>Ga0228536_1000083_pt1 | contig 231101 bp, 189 predicted proteins | sample SJ1Smetagenome_FD_168611 | JGI IMG/M metagenome (GOLD analysis project Ga0228536, IMG submission 168611) | Enriched culture of PCE-dechlorinating microbial communities from Ithaca, New York, USA - SJ1.S | ecosystem: Engineered > Modeled > Simulated communities (microbial... > Unclassified...
CGTTGACCTGGCGATGATGATTCATGCCGAATCGGGGCGGACGCAGGTCGTCTGCAAGTGTCTGGCCATGGAGGGGGTGGAGTTCCGCTTTCAGGGCAAACCCGCCCATGCTGCGGCATCTCCCTGGGAGGGGAAGAACGCCCTCAATGGTGTGCAGCTTTTCTTTCACGCCCTGGATATGCTCCGTCAGCACGTGCGGCCCGAAATCCGCATGCACGGCATCGTCGTTTCCGGCGGAGCGGCGCCGAACATCGTTCCGGAGGTCGCGGAGGCACGCTTCTACTTCCGTGCTCCCCGGAGAAAAGAGCTCGACGCGCTTCTCGAGCAGGTGTGGAATTGTGCCCGTGGCGCAGCCCTCGCCACGGGTACGACCGTCACCTGGCGCACCTACGAAAAAGCCATGGACGACATGGTCCGCAATCCTGCGGCGGAGCGGCTGATGACGGAGATCATCGAAGGACTGGGCTACCCCTGTTCGCTCCCGGAGGAAGCGTCTGGTTCCAGCGACGTGGGCAACGTGAGCTACCGGTGCCCTACACTGCACCCCGAGATGGCCACCGTGCCGGAGCAACTCATTATTCACTCCCGGGAATTCGCCCGGGCCATGACCTCACCGGCGGCACACGCGTCGCTTCTCGACGCCGCCCAGGCTCTTGCGACGTGTGGGTATCGTGTTCTCACGGATGCGACATTGCGGGAGCGCATCCGCGCAGATTTTCGCACCTATCGAGACAAGGAGAGTGAAGGCAGATGAGCAACGAAGGCAAGGAATCGACGGGTGTCCTTGAAAGGAAAGCGAGCAAACCCTTCTTCCAGAATCTCCATGTGTACGTGCTCCTGGTGGGTGTTCTTATGCTGCTTACGGCGCTCACCCACATTATTCCCGCGGGAGAGTTCGAGACCTACGAGGATCCCGTCACGGAGAGGACGCTCATCGTTCCCGGATCGTATCATCCCGTGGATCCCTCGCCGGTGGGGTTTTTTCAGATGGTGATGAGCATTCAGCAGGGCATGATCGACGCCTCGGACATCATTTTCTTCATCTTCTTCGCCTACGGTTTTGTCAATGTCCTCGTCGAATCGGGCACGCTCTTCGGTGCCGTGGGTGCTCTGTTGCGTCATTTCAAGGGCGTGGGTGCTCTCATTATTCCCTCCTTCATGTTCCTCTTCGGCGTTCTTGGTTCCACCGTGGGCATTTTCGAGGAGGTCTACGGTTTGATTCCCGCCTTCATGGGCATCTTCCTCGCCCTGGGCTATGACGGGCTCGTGGGTGGCGCCGTGGTCGTCGTCGGCGTCGCCACCGGTTTTGCCGCGGCGACGCTGAATCCCTTCACCATCGGTGTAGCCCAGAAGATCGCCGAGTTGCCCTTCGGTTCGGGATGGCAGTTTCGGATCGTGATCTTTCTCGCCTTCCAGCTTCTTGCCATTTTCTACGTGATGCGCTATGCCGCAAGAGTGAAAAGCAATCCGGATCTGAGTGTGGTCAAGGGTGTGCACTTTCCTATGGGCGAAGGCGTGAATGAGGCCCTCATCCGCGATCATCCCTTCACGGGACGGCATCAGTTGAGCGCGCTCTGCCTTGTCCTGACCGTTCTGTTCGTCGTGGTGGGAACCACCCAGTGGGGATGGTACCTGGACGAGCTGGCGGCGCTCTTCATCGTCATGATGGTGGTGGTGGGTCTGATCAACGGCTACTCTCTGAACCGCATCGCCGAACTTTTCGTCGAGGCGGTAGGGCGGGTGGCATTGGGGGCCCTCGTCGTGGGGGTCGCACGGTCCCTGACGCTGGTCATGACGGAGGGGAAGATCATTCACACGGTCATCTACTGGGCCTCGGGCGTGGTGGCCGATCTCTCCCACAGCCTTGCCGCGGTGGGAATGCTGGTGGTGCAGAATCTCCTGAATTTCTTCATCCCCTCCGGGAGCGGTCAGGCCGCTGCGTCCATGCCGATCATGGTTCCCCTGGCGGACACGCTGGAGATCAAGCGACAGGTAGCGGTCTTGGCCTTCCAGTTCGGTGATGGTTTCTCGAACATGATCTGGCCCACCGCCGTGGCCACGGAATGCGGACTCATGGGAATACCCATTCAGCGTTGGTACCGCTTCATGGTGCCGCTCTTCCTGCTCATGTTCGTGCTTCAGGTGATCTTCATTCTCGTTGCCGTGGCCATCAATTTCGGTCCCGTATAGTCGTCAGTCGATTTCCGGTGGGTGTTTCGCCGCCTCGCCCTGGCGGGGCGGCGCGCCGAGGAGGGATTCCGCGGCGAGGCCGAGTTCCAGAATCAGCCGGTCGTCAGGGTTCTCCAGCGCTCTTCCGGTGATTTCCTCGATCTTGTGCAGCCTGTAGACGAGGGTTTGGCGGTGGATGAAAAGCTCCTGGGAGGCGCGGATCTTGTTGAGGCTCCGAAGATAGATTTTCAGCGTTTCCCGGAGGGGGGTCCTGTTGGCTCTGTCGTAGTCCGCGAGAGGGGAGACGGTTCTGTCGCAGAAGCGCCGCAGTTCTTCCCGGTTGCGGCAGGCCCGGAGAAGGTGCAATGCCTCCACGTCACGGAAGGCTGTGACGATGTCGGGGCGGCAGAGGTGCTTCCCCAGGTCCGCGGCGATGCGGGCTTCTTCATAGCTCCGGGGGATGTCCTCGAGTTTCTCCGAGGGGTAGCCGAGGCCCATGAGGCACTCCGGTGCCGAACCGGGAATGGGAAACAGGCGGGAGAACCCCTCGGCGAAAACCTTCTTCACGTCCTTTGCTGTGGTGGAGAAGAGGACTGTGAAACAGGAGTCCCGAAGGCGCCAATGGGCGGCCTGAAAGAGGGAGGCGTCTTCCGTGAGGGATTCCAGGAGCGGAGTCTGCTTCTCAAGGGAATGGGGACGTCCCTCGGCGGAAGGGAAGCGGACCACGCCGGCCTGGTAGGGCAGGTCCAGCCGGAAACCGAGGGAGCCGGCGCGAACGCACATGTCGGAATAGCTCGCGGTGTCTTTCCGGTCGAGAAGATCGTCGATGAAGTTCTCCAGGAGAATCCTTGAAAGGTGTCGGGCGCTTTGCCTGTGGGAAAGGGGGGCGCCTTCCGCCTCATCGGAGGGAAGGGCGCCGATGGCGTTGAAAAGAGCCTTGGTGATCTTGCCGAAGGTGAGCTTCGCGGGAAGACGGATGAGAGGCAACCCGTAGTGCTCTGCCGCCTCAACGAAGGCCGGAGGGATTTCGTCGATGTAGTATCCGGGTTGAAGGGCCAGTCCGGCAATGCGGTGGGAGACGAGCTGGGAGAGGATTTCCCGCGCCGAGGCCGGGTCGTTCTTCAGACCGTAGCCGGTGGAGATGAGAAATTCTCCGGGTTGGAGCTGCTCGAAGGAATCGAGAATCTCCATGAGATTGATCCATGCGACCTGGTTGTCCACGTGTTCCTTTCCCGCGACGACTTCGACCCCCCGAAACAGGTCGAGGGCGAGCATAGTCGAGAGCTTCAACGCGCATCACCACCTTTCGCCTTCTCTGTGTGGCGGTCGTGGCCGCTTCGTCCCGAAGGGAGATCGTGCAAAAAACCTGCGCGGCCCGGGAGAACCCCGTCGGTGGAGAAGATGCCGTTCCGATGCCGCTGAAAGAGTGTTTCGCTTTTGTACTTTATCAAAAGCCTCGTGGCATTGTGCCAAGAGTCCTGTTCTTCATACTACGCCTTGAGCGGGGGCTTCCGCAAGCGGTGTTTCCTGCAGGGGTGCCCCTGTTGGTGTTTACGGTGGCATTCTCCCGATCTCGGAATGCACCGGATGAAGGTGTCTGAGAGGAGATGAAGATATGATGCGTGGAGGAAAAAAGGCAGGGTGTCTTGGCGCCACCCTTCTCGCCCTGGTGTTTCTCTGTGGGGTCGCGCCCCTTTGGGGAGGAACGGAGGGAGGTCGTGCGGAGATTCTTCCGAGCCCTTCCCGGAGCGTTCGAGGACCCGTTGACTTCGGTACCTTGAACTGGAACGCCCTTTTCACTGCCGCATCCACACGGGAAAAAATGTCCGGAACGAAGGACGTGCTCCCTTCCCGCTTCGATCTCCGGGGGGCGGGAAGAGTGAATCCCGTGCAGCTCCAGACGCCTTCAGGGCTTTGCTGGGCCTTTGCCACGCTGGGCTCCTTCGAGTCCAATCTGCTTCCCGGGGAGAACCGGGATTTTTCCGAATGGCATCTCGCCTTCGCCGCCTTTTCCGCCACGGCCTTCGAGACCTTCGACCTCCCCGAGGACTACGACTATCCCGGAGGATTCGCCGACCACGGAGGGGACACGCTGGTGAGTGTGGCAGTCCTTGCCCGTGGGGACAGTCCTGTGGATATTGTGGATCTTCCCTTCGGAACGGATGTGGAGGGAAAGGTTCCCGAGGACTATGTGTTGCCTTCGGGCAAGAAAATCCTCAAAGAGGCCGCGTGGGTGCATGTTCTCTCGGCGAAACCCTACCCGGAATCCCTCGACGTACCTCCTGCGGATCCGTCTCACTTTTCCCGGGACGCTCTGAAGCGGATCCTCTACGAGGACGGTGCGGTTTCCATCTGTTTCAATGAAGACCTTTTCTCCTATTACAATCCGAAGACCTTTGCGTACTATTGCAACGCCCCCGACGGTCCGGAGCTGGTCAATCATCTGGTAATGCTCGTGGGCTGGGACGATGCTTTTCCCCGGGAGCGTTTTGGCGAAATGCCCCCCGGGGACGGAGCCTGGCTCGCCAAAAACAGCTATTCCAGCAACTGGGGAGACGGCGGCTACTTCTGGATCTCCTACCATGACATGAGCCTTGTGGAGGGAACAGCCTTCCGTGCGGCACCGAACACCTACGCCGCCATCCATCAGTACGATCCGCTGGGGATGACCGCCAACGTCAGTCTCGACGGAGGGAAGGACGTGTGGCTTGCCAACGTCTTTGTTGCCGCGAGAGAGGAAGAGATCACTGCGGTGAGCTTTTATACGACGGACCTCGAAACGGACTACACGGTGTATGTGCTTCCAGCCTTCGGAGGATTCCCCGTTTCGGGAGGGCTCGCCCCCTATGAGGCGGCTCGGGGCACGAAAACCTACCCGGGCTACTACCTGGTGGAACTCGAGCATGGTGTGACGGTTTCCGCCGGGCCATTTGCCGTCGTCGTGGCGCTCCACAATCCGGAGTACGCCTACCCAGCGGCGGTGGAGATGCCCATCGGGGACGAATGGTACCGGAACAATGCCACGGCAGAGGCCGGTCAGAGCTACTGGAGTGCCGACGGGGTGCTCTTTTCGGACCTCACAACCGCGTCCTTCGAGGGAGCGGAGCGGACAAACGCATGCATCAAGGCCTTTGCCGGAGGTGTGCCGGAACCCTCGACAGACCTGCGAGTCGACAGGCTGTACACCGACCGCACTCCCTTCGCGGAGGAGCAGGTGACGTTCGCCGCGGTTGTCGCGGGGGGGATGCCCCCCTACACGTACTGGTTCGATTTCGGTGACCGTACGGTGGTGCGCACCGGTTCCACCTCCCAGGCCACGCACTCCTACGCCTTCGCCAAGGCATACACGGCACGGGTCACCGTGGAGGATGCAACGGGTGCACGCGTCGTGAAGACGCTTCCCGTACAGGTGCTCCCCTTTGCGTCTCTGGAGCGTCCCGAGGAGACGCCTGACGGCGAGGCGGAACTGCCGCTTTTTTTCCGGCGATGGAGCGGCGCCTCCAAGGCGGAGGGACGAATTGGCACCGCGGCGGAGCCGGAGAAGCCACCTGAAGCGGAGGTGACCTTCTCCCTCGTGGCAGGACACCGCAATCTCTCGGAAAGCGGCCCGAAGGAGATCCGCATTCGTCCCGACGATTTCGACGAAGAGGATGAGCGGTACGGATGGGTGGCCTACTACGGAAGCATCGAGGGCGCGTATTTCTACCAGGCCGCGCGGCTTCGCCTCGAAATCATTCCCAAGGAGGAATCCTACCGGGGGTCCCTCGTTCTGGGAGACCTGCGTTTCGTTCTCCGGGCGAAGGCTCTCGGAAACGACTCCTCCCATCGTGGTATCGAGGAGCTGGAGAGTCATTTCGCTCTCTTTGCCGGAGAGAGCACCGCCCCCGAGGCGTTTCTCTGTCACGACTATCTGCCCGACCGCTTTGCCCAGGCGGATTCCTCCGGAACGGTGGCGCTCTTCCTGCAGGAGTTCCGCGTCGTTCTTCCTGATGATCCCGAGGCTTCGGAGCCACCCTACGGTGTGCTGGTGAGCGAGGAGGCGGACCACTATGTGGTGACCTTCACGGTGTGGGAGAAATGCGAGAGTGTTCTCCCCGCGGATGGAGGAGGATGTTCCCTGGGTATTTCGACTGGCGGACTGCTGCTCTTTCTGTTACCCTTGACAATAACGCTGCTCTGCAGGAAAAAACGGTTCTAGGAGTGTCCCCCGAAAGGCTCACTCTCGTCCGGGAGTGTTCTTGCGGAGCGGAGGCATATCTTTGTGCGGTGGTGCGGCGAAACCGCTTCCGCTCCGCGAACGAAAGGCGATGAGATGCATCGTGGACGACGGGCACCGGCGGGGAATATTTTCCTGGTACGGGTATCTGAAGCCCCTTGAAGAACGACTGGAAAGCGTTCGCAGTGCCGGATTCGATTCTCTCATGCTCTGGTGGGGGGATGCTTTGGCCTTTTCCGAACACGGCAAGGCCGACTTGGTTCGGCTTGTGAGAAACAAGGGGCTCCGCATCGAAAACATCCACGTCCCGTATCTCGACGCCAACGACATCTGGTCCGACGACGGCACACGGCGTCGCCGGCTTGTCGGAAATGTCACGGAATGGATCCGCGACTGCGCGGAGTTCGGCATTCCCACCTTGGTCATGCACATCTCCTATTATCTGGATCTCCCGGCGCCCACCGAGGCCGGACTCGACGCCATGGTGGCGCTCGCCCTGGAGGCCCGCCGCAGCGGTGTCCGTATCGCCCTGGAGAACACGGATCGACTGGAGTTTCTGGACTACCTTCTCGACGGTGTCGCCAGTCCCTCGCTCGGGCTGTGTTACGACACGTCCCACGGGCGACTCCAGGAAGAGCGGCCCTTTTCTCTGCTGCGGAAATACGGCGACAGACTTTTCGCGCTCCATCTCTCCGATAACGACGGTCTCGACGACCGACACTGGGAACTCGGAAAGGGTGTGGTTGACTGGTCCGCCTTCGCCGATGCCCTTGCCGCCGGAGAACGTCCGCCGGTGCTCTGTCTGGAAGTCATTCAGGACGATCCCGAAGAGGACGAGACGACCTTTCTGCGGAGGAGCCTGGCCTTCCTCGACAGACTCGCCGGAGACGTCACGGACATGCGGAAGGGGAATATCCGCCGGGTGTAACGTGATGGAGCGCTGCCTTCCTCCTCACGTGCGACCCTCTTCTGTTCGGGATGTACCGAGGTCGCGGCAGTCCCCTCGATTTTGTTCCTTATCCCAGGGGTCGGGAGACGTGTCCGCGGTGTTTGTCGTGCTTCTCGGAATGCGTCAGGGAACGCGGCAGTAGCGAAAACGGGGGCGTCCCGGCTTGCCCTCCGGATCCTCCTGGATGCGGAGGGCGCTTCCCCGCTCGACCAGATATTCCAGATAGCGATGGGCCGTGGGGTAGGCGAGACCGAGCGCGGCCGCAACGGCGCGCACGTCGAAAGGGACAACCTCTTTCCGAAGGAGGTCCTGCACACGGCGGAGCGTGACCTCGCTGATGCCCTTTCGCGGAGCGTCCTTCCGCATGTCCCGCCGATAGCGTGCGAGTTCCCCGTGAAGGCGAATCCGGGAGGCGAAGTCCGCGAGACGGACGGGTTTGCTCACGAAGTCGTCGGCGCCAGCCAGAAGAAGCTCCTTCGCCACCGTTGTCGATTCCTCCACGGTGAGCACGAGCAACACCACCGATCCCGACATCTCCCGCGCACGCCGAATGACCTCCGCACCGCTCAGCACCGGCATGTGGTAGTCCACGAGGAGGATGTCGAGACGATCCTCCCGGATCCAGGAGAGGGCTTCCTCGGGATCTGTGGTGGTGTGCATCTCCCACCCCTGGGAGACCGCCATGGCCTCCAGGGTGTAGAGGATGCTCCGATCGTCGTCCAGAGCGCCGAGATAGAGGCTCATGGCGCCTCTTCCCCACTCTCCCCGAAGAACAAAAGAGGCAGGTCCACTGCAACGGTCGCTCCACCGAGCGCATCGCTCCTGCCGTATTCAAGGGTTCCTCCGTGTTCGCGCACGACTTCCTCAACAAAGGAAAGACCGAGTCCCGTGGAGCCCCACCCGGAGCGCCGCGGCCGTGGTGGAGTTTCCATGCCAGAGCCGTTGTCCTCCACGAAGAACTGCACCCGCCCCCGTTCCGGATCGAGGGTACTCCCCAGGAGAATCCTTGGCGTGGCATGGCTTTCCGTCGCCCGGTGGGCGTTGTCCAGGAGGTTTACCAGCGCCCTGGAGAGGCGGACCATATTTGCCGAAATCCACGCTTTCCCGGCGCTTTCGGTGTCGAGCGCAATGGCGTTGCTCCAGGGTTGGGGGCGGATTTGGCTCAGCGCGTAATCCAGAAGCCCGCTCATCCGTACCGGGCGTTGGACCCTGGGGTCGAGGAGCTCCGAGATCATCTGGTTCATCGTTGTGGATGCCCGGAGGATTTCCCCCACGTGATGGGCCTCCTTTCCCGGAGGAAGGGACGCGGCAAGCACGTCCGCAAGCCCTGTGACGGTGGTGAGCGGACGTTTCAGGTCATGGACGAGGCGTTGCATCTCCTCCGTGGCCCGGGCCTGCAGCTCCGCTTCGCGGAGACGGGAGAGTTCGCGTTCCTGGTTCCGGATCCGCCGGAGCTGGGCCAGCTGCTTTTCGTAGCTCGCCAAAAGTTCCGTGGTGACGAGTGCCCCCGCGAAGACGCCGAGGAAGGAGACGAGGGCCATGCCGTTCAGCACGTTTTCCTTTCCAAGGAGGAACGCCAGTTGTTTGAGGGTCAGCGACAGTTCTCCCCAGCCGAATCCCCAGGGAGTGAGAAGCGGGATCACATCCAGCCACTGGAAGGAGAAAAGGAGGATGCCCAGAGGGAGGACCTGATTTACCAAGCCGGACACGTCCCTGGTGAGGATCTGGATGAGAAGCACGCTCACCAGACTCAGAATGGCGGGAATGCCGAAGTGGGGGGCGCTTGGAAAGTCGAGGAAGACCACGAGCTGATAACAGAGAGGCACGGCAAGCAGGGGAAGAAGGCGCTTCAGGAAGGGGCGGCGGAACGTCGACGCGGAGGCGTCGGCGAGAAGAAACCACCCTTCGTAGAGGAGAAGAGCCCGGGCTGCGTTGGTCAGCACGAGAATACCCGCCGCGGCGAAAAGAAAACCGCTGTCGTCCCTCTCCGCGGCGAGTTCGAAAAAGGAAAGCACGTGGCGGACCGGCTGGTCGAAGAACTGGGAAAGGAGCCAGAGGAGAAGAAGGAGTGCCCCGACCGGGCCGGAGGAAAGGGCGGCGTGCGACGGTCTTTCTCGTTCGCGTTTCATTGTCCTGGGGACCCCCCTGGGAGACGGCGTTCATTTCGGAGTTTCAGGGGCATTATAGACGAGAGTGAGCCGGGAGGGCCAATGTGTGTATGGACGGAAGTGAGGGTGCATGGGTGCGAGATGCCGCCCCGGGTGGATTTCGATCCGGTTTTTCGAGGAATGGCTGTTCCGGGTGTGGGGAAAAAATTCGTCCCTCCGGAGGAACACTCCGGAGGGACGAGCGCAGCGTGACCTGTCGAATGACCGCTGTCGAAAGCACTTCACGCATTCTTCGACGGGAAGGAACCAACGGCCGCTGTCGCCGCCGGTTCCCCCGATTCCTGCGATGGAGAGAAACCGGCTAGAAGTCCGCTTTCCGTGCGATCACATCCTCGCCCTTCTCGTTGCGCCAGTAGATTCCGATGCCCAGGTAGGTCAGCAGGATGGCCACCAGGGGGTTGATGTAGTTGAGGAACGCATAGGGCGCATAGGCGAGGGTGGCGACGCCAAGTACGGAGGACTGGTAAGCGCCGCAGGTATTCCACGGGACGAGTGCGGACGTGAGAGTTCCCGCATCCTCCAGGGTCCTGGAGAGCATGCGCGGTGCGAGCCCCGTTTTCTCGAAGGTGGTCTTGAACATGCGTCCCGGAATGACCAGGGAGAGATACTGGTCGCCGAGGAAGACGTTGGAGATCACCGAGCTGGCCACGACTGCCGCCACGAGGGTTCCCACTTTCCGGATGTTCTTCGTGACGGTGCCGATGATGACCTCCAGGAAGCCGCAGGCTTCCATGATGCCACCCAGGGAAAGGGCCACGAAGATGAGGGAGATGGACCACATCATGGAGTCCATGCCGCCCCGGTTGACCAGTTTGGAGATCATCTCTCCCACTTCCTTGGCCAGGTCGGGGGCGATGGTGATGCCCTTTCCTGCGAGGAGCGCCGTTACGGCTGCTTCATCCGCCGCGCCGGCCACCTCGGCGGCGAAAGTGGATTCGTAGCCGTAGTGGGCTGCGCCGAGAATGTCCGCGATGCCGAAACCGCTTGCTGCGGCCATGAGACATCCTGCGACTACACCGACGAATAGTCCGGGGATGGCGGGGATCTTCAGGATCGCCGAGGCGATGACCAAGATGGGAGGGACGAGACAGAGCAGGGAGATGGAGAACTCTCCTCCGAGTAGGGCCTGGATGGCGGCGACGCGGCTTGTGTCGACCGTACCGCCTCCATATTTTGTCCCGATCACGGCGAGGGTGACAAGGACGATCAGGTAGGAGGGGCCGGTGGTCCAGCACATGGCCCGGATGTGGTCGAAGAGGGTCGATCCCGCCACGGCGGGCGCCAGGTTCGTCGTGTCGGAGAGGGGGGACATCTTGTCGCCGAAGTAGGCACCGGAGATGATGACGCCCGCGGCAAGAGGAGCGGGAATGCCGAGGCCGTTGGCGATGCCGAGCATGGCGATGCCCACCGTTCCGGAGGTGGTCCAGGAGGATCCCGTCGCGAGAGAGACGATGGAGCAGATGAGGAGTGTCGCCACGAGGAAGATAGAGGGTTTGAGGATCGCCAGGCCGTAGGAGATCAGGCCCGGAACGACGCCTCCAAGAATCCAGGTTCCGATGAGGATGCCCACGATCATGAGAATCACCGTCGCCTGAAGGGCAACGGTGATGCTTGTGAGCATTCCTTCCTCAATGGCGCTCCAGGGTACGCGGAGGACGAAGAAACCGACGCAGGCTGCGAAGAGGGCCGCCACGAGAATGGGCATATGGGCGTCCAGACCAAGACCCAGGATGCCATATCCGATGCAGGCGGCGATAACGACAAAGACAAGAATAGAAAGGCCAAGACTCGGGGTTTTGCGGGAATCCGTGGTATTCACCGAAATGCCTCCCTTCGAGATCGAGATGGAACGTTTCGTTTCGAAGCGGTACGCGGAAACATGATGGTTTGCGGTGCGATTCCCTGCTTTTCTTTTCTTGTGCCTTCGCATCCCTCCCCTCTTTGTTTTGCGGCGTTTCTTGAAAAATGCTCACAAATTTCTGTTTGCGCACAGTGTAGCGATGTTGCACGTCTTTCGTCAACGCTGCAGATATGTTTCTCCGTTGCCTTTCCCTAGGACGGTGTTCCGGAAGGATGCCGGAGCACCGTGGTTTCGTCCTGTCCGGGACGTCCTGTCTCTGTCCCGCGTCCGCTCCGCGTCAGAGATGGAACGCTCCGGAGAGCACGATCACCGCCTCGCCGGAGATGCTCATGCGGGATTTCGCTTCCTCCGGTGCGTTTTCTCCGGGGAGCCGCAGGTGGAGCTCGCCCCCGCGTTGTGACGCCTGCAAGGCGAGAAGGCGGCGCTTACCGAGGCGTTTTGCCCAGTAGGGACCGAGAACGGTGTGTGCGGACCCCGTTACGGGATCCTCGTCAATCCCCTCCCAGGGGCCGAAGTAACGGGAGACGAAGTCGAAGGAAGCCTGTCCCGAGCGGCTGTTCCCGCTCTTCTCCGGAGCCGTGACGATCACTCCCGTGGCGCCATAGGGAAGGCGCATCTTCGAGAGACGTGTAAAATCCGGAGAGAGCGCTTTGACCTCCTCCGGGGAACGGAGGCGGAGGAGGAGCATAAGCGCTTCTCGCCCGAGGAGGATCTCCTCCGCGGGCGAGGCGATGCCCAGAGCGCTCGTCACTTCCTCCGGAACGTCCGCGGGAACGGGTGGGTCCTGGGGGAAGTCCAGAACGATGTGTGTACCCTCTCTACGTGCGGAGAGAATGCCGCTCCTGGTGGCGAAACGAACGATCTCCCCCGAAGCGAGCCCCTTTTCGAAAAGAACCTTTGCCGTGGCAAGTGTGGCGTGACCGCAGAGGGGAACTTCCACGAGCGGGGTGAACCATCGGAGGTGGTAATCCTCTCCGGAGGTGGGGGCGGAACGGATGGGGGAGACGAAGGCCGTCTCGGAGAGGTTCATCTCCGCAGCGATGGCCTTCATCGTCGCCTCGGGGAGCGGTTCTTCGGAAAGGCACACGGCGGCGGGATTCCCTCGAAAAGGCGTTGCCGTGAAGGCGTCCACCTGAAAAAGCGCAAGATCCGATCCGGCTGTGTTTGTCATGGGCGGCGCTCCTTTGCGTTCCGATGTCGTTTTCATGACCTGCTTCGGCGCGGGAAGACGAAAACGGCAACGCCGGTTGCCGAAAACAACGCTCTTTCACTGCCGTATCAAGTTCTCCCGTCCGGAAAAACGGATTCACGAAAGCAGCTGAACATATCCTGAAGTATACACCCGGCGTTCCCACTTTTCGATGTTGCACCGCAACATGAGACGGAAATATGTCCGGTAGGACGCGCATGCCCCTTTTTGCACGATGATGCACACTCTGTTGACATGATTTTATCTCCATGTTACAAAATGAGCAGACGTCGTTCGTTGGAAACAAACAATGTTCTCTTGGAGGGAACAAAAGTGGGGGATCTGTCCAGTCCGGAAAAAGTACTCTTCCTTTTGAAGCGTCTCGGTGAGCCGCCCTACGAGATGGGGGTGACAGAGCTCGCTCGGGAGATGTGCGCGGCCAAGAGCGGCGTGCACAAGCTCCTGGCATTGCTTGTCCGGGAGAGTTTTCTCGTGCAGAACGGGGCGACGAGGCGCTATTCCCTTGGCCCCGCCGTCTTCCGTCTCGGAAACGTCTACAGCGATATGAAGGGCATCGGTGAGGTCGCCCGGGGGGTCATGGAGGCCATCGCCACGATCACCGGTACCAGTGTTTTCGTCGGCATTCGGGAGGGGGACGAGGCGTATCTCGCCTACAAGGTGGACAGCCCAGAGGGCTTCATCTACCAGGGGCAGGTGGGGAGACGTTTTCCCATTCACGCCGGCGCGTTGGGAAAACTCCTCACGGCCTACCGTGATCCCGAAAAGGTCCGCGTTCTTCTTGCGGGCCGAACGCTCGAGAGGCGTGCCCCCCGGACCATCACCGATCCGGAGCGCATGCTTGAGGAATACGCCCGGATTCGGGAACAGGGATATGCGGTGAGCGACGAGGAAAACAGCCCTGGAGCCTATGGTTTGGCCGCTCCCATCCGGGATCGCAACGGAGATGTCTGGGCCTGTCTCTGCATCGCCGGTCCCAAGCGACAGTTTCACGAGGAACAGCGTTCGAACTGGCTCCGTCTCGTCGTGAACGGCGCGGAGGAGATTTCTTATCGACTGGGGTTTCGCTCATGAAAAGCCTTGGCGCGATCGATTCGATCCGTTTTTCGAAATGCTCCGTTCTTTCAGAGCAGGTCGGTCTCATGCATTCTCTCCGCGGCCGGTACCGAAAGGTACATGCCGGGAGGGTTTCCCGCTTCGGCGTCGTGCCGTGCAGTGAGCCGTTCCTTGTGGATCGTGAAGGGGGTCGCCTGTCGTGACGGCATGGATGCAGTCGCTTGTCGCCAATCCCGTTCTCGTGTTGGGTGTGGCCGTGATGTCGGGGCTTCTCGTGGGACGAATTCGTTTCTCCGGGATGACCCTCGGCGCGTCGGGAGCGCTCTTTACGGGGCTGCTCCTCGGCTTTGCGGGATGTTCCGTTCCGGAGAGCTATTTCACCTGGAACCTGGTGCTCTTTGTCGCCGCTGTGGGGCTGCTCTCCGCGGAGGACATCGTCCCGGTGGTGCGGCGCTACGGATTCCGTTTCGTCGGTCTCGGCGCGGTCGTTCCCGCTGTAGGCGCGCTGGTCACCTACATCCTCGCCCGGCTTTACTCGGGGTCCGTGCCGCCTCATCTCCTCGCAGGAACCTACACAGGGGCACTCACCAGCTCCCCCGGACTCGGAGCCGCCCTGGAAGCGACCTCCGGCAATCCCCTGGTCACCGTGGGGTATACCGTGGCCTATCCCTTCGGTGTACTCGCGGTGGTGCTCTTCGTGCAGCTCGCTCCCAGGCTCTTCCGCATGGATATGGAAAAGGAGCGGGCCGAACTTGCGTCAGTGCTCGCTTCGTTTTCCACACCGGCTGACCGGATCTCCCAGGAAAAAAGCTCCGTCCCCTTCACGACGCTCTCCTTTATGTTCTGCATCGTGGGAGGCGTTCTCCTCGGAAGCGTGCCGCTTCCGCTCTTCGGCTTCGGAAGCGTCTCTCTGGGCAGCACGGGAGGGGTGCTGCTCTTCGCGCTCTGCTGCGGTGCCCTTGGGCGCATCGGCCCTTTCCCGATGCGCATGGACACGAAAAGCCTCGTGGCGCTCCGCGCGCTTTCCCTCGCCTGTTTTCTCGCCGCCGTGGGCATTTCGGCGGGACCGAAGGTAATCAGCGCCGTACTGGAGCACGGGGTGCTCCTCATCGCCATCGGAACCTTCTCCGCCGTGATCGCGGAACTCGTCGGTTTCTTCCTCGGACGGTACGTGTGGAAGCTCAACTGGATTCTGCTTGCGGGTGCCATCTGCGGTGCCATGACGAGCACGCCGGGGCTCGGTGCCGCCATAGAAGCCACGGAGCGAGAAGAGTGCTCCGCCGGTTACGGAGCGGCCTATCCCATGGCCATCGTGGGCATGGTGCTCTTCACCAAGCTGTTGCATCATGCGTTCGACTGACGGGAATGAGGTGACATGACGTCGTCTCGTTCCCGTCGACATTTTTGCGACAAAGGGGCGTTTCGCTCCGAAGGAGGTGGTGCGTCGCAGAAGACGACGCGAAGTCGGGGAGATGGCCCCCGCAGCGGCAGATGACAGGAGGCGAAAGACGAAAGAGGCAGGAGTACTCTCCGCGCCGTGTCCGAAAAGAAGGGAGTGTCGGTCATGACGGAAGAGCCCCGTGTTTCCGAACAGAAGCCCCGGCGTTTCAAGGTCCCTCACACGTACGTGATTCTCTTTTCCGTGGTGATCCTCGCGGTCATCGGGACCTACGTGCTTCCCGCAGGCGTGTACGACAGAGTAAAGGACGAAAAGACAGGGCGAACCGTGGTCGCCCCCGAGTCGTATCACCACGTAGAGCAGACCCCCGTGTCCCTCTTCAAGCTCTTCGAAGCCGTGCCCAAGGGAATGAAACAGGCGGCGGAGATCATTTTCTTCATCTTCATCTGCGGCGGCGCCTTCGCCATCATCCAGACGACGGGAGCCATCGACGCGAGCATTTCCAGGGCCGTTCTGAAGCTCAAAGGCAAGGAGAAACTGCTCATCCCCGTGACGATGGCCATCTTCTCCATCGGGGGCTTCACCTACGGCATGGCTGAGGAGGTGATCGTCTTCATTCCCATCGGCGTTGCCCTTGCCAGAGCTGTGGGGTACGACGACGTGGTGGGCGTGGCCATGATGTCCACCGGGGCCGCCGTGGGGTTCAGCGGCGGTATGCTCAATCCATTCACGGTCGGCGTGGCCCAGGGTATCGCCGAGCTGCCGCTCTTCTCCGGCATGGCTCTGCGCTGGGCGGGATACGTGGCGCTCTACATCGTGGCCTGCTGGTGGGTCATGCGCTATGCGGCGCGTGTCAAGGCCGATCCTACTCAGAGTCTTGTCTACGACTTCATGAAGGAAGATACGAAGGGGCACGTCATCGACGAGAACATCCAGGTCACGGGAACACACAAGTTGGTACTCCTCGCGGTGGTGTTGAGTTTCGCCTACATGATCTACGGTGTCATCGAGGAAGGCTTCTACATCATGGAACTCTCGGCGGTCTTCCTCGCCATGGGGATCGTGGCGGGGCTCGTGGGCAAACTTTCCCCGAGCCGCATCGCCCGCTCCTTCGTGGAGGGATGCCAGGGTATCGCCTTCGGAGCCCTCGTGGTGGGCATTGCCCGGGCGATTCTCGTGGTCATGACGGACGGTCAGATCGTGGACACGGTGATCAACTCCCTGGCGAACTGGGTTGCCCAGCTTCCCGGAGGCTTTACCGCCGTGGGCATGTTCTGGGTGCAGTCCTTCATCAACTTCTTCATTCCATCAGGCAGCGGACAGGCCGCGACGACCATGCCGATCATGACGCCCCTGGCGGATCTCGTGGGCGTCACGCGACAGACGGCGGTTCTCGCCTACCAGTACGGAGATGGCTTCTCCAACCAGATCATCCCCACCTCCGCGGCGCTCATGGGCGTGCTCGGCATAGCGAAGCTGCCCTACGAAAAGTGGTTCAAGTTCATCTGGCCTCTCATGGCCTTCTGGACACTGGCGGGTTCCGTGATGGTCTACATTGCCGCCGTGACCGGCTACGGCCCCTTCTAGAAGCGCGACGAGACGAAATTCCGGCGTGCCTTTTGAAAAAAGGCACGTTTTCTCAGTGGGTGTTTGTCCGGAAAGGAGAGGCGAGGGGGGAAGGAATGCTTCCCCCCTCGCGGTTTTTTCGGCGGTTTTTGGAAAAAGTGCAGCGTGTGATGGTTAGGGCGATCCATCCTGCACCTTGACCGGAAGGGGGCGGTGTCTCATGACGAGGTCCTCCGAAACGAGGAGCACGTCCAAAGCGAGTTTCCGGGACCATGACTCCATTTTTTCGGGAAGCGGATCGCGTTTCGTTTCCGAAACGGAGGGGGAGGATAAACGGGATCCGCTCTTTCTCCTTGAAGAGCTGTTGCACTTCGGGGAGCTGTTGGAACGATTCTCCAGAGCGGGCAACATCCCTCTCGCGTTGTGCGCGCCCTCGGGAGCTTCCGTGGTTGAACCCGTCACGCTTCCGACCTTTTGCGCACGAGTGCGGGAAACTCCATCGGGAAAGCTTCTCTGCGCGGAGAATTTCGCACGGATCGGTGGCGAGCTCTTCGCCTCCCGGAGAACCCGACTGAGCCGATGTTCCTGCGGCCTGGTTCTTGTGGGGCACCCGCTCTTTCTCCAGGAGAACCCCCTGGGTTTTCTCCTCTCCGGGCACGTTCTCTTTCGTCGTTACCGGAGAGACGAACTGCTCGGGTTCTGCAGGCGGCGCTGGAGTTTTTCCGAGACGCCCGAGGCATTCCTCGAGGTGTTTCTGAAAACTCCTGTCGTGGACGAGCGACTCATCGGAGGGATGCGGGAATGCCTCGATTTGGTGGGAGGGCAGATTCTGGACATGGCCGGTCAATACTCCGGCCCCGGAGTCTCCATGCTCGGCCAGACCAGGGTTACGCCTGCCGGAGGCGTCGCGGAAGAGCTTTCTCGTGAAGTGCGCCGGGAGATCGTCTCGCTTCGTTCTGCTGCCATCAACAGTCAGCTGAATCCACATTTCCTCTTCAATACGCTGAACACCATCTATCGTTTCGCCCAGGCCGAGGAGGCCCTAAAGACCCAGGAATTGACACTGCATCTGGCGGAATACCTGCGTTACGTCCTTCGTGCTCAGGCGCGAGAGGAGCTTGTTCCCCTCAAGCTTGAATTGGCTTGTGCCAGGCGCTATCTTGCGATTTACGCCACGCGTTTCGAGGAAAAAATTTCCTTTCGGATCGAGTCGGAGCCCGAGACGGAGCAGATCCTCATTCCCTTCATGCTTGTCCAGCCGTTGGTGGAAAACGCCATCCGGCACGGCCTGGAGCCCTCGCGGAACCCGGGATGTATCTCCCTCCGGGCGAGCCTCGTTGCAAAACGCTTGCTTCTCGTCATCGAGGATGACGGCGTGGGGTGCGATCTCCGGGAAATCCGGGAGGGACTCGGTTTGATGGGGGTTCGTGCACGATTAAAACTTCATTACGGAGAAAAGGGACTCTTGGAATTTCTCAGCACTCCCGGCAAGGGAACAAAAGTGTCCCTCCATGTCCCTTTCTGACATGTGGTGTGGAAGCCCTGAGGAAAGAGAAAAGGAGGTGATGTCCTTGTCTTTCAAGGTTTTACTGGTCGAAGACGAAGTCCACGAGCGCAAAGCGCTGCTGCGGACTCTTCAGGAGGCCTTCGAAGATTTGAAGACGGCCGAGGCGAAGGACGCGGTGGAATTTGAGGAAGCAGTGCGGTCCTTTCAGCCCGATCTTGTTCTCCTGGATATCCGTATACCGGGGGGAGACGGCCTTTCCAGTCTTGAAAGACTGCGGAAGGAAGGGTTCGAGGGGGAGGTGGTCATCCTCACTGCCTTCGACATCTTCGACTACGCCCGAACGGCCATGAGGCTCGGTGTGACGGCCTTCCTGGTGAAACCCGTGACGCTCCCGGCGCTGACGGAAGCCGTGGAAAACGCCCTCGGGCATGTGAAGGACCGGAGGAATCAGGAGCGGAACGTGGATATCATGAGGGGTATGGTCCGGGAAAACCGGAGCGCCATCGCCGCCAACCTGATTCATTTCCTTCTCAGCGGCGAGGACACGGAAGGCGCCATGATGACGGTTGCCAAGGAGATCGGGCTTCTCCGGGACGACGGAGGGACAGTCTTCGGGGTGCTCGCCTTTCCCAACCATTCCGAGACGCCGCTCTGGGAACAGTTGCTCCTGTGGCACGGGCTGGAACAGTCTCTCGGCCACGAGACGCTGGTAGTGCAGTGGAAACAGCACGCCTGTTTCGTCTTCTCCGGAGGAATGGGTGCTGCGGAGGAAAGAGAGGCGATGGCGGGAAGAATCTTCGGTCATCTCTCGGAAAAGGAAATGCAGGGAAACGTCGTCTATGGGGGAACCTGGGACACGCTGGCGGAGTTGCCGGACCTTCTTCGGGCGGTGGATACCGCGCTGGACGAGAGCGTTCTTGAAGGTTTCGGGAAGGTGCTTGACCGGACGAGGGAATCGTCCTCGGAGACGCTCTCGTTTTCCGGTGACTCACTGGGCATCGACGAATTCCGGGCGCTGATTCTCGAGGGCATTCGGGACGGACGTTCCTCGCTTCTCGAGGTGGTTCAGGGGCGCCTCTCGGGATCGTTGAACGCCTTGGTCCGGTCGGATGTGGAAATTCTCAAGGTCCTCTTCGTGGGATTTCTGGGGGGCATTGCCCAGATCCTTCTCGAGCTGAGCTGCGATCTTTCGGAAGTGCGCATCTGGTCCAGGAGAGAGTTGCTCAGTCTCTTCGCCGCCAATTCCGTCGCCGACCTGAAAAACCGGCTCTTCTTCTCCGTCTCGGGGGCTCTGGAACTGCGTTCTCGTCTCCAGACGCCGGGAAATCTGGCCATTCAGGGAGCTCTTGCTTTCATTCACTCTCATTTCGAGGACGTGACGCTCGAGAGAACTGCCGCGTCAGTACACGTGACGCCGGCCCATCTGAGCAGGCTTTTTCAAAAGGTTCTGCGGAAGCGGTTCATCGACGTGGTGAAGGAAATCCGCATCAACCGTGCTGCAGCCTATCTCGAGGCGGGCATGAGCGTCCGTGACGCCGCCATTGCCGTGGGAATGGACAATCTCTCCTACTTCAGCACCTTCTTCAAGCAGGTCATGGGAATCAGTCCCAGGGACTACAAAAAACGAGGTGAGATCTGAGGAATGTTCCCGCCGGAAATCTCCCGAGGGTGCTCGGGGGAGTCCTGTGGGTTTTTTCTTCTTGTGGTGCTCCCGAAAGAGTGGTCCCGGACATATCAAAAATTCGAAACTTCGAAGTGAAAACAGCGGATCCTCGACAAAAATTTCCGGGAGGATATCACTGTTTCGGGCACTTTCCGGAGCGATCCCTGCGACGGCGCGTCTGTTTTTCAAAGAGGCATGTGTGCACAGAAGACAGCGGAGGTTTTTCAGAAGCTGCACGAAAGTATTTCCCGACATGGGCCGGGAATGTTCTGTGGTCTGTATGAGCCCGGAAGAATCCTCCGGAGACAAGAGGCCAATTTTTTGAAACTTTCTGAAGATGCGTTGTTCTGCATTCTTTCTACAATGGCATCAGGGAACTCGTTTGGCCAAACGAAGTCTTTCCCGTCCTCGATGGGAGGCGAGTTACCGTGCCGTTGCAAACGATCGGATTTCCGAGAATGCACAAGGAACCTCAGGAGCGGCGTGATTTTCTTCCCGGCCTTTTCGGCCGCCTCGGAAGGCTTGGAGGAGCGGGGAGGCCGGAGATTCTTCTGGAAAAAGGGTACGGCTCCGGGATGGGTCTGACGGAGGCGGAGTATATGGCGGAGAATCCGTTCCTTCGTTTCGTCTCCTACGGTGATGTTCTGCAATGCGACGGTGTGGTGGTCGTCCGCTGTCCCGAGGAGGATGTCCTTCGCACACTCTCTCCGGGCAGTGTCCTTTTTTCCATGCTCCATTACGAGACGAGAACCCGGCGGAACGTCCTTCTGAAGGAGCTCGGCGTCGTCTGTTTTTCCATGGACGGTCTCGTGGACGAGCGGAACAACCGGCTTCTCGTGAACTACGCAGGCACCTCCATGGCGGGAGTTCGGGTTGCCTTTCGAGAATTGAAGACCCTCGCTCCGGAAAAGTTCTTCCGGGGCGGCGCGCCTCTCATGGTCACCGTGATCGGCATGGGAGAGGTGGGGCAAAAGGCGGCGAAGGCTCTTGAAATCTGCAGTGACGAGACCTTCGGCCCTGCGGCGGAAGAGGGCGCAGGGCTGGTGGTGGAGATGCTTCCTCGAAGCATCACGGAGCACCCCGAGCGGCTCGCGGTGCTTCTGGAGGGGACGGATCTCCTGGTGGATGCCACCAGGCGTCCGGATACCTCGAAAATCATTGTCCCGAACGTTCTCCTGGGCAGACTGCCCAAGCACGCGGTCATTCTGGACCTCGCGGCGGATCCCTACGACCCCGGCGCGGTTCCGCCGCAGGTGAAGGGGATCGAGGGCATACCCACGGGTACGCTGGAACGGATGGTGATCGGCCCGAACGATCCTTTGTACGAGACCGTCCCCGAGGGTGTGGATTCCAGGAATCGCCGGCTTGTGGTGAGCTGCAATGCCTGGCCTGCCGTGGATGCGAAGGAATGCATGGAGCTCTACGGGACGCAGATCTTCCCCTTTTTGCGGCTTCTCGTTTCCCGGGATCACGGGGATCTCGACCCCGAGAGCGACGATCTCCACGAAAGAGCGCTGGCAAGGGCAACCCTTTCCTTTTTCCTTTCCCGGAACGACGTCGCGGCCGGTCTGGAATGCGGTGGTGCGTCCTCCGGGTGCCGGCGGAAGTGCGGCGGAGTTTTCGGAGGGGAGGTTGAAAAAGGCATGTATCGCATAGGCATCGATACGGGAGGCACAAATACGGACATCGTTCTGGTCGATCTTGACACGGGGGAACTCTATTCCACCAAGACACCCACGACGACAGGTGCGCTTCTCGACGGTATCAAGAAGGGTATCCGGAAGGCATCGGACATAGCGGGCATCGACTCCGGAGAGATCGGGGAACTTGTTTACGGGACCACCATTGTGGTGAACATGATTGCCCAGAAGGAGTCGGAAGCGACCGGACTGGTGACGACCAAAGGGTTCCGGGATGTACTGGAGATCGGTCGGGCGTTCCGGGACAGGAACATCTACGATTTTTTCCTGGACAAGCCGGAACCGTTGGTTCCGAGGGATCTTCGCTTCGAGGTGACCGAACGCATCGATTTTCAGGGCAATGTCCTCACTCCTCTGGACCCGGAGGAGGTACGGCGGGTGTTGCACGAACTCGTGTCCCGGAACGTGACGTCCCTCGGGGTCTGCCTCCTGCACGCCTACGCGAACCCTGTCCACGAGCAGATCATCGGCAGAATAGCCCAGGAAGAATTTCCCCATCTCTTCGTGACGCTTTCCTCGGAGATCAATCCGCAATTCCGGGAGTACGAGAGGACGTCCACCACGGTCATCAATGCCTACATGATGCCCAACATGGTGTCGCATCTGATGGAGTTCGAGAAGAGGACCGCCGCGGAGAAAATGACTCCCAGGCTCTTCATCATGCAGGGAAATGCCGGCGTCATGACCTTTCAGGCCGCCCACAAGAAGCCGGTTCACGTGGCCAACTCGGGGCCCATCGCGGGCATCATCGCGGCGAACCATCTGGGGAAGCTCACGGGGCTGGCGAACCTCATCACCCTCGACATGGGCGGAACGAGCTGCGACGTGTCGCTCATCCAGGACAATACCCTGAAATTCGCCATGAACAGTGACGTGGAGGGCTATCCCATCAGCGTCCCCACCGTGGATCTGAGCTATATCGGTGCGGGAGGGGGAAGCCTCGCCTGGATCGACGGCGGAGGTGCCCTCAAGGTCGGACCGAAGAGCGCCGGTGCCTATCCCGGCCCGGTCTGCTACCGTCGGGGCGGCACTCTTCCCACGGTGACGGACGCGAATTTCATCACCGGAAGAATCCGCCCCGAAGTGTTCCTGGAGGACCTGACGGGAGTGCACGAGGAAACACAACAGGCCATCGGACGGCACATTGCCGGTCCTCTCGGCATGGAGATTCGAGAGGCTGCCGAGGGCATCCTTCAGGTGGTGAACTCCAACATGATCCGGGCGATCAAGCTTGTCTCGGTGGAGCGGGGACATGATCCCAGGGATTTCACTCTTGTCGCCTTCGGAGGTGCGGGAGGGCTCCATGGGGGCAAGCTGGCGGAGGAGCTGGAGATTCCCCGGGTGCTCGTGCCCTATTCGCCCGGAACCTTTTCGGCCCTCGGTCTCACTCTGGCGGACCTGAAGCACGACTACGTCCACACCCGGTTGGCGACGGAGGACATGATCGACCTGGAGAGCCTCACGGAAATCTACCGTACCCTCGAGTGCGAGGGCATGGCGGAACTCGAACGGGAGGGCATCGCTTTGGAGGATCGGGTACTCCTCCGCACCTGCGACATCCGCTATTTTGGTCAGGCCTACGAACTGAGCATTTCCGTCCCCTCGGGGGCGCTCGGCCGGAAGGAATTCGGGAATGTGGTGGAGCACTTCCATGCCCTCCACGAGCGGATCTACGGTCACAGCATGAGGGAAGATCCGCTCGAGTTCGTGAATTATCGGGTGAGTGCTCTGGGGATCACTCGGAAGCCGCTGCTGGGAGAGATGCGTTCCTGGAAAACGGGAGTTCCTTCGTTCGCTCCTTTTGCCGCAAAGGCATTTTTCGACGGCAGGGAACGGGATGTGACCGTCTTCGACCGCAACACGCTCGAGCCAGGTACGATTGTCGAGGGCCCCGCCGTGATCGGCGAAATGGGGGGGACCATCGTGGTCTATCCAAACCAGAAGGCCTCCGTGGACCGGCTGAGGAACGTCCTGATCCACACGAACTGCTGACCGGCGAGGCCGGGAAGCGAATCGCGCACAACGGAGCGAAGACGGGCACGAAGGAGGGAACAGAACGTGGCCAACGCGATTCTTCTGGAAGTGATGAACAACGCATTTCGCTCCATCGCGGAACAGATGTCCGCCGCCATGATCCGGAGCAGCTATTCCACGATCGTGAAGGAAATGCGGGACTGTTCGTCCTCGATTTTCGACAGGGATGGCCGATTGCTTGCGGAGGGGGCGAATATCCCGATTCACCTGAACTGCCTCGGCCCCGCCCTGAACACGGTGCTGACGAAGTTCTTTCCGAAGGAGACGCTCAGTCCCGGTGACCTGATCGTCACCAATCATCCCTACGCGGGCGGTGCTTCCCTGGGGAGTCACCATACCAAGGACCTCATCATGGTGGCGCCCATCTTCTTCAGGGGGCTCGAACTCGTCGGCTTTTCCGTCACCATGCTGCACCATCGGGACATCGGTGGCACCTGGACCGGGGACTCCTGGACCGTGGAGATCTGGCAGGAAGGGCTCCTCCTCGAACCGGTGAAGCTCTTCGAAAAGGGAAAAAGGAACGAGGCGGTGTGGAACATCATCCTCAATAACACGCGAGTTCCCCGGGATATGAAGGGGGATCTTCTCGCCCAGGTCTCGGGATGCCAGATGGGCATCCAGGGTTTCAACGATCTTGTGGAGAAGTACGGCCTTCTGGTGGTGCAGGAGACGGTCGAGGAGCTGCTGGACTATTCGGAGCGGCTGACGAGAAAGGCGATCGAAGGGATTCCCGACGGGGTCTACACCCACGAAGAGCTGCTCCTCGACGACGGCTATAAGGGCGGTCCCTATCGACTGAAGGTCGCGGCCCGTGTCGAAGGAAGCGACATCACCCTGGACTTTACAGGGACGGATCCCCAGGTCAGGGGGCCCATCAATTCGCCTCTTTCCGCCACCATTTCCGCCGCCTACTACACCATGCGCGGACTGACGGACCCGTCGATCCCGACGAATCAGGGATGTCAGCGTCCGATTCGGGTCGTCGCGCCCGAGGGGACGCTGGTGAACTGCACCATGCCAAACGGCTGTTTTCAGCGGATGGTAACGGCTCACGTGCTGGTGGACCTCATCATCGGCGCCCTTGGCAATGCGATTCCCCGGAAGGTCATGGCCGACTCCTGCGGCTGTCTCTACGATTTTTGCTCCGCCGTCAACATGGAGACCCACCCCAGGGGTGGGGAGGTGGGGCATCGCCAGTACTGGGGCGAGATCGTTCCCGGTGGACTGGGGGCACGGCCGGGAAAGGACGGCATCTCCGTCATGTCCTGCCACGTGACGAACTGTCCTGTTCCTCCCGTGGAAGCCCAGGAGATCGAAGCTCCGGTGCTTTTTCTGGAACGTTCCCTTCTGTCCGATTCGGGAGGAGCGGGGCAGTATCGGGGTGGCCTGGCTCAACGGAGGCAATGGAAGGTGCTTGGTCACGAGGCACAGTTCTTTCACACCTCCCAGAAGTCCAAAGTCCCTCCCCAGGGCATGGCGGGGGGAATGCCCGGCAAACCTGGAAAATGGATCGTCAACGAGGGCACGGAGAAGGAGCACGTCCTTGAGTATGCCATGGGTGACGTGACCTTTCTGGACTACGGGGATACCGTGACCTGCGTCACCCCGGGGGGCGGCGGATACGGCGATCCCCTGGATCGGGATCTTACGGCCCTGCGGAAAGACTTGAAGGGTGGCTACCTCTCTTCCGAAGAGGCGAGAGAACAGTACGGAGTTGTATTCGGACCGAAGGGCGATCTGGACGAAGAAGCCACGGAGAAACGGCGGCGGATCCTGCGGGAGCAACGGAGGAGAGAAACGGCGGCGGAACGCTCTGCGGGTGCGGTTCCGGTCCGGTAGGAACGAATGGGGCCAGGGGAGTCTCCGTGACTCCCCTGGAGCCATTCCGACGCTTCCGAACAAGGAAAGAAGGTGTCAGCCATGATCGGTCTTTTCTCCATCGCCCTCTTTCTCGTTCTCATTCTGCTGCGGGCGCCCGTGGCCTCGTCCTTGGGGTTCACTGCCTTCGTCAGCGTCTTCCTGGCGGGGTATCCCGTGGAAGTCCTGATCATGACGCTGCAGAATACCGTGGAGAACGTGAACTATCTGGCTATCGTGCTCTTCATCCTGGTAGGAAACGTGGCCAACGCCACGAAACTGAGCGAGCGGATCTTCGGATTCGCCACAGACATGGTGGGGCACATTCGGGGAGGCCTTGCCCAGGCGAACATCCTGGCGAGCATGGTCTTCGCGGGCATGTCCGGCTCGGGCATCGCCGACTGCGCCGGTCTGGGCATCATTGAAATGAAGGCCATGACGGAGTACGGCTACAAGAGGGATTTCAGCGCCGCTGTCACCGCCGCCTCCGCCGTGGTCGGTCCCATCATTCCCCCGAGCATCAGCCTGGTCATCTACGGAGTGCTCGCCAATCAATCCATCTCGAAGATCCTTCTCGGGGGGCTGGTGCCGGGTATTTTCATCGGCGTTTCCCTCATGGCCGTGGTCTATTATCTGAGCGTGACGGGAAAGGTCCATTCTCCCCTCGTGCCGCGCCTTACCTACAGAGAGAAGGCGCGCTCCTTCGGGCGCAATCTCTCCGCGCTCTTCGCCCCGGTCATCCTTCTCAGCGGTTTTGCCTTCGGCGTCATCAGCCCGAGCGAAGCGGGCGCTCTGGCGCTGCTTTACATCGTCCTCCTCGCCCTCGTGCGACGGGAGGCGACTCTGAAGGAACTGTGGCACGAGGGATTTGCCAAGAGTCTCGTCTCCATCGCCCAGATCATGTTCATTCTGGCCGCCGCGTCTGCCTTCACCTGGGTGTTGAGCAGGGAACGGGTCTACGTGGACCTGGCGAACTGGATCATCGCGTTTTGCGGAGGGAATAAATATTTCTTCTGGATCTTCGTGAACGTGTTCTATCTCCTCAACGGCTGTTTCATTCCGAGCATCGCCACGTTGATCATCACCATTCCCATCTTCCTGCCCCTGTTGCCCGTCTTCGGCATCGATCCGATTCATTTCGGAGTGGTCATCGTCTTCAACGACATGATCGGCATGGTCACGCCTCCGGTGGGATCGGGCATCTTCGTCATGCTCAGCGTGGGCAAGGTGAAATACAACGAACTGGTCCGTTCGCTCGTCCCTTTCGTCGTCACGCTTTTCGTCTCTCTTGTCGTACTGGTTCTCGTTCCGTCCATCACCACGTTCCTGCCGAACCTGATTTTCCGATAGGGAGGCCCGGAGCGTTTCCCGGAGGAGGTCGCGTGCGCCGATTGCGCCCGAGACGGAACAGAGAGGTATTTTGAACCGAAGGAGGTGGACGAAAGAGCATGAAAGGATTTTTCCGGATCACCGATCACCTTGCCCGCGGCGCCTTCGTCGTCGCCGTCGCAGCCCTGGCGGGAGTGTTCGTTCTCGATTGCTTCCGCATCGTGAGCAGGTACTTTTTCGGCATGCCCCAGAACTGGGTTCCGGGCATGCTTGCGCTCCTGACCAACTGGGCGGTCTTTCTGGGAGTCGGGTGGTATCTCTATGTTCGGGAGACCATCGTCATCGATTATTTCTACGAGAAGTGGCTGTCGCCTTCGTGGCGCCGACGGGTGGATGTTCTCACGTCCCTGGTTGTGGTCGCCTTTGCGGTGTTGGCGATTCGCTACGGATGGAACGTCTATCTCCGGGGCGATCACCAGAGTTCTCTTTCCACGCTACCCCTGGCGTACAAGTGGTATACGCTCCCCTTTGTTCTTGGGATGCTCCTGGGGCTGATCGGAACGATCAAGTTTCTGGTGTTGAAACCGGAAAGAGAAGGGGCGGCGTAAGGAGGTTTTCCCGGAGAGGCGCGGGAATGTACGAGCCTTTTTTCCGATGGTGCGAGGAGGCGACGGAGCGGAACGAGAGGACATGTTTCCGCTTCGCGATGTTCCACCGGTGCTCGCGGGTCGTTGGGAGATCTTTCGGAATGGGACAAGGAGGGAAAAACATGAAGAGGAACGGTTCGTTTTTGTTTTTCGGCGTTCTGATACTGTCGTTGGTTTTGACGCCGTCTTGCTCGGGTGTGGCCTGGGCCAAGGCAGAGTTCGAGATCAGCATGGCGACGAAGATGGGTCCTCAGAGCCCGGAGTTCAAGGCATTCGAACGATTTGTCGAGCTTGTGAAAGAGAAGAGCGGAGGCAAGGCCGAAGTGAAGATCTTCGGTTCCGAAATTCTCGGCACGGATGAGACCGTATTCAAGAGCATGAACATGGGTGCCGTGGATCTCATCGCCGACACGCTCGTTCTGGGCGCTCGGGTGTACGTTCCCCGCATCGACTATTTCACACCTCCCTTCGTCTACGACGATTTCGAGCATTTCGTTCGTTTCCTGAAGAGCGAGTACGCTCAGGAAGTCTTCAAGGAACTGGAGGAGAAAGCCGGTGTCATCTATCTCAACACGGAGTGGACCTGGCGGAGAGGGCCCTTCCGGGTCATTTGCACCAAGAAACCCCTCGAATCCTGGGATGATCTGAAGGGACTGAAACTTCGCTTCTATCCCTCGGATCTCGAAATCAAGGTGTGGGAGTACCTCGGAACAGTCCCCACGGTGATCGCATGGTCCGAAACCTATCTTGCCCTGCAGCAGGGACTCGTGGAGTCCGTCACGGCTCCGGTCACGCTCGTGAACGACACGAAGTTCGCGGAAGTGGCACCCTACATCACAAAAACCGACGAATATCCACAGACCATCGCGTTTTACATGAACAAGAACAAGTTCTTTACGCTTCCCGAGGCAATTCGCAATGTCCTTGTGGAGGCCTGCAACGAAGCGGGTGCGGAATACGTCCGGGGTCTCGACACCACGGCGGCGGCGATTCTCAAGGAGGCCGAAACGGAATACAAGGCGACCTTCGTTGACATGGACAGAAAACCGCTTATCGAGAAAGCGCAAGGCTTCTACGAAAAGGCGGAAAAAGAAAAATTGATGCCGAAGGAGTTCTGGGACGTCATTGCCGCTATCGAGGCAGCCAGGCGCTAGTTTCTTCCTGACGCCAATTATGGGGGGTGTGTTCTCTTCCCGTGAAAACACGACGACAGTAGGTTTGGAAAACGAGAACATTTGCTTTGTTCCCAAGGGACACGTGTTGTCGGCCGCTCGTCCTGACCGCGGGCATTAGACTTAGGCTCCGATGTCCGAATGGAGGACAGCCCCAATGCGTCTGGGTTACGACTTGTGATTATAATGGCAACGTGTTCCTTATGAATACTCCGGACGCATTCTTCCGGAATGTCGTTTTGCGGATGATGACTCGCGACAAGGTCTTTCTTTGCTGGAAGCGACTCAGTGCTGTTTTTCCGGTGAGGAAGACCTTGTCAGGGGTCATTGTTGCGAGTTGTTCTTCTGCGTTACGTTTTCTCTCCGTTCTCATTCTTCCAGTATATCCCTGGTTGGATACATCTCCGGGTGTTTTGATCCTTCTCGTCTCAGTGCCCCACGCTGACCGCGTTCGCTAAACGGAGGAATACGCGGAGTCTTTGTAGCGTGGATGAAAACTTCTGATGTGGGAACACGGTTCGTTCTTGTGCCGTATACCGGGGCGTTGCTCCTTCGGTGTCCAATGGTGACATCTAAGAAGGTCGTGGCGTTTCATGGTGTTTGTGCATGCTCCTGCCCCTCCCGAAAGCGCATTGTCTGGAGGGCGGGACGCTGCGCGTTCTCGCTGGTCTCTACAGCCGATTTCTCGTGTACAAGGAGCATGAGATGCACAATAAGACACGAAGGACATGTGTTCTTTCTCCCGTGAACAAGAACCATGTGCAAAGCTATCAAGAAGGGAATGAGCCAAGACAGAAGTGAGATTAAAATATACTGTATAATATGTGTACTTATACAATATGGTGATCTCTCCAGAGTGGATGTCTTGCAACCTGTGGAATTGTAATGTATCTTTCTATGGTGTAAGATAATTATGTTTGAAAAAGTTTTCAAACTAAGTTTACTTAAATCATTTTTGATAGAGGCGAAGTATCTGGTGATATTTATTTTTGTGTGTAAAAATCACATTCTTGCCTCTTGGATTTCATGAAATTATGAGAATCTCTTGCGTGCTTCGTTGTTTTTCGAGAAATATTGATCATTTCCAAGATATTGTGTTTTTCTCACCGGAATAGGACAGGCCCACCTCCTAAAAATAGTTCTGTAATTTCATCTGCTTTTTCTTGAAACTGGGAAAATGCTGGTCCAAAGAAATAAGAGATTATTTTTATTTTATGTATTCTTTGTTCGGTAAATATTTTATTAAAAATATTTTTCTAAATATCGGATAAAAAATTTCAAATAATAATAAGGACATGTTTACTGGGAATATGTCAATCTTATTTTAAAAACAAAAAAGCGAGAAAGGGAGTGAGATTATGATTGAAATAGAAGCGATTAAGAAAGAGGCTGAGTGTTTGCGGGAAGAGATTGTTGCTTGGCGGAGACATATTCATCAATACCCTGAGTTGGGGTTTGAAACAAAAGAGACGGAGGCTTTTGTTTCCGGATTGCTTCGGGAATGGGGTCTTGAGGTGAGGACAGGTGTTGCTGGACACGGGGTGGTGGCTTTGCTGAAGGGAGGGAAAGAAGGGCGAACTATTGCAATAAGGGCTGACATGGATGCCCTTCCCGTGAAAGAGGAAACCGGCCTGCCCTTTGCGTCGGAAATAGAAGGGTGTATGCACGCATGTGCTCATGACGCACACACGGCGATGGCTTTGGGGGCTGCAAAAGTGCTTTCCAAGCATAAGGAGGAGATAGAGGGAAACGTCAAGTTTATCTTTCAACCGGCGGAAGAAACGGTGGGTGGGGCCAAGCCGATGATTGACGACGGGGCGCTGGAAAATCCAAAAGTCGATGAAATAATTGGTCTTCACACGGGGTGCCTCTGGCCGTCGCAAAAAGTGGGAGAAGTCTACGTCAGTTATGGCCCCATGATGGCATCGGCGGATATAATTAAAGTAAAAATTAAAGGAATGGGTGGCCATGGTGCTTTGCCGCATCAAGCGGTTGACCCGGTTTTGATCGCAGCGTATGCGATCGTTGCGCTTCAATCTCTCGTCAGTCGCGAGATTAGCCCAACGGTGCCCGCAGTCATAACCATCGGCACAATTGAGGGCGGGACTGCGCCCAATATCATCTCGGGCGACGTTTCCTTTTCCGGCAGTGTCCGTGCCTTGAGCCAGGAACAGAGGGAGTTCCTCGAAAAAAGAATTTACGAGGTGTTGCAGGGTGTTGTCAGCGGTATGCGGGGGGAATTGGAGTATAGATATATTTACGGATATCCGCCGTTGGTAAATGACGAAAAAATCACGGCGGATCTGGCGGACGTCGCAAAGAACGTGGTTGGCTCCGAGCATGTCAAGACAATACCCGAGCCCGTCATGGGTGCAGAGGATATGGCTTATTTTCTGAATTACACAAGGGGGACATATTTCTTTTTGTCCGGATGCAACTTGCGAAAAGGGCAGATTTATCCACACCACAATTCTAAATTCGACATAGACGAAGATGTTCTTTCTGTTGGAACAGCCATATTGAGCTCTTTTGCCCTAAGGGGGCAAATAAAGACTAAAATATAACTCTGGTCTGATTTAGATTTATTTTGACGTGGGGAGGTGTTTTAAGTGTCTAAAATTGAGGACGAAAAAAACGTTTCAAGGGGTTCGATATTAACAAGAATAAGAGTGCCTCATGTTTATGTCCTCTTGTTTTTTATATTGATCTTCGTGACTATTTGTACGTATATTGTCCCGGCTGGCGTGTTCGAGAGAGTTCAGGATGCAAACACGGGGAGAATGGTTGTAGACCCTGCTTCCTTCCATCATGTTGATCGAACGCCCGTCGGCTTTCTCCAGTTTGCTCTGGCGATTCCTTCGGGCATGGAAGCGGCGGTCAATATCATGATGCTCGTCGTTCTCGTTGTTGCCGCTCTTGAGGTCGTCTCGGCAAGTGGTGCTTTCGATGCAGGTATTGCCTCCCTCATGCAGAGATCAAGAGGAAAGGAGCAGTACATTGTCGCGCTGATCACCGTTCTTTTTTCCATCGTGGGAAGTTTTCTGGGCTGGGCCGAAGGATGCCTGGTCTTCGTGCCTCTGGGAGTCACACTCGCGCGGGCGATGGGATACGATGCTCTTGTTGGAGCGGGAATGGTTCTTCTGGGCGATGCGGCAGGATTTACTGCGGGAGTACTCAACATCTACACCACGGGAATCGCGCAGGCACTGTCGGGGCTTCCCCTCTTTTCTGCGCTGGCGTTCCGCCTTGTCTGCTACGCGATATTCACGATTATGGCTGTGATGTCTCTCCTCCGCTATGGGAAAAGGATCCAGGGGAATCCCTCGCTGAGCCTCGTTAGCGAGCTTGAAAGCAGGAATGAAACGCCGAGGAGCCAGGAATTTCTGGCCTTCACCATGCAGCACAAGGCTATTCTGCTGACGGTGCTCATTGGTTTTGCCATGGTTGCGTTCGGGACCACGCGTCTCAAGTGGTATCTGAAGGAAATTACCGGTGTGTTCATTATCGTGGGTATTGTGGCGGGGCTCTTTGCACGAATGTCTTTTGATGAAATTGCGGTGAATTTTTCAAGGGGCGCGCAGAAAATTATTCCGGCGGCTCTTACGATAGGTATCGCTCGGGGTGTCCTTGTGATCATGGAAAAGGGGCAGATTCTCGATACGATTGTCCATTCTCTTGCCATGTCCCTGAAGGGGCTTCCCGGCATATGGATTGTTGCGGGTATTTTCGTTATCGTGTCCTTTTTTAATTTCTTTGTTGTTTCCGCAAGCGGCAAGGCAGTGACCCTCATGCCTATTCTCGCTCCCCTGGCGGACCTCGTAGGCGTGAATCGACAGGTTGCCGTTCTCGCCTTTCAATTCGGGGACGGATTCACGAACTGGTTCTGGCCCACTTCGGCTCTTACGATGGCTGGTCTCGCGATGGCGGGAGGAATTCCCTGGGAGATTTGGGCCCGTTTTTCCTACAAGCTTTTCCTTGGATGGTTCCTCGCCGGAGGCGCTCTTGTGATGGTGGCGCAGCTCCTTCAGGTTGGCCCCTTTTAGGCTGCTGTGTGTACCTTGAAAGGAGACGGGTGCCGCTATGGAAGCAACCTGGATTCTGGTTAACGGAAGGATCGCTACAATGGATTCACGGAATGTCCGGGCTGAAGCCGTAGCCGTGAGCGGCGACAGGATTCTTTCCGTGGGGGACAATGAGACCGTGCTGGAATGTGCCGGAAGAGCAACGCGAATTACAGATCTGGGAGGGCTCCGGGTTTTTCCTGGATTCATCGATGCTCATACGCATTTCATGCAAACCGGGCTGGATGCGACTGCTCTCTATCTGAACCATGCCCGGAGCCTTGACGAACTGTATCGAATGGTCGAGGAATATGCTGCCAGACAGCCTGAAGGCGCCTGGGTTCGAGGTTACGGCTATGACGAGACGAAACTCGAGGAGAGACGGAGCCCCAGCCGTGAGGAGTTGGATCGTGCCTGCCCGGAGCGACCTTTGTTTCTCAGTCGGGTGGATGCCCATTCTTGTGCGGTGAATTCAAAAGCATGGGAAGTGCTCCGCCCGAAAGTGGGACTCGAAGGAGTTCAGTATGATTCTCAAGGCGCGTTTGTTGGTGTGTTGACGAAAGCGGCCAATGCCCATGCAAGGAACCTGCTGCTTGAAACGTGCATCGGAAAAACAACGAGAGTGGAAGCCCTTGAGCAGGCCGGACGGATCGCGCTGGCCAAGGGAGTTACGACGGTTCATGCCCTTGAGGGAGGGACTCTCTTCAGTGAAAAGGATTTCGAGGTCCTGATGGAGACCTTGTTCCGCCTCCCCGTGCGTGTGATTCCCTTTCACCAGGTGATGGATGTGGCGTCGGCCTGCTCGTCCGGTCTGAAACAGATCGGCGGATGCATCACCCTGGATGGCTCCATCGGATCACGTACGGCCGCGCTCCTGAACCCCTACGAGGACGCTCCGGACTGGAGAGGGCATCCCTATTACGAGGACCACGTCGTCGAAGAATTTGTCCTCACCGCACACAAGGCGGGACTGCAGGTCGCCATGCATGCCATCGGAGACGCCGCGATCGAACAGCTGTTGCGTGCCTATGAGAAGGCGTTGACCGTCTATCCGAGGGCGGATCATCGACACCGTATGGAGCATTTCAGTCTTCCTACGGCGGATCAGATACAACGGGCGGCAAGGCTCGGCATTGCGATCTCGGTTCAGCCCAGCTTCGACTATTTCACGAAGAACATGATCCCGGTCCGGCTTGGAGAGAGAAGGGCGCGCCGAGCGCATCCACTGCGCAGTCTCCTGGAGGCGGGATTGCTCGTCGCAGCGGGATCGGACAGCAGCATCACTCCTATCGACCCCATGCTCGGGGTTTTCTCGGCTGTAACGCACAGCCAGCCGGAGCAGCGGCTCTCGGTATACGAGGCGGTGAAGCTCTTCACGATCAATGCGGCGTATATCGGTTTCGAGGAGAAAGAAAAAGGAAGCATTACCTCGGGAAAACTGGCGGACATGGTTGTTCTGGACAGAGATCCGCTCACGGAGACAACGGAGGCGATTTCCGAAATTTCCGTTCGGGCAACGATCTTGGGGGGCGAGGTTGTCTTCGGGGAGCTGATCTGATGAAAGAGTAACCGTGTGGATTCTCTCTTGCCTCTCTTCTGCGTTGCTTATCCGCATTCTTTACTGGAGGGTTTTGGCTATAATAATGAAGAAGGCGTTATATAGAGAGGGTGTTTACCCCTCGGTTTCTTCTGGACAGGAGGAGGAGTGAAGGTGCAAGAACGAGAGGAGCGCATGTCGGAGCGGCTGTTTGCCGCGATCGGTACTGACGAGGCGATGGAATTGACCGCACGGCTCATCCGTATCCCCAGTCACTGGGAGGTGCCGGAGAGGGAAGTCGAGGTGGTGCGGGCCATTGTCGCCTTTCTCGAGGCGGAGCGGATCCCCTACGAACTTCAGAGGGTCGAAGGTGAGCGGTCCAACGTGATCGCCCGCATCCCCGGAGCGGGATCAGGGAGAAGCCTTGCCCTGGTGGGACATCTCGACACGGTTCCTCCCTTTGACATGACCGTGCCCCCCTTCGACGGTCTCAGGCAGGAGAATCGCCTCTACGGACGGGGCGCGGTGGACATGAAGGGCCCCGTGGCGACCATGCTTCTCACCCTTGCCGCCTTCGCGCGCACCGGTATTGTTCCCGAGGGAGATCTCTGCTTCGCCGGAGTCCTCGCGGAGGAGACCAACAGTGATGGTTGCGAGACCCTCGTCGCCTCGGGATTTCGCACGGACGGGGCCATTGTGGGAGAGCCCTCGGCGGGGGAGTACTCCATCGGCCACCGGGGTCTGGAGTGGATCGAGGTGGAGTTTTTCGGGAAACGGGCGCACGGGGCCATTCCCGAAGCCGGGGTGAACGCCATCGTTCATGCCGCATCCTTCGTGAAGTGTGTCCAGGAAAGAATCGTTCCCGCACTGCGCCGGCGGACGCACCCCGCCATGGGGCAATCGGTGATGAACTTCGGCACCATCAGCGGCGGAACGCAGCCGAGCACCGTGGCGGATCGCTGTCTGATCCGGCTGGACCGGCGTTATCTTCCCGATGAGAGCGTTGAGAGCGTCCTCGCCGAATATCAGGAGATTCTCGACGACCTTGCCCGGGAGGATCCTACTTTCAAGGCGGAACTGCGGAGAATGCCCGAGAACCTCATGCGTATCTACGATCATGTTTCTCTGGAGACGTCGCCTGAGGATCCTCTGGTGACGACCCTGCTCTCGGTCCTGGAGGATGTGAGGGGCATGCCCCCCTCTCTGTCGACGCGGCGTGGTTGGACCGATGCGGCCCTTCTGAGCCGGTACGGACGTATTCCCACCGTGGTTTACGGACCGGGGAACATCTCCCGATCGCACACGGCGGAGGAATACATCACCGCCGAGGAACTTGAGGAAGGACTTCGCGCCTATCTGTTGCTTGCTCTCCGGTACTGTGGAGCACGTTGACAAGGCGGAGCGGAAGTGTCAAAATGTATGCAATTTGTGCTTGCCGTGCAGTTTGTTCCCCGAGAGGTGTCTTTGTTTGTTCGGGAGCGTTTCTTTGCTGGTGCAATCTGTCGCGGCATCGTGAGAAATCGGCAAAAGCTCCTGCTCCGGAGGGCTTGACGCGACGGAAAGATTTCGGCTCGTGTGGAGAAGGAAGCGGAACGAAAGGAGATCCTTCCGCAGGAAACGCACTTCCGACACATGAAAGAATGCGGAGCCTTTCGAAGGACCTGATGGTTTTCGAGGCTGGGATCCGCCCGAAGACGTGAAAGGATCTGAGACGACGATGGGTGCTTTGAGAAGATCTTTCGCCGAAGAGGTGCGGGTCTGTGCGGACGAGGGAGAGATCGTGGCTCTCGCGGGGAAGCTGGTGTCGATTCCGAGTTACCATGGATTGCCGAAGCCAGAGGAGGAAATTGCCTCCTTTCTGCACGGATTCCTGCGTGCAAACGGAGTGGAAAGCTGTCTCGTTCCTCTGGGTGAAGGACACTGGAACGTGCTCGCCTCCATCGGAGACGGGGGCGGAGGAACGGAATGCCGGAACGACGGCGAGGCGGGACTGCTCCTGAACGGACATCTCGACACGGTGGGCGTGGATGGCATGGAGGGCGATCCCTTCAGCGGCGCCGTGGTGAACGGTATGCTCTCCGGAAGAGGTTCCGTGGACATGAAGGGGGCTGTGGCAGCCATGGCCATGGCTCTCGTGGCGTTGCGTCGTTCCGGTGTGCGTCTGTCGAAGCCGCTCCTTTTTTCCGCGGTGGCCGACGAGGAGTGGTGGAGCACGGGAACGCGGGCGCTTCTGGAGAGCGGCGTCCGGGCGCGCTACGCTATCGTTGGCGAGCCCACACAGCTTGAGATTCACCACGGACATCGAGGGCTCGAATGGCTCGAAATCCGCGTACAGGGACGCTATGCCCACGGCGGTGCGCCCGAACGGGGCATCAATGCCATCGTGAAGATGAACGCCGTTGTGACTGCCCTGACGGAGAGACTTCTTCCCGAGATCGCGAAGCGGGTGCATCCCATCGCGGGACCGGCGACGCTCAACCTCGGGCGTATCGAGGGAGGGCTCCAGCCGAGCACCGTGGCGGGAAGCTGTCTTCTTCAGCTTGACCGAAGGTGGATCCCCGGAGAATCCTCGCAGGGTGTCACGGCAGAGATCGCGAAACTCCTGGAGGACCTTTCCGGAAAAGATCCGGACTTTCTTGCCCAGGTGGTTCCCATGCGGGATCGGGAGGCCCATCCCGGTGACAACCCGCCTCTCTGTACGGATCCGTCATCGCCGCTCGTGCAGTCTCTTACGTCGTTCATGGCCGAGCGCCGCGGCGGATTCCGGCTCGGACGGTTTCCCGCCTGGAGCGACGGGGGACTTCTCAGCGAGGCGGGAATCGAGACGGTGGTGTTCGGGCCGGGAGATCTCGCCCTGGCGCATTCCATGAACGAGGTCTGTCCCGTTGCGGATATCCTCGATGCGTGCGACGGCTACATTGCCGCGGCAGTGGCGCTTTGTGGCGCGCGAGGTGCCGCATGATCCGTGGTTGTGCACATGTACATGCGTGGGGGTAGAAAAGGAACGGAGCACGCCAGTGCGGGGGACGTTCCATGGAGTGGTCGGACAGTACGGAGAGACGGTCCGACCGGAAGGGGGTAATTCGCATGAGGGAGTATCGAAGCGTCGAACTGTGGAAGGATGTCGCTCCGGAACAGTGGAACGACTGGAAGTGGCAGGTGGCCAACCGGATCACCACGGTGGAACAGCTCCGGAAGGTGCTGCCCCTCACGGATGACGAGGCGAAGGTCATCGAGCAGAGCCTGAACAAGCTCCGCATGGCCATCACGCCCTATTACGCCTCACTCATCGATCCGGCAAACCCCGAGGACCCCATCCGGAAACAGGCGGTGCCCACGCTCAAGGAGACGCACATTGCCGCCACGGACCTGGAGGATCCTCTCCACGAGGACATCGACTCTCCCGCGCCCGGGCTGACGCACCGCTATCCCGACCGTGGCATCCTCATGCTCACGGATCAGTGCTCCATGTACTGTCGTCACTGCACACGGCGGCGCAAGGCGGGGGAGACGGACACGGCCTACACGAAAGAATATCTCAAGCCCGCCATCGACTATCTTCGAAAGACCCCTACATTCCGGGACATCCTCTTCACTGGCGGCGATCCTTTCCTCGTGAGCGACGAGCTGATCGACTGGGTGCTCGGTGAAGTGCGTCGGATTCCCCATATCGAAATCGTCCGCTTCGGCTCCCGGACGCCGGTGGTCATGCCGCAGCGCATCACCGACGATCTCTGCTCGATTCTCAGGAAATATCACCCGCTCTGGGTGAACACCCATTTCAATCACCCCCATGAAATCACGCCGGAATCACGGAAAGCCTGCGAGAAACTCGCCGACGCGGGTATTCCCCTGGGAAACCAGTCCGTGCTTCTCAAGGGTGTCAACGACTGCCCCTACACGTTCCGGGAATTGAACCAGAAACTGCTCACCCTGCGGGTCCGTCCCTACTACATCTACCAGTGCGACCTCTCCACGGGGATCGAGCATTTCCGCACCTCCGTAGCGAAGGGTATCGAGATCATGGAATACCTTCGGGGACACACCTCCGGCCTGGCCGTTCCCTACTTCATTGTGGACGCGCCGGGTGGCGGCGGCAAGATCCCCGTTCTTCCCAACTATGTCGTCTCCATGTCGGACAAGCGGGTGGTCCTGCGCAACTACGAGGGCGTGATCTGCACCTACACGGAACCAGAGGATAAGATCAGCCATTGTCCCGAGGGGTGCGAGGCCTACTGCGAGCGGCAGAAGAAATATTCCCGGGAAGGGCTCATCCAGCTTCTGGAGGGGGAGAAGATCTCCATCGAACCGTCCCACCTGGCCCGGAGGGACCGGGCGGCACACCGGGGCTGCGATGGCAAGCACTGAACGGGTGCTTCGCGACGTTCCCTTTGTGACTCTGGAGGGGGTTTGAGGGGAACGGGCGGATGTGGTGTTGAAGCAAAAACAGCACGGAAGGCCGCGCTCAAGGGCGCGGCCTTCCGTATTTCCGAATAAGCCCGGCTTACGACACGAAGGTGGGAACGAGAACGTGAGCACCTGTGGCGGCGGCGGAGTCGACATCCACCCATCCGCACTGCCCTGGGCCGAAGATTTTTCCTGCGGGGAAATGAGTGTCCCCTTCGTGCGGGAATCCGAGTGTCCCTTGACACCGCCCGGTGGGGTGGCGAAAAGGCTCCGTCTCCGTTCGGTCAGCGCCCGAAAATGTTCCGGATCGCGTCGATCAGCGCATCTGTGTCCTCTTCCGTGTTGTAGCCCTGAACGGAAAGGCGGACGAAGAGACGATTCCCGTGGGATGTCACGGGGACTTCGATGCGGAAACGGTCGAACAACGTCTCTTTCAGTCGGTCCGGGTCCGTCGGTGGAACGGGAAGGACGACCATCTGACCGAAATCGCTCTCTCCGCAGGCCGGGGACAGGCCCGTCAGGTCGCAGACGCGCCGGAGTGTTTCCGCCGCGAGCGCGTGACACGTCCGACGCACCGTCTCCCAGTCGTGCCGTTCCTGGAAGGCAACGGCCGCGGGAACGGAGAGAAAGGGCGCGATGTCGCGCGTGCCCTGCCATTGAAGGCGGCGTTCCAGCACGGTGGAGCCCGTGTAGGCGTCGAAGCCGGTGTGTCCTGAAACATGGTCGCTGTAGCCCCAGCTCACCACGGTGGCGTCGATCGTTTCGTGGTGTTCGGGACGGACGTAGAGGAAGGCCGAACCCTTGGGAGCGCAGAGCCATTTGTGGCAGTTGCCCGTGTAGAAATCGGCGCCGAGGGTGTCGAGATCCAGCGGGGTGTGGCCGGGAGCGTGGGCGCCGTCGATGAGGGTGAGAATGCCCGCTTTCCGTGCACGACTGCAGAGTTCCGCCAGGGGGAAAATCAGGGCGGTGGTAGACGTGATGTGGCTCAGGTAGAGCATCCGTGTCCGGGGAGTGACCGCAGCCCAGATGCGTTCGGCGAACTCCTCCGCCCGAAATGGCAGAGGGATTGTCACGGGGAGATAGCGGGCGTCGGTGCGGCGGCAGACGTGACGCCACGTGTTATCGCAGGCGCCGTACTCGTGATCGGTGGTGAGAATCTCGTCCCCTGGCATCAGCGCGAGCGACCGGGCCACGGTGTTGACGCCGCTGGTGGCGTTCGTGACGTAGACCAGATTTTCGGGCCGGGTTCCGACGTAGCGGGCGAGCACCTCTCTCGATTGTCGGAGCAACTCGGCGGAGCGGCGCCCCAGAAACTCCACGGGGTTTTTTTCCATCGTTCGCTGCCATTCCTGGAAGACGGCGAAAACCTCCTTCGGGCAGGCGCCGAAGGAGCCGTGGTTCAGAAAGATCAGTGAAGGATCAAGGTGAAAAAGCTCCTTCATTGCAGGTGTGTTGCTGCAGGAGTCGCCGAGAGCGGTCATGTCGTTTCTGCTCCTTTTCGTGGAGTATGTCCGGGCGGAACGCCCGGCCCGTACAAGAACTCTTTTCGCCGTTGGAAGCGTGCAAATGGTACGTGCTTCATGCGACGGATCGCCTTCCCGAAATATCTCCCGGTTGCGTGCGGCGCGGAGAGCAATGGCGTGTTTTCCACACTGTCCGGCGCTTTCCCGAGGTGCGTTGTGTCAGGATCGCATGCTCTGTGGCGGGAGGCACCCCGGAACGTAGAGCAGGATTTCCGTGCCCTCGGGTGTGGGCGGAAGTGCTTTTTCGAAACGGAGTCCCAGCTTTTCGAGCAGGTGAATGGACGCGGCGTTGTCCTTCGAAACGATGGCCACGATTTTTTCGAGACCGAGCGTACCATAGCCGTAACCCAGGGTGGCCTCGGCGGCTTCGAAGCCGAACCCCTTCCCCTCGAATTCGGGGAGGAAGGCGAGACCGAGATCCACATTTTCCAGCGTGTCCCGCTTCAGCAGACCACAGATGCCGATGGGAGTACGCGCCTCTCGAAGCTCCACCAGAAAGAGGCCGAAGCCGTGGCGTCCGTAACTCGCGAGAGGTCCTTCCTCAATGTAGCGGCGGGCGTCCTCTTCCGTGCGGACTCCCTTGTCGCCGATGAAGCGGAGAAACGACGGCTGATTGAGCAGCCGGACGATGAACGCCGCGTCGTCGGTCGTCATGCGGCGAAGCGCGAGCCGTGCCGTTTCGATGAGAAACATGAAGGATCATCCTTTCGACATGTCGGTTTCTGTCCGGTCCATGCCTACGTTCTTTCCGGCCTGGCCGGAGACATCCATCTCCGGCCGTGCCGCCCGCTCCCCACCGCGGTGCCCCCGGGGGGACCGCGTTCTGCATCGGGCGGAACCCGGGGATGTGCTCATAGTTTACATCCTCGTGACAAGCTTCTGACATGGCCATGACACATCCTCCCGTTCCCGGGCGTACCCTTTTCCCAGGAGGTGAGGGGTATGAAGGGAAAAGGTTTTCTGCGGTTCGGGTTGGGTTTGGGCGTGGCGGCGGTGCTGGCGGTCTTTGCCGGAAATCCCGGCGCGGCTTTTGCGGAAGAGACTGTTCCGGTTCGTTTTGAGGTGCAGCCGGACACGCCGGTGGTGGAGAGTGGAAGCGGGCGGCGGGTGATCGTGCGGGCCCTGGTGCGATCCGATGGAGGCGTAAAAAGCAGGCGGGCGCCGCTGGCGGTGGCGCTCGTGCTGGACAAGTCGGGGTCTATGGCGTCGGATCGCAAGATGGAAAACGCCAAGCTCGGAGCGATGGAGGTGCTTCGGATGCTCCTGCCGAGCGATGCGGTGACCGTGATTGCCTACGATGACGAAGCCCGGGTTCTGTTCCCAGGAAGTGAAGTCGGCAGGGGAACGGAGAACGCACGGCTGTCCCGGTCGATCCGTCGTCTGCAGCCCGGTGGTTCCACGGCGCTGTTCGATGGAGTGCTCACCGGAGCCGAGGAGCTGCGATCCTTCGTGGAGGAGGGGTTTCTTCCCCGGATTCTTCTTCTGTCGGATGGTATCGCCAACGTCGGTCCCTCGTCTGCGGAGGAACTGGCCCGGCTCGGAAGAAAACTTGCCCGGGAGGAGATGACCATCACCACCATCGGGCTCGGGCTGGATTACAATGAAGACCTGATGACCGCCCTTGCGGCGGCGAGCGGAGGCAACGCCTACTTTGCCCGGCACGCGGAGATGCTTCCGGATATCTTCGCCCGGGACATGCAGGACGCGGTGACCGTGACGGCGAGGAAGGTGAGGCTTCGGCTCCGGTGCGCCGACGGTGTGCGTCCTCTGGGGATTCTCGGACGGGAGGGGACGCGGGATGCGGTGAGCATGGAAACAGTCATCGACAACTTGTACGCCACGGGCGAGAAATACGCCCTCTTCGAGCTTGAGCTGCCCCGGGGCGAGGCAGGGACGGTCCTTGACGCCGCGACGGTGGAGCTTGAGTATGTGGATGCGACCACGGGCGCTTCCCGCCGGATGACGCTGCCCGTGAAAGTGACCTTCACGAAGGACGCGAAAGAGGTGGCAGCGAACCTGGACCGCAACATTCTGGCCCAGGCGGAACTTGCGAAGAACGCCGAAGTCCGTGAGGAGGCCATCCGTCTTGTCGACGAGGGGCGCGCCGGAGATGCGGCGGACCTGCTGAAGAAGCGCAAGGGAGCGCTGAATGCTCTGCTTCCGAGCGTCGGCGCCGCCGCGCCGGTGATGGAAAAGGAGGCGGGTTTCTTCGAGGAACTCGCGGAGAACATTCTCTCCATGGGAAGTCTTTCTTCCTACGAGCGCAAGCAGGTGATGAACGAGGCCTACGTGCAGAAAAACCAGCAGGCACCGCTGAACCTCAGCGACGACGTGAGCGGTGATGTGAGTCCGGACCTGCACTGATTCCCGTCCGGGCCGGAAGGCGGTAAGAGCATGGCGAGAATGGGGCAAAGGCGAAGGAGGTTCTCTCTGGCGGTGGTGTTCGTACTGGCCGTACTGGGGCCCAGTGTCGGATTGAGCCTGCTTGCCCTCCGTGCGGCGAGCCGGGAGGCCCTTTTTGTGGAACGGCGTTTCGAAGGCGCGCTGCTCGCCGAAGTGAACCATGCCGCGACTCGGATTGCCGAGGTCCTCCAGGTCGTGATGGAGGACCTCACCGCCGAAGCGGAACGGATCGATTCCGACGTGGCGGCTCTTGCCCGCTGGAAGAAAGAAGAGCCCCTGGTGGACGTGCCTTTTCTGCTGCAGGAAGGTCGCGTCACGATTCCCGAGGCCGAGGATGACGAAGGAGCTACGTTCCTCGTGACCTTCGGCCCTTTCCTGGAGGGGAGGTCGAACCTGCCGGTCTACGACGACATTGCCGACGTGTACCGGAAACAAATGCGGACTGATGTTCCGGGTGGGGACGGTGTCTCCGCCGGTTCTGTCCCGGACACGACGGCGCGCAGAAACGATGGGGGAAGAGGGCAGGAAAGCGCCGCCCACGAGGAAATCGAAGGGGCGGAATCTCTCCTGGCTCCGGCGAGGGAATCGCTGTCCGCCGCCGAAAAGACGGAGGCCCCCGTCTCCGAGGCGTTTGCTCCCGATCCGAGGGCAAAAATGGCCGCTCCGAAAGGTTTGGTGAAACAGCTGGTGTCGGGGTTCCTGAAAAACGACGCGGCGATGGAGGAGGAGACCTACCAGAAGGCCGTTCGGGAAGGGTTTCAGATGCTGGAGAGAAATGTTCTTCCCCAGGCGGCGCTGCAGGCTCCGGCGCTCTTGATGGAGCGTGCGTCGCCGGTCCGTTCCAAGACGGTCGTTCAGGGGCGCCTCTTCGCCGATCTCCGGCGGGAAGGGCGGAGCGGCATCCTCCCCCGTCTTTCCGACGAAGGACTCGAACTGCTCTTCTGGACACAGGGGCGAGAGAAGAACGGCGTGACGGGCTGCACGCTCAACATGCACCTCCTGCGGGAACGTTTGGTCGCCGCGCTGCCGGAGATTCTTTCGGACGTGCGGGTGCTCACGGTGCTGAACGAGGCGGGAGAGCCCCTTTTCGTTCCCCCCGGAGCGGGTGGGCTGGAGTGGAAAAAACCCTTCGTGGCCCGGGAGATTTCGTCCCTGTTGCCCCGCTGGGAGGTGGGGGCCTGGCTCGTCGATCCCGGCATGATCGCTTCTCTGGCGCGAACGACGAACCTTGCGGTCTGGCTTCTCGTGGCGGTTCTCCTTGTCACCGTCGCGACGGGAGGAACCGTGGTGCTTCGCACACTCTCCGCGGAGATGCGGCTGGCGCGGCAGAAAACCACCTTTGTGGCCAACGTCTCCCATGAGCTGAAAACACCTCTCACCTCGATCCGGCTTTTCGCGGAGATGCTGCTGCAACACCGTCAGCCCGACGAGGCACGGCGCGACGACTATCTCCGCACCATGGTGTCCGAGGCGGAGCGCCTTTCCAGGCTGGTGGACAATGTGCTCACCTTTTCCCGACGTGACGCGGACAGCCCGGACTGTATCAAGGAAAAACTGAATCTGGCGGAGCTGGTGCGGGAGACGGTGGAACAGCTCCGTCCCCATCTGGTCCTGCATGGTTTTTCGCTCCAGGTGGAAGCGCCGGAGATGCTGCCCGTTCAGGGACACGCGGAAGGGTTGCGGCAGGTGCTGATGAACCTGCTCTCCAACGCCGAGAAATACTCCGAGGGTCGTCGCGAAGTGACGGTCATCGTATGCTCCGAAGGAAACGAGGCGGTGGTGGAGGTGACGGACCGGGGCATCGGCGTGCCGCCCTCTCAGGCGGCGCGGATTTTCGAGGAATTCTACCGGGGTGACGATTCGCTGACCTCCACGCGGCGAGGAACGGGGCTCGGGCTTTCCATCGCACGGCACATCGCCCGCAAACACGGCGGCGACGTGACCTTCAGGCCGAGGGACGAAGGCGGCAGTGTCTTTTCCCTGCGGATACCAGCGGGGGATGACGCGACGCGGAAGGGAGCGGGGGAGTGAACGAGCGCATTCTGGTGGTGGAGGACGATCCGGCGATCTGCACGGGGCTCGTTGATCTGCTGCGAAGCGAGGGGTACGAGGTGGAGAGCGCCTGGGACGGGGTGGACGCTCTCGAACGCTTTCGTTCCTTTTGCCCCGACCTGGTGCTTCTGGACATCATGATCCCCCGCATGAGCGGCTACGACGTGTGCCGTTCCATTCGAAAAGAGGACCGGGTGACTCCGGTGGTGATGCTCACCGCCAAGGGGCAGGAAGTGGACAAGGTGGTCGGACTGGAGCTGGGGGCTGACGATTATGTGGTGAAACCCTTCGGCATCTCGGAACTGCTCGCCCGGGTACGGTCGGTCCTGCGTCGAGGGGCACTCGCGAAGATCGCATCGGGAGAACGCGCAGCGGAGATCTCCGAGGTTTCTTTCGGGGACGTGCGGATCGATTTCAACGGCATGTGCGGCATCAGGGGCGATGTGCACTTCTCGCTGACGCCGAAGGAAGCGGCATTGCTGCGTTTTCTCTTCGTCCACGAGGGCAGGGTGCTCGACCGCGTCACCCTGCTCGATCACGTGTGGGGCATTTCCTGCGACGTCACCACCCGCACGGTGGACCAGCATGTGGTGCGCCTGCGGCAGAAGATCGAGGACGATCCCGCGGAACCCCGCTTTCTCGTCACCGTCCATGGGGCGGGATACCGGTTCTCCCGTTCCTGACATGAACGATCTTCACGCTCTCCTCGCCGCGTTCGGACCACAGTGGAACGACACCGTTCTGAAATCTCTCGTGCCGCTGTTTCGTCGCCGTGCATGTCGGAAAGGCGAAGCGCTTCTGCAGCAGGGAGAGCGTTGGGACAGTGCGTGGCTTGTCGAACGGGGCCTGCTGCGTCTTTTTTTTCTCCGACCCGACGGGCGGGAATTCAACAAGAATTTCATCGTCGAGAGGGAACTCGTCTGTCCTCTGACGCCGATCATGTGGGAGGGCGCCTCCCTTTTCGGAATCCGATGTCTGGAGCCGTCGGTTCTCTGGAGCGCCGATGCCGGAATGTTCCGGAGCACCCTCGAAAGGCAGGGGCAGTGGCATGTGCTGCAACGAGAGGCACTGGCACGTCTCGTGGACCACAAACTGCAACGTGAGCACGACCTTCTCGCCCTTGACGGTCTGCGGCGCTACGAAGCGTTCTGTGATCGCTTTCCCGGCCTGGCCGACCGGATTCCCCTTGCGCACCTGGCGACCTATCTGGGGTTGACGGATGTCTCCCTGTCACGCATCCGCCGCAGGAAACGTGACGCAGAGCACCCGGGGGACGCATTTCCGAAAAGAACTGACATTTGATAAGGCGCGTCTTCCTTCCGAAGCGTAGGATTCTCCCGGGAAGAAAAGACGGGGAAATGGCGCTCGGGTACTCCCCGGGCTTTTTTCCCTATTTCACCTGAATGGGGGGAGTTCCATGCGATGGAGAGGAATGACCTGCGCGTTGCTTTTCGCAGGAGTGTTGGTGTTCGGAATCGCCGGTGTCATTGCGTACTGCTCGATGCGCACGGAGAAAACCATCGAGCGGCTCGGCAGGATCGTGGAGGAACTCGGAGGAAAAACGCCCGTGTCTGTGTTTGCCGGAGGAACAATGGAGGAACTGCCTTCTCCGGTGAGACGTTATTTCACGTACGTTTTTCGGGGTGAGCCCCGGAATGTGAGTTGGGTGCGGGTGGAGATGGCGGGGCAGTTTCGTCGTCCCCGCACGGAAAACTTTTCCCGGACGACGGCATCACAGATCCTCGCTGCCGGAACGCCCGCGTTTGTGTTCGACGCCACGACCCCTGTCGTTCCAGGTATCTGGGCACGAGCCTACGACTCGTTCGCGGAGGGGCGAATGGAGATGAAAGCGAAGATTGCCTCCGCTTTCACCGTGGTGGACGAAAGAGAAACCGAGGCACTGAACAGAACGTCGCTGCGCCGCTGGCTGCTCGAAAGCCCCCTGTGCCCCCCGGCGTTGTTGCCTGGCGGTCCTGTCCGCTGGGAACCCATCGATGATCACCATGCACGGGCCGTCGTCTCCGGTTACGGACTCGAGGCGTCGCTCGTCGCGACGTTTCGGGACGATGGAAGCCTGGAATCGTTCAGCGCGGAGGAAGACGGGGATCTCGAAACACCCTATCACGGATCGGGCGAACACGTGTCGCGAAGCGACTATCGGCTGGTGGAGGGGATGATGATCCCCATGGCCTTCTCGATTTCACGTGTTTCCGGAGGTCGTTCCTACCCCTTCTGGACGGGGTGCGTCGTTTCCATAGTTTTTGGAGACTGCGCGGGGGAGAAACGACGAGCGAGCCTGCCCGATCTGTCTCCGGAGGAGGGGTGCTCGGATTCTTCGGGCCGGATCCGGCGAGAGGAGCGCTGAAGATGCCCCATAACATACCGCTTTTCCTCTTCGTCGCCTTCGTGACCGTCGTCACCCCGGGTCCGACCGTTCTGCTCGCGCTGGCGAACGGTTCCCGGGCGGGGATGCGGGGTGCCCTCTACGGCATGCTCGGAGCGGTCCTCTCGGATTTTGTGCTCGTTGGAGCCGTTGCGTTGGGACTTGGCGCGCTCCTCGCCGCTTCGGAGTTTCTCTTTCAGGTCATCAAATGGGCCGGTGTGGCCTATCTGGCCTTTCTTGGCCTTCGACTTCTCGGGTCCGAAGGGGGCGCTCCGCTGCTTCCATCGGAGAGAAACGAGATGCCCCGTTCCAGAAAGGATCTTTTTCTGAAAAGCCTTCTCGTGGCGCTGACGAATCCGAAGGGATATCTCTTCTTTTCGGCGCTGCTCCCTCAGTTCGTTGTGGTGGAGATGCCGTGGCTTCCGCAATACCTTGTGCTCGGCGCCATCTTCGGCGTGGTGGACTTTCTGGTGATGCTCGGATACGCCTTCCTGGGCAGGCAGGCGAGCCGCATGTGTTCTCCCCGGGGAGTTTCATGGCTGGAACGCCTTTGCGGCGGCGTGTTCTTCATTCTCTCCGCATCGCTTGCCCTGTACCGCCGTCAGGGATGAGGGCTTTGCGCCTCCACGCCACCATCGACCGATCCGTGGAGTCGACGTTGACGGCGAAAGCCGCCGTTGCGACGTGACCGAAAGCCCCCTCGCCCTTGACGGGCGAAGGGGCTTTCCGAGATTTCAGCGTTCCGCTCCGAGGGAGGAGACCAGAAAGTCGTACAGTACTTCCGCGGTCTTTGTCACCGTGTCGATCTCCACGTACTCGTCGGGGCTGTGGTACTTCGCACCTTTGGGGCCGAAGACGAGCGTCGGGATACCGAGACGTGTGCCGAAATAATTGAAATCCCCCACGCTCGAGAAGTAGGTCGGCTTCGGTTCCTTTCCCGTGACGGCGATGATGCTCCTGCGGAACGCCGACGTCCAGGGGGCGTCTTCGTTCACCACATAGGGGAGAAAACCGTCGCATTCCGGGTAGGGAGCGTTCCGAAAGGCAAGGCAGACGTCTCCGGAGAGTTCGGCCCGTTCGATGGCGGCGGAGACCTCCCGCAGGATCGTCTCCTTGTTCTCGCCGGGGATCACGTGGCGAAAAACGGAAAAGGATGCCTGGTCCGGCACGGAGAGCGGTGCGCCGCCGCCGGAAAAGCCCAGGGGGCAGATCGAACCGGGACCGAGTTTTTCGTGGGTGGCGAGGGGTATTTTCTCGATCTCCAGCAAAACCTTCGCCGCCTCGACGACGGCGTTGATGCCCAGCTCGGGGTTTGCGCCATGGGCGGCGCGTCCTTTGAGAGAGACCGTGTAGTTCCATCCCCCTCGGGCGCCGAGCCCCAGATCGGGAAAGTCGCATCCGGCGAAAGCGCTGGAGGGCTCCGTCACCACCGCCACGTCCGCACCCTCCAGGAGACCGTCCCGGATCAACGCATCCGTTCCCAGGCCGAAGGGGCCCTCCTCGTCGCTCACAAGGGTGTAGCACACAGATCCGCGAAAGCGTTTCACCGTTTTCGCGAAGGCCTCTACAGCGAGAAGGATTGCAGCGCATCCTCCCTTCATGTCCAGCGCACCCAGCCCGTAGAGGCGGTTCCCTTCCATTTCCGCCCCGTAGGGGTCCCGAGTCCACCCTTCGCAGAGGTCCACCGAATCTAGGTGACCGTTGAGGACGATGCGGGGTCCTGCCTCAGCCCCTTCAAGCGTTCCGAGGAGGTTGACACCGTGAAAATCGTAGATGGGCTCCACGTGGTAACGGTGCTTTTCCGCGGGAAGCCCGTGTTCGTGGAGCCAGGAGAAGGTGAAGTCCATGATCGCTTCTTCCCGAAAGAAGGGGCTCGGAATGCGCACCAGTTCCGCGAGGAGAGCGCGGCTGGCCGCGTCGGAGAAAAGAGAACCGTTCATAGGGGAAACGCACCTCCCGGTGGTGGAGTACGCCGCAGAGAAACACAGGCGACGATCTTACCGTGTCCATCATAGCGCAAAGGCGCCGGCTGAACATGTTCTTTGGCGGCCTCTCCGTATCTTTTTCGAGGTGGCGACGCGCCGGTTCCCATTGACATCGTGCTGGTGTGTCTCATAGAATGCCCATCAGCTCCGGTTTGAACAACGGTTTTTTCGGGAAGAAAATGTGTCTTTTTGTGCGATGGTCACGTTGTTGGCAAGCCGACGGGTTCGAGGGTGGTGGTGCGGCGTTCGGAAGGGTTTGGGCCCAAGACCGAAAAGGACGGTTCATATGTCGGTGGTCTGCATGCCGGAGGAAGACGAGTCGGCCGCTCTCGGGCGGCACATCCGAAGGAGGAAGAACGATGAGAAGAGCTCTTGGAGTTCTTGCGGCGATCAGCGTCCTGCTCGGTGCCTGTGTGGCCTGGGGCGCGGAGGAACCCATCCGTATCGGCTATCTCGCCACGCTCACGGGAGAGGGTTCCACCTGGGGACAGCACGAGCAGGACGGTGCCGTGATGGCAGTGGAGGAGATCAACGCCGCGGGCGGCCTTCTGGGGCGGAAGGTGGAACTCGTCATCTACGACGTGAAGGGAAGGGCGGAGGATGCCATCAATGCCGCGCGTCGACTCGTGACCCAGGACAAGGTCGTCGCCATCGGCGGCACGAACTACAGCTCTCTGAACATCGCCGCCCGGCCCATCATTCAGGAGGCGCAGGTTCCCATGATCGGCAGTGCCACCACGAATCCCGTGGTGACCGTGAATCCCGACACGAACGAACCCTGGCCCTACAGCTTCCGCATCTGCTTCACCGATCCCTACCAGGGGTTGGTCATGGCTTCCTATTTGTATCAGAAGCTCGGGCTCAAGACGGCGGCCATCATCGGCGACGTGGGCAGCGACTATTCCGAAGGAATGAAGCAGTATTTCATCGAGACCTTCGAGAAATTGGGCGGAACCGTCGCCGGTTCCTGGGGATTCCGTGGCGGTGATGTGGACTTCCGTGCCCAGCTCACGGAGGTCAAGGCGAAGGCACCCCAGGCACTGGCCATGCCGTATTTTTACAAGGAAATGGCGCTCACCATCAAGCAGGCGGCGGAGCTGGATTTTTCCCCCGTCTTCATCGGCGGTGACGGCTACAGCCCCAACATGTACGAGATCGCCGGGGACGCCATGGAAGGATCCTGGTGGGTCTCCCACTTCGACTACGACGATCCGGTTCTCCAGCCCGTTCTGGAGAAGTACCGAAAGCGTTACGGCAAGGATGCCACGGAGATCGGCAACGTGGTCTTCGCCTACGACATCATTTACTGGATCGCCGATGCGATCCGGCGCGCCGGCAAGGCCGAAGGCCCCGCCGTGCGGGATGCCCTGGAGAGCACCAAGGATCTCAAGCTGACGCATTTTACCCTCACCCTCGACCCGAAGACACACAATCCTCTCAACAAGCCCGCGGCAATTCTCCAGTTCCGCAAGGGAAAGCCGGTCTACGTGGAGACCTGGCAGCCCCAGGTAACGTTCTGAACGACGTCCTCGTTCGGTGTCTCCCGCGACATGGTCGCGGGAGACACCGAACTGTTTTTCACCATCCGCTGCAGCGTACTCGGCAAAAACAGTTGTGATGTGTTCCCGATGCGGCTATCATGGAACGGATTCCTGCGGTGCCTCCGAAAAAAACGAGGCGCCTGCGGAGCCGTTTTCCGACGAAGCACCGACTGCTGAAAAGGCCATGGCGGTGTGAGATGAGCCGTGGCGGAGGCGAAGAGAAAAGAGGACGACAGAAGGATGGACGCGAACGAGACGAAAAAAGCCGCAGCGGAAAAACTCGCCCTTGTGAACGGGCGAGTGGTCACCATGGACGAAGATCTCCCGGAGGCGGAGGCGATTTTGTTCGAGGGAGGGCGCGTTCGTGCCGTGGGAGGATCCTCGGAGATCCGGCTTCTCGCCGGGGCCGGGGCGGAGGTGGTGGATCTCCGGAAAAGAACGGTTCTTCCCGGTTTTTGCGATACCCACATGCATCTCTTGGCCTACGGCTTCTCCCGGGAGCAGGTGGACCTGAACGGCTGCCGTTCCGTTGAGGAGCTGGTCCGTCGCGGGCAGGACCATCTCCGGGTGAACCCGGTCCCTCCGGGAGCATGGCTTTTCGGGAGGGGCTGGAACCAGGATCTGTTCGCGGAGAGAAGTCTTCCATCCAAAGAGGACCTGGACCGCATTTCCACGGCGCATCCCATCCTCTTCTCCCGCACGTGCGGGCACGTGGCGGCGGCCAATTCCGCGGCGCTCCGGGAGGCACATATCACGGCGGACCTCTCTGTTCCCGGTGGTGTGGTGGAGAAGAACGAGGCGGGAGAACCCTCGGGTATTCTCCAGGAAGCGGTGGTCTTCGAGTGGATGGAGCGGTTCATCCCGGATCCCTCTTTGGAGGAGATAGTCCGGATTCTCGAAAAGACCGCCGCGGAGGCGCTCTCTCAGGGGCTCACCACCGTGCACAGCGACGACTTCGGTGCGGGGCGGGGAGCGCGTGTCCTGGAGGCCTATCGCCTGCTCGCCGGCTCGGGGCGTCTTGGGCTGCGGATTCGGGAGGAGTGCCTGCTGCCTCGCCGGGAGGCGCTCGCCGGTTTTCTGGAAAGAGGTCTTCGTACCGGAGACGGGGACGACTGGTTCCGCGTCGGTCCGGTGAAGATTCTCGCCGACGGATCCCTCGGGGGCCGGACTGCGGCGCTTCGTGCCCCTTATGTGGACGATCCCTCCACATCCGGAGTGCCTATTCTTTCCCGGGAGGAGCTGACGGAGCTGGTTTCCCTCGCCCACGGGGCTGGCATGCAGGTGGCGACTCACGCCATCGGGGACCGGACCATTGAACTCTGCCTCGATGTCTTCGAAGAGGTGCTCACTTCCCTTCCTCGGGAGGCGAGGCACCGCATCGTGCACGTGCAGTGCGGACACCCCGACCTGTTCCGGAGAATGGCCCGACTGGGTGTGTTGGGAGATGTCCAGCCCGTCTTCACCGCTTCGGACTGGCCCATGGCGGCCCCCAGGCTGGGGCCGGAGCGGGCCCGCTGGTACAATGCCTGGAAAACCATGAGGGAGTGCGGCGTCCATCTCTCCGGTGGCAGCGATGCTCCCGTGGAGCCGTTCAACCCCCTCTGGGGTCTGGCCGCAGCAGTGACCCGAAAGGACAGGAACGGCGATCCCTCCGGAGGATTTCAGCCCCAGGAGTGCCTTTCCCTGATGGAGGCACTGGAGCTCGTCACCACGGGAGGCGCCTTCACCTCCTTCGAGGAGAACATCAAGGGCAAACTTCTTCCCGGCATGTTCGGGGATGCGGTGGTCCTGAACGAGGACCCCTTTACGGTGCCTCCCGAGATGATCAAGGATCTTGCCGTGGATCTCACCGTGAGCGGTGGTGTCGTTCGTTACTGCAGAACCTGAGTTCTTCTCATCCTGCTGGCGTTGACCGAAGGGGGGCGGGTGGATTATACTGAATTAACAGAATATAATCCGTCGTCGCCATCATCGCTGAATATTTCGAAAACTCTGAGTGGCCCGGAGTGTCCGGGTCCTCGGAAACACGAAGGAGGAAACGTTCCATGTCCGTAACCGTGGAGGCGCTGCGCGACAAAAACCGTTTCACCATCACCGAAAAGGGCACTACGGATCTCCGCAATGCCATTGAGCATCGGGCCACGTGGTTTTACCTGCTGCTTGACGAAGCCCGAAAAAAAGGACTTTCCTGGGACGAGTTTGCCCGGGCTGCCATCTTTCGCTGCGGCCGCTTTCATGGAGAACATAAATTTTCTCCGACGGACTCGCTCGTGCAGTTCGCCCGGGAGTTCGCGAACGAGGACGTGCGGAAGATCTTCGAGATGGATGTCAAGGAATCCACGGAGGAACTGTTTGTCGTGGAATTCCACTATTGTCCGCTGCTTTCGGCATGGCTCAAGCAGGAGGTTTCCGCCGAGGACGCGGCACATCTCTGCGACATCGCCATGGATGGGGACCGGGGGATCATCGATGCCTTCCCCGCTTTTGCCTTCGATCTTCAGTGCACGCTCGCGGAAGGTGCGGAGGTTTGCCGGGTGGTGGTTACCCGAAGCTCTTCCGAATGATACGGTCATCCTGTGGTGCAGGAGAGGAGGTGAAGGCTACTCTAGACGGGCGCGTGCGGTTTGTTGAAACGTTGTCCGTTCCAGCCGGGCCGGGGGATTCCTGATCCCGTCGGCGTGTTTTCGGGAAATGGAGGTGCCATGTTGATGATGAAGAAAGTTCTTGCCCTGTCCTTCTGCCTTCTGCTCCTCGCCTCCGCGGCCTTCGCCGCGGACCCCATCAAGATCGGATATCTGGCCAACCTGACGGGCGACGCCGCCACGTGGGGCACGCACGAGCGGGACGGTGCCACGCTTGCCGTCGAGGAGATCAACGCCGCGGGCGGCGTACTCGGGCGCCCCCTGGAACTCATCGTCTACGATGTCCGCGCTCGTGCGGAGGACGCCATCAACGCGGCCCGACGCCTTGTCCAGGAGGACAAGGTGGTTGCCATCGGTGGCACAAACTTCAGCGGGCTCAACATTTCCACCTATCCTATCGTTGCCGAGGCGAAGGTTCCCCAGATCGGCAGTTTCCCCACGAACCCCGCCGTCACGGTGGACCCGGCGACAGGGCAGGCACGGCCTTATGCCTTCCGCATCTGCTTCACCGATCCTTACCAGGGCAAGGTTATGGCGGAATATCTCTTCAACAAGCTGGGCATCAAGAAGGCCGCGATCATCCGCGACGTGGGTAGCGACTATTCGGAGGGACTTTCCGAGTTTTTCGTGAAGACCTTTGAGGGACTCGGCGGCACGGTGACGGCGAACGAAGCCTTCCGGGCCAACGACGTGGACTTCCGTGCGCAGCTCACGAACATGAAGAACAGTGGTGCCGAGGCTGTGGCTATGCCCCTTCTCTACAAGGAAATGGCCCTCATCATGAAGCAGGCCGCGGAACTCGGCTGGAGGCCGACCTTCATCGGCGGCGACGGCTACAGCCCTAACATGTTCGAGATCGCCGGCGACGCCATGGTTGGAAGCTATTGGGTCTATCACCTCAGTTTTGACGATCCCATGCTCGATCCTCTGAAAGCGAAATTTGAGAAACGGTTCGGAACGGCGCCCACGGAAGTGGTCAACGTTGTGGCGGCCTACGACATCGTCTACTGGATCGCCGACGCCATCACCCGTGCGGGAAGCACCGACGGAGAGGCTGTCCGGAACGCCATTGAGGACACGAAGGATCTGAAGCTCTTCCACTTCACCCTCACGGTGGACAAGGCAACTCACAATCCACTCAACAAGCCCGCGGCCATTTTGCAGTACAAGGACGGCTCCGCGAAATTCCTCGAGATGTACGCACCGCAGTCCGAATTCTAAGTCTGAAACGGACCTTTTTTAGAGACACACACGGCAAAAGGGGGGCGCCTTCGGAAGAAGGCGCCCCCCTTTTGCCGTGTGTGTCTCCGCCGTTTGGGTCAGTGTTCTTTGACGAGCCCTGCCAGGCGGGTGATGCCTTCCCGGATGCGTTCCTCGGGCATGTAGGAGAAATTGAGGCGCATGGTGTTGCTCCCGCCGCCGTTGGCGTGGAAGGGTTCACCGGGAACGTAGGCCACTTTCCGGGCGATGCTCTCCGCGAGAAGTGCTTTTGTGTCGATTCCCTCGGCGAGGCGGAGCCAGAGGAAAAGGCCGCCCTGAGGAAAGGGGAAGGAGGCGGCGTTTTCCATGTTTTCCCTGATCGCCTCGGCCATGCAGTTTCTTCTGGTTCTGTAGAGCGCCCGAATTCTGGCGATCTGGGCGTTGACGTCGAAACGCTCCAAATAGGTGTCGATCTGCATTTGGCTGATGGTCGAGGGTTGGAGGTCCGCCGCCTGCTTGACGAGGATGATCTGTTCCAGAATGGCGGGAGGTGCGATAAGCCAAGCCACCCGCAAGCCGGGGGCGAGAATCTTCGAGAAGGTTCCGAGGCTGACCGTGAGATCCGGATTGCCCAGAGCGCGGAGAGAGGGGAGGAACTCGCCTTCGAAGCGGAGTTCTCCGTAGGGATTGTCCTCCACGACGGGGACGCCGAAGCGGTCCGCCAGGTCGGTCAAGGCTTTGCGCCGTTCCAGAGACCAGGAACGTCCCGTGGGATTCTGGAAGTCGGGAATGACATAGATGAACCGTGCCTGTTTTTCCGCGGCGAGTTTTCGTTCCAGATCGTCCGGGAGCATTCCTTCGTCGTCGGTGGCGACGTCGACGAGGCGGGGGCCATAGGCCCGGAAGGCGGAGAGGGCCGCGAGGTAGGTAGGGTTCTCGCAGAGGACGACATCGCCCTCGTCGAGGAAAATCTTTCCGAGAAAATCCAGGGCCTGCTGGGAACCGTTGACGATCTGCACGTCTTCCATGCGGGCGTTTGCATCCCAGAGTGTGCAGGATCTTTCGGCGATCTTCCGCCGCAGCGAGGGAAGCCCCTCCGCAAGGGAGTATTGCAGCGCCTTCGTTCCCGCTGTTTCCAGCGCAAGACTTGCGGCTTCGCGGAGTTCCGCCACGGGAAACGCTTCCGGAGCGGGAAGTCCTCCCGCGAAGGAGATGATCTCGGGATCCTCCGTTACCTTGAGAATCTCCCGTATTTCCGATCTGTTCATGTGTTTCATGCGGCGTGCAAAATGAATCATGTTCGTCTCCTCCCGCCTTTCCGTGGTCTCTCCGCACCCGTGAAATTCTTTTCTGCGGAATATGCTCTTGTCTGTGGACTCTCTTTGCGAAAAAACTTCTCTTGAATTGACAGCATAGAGGAACCCCTGGAAAATAACAGATACAGATTTTCTGGAAACAGAGAAAACAGAAGAGGCTGGTTGCTGCGTTTCATCGAGTGGCATCACGGGAAGGACGTCTGTTCATCTGTTTTTCGGAAGCGGAGGTCTTCCGGAGAGGAAAGCAGGTGCTGTTTCGAACATGACATGACCGGGTGGCAAGCAAGGTGGCATAAAGCGAGAAGAAGGGGAAGGAAACGCGTTTTTGGTGAAATGGAGGCAGCGGATGGAGAAGAATTTCCTCTACATGGGTGTGGCGGAGGAATTGGCAGCACGGATCCGGGACGGTGAATTCGCCGCGGGAGACCGGCTTCCCTCTTTACGGGAGCTGCGCCGCCGGACCGGCTTCGGACTGGCTACGGTCTATCAGGCGTATCTTGAACTGGAACGGCGCGGACTGGTCGTTTCCCGTCCCCGGTCGGGGTTCGTCGTGGAAGGAGGGCGTCCTTCGCTTCCGTTGCCCGAGACGTTCCGTGGTGTTCCCGATCCCCTTCACCCTACGCGGAGCGCACTCGCCGCAGCGGTGGTGGAAGCGGCGGCGACGCCCTCCATCCTGCCTCTCGGAGGGGCGTCCCCGTCTCCGGAGTTGATGCCCCGGGCTTTTCTTGCGCGCCTCACGCGAGAGGTCTTGCGCCAGGACATGGATGCCGTTGTGGGATATGAACATCCCAAGGGCTATCCGGAGCTGAGGCGCCGCATCGCCCGGAGATGCCTGGGGCGGGCCGGGTTTTTGTCTCCGGAGGAACTCGTCATCACCAATGGCGCGACGGAGGCGGTTGCCCTCTGTCTTCGGGCCGTGACAAAACCGGGGGATGCGGTGCTCGTGGAGAGTCCGGCCTATCACGGGTTTCTGCAGATCATGGAGGATCTGGGGCTCTTTGCCCTGGAAGTGCCCGCCCGCCCTGACAGGGGACTTGATCCTGTTCAGGTCGAAGCTGTTCTGGCGCAACGAAAGGTCGCGGCCTGTCTGGTCGTGCCGAATGTGAACAATCCACAGGGCTTCATCATGAGGAATGAGGACAAGGAAGCTCTGGTGGAAATTCTCACCCGTCGTGACATTCCCGTCATCGAGGACGATACCTACGGAGAGTTGGCCTACGGAGAGGAGCGGCCGCGAATGCTCCGAGCCTTCGATCGCAGAGGCATGGTCCTTTCCTGTTCGACCTTTTCCAAGACGCTCGCTGCGGGAATGCGTCTGGGGTGGGCTGCGGCGGGACGTTTTTCCGAAAAGGTGGCGCGGTTCAAGCTTAACGCAAGCGTGGGGACGGGGAGTCTGCATCAGAGGGTGGTGGCGTCGGTGCTCGAAAAGGAGCCGACCTTCGAGCGGCACCTGCGGCATCTGCGGAACACCTTCCGCCGCTCCATCGATCTCGCGAGGCGCGGTGTGGAGCGGCATTTCCCCGAGGGAACGCGTCTTTCGGCGCCCCAGGGAGGTGCTCTCCTCTGGGTGGAACTTCCTCCCGGCGGCGATTCCCTCGAACTCTACAGGAGGGCGCTGGAGTCCCGCATCGCCATTCTCCCGGGCCTGATCTGTTCCACCACTGATGCGTATCGAAGATACATCCGTCTGAACTGCGGGCATTCCTGGAACGAGGAGTTCGACGAGGGAGTGCGTGTGCTCGGAAGGATCGCACACACGTTCGTGAAAGAGTGAGTGCCTTGCGGGAAGAACCATGTCGCCGCGTCCGTTCTCCGGTGTGGTGTGGTTTTCCCGGAAATCACGCCGGGGAGGGCGATGGCGTGCGATGCTGCCACCCTTTTCCCCGGCGTGGGCTCTGTGGCGGTCAGCGTCGCCGGAAGAGGAGAAGGAGCGGAAGGGCGAGCAGCAGCGCGCCCGCGGTTTCCCCTCCGAGAACGCATCCTCCGCCTCCGGATCCGCCCGGGCCCGGTGTGACCGTGAGCGTCGGTGTGGGTGTGGTGCTTCCTGTCTCGGAAAAGGCCTTGAGGCACACGTTTCCGTTTTCTGCGATCACGGTGAGATCATCCCAGTCGCCGCCGGCGCCGGTGACGCTGATGAAACTCTGTCCCGCCGCGGCGGTGGCCTTGTCGGAATAGTCCGCGACGGGGTATTCCACGGGGATGGGGGCGTCAAAGCCTGGAGTGGTGAGTTTCACGACGACGGAAAACCTCTGTCCCGCCGCAAGGGAGACGGGCCGGGTGAGGGTGACCGTGCGATAGCCTGGGACGGCGAGCGTGCCCGTGGTACGTGATCCCGCAACCCTCGTTCCCGAGACAGGGTCGCCGGCCGTGACTCCGGTGTAGAAGTCGATCTCGTAGGCCGTGTCCGGGGCGGCGGCGTAGAAGGCAACTTCCGTGATCGGTTCGGATGCGGCAGCGGTGAAGATGTTGGCGAACCACGCCGTGGAGGAGCCGGGAACGCCCATCTGGCCTACCCATCCGAGGGGGTCGTACTGATAGATGGTTGCGGCGTGAGCGACCGGTTCCGAGACGTAGGCCACCACCTCGGAGGTGTTCAGGGGAGCGTCCTCGTAGGAGAGCCAGAAGTATCCCGCGTTGCCCCAGGCGTTTCCCCAACTGTTCTTGATGAGCCAGGCTCCGTCCGAAGCGGGGATGTTCCGACCGAAATTTTCCTTGGGGAAGGCGTCGTCCCAGCCCACCACCAGCACCTGGTGATCCAGATCGTCGAATCCGCCCGAGGCGACATAGAGGGCGTTGGTGGCGCTGTTCCAGGAATCGGGGTCCTGGACGGCCATGTGCACTGCGACGGAAAGGGCTCCGTAGGTCATGAGAGCCTGCTTCGTCGTGGCAATAGTGTAGCTTGATCCGTTCCGGATCGGCAGATAGAGCACGTCCCGCACGCGAACCCGGGCAGCGCGGCTCGTGGCCGCACCGGGGAGTCCCGAATAGGGATCGTCGCTCTCCAGGACGGGGCCGGTCCCCCGGGCGACGAGCGCGGCGGATCTCCACGAATCGCCCCCCTTGTTATAAGGGGTGTAGGGAGCGTTGCAGGTGAATGCCGGGAAGGTGCCTGCGCCGGTGTTCTCGTCGGTGTATCCGAACCAGGAGTGGTGCCGTTCGGAGAGGTCCAGTGCCGCTTCGCCGTTTTTAAGCAGGTTGGACTCCACGGAGCCAAGGGCCGCGAAGGCCCAGCAGGTACCGTAGGCGCCCTGGTCGCGCACGGCGGTCACGTAGCTCGTTCCTGCCACGTTCCGTAGGTCGTAGGAGGCGGGGAGGCTTTTCGTGCGGAGTCTCAGGGCCGTTTCGGAGAGGGTCGTGATGTGGCGCAGGTTCACCGGCGAGGGGACGTACCCCTTTCCGTGCTCGCCTTCTGTCTGTGCCGAAAGTGTTTCCGTTTCTCTCGCTGCTTGCCATTCCAGAAAGGCCGGATTTTGGGGAGCGAAGCGAAACGGCGTCTCTCCGAAGGCGGGTAGGATCGGGAACATGAGGGCGAGGAACGAGAGGAACAACAGAGGTGCGGTACTCCGGTTTCGCATGGGCGGTCACGCTCCTTGGGCGGGATTCAGGTGTTTCTGGAGCTTACGTTCTGTCCGCTCTTTGCGCAAGGGGGAGAAAAAGATTGTTCCGAGGATGCCAGGCGGGGTTGTTCAGCCTGCGGAGAAAGGCTGGGAAGCTCTGGCACGACAAATGCCGCAGAGTATAATGAGCACGTGGACGACCTTGCGCCCTGTTCCGGAATGGATATCTACACAGCATGAGGTGGTGGAGTGGTGCATGAAAAAGAAAGAACAGACGGCATTTTCGGGGGGAGCCGAGGACGCCGGGCGGGAATCCCTCCGGAACGCCCCGGATCGGGAGGAACTTCTGGTGCGGCGTGCCCAGACAGCATCGCGGATCGGTACCCAGGGACTCCTGGTGAATCTCTTTCTCACTCTGTTCAAATATCTTGCCGGGTACGCGGGACGAAGTGCCGCCATGATCGCCGACGCGACGCATTCGCTGTCGGATCTTCTCACGGATGTGGTGGTGGTCCTCGGGTTTCGTTTCGTGCAGAGGCCCGAGGACGAAGGACACGATTTCGGTCACGGAAGGATCGAGACCGTTCTCGCCCTGCTTTGCGGCGCCTTTCTGGCTCTTGTGGGTGTGGGCATTTTCTGGACCGCCGCGGTCCGACTCCTTGAAATCCACCGGGGTTTGCTTCCGGCCGCCCCGGGGGGCGTCGCGCTGTTCGCGGCCATCTTGTCCGTGGTATCCAAAGAGTGGCTCTACCGCTACACACTCCTCTGGGGCCGCCGCCTCGACAGCAGCGTGCTCGTGGCGAAGGCGTGGGACCATCGTTCGGACGCGCTTTCCTCCGTGGGAACCCTGGTGGGCATCGGCGGCGCCTTTTTTCTCGGAGAGAAATGGCGCTTGCTCGATCCTCTGGCGGCGCTGGTGGTGAGTGTCTTCGTCGTTCGGGCGTCGCTGCCCATTCTTCGGGAGAGCCTGCACGAACTGACGGACGGTTCCCTGGACGACGAGCTGGAGACGCGCATCACCAACGTGATCCGCAACACCCCTCTCGTGACCGATTGTCACGCCCTGCGCACGCGGCGTCTCGGCTCCTACGTGGCATTGGAGGCCCATGTTCTGGTCGGGAGGCATCTTTCCATCGTGGAAGCCCACGACGTCACCGAAGAAATCGAGGTTCGCCTCCGCCGCATGTTGGGAGAGGCGAGCCTCGTGAACCTTCATGTGGAGCCCGAACCGCAGGAAAGAACATCTGTTCCGTCGAAGGGGGCGTAGTTCGACATAGCCCCCCGGTTCGGATCGCGAAAAAAGCGGGCTGTCACTTCAGGGATGGCATGTTTCCCGCCGGGTTTTCGACGCGGTTCCCGTCTCTCTCGATTTCACGTTCCGCCGCGGAGCGCACTTCCGCCGCAATGTCCTTTGCCTTGGAGGAAGCCGCGGCTACGGCCTTCATGAACGCTGTTCGGATACGGCTTTCCTCCAGTTCGTACAGTCCCTCGATGGTGACGCCGCCCGGCGTCGTGACCTGATCACGCAGTTCCGCAGGGTGTTTCCCCGATGCAAGGAGGAGCTGGGACGCGCCGATGGCGGTATGCGCTGCGGCGCGGAGTGCGATGTCCCGGGGAAGCCCGACCCGGAGGGCGCCGTTGATCATGGATTCCACCACGGTGTAGATATAGGCCGGGCCGGATCCCGACATGGCGGTGAGTACGTCCAGGAACTGTTCGTCCACCTGTTCGCCTTCGCCGAGACATGCGAAGGCCGCTCGAGCGAGCGTCATGTCCTCCTCCGTCGTTTGGTCGTCACGACAGAAGACCGTGTATCCCCGTCGCACGAGCACGGCGGTGTTGGTCATGGCCCGAATGAATCTTGCTTCCGGCGCTGCCTTTTTCATGAGTTCGAGCGTGATGGCCGCGGCGAAGGAGACCACGAGTTTCCCCGAGCAGGCCGGAGCGATGTTTCGAAGCACGGGGACCACCTGGCCCGGCTTGACGGCCAGGATGATCAGATCGGCCTCTGCTGCCGCACTCAGATTGTCCGGAGCGATTTCCGCGCCCTTTTGCCGCAATCCCTCCAGCTTGTCTACTTTCCTTCGCGTAGCCGTAACCGCGCAGTAGGGGAGCAATGCCTCGGCGATGGCTCCTCCGATGACGCCCGCTCCGATGACCGCAATCTTTCTGTTTCGAAACCGTTCCATGCCCATCCCTCCGAAGACGATTCCCCGGAGGAGCGACGGACGTTTGCAACCCGAGCTCCTCCGGGGCGTTGGCGTGTCGATATTGCGGAAGTATAGCACTCCGAGAGAAGGGGAATGTCGTGGATATTGCATATCCGTCGGAGTGTCCGGGCATGGTGGGGGACATGTCTCCACGCTCTTGCAAATGCGCGGCATGCTTCCGTTGTCCGTCATGTGCGGGTCAGTCACGTCGTCGGCGCTTCTTTTCGGCCCTCCGGGACGCCGGGCGCCGAAGGAGAAAGCCGAGGGGAATGCTCCATGGAAACAGCGTTCCCGAGCCGATATGGCAGCCGCCCCCTCCGGTGGTATTGCTCGCGGGAGCTTCCGAGATGGGCGGGGAGGGGGAGGTGGGAGGAATCGGCGTGCCGGACGGCACGGAGGTGATGGGCGGCATGACGGATGGAAAGGGCGTCGGTGTTCCGGTCGGGGTTCCTGTCACGTTCGGAAGCGGAGAGAAAGCGGCACGAAGCGTGTGTTCTCCGTGGAGTTCTTCGAGGTTTACGTCCAGGTGTGTTTCCGCCCTTCCGGCGGAAACGGCGAAAAACAGGGGGGATTGGTCCAGAAAAACCGTATCGATGCGATATCCCGGGGAGGCCGAAACGGCGAGGTGCTGTTTTTGGCCGAATCGACCTCGTACTCTTCCCGACGGGGTGATGGTTCCTCCCTGACCGGCTTGGGTGATGACGAGCCATCCCGGTGCGAACAACGCCCGTACGTACCGGTCTCGGTCGAGAAGGAGAGTCACGGACGGACTCGTTCCCGTCACGTCGCCGCTCCATCCGTCGAAGAGTGGTACGTATTCCGCTGCGATGGAAAGAGCGATGAGACTTCCCGCTTCATAGCTCAGGGAGTTTCTGCGCGGGTTCGCTCCGGAGAACAAGCGGTCCGCCTCTTTTGCGGCGAGCGGCGGAAGAAGAGGTCTCGTTTCGCGGTTTTCCGTGAAGGAATCCCCCGGCAGGCTGCGTTCCACTTCTCCCGTGCCGGAGATGCCGAGGGTGAGGATTTTTCTGTGCCAGGACTGGTAGGCCCCGATGTCGGGGGAGGTTGCCTCGGGGCGTGAAACGCCTCGTTGGTCGACCGACACGACCTCCGCGGAATCGGCAATGCCCCTCGCCACAGCGGCGCTTTCCGGGAGAAGCGCACATGTCCTGGTGGGGCCGCCGTTCCAGTCCGGCGTATCCAGCAGGGGGTCGGCACCACTGTTGCCCGTGCCTCCATAATTTCCCTCGACGATGCAGTATTCAACGACGGGCGCGGTTCCCGCATGCCGGATCGGCCCCTTGTCGTTGCTCCAGAGAATGGTGTTCCGGAATTGCGCTGTCCCTCCGAGAATGTACAGCCCGCCGCCGTTTCCGGCGATATTTTCCACCAACGTACAGTGTCGCAGGCGCAGCGTGCCGTTCTGCTCGTAGATCGCTCCGCCGGCCGAAGAGGCGCGGTTTCCGGTAAAGGTGGTGTTCACCGCGTCGAGAGTGCCCTTTGCGAGGAAAAAAGCGCCTCCGACGGAACTCGATCCCGGAGAGGTGTTTGCCATGAAGTGACTGCTTTCGACGGAGAAATTCCCTCCGGAGGAGGCCGCGCCTCCACCCCTGGCGGACAGATTGTTCCGAAGAGTACAGTCTTTCAGAAGAGGCGATCCGCTTTCGTTGAAAAAGGCACCGCCTTGGCCGGAGGAGGCAATCGTCGTGTTCCCGGAGAAGGTGCAGTGTGCCAGAATGGGTTGGCCGGAACTGGTGTATGCGCCACCGCCACGCTTGTCCGCAGTGTTGTCCGAAAAGAGACACCCCGAGAGCACCGGTTTCCCCGAGTGTGTGTAAAATCCGCCACCGTAGTCTCCGGCACGGTTTCCAAAGAAAAGACATGTTTCGATCATGGGGCTGCCGGTGTCGGTGTACATGCCGCCCCCGAAATTGTTCGCGGCGTTCCCCACGAACGCGCAGTTGCGAATGACCGGGCTTCCCTGAGCGCTTGTGCATCCTCCTCCCGAGACGGAGGCATTTCCGCCGGTTACGACGAAACCGTCGAGGATCGTTGTCGCGTCGGCGCCGGTGACCACCGTCACGACGGCGTTGCTGTTCGCTCCATGAATGCAGTCCGCGCTGACGGTGATTCCTCCCTCGATGCAGAGGTCATCGCCGGCGAGATCCCCCGTGAGGATGGTGACATGGCGCTTCCAGTCCCGCTGGTTCCGGTCCGTCTCGTTTCCCGCGAATCCGCCGTAGAGAGCGACGTTTTTCTTGAGGAGAAAAGTCCTGCTCCGGTTCATTTCCGGGGACGGACGGTAGATTCCTTGGGCGATGCGGAATTCATGGGCTGTTTTACCGCCGGCATCCACGGCGGCGAGCGCGTCGTGGAGTTCCGCCTCACCGAGGGCATTGCTCCAGTCGATGCCGTTTCGCGCACCGTCACCGGATGGAGTGACGTAGCGCACCAGCGCCTCGGCAAAAACGGCGGAGGAAAAGGCCGAAGCCAGCCAGAGGAAGGCGAAGAGAATTTTCATGGCCTCTTTCGTTCGTCCGGAAAGGGGTCCTGTGTGGAGGGTTCTCATTTTGACTTCTTCGTAAAGAGATGTGGCGCGTACATTGACGGAAAATTTCGGAAATTGAAGAGGCCGCAAGGAGATCCCTCGTTTCCTCTATGATTTCTGTCGTGATCAGTATAGCAGGTATCTTGAAAATCCTGGAAAAACTGGATTTAAGAGAATTTCAGTAGGGATTTTAAAAAACATCCTGAATGCTGGCTCCGTAGAGGTCACACCTTGTCAAAGAGCCGAAATACGTATTTTCGAGGAGGTGTTGACGTATTCCTGTGTTGTTGTCTGGAAATTTACGGAGCATGTTGACACGACGAATAGCATGCACAATAATGAGTGTCGCGATTTTTCCAGAAGTTCAACGGTCTTTGTTACACAGATTCCGGCATTTTGCGAGTTGCCGGGAGACGGACGAATCGCTGCGGAATGTGGGGAAGAAGTTCCGGCGTATCGTGGAAACGAATCGGGAGGTGTTAGGATGGACGCGAATAAGTACATCGATGAAATCATCCAGGACGTATTGACCAAGTATCCCTGGCAGAAGGAGTTCAACCAGGCTGCGCTGGAAGTTCTGGAGTCGATGCGGCTCGTCATTGAGCGATGTCCGAAATACGCGGAGCACCGTATCCTTGAACGGCTCATCGTTCCCGACAGGGTCGTCGTTTTCCGGGTTCCCTGGCAGGACGACCAAGGCAACTACCAGATCAACCGGGGTTTCCGCGTCCAGTTCTCCAATGCTCTCGGCCCCTACAAGGGCGGCCTCCGACTTCATCCCACCGTCAACCTCAGCGTTCTCAAGTTTCTCGGCTTCGAGCAGATCTTCAAAAACAGCCTCACCGGCCTCGCCCTCGGCGGCGCCAAGGGCGGCAGTGACTTCGATCCCAAAGGAAAATCCGACGACGAGGTCATGCGCTTCTGCCAGGCCTTCATGAACGAGCTGTTCCACTACATCGGTCCCGACACGGATGTTCCCGCCGGGGACATCGGCGTGGGGGTCCGGGAGATCGGCTATCTTCTCGGACAATACAAGATGCTCACCCGCATCTACGCGGGGGGCGTCCTCACGGGAAAGAGCATCCACTGGGGTGGCAGCCTCATCCGCTCGGAGGCCACGGGTTACGGTCTTGTCTACTTCGTGGACGAGATGCTCCGCGTCCGGGACGACGAGGTGCGGGAGAAGCATGTCCTCGTGTCCGGGTCGGGGAACGTGGCGCAGTACGCTATCGACAAGGTGAACCATTTCGGAGGCATTCCCATCAGTTGTTCCGATTCGAGCGGAACGATCATCGACCTGGACGGCATCCGGGGAGAAAAGTTCGACTTTCTGCTGGACCTCAAGAACGTCCGGAGAGGGCGCATCGCCGAGTACGCCGAACAGTTCCGCACGGCGAAGTTCTATCCCGGGAAGCGCCCCTGGGGACTCGCGCCCGCGAAGATCGCTCTTCCCTGCGCCACGCAGAACGAACTGGACCTGGACGATGCGACGGCTCTCGTGGAGAACGGTTGCATGTGCGTGGCCGAAGGGGCGAACATGCCCACCACCCCGGAGGCGGTGGCCTATCTTCAGGGACACGGCGTTCTCTTTGGTCCCGGCAAGGCGTCCAACGCGGGTGGCGTGGCCACTTCTGGGCTGGAAATGTCCCAGAACAGCCTGCGTCTCAGTTGGACTCGCGAAGAAGTGGACGAGAAGCTCCGGGGCATCATGCGTTCCATCCACAAGCGGTGCCGCGATGCGGCGGAGGAGTTCGGTACGCCGGACAACTATGTCAACGGAGCCAACATCGCGGGTTTCATGCGCGTTGCCCGGGCTATGGACGATCAGGGGTTGGTGTAGGCGAACCGGATTTCCGGTCGTTGCGGGCACCGAAGAAATAGGCAAGGGCCTCCCGAATCTCGGGAGGCCCTTTTGCGGTTCCGTCGCGTGTTTTGTTTTATGCCGTGGTGTCCACATGTTGTCCGGAAGAAGCGTCTCCATCGCTTCCGTCGGAGGCGTACACGCTCTGCCATGCCGGATTCCAGGAAATCGAGCCGCCCTGTTTCTTCTTTTCCCGGGATGTCTCCCGGGGAACGTCTTCTCCGTTCCGAAAATCCTGTTCGTTCTCGTCCCGGGAAAGGTGCTCACGGAACACGTCATCCCAGGGTCGGTTTTTTCGGGGGTCCTTCTTCTGTCCCTTCGGGTTCACGCGCTTCGGATTGACGGGATCCACCGGAGCGATTGCGGTAACGCCGTCGATGCGCCGTTCCATGTTCCGCACCTCCTTTCCGGGGAATTTCAAAGAGGTAACATCTCTTTCCAGAGGATGTATCGGTTTGCGTCCGGACGGACCAAAGTCATTCGAAAAAATGAGTCTAAAGGCCCATGCAAACACAGGTGAAATATGATAAGGTCCTCCGCTAGAAAGACGAAGGGCAATGTGCCAGGATCAACACCCTTTAATCGGGTTCCGTGAGGCCCGGAAGGAGGAAAGCGCAATGCGGAGAAGGATCTGTGCTCGGAGAGCGGCTGCCGTGACGGCGAAGGCGTGCTTTTTCGAAGGCATCTTTCCGGAAGAAAGAATCCGGACATATGGTGGGATCGGTAACGGTCGTGTTCTCTCCCGGAGAGGACACGACCGTTTTTTATGCATGAGGAGGGATATCCCATGACATGGCAGGAAAAGGCCCGGGTGCAGACTGCCCAGGAGATGGACCGCTCTCTCCGGCGCATGGCCCACGAGATCGTGGAACGGAACAAGGGACTCGACGGGGTTGTGCTCGTGGGCATCCAGCGCAGGGGAGTTCCCCTGGCTGAGCGGATCGCCAAGCTGCTGGAGAAGTTCGAGGGAATGCTTCCGCCTCAGGGAAAACTGGACATCACGCTTTACCGGGACGATCTCTCCCTGCGGTATCCCCAGCCCCTTCTCCGGGGGACGGACGTTCCCTTCGATCTCTCGGGACGCAAGGTGGTCCTCGTGGACGACGTGCTCTATACGGGCCGCACCGTCCGGGCCGCGCTGGACGCCCTGATGGACCTCGGGCGCCCCGCGTCGGTGCAGCTTGCGGTGCTCGTGGACCGGGGACACCGGGAACTGCCCATCCATGCGGACTACGTGGGCAAGAACCTGCCCACTTCCCATGCGGAAGTGGTGGAAGTGCGGGTTGCCGAAATCGACGGCGCCGACGAAATCTGGATCTGTGAAAAGGTGGAGGAACAGGCATGAGCTGGATGCATCGGCATCTTCTCGACGTGGATGCCCTCTCGAGACCGGAAATGGAACTGCTGTTGGATCAGGCGGTGCACATGGAAGACCTCCTCGACCGCCCCATCAAGAAGGTGCCCGCTCTGCGGGGGAAGCTGGTGGTGAACCTCTTCTTCGAACCCTCCACGCGTACCCGGGTCTCCTTTGAACTGGCGGAAAAATTTCTCGGCGCCGACGTGGTGAACTGGGCCGCCTCGGGATCGAGCACGAGCAAGGGAGAGACGCTGCGGGACACCGCGTGGACACTGGAGGCCATGGGAGCCGACGCGGTGGTGGTCCGTCACGGAATGCCCGGCGTTCCCTGGTACCTCAGGGAAAAGCTGCGGAAGGCCTCGGTTTTCAACGCCGGTGACGGCGCTCATGCACATCCCACTCAGGCCCTGCTCGACGTCTACACGGTATGGAAGCACTGCAACCGCTCCCTGGACGGGCTTCGCGTCGCCATCGTGGGAGACGTGCTCCACAGCCGGGTGGTGCGGAGCGATGTGCAGGCCTTCCGTCTTCTCGGCGCGGAGGTGGTCCTCGCCGGGCCGAGAACACTCATGCCCCTCGAAACGGACGCTCTCGGAGCCGTCTACGAACCCGACCCCGTCAAGGCCGTGGAGGGAGCGGATGCGGTATATCTTCTGCGCATCCAGAAGGAACGGGCACTGGAGGGACTCTATCCAACGGACGACGAATACCATCGCCGCTGGGGTGCCGACGAGGAGCTGATGGCCAGGGCAAAGAAGGGCGCCTTCGTGATGCACCCCGGCCCCATCAACCGCGGCGTGGAGATCGCCTCCGCCGTCGCGGACGGACCGAACAGCCTCATCCTGGACCAGGTGCGCAGCGGTGTGGCGGTGCGCATGGCCCTGCTCTATCTCTGCATGGGAGGAATGGAAGCATGAGCACGGAACGGATGGAACGATGCTGTGGCGGAGAAGTGCCGCTGCTGCTCAAAGGTGGTCGAATTTTCGACGGGGAACGGTTTCTTGACGGCGTTACGGACGTCCTTCTCGAGGATGGACGCGTGCGCGCCCTGGGAAAGGACCTGCCCTCCCCGGAAGGGGCGAAGGAGCTCCAACTCGCCGGACTTCTGGTCTGCCCTGGTTTCATCGACCTGCACGGACACTTCCGCGATCCCGGGCAGACCTGGTGCGAGGATCTCGTCTCCGGCTCCCTCGCCGCGGCGGCGGGCGGCTACGCCGTTGCGGTGGCCATGCCCAACACCCTGCCCCCTCTCGACAACGATGCACTCGTGCGGGACGTGATCGAGCGCGGGCGACGGGCCGGAGGTGCCCGTATTCTTCCCGCGGGGTGCGTGAGCAAGGAGCGTAAGGGAGAAGAGATGGCGGAGCTTGCCGCCATGGCCGACGCGGGGGCGGTGTTCTTCACCGACGACGGTGCTCCCGTGCTGCGGGCGCGACTGCTCCGGAACGCCCTGCTCTATACGAAGGATCTGGGTGTGCGGGTCCTGGAACACCCCGAGGAAAAGGATCTCACGAAAAGCGCCCAGGTGACGGAGGGACGCTGTTCCGCCCTGAGCGGCATGCGTGGGTTTCCGATCTCCGCGGAGGTTCTGGGCGTGCTGCGTGCCCTTGTTCTTGCCCGGGAGACGAACTGTGCCGTGCACCTCACGCATGTGAGCACTGCCGCGGCACTGGAGGCGATTCGCGCCGCCAAGGCGGACGGGGTCGAGGTGACCTGCGACGTGACGCCCCATCACCTCGTCCTTTCCGAGGAGGATGTGCTTCGGAGCAATCTCCACGCCGCCTTCAAAGTGAACCCGCCGCTGCGGAGTACCGCCGACCGGGATGCGCTCTGGCGGGGAATCGCCGACGGAACCGTGGATGCCATTGCCACGGATCACGCTCCCTGGCACGAGGATGAAAAGGATCTTCCCTTCCAGGAGGCCAATTTCGGCATCGCTTCCTACGAGTGCGCCGTCGGTGCGGTGCTGGACTATCGGCGGAACGCCGAGCCGGAGGTTCCCCTCGAGCGGCTGCTCGCGCTTTGGACCTCCCGCCCTGGTGCACTGCTTCCCCGGAGCGCGGCGTTTCCGGGACGACTTGCGGAGGGGCTTCCCGCCCATGTGACGGTGGTGGATCCCGAGAGTGCTTTCCGGGTGGACCCCGCGCTCTGGAGGAGCAAGGCCCGCATCACGCCCTACAAAGGAAGACATTTCACGGGGCGCCCCGTGCTCACCGTCGTGGCGGGAAAAATCGTCTTCTCCGCTCTCGAGGGAGGCGCGGTGCGTGTGTAGCGGCACGGTGGAGGAGCGCTCGGTCAGACTGGTGGCGCGCACCTTTCTGGGGGGCGGAGCGGCCCGGGAACGCGGGCCGCTCCTTCTGGAACTGGACGCTCCGGAGATCGCCGCGAAGTCCCTGCCTGGGCAGTTTCTGCTCGTCACCTGCGGTGAGGGAAGCGACCCTTTTCTCCTGCGGCCTCTCGCCGTGGCGGGCGTACGAGGCGAGGTTCTCTCCCTGCTCGTCCAGGTCCGAGGGGAGGGAACGCGGCGCCTCGCCGCTCTTGCGCCGGGGAGCGTGCTGCGGCTTCGGGGCCCGCTGGGTACTCCCTTCACCACGCCGAAGGAGGCGGAGCGGCTTCTGTGCATCGCCGGGGGTGTGGGTGCGGCACCGCTTCTTTTCATGGCGGAACGATGGGGCGGTTCCGTGCTCCTGGGGGTTCCCGACGCGTCCTGGGAGGGACTTGTCCATCACTGTGTCTCGAGAATCGGTTCCTCGAAGGTGACGGTCCTCTCCGATGACGGAAGCCTCGGCGAAAAAGGAAATCCCTGCTCGTTCCTCGCCTCCGAAAAAGGCTCCGCGTTGCTCGCGTTTCCGAACACGCGGATCTGTGCCTGTGGCCCTACAGGAATGCTCGCTGCCCTTGCGGAGGCGCTTCCTCCCTCCCTGCCCTACGAAGCGAGCCTCGAAACCCGCATGGGGTGCGGCTACGGCGGTTGTCTCGGCTGCGTCGTTCCGACGGAACGGGGGCGTCTCCGAGCCTGCGTGGAGGGGCCTGTCTTTGCCGGAAGAGAGGTGCGCTGGCATGAGTTGGGATGACGTCTGTGGAAAAAGGGAACCCGGGGTGCGCCTTTCCGTGTGTTTGGGAGGCGTGACCTTGGCCTCGCCGGTTCTTTTGGCCTCGGGAGTCTGGCCCATGGACCCCTCCCTCTGGCCGGTTCAGACCCTTCGTGGCGTTGGGGGCATCTGCTCCAAGGGACTGACCCTGGAGCCCCGGGAGGGGAATTCCGGTATCCGGATTTGGGAGACTCCCTGCGGCGTTCTGAACAGTATCGGTCTTCAGAACCGGGGTGTACGTGTCTTCGTGGAGGAGGAGCTGCCCCGCATGGCTGCGACGGGGATTCCCGTGATCGCCAACGTGGCGCCTGCGGGAAGTGTGGAGATGGAGCCCCTTTTGGCGCCCCTGCGCAGTGCGGGGGCATCTGTTGTGGCGGTGGAACTCAACCTTTCCTGCCCCAATGTGGCCGACGGCGGCATGGCCTGGGGAAAGACCCCCGAGGGCATACGGGAGGCGGTGCGGGCGGCTCGGGGATGCTGGCCCGGCCCCCTGTGGGTGAAGCTCACACCCCAGGCGCCCGACATGGCGGCGGCAGTGCGTGCCGCCGAAGACTGCGGTGCCGACGCGGTGGTGGTGGCCAATACCTGGCTCGGCGCCGCCATGGATCTGAAACGGCGCCGCCCCGTCTTTGACCGGGTTGTCGCGGGCCTTTCCGGCCCCTCCGTCTTTCCACTTTCTCTGCGGTGCGTCTGGGAGGCCGCGGAGGCGACGACAGTGCCGCTCATCGGCTCCGGCGGCATCGCCTCCTGGGAGAATGTCGCGGCGATGCTCCTCGCCGGGGCGACGGCGGTGCAGGTTGGCTCGGGACTCTTCCGGGACCTGGATCTTCCCGGAAAAATCGTGGACGGGCTCGCCGCCTACACGGCGTCCTCGGGCTTCGGGGAAATTTCCGACCTCGTCGGAACGGGAAGAAAATATTCCGAATATCGGTGAACACCCATGTTTCTTCTTGGGTGTCTCGACCGGTGTCGTCCCTTGATGTTCTTGCGTCGAAGGAGCGTTCTTCGAGGAGCGGTTCTTTCCGTTGCTTTGGCGGCTGGCGGTGTTCCCGGCGGGAAATGGAGAAGCGTGTGTTCGTGAAAGGCAGGTGCGACGCATGAGCAACGGGCATGGGACGGCGAAGATCATCGCGGCGCTGGATCTCCCGACGGGAGAGGCGGCGCTGCGTTTTCTCGAAAAAATGGTTTGCGGAACAAATGCCGGGGCGTGTGTCCCCCTCGAGTACGTGAAGGTGGGCCCCCGCCTCTTCGCCCTTGAGGGACGGCGGTTCGTGGAAGGATTGGTACGGGATGGCTACAAGGTCTTTCTCGACCTGAAACTGCACGATATTCCCAACACTGTCGCGGGTGCCGTGGACGCTCTTGCGGGTCTGGAGCTCTGGGCGTTGACGCTTCACTCCGGAGGCGGTCGCGAGATGCTTGTCGCTGCGGCGAATGCCCGGGATGCGGCGGGGAGCGCCATGCACCTTCTGGGTGTCTCCGTGCTGACCAGCGTGGACGACGCGACCTGGAAGAGCGTCGGTGGGGGCGGCTCCGTGGCCGAAACGGTGGTCTTGCGCGCCCGGCTTTGCGCCGATGTGGGCGTGGACGGCCTTGTCTGTTCTCCGAGGGAGCTGGAGGCGGTCCGACAGGCCGTGGGAGGAGCGCTTCTTACTGTCGTGCCCGGAATCCGCCCGGTCGCGGGAGGAGACGACCAGAAACGCACCGCCTCGGCGGGAATCGCCGTTCGGAACGGTGCGGACTATCTCGTGGTGGGACGTCCGCTCCTGGCGGCGGAGGACCCCGTCCTGACCTGGAAGGAACTGCAGCACGACATGGAGGAGGCGGAAACACGATGAACGGCAGAGAAGAGTCCAGCGACGGCTGTCATTGTCACGAGGGTATGGCCTGCGGAAGTGATTCCTGTTCTCGCGGTTCCGACGACGAAACACAGCTCCAGAAACTCTTCGTGGAGACCGGAGCGCTTCTCTCGGGGCATTTTCTTCTGACATCAGGGCTTCATAGCGGCAGTTACATGCAGTGCGCGCTTCTTCTGCGCTATCCCGAGCATGCGGCCTTTGCAGGGGTGCGTCTGGCCCGGGCACTGGCACACCTCAAGCCCGACCTTGTGGCGGCGCCGGCCCTTGGCGGGCTTCTCATAGGCCATGAAGTGGCCCGGGCTCTCGGTGTGCCCTTTCTCTTCTGCGAGCGCGAGGAGGGGCGCATGGTGCTTCGCCGTTTTTCCCACCCGGGAAAGGTGAGGGTCGTGGTTGTGGAGGATGTGGTCACCACGGGCGGCTCACTTCGTGAGGTGGGGGAGCATTTCGCCCAGGGAGGTGCCGACTGGGTCGGCTCGGGGTGTATCGTCGACCGGAGCGCGGGACGCGCCGCTTTTCCGCATTCCCTCACGAGTCTGCTTCGGGTCTCATTTCCCGTCTATGAGCCCGCGTCCTGTCCTCTCTGTGTGCAGGGACTTCCCCTGGTCAAGCCCGGAAGCCGGACAGGAAAGCGATAAACGGCGGATGGACGAATGCCGCCTCTTCTGCCAGACTAAGAGGGCTCTTCGACGGCATTGAGGACGGAGGAGAGATTCCGGAGGAGGAGATGCGGCATGGTGCAGCAGAGAAACGGATTTTCCGCCGGGAGCGCGTCGCTTCGCCCCTCCCGGGCGACGGGAGTGCGACGAGGCCGGGGAGTTCTCTCCCTGATGATCGTGCTGTGTGTGCTGGCGGGGGTGTTCTACGGAGGGAGCAGAGTTTACGGTCTGCTCACGGCGGCGCGGAACGCCGGGGTGCCGTCGGCGGAAGAGGGAGCCGTTTCCGCTCCGTCCGCCGCGCTTTCCTCCGACGCGCAGCCGGACAGGATCGCCGCGGGTCTTCCCGCTTCGCCCGACGTGCCCCTCGGCGCCGTGGTAGAGGGAAAAAAGGAGAGCTACTGGATCCGTATCGTGAAGAGTACCTATTCCCTGCATCTGTACAAGGGAAACCAGCTCGTGAAGACGTATCCCATCGCCATGGGGGAAAACCCCGGTAACAAGGAGCGGGTGGGAGATCGACGCACTCCCGAGGGGGATTTTTCGGTGGAGCAAATCCAGAACTCCGCCGCCTGGGTTCACGACTTCGGAGACGGCAAGGGGCCCATCTCCGGTGCCTACGGTCCCTGGTTCATCCGGCTCAAGACGGGATGGAAGGGCATCGGCATTCACGGTACCCACGATCCGTCCTCCATCGGCAAAATGATTACCGAAGGGTGCATACGTCTCCGCAACGATCACGTGGAGGAAGTGAAGGCCCGCCTCGCCCTCAAGGCCAGAGTGGTCATCGAACCCTGAAGCGGCGGCTTCCTCCATTCCGGAAATTCCCCCTCGGGGTTTTTTCTTTCATGGTATCATGAGCTGCGGTGTAGGCATTCCGCAGCTCGTTTCGTCGTCGTCAACGGGATGACGGCGAAGCGAGGTGAGGCGAGACAAGACAAGAGCCGAACGTTTAGGGAGGGGTTTGTACATGGTGTTGTCGGATCTGGAAATCGCACAGGCGGCAAAGCTGAAGCCCATCGGGGAGATCGCGGCGAAGCTCGGTATTCCCACGGAATATCTCATTCCCTATGGGCACGACAAGGCGAAGGTCGATCTCCGGTTCATGAAGACTCTTGCGGACCGTCCCGACGGGAAGCTCATTCTCGTCACCGCTACCACTCCTACCGCTGCCGGGGAGGGGAAGACCACCAACACCATTGGCCTCACTCAGGCGCTGGTGAAACTGGGGAAAAAGGCGATGATCTGTCTGCGGGAGCCCTCACTCGGCCCCTGTTTCGGCGTCAAGGGAGGCGCCGCCGGAGGTGGTTATTCCCAGGTGCTTCCCATGGAGGAGATCAACCTTCATTTCACGGGGGACATTCACGCCGTGGGGACGGCCCACAACCTCCTGGCCGCCATGGTGGACAACCACCTGCAGCAGGGAAACGTCCTTGATCTCGACCCCCAGAGGGTCGTGTTTCGCCGCGTAATGGACATGAACGAGCGGGCGCTCCGGAACATCGTTCTCGGCCTTGGCGGCAAGGCCAACGGCGTTCCCCGGGAGTCCGGCTTCGACATCACCGTTTCCTCGGAGGTCATGGCCATCCTTTGCCTTGCCCGGGATCTGACGGACCTGAAGGAGCGTCTCGGCCGCATCGTCGTCGGATACAGCCGGAGCGGCAACCCCGTCACTGCGGCGGACCTCAAAGCCTCGGGAGCCATGGCGGCTCTCCTGAAACAGGCGCTGAATCCGAACCTGGTGCAGACCATCGAACACGTTCCCGCCTTCGTCCACGGCGGTCCCTTCGCCAACATCGCCCATGGCACGAACTCCCTGGCAGCCACCAAAATGGCCCTCAAGCTTGCAGAGTACGCCGTGGTCGAGGCCGGATTCGCCTCCGACCTCGGTGGAGAGAAATTCATGGACATTGCCTGCCGTTACGGAGGATTCCATCCCTCGGTGGTGGTTCTCGTCACCACCGTGCGGGCGTTGAAGCTCCACGGCGGTATGCCGAAGGACACGCTTCGGGAGGAAAACCTGCCCGCCTTGGAAAAGGGCATCGAAAACCTCGAGGCACATCTGGACAATCTCAACCAGTTCGGCGTTCCCGTGGTGGTCGCCCTAAACCGCTTCATCACAGACACCGACGCGGAGCTTGCCCTTGTACGTCGCGCCGCAGAGGGACGCGACGCGCGCATTGCTCTCTCCGAGGTGTGGGAGAAGGGGGGCGAGGGAGGACTGGAGCTCGCCCGTGAAGTTCTGGCGGCTATCGACAGGGGTGAGACGTATCGCCCTCTCTACGATTCCGAGCTTCCTCTTCGGGAGAAAATTCTCCGTGTCGCGACGAGCGTCTACGGTGCGGACGGGGTGGACTTCGCCCCTGGTGCGGCAAAGACGCTGGAGGAGCTTGAGACCCGAGGGTACGGAACGCTTCCGGTGTGCATGGCAAAGACGCAGATGTCCCTCTCCGACGACGCGGAGTTGAAGGGACGTCCCAGGGGGTTCCGCGTCACCGTGCGGGAAGTGCGGCTCTCCGCGGGAGCGGGCTTCGTCGTTCCCATCTGCGGCGCCATCATGACCATGCCGGGCTTGCCCAAGCGCCCCGCCGCGGAGAACATCGACATCGACGCCGAAGGCAACATCACGGGGCTGTTCTAGGCGCCCCCGTCGAGAGGATTGAAGAAACGGCGCGTGCACACGCGCCGTTTCCCATCCCGGGAAGGTGCGGTCTCTTCCATGATCGGAGCACTGGTCGGCGATATTCTCGGCTCTCCCTTCGAACGACGCCCCGTCAAACGGGAGGATGTTCCTCTCTTTGGAGAGGGAACGCGCTTTACCGACGATTCGCTCCTCACCGTCGCCGTGGCGGCGACGCTCCTCTCCGGGAGGGACACGGAGGAGCGGTACGCGGTTTTTTTCCGCGAGTACGGCTTGCGCTATCCCGAGTGCGGTTTCGGAAGATCCTTCCGCGCCTGGCTCAGAGGCGAGGGAATCCCCGGGGGCAGTTTCGGCAACGGCTCGGCCATGCGCGTCAGCCCGGTGGGATATGCCTTTGAGACGCTTGAGGATGTGCTCGACGGTGCCCGGCGGAGCGCGGCGCCCAGTCATGGACATCCCGAGGGAATCAAGGGCGCCCAGGCCGTGGCCGCTGCGGTGTTTCTCGCCAGGAAAAGCGTCTCCCGCGACGGGATCGCCTCCTTTCTGCAGGAACGGTTCGGATACGATTTTTCCCGCCCTCTCTCCCTTGTCCGCCAGAGCTACACCTTCGACGCCACCTGTCCCGGAAGCGTTCCCGAGGCGCTGCTCGCCTTTCTGGAATCCACAAGTTTCGAGGATGCGGTCCGCAAGGCCATTTCCCTCGGCGGCGACGCGGACACCCAGGCGTGCATCGCCGGAGCGGTGGCGGAGGCGTGGTACGGGGGTATTCCTGAGGAGATGGTCCTGCGGGCGCTCTCCCTGCTCCCGGAGGAGTTGCTTCGGGTGACTGTGTCCTTTGCGGTGCGCTTTCTGCCGCATTGGCGCGGTTGCCCACTTTTCGTCGCCCTCGCCGGAAAAAAAGAAGCAGGAAATGAGATGGAGCAAGAGGGAAAAACGGAGCGGCTTTCCCCTCGGGAGTTTCCCGGAGAGGAGAGGAACGCGTGATCCCCGTGACGAGATTTCTCCTCGGCCGTCCCGGCGGAGGAGACGGGCTTCGTTTTTCCAGGCCCAGGGCTCCCGTGGTGGTGTGGCACCTCACGCCCCGGTGCGATCTCCGCTGCCGTCACTGTTACGCCGCAACGGAGGATCGGGGCGAGCTGACGCCGCCGGAAGAGCGGCGCCTTCTGGACGAACTCGCGGTGCTGGGCGTGCCGGTTTTGCTTCTCTCGGGAGGTGAGCCGCTGCTCCATCCGCGATTCTGGACGATTCTCGACGAAGCCCGGCGCAGAGGCCTGCGGGTAGCCCTCTCGACCAACGGCGTACACATCGATGGAGAAACCGCACGGCGTCTCGGCGATGTGGGCATCGTCTACGCCGGAGTGAGCATCGACGGTGACGAGCACACTTCCGATGCCTTCCGGGGGGTGAGGGGCGCGTTCCGCCGTGCCGAGCGGGGTATCACCGCCCTCACCGAGGCGAGAGTTCGCACGGGCTTGCGCTTCACCCTCGCCCGCTCCACCGCGGGGGCACTGGAAGCGGTGTTCTCCCTTGCGGCGCGATGGAATGCGGCACGCCTCTGCATCTATCATTTCGTTCCTGCGGGGCGGGGTGCGGCGGACCAGGCGGAGATGCTCTCCCGGAGCGAAACCCGCCCCGCGCTGACGCGTCTTGCCACCCTTGCCGAAGGGGCACCGGATCTGGAAGTCCTCACGGTGGACAACGCCGCGGACGGCATTTTCTTCGCGCTCTCCCTGTTGCGGCGGGGTGAGAAGGAAAAGGCCGGCGCGGTGTTGGAACTCCTGCGACGAAGCGGGGGTAACCGGAGCGGTGAGCACATCGTTTCCCTCCGGTGGGACGGGTTCCTCTTTCCCGATCAGTTTTCCTGGGGGCATCCGCTCGGCCGTTTCCCGGAACAGTCCCTTGAGGATGCGCTGAGGAGAAGTGCGTTCCCCCTTGCCACCATGCTCCGGGACAGAAAATCCTTCGTGAAAGGGCGCTGCCGGAAGTGCCGATGGTTCGATTGCTGCAACGGCAACCTGCGTGCTCGGGCCGAGGCATTGACGGGGGATTTCTGGGGCGAGGACGGAGGCTGTCCTCTGGAGGACGACGAGATTGGCCCGGCCTGACCGCAGAAAAGGAGAGGAGAAGCCATGCTCGTTTCCTGGAACTGCACCAACGCATGTAATCTTTCCTGTCCCCATTGCTCCCGAGACGCCGGACAGGCCGCTCCGAGAGAACTTTCCTTTCAGGAGGGGCAGAGGCTCATCGACGGAGCGGCGCAGGCGGGATTTCGTATTTTCATCTTCAGCGGCGGGGAGGCACTCCTGCGTCCAGACCTTCCGGAGCTGGTGCGTTACGCTGCCTTCCGGGGAATGCGCCCCGTGCTCGGTTCCAATGGGACACTCCTCGACGAACCCCTTGCCCGGACGCTTCAAAAAGCGGGGCTTGCCCGGGTGGGACTCAGCCTCGACAGCGTCCGCCCGAAAGCGCACGATCTCTTCCGGGGTGTCGATGGCGCTTGGGACGCCACCGTGGCGGCCTGTCGCCGGTGTGCCGCCCTTGGCCTTTCCTTTCAGGTGCACATGACCCTCCTCGACTGGAACGTGTCGGAACTTCCCGCCATGCACGATCTGGCGCTCGGGCTGGGTGCCGCGGCGCTCCATCTGTTTTTCCCCGTCCGCACCGGACGAGGCCGGGACGTGCGGGGTATCGTGGAGTCTCCCGAGGTATACCGGACGCTCCTTGAGGAGATCGCCGTCTTGGCAGCGAAAGGCGCCCTGGACGTGAAGGCCGTCTGTGCGCCCCAGATCACGACGCTTTTACCTCCGGAACGGCGTTCCGGCAAAGGATGCCTCGCGGGGAAGTCCTACTGTGTGGTCACCCCCTCCGGAGAGGTACGTCCCTGCGCCTATCTCGACCAGGTCGCCGGAAACGTTCTGGACACGTCCTTCGAGGACCTTTGGCGGGACGCGTCGCTTTTTCGGGCCATGCGCACTCCGGAGTACCCAGGCGGTTGCGGCGACTGCTCGTGGAGCGAACTCTGCGGAGGGTGCCGCGCCCGGGCGTTTGCTGAATCGGGAAATGCCCAGGGAAGGGACCCTCTCTGCTGGATGCCGTTATGACGCCGGGCGAGCTGGAGGACCGTCTTCTCTCGCACCTTCAGGGTGACGGACTCCCTCTTTCTCCCGTTCCCTATGCCGACCTCGCCGAAGAGCTGGGGGTTGCCGAGGAAGAGGTGCTTCGAGCGATGGAGCGGTTCCTCGGATCGGGCCTGGTGCGCTTCTTCGGGGGCTTTTTTGATGCGTCGGCGCTCGGCATGCAGGGAGTGCTCTGTGCTCTCGCCGCGCCGGAAGAGCGCGTCGAGGCCGTAGCGGCTCTCGTGGACGCCCATCCCGAGGTGACACACGACTACCAGCGCGAGGGAGACTATGCGCTCTGGTTCACCCTGAACGCCGGATCCTCCGGAGAACTGGACCGGATCATCGCCGAGATCGAGGAGGAGACGGAATGCACCGTGGCTCTGCGCCTGCCGTCGCAAGAGGTGTGGAAGCTGCGCACCGACTTCCGTTTTCCCGGGAGCCGGTCATGATCCTTTCTCTCTTCGAGCGGCGTGTCCTGGAGGCGCTGCAGCAGGAATTTCCTCTGGAACGGCGTCCCTTCGCGGCGATCGCTTCCCGCCTCGACGCCACGGAAGGGCAAGTGCTGGACGCAGTGCGCTCCCTTCGTGAGCGGGGTGTCCTGCGCCGTATCGGCGTGTCCGTGCGCCATCTCCGGGCGGGGTACACCGCCAACGCTCTTGTCTGCTGGCGCGTTGAGGAGGAGCAGTTTCCCCTTTTTCGGGATCTCCTCCGGAACATGTCCGAGGTGAGCCACTGCTATCGTCGCGGAACCACCCCGACTTGGCCCTACAACCTCTATACGGTCTTTCACGGCACCTCCAGGGATACGGTGGAGCGCAGCATCGCCGCCTTCGCGAATCGCCTTGGAGATCCCGAACACCGAGTCCTCTTTTCCATTCGGGAGTTCAAAAAAAGCCGTCGCCTGCTGGCACGAGACCAGGGCGACTGCTCGAGATGACGCCTCCTTTCGGGATTCATTATGCAGTGGTGTCGCTGCTGAATAAAAGAGGAATCTTTTGTGTATTTTTTTAATAAGCCTCTTGCTTTCTAAAGAATATGTTTTGTACTCCCGTGGTACAGGAGTGAGGCCAGGCGGGCTTGATGTGCGATGGAGGAAATTTTTCTGATGTGGAGGGGAAAATCACGCACCAATGCCTCCACACTGGTTCAGTTTCTCTCGGAAATCTCTTTTACGGAGGAACGCTGTTCCCAAAGTGCGGCGAACCATGCTCCTCGTTACTGCAAGAGAGAAGGAGCGCCCAGGGCGAGCATGGGGCAAGGCAACAGGCAGGAATGGTGTTCCCGGAAAAGGGTGAACCGATCCAAAACAGGGAAACCTTCCTGCGTGTTGCCTCGGTGAAGAAACCGAGTGCTTCCAGGATTCGCTCATTCTTCGTGTCTTCCCAGTCGATGAAACGGTGCTCATCAAGGATTGCGGCGTAGCTCCTCTTTCCCATACGGGTACAGAGAGGAGAGTGCTTTCGAAAAACGGTATCGAAGGTAAAAAACCTTGACCATCTCGTTACGATCGGCACCGAAAAGTTCCTCCGCAGTGAAGAGAAAAAACCCTGCATCCTCTCTTTTCACCACGGTACTGACCGCGTCCAGCGCACTCGGAGAATTCGAGGCGGTGACGAAAAACACGCCATGGTTGTTCTCTCTCTTTTCCGAGAGCGTTCTTGCCGGATTGTCCAGTTTGTTTCGGCCCTCCTCGTCAATGGGGAGTTCTTCAAGGGGTGTGAAGCATTCTACGTAGCGGCCGAGGGGTGCGCGCAGCATGATCTGTTCGGCCTGCTCCTCCGCATAGCGAAAGAGATCCGCTTCGGAGAGCACCGGATTTTTGGAGAAAGCCTCGTTGCGCCGGCGGTTCAGAGCACTGCAGAGCGCACGAAGGCAAACATTCTTGATGAGTCCTCCGGAAAAAACGTAGCGCTCGGCGAGAATGTCGAGACGCACGTCGGGACCCAGGGAGACGCCGGGAGGAACGAGAGATTTCCAGATGGCTTTTCGCTGTTCTTTGTCGGAAATGGGGAAGAAGATTTTCAGTGAAATCCGTCGGTTCAGAGTCGGATCCATGCGAACAGGCCGATTGGAGGAGAGGATCACGGCACAGGTCGCTTTTTCGAGCTCGATGAGCAAAGAGCGGCTGTTTTCCGATTCTCCCTCGAAGACGTCGTCGCACTCGTCGAGAAAGACAATGCTTTTGGAAAATTTCGCTTCACGGAAAGCACAGCAGATGCGCTTCTCCAGGGAAGCAAAAAGCCCTTTGCGCTCCGTTCAAAACTGACGGTGAGAAGGGGACCCCCCGAATGAGAGGCCAGGGCATGGAGGGGAGTCCCGCCGTCAACGGCTTGATCTCCTCTTGGTCCAGAGAAAGAAGGAAGGATGTAGTGTGTAGTTACTGACCTCTTCCAGACGGTAGAAGTGTTTCTTCTTGTCATAGACTACACGAAAGTCCAGTGCATCCCGAAGAAAAACCAGATCTCGCTGTAAGGTCTTCATTGAATTGCGCCGATGTTTTTTCCCCGGGGGAGGCCCAGATTCTGGAGAAGCTCTTCCGTTCGCCGCGTTTTTTCACGAGAAAGAGCTCTTGCAACGTCAAGACCTGATCTATTTTTAAAGAATTAAAATCCTTAGCCATGTGGTTTACCTCGTTTTTGTCGGAAGAAGTGAGTGTGTCTATTCGATAATGATTTTCCTCTCTTTACTTATTCTAGGGCACACAGGGATGTCCGGGAAACAAAATTTTTGACGTCCTTGTCACGCTCGTGCGGTCGCATTGCTGGTACGGAAGAGAAAGGGACCGGTGGGGTGCGGTGAAAAAAGCATCGCTCCCACCCTCTTGACAGGTGTATATATACCTGATATGCTCCTTCTGCGGAATTCGTTGAGGCGTCGGATGGGGTTACTTCTTCGATGATAGACAATCTGTCCTCGTCCACCTTTTCCTTGCGGATTCCGCTTTTTGCGTCGACAAATGAGCCGAAAAAGAAGAGAGTGTACGGAGGCGAAGAGGCCATGGGGCACGCAGTGCACGTCCTGAAAAAGAATTCCATTATCGGCGTGGCAAATCGGGAGGGATTCCCCGCCTTTAGGCGGGACTGGCGCGAGGAGTATCTCCAAATGCTCCTCACAAATACCGTTTCCAGAGTGTTCTACGCCTCCGAAAGGGAACTCGGGGAAAAGGCGCTGGAGATGCACAGGTTCGCCGCCGACGAGGACCCCGAGTTCATGGCTCGTGCCCTTGCATATGCCCGGAACGAAGGATTCATGCGCTTTCAGCCTCTGCTCGGCCTTGCGATGCTCTCTCTTGTCGCTCCCCGGATCTTCTCCGGTCTGTTCGACCAAGTCATACGCACCGTAGCCGACCTCGCGGAATTCACCCTCGCTCTCGAAGCCTTGGAGAGAGGGCAAGGTGGGCGTCTGGTCAAAAAACTCGCCGCTCTCCGCCTTCTCCGCCTCACCGAATATGAAGCCTTGAAATATGGTGGCGAAGGAAGAGGATTCTCTCTCCGCGATCTTCTCCGCGTCTATCATCCAAAGCCTCTCGATGCGAAGACACGAGCCCTGTTCCGCTATATCGCGGAGAAAGTACTCTCTCCGGAGGAGCGGAACATGCTGCCCTCGATCGATGCCTTTTTGAAGGTGCGGGATCATGGTGGGAGCGAGGGCCTTGGATCAGTCCTGGAATGGATCCGGGAGGGACGTTTGCCCTACAATATCGTCACAGGAGCGGTCGGGAGGATGACCTCCGACCTCTGGGAGGCTCTTCTTCCAGATCTGCCTCTTTTCGCTCTGGTACGTCATTTGAGCACTTTGCAGCGCAATGGTGTTTTCGACGAGGAAAAAAACCGTTCCTTCGTCGTTGAACGTCTCAGCGATGCCAAGGCCGTTCGGGCCGCAAAGATATTGCCTTTCCGTTTCGCTTCGGCGTGGAAGAAGGTTCGGGATGTGGAATGGCTGAGACACGCTCTGGAGAGAGCCCTGGAACTTGCTGTGGACCTGCTTCCCTCCATAGAGGGAAAGACCGCAATTCTTCTCGACGTCTCCAGTTCCATGAGTGCTGTCAGGGATAATATGGAAGATCCTCTCACCGCGGGCGCCGTTCTGGCTCTCTCGATCATGCGGAAAGCCGGAGGAAAGGGAATTTTCTTTCTTTTCGATACCGAGGCCACTCTCTTCGAGACTTCTCCTGAAGAACCCATTCTCGCTGCCGTTGCCCGAATCGACCTCGGTGGAGGCACAGACACCGGGGTTGCCCTGAAGTCCATGCTGCAAAAAAGCTTCTTCGTCGACAACATCGTGATTGTCACCGATGAACAACAGAACGAAGGGTCTCCCTTCTTCGAGGTGCTGCGGAAATATCGCGAGAAGATAAACGGCAACGCAAAGGCTTTTGTGGTCAACGTAGCGCCCTACGGTGGCGCCATGATTCCCCCCGAGGACGAGAACACCTTCTACGTCTATGGATGGTCCGATCACATCGTTTCCTTTATCGCCAATGCGGTGGAGGGGCACGGAAACATCGCCGAGAAGATTGCGGGCCTTCGTACGGGTGGTATCGACTGAGTCATGCCGAATCAGTACGCCAAGGATTCCACCCAACTGCTCATCAGATTGCCCGAGGCGATGAAGCGGGATCTCTACAGGGCCGTGGAGAAACTGAACCGTGAGAACCCTGGTGCCATGTACTCGGCCAATTCGGTGGTTCGCGTTCTGATAGAGCGGTTTCTCCGCGAGGGATTCCCTCAAGAAGACCGGACCTGCGGGTAATCTCAACTCCGCCGGGCCGGTCTTCTGCAAGGGATGTGCGGTATGGGGCTTTTCGTTGCGGAGAGGTCTCGTTCGGGTTGCGTTCAGGGATGTCCTTGTACGGACAAGGGGGGGATGCGTATGGCCTGCGGGTTGGTCCTGGTGGATGTGCAGAACGATTATTTTCCGGGAGGGAGCATGGAACTGGCAGGAATGGAGGAGGCGGCCCGGAACGCGGCGGAGGTGCTCGCGTCTTTCCGGAGGAAGGGTGAGCCGGTCTTTCACATACGACATGTGGCGACGCGTCCGGGATCGACCTTCTTTCTTCCCGGCACGGCGGGGGCGGACATCGCCGAAATCGTGGCGCCCCTGAAGGGAGAACCGGTGCTGGAAAAGCACTTTCCCAACAGTTTTCGGGAAACGACGCTGGCGGACCTTCTTCGGGAGAACGACGTGGAGGAAATCGTGTTCTGTGGAGCCATGACCCACATGTGCATCGACACCACTGTGCGGGCGGCCTTCGACCTCGGATTTCGCTGTGTCGTGGTGGGCGATGCCTGTGCGACGCGAAATCTCCGCTTCGGAGACGTTTTGGTGGAGGCGGCACAAGTGCAGGCTGCCTTTCTTGCGGCTCTCTCGTCGCCCTTCGCCAGGGTGATCTCCACCGCGGAGCTTTTGCAGGATCGGACGTAGCGCTCCCGCCGCCGGTATGTTCTCTGCACTTCCGAAAACGCTTTTTTGCGAGGCGGTGTCCTTTTGGGGATGCCGCCTTGTGCGTTTACCTATTTCCCGACGAGGAGAAGACCACCGGCGAGGGCGGTGAGAGGTGCCACGGTAACCAGGCCAAAGCTGCCCACGAGGGTGTTGAGGATCTCCGCTGCCACGTACTGCATGTTCAGGATGTTCGCCAGGGGGATTCCCTGGGCGATGAAGGCCATGAGCAGGCTCGAATAGCTTCCCGTGTAGGCCAGGAGGAGCGTTGTCGTCATGGTGCCCACCACGGCACGCCCCACGGAAAAGCCTGAGAGAACGAGCTCTTTCCTGGTGATGTTCGGATTCTTGCTTCGAATCTCCGTCATGGCCGCTGCCACATCCATGGCGAGATCCATGACGGCTCCGGAAGAGGCGAGAAAAATTCCCCCGAGGAAGATCTTTGTCAGGTCCAGATGGGCGAAACCGCTGTAGAGGAGCGTCTCCGAGAAGGGTTTCACCGCGCCGTGAATGCGAAAGGCGGAGCCGAAGGCAAGAGCGAGGACGCAGGTGATGCCGATTCCAGCCATGGAGCCCGCGAAAGCCACCGCGCCGCGTCTGTTCATGCCTCCCACGAGAAGGATGATGGCTGCCGTGAGAGCCGCCACGACCCCCAGAGAGGTGAGGACCGGATCCCACCCCCGCAACATCCCGGGCAGGAAGACTTTCCAGATCATCAGAGCAGTGAAGAGAAAGGACAGAAGTGCCTTCGCTCCGGTCCATCCCGCGAAGACCAGAAGGAAAAGGCTGAACAGGGCCAGAACGATCAATTCGATGTCCATGCGATAGAAGTCCAGCACGTTCGCCTTGGCGACGGCACTGCCACTCTCGTCGGGATCCAGGACGACGAAGGCCTTGTCCCCAGGTGCAAAAACCTTGTCCAATTCCAGCCGCCCCATGAGGTGATTCACTGCCTCCAGTTCCTGCCCGGCGAAACGGCCTGAAAGAACGCGGATGGTGAGTCCCTGATCGCCGGTTCGGACAATGCCGAACTGCCGCATGTTCGAATCGTCGGTTCGGAGGATCAGCGCTTTTTCTCGTTCGGCTCCGCCCGTTCCTTCGGAACGCCCCCCGAATCCCGAGGGCAGAAGGGCGAGTCCGGCAGTGAGCAGCGCCAGAAAAAGCACGAAGAGCATGTCCTTTCGCGTGGTTCCCACGAAGCAATCCCTCCCGGAGAGTGGATGTAACCGAAGGACGGCCCGAAGGCGACGTTCTATGCCTTTGGGCCGTCCTTTCGTCGTCGTTATTGCGTTTGGTTGTTCCTTCTCCACCCGGGTGGCCTTTTCGGCGCCGGAGGGAGGAAGGTGCGTCGTTTTGTTTTCGGGGAGCGGTGGAGCTCCCTTCGAGCGACGCGGTTAGTTTTTCACGCCGGAGATGGACATGGTCTTCCAGGCCACGTCGGTGTTGTCGTAGTAGCCGAGGAAGAGTTCCGCGCCCACACCCATGGCGAAGAGAGGAACGGGAATTCCCGTATGGGCGTAGGATGTCCAGCCAATGCCCGCCTTCTGGTTCAGAATATGGGTCGTCTTGACGGTGAGGGGCTCGTAGCCGCCGTAGAGGAGATAAGTCTGTTCGTCCTTGGAGCGCTCCTGTTCACCTTTCATGCTCCGGGCAAAGGCATCGTGAAGCTGCTGGAGTTCGAGTTCGGAGAGGTTCATGGCGAGAAGTTTTTTTGCTTCCTTGTCGCCGCCCTTGGCCTTTTCTTCCAGCGTCTTCGCTTCGTCGGCGGGCAGGTTGGTGAGGCCGAAGACTTCCGTGATCTGGGGGAAGAATGCGTCGAAGGAGGCCTTGTCGGGGGCGTTGTTCTTTCTGAAGTCCGCCACGCGCTTGTCGAAGGCGAGGTAGGATTCCTTCTGGAATCCGATCTTGTTGAAGAAAGTCTCGTACTGGGTTCCGGCGAAGCCGATGCTCATGCCGCCCGTCTCGTGGTCTCCCACAACGACGATGAGCGTCTCGTTGGGATGCTTTTCCGCGAAGAGTACCGCTTCCTGCACTGCGTCGGCAAAGGCGAAGGTGTCCTGAATGGCCGTGGCGGCGTCATTGGCGTGGCAGGCCCAGTCGATCTTGCCCCCCTCGACCATCATAAAGAAACCCTTGGGGTTGTCGAGAAGCTCGATGGCCTTTTTCGTGAATTCCGCGAGAGAAAGTTCCTTGTCGGTACGGTCGATGTCGTAAGGCATGGCGCTGTCCGCGTCGAGGACGGGGTTTACCGCGATAATCTTGCCGTCGTCGGGCTTGAGGGCCAGGATCTCCTCCCGGGTGCGGACGATTTTGTATCCTTTGGAGGAAGCCACTTCATACGCGTCGGGCTGGGGTTCCTCCTTTTTGTTGCCCTTGGCCTTGTGAATGCCGCCGCCGCCGAAGAAGTCGAAATTGCTGTCGAACATCTGGAGCGCGATGCCGTAGTAGTCGTTCCGGGAAGGGACGGAGGCGTAGAAGGATGCGGGAGTCGCGTGGTTCAGCGACACGGAGGAGAGAATGCCCACTTTCTGTCCCTTGTCGCGGGCCATCTGGGCTATGGTGGTGAATTTCTTCGTCTTGCCGGGATCCATACCGATAACACCGTTGTCCGTCTTGTAGCCCGAGGCCAGTGATGTCGCCGCAGGGGCCGAATCGGTGATGAAGGAGTTCGACGAATAGGTAGTGATCATGCCCTGAACGGGGAGCTGGGTGAAGGAAAGTTTCTTGATACTGGGAGTAGTGTTGCCGCCCTCGACGGAACCCGACCCGCGGTAGATTTCCGCGGCGTTCACCTGCTGCAGAGCCATGCCGTCACCGATGAACATGAAGACATACTTGGCCTGCTCGCCTTTCCACTCGTTGTTCGTCGTCTGCCCCGAAGCCCCCCATGCGGCTCCGCAGAGCAGAAACATCGTTGCCATCACCACGCCGATTCCCTTGAGATGTCGCTTCACTACGCTCACCCTCCTCAAAATGGTTGTTCGGGAAAAGCGTACCAGCGCCACGTAACAAGGCCGAGAAAAAACCGTGTCATTTGTCCTGCAATGTGGAAGGCGGGAAGGACCGCGTTCTGAACAGGTTCGCCGGTATCCTCGGTGGTCCTCCATGTTTTTGGGGGGCGCGTGCGCCACGCCTGCGCAAAAAGGTTTTCATGGTATTCGGGGGCCGTTAGCGGCGATGAGCCGCATTTTTTCAGGGGTTCCTTTTTGTTTGTGTTCGATGTCAAGCGACATCAGAAATTGACCCGTAGGCGACATGAAGAAAGAATCCACCCCAGCCACGTGTCGTGGAACATGACGCTGTAGCGACCGAGAGGCATGTTTCCGGAATGAAAACATCTTCGGGACGCCAGAGGTTGATACCTATGCAGGGTATGTGTTATACTGATCCCCGAAAAAGAGGTGTTCCTCTCGTTTCGGAGGGGATCATGCCGTTCACATTTCGGGAGGTGTATCGATCATGTCGGTTCGTGTCTACAGTACCAGCACATGTCCTTGGTGCGACAAGGCGAAGGACTATCTGTCGGAACTCGGTGTCGCTTTCGAGGCGGTGGATGTTTCAAAGGACAGGGCCATGGCGGAGGAGATGATCCGCAAGACAGGGCAGAGGGGTGTGCCCGTTCTCGACATCGGCGGCACGGTCATCGTCGGTTTCGACCGTCCCGCCATCGATGCGGCGCTGAAGGAGAAGAACCTCCTCGCCTGAGGAGGGGAGGAAGCCGGAGCGGTTTTTACCGGATGCGGCGTAGATGCAAGGGCGTTCCTGCGGGAACTTCCTCGCTTCTACGCCGTATGTGTGTCCTATTCCCTGTCTTGTTTCTGTGTTCCGCGTCTGTCCGACGGGCACATGCTCCGTCAGACGATCCGAAAAGCTCCGGAGAGCACGCAGCGGCGGGTGCGGCAGAAGGAGAGCGGTGTGGTGGCTCCTTGTCCGGTGGTGGTGGCGATGGTGAAGGCCGCCGGAGCATCGCTGTCCACGCCGATGGCCGCGTAGGAGGGAGCGTTCTTCACGAACATGGTCGTCTCCATCTCCCTGGCCATGTCGCTCAGGCGCTTCACATGATTACTGTGAATGCAGGCGGAATGTCGAAAGCCGTGTTCGAGGCGCTTGGCTGCGGTGAGTCCGGCGTCGAAATCCGGAACGCGGATCATGGGCAGCAGGGGCATGAGCAGTTCTTCCTGGGCGAAGGGATGGCTTTCGTCGGTCTCGACGAGGATCAGCCGCACTCCCTCCGGGGCCGCGACGCCGATCCGTTCCAGGATATGAGACGCATCCTTGCCGACGAATGCCTTGTTCACCGTCCCCTGTTCCGTGAGGACAGTTGTCTCGAGCTTTCGGATCAAGGCGGGATCGAAGATTTCGAAGGCGCTGTTTTCGGTCATGCAGCGTTTGAGTTTGTCCGCGACACAATTGACGACGAGAAGTTCTTTTTCGGCGATGCAGGGCAGGTTGTTGTCGAAAGAGCATCCCGCGATGATATCCTTCGCGGCTTTCTCGATATCCGCCGTTTCGTCCACGAGGACGGGCGGGTTTCCCGGGCCTGCGCCGACGGTGGGCTTGCCCGAGGAAAGGGCCGCCTTGACGACGCCGGGTCCTCCCGTGGCGGAGATGAGCCGTACGTTTCCGTGGGTCATGAGAGCATTCATGGCTTCGAGAGAAACTTCGCTCAGGGCGGAGACCAAGCCGAAGGGGGCTCCGCTGTCCCTCAGGGAGAGATTCACCAGCTCCACCGTTCGCAGGGTACTCCTCAGAGCTCCCGGATGGGGACCGAAGACCACTGCGTCACCGGCGGCGAGCATGCAGATGGTGTTGTTGATCACTGTGGCCACGGGATTGGTCGAAGGGCACAGGGAGGCGATCACGCCGAAGGGAGAGAGTTCCTCCAGCATGAGCCCGTTGTCGCCCGAAACCGCTTTCGTGGTGAAATATTCCGGCCCCGGAGTCTTCTTGATGGCCAGGAGGATCTTGGCCTTCTTGTCCTTCAGGTTTCCCATGCCGGTTTCATCCAGAGAGAGCCGGGCGAGCTCCTCCGCGTGGCGTGTCATGTCTTCCCGAAGCCGTGCGATGATTTTCGTGCGCCGCCGGATGTCGTATTCCCGGTGCCAGCGTTCCTGGGCCAGGACTGCCGCCGCAACGGACCGGTCCACCTCGGAACCGGAACCCGTCGGAATGGAAACGTTCTCCGCCGTCGGACTCGCCACGTTGCCGGACAGACTTCCGGAGACGTCTCTTTTCTTCAATTCCGCCATAACTCTGGCGACGAGGCTCGGCAATTCCGCTGTCTCGATCATTCCTTCCCCACCTTCCGCACTGTTTCCGTCTTGCTCGGCCTAGACGCGTCGTTTCCGTTTCTTTCGGGGCCCCTCGGGTTCGTTGGAGGGTACCGTCGTGTCGCCGGAAGGGGAAACACCCGTCCGTTTCTCCGTCGCGTTCTGCTGCTCGGGCATCTCCGGTGATTTGGCGGCGGAACGTTCCGGCCCGCATTCTTCCGTTTCGGCGATGGCCGGTGCTGCCGATGTGCTGCCGGAACGCCCGGAGTCTTCCGGCGGAGTTACACGGAGCGTTTCATCGATGCCACACGCGGCCTGGAGCGTCTCCGGGACGGGAGGATCCGTCTCCGGAGTACTGCACGGGGGTGTGGAGAGTGCCGCGGGGATCCTTTCCTGCAGCCATTCGGCGGATCCAAGCGTCTCTTCGTTCCAGGCGAGCGTGTTCCCGATGCCGGGGGCCGGGCGAGGGAGCACCAGAACACCGCGCACGGACAACACTTTTCCCGAGGCGGCCTTTGCAGCGTCGAGAGACGCACGAACGGCTCCGACGTCGCCGATGACCTTGACGGTGATGCGCCCCTCACCCCGGGTGGTTTCTCTGCCGATGATTCGTACGTTCGCGGCTTTCGCCGCCGCATCCGCGGCGGTCATGGCCGCGGGCAGTCCCTGCGTTTCGATGAATCCCAAGGCCATGCGGAGTTCCGGCATGGTCCCACCGCCTTCCTATTTTCCTCTCATGCACCAGACGGGCTCCACGAGCGAGAACCAATGGGTCGCGATGCAGGCGCAGCATTTTCCGTGATTGGGGCACTCCCTGGGGCAAGGGCATTCGGGACGTTTCGATGTCTTGTCGGGACAGTTGTGGTCGCACTCCGTCATTCCTTTCGCCTCCTCCCGGAGAGGGTGGGCGAGCGGTGTCGGCACACCGCTCGCGTCGGTCATGGGAATGAACACTGCGGCTTCGGGGAGACCGCGTGTCGCGAAACGTTCTCGGCGCTCCGGTTTTCGCGAGGGCTCAGCCCCCGATAGTGGCGGGAATTCCCATGTTCCGAACCATGTCGTAGAGGGGCTGGACCTGTTCCCTGCCGTGGGATTCCAGTCCGGAGAGAAGATAGGTCCGCTGTATCTGGTCCCATTTGGGTTCTCCCATGCGATGATAGGGAAGAATGTCCAGTGCCTGGAGATTTTTCAGGGACCCTGCGAAAAGTGCCGTGGCCCGCACGTTCTCCATGGAATCGTTCACGCCGGGAATCAACGGAAGGCGCACCCGAATGGGATGGCCGATCCGGTCCGCCCGGCGAAGGTTTTCATGAATCGGAGCATTGGGAACGCCCACGTATTCCTCGTGGACCGCCGAGTCCATATGCTTCAGGTCGAAGAGGATCGTGTCCATTTGCTCGAAAACCTGTCCGGCCTGTTCCCAGGGTGCGAATCCCGACGTTTCGACTGCCGTGTTGATTCCCCGCGCCCGGAGCAGATTCGCGCAGGCGGCGACGAAGGACGCCTGAAGCAATGGTTCCCCACCGGTGAAGGTGACGCCTCCTCCCGTATGGGGATAGAAGTGACGGTCACGGATGACGAGGGCGAAGACATCCTCGGTGGTTACGTAGCGGCCGGTGACCACCATGGCGTTGGCGGGGCACGCCCGTTCGCAGAGTCCGCATTCGGGCATGCGGCACCGTGCCTTGTCCACCCGAAGTTTTCCGCCCTCTCCCTTGGAGATGCTGCCCGACGGGCAGGCCTTGAGACAGCGGCCGCAGCCGATGCAGTTGTGATGGATGACCATCAGTTCCGGTTGCGGGCTCCAGGATTCCGGATTGGAGCACCACCGACAGCGCAGAGGGCATCCCTTCATGTAGATGTTCGTCCGGATTCCAGGTCCGTCGTGGATGGAAAAACGTTGCACGTCGAAAATGAGGCCCGCTTCGGGGTGGTGTTTCTTCACCACCGGGTCGTAGAACATGAAATCCTGTTCCCAGTTCATCCCGTCTCCTCCCCTTGCTCGGAATGGGCATGCGGTGCACGAGGTTCGGCCCCCCGATGAGGGAGGGCCGAACCCGGTCGGGTCGGTCAGGGATGTCTAGAACACCTGCTCGGTCCGGGCGATGATGTCGTTCTGGATGCGGGAATCGAGAGCGGTGAAGAAGGCACTGTATCCCGCCACGCGGACCACGAGGCCACGGTATTCCTCGGGATTCTTCTGCGCGTCCAGGAGTGTTTCTTTGCTGACCACGTTGTACTGCACGTGGGAGCCTCCATGGGTGAAGAGTGTTTCCGTGACGGCGATGAGGTTCTCCAGCCCTCGTTCGTCCTTCACCGCGTTGGGATGGAACTTCATGTTCAGCAGTGTTCCATTGGAGGCTTCCGCGTGATCCAGCTTGGCCACGGAAAGGGCAGAGGCGGTGGGGCCGGACTGATCCAGACCGCCGCTGGGGGAGACGCCGTCCGCAAGGGGCGTGTGGGCTTTGCGCCCGTCCGGCGTGGCCATGACCGCGGCGCCCATGGGGACGTTGGCCGACGCGGGGTAAAGACCGGGCTGGAACTGGCCGCCTCGGGGGTTGTGGTATTTGTCCACTTCCTTGCAGTAGATCATGGCGGACTCGCGGGCGAGCAGGTCCGCGTAGTCCACGTCGTTGCCGTACTTGGGTGCCCGGTTGAGCAGCATCTGCCGGATGGCTTCGCCCTCCGGGCCTTCGAAGTTCGCGTCGATGGCCTTCTTCAACTGTTCCATGGTGAGAGCCTTGTCCTCGAAGACAAGCTTCTTCACGGCGGTGAGGGAATCCCCGGCGTTGGCGACGCCCACACCCTGGGGGCCGGTGAAATTGTAGGTCGCGCCGCCTTCCTGGACCGATTTACCGCGACCGATGCAGTCCTCCACCATGCAGGATAGGAAGGGGAGGGGCATGTTCCGGGCATGGGTGAGATCCACGGCGTTGTCCGCGATGGCGAGCAGGCGCACGAAATGCTCCATCTGTTTCGTGTAGGCCTCTTTGAACTGTTCGAAGGTCGTGAAGGACGTGGCGTGGCCGGTCTTGGGCCCGAGCTGCTTGTTGCATGCCGGGCAGACGCCGTCGTTCATGGTCAGTTCGACGATCTTGGCGAGGTTGAAGAACGCCGCGTCGTGCCATCCCTCGGTCTTGCCGCCGCACTGGGGTTCCACGCAGCCGATCATGCAGTAGTCCCGGGCGTCTTCCCGTGCGAGGCCTCTGGCCAGAAGAGCGGGAATGATGACCCGGTCGTTGTAGTAGGCGGGAATGCCGAGTCCCACCCGGGTCGTCTGAGCGGCCTTCTGGTAGAAGAGGTGCGGTGTGTTTTCATGGATGCGCACCGACAGGGAGGGCTGGTAGAGTTTCGTGTTCTGGGCGGCCTGGAGGCAAATGTAGGAAATGGTGTTCGTCGCATCCTCCCCCTTGCGGTTCACGCCGCCGACGATCATGTTCTGGAAGAGGGGGTAGCCGCCGAAAGCCTTGGTGGACTCGGCGTCGCGGATCTTATTGAGTTCCGTGAGCTTGATGAAGAGCAGGTCCACCAGCTCTTGAGCCTTCTCGACGGTGATGGAGGAATCCTTGGCGTAGTGGGGATACATATACTGGTCGAAGCGTCCCGGCGAGACGGAGTGTCCGTTGGACTCGATCTGGATGACGAGATGAGTGAACCACCAGGCTTGGCACGCCTCGTGGAAGCTGCCTGCGGGCTCTGCGGGGACCTTGCGGCAGATTCGGGCGATCTCGGCCAGTTCGGCCTTTCTGACGGAATTGGAGCAGGCTGCGGCCTGTTTTTCCGCCTCGGCGGCGAAGCGGGCGGCGAAGCGGATGACCGCCTTGCAGGAGGTGATCACGGAGGAGAGGAAATGGCATTTGCGGAGATCCTCCGCGTCGGCCACATCGAGTTTGGCCTTGGCGTCGGCGGCTTCGGCGATGATGCCGTTCAACCCCTTCTCCAGAACCTTCCGGTAGTCGACGGAGATGTGTCCCACGCCGTTGTAGTAGTAATTTCCGAAGGTGTAGACTCCGGCCATCATGGCCTCCAGGCATTCCGGCGGCATCAGGTTGGTGGCCAGTTCGTTGTTCGTCTTTCCCTTCCAGTAGGGAAAAATCGCTCTCAGGGCGGCTTTGTTCTCCTCGGAAATTTGAAACGCGTCACCGTCGCGATGGGCCATGGTGTCCAGCTCGGGCTCAATCCAGCCGCAGGAGAACTCGGGGAAGATGGGTGAACTACGGGGCTTGGAGCACTGGTTGCCTACGATGAGTTCATCGTCGCCGATGAAGATGGTCATGTTGTCCAGGATTGTCTCCAGGGCATGGGCGCGTCGGACGTAAACGGGGAGTCCCTCCGTTTCCTGGTATGCCTTGGTCACCAGCAGTGCCCGTTCGACGCAGACTTCGGGCTGAATGTTCACGAAGGCGGCGAGTTTTTTCTGGACCCTGGGGCTGGGGCCGCCCATGGTCATGGGATCGGTGATTACCTTCGCGCCCGAAAAGGGTGTGGAAGTCGGGGCGGAACCTTTTGCGGCGGGAGCCGCCATGACCTGCCTGCAGACTTCCGCGACGAGTTTCTGAATCATCTCTTCGTTCATTGCTGTGCGACCTCCCTCGTTCTTATGGTGGATACGACGGCGTCCCGGTCCTTTCTCGGGCGCGCGGGCGTCGTTCGGCGAAGTCTTTTTCGCTCCGGAACTCAGATGTAGGGTCTCGTGAGGGATTTTGGCGCGCCCCCCAGCGTTCCCAGAAGCTTGACCCCCACTTCCCGGGCGGAGCGGATCGCCTGGCGCACCGCGCCGGAATCTCCGGTGATCATGATGAAGGCCTCGTTCGTCAGAGATGTCCCCTTGCTGGGTGAACAGTAGGCGAAGGCCTCGACTTCGGCGGCCTTGAGAGCCGTGTCGCTGATGACGACGCCGATCCCTGCGGGAGCGCCGAGCACCAGACCGAAGGCCTTACCCAGAGGCGCACCCAGGGCCTTGTTCAGGCAGTAGCTTGCCCGGGCGGTGTACTGGAGTTCCAGATATCCCACCTCGTTGGCCCAGACGTCGCCGAAGTAGGTGTCCAGGTTCGAGAGCGTGACCTCCACGGCACGGCGGACATCGGAGACGTCCTCGGCGCCGAAGATGATGAGACAGCCGTGACCGCATCCACCCTCGGTGTCCCGGGGCATCTCCGCGGAGACGATCTCCGTGTTCGTCGCCTTCACCGCCTCGTCGGCGGCCATGAGCTGGGGACCTGCGCCGACGCGATCCGAGATGATCCCGATGGAGCGGAAGCGCTTGTCGATGCCCATCTTCTCGTGGAGCGTCGCGTCCACATTGGCGATGACCATGCCGATGGTGTGTCCCATGGCAGTGCCGATGAACTCGGTGATGCCGATGGGCGTGAAGTTCGCCGAGGAGGGCGCCTCCGCCGCAGGGGTGGGAGGAGGCGCGGTCTCGGCCCTGACCTCGGTCTTGTTCTCCGTTCCAAGGCGTTGCAGGACCTGCTCCATGACCTTTTTCATCATCTCCTGTTCGTGCATGGCTCAGTCGCCTCCTAACTCTCTCGCGATGACCCCAAGTCGAGCTTGGGCATGAGTTTTTCGGTGTCCATGTGCGGGCGCGGAATGACGTGGACGGACACGACCTCGCCCACTCTCTTCGCCGCCGCGGCTCCGGCATCTACGGCGGCCTTCACGGCCCCCACATCACCCCGGACCATGACAGTCACATAAGCGGACCCGATCTTCTCGTAGCCGATGAGGCGTACGTTCGCCGCCTTGACCATCGCATCGGCCGCCTCGATGGCACCGACCAGGCCGCGGGTCTCGATCATTCCCAAGGCATCTCCGTTCATTTCACGACACCTCCCTGATGTTCCGGGGGCGCAACTTCCCCCTCGGTTCCGAACCCCTTCGCCGATCCTGCTCCGACCCGTTCCGTAGACCGGAGGATCGCACCCCCTCTCCGCCTCGCGCCGTGCGCGAAGACAAAACCCATACCGCAGACAGGGGTGCCGTGCCCTGTCCCGGGCCGAAACATCCGATGCCACGTTTCTTCGTCTCATGGAACCTCGTCCGCCCTGAAAGAGGGAAGCGTCGTGCCGGTGGCGAACGAGTCGAACAGGGTTTCCTCTCCCCCCTTGGTTTTCCGGAGGATCCGAAAAGCCGGGGGAGGAGAAAACCGGAGGAACGGGGCGGCGCGGCTGATTTCGCCGCCCCGAGTCGTCGGGGGTGACCGTACGACTCAATCAAAAAAGGCCCCCGCAATTCGCGGGGGCCTTGCATTCACGAAACCGACAAGCGAAGGAGACGAAAAATCCTCCACTTGAAACCGGTCATACCCGCCCGCGCAGGTGAACAGAACCTTCCCAGCCGCGGGCCGATATCCTGACTTCCGTTCATCCTACTTCCGCACCTTCCCGGAGAGAGGCTCTCCAGTGGTTCTGCGGTTTCGTCCCGGTCACAGTGGCGGGGCCGTTCCGGTTTCGCACCGGATTCCCGAACGGCGGCTGTTTGTCTTTGGGAAAAATCGTACAAACAGAACGCCGTGGCGTCAATGCGTTTTTTTTGCTCAAGTCGTGTGCCTGTTTCAGTTTTGAAGAGAGTCTTTATGACAATTCAAAGAAAACTTTTTTCAAGGACGGGAGGTGTGGTCAAAAAAACAAAAGGCATTTTGCGCATGCCGTCACCGGAGGAAAACGCTCCAGAGATGGTGAAGCCCTACGAGTTCTCGTTTCCTACGAGCCGAACGCGAGCATTTGTCCGAGTTCCTTTTCAAGCGAAACCACCGAGAATTTTGTTTGCTCACGCCAGATACCGGATCTTGAAGCTCGCGGGGGTCATGATCTCCTCTCTCCGAACGAAGCGGATTCGAGGTGTCGCCGCGTCGGGATCCTTGGCCATCAGCTCCGGATAGATGCCCCCCTGGCGTTCGAGCAGGCCCCGGGCAACGGCATCCGCAATGGCTCCGGCGTCGAGATCCGGTGCCTCAGGACAGGGCACGACGGCGATTTCCAGGCGGGGATCGCCGTGTTCGTTCTCGACGCGACGCATCTGGAACTCTCCGGTGACGCGTTCGGAGAGATAGGGCGTTTCCTCGAAGATGGTTTTGATCTTCGTGACGAAGATCTTCGCGCCGAAGAAGGTAAGCCCGTCGTTGCGCCCCGAAACGAGGACGAAGGGCTGCCTGGACGCCGAAGCCGGATCGAATCCCCGCTCCGCCAGCAGTGCGTGAGGGTCCAGGCCGTGTCGCGCCATTGTGTCCATCATCGCCTCGTACTCCAGCACGAACCCTGCGTCGCCCGAGCGGTAGCGCACGAGCGGCACCGCATTGTGACGGGTCATGACCAGTTCGCCCTCCACGGATTCGATGAAGATGTCCGACGGGGAGTACTGGCAGATGGTGGGCATGGTCTCGAAGCCGAACACGTCTCCGAGCAGGTTGCGCTCGGCGAGGAGCCGCTTGATGGCGACGCAGAGGAGGGTTTCCTTGCCGGCGCTTCGGAAATCCGTGGCACCGTAGCCGGAACTCACCGACGTGAGGTCGCCGTAGGGGTAGCCGAGGAGTTCGTTCATGCGGTCCCGGAAGGTCTCGGAATACCCTTCGCCGATGAGGCGGAGCTTAATGCGGAGGTCCTTCACAGGAATGCCTCGGGCGATGGCGGTTTCGATGATGTTCTTGCCCGTGGCTCCGTAAGAGAAGAGGATGGTCTGTTCAAAGTGTGGAGCGAATTCTCCCAGGACTTCCACGCACTCCGCCTCGTCGCGTCCGGGGGTGAGCAGGGTGATGCATCCTGTTTCGATGCCGATGGCCCGGAAGACGTAGGCGAAGAGTGCGCCGCTCAGGTTTCCTCCCATGAGAAGCCCCAGTACCACCAGGGTGGATGTGCGGCTCACGGCATATTTCTGTTCGAGTTCCTCCAGGGTGCGCTGCCAATAGCCCTGTTCGACTTCCCGGAGGATGGGCCAGTAGAGATGTTTGCCCGACGACCCCGAGCTGTGGGCGATCATGTGCTTGCCCTTGAGGGTCCCGTCGAGGCAGCGGTCCGTCAGCGGATAGGCGCGGATGTAATTCGTTTTGTCCATCAGAGGGAGCGTCGCAAAGGTCTCCATATCGGGGATCTCGGGAACGGTGCCGTACTGCTCCTGGAGAAAACGCCGGTAGGCGGGAACCCGCGCCACGGCGGTGGCGTACACATCGAGCGGAAGAGGTTTCATGACAGTCTCACAGTCCTTTCCTGCCGCATGGACATGGGCATGCGGCTTCTCGGTTCGCACCGCCTCGGGCCGTCCGGTTCGGCGTCCTTCGGCGCGTTTCGGTTTTCGGGCGGCAATGGTCTTTGGGGGAGCGTCCGTTCATGGGGTTTCGGTCTCTTCGGTGAGATCGAGCTCGCCCAGGCCCCAGCCCACGCCCTGGGGAACGGTGAGGCGTCCCTCCTCGTAACGGGGTGATTCAGCCACGTTCTTCACGTAGTAGGGCGCCTGGGAAACATGATCTCCCGGCAGGTTTACCTCGGACCTGGAGCTGAAGTGCACATTGGCGGTCTTTCCCAGGGCGGATTCATGCATGCCTCCGCACCAGACGGACACTCCCGAGGCCGCGCAGAGCACGGCGATCCGGATCGCCTCCAGATACCCTCCCACCCGGGGGGGTTTCACATTGATCACCAGCCGGGACGGTCCGGAGTACTGCTTCCACAGCGCGATGGCCTGGCGGGCGTGCACGGCGTGGAGGATGCTCTCATCCAGGCAGATGGGCGTGGACAGGTGGGCGAGCCGGACGGCGTGGTCGAAGATGTCGTCGTTTCTGCCCGGTTGTTCGATCATCATGAGATCGAAGGCGTCAAGTTCCTTGAGCCGCGCCAGATGTTCCGGGTTCAGCAGGTCGTAGGCGGCGTTGGCGTCCACCTGGAGCCGGAGGGAAGGATAGCGTTTCCGGATGGCCTCCACGATGGCGAGATCCCGTCCGGGCTTCACTTTCACCTTGACTCGGGCGATGTGCATCTCCTCCACGGCTACGGCCACTTTCCGGAGCACGTCCTCCACCGTGGGTTCGAGCCCCACGCTCGTGCCCGCCTCGACATCGCTCTTGGTTCCCCCCCAGAGGCGGAAGACCGGAACGCCCCGCAGCCGTGCCCGGGCATCCCAGTAGGCACCCTCCACACCGGCCTTGGCCATGGCGTGTCCCACGATCCAACGATATCGCCCCAGAAAGGACTCCACTCCCGTCACCGGGGCGAGACCCGGTGCGGCGGCGCCGTCCGCCTCGTCCACGCTCTTTCCCGTGAGAGAGGCGGTGAGGTAGCCCAGCGCAACCTCGACACTGCGGTGGCATTCATAGTCGTACCAGGGTGCGGAGAGGGGGGAGCACTCCCCGATTCCCGTCACGGTGGTGCCGTCCTCGGTGCGGAAGGTGATCGCCGGAAAATGGCGCACCAGAGAATCGAAACGACCGAAGGATGTCTCGAAGGGGATGCGAAGGGTCATGCGGCGCGAGAAAACCCGGATTTTCTCCAGAAAAAGCGGCCCATCGTCGTCGAGGATGCCGAGAAACGCCGGGGTGAGGCTCCGTTCGTCCAGGATCGTCTCCTTTTGCGGGTTCATACGATCAGTCCTTTCCGCTGTCCGTCACGAGGTATCGTCCGAATTTCGGAATGTCTCAAGGTTTCGCACGCAGCGGAGTCTCTTCGGGCGAGAGGTTGCGTGCGCTCTCTTCCGTGTCGCTTTCCTCTGCGCCGGAGGAGCGGCTCCGTTTGAGGGAGAGCACCATCCCGGCCAGGCAGATGCCGGTGAAGATGGCATAGCAGAGCTTGGTGGCCCGGAGCATGTCGTCGTACTTCTCCGGAGGAATGCCCTTTACTTGCCCCAGCAGGAGGAGCAGCATGCTGCCGCAGAGAATGACGCTGCACTGCATGCCGAGGTTGCGCATGATGGAGTTCGATGCCGCCGCCATACCGCGTTTGTTCACCGGAACGGATTCAAGGATGATGCTCGTGTTCGGCGCGGAGAAGAAGGAAATGCCCGTGCCGATGAGGGCAAGGGCACCGTAGATGACGACGAAGGGCGTCGTGGTGGAGAGCCAGGAAAGGGCGAAGAGCGCCAGGGCGATCATGGCCATGCCCAAGGACGCCACGAGGGAAGGGGCGATGCGGGACGCGATGAAACCCGCCAGGGGTGAGAAGAAGATCTGCATGAGCGGTTGAAAGAGCGTGATCTTTCCCGTTTCCATGGGAGAGAGCCCTCGGTTGCACTGGAGATACAGGGGCAGGAGATACTGGGAACCATAGGTGGCCATGAAGTTCAGGAACACTGCGATGTTCGCCATGGCGAAGACTTTGTTGGACAGAAAGAGGCGCATGTCGTAGATGGGATGCGCGGTGCGTTTCTGGTGTCGCACGAAGAACGCCAGGGTGACGACGCTGAGCAGGAGCAGCAGTTTTCCCGGAGTAGTGGCCTGCTGATTCGCTCCGGTCTGCAGGCTGATGAGCATCACTGCGTAGGTGAGAATCCCGGGGATGTCGAGCCCTCGGGGTTCTTTCCGGGGGCGCTCCGAGTTTGGCACAAAAAGGAAGAGAACCACGAAGGCCAGGGCACAGCTTATGGCCGCGCTGGTGAAAATGCTCCGCCAGCCGAAGAGTTCCGTGAGGACGCCTCCCACGAAATTGCCCACGGAGTTGCCGAAGTAGACCAAGCCGGAGAGGATGCCCAGGGCGGTGGTGCGGTACTCTTTGGGGATCGCCGTGGTGATGATGGGTGTGTTGGAGACCACCAGCAGGGCCGATCCCACCCCCTGTAAGCCCCGGAGCACCAGAAGAGAGGTAAAGTCCCGGGCGAGGAGGGGAACGAGAAGGTTCGACACGGTGAAGAAGGCGCAGCCGAAGAGGAGTGTCCGCTTGGGTCCGTAGGTGTCGGAGAGCTTGCCGAAAGGAACGATGCAGAGGCTTGAACAGAGCAGGTACAACGACGCCAGAAGGCTCAGGTTTGCGGGATTGACGGCGAACTCCGCGCCGATGGTCTTGAGGGCGATGTTCACCGACGAGGAGAGATAGGTGGAGAGAAAGGACGTAAGCCCCGTGGCGAGGATAACGCCGAGAATACGCCCCTTCGTCATTTTTTTGTCTCTGTGAAGAGGTGTGGTGCCTCGCTCTTGACGAAGGCGAGGATTGCCTTGGCAGAATTCTGGTGCAGCAGGATTTTCGTCTCGTCAAGGGTGATGCCGTTCAGGAGCTGCATCTGCAGGGCGTCATGGCCGTCCTTCGTGCTCTCGGGAAAGATTCCCGAATAGACGAAACCGAGCCGGGCCGCTTCTTCGGCGAGGAGGGGAGCACCCGGATCCTCCAGGTCGATGGAGAGCACCGCACAGGCCACCCCCTGCTCAAGAAGGAGTTCCGTGTAGGCCGCCATTTTGTGCCGTGCCGTTGCCCCTCCCCGAGCCCCAAGGACCGCTCGGTTCCACGTGAGATCCCTCGTGGTGGTCACCAGGTCCTCCCCCGGCTCAGCCGTCCCGGAAAGGTCCTCCGAGGGGGACATGTCGAGCCATCCGTAGGAGGTGAGGATCATCTCCCGATAGCGTTCGGGGAGAAACAGCGTTCGGGGTGTCCGGGGGATGCACTGTTTGTAGTTGAGGGCCGTAGTGACCCTCTCTCCGGGCGTCGCGCCCTCGACGAAGACGGCGGGGCTGGAGGCGAGGCGGAGGCCCACAGTGCGGCGCCCCTCCCGTTCACTGATCTTCTGGGTCGCCACGTGATTCGTGACGGAGAGGGAATAGAGGGACGAAAGGCCGCAGCGGGCCGCATCGTCGTGAGCACAGCGGGAAAGAGCCTGGAAAACGCCTCCTCCGCGGCATTCGGGACGGACGAAGGCGGCACCCATTTCGGCGGTGCTATCCCCGGGGTGCTTTCGGATGATGGCGTAGTGGCCGAAGACTGTTCCCACCTCATCCACGGCGATCCAGGAGCGCATCTGCCCCGAAAGATTCCACGCCAACAACTCCAGAGGATAGTAGATCACGTCCTTGTAGGCGTAGCGATAGATGTCGAAGGCACAGGCGGCGACGGCGAAGGCGTCCTCCTCCGTCCGCACGGTGCGGTAGGAGAGTGCGCCCACGGGAATGGGCGCGGAGGATGTCGCGACGAAGCAGGCGGATTCGGTATCCGCGATGGGAGAGGGAAGGTGTTTGGTCATGGTGAGTTCCTGTCCCTCTTTTTCCACATAGCGCCACTGGATGCTGTCCATGAGACGGCGGATGAGAAACGTGCCCAGTCCCTCCAGGATTCCGCTGGACACATCCTCGGGCCGGAAGGTGGGAAGGCGGTGGAAATCGAAGGGTCTTCCAGGAGCGAGGACCGTGATGTGCAGGGCGTCGAAATCGAAGACGATCCGGACGCGCACGTCCTCTCCCATCTCTCCCGGTTTCGCGGAGGCGAAAAGCTGGAGAAGCCCTTCCTCCACGGCGAGTTCCACGTCGAGGCGGATTTTTTCCGCCACGCCCAGGCTCTCGCAGGCTCCGGTGATGAAGCGTTGCGTGGCGAAAAAGCTTGTCAGATGCTGGGGAACACGTAACTCCGCTTGGTAGATGCTCATGGAATTCGGTCGCTCCTTCCCCTTTTTGCCGGCTGTCTCGAAGTGATTTTCCCTCCCTGATACGCAATGGCGAAATGGGAAAGGGTGCGTTCCAAATTCTTCAGCGCCGGAGTGCGGGTTTCCGCCCCGGATTTCGGTGACAAGCCGTGGGGAAAACACAGTGTTCTGATGGAGCATCGGCGCTCTTTCGCTCCATAATACACATTCCTCCCCCGTGAAGAAAAGGGGGGTGCGCTTCCGGAGCGGAGATTCGTGGTAGACTTCCTTTCGGGCAAATCGTCCCGCATCGATCCGTCAAAAGGAGTGTTTTCCCCATGTCATCCGGCAGAACGCGACAGGATTCCTTCTCTCTCAAGACCTGGGCCGCCCTGGTGACCCTCTATCTCTGCTGGGGTTCCATCTTTCTGGCGAATCGCCTCGCTCTGGAGGGGTTTCCGCCTTTTCTGGCCAACGCGGTACGCTTCTTCGTCGCCGGCGTGATCCTCTACGCATGGCTGCGTTTCCGCGGCGAGCCTCCCATGACGGCAAGAGAGTGGGGGCAGGCGTTCTGGGTGGGAATTCTGCTCTTCATCTGCGGATCCGGCTTCACTACCGTGGGGCAGCTTACGGTCTCCTCGGCCATGACCGCTACGGTGGTCTCCACGGTGCCTCTCTGGGCGGTGCTGGCAAGCTCTCTGCTGGAACGGACCATGCCGGGACGGACGGAACTTCTGGGCATGGCCGTAGGTGTGGCGGGGGTGGTATTCCTCCATCTCGACCAGGGGCTTCGGGGCAATCTCACGGGAAGTCTCTTTCTGCTCGCCGCGGCGGCCACATGGGGCATCGGGTCATCCTTCAACCGTGCTCTGCCGGCGTTTCATCGCCCTCTCGGCTCGGCGGTGCAGATGATCGTGGGAGGCGTTCAGGTTTTCGCCGTGGGTATGTTCCTGGGAGAGCGCCCGGTCTGGCCGCTGCCGCCCGCGGCGATCCTCGGGGCGCTGCACCTGGTGACGCTGGGGTCCATCGTGGGGTTTTCCGTCTACCTCTATCTGCTGCGTACCACCCGCGCCTCCGTGGCGACCAGTTACGCCTTCACGAACCCCGTCATCGCCTCTTTCCTGGGCTGGTGGCTGCTGGACGAGGCCGTGACGCTCCACCACCTGGCCGCCATGGGCGTCATTCTCGTCGGTGTGGCCCTGGTCCTTCTGGGGCGGAAGAAAACGGGGACGGCCGGTGACGGAATGCCCCTCGACAGGTGCCCCGAAGAGGCTGTTGCCCGTCACTGAGAAGTTCGGTTTTTCGCTGCGAAGCGGGCCAGATATTTGCCATGGTCCCTTTCATGGGGTTCGTAGGGGCCCTGAAAATGCGGACTTGACACGAGAAAATCCGCCGTGGCCTCGTTGAAGGCCGAGGGCACGTCGTAGAGAACCGCAAGGCGCAGAAGCGCCTTGATGTCCACGTCGTGGGGATGCGTTCCCAGAGGGTCGATGAAGAAAATGAGCAGATCGATGGTCTTTTCGGCGATGGCCGAGCCCATTTGCTGGTCTCCTCCAAGCGGGCCGCTGCGGAAACGGGAGACGAGGAGATTCGGATAGGTCTCCGTGAGTAACCCGCCGGTGGTTCCCGTGGCGAAAAGATGGTGCGGTTCAAGGGCCGTCAGGTGTTTTCCCACCCATTTCAAAAGATCGGATTTGCATTCGTCGTGGGCGATGAGGCCGATGCGTTTCATGCTCGCTCCTCCTTCGTAACATGTCTTCTCATCTTTACGGAAAAGACCATGACGCTCTCTAGGTGTGGCATTGGTGTAAATCCAAAAGGTTGGAAAGTCAACGGTCGAGGGTGGAAAGCGCTGCGCCGATTTTCGGGAGATCGTTTTTCCCCGTCGGAAAAACAATGGGTGGCATTGGGCAGGCCGATAAAGACATGAAAGAAAAAAGAGAATTCTTCCTGTTCAGGAAGAATTCTCTTGCAAAGTTTTTTGATGCCTCTCACTGCCCCATGAGTGTTCGTATCCAGTCGTCGCATTGCGCGACGACCTGCCGGAGCGCTTCCTCCCGGCGCAGTTGCGCCTGCCTGGTCTGTGTGCGCTGTTCCAGGGCGGAGCGGGCAGCCTTTTCGATGCCTCCGGCGGTTTCCTCCACCAGGTTGCGCAGGCGGCTCCGGAAGTGGAGGAAGCTGTCCTTGACGCGTCGTACCATGTCGTAGCGGATGCGTCCACAGTTGGCGTCCACTCTTTGGGGAAGCCGGGAGAGCAGGCGTTTGAGAACCAGATTCTGCCCCACCGACCGGGGAAGAAGTGCCTTGCCGAGGGAAAGGACCGTTCCCTCCAGGTCGAAGAAGGGGTGTGTCTCACCCTCAAGGTAATAGAATTCCCGTTCCGAGGAAAGTTCCTCGGGAAGTTCCCACTCGTCGAGATCCACGTCGAAGACGCTCGATCCCAGGTCCAGCAGCTCCTTCAGAAGGGACGTAAGCCGTCTCCGGTGCCGTTCCGTGAGCGTCTGGTAGGTGGATTCCATGTGCCGCTCGGTTTGGAGAAACCACTCTTCGAAATGTGCCACGAGACGCTCGTTCGCAAGGTGCTCCAGATGATCCGTGAATTCCTTCGTTCCCAGGGAACTCCGCCGCGTCGCCTCGGCCCGGATCTCCTGTTCGATGCGGGGCGGGTACTCCTTGTGGATCCGATCCAGATCGTTTTCGAGGGCACGGATCATTCCCTCCAGTTCCTTCTCCAGCAACGTTTCCGCCTCGAAGCGGCGTTCCTGAAGGCCTGACACGCCGGCGACGAAGGTGTCGATCTGTTTCGTCAGTACATCAAGGGGTTGTTTAAGGGAGCGGCTTTCAATGAGGGCGTCCGTCCGCAGTGCTCTGGCGATGCCGAGGGCGCGCCGGGAGTTCGCGTCCCATTGCACGGCGGCGCGATCCCGCTCGGAAAGCCCTGCGAGAAGGGTTTCCACGGCGGCGAGACCTGTTTTTTCGAAGGCTGCGGCGTCCTTCCGGAGACGCGCATCGAGGGCCGGTTTGGCTGCGATGGCGAACAGGGGGAGTTCCGGCTCTCCCAGATTCTCCCGGAGCTGTGCGGCGAGGAAGGTGCGCAGTTCGGCGAGTCCCTCGACATCAACGAAATCCACCTTGTTGAGCAGGACGAAAAGATGTCGGACCTGGGAGCGCAGGTCCTCCAGAAAGGCCAGCTCGCCTTCGGAAAGCGGGGAGTCCGCGGAGATGAGAAAGAACGCCGCATCGATGCGGGGCAGAAAGGTCTTTGTCACTTCCGTCTGCGACTCAAAAAGACTGCCTACGCCGGGTGTGTCCGCGAGGGTGATGCCCTTCGCCAGCAGCGGGGCGGGATGGCGAAGACGAACCCAGGCGACGCTCTTCTCGTTGTTGGGATTGCCCTTTTCCGCCACGTAACGGTCCAGGTGGGCCACGTCGTCCTTCCTCACGGTTCCGTTCCGGAAGTGGATTTCCAGCTCCTGTTCCGGGCCTGCGTCCAGAACGGTGATGATGTTCGTGAGGGGAAGGACTCCCGTGGGGAGGACCCCTTCTCCGAGGATGGCATTGAGGAAGGTGGACTTGCCCCGTTTGAACTGTCCCACCACGGCGACGTACAACCGGTCCTCCTCGATGCGGTTCGCAGTGTCCTCCAGAAGTTCTCGTTGGGACGGGGAAAGCGGGTGTTCTCTCATTTCAGAGAGCACCCGAAGTAGTTCCTGTGTCTTTAACGTCATGCGCACGTGCCTCCCGGCGAAAAAATCAGGCGTCATCAGCCGAGAGGATCGGCATTTCCGGGCGAACGCCATCGCCCATCGGTCCTCCTGAAGCCGGAGGAAGAAGCCGGAGATGCGGCATGTTCCGCACCTCCGGCGAGGTGTCGCTCTATCGCCCGAACCGCGCTCGTGCGCCGAGTTCGTGTTCGATCTCCAGGAGTCGGTTGTACTTGGCGATCCGCTCGCTCCGGCAGGCCGATCCCGTTTTGATCTGGCCTCCCCCCATGGCGACGGCGAAATCCGCCATGAAGGCATCCTCCGTCTCGCCGGAGCGGTGGGAGATCACGAATCCCCATCCCGCTTCGCGGCAAAGGTGGATGGCCTCGATGGTCTCCGTCACCGTTCCGATCTGGTTCAGCTTGATGAGGACGGCGTTGGCGGTTTTTTCTTCAATGCCACGCCGGATAAAAGTGGTGTTCGTCACGAAGATGTCGTCCCCCACGATCTGGATGCGGCCTCCCAGAGCGGCGGTCTGTTCCCGGAATCCCTCCCAATCGTCCTCGCCGAGGCCGTCCTCGATAGAGACGATGGGGAAGCGATCGAGCCATTCCGCGTAGAGGGCGGTCATCTCGGAGCTGCTTTTCCTGCCCTGGCCTGACTTGGTGAGTTCGTAGGATTTCTTTTCCCGGAAGGAACTCGCCGCAGGATCCAGGGCGATGGAGATGTCCTTTCCCGGCTCGTAGCCTGCGGCGGCGATGGCCTCCACGATGACCTCGCAGGCCTCGTCGTTGCTCTTCAGGTTCGGGGCGAAACCGCCTTCGTCACCGACGCCCACGGCATAGCCTTTTTTCTGGAGAATCTTCTTCAGGGCGTGGAAGGTTTCAGCGCCGTACCGGAGCGCCTCGGCGAAGCAGGGGGCGCCGTGGGGCATCACCATGAATTCCTGGAAATCGACGCTGTTCTCCGCGTGCTTTCCTCCGTTGAGGATGTTCATCATGGGAACGGGAACATGCACCGCGCCCACGCCTCCGAGGTAGGCGTAGAGAGGAAGGTCCAGTGCCGTTGCCGCAGCTCTGGCTGCCGCCATGGACACCCCGAGGATCGCGTTCGCTCCGAGGCGCGCCTTGTTCGGCGTGCCGTCCAGCTCGATCATGGCCACATCCAGTTCCGCCTGCTGCGTGGGATCCATACCCACCACCCTGGGGGCGATGTGCTCTTCCACATTGGCCACAGCCTTCCGGACACCTTTGCCGCCGTAACGGTTCTTCTCCTCGTCCCGAAGCTCCACCGCCTCGTTTTCGCCGGTGGACGCACCGGAGGGGACGGACGCGCTCGCCCGGACTCCGTTATCCAGCTCCACGAAGACGCGCACCGTCGGATTCCCGCGGGAATCGAGAATTTCCAAAGCCTTCACCGCACTGATTCTCATGAGATTGCCTCCTTACCTTCCGGACACAGGAGGGAGAGGTGCTCTGCGTCTCTGTCGCTCACCCTCGACCTCTGAAGTCTCCGCGCAAAAAACCGCAGAAGCGATGCGGATGCCCCATGTGAAAAAAGGCGTCATCAGCCTGCCGCTGCGGTACTTAAGGGCGAACGCCATCGCCCGACTGTTTCATGGAATGCTTCCGTGGTGTGATCCGCGTTTCTTCCTTGTAGCATAAATGTTCCGAAAAGACAATGTGGAATTTTTTCCCTTTTGGGAATGTCGTAATTCCGGACTACCGGATGAAGCAGAATTTTCCACAGAAGATGTCCAGTGCGGTGAAACAGACGCCGAGAACTTGCGTCACGCTGAGATAGAGAAAAATCCGCGGAAGAAGGAATCCTTGAGGAGGAGCAGGGAATGGAGGCATGCACCGCCGGCGGTCAGAGTTCGGAAGAATTCTGTCCGTGAAAGAGATCGTTTCTGTCGGTGATCTCGAGCATGATCGCCACCATGCGTCGCAGGACGAGACCCGCTCTGGCGGCGCCGAGAAGGTAGAGTGCCGCATCCGTTCTTCCCGGAGGAATGAGGGCGGCGAAACCGGAAGACTCGCTCCCGAGTTCGAGAAGGAGCATCGGCGGAAGGACGATCCCTCCAAGCAGGGGTGTACGCTTCAGAAGGTCTTCCGCGATGCGGAGGGATGTCTCCGTCGCTTCTCCGGCCGATGGGGCATTCTCGGCGGAAAGGGTTTCTCTTCTCTGCGCTTCCAGGCAATGGAGGTATCCAGCATCGAGAAGAACGACAAGTTCCAATCCGAACAATGCCGAGGGGAGGGCGGAAATCTGCCCGGAGGTTCTCGTAAGGACGAAAAAGCTTCCCTCCAGTGTGAGTAGGGCCGCCGTCGCGTTCCATAAAGACGCACCTTCCAGAAAGTGTTTTTCGGCTACGTTGTGGAGGCCGAAGCGGGCGCCGCTTCGGCCCCGGCGGAGGGGGCACTCTCGAAGGCGTCTTCCTGGGGAAGCAGCCCTTTTGCCCGGTAGATGGGAGCGGCCTTGGCCCAGAGGCAAGGCAGCCTACGCCAGAAGGCGATGCCCGTGACGACGCAGACTGCGGATCCCGACGCGAGAGCGAGAGGTGCGCCGATGGCGGAGGCGAGCCAGCCGAGGAGGAGACTTCCCGCAGGGCCTGTGCCCATGAGAGCCACGATGTAGATGCCCATGACGCGGTTGCGCTTGTCATCGTCCACGAGGGTCTGGATAAGGGTGTTGCAGGAGACGAGAGTCACCACCATGGTGAAGCCCACAAACGCCATGAGCGGCAGGGAGAGCGGCAGCCACCGGGAGAGGGCGAAAGCCCCGGTGGCGCACCCGAATCCCGTGAGCGTATAGGCCACAACCCTGCTGAGTCCGACGGGAGTCTTTCGGAGCGCGATCATGATAGAACCCGCCAATGCGCCGACCCCCGATGCGGCGAGGAGAAAACCCAGCGTTTTGGGACCACCGTGGAGGATTTCCCGGGCGAAGACAGGAAGCAGGATCAGGTAGGGAAGGCCGAAGATGGAGAGGAGCGCCAGGGCGAGGAGGATGTCCCGGATGGGTTCGAAGGTGGTGACGTAGCGCCATCCCTCGCGGAAGTCCGCCATCTTGCTCTGGCGGACGCCGCCTTCTTCGTCGGGTTTTGCGATGGGCTTCCGGGTGAGGCGCATGAAGCCGATGGCGACCAGGGTTGCCAGATAGGAGACGCCGTTCAGGAGAAAACAGATCCCTTCGCCCACGGCGGCGATGGTGATGCCTCCCATGGAGGGACCCAGGAGCCGTGCGAGGTTGAAGATGGAGGAGTTGAGTCCGATGGCGTTGCCCAGGTCCTGCTTGTGGTCCACCATGAAGATGACGAAGGACTGCCGGGCGGGGAGTTCGAAGGCGTTGATGAATCCCATGAAGCATGAGAGCGCCACCACATGCCAGTACTGTACCACGTCCGTAAGGGTCAGCGCCGCAAGGGCGAGAGCCTGGCACATGGAGAGGAACTGACAGATGAAAACGGTTTTCCGGAGATCCCATTTTTCGAGCAGTACCCCCGTATAGAGGGAGAGGAGCATAGGCACCTGCCCCACGAAATCCACCGTTCCCAAGGCGATGGGAGAATCGGTGAGGCGGTAGACGAGCCAGCTCATGGCGATTCGCTGCATCCAGAATCCGATGAGGGAGACGCTCTGTCCCGTGACGAAGAGTCGATAGTTCCGGGAGCGGAGCGCCCGCAACAGGGATCCCGATGCGGGCGCCTGCGGCATGGATGGAGATGCTTTTCCCGTAGGGGAGATCTGTTCGGCAGCCATAATGCGAAAATTATACACGAATCGGCGGCATTGGTTCCCTCCAAGGTACATCGTCGAAACCATACCAAAGCGCCGGTTCCATTCGAGCCCATTTCCGTGAAGACCGCCGATCCTCCGAAGCAAAAACTCCGGTGGGCATGGAGTGCGGTTTTTCCGGAGCGTTGCCTCCGGATTTCCACGTCCGAAGTGCAACGACAGCTGTTTGCGGGTGCGGAAGAGCTCTCCGGGGCATTGCTTTTCGGGGCCGTCGCTCTGTCCTTGGCCGCTCCGGAAGGGATTCACCGGGACGAGGGCGGTTCGTGCTCCGTCCCGGTGGTCTGGATATCAGGCGGTTGCATCCTGGGCGATTTCTCCCAGATAGGCGCAGCGCACCGCCGGGTCGTCGAGCAGCTCTTTTCCCGTTCCTCCCTTCACGAGTGCTCCGGCTTCAAGGACATGAGCCCGGTCGCTGATCTCCAGGGCCTGCACGGCGTTCTGTTCCACCATGAGCACGGTGATGCCCGAATTGCGGAGTTCCACAATGGTCTCCATGAGCTGTTCCACGATGCGCGGCGCCAGTCCCAGGGAGGGCTCGTCGAAGAGGAGCATCCGCGGGGCGCTCAGGAGCGCCCGGGAAATGGCGAGCATCTGCTGCTCGCCCCCGGAAAGAGTTCCCGCGAGCTGCCCGAGGCGCTGGCGCAGGACGGGAAAGAGAGTGAAGATCCGATCGTAGTCCTTGTCCACATTCTTGTCTTTGCGGAGATAGGCGCCCATGACGAGATTTTCCCGAACCGTGAGGGGGGCGAAAAGGCGACGCCTCTCCGGAACGAGGGCCAGGCCTTTTCGGACGACCTCGTGGGGGGATTTCGGGAGTGGCTCGCCGTCCCAGAGGACCCGGCCTCCCGATGAACGGACGACTCCCGTGAGCGCCCACATGATGGTGGATTTCCCCGCACCGTTCGCGCCGACGATGGACACGATCTCTCCCGAAGCCACCGCGAAGGAGACGCCCCGCACCGCGTGGATCTTTCCGTAGTGCACGTCGAGCGTGTCCACGGCGAGCAAGGGTTTCGATGCACTTTCCGGAGTCGTTCCGGAGGACTCCGTCTCGGGCGCGGCGCTGTTCGGGACGGTGTGGTCCGACTCACGCGGCATGATCACTCTTCCCCTTTCCAAGATAGGCTTCGAGAACACGTTCGTCCTTGCGGATCTCCTCGGGCGTTCCCTCGGCGAGGAGGGCGCCGAAATTGATGACGGCGATGCGTGAACAGATGCGCATGATGAGGTCCATGTGGTGTTCGATCACGAGGATCGTCAGGGAGAAGCGCCGGTGGATCTCCTGAATGTGCGCGGAGAGCGCCCGGGTCTCCTCGGGGTTCATTCCCGCCGCCGGTTCGTCCAGGAGGAGGAGGGAGGGTCCCATCGCAAGAGCGCGGGCAATCTCGAGCTTGCGCTGGAGACCATAGGGCAGGGTCGCCGCCGGTGCGTCCGCGTAAGCGGCGAGTTCCATCTCGGTGAGCAGTTCCATGGCCCGGGCTTTCAGTTCCCGCTCGGCGCGTCCCACCGAGGGCAGGTGCAGGATCGCCGAGGCCACACCGTAGGGAGCGCGCTGCCGAAGGGGGGTGAGCACGTTCTCCAGGCAGGATTGGCGGTTGAAGAGCCGGATGTTCTGGAACGTTCGGGCGATGCCCTCGTGGACGATGGCGTCCGGAGCGAGACCGAGGAGCGATCTCTCCCGGAAAAGAATGACTCCCTCATCGGGGCGGTAGACCCGGGTGATGAGGTTGAAGACGGTGGTCTTTCCCGCTCCGTTCGGCCCGATGATGCCGTAGACGGCTCCTTCGGGAACGGACAGAGAGAGATCGTCCACGGCACGGATGCCGCCGAAGTTCTTGGTGAGGTGCTCCAAACGGAGCAGGGGCGGTTTCTCTCCCTCGCAGGAGGGGGAAGGCGTCGCCGCAGTCTTCGGGACTGCTTCGGTGGATCTCTCCCGAGGCGAGGACGGCGTGGTGGAAAACGGCGCCGAGGATTTGCCCGGGGCGAAGACTTTTCGAAGAACCGCAGGAAGCTCCGTGTAGCCCATCAATCCCTGGGGACGGTAGACCACGATGGTGACCAGCACGAGTCCGTAGGCGACGAGGCGCCAGATCTGGGCCACCCGGAGTGCCTCGGGGAGGGCGATGAAGATGAACGAGGCGAGCAGAGGGCCGGAGATGCTCCCCATGCCTCCGGCGATGACCGTGGCGAGAAGCATGGTGGACTGCACGAGCGTGAACATGACGGGCTGGATGAACGAGAGATAATGCGCCAGAAGCCCTCCCGAGAGGCCGCAGAGGGCGGCGCTCACGAGCAGGGAGAGGAGACGGGTTCGGAAGAGATTGACCCCCGCCATTTCCGCCGCCACGGGATCTTCTCGGATGGCGATGCAGGCGCTGCCCCATCGGGAGGTGAGAAAGTTCCGAACGCCCCAGATGGAGAGTGCCAGAGCGAGAAGCACCGCGGGAAGGGTCGTGTGGGGTTCGATTCCCGGAAGCCCTCTGGCACCGTTGGTGATCTCGAGATTTTCGAGCAGGACCCGGAGCCCTTCGCCGAAGCCCAGAATGGCGATGGCGAAATAGTCGCTCCGCAGTTTCGCCTTGAGGGTGGGAATGCCGATGATGAGGCTCACGCAGGCGGCGACGATCATGCCCGCCACGAGGGACGGTGCGAAAGGCGCGTCGTAGTAGTAGGTGAGGATGGCTGACGTATAGGCGCCGATGCCCACGAACGCGGCGTGTCCCAGGGAGAAGAGTCCGGTGAATCCCGTGAAGACCGCTACGCCGAGGACGGCCACCATGTTGATGCACGCGAGGGTGACGATGGAGAGAATGTAGTTCATGCTCTGGTCGCCTCCTTGGCGTGGAAACGGATGTGCTTCGTTCCTTGGGTCATACCTTTTCTCCTGTCTCGCGTCCCAGGAGACCGTTGGGCAAATAGAGCAACAGGGCGATGAGCAGGCCGAAGCTGAAGAGATCGCGATAGACGCTGGAAATATAGGTGGAGACGAGGGTCTCCACGATGCCGAGGATGAGCCCGCCGATGAGTGCCCCCGGAAGGCTTCCCAGCCCTCCGATGACGGCGGCGATGTAGGCTTTGTTGGTGATCCATCCCATGGTGGGATAGACCAGGTACTTGATGCCGAGGAAGATGCCCGCCACACCGGCGAACGCTCCGGCGAGGAAGAATACCACGGCGATGAGGCGGTCCAGGTTCACTCCCATGAGGGAGCACATGGTCATGTCCGCCACGCCTGCGCGGATGGCGATTCCTGTCTTGGTGCGGGTGAGGAAGAGATGTAGTCCTCCGATGGCGCCGATGGAAAAAATGAAGGCGAAGAGATCCAGGAGGCTCACGGTACTTCCCGCGAGTGTCACCACCGACGTGGCGAAGAACTCCGGGTAGGCGTAGAAACGGGATCCGATGGTGGCGTACACGAGATTTTCCAGCAGGACGGCGCATCCCATGGCGCTGATCATAAGGTAGAGGGAGGGGGCCTTGCGTCGTCGGAGCAGAGAGTAGGCGAGACGCTCGTTGAGAACCGCGAGGACGCCCGCGCCGATCATGGCGATGGCCACTGCGGGAAGAAGGGCCGGAGCGAGAAAACGGACCACCCCGAGTCCGATGTAGGCGCCGAGCATGATCACTGCGCCATGGGCGAAATTGCTGAAGTTGAGCACGCTGAAGACGAGAGAATAGCCGACGGCCATGAGGGCGTAGATCCCGCCGATGGACAGTCCCGTGATGAGCGTCTGCAGGAGCATGATCGACTCCTTTCCCTGGTTCGTTCCTCTCGCTGCGGGGATCGTTTCCCGGAGTTTCCGAGAAAACGATCCCCGCAGCGTCGGAGAGGGGATTTTCTCCCGATTCTCCCGGCGGGTTGCCGCTACTTCACGTCCTGGGGATAGAACTTCATGTGGAAGGGAAAGGCGTTGTTCGTCACGTCCACCTTCTGGATCACGGCGGGCTTGTCCAGAGGATCATGGGTGGTGGGGTCGATGGTGAGCGTGCCGCTGGTGACCTTGAGCCCCACCGTGTTGGCCATGGCCTCGGCGACCTTGGGACCTTCAAAGGAATTCGCCCGCTTGATGGAGTCCACGATGAGCAGGAGCGCGTCCTGGGCCATGACAGGATTGGGAAGGACCGGATCCTCGCCGAACTTCTGGCGGTATTCCGCGACGAAGTCCTGGATGTCCGGGTCCGCGAGGTCCGTGAGGTTCACGAAGAAGCCGCCGTCGATGGCACTGCCGCCGAGTTCGATCAGGTCGGGGCTGCCCCAGTTGTCCGTGCCGAGAAGCACCGCCTTGATGCCGAGGTCCCGGGCCTGCTTGGCCGCCATGGCCGCTTCCTTCTGGCTGGTGGGAATGAAGATCACGTCGGGATTGAGTTCCTTCATCTTGCCGAGCTGCGCCCGGTAGTCGAGTTCGTCCGTGCGGAAGGCCTCCTTGGCGACGACCTGACCGCCTTCCTTGACGAAGGCTTCCTCGAAGTATTTGGCGAGCCACTGACCGTAATCGCTTCCAACATCGTACAGGATGCTCGCGGTCTTCGCCTTGAGGTCGCGGAAGGCGAAACGAGCGGCCACGGTTCCCTGGAAGGGATCGATGAAGCAGGGGCGGAAGGCGAAGGGACGAATTTTTTCGGTCTTCTTGTCCAGCGTCACGTAGGGATTCGTGGCGGTGGTGACCACCATGGGAACCTGAGCTTTTTCGAGGATCGGGGCCGAGGCGATGGCGTTGCCGCTCTGGGCGGGACCGATGACGGCCACGACACCGTCCTCCACGAGGCGCCGTGCCACGTTCACCGCTTCCACCGCGTCGTTCCTGTTGTCGTAGGAGACGAGGACGATTTTCTTGCCCAGCACACCGCCTTCGGCATTGAGTTTTTCGATGAGCATCTCCAGTGCCCGCTTCTCGGACTGCCCCCACATGGAGGCACCTCCCGTGAGAGAAACGGTGTGTCCGATCTTGACGACTTCCTCCGCAAGGGCGGTACCGACGAAGAGACACAACACGGCACAGGCGAGAATTACCGCGAACTTTCTCATGGCTTTCGAATCCCTCCTCGAAATGGTTGCCGTTTTTCGGTGATGCCGGACTCCGGCGGGCATTGCCGCCGGGTGCGGCCGCCGTTCCTGCCGTTTTTGCCGGCAGGGATTTCAAAGCGCACGTCACGGAGTACTCGTTATGCCTCTGTCGCGCAGCACCCCCTTCCCTCCAGGCGGGACACGGCGTCGGCGAGACGCGTCAAGCCTTCCGACAGGAGTGTTCGCGGGCAACCGAAATTGAGGCGGGCGAAGCCTTCGCCGCCGGGGCCGAAGCTCGTTCCGGCGTTGAGGGCCAGGCGTGCCTCGTGGACGAGGAAACGCTGCAGCTCCTCCGGGGTGAGTCCCAGGGAGCGGAAATCCAGCCACGCCACATAGGTGCCCTCGGGTCGGACGTAGCCGACCGAGGGAAGGCGGTCCCGCAGGAAATTTCCGAGGAAGTTGAGGTTGTCTTCGAGGTAGGTGAGGAGTGCCTCCAACCAGGGCTCACCCTTCCCGTAGGCGATTTCGAGGGCGAGCATACCGAAGAGATTGCCGCCCTCGAGGTGCAGACTCTCCAGTTCGTTCCTGAAAGTACGGCGCAGGTCCGGGTCCGGGATGATCGCCAGAGACGTCTGCAGTCCCGCGATGTTGAAGGTCTTGCTCGGGGCGAGGAGTGTCACCGTTCGTGCGGCGACCTCCGGTGCGAGGGAGGCCAGAGGGATGTGTGCGTGACCTCTGAAGACGATGTCCGCGTGGATCTCGTCGGAGACGAGAAGTGTTCCCGAGCGGAGCGCACGCTCCGCCATGGCCTCGAGTTCCGCCCGTTTCCAGACCCGGCCCACGGGATTGTGAGGGCTGCAGCTGAGGAGCAGAGAGGTGTTTTCTCCAAGACATCTCTCAAGGTCGTCCAGATCCATTTCCCAGGTTCCGTTTTTTTCGACGAGACGATTGACGGTGGTGACGCGGCTGTTCTTGTTGATGCTTTCGAAGAACGGGGGATACACGGGGCTCTGGATGACGACCCCTTCGCCGGGGAGCGTAAAGGCCCGGATCGCCAGAGCGATGCCGGGAACCACGCCGGGGCAGGGAACGATCCAGTCGGGATGAATTTCCCAACGATAGCGTCGTTCCGTCCACGCCGCCACGGATTCGAAGAACGCGGGGCTGCGCATGGTGTATCCGAACACGGGATGCGCCATCCGCTCCCGGAGTGCCGCCACCACTTCGGGTGGGGCCGCGAAGTCCATGTCGGCGATCCACAGGGGAAGAACGTCGCCGGAGCCGAAGATCGGCTCCAGATAGGAGGGATGCCATTTCTTCGCGTAGGTGGGAACTCGGTCGTAGATCGTGTCGAAATCGTAGATGTGTCTGTTCACTCGTCTTTCTCCTCCTTCGGCAGTGTCACCGTCGTTCCGGAAAGATCCGGAGGTGCGGATGTATGTGCCTCCGCCCTGGATGGGATTGTAAGCGAGATTTCCGAGAAACGGTATTCTCCCGTGGCATAGAGGCGGAATCCTTCCACGTTTTTTCTCGCCAGGGCGAGATTGTACCCGTGGGCCAGGGGAACGACGGGTACCTCGTTGCGGAGAAGCTGCTGTGCCCGGAAATAGGCGATGAACCGCTCCTCCGGATCCCAGGAACGGCGGGCGCCGATGACGAACCGGTCGTAGTCGTCGTTCCCGTAGCGGCTGAGATTGTCTACGCTGCCACTCCTGAAGAGGGCGTGCAGGAAGTCATCGGGATCTCCTGTCGTGCCGATCCATCCGTCGAGGAAAAGCGGATACCGGTGGCTGTAGGAATCATCCAGGTATTCCTCCCAGTTCTTGCGGACAAGGGTCACCCGAATGCCCACCCTGTCCAGATCTTCGCGGATTCGCGCCGCCACGCCGTCGCCGTCGGGCATGTAGGGGCGCGGAATGGGAAGGACGTTCAATTCCGTGTCGAAGCCGTTTTCGAGTCCGGCCTGAACGAGGAGTGCCCGCGCTCTCGCCGGGTCGTGGGGGAGCGCACGGAGTTCCGGGGCGAAGGCGAAGCTGTTCGGCGGGACCATGTTCTCCGCGGGTATGCCAAGGCCCCGAAAGACCTCCGTCACGAGTCGCTTCTTGTCGATCGCCATGGCCACGGCGCGCCGTACTCTGGGGTCATCGAAAGGTTTGTGCCGTGTGTCCATGGTGAGAAATCCCACGTTCATGCCCGGTTGGGAGAAAAGCCGGAGGTGTTCCCGATCCCTGGGCGTCATTCGCTGAAGGACCTCCGGCGTGACGCCGTCGAAGGCGTCGATGTCCCCGGAACGCAACGCCTGCAATCGTTCCAGGGGGGACTCGATGAGACGAAAGAGCACGCCGTCCATGCGAGCCTTGTCGCCCCAGTAGTCGTCGAAGCGTTCGAGGAGGATGTGCTCTTGCCTGCGCCACTCCGTGAAGCGGAACGGCCCCGTTCCCACGGGGTGTTCCCGGAGGAATGCCTCCCCCTTTTTACGGGCAGTTTCCGGGGAGATCATCAGCGGAAGGCTCGAGAGAAAAAGGAAAGGCGTGACGGGGACGGAGAGGCGCAGCCGCACTGTGCAGCTATCCAGTGCCTCCATTTTTTCGAAATCATAGTGCCAGAGGCCGGAATCGGCGCCTCTTCTCAGGTTGAAGAGGACCGCCTCGGCATTGAAGGGGGTGGCGTCGTGGAAGAGCACACCATCCCGAAGAAAGAAAGTCCAGGTCCTTCCGTCGGGAGACACATCCCAGGAGCTGGCGAGCCATGGAGTCAGTTGTGGAAGAACCTGTCCGGCCGGGGTGAAGGAGATCCGGACAAGGGGTTCGCAGACCTGGAAACACACCTTGGCGCTCTCTGCGTCCTCCATGGTGAGAGGGTCCAGGTCGATGGAATCTCCGCCCCTGGCGAAGACGAAAAGCGCTTTCGCATCCCCGAAACCCGTTCCCGCGGTCTCTCCGGCCATGGCTGGAAACGTCGTGAAGGCGACCCGGAGAAGGCACAGGAAGAGGAGCATCCGTCCCGAAAGCCTTTTTTCGAGCCGGAACGGCCTGTTCCCGTCCTGTCTTTCCGGAGGAATTTCCTTCCTGCCTCCGGCGGGGATGGTTCTCCGGGGAGACATGGTCAGTCGCGGCGAAGCGCCTTGTCGAAACGAGCGAGATACTCCGGAGAAAGGCGTTCCCGAAGCCCTTCCGCGGAGAGCATGCCTTCGGCGACGAAGGTCGTTTTCCCTTCGAGACGGATCCGGAAGACCAGTTTCTCCTCGCTTTCCTCGAAATGGACGGTGTTCACGCCCCCGGGGTTTTCCACCCGGATGGGTGACGCCATGCCGAACAAGCGGGCCGCCACGAGTGCCGAAGCGATGGAGCCCGTACCGCACGAGCGGGTGACGGCGTTCACGCCGCGCTCGTAGGTGGTGGCACGGAGTGAGGAGGAGGAGAGTCGTGTGGCGACGTTCACATTTGTCCCCGAGGGGAAGAGCGGGGTAGGGCGGTCGAGGGATCTGCCGAGCAGGGTTATCCGTTCCGGTGTCCATTCCTCGGGGTGCTCTGGAAAGACGACGCAATGGGGTACACCGACGGTAAGGGCGTTGAGCGGGAGATCGCGCTCCCCGTCGGTCCAGGGGTGGTCGAAGAGCGCCTCTTTCAGAGACACCTTCCCCATGCCGATGATGACGGACGACTCGGTCACGTTGGCGGTGATGGGCCCCGCAAGAGTTTCGAAGGTCATCTCCGGAGGTGCCAGTTTCCGGACTGCCGCGTAACGGGCGAAACACCTGGCTCCGTTGCCGCACATCTCTCCCTCGGAGCCGTCGGCGTTGAAGATGCGCATACGGAGTTTCCCGTCCCGGAAGGGCTCGACCACGAGAATGCCATCGGCCCCGAGGGAATGCCGCCGTTCGCACAGGGCCGTTGCGAGAGCGGAGAGAAGGTCGTCTTCGAGAGTTGTTCCAAGGTTCTCCAGAACGAGAAAATCGTTTCCGTTGCCGTGCATTTTCGTGAAGGGTACCATGATGTCTTGCTCCTTCCTTCAGCGCCTGTCATCCCTCCCGAGGGGCCTGGAAGGAATGTCTATCGGAAAAGAACGGAATGTGGGGATGAAAACGTTTCTCCATCGTCTCCGATCCTCACGGGAAGTGTGAACCGGAAGACGCTCCCTCTCTTCGGGGCGTTTTCCGCCCAGATGCGCCCTCCATGATATTCCACGATTTCCCGGCAGATGGAAAGCCCGAGTCCTGTACCCTGGTGATGCTGTTCCGGCCCTTCGTTGACCTGGCGAAACTTTTCGAAAATGGAGAGCAGGTTCTCCGGTGGAATGCCGATTCCCGTGTCGGCGACGCTCACCTCGACCTCGTCACCCAGAAGCGTTGCGGAAACGAGAACCTCGCCCGAAAGGGTGAATTTTGCCGCGTTGGAGAGGAGGTTCAGCAGAACCTGGAGAATGCGCCTGCGATCTCCGTAAAGAGCCGGCAGTGACCTGGAAACGGAGGATCGCACGGAGACAAGGTCCTCGTTGAAAAGAATCCTTGTTGCAGCGAGGGCCTGTTCCGTCACCTCGCTGAGGGGATACCATTCCATGTGCCATTCCATCTTGCCCGCATCGAGTTTCGCCATGTCGAGAAGATCGTTGATGAGCGTCGTGAGGCGTTCCGCTTCGGAAAAAATGATGTCCAGCTCTTCGATGGAATCCTTCACGGCCCGGGCGCCTCCGTCGGATGGCGGGAAGAGAGGGAGGAGGACGGATTCGAGACGGCGGCGGAGCAGCTTCGAAAAGCCGAGGATGGATGTGAGAGGTGTTCTCAGTTCGTGGGAGACCACCGAGAGGAAGTGGTTTTTCGTCCTGTCCGCCTGGCGCATTTTCTCCAGGCTTGCCGTGACTTCTTCGGACATGGAATCGAAGGCCTGTTCAAGATCGATGATTTCGGTGATGCGGGCGTTTCTCGAGGAATTTTTCCTGGAGAAGCGTTCCTTGAGGGCGGCAAAACGGAGCATTTCCTCGGCGATGCGTGAAAAAGGTCGGGACGTCTCGTTGGCCACGTTCCAGAACAGAAGAAGTACTGCGACGGAGAAAAGGATGATCACGCCGAGGAGTGCCGTGCGATGTCTGGAGAAGATATTCTTCATGGCATCGAAATCGAGTTGGATGAAAAGGATCTGAGGGGTGCGAAAATAGGTCGAGCGTTGTTCGGTCCCCGTCCAGGGAAGCGCAATGCGGTATTTTGTGGAAGTGCCGTCGCGTTTCCAGGAAGCGCCCGCTCCTTTTCCTCCACGGGGAGGGAAATCCGCCGCAAAGGCGGAGAGTCCCGGCGCGGAGGAAGAAAACCCCTTCCACGCGGGCATTCCGTCCTCTGCGGAGTAGATTCCCGTGGCGGCGATGAACGAGAGCCCCTGCATGGTGGCGATGCGCCGGAAGAAGGGGTCGAAGAGTTCTTCCGGAATGGTGATGCGGATTTCCAGAATCCATTCGTCCAGGTTGAACCAGGCGCCGCAGATGAGTGACGGGGACGAGGCGTCACCCAGTTCGAGGCGCTCCAGGCGCATTTCACCCAGGGTCATGAGTTGCAAGGTCCGGCGAGTACGCCTGTCCGCGGGTCTTCCGTCGGCGAAGCGGTTTGAATGGCGAACCCTCATGGTTTCGTCGTAAAGGATGAACTCCATCTGCCCATTGAAGGGGATGTGTTTTTCCTGTTCCACCGCCATTTCCGCCTCTGCGATGAGGTTTTCCAGGATGCCCCATGGCAGTTCCCGAAGGGATGTTCCCTGGGAATAGAGATAGTCCTGTATGGAACGAAAGGTGTTCCAGAGAATGGCCTGATAGTTTCGCTCCACATCGGCGGCCTGTGTTTCGAGTTCCTCCAGGAGTTGTGTCACCTTCTCCACGGCCTCCCGCTCAAAGCCGGCGGCGAATTCCCGCGTGGTGTACTGGTCGATGGCGTGAACACCCGCAAGGAGAAGGAGGAGGGCTACCACGAGGATGCCTCCGGCCTGTACGGCGAGATGACGGGAAAGGGAAACGCCCTTTACGTTCTTCCGGTGCATAAGATGTCGCCCTTCCATGATAGACTTGTTTCCGTACGTCCCGTTCGCTTTTCGAGAGGAAGCGGAGCGTGAAGAATGTTTCGAAAGGAAAATTCGCGCTTCCGGGGAAGGGAGAGGTGCATGGCATGGGAAAGGTTCTGGTGGTGGATGACGCCCCCGTCATTCGACTTCTCCTTACCAGAGTGTTCGAGACACTCCGGAAGGATGGCGTGGAGCTTCTCTTCGCCGAGGACGGGTACGAGGCGCTGCGCATTGTGGAGCAGGAGCACCCGAGGATGGTTTTTCTCGACGTGATGATGCTCGGGAAGAACGGCTTCGACGTCTGTCACACCATCAAGAAGGTGTGGAAGATGGAGGACGTGCATGTGGCCCTTCTCACGGCGAAGTGTCAGGATTCGGACAGGCGCAAGGGGGCCGAAGCAGGGGCGAACGAGTACATAACGAAACCCTTTGACCCCGACGATCTTCTTGCCCGGGTGAAACTCGTTCTGGGCATTCCCTGAAGAAGAGAACGCCGGTGCTTCTTCTCTCCGGAAGGCATCGACGCTGTTACCCGAGAGCGTTTCCCATACGCGGACAGGCTCTTTCCCGGCGGGAAGGGGCCTGTCCGCGTATGGGGCGCTTCTGTTGTGTCGCCGTAGGGGTTTTCGGCCTTGCATGACCGTCGTCAGAGATGGTGATGTTCCCGAAAGAAGGCCGCCACATCTCCGATGATGCCATCGATGTGGGTGAGCATGGCCTGTTCTGCGGCAGTGGGATCTTTCGCGGCAATGGCCTCGTAGATCGGCCGGTGATAACCGCCCAGGGGATGTTTTCCCGTGCGCCGGATGGCAGTGAGAACATGAGCGAGTTCCGTGTCCTGGCGAATGAGATTCATCGCCGCGGCGAGGACGAGATTGCCCCCGGCTCTCGCCACTGCCTCGTGAAACTTTCTGTCCGTGGCCTCTGCGGCGTTTTCGTTTCCGCTGCGGATATCCAGAAGCGCGGCGAAGTTGCCGATTTCCTGGAGGTCCCGTTCGGTGGCGAAAATGGCGGCGAGGCGGGCGGTTTCCCGCTCCAGTGCCCGTCGTGCCCCGAGGACATCCAGAAGTTTCTTCGGGCCCGACGAGGCGAGTTCCTCAAGCAATTCCCGGGCGAGCATCTCCCGCGTGCCTGCGGCCCGTAATTCCTCGAGACGCGCTTTTCCCGAGGGAGAGAGCACTCTCCCCCGGTTGCTGCGTCGCTCCGTGTATCCTTTGCAATCCAGGTCCCAGAGAAGACGCCCCGCCGTGGCCATACTGAGGGAAAGTCCATGGGAACGGAGGGCCTCCGCCAGAGCCCCCGCGCCGACTGGTGTCATGTTTTCCGCGAGTACTTCCAGGGTGAGGCGTTCCACCTCGTTGTCTTCTGTTCCGGAAGTTCTGCTCTGCGCCATGCGCGTCTCGTCTCCCCTCTTCCGGGAAGATATGGGTGGTCCGTTGTCTTTCATTCCGTTGTGTGCACGAAGCTTTCCGGCGATTCCCCGGGAAACGGCCGCTTGGAGGGTTTTTCCCGGTTTGCCCCGCATTGAAGGCGGAGGCGGCCTCTAGTAGAACGTGTGGATGCCTTTTTCCGCGGAACGCCGTGCCCATCCGGGAACGGGGGGTACACACTGATCCTCGGGGAGAGCCTTGACCTCGACGAAGACAGGGCCCGGCTCTGCGTAGACGGCGCGGAGCGTCGGTTCCAGGTCCTGGGGCGCTGCGATGCGGGCGGTCCGCAGACCGAAGCCCTCGGCGACGCGACAATAGTCCGTGGCGTCGAAATCCGTGGAAAAATGCTCCGATGTGCCGAACTCGAAGAAATTGGTCGCGCGGATCCAGCCGAAGCTGCGATTGTCGAAAAGAAAGAGTTTTACATTCGCCTTCGTTCTGGCGAGGGTTTCCATCTCCGCCGCACAGAAGCCGAAGCTGCCGTCCCCGGAGAGGGCTGTCACGGGGGAGCCGGGAGCGGCGAAAGCCGCGCCGATGGCGGCGGAAAGGCCGAACCCGAGAGCGCCGATGGCGAAGTTGCACACGAAGCGACGCCCCGGATGTCCGAGACGAAGATATGTGGCGGGGTAGATGGCGCTGGTTCCAGGGTCCACCACGACGGGCGCGTCATCGGAGAGGAACGGCGAAAGAGCGCAGACGAAGCGCATGGGATGCACGGGCGTGCTGTCGCACAGAAGCCCCTCCGTGCAGGATTCCCGGTAGCGCTCCCCGAGGCGGCGCAGCTCCTCGCCGCGGGAGCGCCGGGAAGGAAGTTGCCGGCGAGTGGCTTCGGCGAGCATGGCTTCCAGCGTGGCCTTCGCATCTCCCAGGAGCAGGACGTCCGAGGCGTAGTTGTTGCCCAACTCCGCCTCGCTCACATCGAGCTGAATGACCTTCGCCTTGCCTTTCCGCGGCGGCAGCGTCCATCCCGCCGTTCCGGCCGAATCGGTGCTGGAACCCACGAAGAAGACGAGATCCGCATCGGCGAGCACGCCGTTGGAGAAGCTTGTGCCTCCCCGGGCGCCGACGACTCCCACGGAGAGGGGGTGTAGTTCCGAAATCGCTCCCTTGCCGCCGATGCTCGTGCCCACGGCGAGGCCGAACTGCTCCGCTATGGCCGTGACGGCCTCCCATGCGCCGGAGGTCACCGCTCCCTGGCCGCAGACGAGAAACCCTCTCTCCGCCTTCTCCAGCAGATCCACCGCGGCGTGAACCTGCTCGGCATCGGCGCAGCTCCGCAAACCGGGACAACGGGAGAACTCCCGCTGGGCGTAGAGATCGTCAGGATCGGCGCTCATCTCGAGCATGTCCATGGGAAGACGAAGGTGCACCGGTCCGGGGCGCCCCGTGGTGGCCACGCGGAAGGCGCGACGGATAAAGAACGGAATGTCCTCCGGGCGCGTGATGTCCATGGTCTCCTTGACCGCGCTCCGGAGAAGGTTGGGCTGGTCGAAGCCGGTGAGCATGTTTCTCTTCTCCATATGGAGGGGGATGTCCGACGTGAAGGCCAGAAGAGGAATGGCCGACTTCTGTGCCTCCAGAAGGCCCGGAGCGAGATGGGTGGCACCGGGACTGGGGCTCTCGCAGATGCCGGGTTTACCGGAGATTTTCGCGTAGCCGTGGGCCATGAAGGCGCTGCTGCGCTCATCTCTCACCATGACGTGGCGAATGTCCGGAAAAGTTTTCCACTCCTCGTAGAGATGAAGTGTGGTTTCGCCGGGAAGGCCGAAGATCGTATCCACCCCGTATTGTTTGAGCATTTCCAGAAGAATGCGTCCTGCTTTCATCATGAAGGATCTCTCCTTTGCGAGTGGCGTTTTCCGAATCGTCCGCCGAGTTTTCGTCTTCGAAAGTACGTGCCGCCTCCCTGGAACCGGAGGCGGCACGTACGAAGGCCTTAGACGAGCCTTCGGAGGAGCGACTCCCGTTCGCCTTCGAGATAGTCCAGGGGGGGGATTTCCAACATAGTGTAACACCCCGGGCGCTGTTTTTTTCCTGCCCGTGCTGAGGACACCATCACTTGTGCCGTCGCTGCGGGGTTCATGAGTGTCATGGAGAAGGTAATGCGTTGATTGTGGGATCTTCCCGAGACACCCTTGCGTTCCATAAGGACGCCGTGTCCGAGATCGATCAGTTGTTTCACGTCCTCGGTGGGATAGACGTAGGTCTCGTCGTGAACGAAATAGGGGTCTTCCAGAATGGTTTTCCGGACGGCTTCGAAGTCCGCACCGGGTGCCAGTTCCACGTAGACGTGCCGTTTGTGGAGTCCCGTTCCCTTAGGGAGGGTGAGGGAGAGGGCGTCCCGGACGCCCGGAATGTTCTTGACGGCCACGGTGTGTCCCATGCTCATGCCGGGGCCGAAGTTCGTGTAGGTGATGCCCTTCGGGGCGATTCCCTCGAGAATGGCCCGGACCACGGAGTCGGTTCCGGGATCCCATCCCGCGCAGATCACCGCGACGGACCCGCCCGCCTTGCCTGCTGCGTCGAGTTTCTTGCGGAGGTCCATGACGGCCTCGCCGTGGATGTCGAAACTGTCCACGGTGTTGATCCCCTTTGCGAGGTAGTGGGGCGCCACCTCGGGGATGGCGCGGCTGGCGATGGCCAGGATTGCCGCGTCCACCTCGCCGAGTTCGTTCACATCGCAGACCACGGGAAGTTTCGTTTCGCTCTGAAGAGCTGCCGCTTTCTTGGGATCTCTGAGAACGATTCCCGCCGCTTCCATGTCCGAAGCGGCCTCCACGGCGGCAAGGGCCTCCCGGGCCACATTGCCGAATCCAACGATCGCCACGCGCATCTTTTCCATTTCTTCCGCCGCCTTTCTCGTTCGGATCCTGCGGATGAGGAACAACATCACTGCTCACTGATGAGCAATCGCGGGAAAACTATAGAACATTCCCCGGAACGTTGTCAATGCCCCTTGGAACACTACTTGCAAGAGCTCGAATTGCGGAAAGGTTGACACAAGTGTTCCGCGGACCTAGAATGCGGACATGCACAAACTCATCAATGATGAGTGTTTTCCTGAAGGGGCCAGCCCAATGCGACATGCGGAACGATCTTTCGGAAAAACGCTTGTTGGTCGGAATGCGCAGACAGGAGGTGGGAAACCCGAATCGGACGGAATTTCTCCATGCGTTCTCCCCAAGGATTGCTCCCGCTCCAAAGAAACGAGGTGTTTTTCAAGGGAGGTGGTCTTGTGTGAAGAGATTCATACTCAAACGGTTGCTCATCGCCGTGCCCGTCCTCATCGGCATTACCTTCGTCATCTTCATCCTGCTCAACGTGGTTCCGGGAGACCCTGTGGCGCTCATGATGGGAGAGCGCATGAGTCCCGAGATCATCGAGCGCGTGAGGCACCAGATGCATCTCGACGACCCTTGGCCGGTGCGGTACGTGCGCTTCCTCGCGGGAGCGGTCCAGGGCGATCTCGGGGAATCCTACAAACTGCAGCGTCCCGTGGCGGATCTCATCGTCGGAGCTTTCCCCGTGACGCTCAAGCTGGCTCTGGCGGCGGCCCTCGTGGCCTGGCTCATCGGAATCCCGGCGGGAATTCTCTCGGCGGTGAAACAGTACTCCCTCACGGACAACTTCTTCATGGGACTCGCCCTCACCGGAGTATCCATGCCCGTCTTCTGGACAGCCCTTCTCTTTCAGTACGTCTTCGCCCTCAAACTCGGATGGCTTCCCGTCGCCGGCTTCTACAGCGCGAAACACCTCATCATGCCCGCTCTGGTGCTCGGCTGGAGTTCCTCGGGACTCATCGCCCGCCTCACCAGATCCAGTCTTCTGGACGTGATGCGCCACGACTACATCCGGACGGCCCGGGCGAAGGGGCTTCGGAATGTTCCGGTCATTCTCCGTCATGCCCTGAAGAACGCCCTGCTTCCCGTGGTGACCGTCATGGCTCTGCAGATCGCCTTCCTGCTCTCCGGCTCGGTGATCACCGAGAGCATCTTCAACATTCCCGGAGTGGGGCGCATCGCAGTGGGTGCCATCCAGAATCGGGACATGCCCCTGCTTCAGGGAGCGGTGCTCTTCACGACCGTGTTGGTCATTCTGGGGAACCTCGCCGCGGATGTTCTCTACGGCTGGCTCGACCCGCGGATCCGGTACGAGTAGGTGGAGCCCATGCACGATGACGAACGTGTTTCCGACAACAAAATGAAGACCCCGGACAGCGGTCAGGGGATCGCTCCGGAAAAAATCGAGGTGAAGAAGGACGACGTGGAGACTCTCTTCGGAGATGTCTTTCGGGCGTTCCAGAAGAATCGTTCCGCCCTGGTCGGGCTCTGTGTGGTTCTCTTCATCACGGTCCTCGCCCTTTCCGCACCCTACGTGCTTTCTCACGACCCCTACACGATGAATCTGGACAACCGGAACCAGCCGCCGTCGGAGGCACACTGGTTCGGAACGGATACCTATGGTCGGGATCTCATGGCCCGGGTGATCTTCGGTGCCCGCATTTCGCTGGTCATCGGTCTCATTCCGGCTTTTCTCGCCACCTGCATCGGTTCCATCCTGGGCGTTGCGAGCGGATTCTACGGAGGAAAGACGGATTTCTGGATCATGCGCCTCGCCGACGTGGTCCTCGCCTTTCCTTCCCTGCTGTTGGCCATGGTTATCATGTACACTCTCGGAGCCAATCTCTTCAACATTTTCATCGCCCTTTCCATCGTCGGATGGGCCAGTACCTCCCGAATCGTCCGATCCCAGACCCTTGCCCTGAAAGAGAAAGAATTCGTGGAGGCCGCCAGGGCCCTTGGAGTGAAGAAACGGACCATCATCTTCCGGCACATTCTTCCCAATTGTCTTCCCAACATCATGGTGGTCTTCACCATGTCCATTCCCTCGGCCATCATGCAGGAGGCGGGGCTTTCCTTCCTCGGGGTGGGGGCGCAGCCGCCGACGCCGAGCTGGGGGTTGCTCGTGTCCCAGGGAAAGGAATTCATCTTCTCCGCGCCGTGGGTTGCCATCATTCCCGGAGTGGCCATCCTGATTCTCGTGCTGGCCTTCAACTTCATGGGAGACGGACTGCGGGACGCCATCGATCCCTACATGAAGGACTGACGGAGGCGATCATGAGCGCACAGGAAACCATTCTCGACGTGAAGAATCTGCGGACGCTCTTCCTCACCAGGAAGGGCATCGTCCCCGCCGTGGACGGCATCTCCTTTTCCGTGCGGAAGGGGAAAGTGACGGGACTTGTGGGAGAATCGGGGTGCGGCAAAAGCGTCACCTCCCTTTCCATCATGGGACTCATTCCTCAGCCTCCGGGCAAGATCGCGGGAGGCGAAATCCTCTTCGAGGGGCGTGACCTGTCGAAGCTTTCCTACAAGGAGATGTGCCGGGTTCGGGGAAAAGACATCTCCATGATCTTCCAGGAGCCCATGACCTCCCTGAATCCCGTCAAGACCGTGGGGTACCAGGTGGGGGAGGTGCTCCGGATTCACCAACGGGATGTGGCCGACGCGGAGGTACGGCGCCGGGTGGTGGAAATGCTCGATCTCGTAGGGATTCCCGAGCCGGAATCCCGGGTACGGGCTTTTCCGCATCAGCTCTCCGGGGGGTTGCGTCAGCGGGTCATGATCGCCATGGCCCTCATCTGCGATCCCAAGCTGCTCGTCGCCGATGAACCCACGACGGCCCTGGATGTGACGATCCAGGCCCAGGTGCTCAAACTCATGATGGACCTGCAGCGTCGTATCGGAACCTCCATCATCCTCATCACTCACGATCTTGGTGTTGTGGCGGAGACCTGTGACGACGTGAATGTCATGTACGCGGGAAGCATCGTCGAACAGGGGGATGTGTTCAACATTTTCCGAAATCCTTCTCATCCCTACACGCGGGGGCTGCTCCGTTCCATTCCCGACACGGGAGGGACGGGGAGAAAGGAACGGCTGTTCAGTATCGACGGCATGGTCCCCTCTCTGACGGATCTGCCTCCGGGATGCCGCTTCGCTCCGCGCTGCACCCAGGCCCGGGAGAGCTGTTTCAAGGAGATGCCCGAGCTTGTCCCCGTGGGTGAGGGGCACTTCGTGCGCTGCAATCGCGCGAGGGAGGCCTGCTGATGAACAACATCCTCGTTCAGACAAAGGGACTCAAGGTGACCTTTTCCGCCGAGGCGGGCATGTTCGGCGGAGAAGCCCGGGTCGTGAAGGCGGTGGATGACGTCTCCATCGACATCGCCGAGCGGGAGACCTATGCCCTCGTGGGCGAGTCGGGGTGCGGCAAGACGACCCTCGGGCGGGCGATTCTCCGCCTGGTTCCGACCACGGGGGGGCAGGTGTTCTTCCGCGGCGAGGATCTGTCCTCGCTTTCGCCGGAGACCATGCGTTCTCTGCGACGCAAGATGCAGATCATCTTTCAGGATCCCTACGCGTCGCTCAATCCGCGCATGCGGGTCCGGGAGATCCTCGCAGAACCCTTCCGGACCCACGAGTCCAAAATGTCCGCGAAGGACGTGGACGAACGGATCGCCGCGCTCCTCTCCGTGGTGGGCATGCGGAGCGATACCATGCGAAAATATCCCCATCAGTTCAGCGGAGGACAACGGCAACGCATCGGCATTGCCCGGGCTCTGGCGCTGAACCCTGAATTCATTGTTTGCGACGAGGCTGTTTCCGCCCTGGACGTGTCCATTCAGGCCCAGGTGTTGAACCTTCTCTCGGATCTGCAGAAAGAGTTCCGTCTCACCTATCTTTTCATCACCCACAATCTTTCCGTGGTGCGTCACATTGCCGACAAAGTGTGCGTCATGTTCCTCGGCAAGGCCATGGAAATCGGCGACACGGAGGATCTCTTCGCCCGGCCTTTCCACCCCTACACGAAGTTTCTCATCGCCGCCGCTCCCGTTCCGGACCCCACGCAGCGGGATCGCGAGCGGCTTCTTCTGAAAGGGGACATTCCGAGCCCGATCAATCTGCCTCCGGGGTGCCGTTTTTCCACGCGCTGTCCCTACGCACAGGAGCGATGTCGTATGGAGGAGCCGGAGACGGTGGCACTTGAAGGAAGGGCCGTCTCCTGTCATTATCCACTCGTCTGAGCCGCATCTTCCGCGACGGAAGAACTAAGGAAGGGATGACCATGCACAAGGGAAGGGCGTTGCGCCCGGGGGATCTTATCGGTCTGTTGAGTGTGTCGAACCCCGTCACCGACGAGGAGCGGCAGTGCAGCGTGGATGTGGTGGAGGCTCTGGGTTTCCGCACGGTCTGTGGAGAGAGTCTTTTCCACCGGAGGGGATACTTGGCAGGCCCCGACGAGATTCGTGCCCGGGACGTGAATCGCATGTTTGCCGATCCGGACATCGCGGGGATCTTCTGTGTCCGCGGAGGTGAGGGAGCGAACCGCCTTCCAGAGATGATCGACCTGGAGATGGTGCGGGAGAACCCCAAAGTCTTTTTGGGGTACAGTGACGTCACGGTCTTCCATCTCCTTCTGGGACAAGGCGCGGACCTCGTCACGATTCATGGCCCCATGCCCTATACCGAATTCCGCCGGGACACCTTCGAGGGCTACGTGAAAGAGCATTTTCTGAAAGCCGTCACGGAGACGGAGCCTGTTGGGGAAATCCTTCCGCCCCAGGGAGATCCTGCCATCCAGGCACTTGTTCCCGGAACGGTGGAGGCGCCTCTCGTGGGAGGATGCCTCTCCCTCATCTCCGCTCTCATGGGAACCCCCTGGGAGATCGACACGCGGGGAAAGATCCTCATCATCGAGGACGTGGGAGAACAGCCCTACAAATACGACCGTTGGCTCTGCCAGCTTCGTTCCTCAGGAAAACTGCAGCAGTGCGCCGGAGTCGTCGTCGGTCAGTGCATCGACTGTACCGCGGACAAACCGAAGATGGACATTCCCCTGGAGGAGATCTTCGCCGATCTTCTGGTGCCTCTCGGAGTTCCGGTGCTCCTGAACGTTCCTTTCGGCCACGGCAAGCGGAAGGCCACGTTCCCCCTGGGGGTGCGGGCGCTTCTCGACGGAAACGCGGGGCGATTCTTCCTCACGGAATCGGGAGTGCGGTAACCGCCTCTTTCGGGTGGCCGCTTTTTCACGGTGCACTTCGCGGTGTCTCCTGCGTCGTCGACCTGAATCGGTTTTTTAGTGAAGGGAGGGATGCGGTCACACGGGAGGAAACATGTTGGCGGAAGAAGGGACGTTTCTCCACGGGAAGGGGAGAGACCGGAGGAGTAAGGATCCTAGGAAACAGAGACGGACAGGAGGGAACGAAACGTGAAGAGAACAGTGCAGCGTATGCTTGTTCTGGCGGTGGTGATGTTCGCCCTGGTGGGGCTGATCGCGGGAGTGGCCCAGGCCAAGGAGAAAGTTCTCACCATCGCGGGTTTTTCCACGGATACCGTGGATGCCCATATGACCACGGCGGAATATTTCGTGCCGCTCAACGCGTTTGACCGCCTCGTGCAGGTGGAGCCCGGCTCCAATCCGCCCAAGATCGTTCCCATGTTGGCGGAGAAGTGGAACGTCTCCAAGGACGGGAAAGTCTTCACCTTTTTCCTGCGCAAGGGCGTCAAGTTCCACAACGGCGAAGAACTCACCGCCGACGACGTGCTCTACACCTTCGACCGCGTGCTCAATCCCGCAACCAAATCCTTCCAGACGGATCTCTTCGACTTCGTCGAAGGAGCCCGGGAGCGGCTCGACGGCAAGGCGGACAGCGTGTCGGGCTTCAAGGTTCTCGACAAATACACGTTCCAGATTACCCTGAAGGAACCCTACGCGCCGTTTTTGGCTGCCATGGGGACGCCCGGTGCGAACATCTACAACAGAAAATTCACCGAGGAGTTCGGCGCCAAATTCGGGCAGACCGCGGAGAGCACCTGCGGTACCGGTCCCTTCATCCTCAAGGAATATGCCCTGAACGATCACTTCACCCTCGTGGCGAACCCGGACTACTGGGCCGGCAAGGCGAAGATCGACAAGCTCGTGGCGCGCATCGTTCCCGATTCCGAAACGCTCCGCCTCATGTTCCTCACCGGAGAGATCGACATCTTCGACTGTGACCAGGGATTCTCCCAGATCCCCTTCTTCATGGAGGATGCCAAGTGGAAGGACCTGATCCACAGAGGGCCCCGGGTTGGACTGGTCTACATGACCATGAACAACCAGATGAAGCCCTTCGACGATGTGCGGGTTCGCAAGGCTTTCCAGATGGCGGTGGACCGCAAGAAGATCCTCGACACGGTGTACTTCGGCAACGGTATCCTCATTGACGGGATCATTCCCCGGGGACTCGTGGGCTACAACCCCGAGGCGCTGCCCAAGATCGAGTACAATCCCGCGAAGGCGAAGGAACTGCTCGCCGAGGCTGGCTACCCCGACGGCGTGGACGTGACGCTCACCCAGGTGACGGGATGGTCGAACCGTTGGGTCCAGATCAACGAACTCTTCCAGCAGATGGTGAAGGACGCGGGCTTCAACGTGAAACTCGAAGCCGTCGATTCCGCCACCTACTACGCGAAGCGCAAGGAAGGCGGACTCATGGCCTATCCGCAGATCTGGTCCCTCGACACGAACGACCCCGACGGTACCATCTACAACTTCTTCTACAAGGACCGTTCCTTCGGTCGGGCAATCTGCTACAACAACGAGGCGGCCATGAACAAGATCATCGAACTCCGCTTCATGCCCGATCAGGAACAGCGAATGAAGGAGTACAACGAGCTGGAGAAGACCATCGTCCACGACGATGCGGGGTGGCTGCCTCTCTTCTCCGTGGACCATCTCTACGTGCTGCAGCCCCGGGTGAAGAACTTTGTCGTTCCCTGGAACGGTTGGAGTGACATGTCCTATTATCCGATGGACGTGGAGGACTAGGAAGAAGGGACACTCGTGAAAGTCTACATCAGTTGTGACATGGAGGGCGCGACGGGAGTCGTTCGGTGGGAACAGGTGGAGCACGACAAGCCGGAATATGAGTTCGGCAGGGCCATGCAGCTCCACGATCTCCTCGCCGTGGCCGAGGCGGCCCTTGAATGCGGTGCCGACGAGGTGCTGGTGAACGATTCCCATTCGCGGATGATCAATCTCGACGTGCGGCGGATTCCGAAGGGACTTCGCCTCGTGAGCGGTTCTGGAAAGTATCTCAGCATGATGGAGCAGGTGGAGGGTGCCGATCTGGCGTTCTTCGTCTGCTACCACGCCAAGGCGGGGACGCTCCGGGCCATTCTCGACCACACCATGTCGGGAAACACCTTCGATCTGACGTTGAACGGCGTCTCCGTGGGAGAACTCGGTTTCAACGCCGCCGTGGCCGGGCATTTCGGCGTTCCGCCGGCGTTGGTCACGGGGGATGCCGCAGTCTGCCGCGAGGCGAAAAGCGTATTCGGCGACGACGTCACTACCTGTGTCGTCAAGGAGGGCGTGGCAAGGACAAGCGCGGTGCTTCTCCCTCCGGAGGAGACGGCGGCGCTCCTGCAAAAGGCCGTGGAAGAAGCGATGACGCGCAGCCGGAAGGCCGTGCCCTATCGTCCGGCCTTTCCGGGCCGCGTGGCGCTCACGGTCTTCAACTGCGCCCAGGCGGATGCCGCCGCGGGCATTCCCGGCACGATCCGCGAGTCCGGGCGGACCCTCACCTTCGAGGCGAAGGATGCCGTGGAGGCCTACTGCTGGTTCCGTTCTGCTTTGTCGCTCGCCGGAACCGTCCCGCGTTAGCGGTACGTTGCCGCATCGGCGGCACGGTGACGGAATGCAGTTGCCGTGCCGACAGAAATGTTCTTCCGAAGGACGCCGCCCATCCAGGGCCGGCGTCCTTCTTCGTTTCACCGGCTTTGGCTCCGCTTTTTCCGCAGTGTGCCCGAAACGATGGGGGCCCGGTCTTCTTACGCTTTCCGGTATGGGCGGAGTCCCTCCACGTAGCGTCCGGGAGAGATCCCCACGATACGATGGAAGGCCCGGGTGAGGTGGCTCTGATCGCAGAAGCCTACGGCCGTTGCGGTTTCGGCGATCTCCTTTCCTGAACGGAGCAGTTCCCGAGCCCGTCGGACACGGAACTGCACGAGAAAGGTGTGGGGTGGCATACCGAAGGTCTCCCGGAATGTGCGCAACAGATACCACCGGCTGGCGTGGGATTCTTCCGCAAGCTCCTCCAGGGAGATGCGTTCGGCATGACGGTTTTCCAGAATTTGCCGTACTCTTTGAGCCAGGGTCGTTCCGTCCCTGATACGCCTGGGTGACGGCCGGTCCGACGCATGACGGAGAACGAGCCTTGCCAGGCTCCAAGTCAGAAGAGTCTGGAGTTGCAGAGGCGAAGAGGAAGAATCTTCCAGGAGCCGATGAAGACGGAGAAGTTCGAGGGCGAGTTCATCGTCGAAGAGCACGCATTCCGGGATAAAAGGGAAGGCCGTTCTCCGTCCGAGTTCCTCCGTGACACGGCAGAGCAGGGAAGGATCGGCGTAGAGCATGCGGTAACGCCAGCCCGTGCGGTCTCCGGCATGGCCTGTATGGGTTTCCCCGGGGAGGGCGAAGCCGACGCTTCCCCGGGGGGCCACGAAGTGGCTTTTTCTGTAGCGCATGGCGAGGGCGCCTTCTTCAATGACGCCGAGGGCGAAGGTGTCGTGCGCGTGGGGCGGAAAGGACTGGTCGAGATAGACGGCGCGGAGAAGTTCCACGCCGGGCAGCTCTTCGGATGTCCAGAACGTCGCCTCTTCCCGAAACATCTCTCACGTCTCCTTTCTCGCCACGGGCTGCCTGCCGTCCGGGATTTGACTGTTCGACCCTGCGCGGAAGGCACCACCGGATGCGCATCGTCTCTGGAGGGCGAGCAGTTATCTCACCATGGAGCTGTCGCCCGAACACAAAGGGGAACTCCTGGAAAAGTGCGGCTCATCGCCGCAGGCGGCCGCCGGGCACCATGAAAACCTTTTTGCACAACTTGACGCACACAACTCAAATAAACTCGCACACGACTCTGGAAGATTGTTGCGTACTCTACCGCCAGGAATCGCGGCGACCGCTCGCACAATGTGACGGGTACAACCACAACCGTGAGGTCGTTGTTTCGGGACCGGAATGAGCAATATTGTACAAGCTTTTCCGTGCTCCGTTGTCTATGCTGGAGCACAGTGTTTTTGGAACGAGGACAGGAGGGACGGACATGTTCGATGTCGATGCGAGTTGGAAAAAGACATTTCCCGGAGCGAGCGCGGGTTTTCTCGTGATGCGGGATGTGGAGGACCGGAAGGATGCGCCGGAGATTGTCGCGGCGGCGCGGGCGCTTGAGGAGACACTGCGGGGGCGCTATGCGGGAATGGACCGGGCGCGCCTTCGGGAAGAGCCGGTTTTTCGGGAGTACGCGGCATACTACCGGCGTTTCGACAAGCTCTATCATGTGCAGCTTCAGGTGGAATCGGTAGTGTTCAAGAACAAAACCGTTCCCTGCGGTTCGTCCCTTGTGGCGGCAATGTTCCTGGGAGAATTGAAAAACGGTCTGCTCTCCGCGGCGCACGATCTTGACAGGGTGGAGCCCCCTGTAGTCCTTGCCGCGACGGACGGGACGGAGACCATGGACATGCTCGGAGGGAGCAAAAGCAAGGCACAGCAGATAAAACCCGGGGACATGTGCATGAAGGACCGAGGAGGCATCATTTCCGCCGTGCTCTACGGAGCGGACCAGAGAACTCCCATCGGGCCCGGCTCGCGGCATGTGCTCTACACCGTCTATGCGCCCCGGGGAATCGACGAGACACTGACCCGTCGCCACCTGGAGGACATTCGGGACTACGTTCTCCTTGCCTCTCCCGGAGGACGAGTGGAGTGTCTGCAGGTGGTCCGGGCCTGATCGGAGATGCAGGAGATGCGACCCGCCGAGCCCGGGCTTCCTTGAAAGCCTGGGCCCGGCGGGTCGGGATCCGTGCGCCTTCTTCCAGCGTGCAGGCATCTTTCCCTCCCGGGCCGATACGGAACCCCCGGTTCCGTATCGAAAGGCGGCAAAATGCCGAGGCTACTGGTTTCGCTGTTCCGACATCCCCGCGTTCTGGAAATCCTCGAGATATACCTGCAACTGTCGTGTTCTCGCCTCGGTCAATCCAGCCACCCAGTGGAGTTGGAGTCCTTCGTTCTTTTCCGCGTCGTAGAAACTCTTGAGAAAGGCCAGGTGCGCGTCCCGATAGGCGATCCAGGAACGTTGGGTCGTGCGCAATACGTCCTGCTCCCCTGCTTTGAGTCGTTTGTAGAAGGTCTGATAGATCTCGTTGAGTGCTCCGTCGGCGGTGGCGTGGCGTTTTTGCGCTTCCGCCACGTCCGTGGGCGGCAGTGTCCAGGAGAGGTCAAGCTGTGCGAGCATGCCCCCGAGCTCCATTGCTCTCTCCCGGGGAATTCCCACGTCAAGGAGAACGTGCGCCACCTGCCACATGCTTCCCCCCGCCTCGTTCAGAATCGCACCGTACACGGTGTTGCCGAGAAGTCGTTCCTCTTCCCGGAACGCCCGCCAGGTTTGTTCACTTTTTTCGAAGGCGGGGCGTTTCTTCTTGTCGAGACGGGAGAGAAGTGCCTGTTGGAGACGCTCTTCTTCCGCCGCCCATGCTTCTTCCGCCTGTCCGGCGCAGGTGATGACCCCCTGCGTCGAGGGATCGGCGTTCATGCAGGTGTCGAGCGCGAGATCGAGCGGGTGGTCGTCTGCGGCGAACGCTCCCGTGCCCGTCAGAAGGAACAGCAGGAACAGCAGCGGCAGAAAAAGCCGCGGATGGGCGAATTCCTTCATTGCGGAAAAAGCCGTCGTTTCCGTGGGATGGTTTTCATGGGATGAAACAGAGTGCTGGGCGTGGGGCATGTTCGTCACCTCCGTAGTGTCGTTGCGCATCTCTTCCGCAAGTTTTTTCGCATGTACCCGCGGAGAAAGGATGCGGGGCGTTGCGGACATTCCGAAAAATCCTTCCGTTTGAGGAACGTCGGGTTTGAGAGAAAGGGAAAGGTCCATTCCGCGAATCGGTCATTCCTTTCCAGGACCGTGCTTCAGTCGAAAATGGCCTTGCGGTAGAGCATGCTCACCACCTTGCCTTTCTCGAGGTAGAAGAGAAGTTCTTCCCGGTTCAGTAGATACTGGAGCATTGTGGCGTCTCCCGCGAAAGGTTCTCCGAGGCGGTCCCGGATCTCTTCCGCCGGAGTGCCCTGGAGAACGCCGCCGAAATCCATCCAGCCTCCGGCGATTTCGAGAAAGCGCAGGCGGTCCCGGCCGCGGTAGTTCCAGAACACCGCGTTGTGTCCGTGATAGGCGAGGGAGATGGAGGTGATGGCCACATTCCAGTCGGCCAGTTCCAGGGTGTCCACCTCTGCCTGGTCCGGCTTGCCGAAACGTTTTTCCATCATGGCCCGGTTGACGCCGAAGTCGTTTCGAATGCGTCGAAAAAGACGAGAGAGAGCGTCTCCCTCGGGGAGGAGACGGAGATATTTCCCGTAAATCCAGCCTTCGCCGTATTTTTCACTCACCGTGAGGTACCAGGCATACTCCTCGCCGGTGTGACGAACGTCGATCACGAGCAGCTCGCCTGCGTCCATGTCGTCGGTGAACTGGCCGAGGAGCGGTCCCTTCGCCGAAGGTTCACCCCGGAGATTGACCCGCTTTCCCTGGAGCTCCGCCCCCAGCGGCCAGGTGCGCATGTTCTCCAGCGCTTCTCTCGACGGCGTGTCACTCTCCGCAAGAACACAACCCGCAAAGACGAAAAGCAACAGGAGAACTCCTCCGAAAGGACACCCTGTCCTCCGAACGATTCGAAACATTGCGGTTCACCTCCCTCCTGTTCGAAGTTTATCCGTGTTTTCCATGCCGTGCCACGGTTTTTTGCCGCGTACCCTTCGCGTAATCTGTTCCGATCGATATGCGTACAGGAACAGGCGACTACTTCGCGTGGACGAGGAGGAATGTCCTCTTCTCGGAAGTGAGCAATCCCTTGCCGACGCCGAGAACATGTTCTGATTGCACGCCTCCTGACAAGGACATGCGGTATGCTCCACAGCGGCACTTTTTCTTCCTCTACCATCCCCGCCCGCCGCCGCCACCGCCACCGCCGCCGGAGGAGCCGCTGCCACCGCTGCCGGAGGAACGTGTTCCCGACGCGACAGCCCCGACGAAACCCGACGAAAACGAAGCGATTCCCTCGGCGGTCGCGAAAGTGTACGCATCTCCCCGATACCAGGAGGGGGAATAGCGCGCCGCCGCGAGCGTTTTTTCGAAGCGGTTCGCCCAGGTTTTCGCCGTGTCCAGGGCGAAGGCGTAGGGGAGCAATGCCTCGAAGAGTTCCGGTGTTTCCTGCGGTGGTGTCATCTGTTCCATCCGGGAAGTCTCCGCGGTCGCCATGTAGAGGCGCAGGCCCTCCAATTCTTCGGCGAGACGTGCGCCGGAATCGGAGCGAACCTTCATGAGCGGTTTGAAGAACAGCAGGATTGCCGCGCAGAGAAGCGGTGCCGGTGCGGAAACAGGATCCGCCGCAAGGCCTGAGGCGCCACCGGCGAAAGTTGCGCCGATCAGGACGAAGAGGAAAATCCCTGGAAAAAGGATGCGGAGAAAGAAGCGTGTCCCCCAATTACCCTTGCCGGGTGGAATGGGGAGGGAGAGTGGAAGGATGAAAAACGGCCCCGTCAGCATGGCGACGAGAGGTTCCACCCGGGCGATGCCGCCTTTTGACGCGTCGACGATCATGAGGATGAACAGGCCGACGGCGTATATCTCGAAGAGCGCCACGGAAAGCGCCCATTTTCCGAGATTCGCGCTGAAGAGGGGTTTGGCCCGCTCGACGAAACGTTTTTTGAGCTGCGTGAAGGTTTCCTGAATGACAAAGCGATTGTCGCCGGAAAGGAGAAGCTCCCCTTTGCCGCTCACAAAAAGGAAGGTGAGGAGGAGCTGTTCCTCCGCCGTGAGGGAGAGGTGCGCGATCCGGTCGCTGCGGATACGCAGGCGGTACTGTTTTCCCATCACCCTGGAGAGCAGGGAGAGTGCTTTTCCGGCGAGGGCGTTCTCGGAGGCGATGCTGCTCGACAGCGGGGAGTGCTCCTCGATAGTGAGTGCTCCCTTCACGGCAAGACCGAGTACCATGGCGGCGAAACAGTGGTCATCCACGGCCATGGTGCGGACGTAGCGGGCGAATCCCGCTTCGATCCCCTGTGGGGGCGAAAATCGGGGGATGATCGTGCCTGGCCTCGGATCCCGTCCCCAGAGAAACCAGAAGAGAAACGAGATTCCGAGCAACACCACGGGCATGGCCAGATGCAGCGTCCGGTACGGCGAGACGGACCAACGTTGCAGTTCTTCCGCGCCCTTCAGAGGGGGGGACACGATTCCCTTGGACCAGGTGTAGACGACGGTGAGTCCCTCGCCTGGAGCGAGAGTCCGGGTGCTCACGACGGATCCGTCGGGCAGTCTCCGGGCGTCGTTTCCCTTTTCACCCCGGCGCCCCGTGTACCATTCAATGCTTTCAAATCCTTCTCCGGGCCTTTTTCCCGGAAGTCGCAGGGAAAAAGTCGCCTCGTCGATGGGAAAACTCCATGCGTTTCCCGTGACGTTCCAGTACAGTTCGTCGTGTTTCTGGAAAAAACCCAGCCAGCCCGACGTCGCGTAGTCCAGGACGAAAGTGTGTTGTCCGGTGGAGAGAAGACGGTCCGGGTCGCCCAGGCGGATCTCCAGGTTTCCCCCAACGCGGGTGATTTCCCAGGGTGTGGGTTCTCCGTCCAGTGTGGCCTCTCGCAGGGAAAATTTCGTTCGCCAGGTTTTTCCCGATTCGTCCGTGTAATCGGTGGGAAAGACCCGGATGATACCCCGGCGGATTTCCTGTCCTTCGGCGTGCAAGGTGATCTCCTCGCGCAGATTCAGTCCGCCTTCTTCGGTCACCTCTCCCGTGACGGAAAAGGAGACGATGCGCTCCTCCGAGAAAGCTCTCCCCTCGAACAACGACAGAAACAGAATGCAGAGTACCCATAGCACCTGAAACGAGCGGAATCTTCTTTCCATGGATGATTCCCTCCTTTCCTCCGGGAACGTGTTTTCCCGGAAGTACTTCGAAAGGAGCCCCGTACATTACGTTTCGGAGAGAGAAAACCGCGAATCAGGAGCACGAAAAGAACAACGACCGTTTTTTCGAAGAGGAAAGAACGGCTGACGCGATATCTCAAAAGAAGAGGAGCACCCGCCTCGAACCCTGCGAGCAGGGGTGATTTCGAGGCGGATTTTCCGGTTCCTTTCCGATGTCGTTCCCTTGGCCTATTTCAGGGCGATGGAGGTGAACACGGCCTGGATGGCAGGATCGGTCTCGTGGTCCTTGCCGACGAGATTGATGGATATCTTGACCCCGTCCTTGATGCCCGCGTAGTAGGACATGTGCATGGAGGACTTGTCGAAGACGGTCTTGTAGAACGTCAGACCGAGCATCTCCACCTTGTCCGGGCCTGTACCCTTGTTCTGGGATGCGAGGTTCGCCACGCCGCTCTCCGCGTCCTTCTCGGTCATGTTGGATCCGGCCTTTTTGAGTTCCACCATGTAGGAGCCGCTTGAGTTGTAGGTTTGAACCGTGCCGTTTCCGAAATCGCTGAATTCCCATCCCTCGGGAACGAGAAGGCTGAAATCCGCGGACTCCTTCACGGTGCCCTTCACGCTCGCCAGGGCAGCGGCGGCGGCAAGAACCACAAGGGCGACGACAAACGCCAGAAAAACGAACCTGCCTTTTCCGATCATCGTCTTCGAACCTCCTTCGGGAGTTCCAATCTTTCCTTCCGATGCCTTCCCGAGAGCCGTCGGAAAAGATCTTTCTCGGTGTCGTGCCATGTGGGAGGAGGGCGCTGCAACATGTTCGGGGCGGCTTCGTGCCGTTCCCGCGTGCCGATGACGCGAAACGGGTTCGGTTGCATTTTATCTCCCTCCTTCCCGGCCAAGGAGACGGGGTACTACTGAACGACGGCCTTCTTTTCGAAGGGGGCGAGCTGTTCCTCCGGGAACTGCCCTTTCTTGGAATAGATGTATTTCAGCTTGGGCAGATCCTTGAAGATGGAGATGTCCGTGACTCCTTCGGTTTTCTGGAGATCCAGGGCGGAGAGGGCCGGAAGAGCCGCGATGGCCTCCGGATTCCAGACAGTGGAGCGTACCCGATCGTCCGACTCCGTTGCGCTTTGGCGGGTACCCCGTTCCCGAGGGCGACACGGATTCGGTACATTGCCTCGTGCTGGAGACGGCAGCGAGGACGGGTGGAGTGGGTCGCACGCCGTAACCGTACCGGAGCCGTTTTCAAGGTGTAAGCGTGCTCTCTTCCACGGGTTCTTCTTCGAGCGGGGAGAGTTCCGTCGGGTTCTCATGCCATCGGGAGGACGGCTCGGCGGACACCGCCTGCCATGAGGATGTCAATGTCTCCATGCGTTTGTTCACTGCTGGATCGGGCGTGCCGTTCACTCCCTCCAGAAAGACTTCTTCCACGTTCGGGACGGCGAGAAAGAGTTCCTCGGCGCCTTCCGTTTGCCGGAAAGCCTGCAGTGCCGAGAGTGCGAACTCCTTGACGTCACCCAGGCCGAACGCCTCGTGCCAGGGCTGTCCCACCGGGTCGACCAGAGAGAGCACCGTGGTGCGCAGTCCGGGTATGTGCAGATACAAAAACTTGAGGAGTTCCTTTTCCGAAAGGGCTTCCAGAGTGGGTTGCGGGACGGGGCTTTTTTCCAGATCCTTCGGATCCACAAACCCGAGGAGGAGCAGGTCCTTCCGGAAAGCCGTCACGAAGGGAAGCGGATCCTCCGCGACAAAAACCTTGGTCCATCCCGGAACATCGACTACCTGGACAGGCGGTGCGCTCTCTCCGGCGGCAAAGCGTTCCGCCGCGGCAAGGGCTTTCGCGTGGGCCTCGGGCGTTCCCGCAAGTGTCAGATACACGCCGGGAACCTTCGCCTCCAGGAGCGTCGAGAGGGCTTTCGCCTCGCCTCCCGCGACGAGAGAGAACGAGCCGAGGAGGTCTTTCAGGTCGCTGTCGTTCAAACCGTAATGACCGAGAGTGTCCAGCAGATCCGTCACATTCCGTGCATCTTCGTCGCCCGACGCGGCGGCGGCCCGAACTTCCGCCAGAGCGACGTCGGTGATAGGCAGCCTGCCTCGGGCGGCGAAGAAGGGTGCCTGTTCGCCGAAGAGCGGCAGTGGGTGTGGCGGCAGAGGCGTGAAGGCAGACAAGGCCTCGTCGGAAAAGAACACCCTGGCGAGGTTGAGAAAGGCCGACAGACGCCACCCTTTCTCCTGGGGGGTGAAGCCCAATTCCATGCGGAAGGGGACGTCCCTAAGGGGGAGAAACTCCCCCATTTCCTCCTGGATGGATTGCACGAACATGCCGTTGTCGGCAAAGTAGAGAAAATCGGGCGTCGTGTATTTTCTTGGAATGACCAGACGTTTTCCGGCGTTCTCCAGTGCCTCCAGTCCGGCGGTGAGATCCTCGGGAGCGAAGCCGAGAAGAAGCGTGTCTTCCTTGGCGGTGACCATTGCCAGGACCATGCCGTCGGAGATGATCAGATACGTGGCGTTCTCGTGGAGAACGAAGTCGAAAGCGCCTTCAGCGGGATTGTCGAGAAGGGCGTCGAGATCGCCCGGTTCCGCCGTGCCACCGGCGATGCGGTCGAGGATCGTGCGTTTTTCCGGGCCGAAGGAAAGCGCTCCCTGGAGACGGAAGACCCAGTCTTTGTACCCGAAGGAGACCGCGACGGATTTGACGGGAACGCCCCGGAGCCATTCCGCGACAAGTGCCCCTTCCGGGAACATGGTTTCCACCGACGAAGCGAGTTCGGTTGCCATGTCCTTCACATTTTCCAGGACCACCACGGCGAAGATCGCGTCCTCGGGCCAGGGTGCGAGGGCATTCCTGGGAGTGGCTAGGGCGGGAACGGCGATCAGGCAGAGGAGCACGCAGAGAAGAGCGAGAGTTCGTTGCCGATGCATGGGGATACCTCCTTTCCGAAAAGAACATCGGGGATGCGTCATTTCACGAGGAGCGCCACGGCGATCCCGGCGACGATAAGGGCTATCCCCAGGTAGAATTGCGTCCTGGCGCCGCTTTCTCTGCTCTTGATCACCTCATCCTCGGATTTCACCGACACGATGAAGGGTTTCCCCTTTTCCGAAGGGCTTCCGATCCGCAATTCTCCCGAGGAATCCTTTGCTTCTCCCACGACGTAGAGCGGGTGCCCCAAAGGGATGATCTTCTCCGAATAACGGAAGCCCAGGGTTTTCGTTCCCGTCTGGATGGAGGCTGCGTTGAAAAAGGAGTAGGTGCGGTTGCTCTCGTAGGGCTCGAAGCGGTCGCTTCCATCCTTCAGGTCCAGGGAGGCTCCGTCGAGGTCGAGGGGAATACGGATCCCTGCGGATTCCAGATAGAGCGGAGAGGCGCTTTTCTGGGAGGAGACGTTCTCGGAGGAGCGTATCCTGCGCCGTTGGACGTTCCCTTTTTCGTCCCTGGTCGTCTCCTCGCGCTCGAACTGGCGTTCCACGGTGGCGACAAAATAGGCGCAGGGGATATTTCCGTGGGGGGAGCGGAGTTCTCCCTCCGTTGCGGCTTTTCCGTTGGTTTCGACGAACTCCCGGTAGTTTCCCGAAAACCCCTGCTCGGTGATGGCCTTCCACGCGGCGTGGAGTTCCGCGAGAGGTGTGGCCTTCAGAAATTTCAGTTCCGTGACGACGCCCTCGCTCTTTTTTTTCTGGATGAAGGCGAGATAGGTGCCTCCCAGAGCGAGAACCGCTCCTATTCCAAGAGAAAGCGGGCTCATGGACATCTCTCCTCTCCGGTCCTTTTCTCGAATGGCGACACTCTCCGGCGAGCCGCGTTTCCACTTCTTCGTCCGGGATTTTTTCCGAACCGCTCCGTTCCTCCGGCGAATCTCCGGGCCTCCTTGTTTTGCGCTCGATCCGGGCTCGGGCCGTCAGAAGAGCGCCTTCAGAATGTCGTCGTACTGGTCCGCGTAGGCGGCGACGGTCTGGAGCGCGCCGAGCAGTTCGTTTTTGTCGAGATTGGCCCCCGCCAGCGAGCAGGAGAACATGATCGTGCCGTCGAAGACGAGGCTGAATGCCCCAAGGGGTACCGTGGCATTCAGCCGGAGAAGTTTCTCGCAGAGGCCCTCCTTCGACGGATCCACGTTTTCCACGAGATAGGAGAAGACACGGACGAGTACATCCTCGGCATGCCAGGAGAGAACCTGGATCTGGATGGTGGCGCTGCCGAAGGGAAAGGAGTGGAGATCCTCCACGCTGGTCAGATCCTCCGGGTCGAAGAGTTCACCGAGAAGCGCCGTAACGGTGTTCTTCGTCTTCGCCAGAAGTGCCTCGTTGCTTCCGTCCTTGAGCAGGGCGAACTTGCGCATGATCAGACCCCTCCTTGTCCCATCTTTTCCATGAGCTTCGCCATCTCTGCTTCGAGCTGCTGGTCTTTTTCCAGTTTTGCGAAGGGGTCATCCTGAGGAAGGGTGCCTCCCATTTCGGAGAATGCCTGGGCTTCCGCCTCCATACCCTCGATTTTGCGTTCCATTTTCTCGAATTTGGCAAAGGCTCCGCTTCCCGTGGCGGTTCCCATGGCGGTGGAGAATTCCTTCTGCGCCTTCGCTGCCTGAGATCTCGCCACGAGAGTGGATTGTTTCATCCGTGCCTCGTCGAGTTTCATTTTTAACGCATCGAGCTGGGTGCGGAGCTGTGCGGTGGTGGCGGAAGCCTGAGCGGTCATGGTCTCATACTGTTTCGCCTGCCCGTCGAAGGACAGTTTCTTCTCCAGCGCCTGGCGGGCCAGATCGGCGTTACCGGCCTTCATCGCCATGCCGGCTTTTTCTTCCCACTGGCGTGCCTGTTCGCTCGCGGCCGCGTGCTGTTTGCGGAGGCTCTGTTCGTTTGCCATGGCCTTTGCCAGGGAAGAGGTGGCTTTTGTGAGCCCTTCTTCCATCTCCACGATCATCTGCTTGACCATCTTTTCCGGATCCTCCATGCGGTCAAGCATGTCATTCACGTTGGCTTTGAAAATGTCCGTCATTTTGCCGAAAATGCTCATTGCCGCACCTCCTCCGTGCACGTTTTCGGGGTGCCTGATTTGATGCTTTACGCCCGAACGGATATTGCCCTTTGCCTTCTCCGGCTCCCGGGGCGTCATGTCCGGAGTGTCTTTTCGGGAGCGTGCTTACCGAAGTCCCAGCCTGGTGGCGATTTCCGTGATCCGGGATGCCCGGTCTCCTCCGATGACATGCAGTTTGCGGTAGATGTGACGGAGATGGGTTTTCAACGTGTTCCGGGTGATGGCCTCGGAATCGGCTATTTCCTCGTTGCGCCGCTCCTCGAGAAGGAGCAGGACGATGCTCGCCTCCTTTTTTGTGAGAGAAAAAGGATCGAGTTGCAATCGCAGTAAAAGCGCCGCTCGAGTCGGGCTTCTACCGCGCCTTTCCCGAAGTTCGCCATCCTGGTGCTCTGGAAGGTGCGTTTTCTCGCTCACGGAACGTCCCCTCCCGATAAGGAATTTTCGAAAGCAAATGCAAATGCTTATGTGAATAAACGACGCGTCATAGAAAAATCAAGAAATCGCTTCTGTCCGTACTCTATGAATCCGCTTTCAAAAGTAGAGGAAGTCTCTCCACCTGTCCATCACCCCTCGGGGAAGAGTGCGGGTAGGATTTCCCGCCGATTTCGTGAAGAAACAAGGGTGGTTTCCCCCACCCTCCATCGGAGGGGAAGGGACTTGCATTCATTGCGCTGGAACGTTTTCGTTCGACTTAAAAAGGGGGAGTGACCCGGAGCGATATGCTCGTGGAGATTCCGAGAGAACGTTTCGGGGAGGGGGTATGGGGTGAGACAAAGACCTTCCCGAGAAATCAGGAAGAGGCTGTTCTGTCTGCGCCGAAAAGTCCTGGGAGTTCCTTTCGGCTGGAAATCGCCAGTTTGCGATAGATGTTGCGCAGATGGTACTTGAGTGTATTCCGGGAGATGACGAGGCGAGTGCACATCTCCTGATCCTTGAGCCCTTGGAGCAGGAGCAGGACGATACTGCTTTCCTGGCGGGTCAGGCCTAAAGATTCGAGGCGAAGGCGGAGGGAGAACTCCTGCAGTTCCGTATCGACATCGCCGTTCGCACGGTCCTCTTTTTCGGGGTGGGAGACGTTTTTTTCGCCGTGGTGCTCTTCTGTGGAGGCAAGAGGTTCCGTCTGTCCGGAGGATAATGCTTCGGCGGCATGATGTGTCTGGAGGAAAAGCGGTGGCGCGGAGCGGTTTCCCGAAACAGAGGGAAGGGGGGTGTCAGGGGATTGGTCCCTGTCCGGAGGGAGGCCGTCGCCGCCGGAGTTTCGGTTTCTCGCCGGGCCTTCAGGGACGTAGAGTGCGCAGAGAAGCAGAAGGATGGCGGTGAGGAAGGGGGCGAGATAGGCATGCCCCTCGGCGAAGAGTGAGAACGTTGTTTTTGCGACGGCAAGAGGGTTGAGTGTTCCCATCGCGAGGGCTCCGGAGATGAGGAACAGACCGAAATGGAGCACCGAGTCCTTGTGGGGGCCCGCGGAGCGGCCCCATCGGAGAAGGAGAAGCCAGGCGTAGAGATCGAAAATGGCAAGCCCGCCTTCCAGCAGGTAGGCGGAGATTCCCGAGAGTCTGGGCAGGGGGAGCAGAAGAAAGCTCGCTCCCACGAGAAAGAGAGAGAAGCGATAGAAAGGGCTGGGAAGTTTCCGGGATGTCACGGAAAGAAGTCCGAGGGCGACGAGCGGCGCCACGCCCCGGGCCACGAGATAGTTGTCGTACGCATGGTGGGAGAGCGTGGAGGTGAGCAGGGAGAACATGCCGCTTCCAAGACCGTAGAGGATATAGGCGATCGTGAGAAACAGGGCGAATCTCCAGGGGCGGAGCGTTTCCGTATCGACCTTCTCCGAAAACGTGCTGCTCGCTTCTGCTGGCGGTGGCGCGGTGAAGAGGAGCAATGCGGAGACGACGGGCCCCGCGAAGGGCAGCAGAGTGGCCGCACCGTTCCACGCGGAGGCGTAGAGTACGGAGAGGACGGCGAAAAAAGCGGCGAGAGCGTAGGCGAGCGCCGCCTCCTGCCTGGGAAGAGTGCAGAAGGCGGCTGCCCATCCTCCTACGAGGAAAGCCGTTCCCGCTCCGGAGAGGCCGGAGGCGAGAAGAATCGTTCCTTCGCCGAAGAGGGAGCCCAGCGAGGCGGCAAGCGGAAACGCAAGGGCCAGAATGCCGCCGGACAACTGAAGAAATCGTCTTCCCGGAAGAAAGCCCGGAGACCGAGCCGCGATGGCAACGGCGAGAAAGGAGAAAATGTGCGCTGCAAGAAAGACGAAGGCGGGAAGGGCGTTGCCTTCGGGAAAGAGATCGTTTCGAACGAGACCGGACAGGGCGTCTCTTCCCCGCATGAGCGTGTCGAGCCATCCCAGGAGGAGGCCGAAGCCGATCGCGATACGGACGATGGTGCGTTCTTCGCGAGAAACGGGCATTTTTCGACCTCCGTGTCGTCCTGCCGTACCCCCGAAGTCGTTACGTTTCGGTGGCCCTTCCCGGCTGTATGGATCTCGTCTCTTTTTCTGAAAAGCGAACTGCTGAATCATTATGCATGAAAAGCCTTCGATTACGACAGTATCGAAGGTCCCTGTCGCACGTCACAGCAGTCCTTATTTCTCTGATTCCTTCGGCTCACTTCTTTCGCTTCTTCGCGGTTTCCGCCAGCTCCCTGACGGCGTCGAGAGCGCGTTGTACCTCGTCTCTCGTGTTATAGAGGGAGAGACCGAGCCGCACGAGTCCGCCCTGCTCGAGAAGACCGAGGATTTCGACGGGACGGATGGCATAAAAGTCGCCGTCCCAGGCACAAATGGCTCTTTCGTTCAGGAAGCTGCAGATTTCAGGCGGTCTGTGCCCTTCGAGCGTGAAAGAGACGGTGGGGGCCCTGCCGGGGGTGGTGAAGGACGGACCGTGGACGGTCACGCCGGGAATGTTCCGGAGTCCTTCGTAGAGTTCCTTTGCAAGGACGTGTTCGGCCTCGCCGATGCGGTTCATCGCACTTGTGATCTTTTCCCGGAGGTCCGTCCCGTCTCCGAAGGAGGCGATGTACTCCACGGCGGCCTTGACACCCGCGATGGCGGCGTGATTCAGCGTTCCCGTCTCGATGCGGAAGGGTGCTCGCTGATCCTGGGTGCGGAGACGGTCGGGGTTCAGACGCTCCAGAAGGCCTTCCCTGGCATAGAGGATACCCACGTGGGGGCCGTAGAACTTGTAGGCGGAGCAGAGGAGGAAGTCCAGCCCGAGCGCGCGCACGTCCAGAGGAAAGTGCGGTGCTCCGTGTACGGCATCCACCAGGAGGAGGGAACCAACCCGATAGGTGAGTTCCCTGGCGAGGGCGATGTCGTTCACCGTTCCGAGAGCGTTCGAGGAGAACCCCAGAGCCGTCAGGCGCGTTCGTTCGTTCGTTTTACTCCGGAAATCGTCGTAGTTCAGCGTTCCATCTTTCCGGAGGGAGATCTCCCGAACCAGAACGCCCTTTGAGCGGAGGCGGAGCCAGGGGCCCCGATTGGCCTCGTGGTCGAGCTGCGTGATGAGCACTTCGTCTCCGGGTTGGAGGGTGGATTCCAGGGCATGGCTCAGGGAGAAATTCAAGGTGGTCATGTTCGCTCCGAAAGAGATGGTGTGCGGCCCTTCCGCACCGAGAAACGTCGCCATGGCCTTACGGGCCTCTTCGATGACGCAGTCCGATTCCTGTGTCGTGACGAAGAATCCGTGGGAATTGGCATTGCAGTTCGAATAATAGTGCACCATGGCTTCGATGACGTACCGGGGGATCTGTGTTCCTCCCGGCCCGTCCAGATAGGCCAGCGGCAGGCTGTTGTGCGTTCTGGAAAGTGAGGGGAAATCCTTGCGCCGCTCGGAAAAGATTGTTTCGGATTTCGTGGTGCGCGTCGTCTTTTTCACTGCGAAGACCTCCTTCGTGGCGGTATGTGGTTTCCTGTTGCTGCGCAGGATGGAGATGTCGTTCCGAAATCGTTTCGCTCGCAAAAACCAGCATACTCCAGATCTTTCCTCCGGGGAACGTTCGTTTGTGTGAGTTTTGGCTGTTTGCTTCTCCCCGTCGATCTGGCAGAATAGAGGCATGGATTTCCGATAGGGGGGTTGGGTATGTATCGCACGCCTCATCCTCCGGGCGGAAACGTTCCCCGGAGGATGAGGAAGCTCTCCCTGTCCTCTCCGGAGATGTCTCAGCCGGAAAATACCAGGGTCGGGAGTGCTGACGTTTGCGGAGAGGCGAACTCTGTGACGGCAGGTCTTTTCGATCCTGAGAAATGGAGGTCGCTCGATGACATTGTGTGACGAAGAAACCCCTGGGAGAAACGTCGTTGAAGGAGGGTCCGTCTCGAAACGGGCCGTGCTTGTTGTCTCCGCGATCACGGCGTTCCTCTCGCCCTTCATGATTTCCGCGGTGAACATCGCTCTCCCGGCGATTCAGGAGGAATTCTCCGCCGGTGCGATTCTTCTGAGCTGGGTCGCAGCGGCGAACCTTCTCGCCACAGCGATTTTTCTCGTTCCTGCGGGCAAAGTCGGAGATATGTACGGGAGAAAACGTGTCCTCGCCCTGGGGCTCGGCCTGTTCACTCTCGCCACGGTCGGGGCGTGGGCAGCTCCTTCCATGGCGCTCTTTCTCTCCTTTCGGGCTCTTCAGGGTGTGGGGGGAGCGTTCATGCTCACTTCCGGCATGGCCATCCTCTCCTCGGTCTTTCCTCCGGGGGAGCGAGGAAAGGCTCTGGGAATCAACGTTGCGGCGGTCTACACGGGAGCCTCCGCAGGACCCTTTCTCGGCGGGTGGCTCGTGCATCAGCTGGGATGGCGGGGAATCTTCTTGGCCAATGCGGCGGTGGGCGTTTTCGCCCTCCTTCTCATTTTCCGGTTCATACGGGCCGAGTGGGTGGAGGCGCAAAACCGGAGGATCGACGTCAGAGGAGGCTTCATCTACGGATGCGCTTTGGTGTGCCTCATGCTGGGAACATCCCGTCTTCCTTCCTGGAATGGAACCCTTCTCGCCCTGACAGGGGCCGTTTTTCTCGTACTCTTCGTCCGGCGTATGCGTGCCGCCGAGGATCCCCTCTTCGACGTGCGCCTCTTCGAAGCGAACCGCGTGTTCGCCTTCTCCAACCTCGCCGCACTGGTGAACTACGCGGCTACATTCTCCGTCGCCTTTCTGTTGAGCCTCTATCTCCAGTACATCAAAGGCATGTCCTCCGGCGAGGCGGGGTTGATTCTGGTGGTGCAGCCCGTGCTGCAGGCCATCTGTTCGCCCCTTTCGGGTCGTCTTTCCGACAGGGTGGAACCCCGCGTTCTCGCTTCCTCGGGCATGGGGCTCACCGTCCTGGGGCTCGGCCTGCTGATTTTCCTCGGCCGGAACACGTCCCTGACCTATGTGTCCGCAAGCCTGGCACTTCTCGGTGTCGGATTCGGTCTTTTCTCCTCGCCGAACATGAACGCCATCATGGGTTCCGTGGAAAGCCGCCACTACGGGATCGCCTCCGGCTCCGTGGCGACCATGCGTCTTCTGGGGCAGATGCTCAGCATGACCGTCACGGCCATGACATTCGCCATGCTTCTGGGGCATGGCGATATCGATCCTTCCCGCTACGACGCCTTTCTCCGGAGCGTCCGGATCTGTTTCACCGCGTCGGCATTCTTCTGTTCCGTCGGAATCTGGTTCTCTCTTTCCAGAGGCACGTTGCATCATGGTCGCCTCGGATGACCGACTTTTCTTGTCCGGCGGCGAGGGGACGGGCGATAGTGGAAGACACCTGGGTGATTTTCGGAAATTCTTTGGGTTTTTCTCGTCTTCCCCTATCATTGGACGTGGTTGCCGGGGTGCTCTCCCGACACGAGCGCGCGCGTTATCGGCCGCTCGTGTCGCCGGGAAGTGCGGGTACGGGATTCAGCCCCGGAACTTTCGTTCCGTTCGGGGGTGCCACTCTTCTTTGGAGATTCGTGAGAAAGAGGTTTGCACGAGACGTGTGGGTCGGAGGAAAGAACGAATGACTTCGGAACTTGTTTCGGTGCTGAAGGAATTGAATTTCACGGAATACGAAGCGAAAGCCTATATGGCTCTCCTGAAAAACGCGCCGCTTTCCGGATATGCCGTATCGCTGCAGTCCGGGGTTCCGCGCTCGAAAATCTACGAGGTTCTCGGAAATCTGGTGACCCGGGGAGATGTCTTCGTGAACAACGAAGAGACTCCGGTCTACATGCCTTTGTCCCCGGAGGAACTGATTTCACGGAGAAGGCACGATGCGGAGCGCCGGTTGGACGTTGCGCGGGAATGTCTGAATACCTATGCCCGTTCGGTACGTACGCTCGAGGGCATCTGGAACATCTCGGGGCGCGGGGCCATTCTGGACCGCGTTCGGGATGGAATCGCAAAGGCCGGGCAGCGTATCCTGCTGGAAATCTGGCGAGAGGACGCGGAGGAGCTTCTGTCCGCGCTGCGGCAGGCAGGCGAAAGAGGAGTGCGTATCGTCATCGTTTCCTACGGGGCTCTGGATATCGACTTTGCTGAGGTGTACCACCATGACATGAGCGAGCAGATCACCTCGGAGTACGGTGGCCGGTGGATCGTGTTCAGCGTGGACGACCGGGAGGTGGTGGCGGGTATTCTTTCCCTGGGAGAAAGCAGCCGCGCCGCGTGGACGATGCATCCGGGACTGGTCATGCCCATTACCGAGGTGATCATTCACGATCTCTACATCATGGAAATCCTCAAGGAATTTCGTGGGGTCCTGGAGGAGAGATTCGGAGCCGACCTTGTGGCGTTGCGAAACAAGTTCATGATGGACGACACCCTCAAAAAACACTACGTTCCTTCCGTCCTTCAGAAGTAACCCTCAAGCGGAGAGGCGCTCCGAAGAATTTTTCCGGAGCACCTCCCCGTGTTTTCCTCTCCGAAGGCCGTCGCGAGACTCTCCGCGATATGGAGCGGTGTCCGACGCTGCGGTCGGAATGCTCTCTCACAGGAGACCGAGTTTTTTCGTCAGCCTGTTTATGGTGCTTTTCTGTCCGATGAGCGCAATGCCGGTGTACTCGATATCCTCGGTCTCGATTCGCGTCATGGCCTCCATGAATTCCACGTAGCTTTTCGTCCGCTGTCCCTGAACCGGAAAATCCACCACATCGCATCCTTCAGCGATGGCTTTTTCCCGGAGTTCTCTCAATTCCTCCCGAGACGCACATAACATGGGGATTCCTGTGGGTATCAGGCCCGGATGGGCGACTCCCGACGCGTCCACCAGAGGCGCACCGACGAGGACCGGATGTCGTTGTCCTGCCGTGAGAGCGATGACGGCAACGGCATTTGCGAGATGTCCCCCCGTCAGGCTTTTGTCCATGACGAGCACACAGCGGTTCGGTTTTTCCTGCAGGGGAATTTCCAGAGAATGGCACGTGGTGACGAAACTTTTTTCGCTCATGGGTGCTCCCTCCTCGAGAATAGTAGCCACTAAGGTAGTCACTAAAAAGCATAGGTGTTTTCCTGCTCATCGTCAAGAGGGGATGTCGGGTGGTTTCTCTCTTGACAAAGGGAGAGGGACTCCGTAACATACCGTCCAGTCGGTTCAGTTGCGTTTGACGCAACGCGAAGGAGGAACGGCAATGAGTTCCAGGGCGAACTCCCGAGACATGATTCTCGATGCCGCGGAGACTGTGGCTGTCGAGACGGGGGCGGCGAATTTGAGTCTCGATGCCGTGGCCGTGCGGGCAGGTTTCAGCAAGGGTGGTCTGCTCTATCATTTTCCGACGAAACATGCGCTTCTTCAGGCATTGATCGAGCGTTTCATCGAAGAACACGAAGAAACGCGGTTCGAGGTGCGGAAAAGGTTGCCGGAGACCCCGAGCCGGGAACTGAAAGCGCACGTGCGTGCCTGGGATGCATGCTTCGGTTCAGGGCGCGAAACGGGGAGGAAAAGGATCCACGCGGCGCTCCTCGCTGCGGTGGCCCATGATTCCTCGATCATGGAGCCGCTCAGGAAAAAGTACAGATGGATCTTTGAGCAGATCGTGGCTTCCGGAGTTTCTTTCGAGCGGGCGGCGATCGTCTGTCTTGCCGTGGACGGAATCATGCTCATGGATGTCCTCGATGGCCTTCCTTTCGACGAAGGGGAGGTGAAGCGGATTGTGGAGGCGCTGCTTCGCTTCGCCGGAGAGGCTGATTCGGAATAAGGCGGGTACTCGTTTTTTCGGAAATGGTTGCGGAAAAGGCGGCTTGTTTCTCCGAGGGCTGCCGTACAGATGAGGGGGAAATGTTCCCGAAGAGGAAAACATTTTCCGCCGCATGCCGGAAGATTCGGCGGAATCCGGGGCGAAAGGGAAATCGGGGGATGACGATGAGGAACGGATGGAAAAAGCGGAAACGTCTCGGTTTTGTCGTCCTGTTGTCGCTCCTGGTCACCACCTGCGGGCTTTCGAAAAATGTGGAGCGGGCCGATTCGGAAAGCTCCGGCGATACCCTCTCAGGTAGAACGGCGCTTCCGGAAGGGAACGGCCGTGACGCCGTGATCGTTGTGCTGGAAAAAGCGGGGTCCGCTCGTTTCGAAGACGTCATCAAGGTTCAGGGGAACCTCAAGGCGAAGAACTTCGCACTGGTTTCCTCCCGGACGGACAATCTCATCGAGGAAATTTTCGTCCGGGAGGGAGATCGTGTCGTGGGAGGCGAAACGAAGCTGTTCCGGCTGGACAGTCTGCGCCTCGAAAAAGAAGTGCAGATTGCCCAACGGGACCTCCAGTCCGCTCGTTTGGGCATGCAGGAGCAGGCGGCGAACCTCCAGAAGACCGAGGTGGAGCTCCGGAAGGCCGAGATCGACTACCGGCGCTACAAGAACCTCTACGATGAGGGGACGGTGAGCAAAAGTGCGCTCGAAGAGCGGCAGAGCCTCTATGAGCAGTTGCTTTCCCTTCAGCGGCGCGCCAGGAGTCTCGTCGATCTCGCCAAAGAGGCGGAACGAAAGGCTCTGAGCGCCTTGGCCATTGCGGAGAAGGAGCTGCGCGACGCCGTCACCGTGGCGCCCCTCGACGGAATTGTGAGTCAACGCATGGCCGAGCCGGGAGAGATGGCCAGCAAGGGAAAACCCATTCTGCGCATCGACGACGTAACGGCTCTGGAGGCATCGGCGTTTCTGCCGGGGCAGTTCTACGCCAGAGTCATTCCCGGAGAGACCATAGTGCACATCGGTACTCCGGATTGGGGTCCCGAGGACCTGGTGGTGACGTACAAGAGCCCCGTGGTCGACACGACGCTCCGCACGTTCGAGATCAAGTGCGATATGAAGGGGGACGGTCTCCGCATCGTCCCCGGGGTGCTTGCGGACATGAGGATTGTTCTTGCCTCGCACGAAGGACTGGGTGTCCCTCTGACGGCCGTTTTGGAGAGAGGGGGCGCCAAGGTCGTCTTCGTCGCACGCGATGGTTTTGCCCGCATGGTTCGCGTCGAGACGGGACTCGAAACGGCAGGTCGTGTGGAAATCACCGGGGGTGACCTGACATCGTCCGACATGGTGGTGGTGAAGGGGCAGTTCCTTTTGAACGATGGCGCACCTCTTCGAACGCAGTCGGAGGCCCGGTAGAATGTTTCTGTCCGATGCTTCCCTCCGCCGCCCCGTGGCCATGGCGTGTCTTCTCATCGCCCTCGCCGGGCTCGGGTTCAATGCCTACCGCAAGATGGCGCTGGAGCTCATGCCCAAAATGGATGTCCCGTACATCACCGTCACGACCGTCTGGCCGGGAGCGACTCCGTCGGATCTGGAGACCGATGTGGCCAAGCGGATCGAGGATGCCGTCTCCGCCGTGGATGGCCTCAAGCATGTCACGTCCATTTGTATGGAAAACGTGGTCAATACGGTGCTGGAATTCCACCTCGGCGTGGATGTGAACGTGGTTGCCACGGATGTGAGAGAGAAGATCGACCTCGAGATGAGCAAGTTTCCCGAGGGTGTGGAGAAACCGGTGGTGCAGAAGTTCGACATCAACGCAACTCCCATCGTGACGCTCGTTCTCACGGGAGATCTTCCTGTGGACGATCTCTACGATTACGCGGACAATACGCTCAAGGACCGCCTTTCCGTCATCTCCGGTGTGGCCAATGTGGAACTTCTCGGCGGCGCAGAGCGGGAGGTGCATGTGCGCCTCGACAGAGATGCCCTCGCCGCGGCGGGACTTTCCTCCGTGCACATTCTCCAGGCCCTTCGGGAAGGAGTGAACAGCACTCCCGCAGGACGCGTGCGCGACTACGGTTCGGAATACTCGGTCCGCTTCGACGCCGAATATTCCTCCGTGCGCGACATCGCATCCCTTCAGGTGGCGGGAAGGGACGGAGCGCGGCGTTATCTTCGGGATCTCGGCGAGGTGACTCTGGGAACGGAGGAACGGCGTACCGAGGCATTTCTCGACGGAAAACAGGGAATCAGCATCCGCATTGTGAAGAAGGCCGACGCCAATGCGGTGGAAGTGGTGGAGAACGTTCGGGACGCCGTGGAGCGGCTGCGGACGATGCTTCCCGGCGGCATGAAGCTCGTCTGGGTTTCCGACGAGGGCTCCTTCATTCAAGCCACGGTGGACAGCACCACCGGCAACATTTGGCAGGGGATCCTCCTCACGGCGGCGATCCTTTTCTTTTTCCTCTACAATTTCCGATCCACCTTCGTGGTGGCCATCTCCATGCCGCTCACCATCGTCATCTCCCTCTTTTTTCTCAACCTGCTCGAGTTTTCCCTCAATATCTCCACCCTGCTCGCCATTGGTCTCTCCGTGGGAATTCTTGTGACGAACTCCCTCGTCGTGCTGGAGAGTGTGGTGAGCCGTTTCCGTGAAGGAAGCGAGCCCTGGGAGGCCGCACGGCGGGGAACGGCCGATGTGGCCATTGCCGTCATTGCCAGCGCGGGAACGAACGTGGTGGTTCTCCTGCCCATCGGCCTCATGGGAGGGCTGATGGGGATCTTCTTTCGCCCCTTCGCGCTGACGGCACTTTCGGTGAACCTTGTGTCCCTCTTCATCTCTTTCACGCTCACGCCCATTTTGTGCGCCGTTCTTCTCCGCGCCGGGGGGCGGCAGGATTCCTTCCTCAATCGCATGGAGCGTCGCTGGAACACACTATTGCAGAAGGCCGCTGAAGTGTACGCGGCTTTTCTTCGGAGGCTTGTGGCGCGGCGTTGGGTTGCCGTGCTCTGTCTGTGCCTGGTGGCGGGCATCTTTGCCCATTCCCTGTCGCTGATGCCGCGGATCGGTTTCAGTTTCTCTCCTGAAATCGACAGGGGCGAAGTCTTTGTCAAGTTCGAATATCCCACGCGGCAGGATCTTCCGAGGAGTGTGGAGCGGATTCAGGAGGCGGAAGCACTGCTGCGCGATCTGCCGGAGCTGCGACATCTCTATTCGAGCGTGGGGAAGGTGGACAGTCTGCCCGGCCAGGTCTCGGAAGGCGTCTATCTGGCCCAGATGCTCCTCAAGTTCTCGGACAAGACGAAGCGTGCGTTCGGAATGGATGATATTCTCGACGAAATACGGAGACGTCTTCGCAATTATCCGGACAGCATCGTCACGGTGAACGTCGGGGATCTCATTGGAGGGCAGAGCATGCCTGTGGAATTGGAGGTCGCCGGGGAAGAGTTCGTCGAATTGGACCGCATCGCGTTGGCGATACAGGAAATGGCGAAAGGCCTTCCGGGATTCGTCGATCCCGACACGTCCGTTCGGGAGGGAAAACCGGAACTTCGTGTGATCCCGCGACGGGCCATCCTTTCCGACAGCGGCATGTCTCCCCAGTCCCTGGGGGTGCTTCTCCGTGCGAATCTTGAAGGAATGAAGGGAGGGGTCTACCGCAGCGGAGCGCGGACGTTCGACATCCGGGTGAAACTTGCGGAACGGGAAGGAAAGAAACAGGTGGAAGAGTTTCAGATCCCCGGCTCCTCGGGGATACCGGTCATGCTCGCAGGGTTTGCCGATATCGAGGAACGTCGCGCTCCCGTGCAGGTCACCCGCTCCGACAAACAGCGCGTGGCGAAAGTCTTCTCGAATCTCCTGCCCGGAGTTCCCCTCGGTACGGCGGGAGAGATGCTGACGAATGGCATCGGCCGCAACGGGCTGCTTCCTCCAGGGTACGAGGCTCGTCTCCGCGGGGACTATGAGCGCATGGGCGATGCCGGAGCGGAGTTCGGAGAAGCCATGGTGCTCGCGATCTTTCTTACCTATCTGACCCTTTCGGCGATCATGGAATCCTTCAAGCGCCCTCTCCTGATCCTCGCCACGATTCCTCTCGCCCTGATCGGCGTTCTGTGGGCGCTCTTTCTGACGGGGGAGAGCATGTCCATTTTCGTCCTGCTCGGAACGGTCATGTTGGTGGGAATCGTGGTGAACAACGCCATCCTCGTGGTGGATCGCATGCAAACTCTCCGCGCGGGGGGCGTGGAAAGCAGGGAAGCCATGCTTCAGGCTCTGGTGGATCAATTCCGTCCCGTGGTGATGATTACCCTGGCGGCGGTGCTCGGCATGCTCCCCCTGGCGATCGCGCGGGGTTTGGGAAGCGAACTCAACAACGGCATCGGAATCGCCTCTGCGGGAGGGATTGCCATCTCGGGCATACTGGCCCTCTTTGTCGTGCCACTGATACATCTCGTGGGAGTTTCTGTACGTAGGGATCTCATGTCCCGTTCCAGGAGGAAAGCTCCCGTCGGATCGTGACGAGAATCTTGGAAAGGCGCAATTCCTGTCGGGCCTGAAAGGCCCTGTTTCGCCCACTCCTTCCCAGACGAAAAGCGCCCCTGCTTAACGGGGGCGCTTTTCGTTCGCTTTTTTCCTGCAGCAAGACCTCGACGTGTATGCGGTCCTAAAGAACGGCGATGTTTTGGGGAGGTACGGCGAAACGGCAGATCGCCCCCTCCTCAAAGGAGTTCTGCGGAAAATTTGCGGTAGCGCATTCTATCTGCCACTGTGTTCCCGCCGTCTCGACGGTGAGGCGAAGTATGCCCCCTAGGTGTATCGCCTCCACGATGTGTCCCTTGAAGAGATTCGTTTCAAGGAACGGGTCCACGGGAGCGTCGGGGTGAATCAGTTTTATGTCCTGAGGGGCGACGAAGACCGCAGCGGCCCGGCTCATTTTTCTGTTTTTCCCTGGCGAGGAGTGGAAAGAGCCACGCTCTTCGTCGCAGGGAGATGCGGCGAGGAGTCTTTCGGAAGTGATTTGCAGGATTCCGTCCTCCCAGGAAAAACGGGGTCCTTCCGAAGAAAGGCGGAGCTCCCCCCGGAGAAATGTTCCCCACCCGAGAGCTTTCCAGTGGAGTTCCGAAAGAGGAGTTCCCCAAAGCTTTTCCACGGGGAGTGCCCCCGCGAAACGTCCCTCCGTGACGAAGGTCATGCGATCCCCGAGGGCGCACACATCCTCCACGGAATGCGTCACGTACAGCATGGGAACACCGCTTTCACGCTGGAGTTTCCGGAGTTCCCGCCGCAGATTGCGGCGGACCGGCCCGTCCAGGGCGCTGAAGGGTTCGTCGAGGAGCAGCAGATCCGGCTCCGGAGCCAGTGCCCGTGCCAAAGCCACTCGTTGTTGCTGTCCCCCGGAGAGTTCCGAGGGAAAACGCTCCTCGAAATGCGCCATACCTAGGCGGGAAAGCCAGAGGCGAGCCTGTTCCCATTCGCCGTGGCGTGGCGGTTTCTTTCCGGGTCGGGAAAAAATCTCCCGCGCTGTCTCAAAAAAGTACTTTCGGAATGGTTTTGCCGGCACAGGGGCGGTCCGTGCGTTTTCGGAACGCTCTCTACCTATACCGTAGGCGACGTTTTCCAAAACGGTGAGGTGGGGAAAGAGGGCCAGATCCTGAAAGACCATGCCTATTCGCCGTTTTCCGGGAGGAACGCAAACATGATTTTCCGTATCGAGGAGAACTGTGTCATCAAGGACGATGCGCCCTCTCTCTGGGTGTTCAAACCCGGCGAGGAGGCGCAGGGTGAGGCTTTTCCCCGCGCCACTCGGGCCGAAAAGCACGGTGACCTCCCGATAAAGGTCGAGTTCGGCGTTGAGCTGGAAAGTCCCTTTCCGGAGGAATGCCCGTGCCGTCAGCGTCGGAAAGGGCGGCGTATCCTGGCGTTCTTCCCCAGGCGTTGACATGGCTCCTTCGATTCGGGACGCCATTTCTTCCGGTTCTGAAAAAGCCCGTGTCTCCGGCTCGAGCGGGAGCACGGATGGGGTTCCATCAGCGGGAAGGTTCATGGCGCCCCTCCTCGAGACGATGGACCGTCAAAAGACAGACCGATGCGACGAAGACGAGAAGCAACGCCGCCGCGTGGGCTCCCGAAAAATCCATCATCTCCACCCGTCCGTAGATGTAGAGTGGAAGCGTCTGGGTTCGTCCCGGCATGTTGCCGGCGATCATGAGAGTGATACCGAATTCCCCCAGCGCTCTGGCCGCAGCGAGAGCCATTCCCGCAAAAAGTGACCGCCGGGCCAGAGGAAGGGAAATGCGAAAGAAGACACGCCATTCCCCGTCGCCGAGAGAGCGTGCGGCGTTCTCCAGATTCTGCGGAACGCCAGCGAAACCTGTTCGGGCTCCCGTCACCGCCAGAGGCAACGCTGCTGTGAAGGCGGCGAGCATGGCCGCGGGGAGGGTGAAGAGGAGCTTCATTTCCCGGAGCAGTGGTGTTTGCCCGAGCAGAAAAAGCAGATACAGCCCCATCACTGTGGGAGGCAGGACGAGCGGCAGGTGGAGCAGAAACGTCACCAGCCGCTTTCCGGGAAAATGTTTTCTGGAGAGAAGCCACCCCAGAGCAGTTCCTGCCAGGAAAAGAAGAGGCAGAACCACGGCGAGAATCTGCAGGCTCAGGCGAAGGGCGGATACCATGAGAGAGTCTTGTTTATTCCCGGGCCGGATCGAAGCCAGCCTTTTCCCACAGGGGAGCGGCCTCGGAAGAGCGGAGCCAGCGCCAGAACTCCGCGGTGACGTCCGTGGCAGTATTCTTCACGAGGCCTCCGAAATAGCGCGCCGGAGGCGAGGAAACCCGCACGAATCCACCACCCAGCTCCTGTGCCGTCCCCAAGGCGACAAAAGCCAAGTCAGCCCCTCCACTCTTCACCGCCAGAGCTGTTTTCAGGATATCCCCGGCGATGACGAGCCGTTTCTCCTGCTCCAGAACCTGGAACATCCCCTCGCGGATAAGCCATTCCTTTGCTAGTTCTCCGAGGGGGGCCGCCGCCGGATCCGCGATGGCCACCTTCATCGTGGATTCTTTCAGCATCTCCACTGTCGGTGCACTTTCTTTGGCCCACCAGAGTACCAGGGGCGATTCTGCGTAGGGGTGGACGTCTGTGAGCAACCCCTTCGACTCGAGGTGCCGCGCCCATTTCTCGTTGGCGCTGAGGAAGAGAGTGAAAGGCGCTCCCGCTTCGATCTGGGCGGCGAGTTTTCCCGAGGCGCCGTTGACGAGCGTAAGGCGATTTCCCGTGGTGGAGGAAAATTGTTCGGCGAGTTTTTCCATCGTCGGTCCCAGGCTTGCTGCCACCGCCACGGATTCTTCCGCAGCGACGGACATTGAAGCGCACAGAGAAAGGCCGAGGCAAAGAACGAGAATCTGGACAAGACGCTGATCTCGCAGGTACCGCATAAAAATCCCCTCCTTCGAATATGCAATCTTGTTGCATTTCATGCAGTATAACAGTGTCGGATATGTTTTTCCATTCTGTCCATCCGGTCGAATTCGGCCAAAAGGGCCGGCAGCTTCTTCCCGAAGGCCGGGGCCATGGGGTTAGACCTCTGAAGAGGGTTTTTCCGGAAGGAACGATGTCCTGTGATGCGATGTGCTACAATGCTTGACGGAGGAAGAGACAATCAGGCGATCTGGAAAGGAGGCCGGGAGAGATGAGAGGAACTGGAAGAATGTTGCTTTTGTGCGCAATGGTATTGGGGGTGGTATTGTGGCTCTGTGAGGGAGCGGGCACGGCCGGGGCATCTCAGGCAGTGCTTGAGGGGCGTGTGGTGGATTCCTTCCATGCTCCGGTTGTGGGGGTGCAGGTCCATGTATGGGACGGGCGGGCGACGCACACGGCCGTTACCAATGCCGAAGGGATGTTTTCCCTGGTGGGATTGACCATGGACCGGGATCTCTCGGTACGCTGGGTGCGCAAGGGGCAGCGGGATGTCCGCCTCGATGGGGTGCGTCTCCGGAAAGAGGGTGCCACGGTCCTGAATCTTTCCTACGGGGACACTCGCGTTGGCGGAGACGTGGTGGTGCGTCTCGCCTCGAACCCCTCTACGGGGTACGGGTGGACCGTATTTCAATCCAGTGACCCGAAGGTAGCGGTTCTCTCGGGGAGTCTTTTCGAACCGCCAGGTGATCCTTCCAATCGGGGACGTGCGGGAGCCTCGGGTTCGGCACTCTGGATTTTTCATGCCGTCGGAAAGGGAGCGAGCACGATGGTCTTCCGTTACGCACGTTCCTGGGAGGACCTCCCGCCCCTTCGGACGCACGTCTACGCGCTCACCGTAAAATAGGAAAGGCGGGTGCTCTTTTCAGGGCAAACGTCTTCTTTCCCGGTAAATCCGTGGAAAAGTAAAGAGGCAAACTTTGAAGAAAAAACCCGTGGGTTTCCTTCGGGCAGAGGACGTCATTACGGCAGGGAAGTGAGGTGGTCTGAAGAAGGGGAGAGTATCGCGTGAAACGGAACGTTCCCCGTTGTGCGCGATTCTCGCGGATGTTTCCGGTGATACTTCGACAACGGTTTCCATTGCGAAGCAGGGGTTTCTCGGCGTGGTGTCGATCACCGGTCATCCGGAAACGAGTGGCCGGGGTGAAGAAGGAAAGGAAGTGTTGTCCATGTCTGCCTGCGGTAAAACACGATGTGCCCGTGTTCTTATTCTTCTGGGGGTTCTGATTCTTGCCTTTGTAACTCCGGTTTTTGCGGATGCGGGCAGGGTGGCTCCGCTGAATCCCGACTATCTTGCGTACCGACAGCAGATGGCCGCCGGTGTCTTGCTGAAGACCCGGACGGAAAGCGGCCATCCGCTCGGATATCGCCCGGCGCCGGGCGATCTTTCCCATATCGATCCTTCGACCATTGTATTCCCGGGGCTTCACGCGAAGGCCATCCCCGCCGCCTACGATTTGCGCACCTACGGCTACGTCACGGCTGTGCGGGATCAGAACCCCTACGGCACGTGCTGGGCTTTCGGAACAATGGCGTCTCTGGAGTCCACGTTCAAAAAGGCCACGGGGGACGTGGAGGATTTCTCCGAGTGGCATCTTGCCTATTTCGTGTACCAGGACGAGAGTGCCTCCAAGCCGTCTTTCACGCAGAATGCCGTCGAGGCTGATGAAGACCCGATTTTCGATCAGGGAGGCAATGTAACACAAGCCACGGCGCTCCTCGCCCGATGGTCCGGCGCGGTGGACGAGGCGGACCGTCCCTATCAGAATGTCAGTCCTTGGCCTGAGGCCAGCCGTCCCTTGGCGACGGACCCTGTGGCGAAGCATCTGGAGCATGTCTATTATCTCGGTGCCACCTTCGATGCGACGACGGTGAAGAACGCCATCCTCACCTACGGTGCCGTGGCCGTCCGCATTGTCTGGGACAACGCGGCATTCAACAGCACGACCAACGCGTACTATAATGCCGCCTCGACCGGAGGCGGGCATATCGTCACCATTGTCGGTTGGGACGATGCCTACGCGGCGACGAACTTCGGCACCGATCCTGGCTCCAATGGTGCGTGGATTGTGAAGAACAGCTGGGGCACGAGCTGGGGTGCATCGGGGTACTTCTATCTTTCGTATGCGGAGCCCACTCTGGGGTACCCTGCGGTCTTTGTCGGCGCGGACAAGACGAATTTCGACAGGATCTACGATTATGACTCATTGGGCCGGGTCACGGGGTATGGATATACCAGCACGACGGGCTGGTTCGCCAATGTCTTCACCTCCCAGGAGAGTTCGTTGGGAACCTCTGCGGCGACCCAGGAGGTGTTGAAGGCCGTGGCCTTCTATGCCTGGTCGGCGAATGCAACATTCCGCGTCGAGATCTGGACCGGTGGTGTTGCAGGAAACCCCATGAGCGGAACGCGGCAACTGGTGCATACGGGCACGCTCGAAGTTCCCGGGTATCACACGGTGAGACTTCCCCAGGATGTGGTGCTCCCGACGGGGACGCGCTTCGCCGTGGTGGTGGAGCTTACCACACCGGGGTATAATTTCCCCATCCCCATCGAGAACCCCGAAGTCGGCTACAGCGACAAGGCGTCGGCGCTGGCGGACCAGAGTTACATCAGCGATGCGGGAACGACCTGGACCGACATGACGACGGCCATGGCGAACACGAACGTCTGTCTCAAAGCCTTCACGGTTTTCGAGGATGTGCCGGTCACGCCGACGGTGACGGGTACCATCACGCCTACCCTTTCTCCCACCCATGGCGGAAGTGGTGGTGGCGGCGGATGTGACATGGGCATGGCCCCGGGCTTGGTGTTGCTTCTTCTTCCGGTGGCGCTGTTCCTGAAAAAATGATCCGGTAGGAGTTGTGCGAGGGAGCGCCTTGGGCACTTCCTTCAGGGATTTCAAGAGAATTTCCGAAGTGCGTCGAAACAAAAGAGCGCCGGTCTTGAAAGACCGGCGCTCTTTTGTGGGTGGTCGATTTTCGCGACGCACGCTGTTCCGGATGGCAGAGCCGGAACAGGTTTTCTCTGCCTCGGGAACAAGAGTGCGCTTTCGGTTCAGTTCACCGTCTCGAGGATCGACTGGCGGAGCTGGAGGTGCTGCTGCAATGCCTCGATGAGCTGTTTGTTGGCCTCGGCATCCCTGGTGAAGATGTCGCTGTGGCGATTCAGCTGTTCGGAGACGGCTTTCATGTTTCCTGCGAGAACGTCAACGCCGGTACGGATGGACTCGAATTCCTTCGCCACGGCAGCGGTCTCGTCCCGAAGCTGCTCCACCGTACCGAGTCCCTGTTCGGCGGTGGCAAGGCGTCCGCTCAGGCCGGAGAGTTCCGCCTGGTAGGATGCGACCGTACTACCAAGGGTCTCGATGAGGGCTTTCTGGCTTGCCACGGTTTGTTCGAGTCCCCGGGCGTTCCACCACACCCACCCGAGACCGATGCCGAGGACGAGTGCCACCGCAAGAACCGTCATCTCCAGGTTGTTGATGCGTCGCGTCAGGGAATCCGTGTCGCTTCGGGAAGATGTCTCCATTTCGACGGTGCTCTCTTCGGTCGCCTGCTTTGCCGTATTGCCCTCGAATTCGTACACGTCGGACATGCCTTACCCCTCCTGTCGTGGTATGGAGAAAAGATTCCGTGTCATCGCCATGATGACGAAAAAACCGCCAGAATGCTCCGGAGATCGTGCAGGAGAAACTCCCTGATCGCTACCGGTGCAAATCTTTTTTCAATTTTACCACGAAGAGGCGCCGGGGTGGAGCGAATCCGACGGAAGAATCTTCTGTTTCGGACGCATTCGGAGACATCAGTGCTCGCCTTTTGCGGCGAGGACGATGCCGCAGCCGATAAGGGCCATTCCGGCGAGCCGGATGAAGGTGATTTTCTCACCGAGGAGCAGGTAGGCCAGGATCGTGCTGCCGATGGGCTCCCCGAGAAGCGCCACGGCCACGAACCCTGCGGAGAGCCATCGGAGCGCCCAGTTGTAGCTGGAATGTCCCAGGATTTGCGGGATGATCGCCATGGCGAGGAACATCCACCAGGTGGTGGAGGAAAATCCTGTGACGGGGGTGCCGGAAACGAGGACGACAAGGGCGAGGAAAATTGCCGCCGTGCCGTAGCAGAGAAAGACGTAGGAGAGAAGGGAGAGTTTGGGGCGGACGATGCGGCCGAAGAGGAAATAGCCTGCGGCGGAGAGCGCTCCACAGATGGCGAGAAAATCACCCAGAAGTGCCTTGCCTCCGAGGGAAAAATCCCCCCATCCCACCACGGCGCCTCCCGCAACGCTCGCGGCGATGCCCATTTTGGTCAGGGTGGAAAGCCTCTCTCCCGTCACGAAGGGAGAGAGCAAGCCTACCCAGAGAGGGATGGTGTTCACGAGAACGACGCTGCTCGCCACGGTGGTGAAGGCGAGGGAGGAAATCCACGTGGCGAAATGGAGAGCGAGAAAAAATCCCGCGCCGATGACCCGGTACAAATCACTCCTGGAAAGAGCGGCCATTTCCTTGTGCCGGGTCGCAAGGGCGAAGGGAAGCAGAATCAGGGAGGCCAGGCCGGCCCGGTAAGCGGCGATGGCCAGGGAGGGCGCATCGGCGAGGCGGGCGAAGATGGCTCCCGTGGAGATGGCACAGATGCCGAAAAAGAGCGGTATGTAGGGTGAAACGCGGGGGCGATCGGTGTTCATGAGCGTAGCTCCTTTTTCATTCCGTATCTGGCTTCCGTAATTGGAGGTGCTCAGTTCGTCATGGCCTGCACGGGAGCGGGAATGCGACCCCCGCGACTGATGAAGAGCCGGGACTCCTCTTTGTGCACGGGCATGACGGGAGCGCTGCCGAGCAGACCGCCGAACTCCACCCGGTCTCCCACGGAAGCTCCGGGGACGGGAATGATCCGCACCGCCGTGGTCTTGCGGTTGATCATGCCGATGACGGCTTCGTCGGCGATGATGGCGCTCAGTGTGGATGCGGGGGTGTCGCCGGGGACGGCGATCATGTCGAGCCCCACGGAACAGACGCAGGTCATGGCCTCCAGTTTGTCCAGAGTGAGAACGCCCTCTTCGGCAGCGCGGATCATGCCCGCGTCCTCACTGACGGGAATGAAGGCCCCGGTCAGTCCGCCCACATGGGAGGTGGCCATGGCGCCTCCTTTTTTGACCGCGTCGTTCAAGAGCCCCAGTGCGGCGGTTGTGCCGTGGGTGCCGCACCGTTCGAGCCCCATGGCTTCGAGGATCTCCGCCACGGAGTCGCCCCAGGCCGGAGTGGGAGCCAGGGAGAGGTCCACGATGCCGAAGGGAACGCCCAGGCGCTGTGCCGCCTCGCGCCCGACCAGTTCGCCCATACGGGTGATTTTGAAGGCCGTGCGTTTGATCTCGTCCGCCAGCACGCCCAGGGGAACCTGCGGATTGCGCCGCACCGTGTTGAGCACCACGCCCGGGCCGCTGATACCCACGTTGATCACTTGTTCCGCCTCTCCGGTTCCGTGAAAGGCTCCGGCCATGAAGGGATTGTCCTCGGGGGCGTTGCAGAAGACCACGAGTTTGGCGCAGCCGATGCCGCCCCGGTTTGCCGTGAGAGCCGCCGTTTCCTTGATGAATCCGCCGAGGAGAGCCACCGCGTCCATGTTGATGCCCGCCCGGGTGGATCCCACGTTGACGGAGGCGCAGACCCGTTCCGTGGAGGCGAGGGTTCGCGGGATTGCTTCGAGGAGCCTCCGGTCTCCCTCGGTGCATCCCTTCTGCACGAGGGCGGAAAAGCCGCCGATGAAGTTGACGTCTACGGTTTCTGCGGCCCGGTCGAGCGCCCTGCCCGCATCGGCGGGATCGCCCGTCGTGCAGGAGGCAGTGACGAGGGACATGGGTGTGACGGAGATGCGCTTGTTGACAATGGGGATTCCGTACTCTTCTTCCAGCGCCTTTCCAACGCGGACAAGGTGTTCCGCCTTTCGGGTCACCTTGTCGTAGACGCGGCGGCACAGGGTGTCCATGTCGTCGGAGGCACAGTCCAGAAGGGAAATGCCCAGGGTGATGGTGCGGATGTCGAATTTTTCGTCCGCCACCATGCGGATGGTCTCGAAGATTTCCGAGGAGTGGAAATGAATGGACGACATGCGGCTTCCCCCCTAAATGCGGTGCATGAACCGAAAGACATCCTCGTGCTGGATTGTCACCTGCACGCCCAGGTCGCGTCCCTTCGCTTCGAGAAGTTCCTTGAGTTCCGAAAAGGTGCCGCGGCATGCGTCCAGATCGACCACGGTGATCATGCTGAAAAAGCCTCCGACGATGGTTTGGCTGATGTCTAGAATGTTCGCATTCCGTTCGGCCAGAACGGCGCTGATTCCTGCGATGATTCCTACTCGGTCTTTTCCGAGAACGGTGATGACGGCACGCCCCTGCTGTTGTTCCATAATTGGATCCTCTCCTTTTACATGTGAGGCATTTCGGCATTCCATTCTACCTTTCTTTTGTTTTTACGGAAGCATTTGAAAAATGTCAGGATTTATAGCAGAGGGCGGGGCAACGGGGGCATGTCGAAAAACATCCCCGACATGTCGTGGACGAGCGCAGAAGAACATGCAAGAACGGGAGAATCCCTGGAAATGCAGAGGGAGAGGCCCGAAGGCCTCCCCCGGGTGATTTTCTTGGTTGGGAACCTGCTACTGCTGTTTGGGCACCGCGAGTTGACGAATGAGTTCGTCACGGTTGCGGAGTTCGTTCTGGAGGAGTTGGACCAGTTCCTTCGAAGCGCCGGGATCGAGGGGTGGGGTAGATTGCAGTTGCACCAACGCGTCCTTGACGCTCTTGATTTCCCCTGCAAGGGCGGCGTCGTTTCGGGCAGTCATTCGCACGGCCTTTTCCAGTTCTCCCAAACGGGCTGTGATCTTGGAGATGTCTTGCGCGTTCTGTTCCGCAACGGCGGCGCTCTTTTCCAGCATGTTCGCCACGTTCCGCAGATCGCTCCGGAAGCTGTCAAGCCGGGAAAGGGTGGCGACGAGCACTGCCAGGGTGAGGACGATCACAAAGCCGACGACGAAACCGTGCTTCATTTTCTTCTCCATGGAAGGTGCTCCCTCCTCCCCTCCTCGGGGCAGAATCGTGCCTGTGTCTCCGTGTCCTCCGCAACTCTCCGGGGCCGTTTCCCAAGGGAGGGGCTCGGTGGATGCTTCCCGCACGGAAGCCGCCGCCTCTTCTTCCTCGCCGGAGGACGGGTATGTCGTCTCCGCTTCTTCCCCGGGGGTGTCGTCCAGATGACGCGGGTCAAGGGGCGGAATTTCGCATGCCTCGGGGTTATCCTCGCACATGCAGGGATCCTCTTCGGAGGACGGTTCCGGCGATTCGGGGAAGGCCGTTTGTGCCGGAGGCTGCACGGGTTTCCACCATGTGTCCGGGTCGATGGGTGCTCCCGTGGTACGGGTCTCGAATTCCGGTGCGAGAATTTCTTCCACCGAGGAGGGGATTTCTTCCGCGCTGTCTTCGAGGAAGCGCCATGGCTCAGGCAGGAGCAGTTCGTGGAGACCAAGCGGTGTGCAGTATTCAAGGTTCTTTACCGACCATCCCTTGCCGTTCTGCGTGTCGTCGGCAACCTTGTCGTTGCTTTTCGTCAGTACGGCACGAGCCATGACGTAGGTCTGTTCGAGGAACCCGTAGAAGTAGTAGATCGTTTGCCCCTTTGCGGCTCCTTCGAAATCCTGAGGCAGTATCGCAATCTTGTTCTCCAGGCATGCCTTCAGTTTCTCCGGGGCGCCGCTGATATGGACGTAAATCGCCACACCCATCCCTCCCTTTTCGTTCGGTGTAGCGCAATTGTACCACACGCGAGGGGTGGCTTGGTCCCTTTTTCCGTTCTGCGATGGAGATCGGTGGTCGTTCTGTCCGTGAGGCTTGCGGAGGTTCTTGTCGCGAAGATGTGATACAGTGAGAGAAAAGAGAACGATCTTTTGGGCCGTATGTGAAGACACCGGGAGGGAATTCCATGGCTGGGGACGGCGGAAGGAGAGAGCCGGAGGAAGAGATTCTTCCGGAGAGAGATGGTGTCTTGCCTGGGATGATCGGCGAAAACGAAGGAAGGGAGTGCGGCGTGGAGCATCGCCGTGGAGAGGTCTTGGAGGCGTTTCTGGAGAATTTTCCCGACGGCATTCTGCTCTTGGATTTGCAGGGCAGCGTTCTGGAATGTCGGATGGGCACAGAAACGACATTTCTCGAAATATTCCGGGAGAGAATGGCCGCGGGACAGCGTTTTTCGGATCTGCCGATCTTTTCGGAGGAGACGGGCTCCCGTGCGGTTAAGGCTTTCGAAAAAGTGCGTTGTTCCGGTTCCTGCGTGCATTGCGAATTTCCTCTCGAATTGTCCGACAGGACGATGTTTCTGGAAATGCGTTTTTTTCCGGCGGGAAGAGGACACGTCGCGGTCCTTTTCCGGGATGTCACGGAGCTTCGTCTGGTTGAGCGGGATCTGGATCTGGATCTGGCGGAGGGGATCATCCAGAACGCTCAGGAGGGAATCGTTGTCACCGATGCTGCGGGCATCATTACAATGGTTAATCCTGCTTTCACGGAAATAACGGGGTACACACCTGAGGAGGCGTTGGGCAGGCGCCCGAGCATACTCAAATCGAAGCATCACGGACGGGAATTCTACGAATCCATGTGGCGATCCCTGGCAGAAAAGGGGCACTGGCAGGGTGAAATCTGGAACCGCCGCAAGAGCGGCGAAGTGTATCCCGAGTGGCTCTCCATCGGCGCCTTGCGGGATGAGCGTGGAGTCATCCGGCATTTCGTCTCGGTCTTCAGCGATATTTCCCAGCTCAAGGCCCAGGAAATGCAGATCGCACACCAGGCCTACCACGACCGCCTCACGGGGCTTCCCAATCGTCATCTCTTTCGGGACCGCCTTATGGTGGAGGTCGCCCAGGCCCATCGGGAGGGGGGCTCGCTTGGCGTGCTTCTGCTCAACCTGGATCGCTTCAAGAATGTGAACGACATTCTCGGCCACGCCGCGGGAGACGGGATTCTCGTGGCGGTGGGGGAGCGGCTCCGAGGACTCGTCAAGGAAGGGGATACAGTGAGCAGCATGGGCGGCGACGAGTTCGCCGTACTGGTGCCCAGGCTTGTCGTTCCCGGGGAGATGGGGAGACTTGCCCGGGAGATCCTCGCCAGCCTTCGGGAGCCTTTTGAGGTGGAGGGGCAACGCTTCTATCTCACCGCGAGCATCGGGATCAGCGTCTATCCCCTGGATGGAGAGGACCAGGTGGAACTCGTGCGCACTGCCGATCTGGCGCTTCGCCGGGCCAAGGAGCAGGGCGGCGATGGGTATTCCTTCTACGCGGAGAGCATGAACCAGGCGGTTTCGAAAAAACTGGTGATGGAGAATGGTCTCCGACGCGCTTTGGAGCGGGAAGAATTCGCGCTTTACTATCAACCTCAGGTGGAGGTGGAGACGGGACGCCTCATCGGGGTCGAAGCGCTTCTGCGTTGGCGGAACGAGGATGGAACGGTGATTTCTCCGGGGGAGTTCATTCCCCTCGCGGAGGAGACAGGGCTGATTCTCCCCATCGGTGAGTGGGTACTCCACAAGGCCTGCCGGCAGAATCGACAATGGCGGGATGCAGGGTTTCCTCCGGTGGAGATCTCGGTGAACATTTCCGCCCTGCAGGTCGCCCGGGGGAATCTCGTTTCTCTCGTCGCGGGAGTTCTTGAAAAGACAGGACTCGAACCGTCGGGTCTTGCCGTGGAGATCACCGAGAACAGCCTGATGGCGAACCGCGACGCGGCACGGGAAATCTTTCGGGCGCTCGACGACATGGGGGTACGAATCTACATTGACGATTTCGGAACGGGATATTCGTCTCTCGGCTACCTGAAGAATTTTGCCCTGAGCGGCTTCAAGGTGGATAAATCTTTTGTGGACGGTATCGCGACCTGCGTCCGGGACGCAGCAATCCTGGAGGCCATGTTCGGCATGGCCCGCAGTCTCGAATTGGATGTGGTGGTCGAGGGAGTGGAGAATGCGGTACAACTGACCGTGCTGAAGAGCCTGGGCTGTCGCTTTGTTCAGGGTTTCCTCTACAGCACGCCCCTTCCTCCGGAAATGGCCACTCTCTACGTCAAAAAGGGTTTTGTCCGTCCGCCGGGCTAAAGCTCCGGATTCACCGCAAGAAGAATTTTCCCGAAATTCCTGTTGTGCTCCATGTACTCGTGGGCATCGGCCACATCCTCCAGGGAGAAGACGCAGTCTATGACGGGGCGTAGTTTTCCCTGGGCGAAAAAAGGCATCATCCGCCGGGAAAAGCGCGTGGAGAGTTCCATTTTCTGGTCTGTCGGGCGTGTCCGAAGTAGGGTTCCCTGGAGACGCAACCGCTTTTGGAGGAGTGTGGGGAGGTGGATTTCTCCCAAGCCACCTCCAAGGTAGGCGATGCAGACGATGCGTCCTTCCACGGCCGCAGCGCGGAGGTTGCCTTCCATGTAGGTTTTTCCGACAACATCGAGAATCACGTTGACTCCTTCGTTCGAGGTTTCCTCAAGAACGATTGCGGCAAAGTCCTCCCGGTTGTAATTGATGGCGCGATCGACACCGAGAGCGAGGGCTGCATCGGCCTTTTCGTCCGAACCGAGAGTGACGAAGATCCTGGAAGCTCCGAGAATGCGGGCGATCTGCGTCGCCGCAGTCCCTACGCCGCTCCCGCCTGCATGAATGAGCACGGTCTCTCCGGCAGCAAGAGCTCCTTTGTCCTCCAAAGCGTCGAAGGCGGTGAGGAACACCTCGGGAATTGCCGCTGCCTCGGCGAGGGAAAGGTTTTTCGGGATGTCGAGAAGCATGAGGTGATGCACTGTCGCGTATTCGGCGTAGCCGCCACCGCTGAGAAGGCCGCACACCCGGTCTCCCCGTTTGTGGTTGGGAACCCTGGCACCGATTTCCTCGATGACACCGGAGAACTCCAGCCCGGGAACCTCCGGGCCGTTTCCGGCGATGTCCGACGCGGGATAGAGACCGCGTCGCTGGAGAATGTCCGCCCGGTTCAGGGCCGAGTAGGCGATCCTCACGAGCACCTCCTCCGAGTCGAGACCAGGAGTCCGAATTTCTTTGATCTGCAGCACCTCCGGATCTCCGTAATCTTGGAGGACGACTGCTCGCATGTTCTCCACCCCTTTTCGCGCCGGTTTTGCGGTACGATTTTGCGGTACAATCAAACAAAGAGTAGGCCTCGTGCCTTTCTTTACGGCGCTATCATAGTATGAAAAGATCATTCTGCGCCATAATCCGAAAGAATCACCGAATCGGGACTTTTAGATTCTCTGTGCAGAAATTCCGTGGCATGGCAAAGGAGGAGTGGGGACATGCTTTGTCGGTTGAATGCGTTGGAAGCGATTCGTCGCGAGGGGTTGCAGAAGGGGCCTGGTGGCGGCTGGTGCACCTATGCCATTTCTCCGGGAGGTGCTCGGGAGGGAAGTCATCTGAAAATGGTCGGACGTATCGCCCTTGATCCGGGTGCGGCCGTCGGAGGACATCCCCACGAGGTGGACGAGGAAGTCTATGTCGTGCTTTCAGGGGCCGGAGTCTATCTTGACGGTGACACCGAGTACGAGGTGGGGCCCGGCGATGTGACCGTGACGTTTCGGGGCGAACGGCACGGCCTTCGAAATACGGGGACGGAGCCTCTGGTTTTCCTGGCTTTTATCGCAGGATAGGAGCCGGAGGAGCGTGGGCAGTTCCGTTTGGCACGACACTGGTCGGAGGCAAGCATTCTTTCGACGGAGCGCAGGTATTGCTGCCTGAAACATTTCTGTTGTGGTTGAACGCTCCTCTGGTATTGGGATGATCGTGGACCGGCGAGGAGTTTCTCCCCGTGATCAGGGGAGTGGGATCTTCGCCGGTTTTTCGTGTGCAGGGAAGACGATGTTGCCCGCGCGTTTTTCTGCGGAGGTGCGCATTCCGGTGGACGGAACCGTTTCCGTTCAGCCCGGGGTGGAGAAACCTCCGGGTACATGTGTGTTGCACGCACGGGGGTGAGCGGATGCCCCCGTGTTCCGGCATTGGTGCCGGCGCGATGATGAATGCCATTGAAGAAGGGGGGGAAGACGTTTCATGGCTCAGTTGCTTGAATCGGCATTGCTCGTGATCCTCGGAGGATGCGCGGGAATACTCAGCGGTTGTTTTGGCGTAGGGGGCGCTTTCGTGATCACCCCCCTGCTTCATGCCCTCGGACATCCCATGACGTTTTCCGTCGGCATGGGTATTGCCTACACGTCGTGGACTTCGGCGTTGGCGGGAGTTCGTTATCTTCGCGGCGGGACCGCGTCGAAGGAGATGTTTCTCAAGGTGGTGTTGCCCATGGGGATCTGCAGTTTCTTCACCACCGCCTACGCGAGGAATCTCGCTCTTGCTCTGGACATGGCAGGGAAGGCGGACGGAGTAATCCGCGTTGCCTACGTAATGCTTTTGATTCTGTCGGGAACTCTCGTTCTTCGAAAAAAGGCACTCCAGAAAGGGGTGGGGTCCGGGAACAAACTGCTGCGGCTTCCCCCACTGTTTCGGATTCAGGATCTCGAGGTCCCCGTTTCGGTATGGAACATCCTCTTCGTGGGGCTTCTGGTGGGATTTCTCCAGGGATTTCTCGGTATCGGAGGGGGGTCGCTCATGGTGCCCCTTTTGGTAGCGCTCTGTGCCTTCGAGGCACACCTGGCCGTGGCCGTGAGCCTCCTGGTGATCATGATCACCGCTCCCTACGGTGCCATACTGTATTTTCTCGCCGGAAAGATTTCCGTCGTTCCCCTGATGGCGCTGGCAGCGGGTGCGTGGTTCGGTTCGGCTCTCGGGGTCCGGGTGAACCGGGCTCTCTCCGAAACGGTTCTTCGCAAGGCCCTGGCGGGCTTTTTCTATTTAGGTTCTCTTGCCATGGCGCTGAAGGTGGTCGGATGTCACGTCCTCTCCCTTGTCCTTCTTCTGGGGTTGGCTGTCGGCGCCGCGGGGGGGCTTGTTTTTGTGGGTTTTTCCGAAGAGAAAAAGGGAGAGGAGACTGATCAAGTCTGATCAATTGAGCGTTTCCATTGTCGTGGTCATCTTGCTGGTGTCATCGGAGAACAGGTCCTCGGGCTTGCGTATCGACGTTCCGGTTTTCCCGAGTGTTCCGTGATCTTTTTCAAACGGACACGGGGCCTTGACCTCTCCATGTTTTCCAAAAGTCGGTAAAAAGCTGAGTCCAAAGGCACGGGAAACTTCCCTCCGGGGGTGGTGCTCCCAGAGTCTCCGTCCGCTGGTGCCTTGGAAAATTCCCCTGTATGCTACGCGGGACACCCCGCCGCAACGGAATCGTTTATCCGTTTCGCGGCACGAGGAGGCGGCCGTCGTGCCCATGATCGTTCCTGTGGCCTTTCTTGAAAGCGGACTCGTTGTGGCGGAAACTCTCCTGGGATCTTCCGGGCAGCTTTTGCTTGCCAAAGGAACCATCCTCTCGGATCTCATCATCGACGCCTTGCGCCGGAGTTCCATCGAGTCAGTGAAGGTTCGTCTTCTCGACGAACTGGAACCGAGGGAAGAGGTGCTTCCTTCCATTCCGGCGGACCGGGAGGTACAGGTCAAATCCCAGATTCGGGAGCTTTTTACGCTTCTCCAGACGAGGCGCACTCTTCCTGTTGCCCTGCTGGACCGATTGAGTGCCTCGCTCCACGCAGTGGCGGACGCTCTTTTCTCCGATGGTGGAGTGCTCTTCTCGAACGTGAAACATCTCGCCAACCACGACGAGTACACCTACGAGCATTCCTGGATGGTCATGGTACTCAGCCTCGCTCTGGCAAAAAAAGCCGTGGGTTACGGCGTGCTCTCTCTTCTGGACTGGCAGGACCGGGTTAATGTCGGTCTGGGCTCGATACTCCACGACGTGGGGAAGATGCGAGTCCCCGAGGAGATTCTCAACAAGCCGGACGTGCTTTCGGTGGACGAAATGGAACTCATGCGCGGACACCCTCAGTGGGGGCTCGACATCGTACGTCGTCATGAAAGAATCATGCCCATGGCCAGAGGGATCGTGGTGCATCATCACCAGCGATGGGATGGTAAAGGATACGGACCCTCCAGCGGTGACCTTCTCGCCGGAGAGGCCATTCCCTGTCTCGTACGTCTCGTCTCCATCGCCGATGCCTATGATGCCCTCGTGTCCGACCGCCCCTACAGACCTGGTTTTCTGCCATGGGAGGCCATGGAAATTCTCGATCGTGCCGGTGGGAGCCACTTTGATCCTCACTTGGTGGGACTGGTTCGCGATGTGGTGGAGGATTTTCCCGTGGGAGCCGTTCTTCTTCTTCGTTCCGGGGCGGTTGCGGTGGTTCAGACAGGACAGCGTGAAGGAGATGTGGTGGAGTGTGCCGTTCTCGGCTCACTTTCCGAAAGAACTCGGGCGCTTGTCGGGCAAGGGATCGGTGTTCCCAGGGACAGCATTCTCTGTGGGGGGAATTCGTTTCTTGGACTGGCGCGCCGTCTCGCGGCGAAACCGGAACTCCTTCGGGGTGTTCTCGCGGGAGAAGTGGCGAAGCTCACGTTTCTCGCTCCCTGGAGAGCGCTGGCGGAATCGCAATTGTCACCTCTCCTGGAGGGGAGAGATCAGGAGGGTGAGCAGCATGGCCCGAGCGGGCTCCCTCTCCGATCCTCCCGCGCTTTTTCCGGCGTGAGACAAAGGGAGTGAAAAAATCATGCCTCCGGGGGAGTGATACTCCAATTGAGGCGAAGGAGCCGGAAAGACATATTCTCGGAGAAGGTGGGGTGCTCGCCCTCGGCGGGAACGGTTCCCTCCGTCTCTTGATGTCTGCTCCGGAGAGGGCTGGTTCCCGCCTCCAGAAGCTCCCGTTGCTCCAGCACGTGGACACCGCAATAGTCCTGTTCCATGCGGAAGGTCACTTCCAGGGGAATCCGCAGCGCCGCGGCGAGGATCAGGCGAAAAATACCCGCATGACCGACGAAGAGGATCACTTCGTCAGCAATGTGCCGCGTCGAAGCTGGAAAAGGAAGCCCTCTGCGGGAGGGGGGAATCCGCATCTCCTGTTCTTCCTGTATGCGACGCTCTCCGGAGGAGGAGCCGCTCCGCGTGGCGAGAAGGGCCGTGAAGGCCGGAAGTGCGCGAGAAGCGGCGTCCCGGAAGCTTTCTCCTTTTGGAGGGCGTACATTCCAGAGGTCCCGCCCTCGTGCCGCAAACAGTTCGGGCTCGGCGGCGGCGACGTCGTCGAATGTCCGATTTTCCCATGTTCCTAGGTGGATCTCCCGGAGTGCTTCGACGGTCTCTACCCGTGAAGAGTGTCCTGCCGCGAGAAGAGACGCTGTTTCGGAGGTCCGTCGGAGAGGGCTGGTGATGATGCGGCTCAGGGGGAGATCCCGCAGAGTGGAGCGCATGGCTTCCGCCTGTTCGCGCCCCTTCGGAGAGAGCGGGACGTCCGTGGAGCCGAGAAAGCGTCGTGTTTTCCCGGGAAAGAGCGGCTCACCGTGACGCAGCAGGAGAACCCGCAGCAGACGCCGGAGCCGTTCTTCCTGTTGCTTGGGCGAAGCTTTGACACGAATGATGCGATCCGTTTCCATGATGTGAACCTCCCGGGTGATCATTTTGTCCCTCCGCTTTCACTGGATGGAACTCATGTGGAGAGCTTCCGGATACGTTATCGTGTTTCGTCTCAGATGCGGAGGCTCTCCAGCGAAAACCCTTTCTGTGAAGAATACTTCTTTTGGAGAGACTGCGTCTCTTCCTCAGGAGTATCCTCTGATGCGGATCTCCGCGGTGACGAGCCCATTGTCCCACGTGTCATGGGGAACTTGCCAGAGCCGTTTTGGTGAAATTGAAAACAACCTGTTGCGAATCTGTTTGCGTCGGGAGACCATGATGCGTAGCTTGACAATTCCGCCGGAGGGGATTATCGTTATAGATGTCGGGAATTCTATTCCGATAAATCCAAAGGTTTTGGGAGGCTTTACCTTGGCACAGGGAACGGTTAAGTGGTTCAACGAAACGAAGGGCTACGGGTTCATCACCACGGACGAAGGTAAGGATGTCTTCGTGCACTACAGCGCCATCCTCGGCGACGGTTTCAAGACGCTCGCGGAAGGCCAGAAGGTTTCCTTCGAGGTGACGCAGGGACAGAAGGGGCCCCAGGCGGTCAACGTAACGAAGATCTAGTCGTGGAGAGTGGCGGAGGAGACGGGCGCTGCGGCGCACATGGCTTTGTTTTTCCTTAGTCTTATTGGATGTGATGTGGATAGGGCGGCGGTTTTCCTGAGGGGAAACCGCCGCCTTTTCATTTGCCCTTTCATTATGATGGGATGGGATTTGTGGAATGTCGTTTCCCGTGTCGGATCGGAGTTTTTTGCACCTCGAGATCCGTCCAGCAACGTTTTTGCGGAATGCGGGGAGAGGAAGCTGTGATACAATTTTGAAGGGTGCTTCGGCATCTTGTCGAGAGTGTTGTTGTCGGGAGCGGGGAAAGCGGACATTTTTGCGTGAAACGGAGGAAAAGATGGTAGTATTAGAGCCGTCCGGAGCCGAGGCGCTTCGGAAATCCGAGAGGAGGCGTGATGGAAGATGCGGAAGCTGTTGTTGGGTGTTGCGGCGGTCCTGTTGGTGACAGCCCTGTTCGGTTCGGCCTGGGCGAACGCTCCGGTAAAACCGGAGGATCTGAAGCCTGGTTTCGTCTATGTGGGTCCCGTTGGTGACGGCGGATGGAGCTACATGCACGAGCAGGGACGCCTGGACATGGAGAAGGCGCTTCCGGGCGTGGTGTCGAGCATCGTGGAATCCGTTCCCGAAGGCCCCGACAGTGCCCGGGTGATGGAGACCTTCGTCCGGAACGGTTCGAAGCTCGTTTTCACGACCTCCTTCGGTTATATGGATGCGACGCTCGAAGTGGCGAAGAAATATTCCAATGTAGTGTTCATGCACTGCTCCGGCTACAAACAGGCGGAAAACGTGGGGACCTATTTTGGTCGCATGTACCAGGCCAGGTATCTGTCGGGACTCGTGGCGGGGAAGATGACGAAGAAGAACGTCATTGGCTACGTGGCGGCCCATCCCATCCCCGAGGTCATCCGCGGCGTCAACGCCTTCACTCTGGGTGTCCGCAAGGTCAACCCCGACGCGAAGATCAAGGTGGTCTGGATCTTCTCGTGGTTCGACCCGGGCAAGGAGAAGGAAGCCGCAAAGGCTCTCATCGATGCCGGATCCGACGTGATCGCCATGCACGCCGACACGGGAGCCGCGCCGCAGGCCGCGGAGGAGGCGGGTGTCTACGTGGTGGGGTACAACAACGACATGAGCAAATATGCCCCCACGAAACACCTTACCGCCCCCGTGTGGAACTGGGGTATGGTCTATACGAAGATCGCCAGCGAGGTCATCGGCGGAACCTGGAAATCCCAGGATATCTGGTGGGGACTCCGGGAAGGGCTCGTTGCACTCTCGCCTTACGGAAAGGATGTCCCCGAGGATGTGAAGGCCCTTGTGGAAGAGGAAAAGCAGAAGATCATCCGGGGCGAGTGGGACGTCTTCACAGGCCCCATTCGGGATCAGAACGGAGCGGAACGGATTCCCGAGAAGGCGGTCATGAGCGATGCGGACATGCTCGGCTTCAATTGGTTCGTGGAGGGTGTCGAGGGAGATATTCCGAAATAACCTTCGCCTGCCGAGGCGAACGTTCGGAGAGGACGGCGAAGGGCCGTGCGCGATGCGCACGGCTCTTCGCATCGACCGCCGCAGCCATGTCGTGTAAGATAGGGCAAGTCGAAACAGAGCCGGGAGGGGACTCTATGGCAGCCGAAATTCCGCCCCTCGTCTTCATGCGGGGGATAACCAAACGTTTCCTGGGCGTCAAGGCGAACGACGCAATCGATTTCGACGTACGTCCCGGGGAGGTGCATACCCTGCTGGGGGAGAACGGTGCGGGAAAAAGCACGCTCATGAACGTTCTCTGCGGGCTCTATAAACCGGACGGAGGGGAGATCGAGATCGAGGGCGAACTCCGTCGCTTCCGAACACCCCGAGACGCCATCGCTGCGGGCATCGGCATGGTGCATCAGCATTTCATGCTCGTTCCCGCCCAAACCGTGTGGGAGAATATGGTTTTAGGCCTCGATGCTCTCCCCCAGGTGCTTCCCCGCAAGGACATTGTCCGACGTATCGAGGAGATCTCCGAACGATATGCCCTTCGGGTGGATCCTCTGGCTCCGGTCTGGCAGCTTTCCATCGGAGAGCAGCAGCGGGTGGCGATTCTCAAGGCCCTCTACAGACAGGCCAGAATTCTCGTTCTCGACGAACCCACGGCAGTGCTCATCCCCCAGGAGATCCAGAGTCTCTTCGCCACCATTCGCCAGATGCGCGGTGAAGGGCACGGCATCGTTTTCATCTCCCACAAACTTGACGAGGTGCTCGCCGTGTCGGACCGCATCTCCATCCTCCGCAAAGGAAAGAAGATCGGAACCTTCGCCGCCGTCGGGGTGACCAAGGAAAAACTGGCGGAGATGATGGTGGGACGTCAGGTTTTTTTCAACGGCGCTCCGCCGACGACGGAAAGAGGGCCGGTCTTTCTGGCAGTGCGGGATCTTGTCGTTCGTGGAGAGCGAGGAAACATTGCCGTCCAGGGAGTTTCCCTGGAACTGCGCCAGAAGGAAATCTTCGGTCTCGCCGGCGTGGCCGGAAACGGTCAGCTTGAACTCTGCGAGGCCATGGTGGGGCTTCGCGGGAGCGAATCCGGAGATGTGCTCGTTCAGGGGCGGGAGATGGGCAATGCCTCTCCGAGAGCCTTTCTGGACAGAGGTGTTGCCTATATTCCCGAGGACAGGAAAGGAACGGGGCTCGTCCCCTCCATGAACATCCGGGAGAATGTGGTGCTCCGCAAGTACTGGAAGAAACCTTTCGCACGAGGGCGGTGGTTCATCGATTGGGAAGTGGTGGCGGGGCACACGGGGAGGCTTGTGGAGCGCTTCGGCGTGATCACGCCGGGGCTTGGCATCCCCATACGCGCCCTTTCCGGAGGCAACCTGCAGAAACTCATGCTTGCCCGGGAACTGAGCGACAACCCGAAGGCGATCATCGCGGTGCAGCCGACCTGGGGGCTCGACGTGGGGGCCACGGAATATGTTCGGGAGCGCCTTCTCGAACAGCGGGACCGCGGAGCGGCGGTCTTTCTCGTGTCCGAGGACCTGGAGGAGCTGCTCGCGTTGAGCGACCGCCTGGCGGTGATCCATCAGGGGCGGATCATGGGCATCACGAAGAACCCGAGAGCCCTGAGCGAGGAGGATCTCGGTCTGCTCATGGCAGGAACTTCTCTGGAGGACGTGCTCCGAGGGCGAGAGGAGCGCGGTGACGCTCCTCTTCCGGGACCGCTTCGCGATCCGGGCACGTTTTTTGCCGGAGACGGCGCAGCACAGAAAAAGGCCTTCCGTGCGGAAGGCGGGGAGGGAAGGACTCCATGGGCTTGAGAGTCATGACGGAGAAACGGGTGCGCGTTCCCGTTTGGCTCGAAGTGCTCGTTCCCGTCGGAGCCGTGATGGGCGCCCTTATCGCCGGGGCGGTTCTCCTGGCGCTTCTCGGCGTATCTCCCCTTGCCGCGTATGCGGCCATGCTGCGGGGCTCTCTCGGCGACTGGTACGGCATCAGCGAGACCCTCGTCAAGGCGGTTCCCCTGACGTTGGCCGGGCTCGCGGTGGCGCTCTCCTTCCGCATGCAGGTCTGGAACATCGGTGCGGAAGGCCAGCTCTACATGGGGGCTCTCGCTGCGGCTGCGGCAGTCCGTTTCGCCTTCGTGGACAACTCGCTTGTCATGTTCTGCCTCATGGCCGGGGCGGCTGCGTTGGCCGGGGGCACTTGGGGTGCCTTCGCGGGATATCTCAAGGCCCGATGGAACGTGAACGAGATCATCACCACGCTCATGTTGAATTACATCGCCATCCACGCCGTGGATTACTTCGTCTACGGTCCCTGGAAGGATCCCGCGAGTCTCGGTTTTCCCATGACCGCCTCCTTTCCCGCTGCGGCGAGACTGCCGCAGTTTTTCGACAGCCGGGTGCATCTGGGAATCTTTTTCGCCGTGGTCTTCGCTGTTTTGTTCCACATCGTTTTCCGGTGGACGAAATGGGGATTCGAGGTGCGCGTCATCGGGGCGAATCCAAAAGCGGCTCAGTATGCGGGAATAAATTTCCTCCGAAATGCGGTGCTCGTGATGTTCGTCTCCGGAGCCGTCGCCGGTTTTTCGGGCATGTGCGAGATGGCGGGACTGCAGGGACGTCTCCAGCACGGTTTTTCTCCCGGCTACGGCTACACGGCGATCATCGTGGCCTGGCTTGCCCGGCTGAATCCGCTCGCCCTCATGGGAGTGGCCTTTCTTCTCGGCGCACTGCTCGTCGGAGGGGATACGCTTCAGGTGGTCATGCGCCTTCCGCTGTCGAGTATTCAGGTTCTGCAGGGCCTGATCCTCTTCGCGGTGCTCGGGGCGGAATACTTTCTCACGTATCGGGTGCGTTTCATCCGAAGTGTCCCCGACTCTCCGAAGGAGGTGGACTGACGTGGAGATGCTCGTTCCCATTCTTGCCGCCGCCGTGCGCAGCGGCACACCCATCCTCTACGCCACTCTGGGGGAGATTCTCACGGAGAGATCGGGCATTCTCAACTTGGGACTCGAGGGGCTCATGCTCGTGGGGGCCTTTACGGGATTCAGCGTCGCCAGCGGTACGGGAAACGCCTGGCTGGGCATCGCCGCCGCTTTCCTCTCCGGATGTCTTCTCGCTCTCGTGCATGCCTTTCTCTGCATCACGGGGCGTGCGAACCAGGTGGTGAGCGGCCTTGCACTGACCATGTTCGGCACGGGGCTTTCCTCGCTGCTCGGGCGAGGTTTCATCGGAGAAACCATTCCCGGCATCGGCGGCATGACGATTCCTCTCCTCTCGAAAATCCCTGTCCTCGGTCCGACGTTTTTCGACCAGGACCCGCTGGTCTATCTTTCCTACGGATTGGCAGTGTTTCTGACCTGGTTTCTCTGGTCCACACGGGCAGGACTCGCGCTCCGGGCCGTTGGAGACGCGCCTCGGGTGGTGGATGCCATGGGGCTTTCCTCTACGAGACTGCGCTATCTCTATACCGTGATCGGTGGGGGTATCGTCGCCGTGGGGGGAGCGTACATGTCCGTGGCCTACACCAAAATGTGGGGAGACCTCATGACGGCGGGACGAGGATGGATCGCCGTGGCACTGGTGATCTTCGCCATCTGGCATCCACTCCGGGCTGTGGGAGGCGCGTACCTCTTCGGTGGAGTGGGGGCGCTTCAGCTTCGTATCCAGGCTGCCGGGACGAGTATTCCCGCGCCTCTCCTGCTCATGCTCCCCTACGTGTTCACGATTTTTGTTCTTTTCGTCATTTCCGTGAGAAAGGGAAAGGGCATTCTTTTGGGTGCTCCCGCGTCACTTGGACAACCTTATCATCGGGAGGAGCGGGACTGAAATATCAGATGTGAAATACACCTGGAGTCCTTCGAGAAAAAATGGTTGTGGTTTAAAATAATTTTATTTAACTGATGACATATCTCCGGTTTTTTTGCGGCGGACTGCGCTCAAGGAAAAACGACACCACACCCCGAAAGTCTTTCCTCCTTTTCGATTTTTTCGGTTTCTGCAGGCAACGGGAGAGGGCGGAGAACATCTTGAAAGGTGTTTCCCTCTCCCCTTTCGTATTTCCCCCGGCCAGGAGGTCAAAAAAAGAATGGAGAGAGGGTTGACAAGAGGGTGTCTGAACCTCTAGCATTGTTCATGTAGTATATAATACATCATACATCACATAGGGGGTGTTGCCCCAGCGGCTTGAGTCGGGAAATCGGCGGTTCCTGTCGTGTTGTTCCTCCTGGCACTATCCGGATTTGACGAAAAGGAGTGGATGTCGGTGACTACGTACAAGAAACGTTTTTCCCTGAGTGGAGCACTGATCGCCTGCATGCTGTTCGTTTTGGCGGGTTCCGCCTTTGCGGCACCTGAAATCACCCTCAATTTCGCCGGGCAGAATCCCGCGGATCATCCCGCGACGATCCTGATGAACGAGATTGCCCAGGAAGTGGCAGAGAAGACCAACGGCCGCATCGAGGTCAAGATTTTCCCCGCCAATCAGCTGGGTGACTACACCCTGGTCTACGAGGAACTCATTCGCGGCACCATCGACATGTCCTGCACGTCCGTGCCCAGTCAGTTCGATCCCCGCCTGGAACTGCTCTACATCAACGGCTATGTGAAAGGGTACGAGGATGTGAGAAGAATCTTCGCCCCCGATGCGTGGCTCTTCGGAAAGATGGACGAACTCAACAGCCGTCTCGGCGTGAAACTCCTCGGCTTTTTCGTGGAGGGCATGATCGGTACGGGTACCACGAAGCCCGCCAAGGATCCCCTTGATCCCAAAGTGGCCAAGGACGTGCTCGTGCGCGTTCCCAACATGGATGTGTACAAGCTTGGCGCCGAGGCCATGGGCTACCGAACCGTCACGATTCCCTATGCGGACGTCTACCAGGCTCTCCAGACGGGAGTCTGCGAGGGTGTGAACGGCTACTCCACCGCTGCGGCCTACACCATGCTCCGGGATGTGCTCAAATACTGGTACATGACCAACTACTCCCTGGAGTGCATCAACTACATGATGAGCGGCAAGGTCTGGGAGAAACTTTCCCCCGAGGACCGGACCATCGTTCAGGAGGCAGTGAACCACGCGGCGGCGAAGAGCATCGAGCAGGCCAAGGCGGAGGATGAGAAGTACATGCAGCTCATGCGGGACAAGGGCATCCAAGTGTTCACCTACGAGGAGAGTGAACTCCTTCCTCTTTCCGAGGCCTGCGCCGGAACGTGGGCACAGTTGGAGAAGAACATGACCAAGGAACTCATGGACGAGTTCCGCAAGGAAATGGCGCCGGGAAAATAACTTCGAATCCGTGCGTTCCGGGAGAGGCATTCCCTGCGAAGCCCTTTCCCGGAACGCCGCACGATGAAAACCGCTGAGGGGAGTCTTCCCTCGGCCCTCTGCCGGAGAGGCGTGCCCATCCGGCGAGGGGCGGGAGGATTCTCGCATGTGGGAGGGGGCACGTCTCATGTCTTCCTGTTCCGTCTGTGAGGAAAGTTCCGGGCCCAAAAAGCCCAAGACCCTGTTCGACAGGATCGCCATCACGACCTTTTCCAGCGTAACCTTCGGTATGTCCTTTCTGCTCACGATCCTCATCGGTGCCGCCACGTTCGTCCGTTATGTCCTCAAGGGCGATCTCTACGGCTACGAAGAGTGGGTGAAGCTCTTCGCCTTCTGGCTCTATTTCTCCGGAGCCGCCATCGGGGCTTTCAACGGGACGCACGTCTCCGCGGACCTCGTTCAGTCCTACGTCCCGGATGGGCATGTAAAACGCTTTCTGGTCTTCTTGAAAAATCTCGTGACCGTCGGCGTTACGCTCCTCTTCGTCTGGTACGGCTACGATTTCTTCATGTTCGGCTTCATGGGGCCCCTGGGAACCGGGGTGGCCATTCCGATGACGACGGTGTGGCGCATTCCCTTGTGGACGTCCTATCTGGCGATTTTCATCGGATTCATCTTCATGCTCTACTACTTCAGTCGCGAGTTGTTCAAGAGCGCGAAATCCCTGTTCTCCGGAGGTCGGTCATGATCTACGTGGCCATTGTCATTCTCCTGGCGTCACTGATGCTCGGTGTTCCCGTTCCGGTCAGCTTCATGGCCTCGGCGGGATGGTTGATCTTCTTCGGCGGGCCCGGCGGCGGCGGTTACGCTCCAAGCCAGCTCCTGCCCTACGCCTTCACCCAGATGAACTCCGTTTCTCTCATCGCCATCGCTCTCTTCATCATGGCAGGGGGCATCATGGAGCGGGGACGCATCGGAGAGAAGCTCATCGATCTGGTGGACGTGTTCGTGGGCCATCTCCGGGGCGGGCTCGGCATCGTGGGCACCATCTCCTGCGCCGTCTTCGGCTCCATCTCCGGAGCGGCCTGCGCCACTCTTTCCTGTATCGGTTCCATCATGTTTCCCCGTCTCGAAGCGGGGGGCTATCCGCGTGGACATGCGGCGGCCCTCATGGCCAACGCGTCCCTGCTGGGGCTCCTCATTCCTCCGAACGCCACGCTCATCATCTTCGCCTGGATCAGCGGCCAACCTGTCCTGGCATGCTTTCTCTCCACGGTGATGCCGGGCCTTCTCACCACAACGCTCATCTGTGCGGTGAACATGTGGCTCCTCCGGAACAACGAGTCGGTTCTCGTGGCCCACAGACGGAGTGCGGAGGAAAAATGGGCACTCTTCCGGGAGCGGGGCAAGCGTGCGCTTCCGGCGCTGATGCTCCCCGTCATCGTCCTCGGAGGAATCTACGGTGGTATCATGACCACCACGGAGGCATCGGCGGCGGCCGTGCTCTACGCCATTCCCGTGGGTATGTTCGTCTACAGGGGACTCGATCTCAAGGGACTCTGGAATGTGGTGGTGGAGTCGGGAGTGACCACGGGAGTCATCATGGCCATGCTCTTTTCCGTGTCCATGCTGAGCCGTCTCTATCTGCTGGAGGACCTCCCCTCGCGGCTTCTGCTCCTCTTCAGGTCCGTCTCGGAAAACCGTTGGGTGATCCTCTTCATGATCAACATTTTCCTCGTCATCATGGGGATGCTCATGGACGACATCAGCGTCGTGGTGCTCACCACGCCCATTCTCATGCCCATCATTCTCGAGCTGGGATTCAATCCTATCCACTACGCGGCCATCGTTGGCGTCAACACGGGGCTCGGCTGCATCACGCCTCCCGCTGCCCCGGTGCTCTACCTTGGGGGACGCCTCGCCAACGCGCCTATCAACGAAATGATGCGCCCTGCCCTGTGGTTCATGTTGCTCTGCTGGCTTCCGGTGCTGCTCTTCACGGCCTACTGCCCGAAGCTGGTGCTCTTCCTGCCCCACGTGATCCTGGGAACGCCCTGGTGACGGTACGGTGACGGCGAGCAGCTTCTTCTACCGGAACTTTTTTGCAGGGCTCTGTTTTCTCTGCCTTGCCATAGGACTTCTCTCCGGTTCCCCCTATGCCTTTTGGGGGTGTATGGTCTGTGGTGCCTTTTCCAGGAGTGCGGTGCGAAAACAGTGGGCCGATCCTCCCTGGGCAGAGGGGTTTCGTTCCGTCGTCACGTCGGCCTGGAGGAAAATCTGCCGCGCCTCCTGAAGCGGCGCGACCGGCCACGGGTTGTTTTTGTCTGTGCGAGGGAGCTTTGGGGGGATCCGACGACGAGAATCTCCTCTGCGGCTCCCTCGTCTGTATTTGCCCATGTCGCTTCGAAGGATACATGTTTTCCGGCGGTGTGCCTTTCTGCGTTGCCTCACCTGAAACGTCTCATCTCCGACCGTTGCTCCGCCTTTGTGTGTGCCGCCTTTCCCCACTTTTCACTTCCGGCTCTGTAAAAAGCCGTTTTGTGGCGTTGCCGATGTGACCTCGTGCCTGCCGGATGGAGTGAGAACGTACAATCTCTTTCACAAAATTGAGGAAGCTCTGATGAAGGGGGGTTTTCTCGCCCTTGAGCCTGAGCGTGTCTCGTTTTTGCAAGCCCGGCTCAGCGTTCTTCAGAGGTTCCTTGAATTGAGGAAGGAGGTCGTTCTAAAACAAGACGGCAGTCTACGAATCCTTTCGCCGCCGCTTTCTCCCCTTTCGCAGTCCTGTCCAGAACCGTCGCTTTGTTTGTGCTTCCTTCCTTCAGACGCAAGAAACACTCGCTCCTCATCATCCGTAGAGAAGGACAGATGACATTTTCCCCGTCCCGTTTTAGGGATGACGTTATCCCTGTTCCGTCACAGCGGCAAAAGGATGCGTTGACAAGAAGGATTTTTTTGCGTAGTATTCCATGAAGGAAATCCTTCATTCAAAAAGAGGCGATGACGCTTTTTATTCACCGACGAGGGGGTTTTTTCGTGCGGGATCGTATCACGGCAAAGCGCGCCGACATGTCTCCGGCGCAGACGAAAATCGCCGCATATGTGCTCGAGCATCCCCGGGATGTGGCGTTTCTCTCCGCCGCGGAGCTGGCGGAACGCATTGGCGTGAGCGAGGCGACGATGATCCGTTTCGCAGCCTTTCTCGGTTATGAAGGGTACACGCTGTTCCGTGAGGCCGTCGGGGACGCGCTTCTGCAGCGACTTTCAACGCTCGAGCGAATGAAGGAGTATGCGCCGGAGGAAGAATCGAGCCTGTTCGACAGGGTCGTGCGGGACGACCTGGAAGCCGTCGCCGCGATCCGGACAAACACGTCCGAGAGCGACGTGGACGCCCTCGGACGGGCGCTCGCCGTATCCGGCGCCGTCTATATTGCGGGAAACCGCAGTTCCTTCGCACTCGCCTATTATTTCTCCTTCTACCTTTCCTGGATTCTTCCCAACGTCAAGCTTCTGAGCCCGGACATTCCCTACGAAACCCTCTTCAACGCGCCCCACGAGAGCCTTGTGGTCGGCATCAGCTTTCCCCGCTATGCCAGTTGGACCCTTCGAGTCCTTGAGGATGCGAAAACCCTCGGGCTCCACACCGCGGCGATTACGGATTCGCCAGGAAGTCCCCTGGCGATGCGGTCCACCTACGTGGTGACCGTTCCCTATCGTCCGGTGTCCTTCATCGATTCCTTCGCCGCACCTCTTTCCGTGATCAACTGTCTTGTACTCTCCGTTTCCTCCCACCTTGGCGAAGAGGCGGCGGAGAAGCTCGAAGCGCTTGAGGAGTACTGGAGCAGGAATCGCATCTACGACGCGGTGGGGCGACCGGATGCGGCTCGCAGGGAGACGGGAGAGTCCCTTTGGAGGCGCTGAGGCGGGGGCCTTGCCCCGTAAATGTCGGACTGCGTTTTCCCCCGAGGCGGGACACGATGTTCTTGTGTTTCTCGCAGGATGACTCTCCGTGCTTCGCTGTCGATGACGGATTTCCTTCAACGAAAGAGCCATTCCACGAAAAACGCAGTCCCTGAGGAGTGAGGAGGAGGTTTCCCGATTTCACGCGGGGACGGAACGAACGCCTTGAGAAGAGGCGTGCTGTTGTTTTGTTGCCCTTCAGTATGGAAAGGCAGGGTAAGGAGTGGGTTTGGAAGGGGCGATGGCGGAGAAAACGAGGTGTGGCAGGAGTCCAGAGCGGGTTTGGAATATATCGGGAGAACGGTTCGGGAAACCCTGTTTTGCCGGAGCGGGCGGAAAAGGGGAGCGTCGGAACGACGGGACTGACAGGAGCGGGAAGGGAGATGAGGATGTGTCCGAGTGGGGGAACCTGATTCCCAGGAGTTATAAGACGGAAATGCCCATGGCCGTCCGAGGCGAGGGCATCTACATCTACGACGAAAGCGGTCGCGCCTATATCGACGGATGCAGCGGCGCGCTGCTTTCCAGTGTCGGGCACGGCAACAGGGAGATTGTGGCGGCCATGGCGCGGCAGCTTGAAACGCTGGAGTTCGCCCATCCGTCACGGTGGATGAACGCCGCTGCTCTGGAGGCGGCGAAGGAGGCCGCTTCCATTGCGCCGGCAGATCTCCGGAGCGTCTGGTTCGTGAGCGGGGGCAGCGAGGCCATCGAATCGGCGGTGAAGATGGTCCGCCAGTATTTCGTGGAGCGGGACGGTCTTTCCTCTTCCAAGTCGGTGTGCATAGCCCGCTGGGCCTCCTACCACGGCAGTACTCTCGGCGCCATGGGACTCGGCGGGAGCATGGCCCGTCGCCGAATGTTCTCTCCGCTCTTTCTCGAAGGGCCGAAAATCGAACCCCATTACTGCTACCGTTGTCCCTTCGGACTGGAGCATCCTTCCTGCGACCTGCGCTGCGTCCATGCCCTGGAACAGGCGATCCGCCGCATCGGTCCCCAATACGTGGCGGCTTTTCTGGCGGAACCCGTGGTGGGGTCCACCGTCGGAGCCCTGAATCCTCCGGAGGGATACTGGCCTCTCGTGCGGGAGATCTGCAGTCGGTACGACGTACTTCTCATCGCCGACGAGATCATGACGGGCGTTGGAAGGACTGGCAAACCTTTCTGTGTCGATCATTGGAAGGTCGTTCCCGACATCATCTGTTCCGCGAAGGCACTGTCCGGAGGATACGCTCCCGTGGGGGCCATGTTCGTCCGGGACGACATCGTGGAGGTGCTCCGCTCGGGGAGCGGATCCTTCATGCACGGCCATACGTACAATGCCAATCCTGTCACGGGAGCGGCGGTGGTGGCGACGCTTCGCTACATGAAAGCGGCGAAGGTCTTCGAAAACGCCGCTGTCATGGGAGAGCGGCTGGAGCAAGCACTCGCTCCCCTCGCGGATCTTCCCCTCGTCGGAGAGGTGCGTGGCATGGGACTCATGCGGGGAATCGAACTCGTGGAGGACAAGGCGACGAAGAGGCCCTTCGCGCCGGAGAAAAAGGCCGCGGCGGTGGTGACCGGAGAATGCATGAAACGAGGTTTGGTGGTGTATCCCGGCAGCGGACAGATCGACGGTGTCGCGGGGGATCAGTTCATGGTGGCTCCTCCCCTGATCGTCACCCCGGCGGAGGTGGACGAGATCGTGGGGCGTCTTGAGGAGGGACTTCGCGCTGCGGAAAAGCGTCTCCGTTCCTGATTTTTTTCGGAATACCGGTGGAAAGAGCATTCGATCCGCGTTGCCATAAAGAGAAGACGCCGTGAAAGAAGACGCGACGCTCCAGAAGGAAGGTGGTGAGGACGAGGGGAAGACGGAAAAACGGGAGAGGTCGAGGACGAAATTCAAGGCGAGAGGTCGTTTCGGGAAAGGACCACAATGGATTTTCCCGGAGGTGTCCATGAGAAAAGGAGGAGGAGAGACTCATGAAGAAATTCTCCATCACTGTGACAGTGGCTCTTATCGGTGCGATTTTCCTGGGAGCGGCGGCGTTCGCTGCGACCACCTTCGTCACCATCGGGTCCGGCGGAGTGGGAGGCACCTATTACCCCCTCGGTGGTGCCATGGCTGAAGTCCTGAGTCAGGCGGACATCGGCGTGAAGGCCACCTCCCGTTCCACTTCGGCATCCCGGGAGAACTGCCGTCTCGTCGCCAAAAATACGGTCCAGATCGGCATGTCTATGGGATCCACGCTGTACCAGGCAGCGTTCGGTGTGGAAGCTTTCGAGCAGGACGGCAAACTTCCCCTGAACATCCTCATGAACATGTATCCCGCCCCGCAGCATCTGGTGACCACGTCGAAGACGGGAATCAAATCCCTTGATGATCTCAAGGGAAAGCGCGTCTCCGTGGGTGCTCCCGGCGGCGGTGACCAGGTACTCACCGTGCTCATTCTCAAGGAGGCGGGTATCGATCCCGACAAGGACATCTCCAAGCAGCAGCTCACGCAGCCCGAGGGCGTCATGGCGCTCAAGGACGGCAATGTGGATGCGGTTTTCTGGAATTTTGCAGCTCCCGGAGCCTCCGTCCTCGAAGTGGCAGCACAGCGCGACGTGGTTCTCGTTCCCCTTCCCCAGGATGTCGTGGACAAGGTCGTCGCGAACAATCCCTTCCTGGTGCCTCACAAGATCACGAAAGATACCTACCCCGGCATGACCGAGGATGTCCTCACCGTGGCGGACGGCAATTATCTGGTCGTCCGGAACGACATGGACGAGAAACTCGCCTATGACCTGGTGAAAACTTTTGTGGAAAACCGGGAGAAATTCCTCCAGATCACTCCCCAGGCGGAGAACTTCGTTCCCGAGAAGGCGAGCATCGGCATCATCGATTTCCATCCCGGCGCCGTGAAATACTTCGAGGAGCAGGGCGTTTCCATGAAGAAATAAACCGATGGTCCGCGCTGCGGCGGATCGGGACCATCCGACCCGCCGCAGCGTGGACCCGGTATCCCACTGCTTTGTCCGGCTTCGGAAAATATCGCGGCGGAGGCAGTGCGGTGGAGAGAACCCGCGGGGCGCCTGAACTCTCCGGGAGAGTTATTCCGGAGAACGAAAACGGTACGTCGCTCCAGACAGCCTGGGAGGTTCGGTCGGTATGGTCAATGAAAACGAAACGATGAAAACTCCGGAAGAAGCGTCCCTCGGGGAAAAGGAACTCCTGGAGGAACTCGAAGGACGTAAGCGGAATCTGCAGGGGTGGCGCTACTGGCTTGTGGCGGCCATCGCCATCTCCGCGTCGCTCTTCCACCTGTACACGGCGGCGTTCGGCCTGATGGCGGCGATTTATCAGCGGAGCATCCACTGGATGCTCATGGGAGTGTTGATCTTTCTTCTTTACCCGGTATCCAAGAAACGTCCCGGCGATCGCATCGATTTCTGGGATTGGATCTTTGCGGGGCTGCTCGTGATCGGGTGCATGAACATCATTCTTAACTGGGACGCCATCTCCATGCGGGAGGGCATGGCGATTCCGTCGGACATCTATCTCGGTGTCATCATGGTGCTCCTCGTTCTCGAAGCGGCGCGGCGTTCCATGGGATGGCCCCTTCCCATCGTGGCCATCGTGGCGATGCTCTATGCACTGTTCGGTCCGTACTTTCCGGGAATGCTCGCCCACGGCGGATTTCCGCTGGAGGAACTCGCACCCTTCCAGTATCTTCGGACCGACGGCATCTTCGGTGTTCCGCTGGGCGTCTCCGCGTCGTTTATCTTTCTCTTCGTTCTCTTCGGCTCTATTCTCAATGTGTCGGGAGCCGGGCAGTTCTTCATCGATCTCTCCCTGGCTCTTACGGGACGCAGTCAGGGTGGACCCGCGAAAGCGGCGGTGGTCGCGAGTGCCCTCATGGGGACTGTCTCGGGCAGTTCCGTGGCAAATGCCGTGACCACGGGTTCCTTCACGATTCCCCTCATGAAGCGGGCGGGTTACACCTCGGAATTTTCCGGGGCCGTCGTTGCCGCGGCATCCACGGGTGGACAGGTCATGCCCCCCGTCATGGGAGCGGCGGCGTTCATCATGGCCCAGTTCCTCGGAATTTCCTACTGGGAAATCGTCGTTGCCGCGGCGATTCCCGCGACACTCTACTTCATCTCCATCATCGCCATGGTGCATTTTCGTTCTGGAAAACGGGGAATCATGGGCATTTCAGGAGTGGAGCTGCGGAATGTGAAGGAGGTTTTCCGCGAGGGATGGCACCTGCTGCTTCCCATCGTTGCCCTCGTGGGGTTTCTCGCGACGGGCTATTCCGCGGTGAAGGCGGTCTTCTGGTCCATCATCTGTCTCATCGTCGCCTCCTGGCTCGGGCAGGAAAAATACCGCATGACGCCACGGAGGATTCTGGATTCCCTCATCAACGGGGCGATCAACGCCGTGGAGGTCGCCGCGGCCTGTGCGTGCAGCGGTCTCGTCATCGGAGTCATCGGCATCACCGGTGTGGGACTGGCTTTCTCCTCCTTCGTTATGAGCCTCTCCCATGGCATTCTTCCCCTGGCGCTGATGCTTACCATGGTGGGCTCTATCATCCTCGGCATGGGTGTTCCCACCACGGCCCAGTACATCATCACCTCCACGCTTGCGGCTCCAGCCCTGGCCCAGATGGGCGTACCCCTCATGTCGGCCCACCTTTTCTGCCTCTATTTCGGCGTTCTCGCGGACGTGACGCCCCCGGTGGCGCTCGCCACCTATGCGGCGGCGGGGCTTTCCAAGTCGAATCCTCTGAAGACGGGATTCGTGGCTCTGAGCGTCGCCGTGGCGGGATTCCTCGTCCCCTACATGTTCGTCTACAACAGCTACCTGCTCTTTCAGGGAAATCTGCTCCGCATCGTACTGGGGTGCGTCACGGCCCTCATGGGTATCATCGGGCTTTCCGCGGCAGTGCAGGGGTATTATGTGGCCCCCCTTTCGCTGCCTGAGCGTCTCGCGCTCTTTGTCGTGCCGTTCCTGCTCATCGTTCCGAACATCTACACCGATGCAGTGGCACTGGCACTGCTCATCGGTGTCTATCTTCTGCAGAAACACAAAGTGGGACGGGTGGTTGCTCCATCCGTGGCGGTTCCCCACGCATCGAACAGTGTCGGCAAGGAGGAGTGAGCATGTCGAAGAGAATCGTCAAACCTGTCCTGTCGGCCCGGGAAGCCGTGGCGGGCATTGCCGGCGGCGCAACGGTCATGATAGGGGGGTTCAACTACGGTGGTGTACCCTACACGCTTGTGGAGGCGCTTCTTGAGCAGGGCGCGACGAATCTGACACTCATAGCCAACGACACGGCCTACGACGACGTGGGGCACGGAAGGCTCGTCCGGGAAGGACGGGTGAAGAAAGTCGTCGCTTCGCATGTGGGGCTCAACAAGACCACGCAACGCCTCTTCAACGAGGGAAAGATGGAGTTGGAACTCGTTCCCCAGGGAACCTTCGCGGAACGGATACGGGCGGGGGGGTTTGGTCTGGGAGGAATCCTCACTCCTACCGGCGTGGGTACCGTCGTGGAGGAGGGGAAGCAGGTTCTGGAGGTGCAGGGAAAACGCTATATTCTGGAGCTTCCTCTCCGGGCGGACGTGGCTCTTCTGCGGGCCTTCCGCGCCGACACCATGGGAAATCTCACCTACCGGGGGACGAACCGGAATTTCAATCCCGCCATGGCGACCGCAGCGGATCTGGTCATCGCCGAGGTGGACGAGATTCTTTCGCCGGGAGGGCTCGACGCGGAGGACATCGTCACGCCGGGCATTCTCGTGGATATTCTCGTCATGAAGGGGGATTCCTACTATGCTTCCAGAACTTGATGAAGAACGGGTGCGCCACCGAATCGCCCGGCGCATCGCCATGGAGTTCGAGAACGGGGATGTGGTGAATCTGGGGATCGGTATTCCTACGCTCGTCTCGGACTACATTCCCGAGGACGTGCACGTGATCTTTCAGACTGAAAACGGCGTGGTGGGGGCGGGGCCGAAACCGGAAAAGGAGGATCTGCGCTACATCGGTGCGGGAGGACGGTGTCTCTCCGTGCTTCCGGGAGGGGCCTGCATCGCCAGTGATCTCAGCTTCGGCCTCATTAGGGGTGGACACCTGGATGCCACGGTGCTCGGCGCACTCGAGGCGGATCAGGAGGCGAATCTCGCCAACTGGATGATTCCCGGCAAAATGGTCCCCGGCATGGGTGGCGCCATGGACCTGGTCACGGGAGCCCGCCGGGTGATCCTCGCCACGACGCACACGAACAAGAAGGGAGAGCCCAAAATTCTTCGGAAGTGCAGGCTTCCTCTCACGGGAAAGGCCGTGGTGAGCCTCATCGTGACGGAATTCGCGGTGCTCCGTTTCCGGGAGGGAAAACTGGTGCTCGAGGAAATTGCCCCGGAGGTCACACTCGACCAAGTGCGGGCCGCGACGGAGGCGGAATTTGTCGTTGCGGATCCGCTGCTGCCGATGAAGGGCATCGAAAAGGAAGAGGTGGTTGCATGAGACGGGCGGTGATCCTTGCCGCGTGCCGTACTGCGGGGGGCAAATTCGGCGGAGCGCTGGCGGAAATGGATGCGCCCCGGCTGGGTGCGCTAGCTCTGAGGGAGGCCGTGCGGAGGGCGGGAATCAACGACGATGTCGTGGAGGAGGTCATCCTCGGCAACGGCTGGCAGGCCGGGGTCGGCTCCAATCCGGCCCGTATTGCCACGGTGGAATCGGGCCTTCCCGAAACGGTTCCGGCGTTCACGGTGAACAAGCGCTGCGGCTCCGGTTTGCGCACGGTCATGCTCGCTGCAGACCGGGTGCGCCTCGGCGACGCGGCGGTGATGCTCGCGGGAGGAATGGAGAGCGCCTCCAACGTGCCCTACCTGCTTAAGAAAGCCCGCTGGGGGCATCGCATGGGCGACGTGCCGACCTTGGACGCACTTCATGCGGACGGATTTTTCTGCCGGATGGCGGGGATGCTCATGGGCGCCACGGCGGAGATTCTGGTGGAGGAGTATGGTATTTCCAGGAGGGAACAGGACGAATTCGCACTGCGGAGTCATCGTCTGGCCGTGCGGGCCGTGGAGACCGGGGCCTTCCGGGACGAGGTTTTTCCCGTTCGATTGAAGGACAAAAAAAAGGGAGAGATCACCTTCGACACGGAGGAAATCCCCCGGGCGGACACCTCCCTGGACAGGCTCGCCACACTGGAACCCATCTTCACGAAGGGCGGCACCGTCACGGCGGGAACCAGCTCGGCTCTCTGCGACGCCGGAAGCGCTCTTGTCGTGGCCGATGGAGAATGGGCTGCGGCACAGGGGCTCCGCCCCATGGCGGAAATCCTGGGGTACGCATCGGCGGCGTGCGCTCCCGATCACATGGGGCTCGGCCCGGTCTACGCGGTGCCGAAGGCGCTTCAGCGGAGCGGATTTGCCCTGGAGGACATGGAACTCATCGAGCTGAACGAAGCCTTCGCCGCGCAGGTTCTGGCGGTGCACCGGGCACTTCCCTTCGACATGGATCGCTGCAATGTCAGGGGTGGTGCCATTGCTCTGGGGCATCCTATCGGCGCCACGGGAGCGAAGATTCTCACCACGCTTCTCTACGCGCTCCGTTCACTGGACAAGGAACTCGGGCTCGCCACCGCCTGCATCGGCGGAGGACAGGGTGTGGCTCTCGTGGTCCGTCGCCTGGCCTGACGTTTCCGCGACTCCGGAGAACGCTCCGCGCCTCCCGGCGCGGCTCGCGCTCTCCGGAAGAAGGTTTACTCGTCGGCGCGTTTCATCGCGATGGGGTGGACGAACTCCACGTGTGTTTCCGCATCCCAGGGAAAGAGGATCCACGTGTCCTGGCTCACTTCGGTGACGAACGTGTTCACCAGGGGCCTTCCGTCGGGCTTTGCGTAGACCGTGGCAAAATGCGCGGTGGGGAAGATGTCGCGGACGATCTTGGCGGTCTTGCCCGTATCCACCAGGTCGTCCACGATGAGGAGTGTTTCCTCTTCCCTGCCCAGACATTCCACCTGCTTGAGAATGGCGGGTTCTCCCTGAGTGCGCAGGGTGTAGCTGGAGATGCACACCGTGTCCACGAGGCGGATGTCGAGTTCTCTGGCGATGATCGCCGCGGGAACGAGCCCGCCCCTGGCGACGGCGATGATCCGGGTCCAGGGACGGAGAGCGACGAGACGCCATGCGAGAGCGCGGCAATCCCGATGAAGCTGTTCCCACGAGACGGGGAAAGTTTTGTGATAGCGGTCACCGGCGGACATGAACGAACTCCTCCTTGAGATGGGATAGGGATGGCGGTGCGGAGGAGCGCCGGGATGCACACTCCCCCCGGGAACTTTCTCATCCGGAGCGGCGTAAAGGTTTCCGCCGCCGCGAACGGGACGCTGCGGCGGAAACCTGTCCCCCTTTCGGAAAAATCACTTACAAGGTGTTCCACGGCCACTCGGAAGCGATGCCGAACCAGGCGAGGAAGCTCGGGCCGCAGAGGATCGCCGCGAGTCCACCCAGGGCGAGAAATGGACCGAGCGGAATGGCGTCCTTGCGCTTTGCCCTCCCCGTGACGAGGAGCAGCACCGCCCAGAATCCCCCGAGGAGAAAGCCGAAATAGAGTGCGGTGCCGGTCATTTTCCATCCCAGAATGCTTCCGAGTCCCGCCATGAGATGTGCGTCTCCCCACCCCATGCCTCCACGGCTCAAAAGGATGATGCAGGCGATGATGCCGTACCCGAGCGCGGCGCCGAGCAGGCCGTCCGTGAGGCCCTGCCCGCCGCCCCCGACGCGGAGCAGTAGTCCCAGGGCTCCCGGGGCGAGGGCGAAGAGGTCGAAGATGTAGCCGCTGTAGAGATCCGTGAGGGCATTCAAATAGAGGGAATAGGCCGCTGTCGAGGCGAGCAGGAGGGGGAGAAGGGCCTTCCCGTTCACAACACCTTCCGGAAGGGCCTGTCCCCAGCGTGCCGTCACGAGCGCGCCGATGAGGGCACAGACAAGCTCCACATAGAAATAGGATTTCGGGATGGCCGCGCCGCAGGTGCGGCAGCGCCCCCTCTGCACGAGCCAGGAAAGGAGCGGAATCAGTTCGGAGGACGTGAGAAAGGTTCCGCAGGCGTCGCAACGGGAGCGGGATTTTCCCCACCAGGACTCCCCCGCGACGGTACGGCGGGCCACCACGTTCAGGAAGGATCCCAGAACGCTTCCGAGCAGGAATCCGAAAGAGGAAAGAACGACCAGCCACACCAAGGGCACCGCCTCCAGCGTTTCCGTGTGCGGGAAATGGTATAGTTATAACAGTATTCTTTCGGAAATTCATCGGGGAATTCCGTTGGTTTCTTTCTCGTCGTCCGGGCGGGGAGGAACAGCGCTGTCGCTTGAGGAGGAGGATTCCGTGTCCATGTCGTTCCATTTCTTCGGCAAGGCTTCGTCGTTGTTGCGCCTGGTATTGTTCCTGCCGGTCCTCGCAGGAGTTTTTCTTTTCGACCCCTTGCCGCGGAAGGCTTGTGCTACGGGGAACCGGGTGGAGGATCTCCTCGTTTCCATGACTGTGGAAGAAAAGGTAGGGCAGATGATGATCGGCTTTTTCCGGGGGAATTCCCTGTCTCCGGAACTTGCCCGGCGTCTCGAAACGGTGCGCCTCGGGGGTGTCATCCTCTACAGCGTTTCCGGTAATGTGGAGAGCACGTCCCAGATGGCCGGGCTTGCACGGGGAATCCAGACGTGCGCCGCAAGCGCAGATGTCCTGCCGCTCTTCATCGCCATCGACCAGGAGGGAGGGATCGTCTCCCGTCTCACGAGCGGGGTCACGGTCTTTCCGGGGAACATGGCTCTCGGCGCGACGGGCGAAACGTCTCTCGCCGCCACGCAGGCGCGAGTGCAGGCCCGGGAGCTGCGCATCCTCGGCATCACATGGAACTATGCTCCCGTGACGGACGTGAACAGCAATCCCGCGAATCCCATCATCGGCATCCGCTCCTTCGGTTCCGATCCGGGGCTCGTGGCGGACATGGGAACGGCCATGATCGCTCCCTACGCAGGAGAGCGTGTCCTCTGCACGGCAAAGCACTTTCCCGGCCATGGGGACACGGACACGGATTCCCACCTGGGGCTGCCCGTGCTCCGCAAGGACAGAGAGGAACTGGAGAAGGTGGAACTCGTTCCCTTCCGGGCCATGATCGGGCGAGGTGTGCCGGCGATCATGACGGCCCATGTGGAAGTTCCCGCCCTGGAGCCCGACGGTGCAGCCCGTCCCGCCACACTTTCGTCGGCGATTCTCCGGGATCTTCTCCGGGAGGAAATGGGATTCGAGGGACTTCTCGTGACGGATTCCATGGGCATGGGGGCCATCGACCAGCACTGGGGCATGGAGGAGGCTTCGGTTCTTGCAGTGCTCGCCGGAGCGGACATGCTCATTTTTGGAGCCGATAAAGGGCACGAACCGGAGGAGCAGGATGGGGTCTTCACGTTTCTCGTCGAGGCGGTGCGGAGCGGACGGATTCCGGAATCCCGCATCGACGGGGCCGTGGCCCGCATCCTTCGGGCGAAGGAAGCTCTGGGCATCCTTGACGACCCCTGGCCAAGAGAGGGCGATCTGGGCCGGCTGGCGGCGCCGGAATCCCTTGCGGTGGCGGAGGAGATCGCCGAGCGGAGCGTGACGCTGGTGCGGAATCCGAACCGTGGGGGCTCCGGAGGATGTTCCGTGTCTGGAGGCGCGAAGACATCGGTCCTTCCTCTTGCGGGTGAGCAAATTCCTCTCGTCTGGCCTGAGGAATACAAATCTGCTCTGGCGCCGCTTCTGCTGGAATGCCCTGGCTTTGTGCCGATGCTTCTTCCCCTCGACCCGGCGTCGGAGGACGTGGAGACGGCATGTGCGGCTCTGGAGGAGCGGGAAACGGTCTTTGCGGGGAGCTACGATCTGCACCGCAACGCCGGGTGGAAAGCTCTCCTGCGTCGCCTTGGGGAGGAACGGCTCGTGCTCCTTTCCGTTCGTTCCCCCTACGATCTGCTCCATGTGGAGGACGTGTGCGGATATCTGGTGACCTATGGAGACCGTCCCGCCTCCATGAAAGCTCTCGGCCGCATTCTCTCGGGAGTGTCGTCTCCGAAGGGGCATCTCCCTGTGGAGCTTCCGGGGCTCTATCCGAGAGGGTGGGGGTTGGAGCGGTTTTAAAGGTCTTGCTCGTCTCCGGGGAGAGTTTTCGGCAAAGTGTTTTTCTGGAGTTTCTTCACGCGGAGAGTTTCATCGAGTGCTTCGCGGAGGCGCTGTACGATAAGAGGCGACGGAAGCTGCTTCCGTCGCCTCTTGCGTTCTTGAGAATCGGTGGTGAGGGGCAGCTCTTGGAAAATTCGGCAGGTCTTCCCGCATCAATCCTCACCGGAGCGCGTCGAGGCGTTCCCGGGCGATGCGGGCGGAAAAGGAATCCTTTCCTGCGTCCCGTTCCAAAGCCTTGCCGTACCATTCCTTGGCCTTTGCGGTGTCCCCTGTCTTTTCCAGGTTCTGTCCGTATCCGACCGCCCAGGCTGTGAAATCCTCGTCGGACATGACCGTTTCCTCTGCGAGAATTGCTTCGTAGAGGGGGAATGTCCTCTGAAAGTGCTCCATCTCTTCGTAGGCCCTGAGCAGGCGTTTGCGCGCGTCGGGAACGAAGGGCGAAGAGGGATAACGGCGGAGAAGGCGCTCGAGTGCAAGAGCGACCTGGGGGAACTTCGGCGCGTCGTAGGCGAGGAGGTAGAGGTTGGAGAGTCTCCAGAGTGCCTCGGGGGCGCGTTTCGCGTCGGGACACTCGGTGAGGACCCGATCGTACAAGGAGATGAAGGTCCCGATCTGGTCCGCATCGGTGTTCGCCAGGGTCTTGAAGAGTTCCGTCGCGAGGCGCTCCTGCTCCTCCAGCGGAAGCGGAGGAGTTTGTTCGATCCAGTCCGGTGGACCGGAGGCATTCAGAGGGTCCGCCGTCTGGTCCCGGGGTGTCCGGTTTGCCTCGGTGTTTTCCTGGAGATCCAGCACCGGTGGCGGTGGCAATGCGTCCTGGCTCCCCGGCGGTGGCGGCGGCGAGGGGTGTGCGTCTCCTGCGGGAGGCGGAGGTTCTGACGGTTCAGGCACTGGCGGCGGCGGCGGCGGTGGGAGCGTGTCCTCCCGGGAGCTTGTGCCGCCCAGTGGCGGCGGTGGGGGAAGCAGATCCTCCAACGAAGGAAGTCCTTCTTCGACGGAAGTGATCCGTTCCTCCGCTGTCGGCGACGGTGCCGGAAGGGATGCCGTCCCGGAAGGGAGCGGTGGGGCCGGAGTGGGAGATGCGGAACCTCCCGGGAGTCCTCCCGTCGCGGGCGGTGTGGGCATGGTGGCGGGTTCCTGCGTTGCGGATGCTTCCTGCCTCGCGATTTTCGCCATGGCCATGTCCACGGCGGGAGCGAGGCCAGGATTGCTGTTTCGCGCCTTTTCGAGCGCTTCCCTGGCTTCGCCGAAGCGTCCGAGGCCGAGAGCGATGATGCCCTGGAGATAGTTCGTCTCACCGAAGAATTCCAGGTCCGGTTTTCGGGCGAGCGCCGCGTCGAGTGCCCCGGAGGCCTCTTCCCATTGCTCCAGGGAAACCAGCGTCGAGGCCAGGTAGTAGTGTCCCATGATCATCCCTGGACGTATGGTGAGTCCCTGGCGGATAGCCGATGCGGCCTCTTCGTGTTTTCCCATCTCCTTCAGGGCCAGGCCGAGGTCCACGTAGGCCGTGGCGTTTCCCGGCTCCGCCTCGAGGATCTGTCGGTAGAGAACGACGGCCCTCTCGTAGTTTCTGTCCCCGTAAGCCTGGAGAGCCTGCTTGTAGAGTGTATCGGTCCGTGTCGCCGCTGTGCCGGGCGTGGAGAGGAGAGCAGCGCAGAACAGGAGGAAAAGGGGGAGAAGTGCGGCGAAGGCTTTCCGTCCTCCCTGGGGGGGCCGTTGGGTAAAACGGGTACTCCAGGATTGTGCGTCGGATCTTTTCATGAACGCATCCTCCCTTGGTCGGTCTTCGGAGTGATTGTTCGGCCTGATGTGCTCCGCCTTTTTGCCGGAGACGGGGAAGCCGTCTCCTCTCTCCCGTCGAGGAGGCTTTTCGCGCCGGGAGAAATCGCTTTCACCGCACCGTACGCCGTTACGGCACCGGCGTGGGGGATGCGACAGGGCGCGTGGTGTGCTTGGACAGTTCCGCCACGTAGGCTTCCAGTTTCGTCACATGTTCCTCCACCCGGGGGTCCCTGACGAGGGACAGACTTGCCCGGAAACGGGCGATGGCCTCCTCGTAACGCTCGGCTTTCTGCAGTTCCACGCCCTCCCGAACGAGGCGGGTCGCCTCGTTCTTCCGCTCCTCTTCGAGGCGCCGTCGTTCCTCCTCGGCGCGGCGGGCTTCTTCTTTGCGGCGCTCCTCCTCCAGTCGTTTCTCCTCTTCCCGGGCTTCGATGCGGCGGAGACGGTCTTCGAGGATGCGGATGTGCTCCTCAAGCTTCGGATCCGCCAGAAGAGGGAGGCTTTCCCGGTACTTTGCCACGGCCTCTGCGAGGTGTCCCGCCTTCTGCAGGGCCGCCCCCTCCTCGCGGAGTTTTTTCGCCGCGGCAAGGCGGGCCTGTTCTTCCGCACGTCGTTTCTCCTCCGCTTCCCTGCGTCGCCGTTCTTCCTCCTTGCGGAGGAGTTCTTCGAGTTTCTGCGCGTACTCGGCGATCTTCGGGTCTTTCACGAAGGTGAGGCTCTCCCGGTATTTCTCCAGCGCCTCCGGGTAGGATTGAGCTTTCTGCAGGGTCACTCCCTCGGCGATGAGTTCCCGGGCCTTGGAGAGGCGTGTCTCGAGAGCTTCTATCTGTTGCGCCACCTCCGGGGCGGAGGCTGCGGCAAAGCTTTCCCGGAATTTTGCCAGGGCCTGGACGATCTGTTCTTTGTGCAGCAGGTCCTCGCCCTCGCTCCGGAGTGCCTTTGCGCGCTCCAGGCGTTCCTGCCGTTCCTGAACGCGTGTTGTCAGCGCCGCGATTTTTTGATCCGTCTCGGGGTCGGCCAGGATGACGCGGCTTGCTTCGTATCGCTCCAGAGCTTCCTCGATGCGCCCTTCCGCGGCGAGAGTATCCCCTTCGATCAAGAGTGCCGCAGCGCGTTGCCGCTCCTCGAATTCCGCGCTGACCCGAGCGAGTTCCGCCGCGGCAGCCATGTTTTCCGGGTCCAGTGCGTGGGCCTCGCGAAGCAGGGCGACGGCTTCCACCCCCTCGCCCCGTGCCCAGGCGGCCAGTCCCTCGTCGAACTTTTTCGCGGCGTCGGCACGTTTCGTGGCGTCCTCCAGGGTTTTTTCGTCCACGGTGACGGAGAAAACGGCCTTGCCCTGTCCGAGTTCGATTCCCTCCCGATCGGTGGCGGTCACGAGAACCTCGCACTCTCCGGTGGTGTGCCTGGAGAACGCCGTCTCCGCACCATGGAGTTCGCCCACGACGGAGGACCCTTCGTTGGTGGCCCAGGAAAAAAGCACCTCTCCACCGGAATCGGGGGAAACGAGGGCGCGCACGCGCATCTTTTCAAAGACCGCGAGTTCTTCTTTCAGAGGGACGAGCCCCTCAGCGGGCTTCCAGATCCGGGCCCTGGGCTCCTCCGGGCCGAGAAGGTCGACCGTCACGTCGTAAGGGCGGATCTGCAGAGACATGGAGGCGGAGGCGAGCGTTCCCCCCATGTCTCCGGCGGTGAGGTGGGCGGTGAGGGTGGCTTCTTCGGCCTTGAGGGAGCGGAAGAGAAAGGCCGTTCCCTCGTCCTTACCCGCCGCCGCGGCACCTTCCGTTTCCCAGAGGATGGCCCGTTTCGTCTCGGGAATGGCGGGGGAGATATGAGCCGTTACCGTCACTTCCTGCCCCACGTAAGGTATTTCGGGAAGGGTGGAGAGGGAAAGCGTCAGGGGTTCCACGTTGAGAAGGAATTCTTCGGAGGTGCCCAGGGGGTGGAGCGAATCCTCGCCCTGTTCGAGGACGGTGCAGCGGATGGCATAGGTTCCCGCCTCGGGGAAGAGAGCGGTTACCTCGTTTGGTGTCGCCTCCGTCGAAGTGGTAAAGGGAACCGCCGGAGAGGATTCGAAACGATAGACCACTCTTTCGGAAGGTGCTCCGCCCTCCGGATCGAGAGCGGCCCGGAGGAGAACGGGAATGCCCGGAACGGCGGGTTCTCCAGAATCCGGTCTTTCCAGCAGGACTGTGCGGGACGCGGTGGTCGGGGAAATTTCCGGCTCATCAGGGAGAGGAGGAAGGACGGGCAACTCCGAAACAGGTTCCGCCGGAGTTAACGGAGGAAGTTCCGACGTGGTCGTTCCCGCTGGTTCCCCCTCGCGGAAATGTCGCAGAATCTGTGCCTCTTCCCGGAAGAGTGCGGCGATGTGCGCCGCCGCATCGTTTTCCCTTCGGGAGAGGTCCTTGGGAAGCGGTATGTTCAGGGAGGCGAAGGTTGCTCGTATTCGCGGAGCAGCATCCTGGACGATCTTCCAGTGGGCGCGTTCGAAACGGACGCGATAGAGCCTCCGTTCCGTCTCCGCATCGAAGCCCGTCTCGTGCAACGGGGCTTTCTTGAGGAACTCGAGGGTCTGTCGGATCTTGACGCGCTGCTGTTCCGCCTCCGCCAGAAAGGCCTTTCCCTGGGAAGCGTCGAAGCGGGAATCTCCCGTGAGAGGAGGCAGTCCCGTGAGGGGACGGGGATCTGGTTTTTGACCCGACACTTCTTCAAAATATTTTTCCGCGCTCTCCCGGACACGGACAAGTTCCGAGTAGGCGTTCAGGAATTCCTGGAGTTTTTCCGGGGGGGGTTGCCGGAAAATCTCCGTGCCCTCCTGATCGACGCCGAGATCATGGAGCAGCGCCTCTATCTGCTCCACTCCGCCGGAGAGTGCCTCTTGCCCGTCGAATTCCAGTGCCGGAAGTTCGTTTTCGGACATCGCGGGGATATTTTCCGTTGCCGTGTCGGCGAAAGAGGCACAGCCAAGGAAAGTGAGGAGGAAGAAAGCGAGCAAAAGCAGGAGCAGAGACCAGTTGAGAGGAGGGTGCTTCCCGGAGTGGTGGTTCCATCGTCGGGAAGAGGTTCCTTCGTAAAGGCCGGCACGCTCCGGGGCGCTCTTCTCATAAGAGGCGTCTCGTGCTCTTTCGGTGCGGCCTGTCCGGGAGCGCAGAGGAACGTCCCTTCTTCCGTTCTGCGGGAATGGGTTTTCAGGAGTTTCGAAAATCGCTCTTGCCATGGATGGGCACCGCCTTTCCTGGATGACATGAGGATGATCCGCCCTCGGCATCACGTGCGTTGAAGAGGGAACATGTCTTTTGCACGCTTCTCCGTCGATTCACTACCGTGATTATCCCGCAAGGTCGGATCCGAGGCAAGGGAGGAAGTGGCAGGGGTGCTCGCCTTTTTTCGGTGGTGATGCGGTGATTTGAAACGCGAGACGTGTTCCGAAAGAGCGGGTTCCCTTCCGCCGGGGAACGGAAAAGATGGCGGGTGCGTCGGGAGTGTTCCGGCAAAGGGCGAAAAGGCCCTCATCCGAAGGCGTGTGACGCGGATCTTCGAGTGAGGGCTCGCGTGTTTTGTGCAGAACGGTGTGGAAGGGTCAGTTTTTTCCGAAGTGTCGTGCGGTTTCCACCAGGCCTGTGAAAAGGGGGAGCATGTCGTCTCCCGCGGTGAGCATTTCCTCGGGATGCCATTGCACCCCCAGGGCGAAGGGATGCCCCCGGACCTCCACGCACTCGGGAATGCCGTCAGGTGCGGAAGCCGTGACCAGCACGTCCTTTCCGGGAACTCGAATGGCCTGGTGGTGGAAGCTGTTGACGAGGAAGGTCGTTCCGAGAAGACGCCGGATCAGGGATCCCTCCATGGTGGTGACACCGTGGGTGGCGACGAAACGGAAGGATTTCTGGGAATGCTGAAGTGTCGGTTCCGGCCTTGAGGGAAGATCCTGCCAGAGCGTGCCCCCGAGGGCGACGTTGAGAACCTGAATGCCCCGGCAGATGGCGAGGAGGGGACGTCCCGTGGCCAGCGCGAGATGCGCGGCCTTCATGTGGAAATGGTCCAGGTGAGGATGAACCGCGCCGAGACCGAGGGATGGCTCTTCCCCGTAGAACGCGGGATGTACGTCGTCACCGCCGGGCAGAAGAAACCCCGCGGCCGATTCGGCCTGAACCGGCAAATCCTCCAGGTTTGACAGAAGAGGCAGCACGAGGGGGACGCCGCCCCCTTTCTCGACGGCCTGGACATAGCGCTGTGAGAGATCGCATCGTTCCCGTCCTCTCGCATCGAGAGCGAAATCACCGAGTATGGCGATGAGCGGTTTTTTCATGATGGCGGCATCACCCTCGGTACGAAAAGGGTGAAAAAGTTCTCGTGCTCGTTGCGGCAGCCGGGAGCACGGTGCTTGTGCGGCGCGGTGGTTTCTTTCGTCCTGGTGAAGTCCCTCTCATGAATGTTCGTGCCTCCAGTCGTTTTGTGTTTCCGATGCGTCGTTCGCGTCGCTGCGGGTTTTCGTTCCGTTGAACCGTCATCCGCGGAATCGGCGGCGCAGCAGCCTTGCGTCGTCGGTGCCGAAGGGGTAGTCGAGATAGTAGATTTCCTTCTTGTGCAGGTCCAGGAGGTGCATGAATTCGATCCCGTTGAGGAAGAGCTTGTCCTCCCGGAATCCTCCCTCCAGGGAGACGTCGTGCCCGAAGAGATTGATCGGCGCGGGGTTGTGGAGGAGTTCTTCGCTCCGATGGGCGATGCGAATGTGTCGTCCCTCCGGGAAGATGTCCGTGCATCCCCGGACGATGATGCTCCGGGAGGCGAATTTTTGCAAGGTCCTTTCATCGTCGTGGTTTCCGAGAACGAGATAGACCTCCGCAGCCGTGGTTCCCTCCAGGAGTTTCAGAAGCGTGCGAACTCTCTTTTCGTACAGATCGAGACAGCAGGGGCTCCGCTCGAGTTTCACGTCGTCCGCCAGGTCACCCGTGTGGACGATCCACGAGGGGGAGAGTCTGCCCAGAAGACGTCGCAGATGGCCGTACATGGTGGAGGGCGTGTCGGAGATGTGGAGGAGCGCGCCTTGCGGGAGTGGCACCTTTCGGACGAGGCGGAGAGAACGAAGAAGACGCTCCATGTTTTCGGCGAGAGGTGTCATGGAGTGTCTCCTTCTTCCGAAGAAGGGGGATTGCGGAAAACGGTCGGAAAAAAGTGGAGGGACGAAGGAGTTCCCGCCCCTCTACTCGGAAAATCGTCCTTATTGTGTTGTGCCGGGAACATCAGGCCACGGTGATTGCCTTTTCCAGATAGACGTCCTGCACGGCGGAGATGAGCTTCACACCCTCGTCGAAGGGCTTCTGGAAGGCCTTGCGCCCCAGGATGAGTCCCATGCCGCCGCCGCGTTTGTTGATCACCGCCGTCTTCACCGCCTCGGCGAGATCGTTCTGTCCCGCAGCGCCGCCGGAGCTGATGAGTCCCGCACGGCCCATGTAGCAGTTCGCAACCTGGTAACGGAGAAGATCCACGGGATGGGAACTCGAGAGTTTGTCGTAGACGGCGCTCGATGTCTTGCCGAATTTCAGCGCCGTGTACCCGCCGTTGTTCTCGGGGAGCTTCTGTTTGATGATGTCCGCGGCGATGGTCACGCCCAGGTGGTTTGCCTGTCCCGTGAGATCCGCCGCCAGGTGATAGTCCGTCTCCTTCGTTTTGAATGCCTCGTTACGCAGGTAGCACCAGAGAATGGTTGCCATACCCAACTCGTGGGCCCGTTCGAAGGCCTGGGAGATCTCCTGGATCTGGCGGCTCGACTCGGGGCTTCCGAAATAGACCGTGGCACCCACAGCGACGGCGCCCATGTCCCAGGCCTGTTCAACCGAGGCGAAGAGAATCTGGTCGTGGGTGTTTGGGTAGGAGAGGAGTTCGTTGTGGTTGATTTTGAGGATGAGGGGGATCTTGTGTGCGTACTTTCTCGCGACCATGCCCAGGACGCCCAGTGTGCTGGCGACGGCGTTGCAGCCGGCCTCGACGGCGAGGCGCACGATGTTCTCGGGATCGAAGTAGAGGGGATTCGGGGCGAAGCTGGCGCCGGCGGCATGTTCGATCCCCTGGTCCACGGGAAGAATCGACAGATAGCCCGTTCCGGCGAGGTTTCCGGACCCGAAGAGTGCCTGGAGGGAGCGCAGGACGGGAATGGGCCTGTCCGAGGGGGCGAAAATGCGGTCCACGAAATCGGGACCCGGCACGTGAAGGGATTCCTTCGGGATCGTGTTGCACCGATGGGCCAGGAGATGCTCCGCTTCGGAACCGAGAAGCGCTTCGATATCCTTCATGGTGGTGCTCATGTTCTCGACCTCCTTCTTGTTCTGAAGGCACACGTTCCGTCTCGCGGGTGGCGGACGGATTTTCTGGGGAGTTGTTCCATGCCCGTTCGATTATACAACGAAGAAAGCGATGGCGCGGAAATTTCCGTGGTCCGTGCTAGAATGAGACGTTATGGAATTCATTCGAACCAGTGCTGCGACGTGCGTAAATCCTTTTCGAATGAAGGAAGGTGAACGGACATGTCAAAAAGAACGGTTTTCGTGACTTTTCCCACACAGAGAGAGGTGCGGAGGGTTTTGGAGGAGGAACTCGGTTCTCTCGCCCGACTGGTCTACGTAGAGGACGTTCCCTCCAGGGAACGGGTCTCCGTTCTCCAAGAAGTTGAGATCCTGCTACCCTTCTTTCTTTCCGCGGAGTTCTCCCCGGAGGAGCTGGCCTGCCTGGATTCACTCGTCTTCCTGCAGTCCATGCTCGCGGGAGTGGACGACATTCCTTTCGCCGCGATTCCGCAGGAGGTAACCATCTGCAGCAATGGAGGTGCCTGGGCGGACCCTCTCGCGGAACACGCCCTCGGCATGGCCCTGGCGCTTGGAAAACTTCTCTTCTGGAACCACGGCAAGCTTTCCAGGGGTGAATACGATTTTGCCGAGAAAAGCTTCTGGTTCCGGAATTCCGTGTGTGGCATTCTCGGTTTCGGGGGAATCGGCAAAGCCATTGCTGCCCTGGCGCGGCCCATGGGGATGAAAATTCACGTGATCAACCGCAGTGGCGTCTCCGATGCACCGGTGGACTTTCTCGGTTCTCTGGACGATCTGGAGACGATGCTCCGTGTCGCGGACGTGCTCTTCGTGACGATCCCCCTCACGCGAGCCACCAAGGGGCTGCTGGGAAGCCGGGAGCTCTCGTGGATGAAGGACGAGGCGATCCTCGTGAACGTCGCTCGTGGAGACATCATTTCCGAGAAGGCCCTCTTCGAACATATGCGGGACCACCCCCGCTTCAAAGTGGGAATCGACACGTGGTGGAACGAACCTGGGGAGGGGAAGCGTTTTCGTGTCAATTATCCCTTTTTCCGTTTCCCTCATTTCCTCGGTTCGCCCCACAACGCGAACCGGGTGGAGGGAATAAACCCCGTGGCGGCTCGCTTCGCCGCCGCGAATATCGCCCGTTTTCTCCGGGGGGAGGCGCCGAAGGGCGTGGTGGACAGGGAGGAATACCTTTGAAATTCCTTTCCGTCAGGGATGAGAGTTGTGGGAGTTGCAGGGGGTTTGGTAGGGGAAATGGCGGAGTTCGGTGAACCGAATTTCTGTTATGTTCCTCCCGGAATCGGTACGGGACGGTTCGTTTTCGTACGATGAGCGAGAAGTATCGAGAGGAGGAAAGTCCGTGCCCTACAAGATTGTTTTTCTGCGACACGGCGAAAGCGAGTGGAACAAGGAGAACCGTTTCACCGGATGGACCGACGTGGACCTTTCCCCCAGAGGGGTGGAAGAGGCTCACGAGGCGGGGCGTCTTCTGAAGCGAGAGGGCTTCGTTTTTGATGCGGCGTATACCTCGGTGCTCAAGAGGGCGATCCGTACTTTGTGGATAACCCTTGACGAAATGGATCTCATGTGGATCCCTGTCATCCGTTCCTGGCGTCTCAACGAACGCCACTACGGAGCGCTCCAGGGTCTTAACAAGGCCGAAATGGCCTCGCAATACGGCGAGGACCAGGTCCTCCGGTGGCGGCGCAGCTACTCGGTGCGCCCTCCGGAACTCGACGCGGAGGACCCGCGTTTCCCCGGAAAGGATCCCCGGTACGCAGTCCTGTCCCGGGAGGAGCTGCCCTCCGCGGAGTGCCTGAAGGACACGGTGGCGCGCGTTGTTCCCTACTGGGAGGATGTCATTGCCCCGGAGATCCGAAAGGGGGGGCGTCTTTTGATCGCCGCTCACGGCAACAGTCTTCGTGCCCTGGTGAAATATCTCGACCATGTGGGCGACGAGGAGATTGTGGGACTTAACATCCCCACGGGAATCCCTCTGGTATATGAACTGGATGATGAACTGAAGCCCCTCGGGCATTTCTATCTCGGAGACCCCGAAGCAGTGGCGAATGCTGCGGCTGCGGTGGCGAATCAGGGCAAGGCCCGCTGATCTCCAGGAAATACGAGAAAGGAAGCGATTCGATGACGAAGCGGTTGAAGAGCGCACTTCCGTTGTTCCTTCTTTTGATCTTCTTCACTCTTCCTGCGGGAGCGACGGAGGGGCAGCGGCTGGGAGGGTATGAACTGGCTGCACTCCAAGGACCTGAAGTGCTTGCTACGGACACGCTGTTGGGAAAACCCGTGCTCCTCGTCTTCTTCACTCCGAGCTGTCCCTATTGCAAGACTGAGCTGACGGAGCTGAATCACGTCGCGAAAGAGTACGAAGAGAAGGGCGTTCTGATGCTCGCCCTCGCTCCGGGATGGACGCCCCATGAGCCCCTGGAGAAAACCGTGGAGTCCTGGGAAGTGACGAACATCCCCGTCTACACCGATGGAAAACCTGGTTTCTTCGATGCCTTCGGTGTGCGGGGTGTCCCCTTTTCCGTGATTTTCGACAAGGAAGGCAACGTTGCCCGGAGTTATTCGGGGCTCGTGGCAACGGAGGAGATACGCAAGGTCTTGGATGAGTTGTTGGAGTAAAAAGAAAGAAAAATAGGGAAAAAGAGTGTAATTTTCGGCAGAGAAGAAAACATCCGTGCGGCGGAGAGGAGACTCCTCTCCGCCGCACGGATGTTTTCTTCTCTCTAAAGGAATACGGGAGCGGAAGCCCGTCCCGATGTCGGCTCTTGTTGGGTGTTGTGGAATTCAGCTCCGGTAGGACTTCATCATTCTCGTGTAGAATTGAAGGAGTGTCCGTTTGTACTTCGCGTTCGCCCGTCCCTTGTACCGGTCGAGGGCTCTGTCAATATCTCCGTTGTACCGACGAATGTGATTTGCCAGGAAGTAGGTGCCTACGCGGATGTTGTTTTCCGGAACCATGAGGTCCTTGAGGGTTTTGATATGCGGGAAGGCTCTCGCGATGCTCTTGCGATGGGCGGACCACTTGATTTGCATGAGGCCGTAACATCCGTGAGCGGAGGTGTTCGCCTTTGCGGTCGATTCCTTGACGACGATGGCTGCCACGAGGACAGGATCCACGCCGAAATCCTTGGCGGCATCGGTAATGAGTTTCGCATAACGTTCCGCGGTCTGTCCGGAGAGGCTCCCATTGCGCTCTCGCAGAAATCTCGCGATGGTCGTTGCCGTTTTCGGATTGCACTTGCCGTCGCCCAGGCTCTGCATGTAGAGGAAGTCGGAGTTTCTGTTGAAGAACTGTTCCTGCGCCGATGCGGGAAGGGTCCAAACAAACAGAAACAGAAGAAGCGCCGCGAACGAAGCGGGGAAAATGCGCCCGGCTCTTCGTGTCATCGTCATCAATCCTTTGCGTGCAAGATAGGTTGGGGTGGTTTCGCTGTCGTTCCTCCTTTTTGCCCGAAAAAAGCCGCCAGCCTCTTCAGCTGGCGGAAATGTATATATATGGTAAGGTGATTTTTGCTCTCTGGCAACCCGTAGGATTACGGAAGCATCGAAGGGGGAAGCGTGGTTTGCTTTTGTCAAAGCAAGACAACATCGGATTTGGAAGCCGCTTTGACGTGGAGATGTGATAACCGTGCAAAAAAATCTTGCTCTTTCGGTTTTTTCTGTTTTTTTATGTGTTGCGTGTTTTTGCGGCACCGCGCCATACGCTTCTTTTGGAGAAGCGCGTCTCGGCGAGGAGGATTTTCAGCCCCTCACACCTTTCCTGCGTGAATTTTCCGGTTGGGAAGGGGACGTGGTGGAACTGTTGCTCGATGAGGACGCAAGAGGAGGTGTCCTCTCCAGAAGCTACACAAAAGGGAAGGCACTCCTCGAAATACGTATCATGATCGGTGGGGGGGTTGCGTCCTATCTCGGAGGCATGGTACCGGGGATGCTCCTCATGGAGAGCGACACAGTGCGTATGGAGCGGCGTTCTTTCGGAGGTTTTCCGGCGGTGATCCGCCAGGAAAAGGGCAGCCCGGCGGGGGCGTTGGTCGTTCTCCTCGGAGGCGAAGAGTCGGAATTCTCCCGGAAAGGACGGGACGCGCTGGTGCTCTTCGTTTACGAGGGGATCACCAGCGCTGACGTGGAGCAGCTTGCGAAGGACGTCGATCTTCAGGGGTTGCAATACATTGTCGGATCCTCTGGAAACGTCCAGCAATAGTTCTGTGGCGGTTTCGTCAGCCCTTTCATCGCGAAGGGAAAGTCACTGGCGAAGACCAGGGCGTCTCCGTCCCGGAAGAGGAGCATGTCCCGATTACCCTTCTTCACGAAAGGAACGCCGTCGGCGAAACCGAAGAAATTGGATTCGAAACAGCAGAGCGTCTCCATCAGAGGGAGTCCCATGTCCACCACCATGCGACCGATGAATTCGCTGTCGGTGATGTCTCCCCATGCCCGGGCGAGAGGTGCGAGGGTCGCCTCGTTGCCGTTCGCCGCGAAGACGAGCCGGGACGTTGCTTTGCCGGTGGGGGAGTGTCGCCCTTCCACGAAAAAGGGGTGGCAGTTGCGGTCGGAGATGGATCCCTCGCTGGCTTCTCTGCTGTGAAAGAGAATCCACGTGTACTGCTCCGTCTCCATTGCCCGGGCCGCTTCGGCGGGAGAGAGAGAGACGCCTTTTGTCACGCGCACTTCCCCTTCGTCATCGAGGAGGGCGTAGCCGTTGCCGTTTCCCCCATCCCGCAGCTCCAGCGCCTCGAGGTATTCCCGAAGGGAGCTGCAACCCGGAATCTCCGCGAGGATCTCCCGGAGCCGGAAAATTCCTTTCCTGTTTGCCAGGAGCATTCTGCACATGGCGCATGTCACCTCCACGGGGCTTTCGTCGACAAACGGGGAGAGTGTAGCAGAAAAGGGCCGATCTGTGACCGGCGGAATCCGGGGATTGTGATATGCTGTGTTCCGGCGGTATTTTATCCGCCGCCGGAACCGAGAAGACGAGGAGCGATGTGATCATGCTGCGATGCGGCATTGTCGGCCTTCCCCTTTCTGGGAAAACGACGGTTTTCAATGTCATTACGAGAGCGGGTGCTGAGGTAAAAGCCTACGCGGGTGGCAAAACGGACCCCAACCGGGCGATGGTGGCTGTTCCGGACGAGCGGTTCGACCGGCTTGTTCATCTTTTTCAACCGAAAAAAGAGGCGCCTGCCGTCATGGAGTTCGTGGATCTCGCGGGGCTGTCCCGCGGGGCCGGAAAGGGCGCCGGGCTCGGCAACGCTTTTCTTTCCTTCGTGGGTGACGCGGATGCTCTTGTGCACGTGGTACGCTGTTTTGACAACCCCGATGTGCCCCATCCGGAAGAAAGCGTGGATCCCCTTCGGGACTGGCAGATTGTGGAGATGGAACTCATCTTCCGGGATCTGGGTGTCATCGAAAACCGTCTTTCCCGCCTCGGATCGAAGAAACGCCTCCTGCCCGAGGAGGAACAGGAGAAGGTGCTCCTTGAGCGCTGTCAGGCCCACCTGATGGAAGAACGTCCCCTGCGGGAACTCGCTTTTTCGCCCGAGGAGGCACGGAGTGTCCGTGGCTTTGCCTTCGTGACGCGCAAGCCGGAGCTTGTGGTACTGAATCTGGATGAAAGTCAGACGGACGAGACCCGGATTCCCGGCTGGAAGGACATGGAGAAACTCACAGCGGAGCGCGGGCTCGGACTCGTCCGTATCTATGGGCGCATGGAGATGGACATGGCCGACCTCGCTCCGGAGGAACAGGAGGAATTCATGAAGGATCTGGGTGTCGCCGAATCCGGGCGGAATCGTCTCATCGCCCGGGCCTACGGGCTCCTGGGGCTCATTTCCTTTTTCACCACCGGCTCGGACGAGGTGAAGGCCTGGACGCTCCGGAAAGGCGACACGGCACTCGCCGCGGCGGGCACGATTCATTCCGATCTCGCGAGGGGGTTCATTCGTGCCCAGGTCGTTTCCTACGAGGATTTCTGCGCTCACGGGGAATCTCTTCCCCGGTGCCGGGAGGCTGGAGTGCTCCGTCTCGAAGGTCGCGACTACCTTGTCGCCGACGGTGACATGATCGAAATCCGTTTCAACGTCTGAGACTGCGTGCCGCCCGTTCCAGGGGCGGCGGAGAGGAGGATCCGAAGTGACGGAAAAAAAGACCGACGACATGCTCTGGACCCCCCTGGAAGTTCGCGGGGTGAGGGTGGCGAATCGTATCGTCGCCGCTCCCACGGCGACGGGAACTGCCGACGAGGAAGGGCGTCCCACGGAGGCCGCGCTGACGCGGTACGGCGCTCTCGCCTCGGGAGGCGTGGGACTGGTGGTGATGGAACATCACGCGATTCGTCCGGACGGAAGGGTCCGCCGCACGCAGTACATGCTGGATCGAGACGAGCTGGCGGAGTCCCAGCGGAAGCTCACCGCGCTCTTTTCCGAGGCGGACGTTCCTGTTCTGGTACAACTCAATCATTCGGGAGGGCTCGTCCGGGACGCGGAGCTTCTCAAACGTCCCGGATTCGTTCCCGTCGGGCCGTCGGCGGTTCCGCATCCCTCGGACGAGTTTGGTGTGGTGCCTCGGGAACTTTCCCGGGAGGAGCTTTCCGCTTTCGTCGCGTCCTATGCGGCTGCGGCACTTCGAGGACTTTCCGCAGGATACCGTGGAGTGGAGATCCATGCGGCCCACGGCTATTTTCTCGGGCAGTTCCTGAGCCCGCTCACGAACAGAAGGACGGATCAGTACGGGGGTAATGTACAGAATCGTGCGCGTCTGCTGCTCGATGTGGCGGATGCCCTTCGGGACCTGATCGGTGACGAGGCGGTTCTCTCGGTTCGGCTCGGCATGGCGGACGTCCTGCCCGGAGCACCTTCCGGAGGGTTCGATGTGGAAGAAGCCGTGTGGGTTGCCCGGGAGCTTGTCGCCCTCGGCGTGGACATTCTGGATCTGTCGGGGAATCTCTGCGGCTACGACGGTCCCGGAGAAGCCTATTTCGCCCCGTACGCGGCGGCGGTGAGCGAACGCAAGGGAAGGGCCCTCGTGGTCTGTACGGGAGGGATCCGGCGCCGGGAAACGGCGGAGCGGCTCCTGAGAGATGGCGTGTGTGACCTCGTCGGTCTGGGCCGTCCTCTCTTTGCGGATCCCCATTTCCTGAGAACCTGGAAGGAGTAGGGTATCGTGAACGTCTACGTCAGCTGCGACATGGAGGGCGCCACGGGGGTCGTCGGGTTTGATCAGGTGGAACCGGGCAGCGCGGGGTACTCGTTCGGGAGGGCCATGCAGCGCCACGATCTGCTCGCTGTGGTGCATGCCGCTCTTGAGGCGGGGGCCACGCGGATTCTCGTGAACGACGCTCATTGGAACATGAACAATCTCGACCCCACGGGGTTTCCGACGTCGGTGGAACTCTGCAGTGGCTCGCAGAAGGTGTTGAGCATGGTCGAGGGAGCGGACGAGTGTCAGGTGGCCTTTTTCGTGTGCTATCACGCCATGGCGGGAACGGAAAAGGCTGTGACGGACCACACCATGTCCCGAATTGTTCATGACGTGCGCCTCAACGGGCGTCGCGTTGGAGAAACGGGAATCAACGCGGCGGTATGCGGTTTTCTCGGTGTCCCCGTGGCGCTCGTCACGGGGGATCAGGCGGTGTGTCTGGAGGCGGAGAGCCTCCTCGGCGAGGAGCTTGTCACCTGCGCCGTGAAGGAAGGGCGGAGTGCTTCCGCAGCCCGGCTTCTGTCGCCGGAAAGGACGGCATCGCTGCTGCGCGAGGCGACCCGCCGTGCCATGGAGCGGGCGCTCTCGGGCAAGGCACCTCTTTTTCCACTCCAGGCTCCGTATCGCATGGAGCTGGAATTCAGTCGTTCTTCCCAATGTGATGCCGCCTGTATCGTTCCCGGGAGCAGGAGGTTTTCCGGAAGAGGATTGATGGCGGAGAACGAGGATATGCTCGAACTCTATCGCTGGTTCCGTTCCGCCGTGAACCTCGCCGAATCGGCCTGAACCCGGACGCCGAGGGGGGATTGCGTGGTGTGGCGAAATGGCCCGGGAGGGCGATGCGGGAACATTGTGGCGAGCGTGCTGTTGAAAATAGCGGTCCTGTCGATTGTTCTCGGCACACTTTTCGTGGGGATGACCAGCCTGGGCACAGGCGCCAGGGCGGGGAGAATCGTCGAGGATCTGCATTGCCTGGGTACCGAAGCGGAGCGCTTTTTCCTCAAGTACGGAAGTACGCCGACCTCTCTGGAGGAACTGTCCCGCGCCGTCTCTGCCATGGGGGGCAATGTCGTATCCCGATACGGGATGGTCACCGACGAGGGCGGTTTCCTTCGTGGATTTCGGGCGGATCTCGCCCACTTTCCGAAAGAGGTGCGGAAAAAACTCGCAGGATTGGCACGAGAAGGTGATTTGTACGGCGATGCGGCTTTTTCCGTTCCCTACAACGGCACGACAGAGGAACTCTTTGTTCCTTTTTTCGGCAAGACCATGTTGGCTTCGGAGAACGGCAATGCCACGATGGAGCCCCTTTTGTTCCAGGGGCGTGCGGTCTGGCCGGACCTTTTCTGGGGAGGTCGCGACGCGCTTCCACCCCTGGTGATGCGGAAAGAGGCCGGAGGTGTTCTGAACGTCTTCAACCCCGTGGGATCGAGCATGGCGGAGAGTGTCGTGGGGCGTCCGCTTTTTTTCTGGCGGGATCCAGGAACGGGGGGATGGCCCGCGAACTATGAGGTGGTTGTCCGGGCGGCCTTGCAAGGAGCCGGTTCTCTGGGGCTTTACTACCGGTTGAAGGGTGATTTCATGCCCGAACGCTTCGGAGAGGGGTATGTACTCATCTTCGACCCCGAACGGAGGGGTATCGTGGATGCGTCGGAGGGGACGCAGGTTCCGTCGAGAATGCGTGATTCTCTGGGGTATCTTCTGGTGCGGAAGCTTCACCGTGGGAAAGAGGACGGAGGCGGAGAGGGTGTTTTTCGCGCAGTCCCCCTTGGGCAGCTTGTGTCCCGCATTCCGGGTTTCCGGGGATGGGGAACTCACGAGATTTCCCTTCGTGTCTCAGGCAGGCAGCATACCATTCTGGTGGACGGCGTGCGGGTCCTCGATTTTCTCGACGATCATTCCCTGGAGGGTGGGGCCGCCCTGCGCATCGCTCCCGCGAGCCGGGTGGTGCTCGAAGATGTGCGCGTTCTTCCCGCACGCTGACCCGGAGTGCGCTCTGCCGGAATGAGTGTCGCGGAGCAATGCGGTCCGTTTCTCCTGTCGCAGGAGGTGTCTTTTGCCGAACTCGGAAACGTCCTTGTGGAATGGTTTTCCTCACACCGCAGGGATCTTCCCTGGCGGAGGTCTTATGATCCTTACGAAATCCTCGTCTCGGAAGTCATGCTCCAGCAGACCCAGATGGAAAGGGGCGTTTCCTATTTTCTGCGGTGGATCGCCCGGTTTCCCACCGTGGCGGATCTCGCCAGGGCGGACGAAGAGGATGTCTTGAGGCTCTGGGAGGGACTGGGGTATTACAGCAGGGCGCGCAATCTTCTTCGGACGGCGCGCTGCATCGTGGAACGTCACGGAGGAAGCGTTCCACGCACGCTGCCTGAACTCCGCAGCCTTCCCGGGATCGGCCCATACACGGCGGGAGCGATTCTCGCCATCGCGTGGAACATTCCCGAACCCGCGCTGGACGCCAACGGGGAACGGGTTCTCGCTCGCCTTCTGGACTGTCGGGAGAGTGTGCGGAGCCGTAAAGGCAGGGAATGCCTTCTTGCGACGATGCGGTGCATGACACCCGAAGGAAAGGCCCGGGATTTCACCCAGGGACTCATGGAGTTCGGCGCTCTTCTGTGCACTCCAAGGACACCCGGATGCGATGCTTGTCCCCTGCGAAAATCCTGCGCGGCCCTGACGGCGGGAACCGTGTTGCTACGTCCCGTCCTTCCCGAAAAGCGTGTCTCCGTACCCCTGTCCGTGGTGGCGGGAATCCTTCGACGTTCCGACGGCGCGGTGTTTCTCAGACGCCGCCCTCTCGGAGGACTTCTGGGAGGACTTTGGGAATTTCCCGGCGGAAAAGTGGAGAAAGGAGAATGCTTCGAGGAGGCCCTTGTGCGGGCAATGCGGGAGGAACTCGGGGTCGAGATACTTCCGGGGCCGTTGCTCTGCAAGGTGTCGCACGGATACACCACATTCCGCGTTTCGCTCCGCGTCCATCTCTGTCTCTTCCCGGACGCTCCCGGGCAAGAGACTATCCTCGGCGGGGAAGTGCTCGCGGGTCTCCGCTCGCGTGCCGCGAGCGAGAGTGCCTGGGTTGCTCCCAAGGCTCTTGGCGACTACCCTTTGGCCGGTGGGAGCAGAAAGGCCGTGCGGATTCTCCTGGAGAAAGGGGTTTTTTCCGAGGCCGCCGAGGGGGATGACGCCGGTCCGTAGTTGTTGTTGTCATGCTGTGTAAAAAGATTGCTGACAAGTGGCGAAGCCGCTTCGGAACCATGTCGAACCCGGAGTCCGTCGCTTCATGGAAAATGTATCACGACCGCAAGAAACTCGTTTTCTCTGGACGAGCTCCTTGCGGTCGTTTTTTTAAAGGAGTTTTCGTGCCTTGTGTGCTTTTGTCTCTCGTCCGGTGCGCCGGAAGAGCGGAACAAGGGGGATGAGCAGTAGGAAGATCCCCGCCGGCGCCGTTGCGGCGGTGCAACCACCTCCCCCTCCACCGGAGGCGGGAACGAGTCCCACGGCCTTTGGCTCCGTTCCCTTCGCATCCGTCACGAAGGAGGTGTCGGTGGTTCGGGCCGGGCGGAGAACGTTCCCCGCAATGACGGAAAGGGAGGACGCAGCGGTGGAAAGGGCGGTGCTGCCGCTCTGCATCCAGAGCGGCGTGTCAACCGCATTGAGGAGTACATTGCGCACCTGCCAGTTGGCGAGTTCGGCGCGGCGCGCCCACAGGGCCGTCGCCACGCCGGTGGTGATGGGAGAGGCGAAGGATGTCCCGTTCACGGTCTTGTAGCCGCTGCCGCTCTTGTCGGTAGTCGTGATGGCCACTCCAGGAGCGGCCACTTCGACTGCGTAGGCGCTGTGGTTTGAGAAGGACGCCAGCAGTCCCGCCGTATCCGTGGCGGCAACGGCAAGGGCGTTTCTCGCGGAGGCTCTTGCCGGATAGACGTACTTGCGGTCCAGATCGACGGCCTCGTTGCCTGCGGCGGAGAAGAAGAGCATCCCCACCTCGTCGCACCGAAGGAAGAGTTCCTCGAAGAAGCTTTGCAATGCGCTGTCGGGACTGTCGGAGGGATCCGTGGAATAACTGAAGTTCAGGAAAATCTTTTTCCCCGGCAGCGTGTTGTTGGCGAGCCCCACGAGGTAATCTACTGCGGCGGTGAGGTCGCTCACCTTGGCGCTGCCGTTTTTGTCGGCGACTTTCACGGGGAGGAGCGGCGCGGAGGGGATGATGCCCGTCGCCGATCCCGCGAGCGTGCCCGTCACGTTCGTGCCGTGGCCGTGTTCATCGGCGAGAGCCGACCTGCTTCCCGCAGTGCGCGTGATCGCGTTGTAGGCAAGGTCCCACCGGATCGGGGCCCCGGAAAAGTCCGGGTGGTCATTGAGACCCGAATCGAGGACCGCCACGAGAACGGTATTCCACTGCGCTGCGGTGATTCCGGAGGTAAGCCCCGCGTTTTGTGCCCATGCGACGTGCCAGGGTGTGTCCAGCGCCGGGTCGAAGGTCATCCCGGATTCTTCGGGCGCGGCGTGAAAGAGAATGTCCGCCCGAACGAGAAGGAGTATCCCCGATTTCCGGACGAGGGCGGCATCCTTGTCATCCAGATCGATCAAGGAAGCGCCGATGTTGGAGAACTCCTCCGATGCGGTGGACGAGATGCCCAACGAGGTGAGTCTTTCAGATGCCTGGAAAGAGGACGTGCTTGCATGGGCCGTGTCGTTCTCTTCGCCTCTCGGGGCGAGGAGAATGTAGGGGGCACCCGGGGATGCGGCAGGAAACAGCGTCGTGAGCAGGAACGACGCAAGAAGGAGGGCAGAGAGCGACAGAAAAGAGCGTCGAACGGGTGCTGTATACATGGATATCAGATCCTTTCCGTGAAAGAATTCATAAACGGATGTTCCTGTTCATCCGCGTTGGAGGGGTTCCTTTTCAGGAGTCCGCTTCCCTGCCGCCCCAGAGCAGCTCCGGAGAGAGTTCTGGTTTCGGATCCCGTAGAAGAAGCTCGTCCAGAATATCCCGAGGGGCTGCGTTCTCGTGGAGAATGCGGAACACGCCCTCGACGATGGGAAGTTCTACCCCGAAGGCGTCGGCGTGTTCCCGGAGTGCCTGGGCCGTGTAATATCCTTCGGCCACCTGGCCCAGCCGAAGGAGTGCCTCTTCCGGGGGCATCCCCTCGCCGACGGAGAAACCCAGGCGGAAATTTCTGGAGTGACGGCTGTAGCAGGTGGTCATGAGGTCGCCGACACCGGCGAGTCCCGTGAGGGTGAGCGGGTTCGCGCCCAGACGGGCTCCAAGACGGAGAATTTCCGCGAGTCCCCGCGTGGCGAGCGCGGCCACGGCGTTGTCTCCCAATCCCATACCCTGGGTTATGCCTGCGGCGATGGCCACTACGTTTTTCACGGCACCACCGATCTCCACACCCGTCACGTCCTCGTTCGTGTAGACACGGAAGGTATTTCCCGTGAGGAGGACCTGCCATTCGAAGGCCTCCTCGAAAAGTGCCGAAGCGACGACCACCGCGGTAGGAAGTCCCTGAACCACTTCCTCCGCGTGACACGGACCGGAGAGCACGCTGTACACGGCCATGGGAAGCGTCTCGTGACAGACCTGGCTCATTGCCTTTCCTGTGGTGATTTCGAAGCCTTTGGCGAGATTGCAGGCCCGGACGTTTCGCGGGGCGAGCGGCCGGAGCTTGCCCGCCAACTCCCGGAACGATTGGGCAGGGACGGCGAAAACCCATCTTTCGGCGAAGATTGCCGCCTCGGCGAGATTGCCTGTCGGAAGCAGATTCGGACTGAGCGGAATATCCTCAAGATAGTCGGGATTTCTCCCCGACGTCGCGATGGCTCTGGCTTGTTGGGGACGTCGGCACCACAGACAGACGTTATGCCCACGGGACGAGGCGAGATGGGCGAAAGCGGTTCCCCAGCTTCCCGCTCCGAATACGGACAGATTTGCCATGAACGTTTTCCTCCTTTATCGGATTCGGTGACGTCGTGTTCTTCGTGGAAGAAGCGTTGTCGCCGAAACAAGACCATTATACCAGCAGGGGAGAGAAGCGGAGTCGGAAGTCCTTTCCCTCGTTTGTTGCGGTCGGCGCCATTGCGTGTTGTCGAGAGGTGCGTTTCCGGGGTAAACGTCCTATAATCCAGAGGACGAAACGGCGCTTTTTCGCCCGATCCAGGGAAAAATACAGAGGGAGCCGCCGAAGGTTTCGCCTGCGAACGGAAAGGAGGAGCACCTGTGAATGAACAGAGATTGACCACGAGAGAACTTGTGCTGCTGGCCCTTTTCGTGAGTCTCAACATTGTTTTGGCCCGCGTCGCCAGCATCCGTATCGCCATCGGGCCGGTCGAGGGAATCCGTCTCGGTTTCGGCACGTTTCCCGTATTTTTTGCGGGCGTCAGCATGGGTCCCCTTGCGGGGGCGATTGTAGGGGCTCTCGGAGACCTTCTGGGGTACTGGATCAATCCCATGGGGCCGTACATGCCCCATTTCACCTTTGCCGCCGCACTCTCCGGAGTCCTTCCCGCCGTCGTCTTCAGGATGACCGTCGGGCGCTGCTTCTGGAGGCTTTTTCTGGCGGTGGCCTCCGGGCAGATTCTCGTCTCGACGTTCCTGGTTCCCTGGTTCCTTCAAAACCTCTTCGGTCTTCCCTTCACGGCGCTTCTTCCGGGACGTGTGATTGCGGCGATGATCCATATCCCGGTGTATGCCGCGGGAGCGGATATTCTTCTGCGAAGAGTCCGACTCTTTCCGGCCGCACGCTGCGGCTAGACGAGCAGACAGACAGGGAGGAATAGGGGATGTCCATGCGGGAGCATGCGGCCGTCGCCGCGATCCTTGGGAGACGCAGCATCAGGAAATATACTTCTCAGCCGGTGGAGCGGGAAAAGATCGACCTGCTGCTGGAGTGCGCCTGCGCGGCCCCGACGGCGGCAGGAAGCCGGCCATGGCATTTCGTGGTGGTGGATGACCGGGCGAAACTCGATGCACTTGCGGGAGCACATCCTTACGGGAAGATGCTTTTCCGTGCGCCCCTCGCAGTCGTGGTTTGCGGCGATCCCGACAAGAATGAATTTGCACGGGTCTATTGGGAGGAAGATTGTTCCGCCGCCATGGAAAATCTCCTTGTGGCGGCTCGGGCTCTCGATCTGGGGAGCGTTTGGCTCGGCGTCCACCATTCTCCCGAGCGAGAACAGGCGCTTCGGTTGATTCTCGGGATTCCCGGAGCGGTTTCCGTTCTCGGTGTCGCCGTTCTCGGCTATCCCGACGAAGTGAAGGAGCCTCACGAAGGGATCGACGAGGGCGCAGTGCACCGGAACGGCTGGTAACCGCCGAGAGAAGAACGACAAGCGATACGTGGTATAATAAGATGCTGATCCAAGCGTGAAAAGCGACGGATTTCCGTCGTTTTTCTCTTTTTGCACGTTCGATGCGGCGGAAAACGAGAGGTGAAGGCCCTTCCTTCACCGAAAATCGGTTGTCGTCGCTCCGTGCGAAAAAACCACGGTGAGGAAACGAGGAGGAACGTTCATGTCGGAACTGTTGGGTGGCCGATTGGATTTCGGCACGGTGGTTCCCCTGCCTCTGGAAGAGGAGATCAAGCACAGCTACCTCGATTACGCCATGAGTGTCATCGTCGGTCGCGCTCTTCCGGATGCACGGGACGGTCTCAAGCCGGTTCAGCGTCGCGTGCTCTACGCTATGCTCGAGCTGGGGCTTCGCCACAATCAAGCTTACAAGAAATCCGCCCGCGTCGTTGGAGAGACCATGGGAAAGTACCATCCCCACAGCGATTCGGCGATTTACGATACCATGGCTCGCCTGGCCCAGGATTTCAGCATGCGCTATCCTCTTGTGGATGGCCAGGGGAATTTCGGTTCCATCGACGGTGATCCTCCTGCAGCCATGCGCTATACCGAGGCACGCCTCTCCGCCCTGGGGGAGGAAATGCTCGAGAATATCGACGAGGAGACCGTCGACTGGGGGCCGAACTTCGACGACTCTCTCAAGGAACCGCTGGTGCTTCCCTCGCGCATTCCGAATCTCCTCGTGAACGGTTCCACGGGTATCGCCGTGGGCATGGCCACGAACATACCCCCCCACAACCTCACAGAGGTGGCGGACGCACTTTGCTATATGCTTGACCATGAGGACGTGGAACTGGGAGAACTACTCCATTTTCTGCCCGGCCCCGATTTCCCCACGGGAGGCGAGATTCTCGGCCGGGACGGTATCGTCGAGGCTTACCGGACGGGCCGCGGCAGAATTTTCGTCCGTGGAAAGACCCACGTCGAGGATGTCAAGCGGGGGAAAAGAGCCATCATCATCACCGAGATTCCCTATATGGTGAACAAGACCAACCTCATAGAGGCTATCGTCAGAGGAGTTCAGGAAAAACACCTGGATGGCATCACCGACATCAGAGATGAATCGGATCGCAGAGGGCTGCGCATCGTTCTCGAGGTCAATCGGGATATGGATTCTCAGGTGGCGTTGCGGCAGCTCTATTCACGGACTCAGCTCCAGACCACCTACGGCGTCATCAATCTGGCTCTCGTGGACGGTCAACCGAGGGAATTGCCGCTCCTGGAGATGCTCAAGGTGTTTCTCTCCCACCGTCGCAACGTGGTCCGCCGGCGCACCGCCTACCGCCTCCGCAAGGCCGAGGCGAGAGCGCACATCGTGGAGGGATTGCTTAAGGCGCTGGATATCATCGAAGAGGTCATCGCGGTGGTGCGCGGGTCCAAGGATCCGAACGAGGCCCGCCAGGGATTGACGGATCGTCTCGGATTCTCCGAGCCGCAGGCTCAGGCGATTCTCGACATGCGCCTGCAGCGCCTCACCGGTCTGGAGCGCCACAAGCTGGAGGAAGAATATGCGCAGCTCCTCGGTGACATTGAGATGTACCGCTCCATCCTCGCGAATCCCAAGGTGCTCGACGGAGTCGTGAAGGAAGAGATCGAGGATGTGAAGGCGCGTTTCGGCAACCCCCGGAGGACGGAGATTCTGGATGCCATGGAAGATGTCTCCATGGAGGATCTCATCCCGGAGAAAGAAATCGTGGTCGTCCTTTCCCGAGACAACTATCTGCGCCGGATGATGCTCGAGGAATACCGCCTGCAGAATCGGGGCGGAAAGGGCGTGAAGGGAGCGACGCCCAAGGAGGAGGACGAAATCTCTCTTGTGACCGTCACCACCACGCATCGAGATCTCTTCCTCTTCACCACCAAGGGACGGGTCTTTGCCATCCGGGGACACATGATTCCCCAGCCGAGGGCCGGAAAGGGAAAGCCCGTGAGTTCCTTCATCTCTCTCGAAGAGGACGAGAAGGTGGTGGCTCTCCGAGACAGCCGTCTTTCCGGAGCACGGTTCATCTTCTTCATTACGCGCCAGGGTGTGGCGAAGCGCATGCCCGTGACGGAGCTGGAGAACATCACCAGAGCCGGGCGGCGGGTTCTATCGCTGGATTCGGGGGATTTCATCGCGAGGGTTCGGTGCACTTCCGGTGAGGAGGATCTGCTTTTCGTCACCGCCTCCGGACAAGCTCTCCGGGTTCCCGAGAACGAATTCCGCCCGCTGGGGAGGCAGGCCAGAGGCGTGCGGGGCATTCGCCTGGACGAAGGAGATGTCGTGGTCGGGTGCGATGTGGTGCAGGCCGGAACGGACCTTTTGCTGATCAATGAAAAAGGGCTCGGCAAGCGGACACCCTTTGAGGAATTTACCCCCCATCATCGCGGCGGTGGAGGGGTACGTGCCATGCGCCTGGGGGTCAAGACGGGGCTTCTCGTGGGTTCCTGGGGGGCCGCCGAAAAGGACGAGATTCTGCTCATTTCCAACCGGGGACGCATGGTGCGTCTGGCGACGGAGGATATCCCGATACTGAGCAGAGAGGCGACGGGACCGATCGTGGTCCGCCTTGACGAGGGAGACGAGGTGGCCGACGCGAGCATCATCCGTGCCGAAGAGGAAGAGGAGGCATAGCCCGTGCGCATTGCAAGGGAGGGCTTGCCCGCCATCGGAGGAATGTTCTTCATGTCCCTCGGGGGATGGTTCGTCTCTCCCGCTCTGTCTGCGGTGTTCCTTGTCGTGTTGTGTTTTCTCCTGTGGTTTTATCGGGACCCCGAGAGAAGCTCCCCGGAGAATCCGGCTCTGTGGGTGAGTCCCGCAGACGGCAAAATCGTTGAGGTGGAGGCGACGGAACACCCCTTCACGGGGCCGGCGACGCGTGTGGGTGTGTTCATGTCCCCCTTGGATGTACACGTGAATCGCGTCCCCTGGGACGGGGAGGTGACGTATCTCCAGTATGTGCCTGGAAAGAAGTGGGTGGCCTACGGTCCCAAGGCGTCTGCGGAGAACGAGCGTTTCTGTCTGGGAATGGAGACTGCGGCGGGGCCTGCACTGGTCGTGCAGATTGCGGGGCTTCTGGCCCGTCGCATCGTTTGCAGGGCTCGTCGAGGGCAGCACTTGACCCGAGGCGAAAGATACGGGATGATACAATTCGGTTCGAAAGTCGATCTTTATCTCCCCTCCACCGTGCGTTGCGTCGTATCGGTGGGACAGAAGGTGAAGGCCGGCGAGACGGCTCTGGGGGTGATACGCGATGAAAAAGAATAGGCACGTTCGAGGTGTTCCCTTCACGAAGATTATTCCCAACATGATTACCAGCGGCAACCTTCTCTGCGGCATGTTGTCCCTGGTCATGGTGATTCACGGAAAATTCGTTCCCGCAGCGTGGTTGGTTTTTGCCGCGGTCTTTTTCGACTACATGGACGGAAAAATGGCGCGAAGCCTCGGGGGCAGCAGCGCTTTCGGCATGGAGCTCGACAGTCTTGCCGACGTGGTCAGTTTCGGTGTTGCGCCGGGTCTCATCGTCTACGGGGCGTACCTGCACGGCTTTCTCGGCGTCACGGGAGCTCTTGTCGCGGCGTTTTTCGCACTGTGCGGTGCCCTGCGGCTCGCCCGCTTCAACGTCATGCACGTGCCGGGTTCCTTTCAGGGGCTTCCGATTCCTGCGGGAGGGCTTTTCGTCGCTTCCTTCGCCATGACGGGGTTCTCCCTGCCGCCCCTGGTGATGGCGCTCATCACCGTGGGAACGGCGATGCTCATGGTATCGACGGTTCCCTACGGAAACCTGAAGAAACTGCGGAAAGGCAACGTCAACAGGATGAAAGTGACCTTCCTCACGACCTTTGTGGCGGTGCTGTTCATCACGCTTCGGGAAAAGGCGCCCCTCGCGGGAATCCTTCTCTACGTGGCGAGCGGTCTTCTCCGTTTCGATTGGGGAACATGGCTCAGCCTCGAAGTGGACGAGGATGCCGAGGCGGAGCATCACGAGGGCTAAGAACCGGGATATCCGCTTTTTGAGCGAAGATTTTTAAGGAAAGAGTGCGCAACAAACAAAGGAAAGGCCCTTGGGCCTTTCCTTTGTTTGTTTTTATTGCGGGGATGGGGGAAACGCCGGATCTCCCGAGCGACTTTGCCGGTCGTATCCGCCGAAAAGCAAGGCGCATTCATTTGCGGAAGAGAAGTACCTGGTGGACGATGCTCTCTCGGTCGTTTCCGACATAAAACGGGAGGGTGAACGTGTCCATCTTGTCCTCGGGCAACCTCAGGGACTTGATGTTGGTGCCGACGAAAAGTTGAGGCGGCGTGATGTCCAGACCGGAAAAGCCTCTTTCGCTCAGAGTGGTCAGGGCGTTTCCGCTCACCATATTGGCGAGTTCGCCTGCCACGCTCACTGCGACGGGTTCTTCCGGGTCCGGAAAGAGCATGCCTCCCGTCATGCCATTCACGTAGGACGCGAAGGCTTTTTCGCTGAGAAAGAAGGTGATCGTCCCATGAGCGCCTTCGCCATAGAGGGAGAGGAGTGCCGCCACCCGACTTCCCGGCGCGCTGACACCGAGGCAGACGCCCCCCTTGTTGAAAGTCAGCGATACACCCACTTTTTCACTGATCTTGATCATGCTCACGCCGAAGGCATTGACGAGTGAATGGAGACGCCCCACATACCGTTTGTCCTGCTTCAACGGAAAAAACCCTCCTCCGGGAAACAGGGGCGTTTTGCCGCCTGATCCGCATTCAATGCCCAGCCCTACTCCAGCCGGGAAGACGCAAAAGCCGAGGCAGGAGGAAATGGCCGATGGCGATATTCAGAACGAGCGCGGGAACCATGAAGCTCCCGTTGTAGATGGCGGAATAGAGCCACACGGGTGTCCCTTCGGGGGCATAGCTCGCAAAAAAAACGACGCCCGAGAGGAAGTGGCAGAGAAAGCGGGCGAAGGTGCCGATGGCGAGTCCAGCCCAGAAGGGCTTCCGGACGAAAGATGCCGAAGCGAGAGCGGCAAAGGCCAGCGGATAGTCCAGAAGCGCTTGGAGAGGATGTACCATGTAGCCTCCGAGCAGCAGCTGTAGAAGTCCTGACATTCCCCCGGCGAGCACTCCTGCTTTCAATCCGTGGCGATAGGCATACATGAAAAGCGGCAGATTTTCAAGGGTGATGGAACCACCCTGAGGCAATTGCCAAAGCTTTACGTAGGAGAGCGCCACCGAAAGTCCGCACAGCACGGCTCCCTCCACCAGGATTCGAGTGCGTTGGTCCTCTTTGGAATACATAGTGTCCTCCTTCTCCGCACCATGCGGGTTTCTCCGGTCGGCGGGAGAAGAAAAGGGTATCCCGGTAGGGGAGTAGAGGCCGTATCGGTTCCGCTCCATGCCCGTTCCCTCCGCCGGTACGAACCGGATCAGGTTCCAGGGGTCGGGCGAAAAGCCACCTCTCAGCCGGAAACACGGCTCCCCCCGGGCAGGTTCGATTATTCCCCTCAGGTGCATTTTCTGTCAAGCCGACTTTCCGGACCCGATTCCGGGTAAACCCGCAGCGAATCACTTCCCGGGGGAACCCGTTCTTGCGGCTTGTTGCCTTTGGGAGAAAGGCAAAGTTTTTCCTGAAGATGAGTGCATCTTGGGCGGTGACGTGTCTTGGCCAGGCGTGTTTCTGGCCCGGGGGGACGTAGGCGAGGATGTCGAAAGGAGCGCCGACATTGTCGGACCGCGTGCGGCGAAGAACGAAAGGGCGGAAATTAGGGGGGAAAAAGATCTGTTTTCCCAGCGGAGCCCGACCGGAAATCGTGCAGGGGTGGAAAGATCTTTTTATGCGCTTCGTTTTCGGAAAAAGAAGATTCGAATTCCTCATGCGCGGCCAAGGTGGGGCTTGTGCTCGAAGTGGTTGCATTTTTCCTGGAGAAGAACGTGCTCTATAATGGGCAGAAGGTGTTTTATTTCGGAAGAATTCTGGTGATTTTTCGGCGTCCGGTCCTGCGTGTTTCCGGAGTGCACGGGCCGGGCAGGATGAGAGTAAGGCGAGGAGGTCGGAGGCATGCACGGCGGTATTGCAATCACGAAGGATATCCACTGGATCGGCGTGAACGACAGGGAGACGGACCTCTTCGAGGCCATTTGGCCTCTTCCAAGGGGCGTGTCCTACAACACCTATTGTGTGGCGGACCAAAAGACTGCCCTCATTGACACGGTAAAAAGCGGTTATTTTCCGCAATTTCTCGAGAAAATCCGTTCCATCCTGGGAGAGGGGCGGAAGATCGACTATCTCGTGATCAACCACATGGAACCTGACCATTCAGGGGCCGTCAAGGTGCTGCGGGAATCCTTTCCGGATGTGACCATCGTGGGAAATGCGAAGACGAAGGATCTGCTCGCCAATTTCTACGGCCTCACCGAGAATTTTCTCGTCGTCAAGGATGGAGAGGAACTTGACTTGGGAAGACACAAGCTCCGTTTCCATTTCATTCCCATGGTGCACTGGCCGGAGACCATGGTCTGCTACGACGAGACGGACAAGGTTCTCTTCTCCTCCGATGCCTTCGGAGGATTCGGCTCTCTGGACGGTGGTGTCTTCGACGACGAAGTGGACATGTCCTATTACGAGGATGAAATTCTTCGCTATTTTTCGAACATTGTCGGGCGATACAGTTTCCAGGTTCAGAAAGCCATCAAGAAGGTGCGTACGCTCGATCTGAACGTCATCGCTCCCGCTCATGGTCCGATCCTGAGAAAACACCCCTGGAACGTGGTGGATCTCTATGACAGGTGGAGTCGTCACGAGGCGGAGAAGGGGGTTGTGGTGGTCTACGGTTCCATGTACGGGAACACCAAGACCATGGCAGAGGAGATTGCGAGGGCTCTTGCCGAAGAAGGAATCGAGAAGGTCATTCTTCACGATATTTCCCGAAGCCACGTCTCCTTTGTCATTCGTGACGTCTGGAAATTCCGCGGACTTGTGCTTGCCAGCTGCACCTACAACACGGAGCTTTTTCCGCCCATGCAGGCACTCACGTCGGCACTGCAGAACAAAATGCTGAAAAACCGTGTTCTCGGTATCTGCGGTTCCTACAGTTGGAGCAAGGGGGCTCTTGCGGCGCTGCTTCAGTTCGGCGAAAAAGGGGATTGGGAGATCGTGGGACCTCATGTAGAGGTCTGTTCGGCTCCTACGCAGGAAGATCTCGAGAGCTGTCGGGAGCTGGGAAGGAACATCGCGGCCGCACTCTAGGAGGAGAGAAACACAACCTGTTCGGATAAAGCGCAAAACTCCTCTGCGGGAGCTGGACATTGCTCCCGCAGAGGAGTTTTGCACGGCGTGGGATCGGGAAGTGAAGGTGTAGAAAATGGCGACAGGCCCGTTTTATCAGCGCTTGCCGTACCGTTCCTCCCCGTAGGATACATATTTCTTGCCTTCACCGGATTTTCCGGAAAGATTCTTCTGCAGTTCCTCCAGGAGTTGCTTTTTGCGGCGATCTTCCACAGCAGGGCCTGAAACGTCCCGGTCGAAACGTCCCATCTGCACGAGCATCTCGAGATCGCGCACATCCTCGGAAAGCTGATCCGCAAGGCGAATCACGTCCAGCGACTCGTCGGGATTGTCCCTCATGAAGGCACGGGCCTTTTCGTACACGGCATCAAGCCGTTTCATGCATCGAGGACAGATCTTCGGTCCTGTCGTGGCAAAGGGTTTGGCGCAGAGATCGCAGGTGATCATTTCCATAGTCGAGACCTCCCCGTCCGAAAATGCTCACAAAGAGAAAAACCCACACACCACCCGCTTTTTATTCGGAAAGAGCGGATGCATGTCGGAGAAAGAGACATGGGCCTTCAGGCTCATGATACCACAAAACCGTTCTGGCGGACATTTTCAGGTTCTCGCCAGGAATGAAAAATCTGGTGTATGATGCCTCCATTCCCGCCGGTCGACAGAGGCATTCAGATGATGTGCAAGCGCAGCGGCAGGAAAACGTAGGGGATAAAATAAACTGAATTGTAGGTAATTATCGTGTAAACGAGAGTCCCTTGTTGCATTCCGGGGCTGCCTGGAGAATAATAAGGTCTCGTATACGTGCGTGCAGGATTGCCCATCGCCGGAGCCCGCAGGACATTTTTCAGGTGTTTCGGCAAAAGGGCATTGGTGCGGCGGAGCGCGAGGTGGACCCGGGAGGCCCTTCGCGACGCAGATTTGAGGGAGGGGAATTATGGTGTTCAAGGAGGAAAAGCTCGAAAGGATTGAGAAGGAGAAGCAGGCCTTCGAGGCGCGGATGGAGAAATCGCGACAGAAACGGCCCGAACAGCGGGAACTGTTCACGACGGGAAGTGGTATCCCCGTGAAGACGGTCTACGCTCCCGACGACATCAAGGATCTCGAATACCTCGATGATTTGGGAATGCCCGGAAGTTTCCCCTTTACGAGGGGTGTTCAGCCCAACATGTATCGTGGGCGATTCTGGACCATGCGTCAGTATGCCGGTTTCTCCACGGCGGAGGATTCCAACGCCCGGTATCGATATCTTCTTTCCCAGGGATCGACGGGGCTGTCCGTCGCTTTCGACCTGCCCACCCAGATCGGTTACGATTCGGATCATTCCATGGCTCAGGGAGAGGTCGGCAAGGTGGGTGTGCCCGTCGATACTCTGGCGGACATGGAGATCCTCTTCGACCAGATTCCCCTCGATCAGGTCACCACATCCATGACGATCAACGCTCCCGCTTCGGTTCTGCTGGCCATGTACATCGCTCTGGGCGAGAAGCAAGGTGTTTCGGCGGACAAGTTGGGCGGAACCATTCAGAACGACATCCTCAAGGAATACATCGCTCGGGGTACGTATATCTTCCCCCCCAAGCCTTCCATGCGTCTCATCACGGATATCTTTGACTTCTGCAGCAATCACGTTCCCAAGTGGAACACCATTTCCATCTCCGGGTACCATATCCGTGAGGCAGGTTCCACCGCCGCCCAGGAGATTGCTTTCACCCTCGCCGACGGTATCGCCTATGTGGATGCGGCCATCAAGAAAGGGCAGGATCCGAATGTCTTCGGCGAGCGGCTTTCCTTTTTCTTCAACGCCCATAACGATTTCCTCGAGGAAGTGGCCAAGTTCCGAGCTGCCCGGCGTATCTGGGCGAAGATCATGAAGGAGCGTTTCGGCCTCACCAACGACAAGGCGATGATGCTCCGTTTCCACACGCAGACCGGAGGCAGCACGCTCACGGCGCAGCAGCCCGAGAATAACATCATTCGCGTGGCCTTCCAGGCTCTCGCTGCGGTTCTCGGCGGAACGCAGTCCCTGCACACGAACAGCATGGACGAGGCACTCGCCCTTCCGACGGAGAAGAGCGTCGGCATTGCCCTGAAGACGCAGCAGATCATCGCCTATGAGTCCGGTGTCTGCAGCACCGTGGATCCCCTTGCCGGGAGCTATTACATCGAAGCCCTGACGAAGGCCCTTGAAACGCAGGCGTTGGAATATATCGAGAAAATTGATGAGATGGGTGGCATGCTCGTGGCCATCGAAAAGGGGTATGTGCAGCAGCAGATTCAGGATGCGGCCTATGCCTACCAGAGAGCCGTCGAGAGCGGAGATGCGGTGGTGGTCGGTGTCAACAAGTTCCAGATCAAGGAAGATAATTCCGGTCGCGAACTCCTCCGCGTGGATCCGAGTGTTGGAGTGCGTCAGGTCACGAAACTCAATGCAGTCAAGGCAGGTCGTGATAACCTGAAGGTCAAAGCGACTCTTGAGGACATCCGGAAAGCCGCCCGGGACGAGGGAACGAACCTCATGCCCCTTATTCTCGAGGCCGTCCGGTGCTACGCTTCGGAAGGCGAGATCTGCGGCGTGCTCCGCGAGGAGTTCGGCGAATATCGGGAGAACATCGTTCTCTAGATCCCCGGATTTCGCGGATGTTCCGATCTTGAATTCGAAAAAGCGACGCATGGAGGAGGAGAAGCCATGAGCGAGAGAAAGATCCGCGTGGTTGTTGCCAAACCCGGCCTGGACGGGCACGACCGCGGTGCGAAAGTTATTGCCCGTGCATTCCGAGATGCGGGCATGGAAGTCATCTATACCGGTCTTCGCCAGACTCCGGAACAGATCGTCGAAACGGCGATCCAGGAGGACGCCGACGCCATCGGCATCAGCATCCTTTCCGGAGCGCACGAACATTATTTCCGCACAATCATCGACATGCTCAAGGAGCGGAGCGCAGAGGACATCATTGTCTTCGGTGGTGGTGTCATTCCTGAAAATGAAGTGCCGAGCCTTCTGGAGATGGGCGCAGGAGCGGTCTTCGGTCCGGGGACGCCCACGACGGAGAGCATCGAGTGGCTTCGAAAAGCAGTGGAGGCGAAGAGAGCGAAAGAAGTGCAGTCCTAGAGCGTTCCCGGAACGTTTTGTGCCCTGCCGGGGAGGACTCGGCAGGGTCTCTTGTCTGGTCTGTCACTCGCCTTTCCGCGAAAGAACCCGAATTTTTTTCGGAGACCGGCGAGTAAAAACGCAGGGGGTGTGCATCATGAAGGTTGCGGTGATCGACCATATCGGTATTGCGGTGCAGAGTATCGATGAGTCTCTCAAAATCTGGGAGGCGGCTCTTGGGATTGCCTGTACGGGCGTCGAAGAGGTGGAGGAGCAGAAGGTCAAGACGGCTTTTTTGCCCGTGGGAGACACGGAGATCGAGCTTTTGGAGGGAACCGCCCCGGACAGCCCGGTGACCAAGTTCATCGAGAAAAAGGGAGAGGGCATTCACCATATCGCTCTCCGCGTGGAGAACCTTGAGGAAACGCTCGCGGAACTCAAAACCAAGGGGATTCGCCTCATTGACGAGACGCCTCGCTATGGTGCCGGTGGTGCCCGAATCGCCTTCGTGCATCCCAAAGCGACAGGCGGCATCCTTCTGGAAATCTCGGAACGGTAGCGCGAAACACGAACGGAACGGCGGGGTCTTGCCCTCTCCGTTCCGTTCTGTCGTATGTGGTGTCTGTATGCGGCGTGGAGGTGGAGGTATGCGGACGGGTGCATGTGTGACCCGTCGAAGCAGGACGAGGAGGTTATGGTAGATGTCGGAAAAGAGCATCGACCAGCTTTGCGAGGAACTGCTGGCGAAACGGGAACGAGCGCAAAGCGGAGGCGGCGGTAAAGCCGTGGAGAAGCAGCATGC